>Ga0065720_1002705_pt1 | contig 140580 bp, 175 predicted proteins | sample Thericmetagenome_FD_59107 | JGI IMG/M metagenome (GOLD analysis project Ga0065720, IMG submission 59107) | Thermophilic microbial communities from the Joint Bioenergy Institute, California, USA of rice/straw/compost enrichment - eDNA_2 v2... | ecosystem: Engineered > Solid waste > Grass >...
GAACGAATTTCCGGACGGCTTCCAAGGCTTCAAAGAAAATCGGCACGGCTTCCTCGGAAAGATCGCCGATCGGCTTGCCCTTGCCCCCGCCCTGGGTGTACTTGTGCGTCGCTTCCTTCAGGGCGTCGGCTATGCCGATATAGTCGACGACCACGCCGCCCGTCTTGCCGGGAAAGACCCGGTTGACGCGGGCGATGGCCTGGATCAGTCCATGTCCCTTGATCGGTTTGTCAACATAGAGGTAGGTGAGCGGCGGGATGTCGGTGCCCGTCAGCCACATGTCCCGGACGATGACCAGTTTCAGCGGGTCGTCCGGGTCGCGCAGTTTGGCCTTGACGGTTTCCTGCACCTCCTTCGTCTTGATGTGGGCGAATTCGCTTCCCGGCTGCTTCTCGCGCCACTCCCGGGGGTCCTTGTCCACGTTGCCCGTCATCACGATCTCCACCGGCGGACACCCTTTGATCGCCCGCATCTTCTCGTACAGCCGCACGCAGATTTCCCGGCTCATGCAGACAATCATCCCCCTCGCCTGGGGAGATGCCGATCAGGTGAAATGCTCGATGATGTTTTGGAGGCGTTTACAATCGCCCGGAAATGCCTCTCGACTTCCCTAAGGCGGCTCACTTCACCCGGTGCTTTTCCTTCTCGCCGTCATCCGCCTACTTAATGATCTGCCGAAGTCGGGAAAATTCTCCTGAAAAAACAAAGAAAGGACATCAAGCATCAACTCATTTTTTGTTTCGATTGCTTGATAAATTTAATGATTCTTTCAATAGTTCCCTCAAAATCATCCTTAATTTCATGCTCCCAAATACGCAATAAATTCCAGCCTATGTTCAAGTAGTATTCCGTCACCTCTCTGTCCCTTTCAATATTTCTTGCGAGTTTCTTATCCCAATAATCCACATTGGATGCAGGCCTGTTTCCATGAATTGGGCATGCATGCCAAAAGCAAGAATCAAGGAATATTACGATTTTGTATTTTTGAATTGCTATGTCAGGATTCCCTTTTAACTTTTTTACATGTTTTCTAAACCTATATCCCCTTCTCCATAATTCTTTCGTAACTTTACTTTCCAGCGCTGTGCCTTTTGAGCGAATTGCGCTCATGTTTTTGGATCGCTGTTCTCTGGTAAACATGTCTGCCAACAACATCAACCCCAATAAAACATTCTGGATAGAAATATAACCTCATGAGGTGATTCATTCGAACAGGATATCGAATATCTTAAATTACAAAGGCAAAGGTATTTTTTAGGATGTGAACGAAATGGGCAATAACCATTCAGTGGACAATCTTTTGTTAAGTTTACTAAAAAAGATTTTGCTTTATCGACTCACCCGAAACATCGACAAGGAACTTCAAAATCGCAAAATTAGCCACGCAAAACTGAGTGCCATCTCCGGCCGAGGCGGCAATTGGTTTAACCGTGCCTTCAATGAATTGGAAGATATGAGAGTTACAACATTTATCAGAACAATAACCGCGATTAACAAGAAATCAAGCGGAAGAGACAACGATCCTGTTGATGTTAATGATATCCTGGACGAAGAATTATTCAAAATCTCTTCTGTCTTCATAGATTTGGCAACGAACGGGGCAGAATACTTGCTGAATAACGATCCTGAAATACGCCAATTCTTTCGCGATATAAAATTTTACGTTGATGCCCTTAAAGCGCTGGACAGTGTACTATCGGCTGAAGAACTTCAGTCTTATGAGCAAATGCTTAATCGGATCTCTACAGAAAGGATGTGAACTTTATGAAAGAGAGAAAAGTGTGGTTTATTACTCGCCCAGAGCGCGATCCGAAATTTCACCGTGATGCGCTCATCGCTTTACGGGACGCAACGAATGGTTTTTCAATTCGATGGTCGGGCAACCGGCAAGCCCATCTTAATTACGAACGAGAACTAAATGCCCGCGGAATTAAACGAGACCATATCAGCAATGACGGATCTGGAGGAAGAACCTGGGCAGCGATGCTGAAAACCTTCTCTTATGTTTACACAGATGAAGAGGGCTATTTGAGACTAACCAAAGTCGGAAAGAAAATTTTGGACGGTGAAAAGGTACATGAAAACATCACAAAACAAATATTGACTCTGCAAATTCCAAATGCCTACTTCCTTGAAGCAGGGTTCCGCCCGCAATTTGAGCCGGACTTCAGAATACGTCCTGCCAGATTCCTAATAAAACTTACAAATCAAAAGGAATTGGACTATTATGTCACCAAAGAAGAAATTACCTACTTTGCATTAACTGCTAAGAACGACAATGAACTTGAATCAGTTACGAAGAATATACTGTTATTTCGAAATGCCGACCAGGAAACTAAAGCGAAGATGAAGCAAGAAATTGCTGAAAATTTCGACCATCGCGAACGTTCCGATAAAGGCGCAAGAGATTACGAACTCGCGCACGGGGACGTAGCGCATACGTTTATGTTAATTTGCGAGTATACTGGTCTCGTCGAATATATCCGAGGTGAGGCTCTTCGAGTTGAACCGTCTGATTCCAAACGGGTTGCTGAAATAATCGAGCAGTATGATTACCGTTATCCTTTCAACACAAGATACCTTATATCGCTTCAACGTATGGCTGAAAATAACGGCTTGGATGTCGATAGTTATAAAGCAAGCAGTTACGGCAGCATTAAACCGGCAACAAACAAGTCCAAGACTGCGAATAAAATTCGCAGACTGCTTTCTAATTACCCTGACTTGTCTGAGTTAAATTATGAAACCTTGATGAGAATTCTTCTTAATGAATTTCCGCCGAAAGAAGCAGAGAAACATGCAAACGAACTAATGCAATTCAGACATTTAGCGCTGAACGACGATTTTGTTGAAAGTTACTTGAATGAGCATGATAATCATGCATTCGAGGATAAGACAGGCGAAATCTTCAAGGCAATTGGATTTGATGTTGTAATGCGCCCCAAATCACTTGCCGACGTTGAGACAGAAATCGAAATTGTCCTTAAATACGGGCCTTCAGAATTGGGGATCATTGACGCAAAGAATTATCGCTCAAATAAATTTCCATTATCTGCACAATTGGCTTCACACATGGCATCCGAGTATTTGCCGAATTATGATGGCTATGATCGCCGCAGGGTTTCTTTCTTCGGGTATGTTACCGCAGCAGACTGGAGCGGAGAGAAAAATTTGCAAAAAATAAGCAGTCTGGCCCAACGCATTATCCCCGACCGGGAGATTAAAGGGATTATTTTAAGCGCAAAAGTATTGATTGGCTTTCTTGATTACTGCATTGAGAACAACTTGTCCAAGGAAGAACGGATCAGATTGTTTCTAAACGCTATACAAAACCGCGGATATGCAACAGTCAGCGATCTGTTGCGCGCGGCTCAAGGCCTATAAATCACAGGAGCGGCATTAAGCCGCTCCCTTTTTACACCGAAATGAGATCTAACTCCAGTTGTTGATGCATAAATTCATCTGCACTCCATTTTGGTTCAACGCTTTCATATTCAATTCCGGCAAAAGTTTTCAATATTGCTTCTATAATTATTTTCGCGCCTTCAGGAGGAACTGCCATTCCGATTTGTTGTCTTACTTTTTCTTTGCCTCCCATAAACACAAAATCATCCGGAAAAGTTTGCAGCCTTGCTCGTTCCCTGTTAGTCAAAGCACGCGGTTCACTCCAATGATACATGTGAGTGCCGCCGCCTCCGCTTCCAGTTACAGTATAAGCCGGCAGATCAGGGTGCAAGCGCCGGTAAATTTGACTTATTCTCGCCCCTTTTACATTCAATCTTAAATGCTCCGGTATCTCTTCGTACCATGCATTTTCGCCCGCAGGAATATGATTCAGTAATTCAATGACTTTGCTTGAATGCCGGGTCATCTCGTGATTGAATGCATTACTTGGAATTGGAGGTTCTGTCAGGGCTTGCCTCGCTGTTTTGTACGGCAATCGGCCTTCACCGTGAGTAGGGGCAGGAACTTTGAATTCTTTGTTGATATCATCTCTTATGCCAACAATGATAATTCTGTGCCGAGTCTGAGGAATTCCGTAATCCTCGAATTTATAAAGATGCGGAGTGATTCTATAACCTGACTCCTTTAAATCTTTTAAAATCATGCTAAACGCCAATCCATCATTTGCGCTTTGAAGACCTGAAACATTTTCGGCAATAAACCATTTAGGCCGAAATTTTCTCAACACTTTGACTCCGTATGTATAAAGCGGACCATATTCTCCTTCAAGTCCCTTTCTCTCTCCAACATTGCTGTAATCGTTGCAAGGAAACCCAAAAGCAAATGCATCAATTTCTCCCAGAGAATCAAGATCTAACTTGCGAACATCTTCTTGAATTACGGTATGCGGTTTATCTGGACAAATATTGTGAGCATAAGTTTTGCAAGCAAATTCATCTATATCATTCGCCCATTCATGTTCGACCTTATACTCTACTCCATTTTGATCTACAACCCTAGCCATTTTGGCCCCTAATGCCAATCCACCAGGGCCGCAAAATAATTCTCCTTTTTTGAATATCATTATTTCATTCACCCCGATACCAGCATTATACCCTATACTTAAACAAAAAGCAGCAATTTTTCTGCATAAAATACGAAAATATGTTCTGATTCGTCCTGATAATATAATTATCCGCTTGAGGACAATTTCCTTCTCAGAACACGAACTTAAAAAATTTTTATTGAGAATTCAAATTGCTGATCCTTCTCTCCAACGATCTCAACAAACTTTCCCATTCGACTGCATCGCGTTCCTCATCGCTGGATAGTTCCCGTTTTGCGCCCAGCGTCTTCTCAAAAGGCCCGCCATATTTTTCTTCAAAGTAACGGATCTCATCTTTTAATATCTGAATTTCCTCTTCCAGGGTGATCGGTTTATCTCGGCCCAAACGCTTCTGCTCTCTATGGTAATTTTCTTCGATCTCGGCAAGCGTCGTCCGAACCCCTGTGACGGCAACGTACTCTGTATTCGGCCTGAACACTGGGTTATCCACCCTCACCCCGGGGAAACGGCCTTGCACAGACCGCCGGCCGCAATGGCCGCCGTGGCCAGGACGTGCTTCCCCGTCCATTTGCGTTCCAGAAGCGTCATGAGCCAAAGCACAGGGAGAAGCGGCCACACGCCGCCGTGGAAGTTGGCGAGCGTCATTGAAACGAGGCCGAGCAGCAGGACTTTCCCCAGGGAGGGTTTTTCCTGGAACGAGCGGATCAGCACAAATGCCCACACGATGAGGGGGATCGACACCACTTGCGGCCTGATCGTAAACATCATCATGTCCACGAACGCCAACAGAAGCGCGGCCGCCGCGTACGAAAGCGGATGAATCTCTCCTCCGCGTTCCCGCGCCGCCTGGTGCAGCATGACGATCAAGCCGCCCCAAAGGAGCAAATCGCAGGCCAGGCGCAGGAGGAGGAATCCTTTCCATCCCAGGGCACCGTAAATCCACGCGGCCAGCACCTGGAATGCGGCTTCGTGCGGCACGTACGGCGCATCAAGCGCCGCGTAGGAGCCGACAGCGTTTGTGACAATTTCGCCTGTTTCCAGCATGACCTGCCCGAGCCGGATGTGCCAGAACGTATCCGGATTGCCAAAGAACAGAGGCGGAACGGAAAGGCTCGCAAACAGGAGAAAAAGCACGGCGGGAAGCCATGCGTTTCGGGTCTTGGCCAGCACGAATTTCACCGCCCTCTCAAGGCCCAGATTCGCCGGGCCATTTTGATGCCTTCCGGAAGCGCCCGGACGGTGGAGCCGGACCGGTCGGTCCAGATGCAGGGGCGCTCTTCGATCCGCAGGCCGTTCTGCACGGCTTTCAGCAGCACTTCCACATCAAAGGCAAATCCGCACTCCTTGAGGTCGCCAAAGAGCGGGGGGATTGTTTCGCGGCGGAACACCTTGGCGCCGCATTGGGTGTCGGAGAAGGGCAGGCGAAGCACTGCCCGCGTGAGAAGGCGGAAAAGGGCGGAGGAAAGTTGCCGGAGTGGAGGCTGCGGGGTGGTGATGACGCTTTGCGGAAGGTGTCGGGATGCGATGACAACGTCTGCATGGCCGCCCGCCACCCGTTCATGCGCTTCGGTAAAAAACGAAAGGTCCGTGGCGCCGTCGGCGTCCATGAATCCGGCCACCGGCGCGCGTGCCCGAAGCATGCCGGTCCGCACGGCTCCGCCTTTCCCCAGGCGCCTTTCGTGCGGGATCACCACAAACGAAATCCGGTCATCATCCTGCAGGCTGGATGCCAGCGTGAGCGTGCCGTCAACCGACGGTTCCACCACCAGGACAACTTCGATCGGGCGGCGGAATTCTCCCGCCCAGCGCCGCAGCATCGAAATCGTGCGCGGCAGGCGCCGGGCTTCGTTGTAGCAGGGAATGATCAGGCTCAAATTCGGGGCATTGTCGCGATTCATGGGCACAACTCCTTCACAAAAAACGAACACGCCAAAAATGTCGGCGTATTCGATAAATGCCCCGATATTCCAATTATATCAACGATATTCAGGATTCCTCAAGGAATATCCGTGTACGATTTGTATGCACTTGACCGAAAAACGTGTGCGAATTGTATTTCAGAAAGACAGTGCTTTCTTCCCCATCGCCAGACTCTTCTTCGTCCAAATGGTGGGGAAGAGAGCGTCCGGATCAAACCTGCGATGCCAGAATCCCGTTCCCCCCTTCCCCGAATTCACGAAAACGCCGCGAACTTCCCACCTTGACGGACCCCATCGGGAGCAAAAAGGGCAAAATATCCGGAAATTCGCGGGATTACGGGATTTTCCGGATTTATTCCCGATAATCTCCGAACAGGAGCGATGCTCTTGAGGAAGCGGGCAAGCCGGGGAAGGGAGCGCGCGGTGCCCGATTCGCATGCCATCACCATAAACCATCAATGCATGCCATATACATCAAGCATCAATGGAAATTTGGACTGGAATTGTTGAAATAACGGAATTATAATGGAATACGGTAACATATTATTCACGACGAAGAGGTGACAGATCGTGCTTACGCCCATCTATCGGTATCTGAACATGACGGCAGCCATGATGTTCTTTTGCGCCGCTTTGGTGGCGGGCCTGAAGGCGGCAGGAGTCATCCCGACGACGCCGGATGTGCGCGACGTCTGGAACGCGGCGCTGTTTGCCGCGGCGGGTCTGGCATTTTTCCTGCTTTGCCGGCGCATCCGCCTGTTTCTCCTGAAACCGTTCCGCACCCTGTGGTATCTTTTCACCGCATTCATGATCCTGTGTTACGCCTTTTCCTGGCACGAGACCCTCACCGGCTACAACCACGCGTGGCTGGAATCGCTTATGGGCGTGGATCTGGCCATGTCCGGCTTCGAGATGGGGGCAAGTTTTCTGCAGGTAGTGCTTGCCCTGGCCGGCTGCCGGTTGTATGCCAGGCTGCGATGAGGGTCTGCCTTCGTCCGGTCTTTTCCGGACGGTTATCCAGGGGGTGAATTCCGTGAGGAAATGCGTTTTCCGGATTGAACACGTCATTCCATCCCTTTCGACGCACATCCGGGTCAGGCTGAAGATTTACGCTCCGGCATTTGCGATGGCTACGTACAGCCAGCGGGACATCCCCCGCCTTTACGTTTCATTTCCGGCGCCTGATGGAGAGAATCGGAAAACGCTCGAAAAAGCCATCGACAGGCGGTTTTTCCCGCATCTTATCCGGATTCAGGACGGCCGCGCGCATCTTGAAGAAGACCTCGACCGGCTTATGTTCACTACGTCGCTGTTTGATTGGCTGCAAAGAAAAGGGTGGGCCAGGATCGAACTGAAGGAATACCCGCGCATTCCCGGCGAATTCCCGCTTTACATCAATGCCCGCGGGTGGAGAATCCTGTACAACATGGGATCCCTTCTGCTTTCCGGGATCCGCGGATTGATCCTCAGAAAGAAAACATCCGGAGAGGAGGATCGGCTTGAAACCAAAAAGGACGCTTCGGTCTCGTGACGATTACCGGCACCAAAGGACGCGCGTGATTGCCCGGAGAATGCGGGACGTGCGCGCCGCCCTGGGCCACTCCGAATTCGAGGAACTGAAACGGCGCGGCGCGCTCCGGGGTCTGGAAAACCGCCACTTTTTCGGCTGCAGTTGCACGCTTTGCAAGCGGGACAAGATTTTTGGCGTAGAAAAACCCAAATACAGGACCAAAAGGGGCGATCTTTTCGAAGAAATCGCCCTTTGATTTATATTCTGCCCATATTCCAAAAACATCACGATAAGTCTGGAAATGTTACCAAAAACGTGGTACAATTAAGTTACGATATTCGTAATATGTCGTGGTATATGCGGTGGCACGTTATAACTCTCATTTTTGTTCATTAATCCAACGGAGGGAATCCCCATGGGAAGACGAGGAGTGTTCCGGGTAAACCGCGCCATCCAAAAACTTGAGCGGGGCGCAAAATGGCTTGCCGAAGCGCACGCGCTGGCGAAGGAAGGCACGCTGGAGGCACTTTTGGCCTACTGCCGGGTGGGGTACACGAGCGGCAACTGGCACCTGCCCAGCATCGTGACGAAATATGAGCACGGCATCAAAAACCGACTGGCACGCCTGCTGGAGAAGGAACTGCCCAAGGGGTATCACTTCCCCAAGGGAGCAAGGCGGCCGCAGGAATTCGCCCTGCATTTCCGGGGCCGGCGCGTGGCTGAACTGAACGAGCACAAGCGGACCATCACGCTGATTCGTTCGTTCGAGTGGCTGGAAGCGGAACTGACAAGTGAAATCCGATGGGCCGAAGAGAAGATGAAGGAGATGAGGGGCCGGCTCAAGCGGCTGGAAGAGGACGCGGACAAAATCCGCCGCAGCCCGTTTTACCGCTGGTTTGGACTCGTTCGTCTCGGCCGGTTTTCCTGGATCCGTCGCGGCACTTTCGAAAATCGGATTTCGCGCATTCTGGAAGACGCACGCAAGCAGGCGGCCAACGCGGAAGCGGAATGGAGCCGGGCGCTTGACCGCTTCCCGAAGCGGGTCATCTGGTTCAACGCTTTCCGCGACACCTGGCCGGACGCTCTGCGGCGGCTTGAGGCCCTCGGGTTCAGGCTGAATACCCGCGTCATGTTTGAAACCGAAAAACAGGCGGAGAAAGACGTGAAGGAGCAGACAGCACTGGCCTGAAGGAATCACGCGGCGTTTCCGCCATGACGCGCCCCTTTCTTTGGCGAAACCTGTTTTCCGGCATTCCAACAAAGAAAGGGAGATGGACATGAAAAAGGAACGCCAACTTTTGTTCAGCGTGACATTGGCGGACTGCCGCGTCGAGACGTTTCGCGCGGGCGGAAAAGGCGGCCAGCACCAGAACAAGACGGAGTCGGGCGTCCGGATCCGTCACCTGGCCTCCGGCGCCGTTGGCGAATGCCGCGAGCACAGAAGCCAGCACCAGAACAAGAAGATCGCCTTTCTCCGCATGATCCAGTCGGAAAAGTTCCGGAAATGGCACCGGCTCGAATGCGCCCGGCGGCTGGGCCGGCTGGCCGAAATCGAGCGGGAAGTCGAACGCATGATGCGGCCGGAAAACCTGCGCGTGGAAGTGCGGGTAAACGGCAGATGGGTGGACGAAAGCGCCGCAGGTGCTGGCACCATTGCTGAAAGCAATGCCGAAAAGGAACTGGCGCGGGAAGAGGCGCCGGAAAGGTGATGCTTTGGATTTGAAAGGAAAGGCGTAATATGACGGGAAAAACGTAACAGAAGGGCGGTTCACATGGGTCTTCCATTCTTGCATGCATCCCTGCGGAGCGCGCTGGAAGAGGGGGTTGCGGCACTCTTTCGGAACCCTGTCAGCGCGCCTTTTTGCAAAACACTTCCGGACGGGACGCAACTCGTGATGGATTTCCGGAGCGGGTCGCGCGACCCGCTCGCGTTTTCCTGCAGGCTGCATCGCACGGACGGAACGGTCGAGGCGTTCGATTATTCGTAACCGAAAGGGGGCGAGGCGGTGAAACCGATACTGCTGTTGGATATGGATGACACCACGGCGGATCTGAAGCATGCGTGGAGCCGGCGGATTTTGGAGCGACACGGGTTCTACACGGACCCGGAAAAGTGGACGGACTGGAATCTGAAAAACGTCCTTCCCCGGGAGGAAGCGGAGGCCATGTATGAGGTGCTCCGGGAACCGGGCTTTTTCCGCCATCTTGCGCCGCTTCCGGGCGCCATGGCCGGCATCCGCACGCTCCACAAACACTTCCACATCATCTTTCTTTCCAAGGGCGACATTTTGTTCGGTCCGCCCGTGCTCAGAAACACGCTGGTGGGAAAGAATGAGACGAGCCTGCTCGGTCGCGTCGAAAACGACCTGATCGCTCTCCCCGACAACGATCCCCGCATTCGGGAATACTGGCTGAATCTTTCCGGTCTTAAGACACCCTCGTTTGAACCTCTGAACCCTCCGGTTATCATCTCCATCCAGGCGATCAAGCACCCGTATGCGTACAAGTGGGATTACCTTGTCGAGTTCGAGCCGGCTACCGATGATCCCGATCGGCAGAAGCGGATTCAATACTTCGTCCGCTGGAAGCACGCGATTTTCGACGGTCAGTCGGTTCCGGAAACCGGCGTCACCCGGGTTCTTTACTCACGATACACATCCGATAAGCGAAATCCGAACTTTGAAGAACCTAGATGGAAGGGATACTTTGCCGTTTACGCCTTTGATCCGGTAACAGGCCAGTTTGTCAAAAGTGATTCCGCATGGTTTGACTTGACTCGTCAAGACAAACCGGTGCCGCTGCGGGATCCATATGATCCACCTCGTTCCGTTTTGCAAATCGTTTTCGAGACAAGAAACGACTTTTGAAAGGCTTGAAATGAATATCGTAACATAATTAAAATAAAGGAACAAAACTATATTTGGAGCGACAAAGAAGGAGGAATATGCATGAAGCGCGGGGATGTTGTCATGGTGTTGACGCCTGTCAGCCTCCATGGTTCTCCGATTGAAAAAGAGAAGCCGCACGTAGTCGAAGAGATCTGGCCCGAAACCGGAAAAGCCTTTGTCAGGCCGCAAGACGCTCCGGAAGGGCAGGAACGCATTGTTCTGCTGGAGGAACTGATCCCTTGGCGCGACGGCCTCAACTGGGAACTGGAATGGCTGAGGTCTCTGAAGAAGCGCAAGGAAAGGGAAATCAGCAGGAAGCAGAGAGAGTTGAGCCGGATCGAACGGAGGATTGAGGAGATCCAGAAAGACGACCCGAGCCAATTGCGGTTTGAGGTCGTTGACGGCCGACTCGACCTGAGTGCTTGCGTCGGATAAAGACCATGCTGCGGCGTTCCCGAAACGGTGGGTTGCTTTCTGGCGGCCCACCGTTTGCGGTGCTTGCCGATTGGGGGGAGAGTGTTTCATGGCGGGAATGCTGATTACATTTGAAGGCGTGGAAGGAAGCGGGAAGACCACGTTGGTCGGGATGGTTTCCGACCGGCTACGGGCCTGCGACCGAGAAATTGTCGCCACAAGGGAGCCGGGCGGCGTGGCAATCGCCGAGCAAATCCGCGCCCTCATCCTGGACGCGAAAAACGCGTCGATGGATCCGCGCACGGAGGCGCTGCTTTTTGCGGCCGCCCGCCGGCAGCATTTCGTGGAAAAAATCAAGCCGGCGCTGGACCGCGGAGCCATCGTGCTGTGCGACCGGTTCGTGGATTCGAGCCTGGCCTACCAGGGAATTGCCCGCGGCATCGGCGCGCAGCGGATTTTGGAAATCAACCAGTTCGCCACCGATTGCCGCATGCCGGATCTGACGTTTTACCTGGACATCGAGCCTGAAAAGGGGCTGGCGCGCATCGCAAAAAACGGGCGCCGGGAAGTCAACCGTCTGGACATGGAGAAACTGGAGTTCCACCGGAAGGTGCGGGAAGGCTACCTTTGGGTGGCCAAACAGTTTCCGAATCGCATCGTCGTGCTGGACGCGGAAAAGACGCTGGACCAACTGGCCGAAGAAGTCGTTTCCCACGCAAAAAACCGAATCACTTGCTGAAACCCGTCATTGGACGGGGTTTTTATTTTGTCATCATGTTCTGTAATAGTTACGCTATTCTTCAAGATATGATAGAATAAAATTACGATATTCAAAAATAATCACGATGGAGAAGGAGAGATGAAAGATGAGCAGCAACCCCTTGCGTGTGGTGGTATCGGTCAGCGGCGGCATAGCCGACGTGGACATCTGCCCGGACGGCGTTACGGTTGTCATCCTGGACTATGACGGCCTGGAGGAAAACATCGCGGACAATCTGCGCCATGTGCGGAACCGGTTTTCGGCCAGCGGTTTCGACGCGCTGGTGGAAGCCGCAAGAAGGCACGTGGTGGAGATGATCCGCGGCGGACAGGCGGACAGCGTCATCGAAGCGTGCGAGATGCTTGACCTGGAAGCCATTGCCGAAGAGGCGGGCATCAAACCGCTGAACAGCGTTGAAACCACCAGAACCAATCAAAACGCCATCGTTCCGATGCTGGAGATCTCCACGGCGCATATCTCCCATGAAACCAATGACTGGATCAGCAGGGCAGTGGAGTTTTCCGACCTGGGGATTGACTACACGCGGCTCATCATCTACCCCAAGGCGACCTATGGCTGGCTCGTCTTGGTGCCGCTGGACGACCTGAAGGAAACGCTCGAAGGCGTTCCGGAAGACCTTCAGAACCTCATACGTTTTGCCGTGGAGCACGGAGCGAAGTGGATCATGCTCGACGGCGACGCACCGGTCGTCGATGGACTGCCGACCTTTGAATGGTGAGGCAGCGGGCAGCCCTTCGGGCTGCTTTATATCTGGCATCCCAACCCTCGGCGGGGATGGCCGGATTTATGCTCCACGAGAGCAAAATCCACGACGCCGAGGTGATTTTTATGAACATGAAGGAGATTGAATTTGTTGTCCGCGAAACCGACCTTTCGGTGCTCCCTGCGTCGCGCAGGAAGGTGGCCGAAATCTTGATCAAACTTTTGCAGGAGACGCTTTCGGGCGCTGATCTTGCAAAAGTGAATGGTCCGCGGGATGTCTACCGCCTCACCAGCGATATGGCGTTCCTGGACCATGAGGAGTTCGTGGTCCTGTTCTTGAACGCCAAAAACCGGGTGTTCAAGCGCAAGACCGTTTCCGTGGGGACGCTGGATGCTTCCGTCGTCCACCCGCGGGAAGTGTTCAAGGCGGCGATTCAATTGAGCGCGGCGGGAATCATCTGCGTCCACAACCACCCAAGCGGGGACCCGGCACCCAGCGAAGCCGACCTCGAACTTACCGGCCGGCTGGCTGAGGCGGGGCGCATCGTCGGGATTCCGCTCGTGGACCATGTGATCGTCGGGCGGGATGGCTATTACTCCCTGAAGGAGCATGGCCATTTCTGATCTCCAACAAGCGGCGGCGCCCGGCCGCCGTTTATGGCCATTCGGGATCATCCCGGCCAAATTCGATGAGGAAGGAGAGAGATCATGAACATCATCTACGCTGTCATAACCGGCTCCCACGCCTATGGGACGGCAACCGAAACCTCCGACCTGGACATCCGCGGGGTGTTTCTTCCCACGGAGCGGCAACTTCTGGGGTTTGAACCGGTGCAGTCCGTATCCCGCACCGAACCGCATGATGTGACGTATTACCCGCTCCGCCAGTTTGCGGAGATGGCGCTTTCGGCCAACCCGAACATCCTGGAACTCCTTTTCGTGGAAAGGGAACACATCCTGAGGATGGACCCGCTCGGGGAGGAACTCCGGAAAGCCCGCGAAGCCTTCCTGAGCCGCAGGATTTACCGGTCCTACCGCGGGTTTGCCCATACCGTGCGCAAGCGTCTGGAGGGGAAAAAACCTCCGTCGGCGCTGAGAAATTCCCTCATCGAGACCCACGGCTATGACACGAAGGAGGCGGCGCACCTGATCCGGGTGCTGCGTACGGGGCTGGAGGCGGTCAAAACCGGACATTTCCGCACGTTCCGGCCGGAAGGCGAGCGGGATGAACTTCTGGCGATCCGCGCGGGAAAAGTCCCCCTGGAAAAGGTGCTTTTGCTTGCGGATGCGCTGGAAAAGGAACTCGACGAGGCGCTTTCCCGCTCCCCGCTTCCGGAAGAACCGGACGCAGAGCGGGTGGAAAACCTGATCATTCGCCTGCACCGCCGGGCGGTTTTTCCCGGCGCCGCAACCGCGTAAATCCGGCGGCCGCCGCGGACGCGGCCGCTTTTTCATTCATCCGAAGAAGGAAGGAGCGATAGAAAAGCCGGCGTACGATTCCCTGGAGGATGCTCTTTGTTCCATGCGGGAGCAGATGCTGGCGTTTGAGTTGCATGACCTTGCCATGCCGCGGATCGGCTGCGGACTTGACCGTCTGAAATGGGAGCGGGTGCGCCGGATCGTGGAAGACGTGTTCCGGGACGCCGGCGTGAACATCCTGGTGTGCGTCTGGAAATGACACGGAAGGGAGGTTTCCGGGAATGTGGTCCTTTGTTGTCGGCTGTCTGGTCGTTTTGGCGATCGCCTTTTTCATCACGGATCGGGTTCTGGATCGGCGGGCCAAGGTCGAGATGGCTTGCGCCGAAGAAGCGCGCGAGTCGGGCGCCTGAACCGGCCGGCGCCTTATGGCCCTTCCCCATACCTCCATGCGGGGCCGCATTCCCGATGAGGAAGGTGATGGCATGAAAGACTTTGAATTTAAAATCGCCGGCAGCATTTACCACTTTGCCGAAGGCCACCGCGCCGGCGCAACGCAGGTGCTCCCGTGGCTTTGGCTGGGCGGCGAGGAAGACGTGGACGAGCCGCTGTACGGGAAACTCCTGAAGCCCGAACACGTCACCCCTCACTCTGTCTCCGCCGAACCAAAGGTTCATCTCTGGATCGACTTTCGCCATGACACTCCCTTCAACCGAAAAATCTACGTTCCTCCTTCTGTGGCATACATCGCCATGCCGTTCCGGGACGGAGATTTGGAAAAAGCCAGGCGGGTTCTTCCTCTCGCAAAAACGCTGCTTGACCGCGTACATGAGGAAGGGAAGAGCGCCCTGATCTCCTGCCATGCCGGAGTCAGCCGGTCGGCCGTGCTGGCTCTTTGGTGCATGGCCGAAGAAAAGGGCTGCGAATGGGCGTGGTGCAACCTGCTGCTCATGCGCCCGCACGTCGCCCCCCACCCTGAATTCGACCCTATTCTGCAAGAACTTGCGCAACAATATTAAGGAAGGTGTCATTCATGAACATTGTGAAGGAAACCATCTATCACAAAATCTCTTGTGCGGTGGCAAGCGGAGCAGGAATTTGTCCGCATTGCCTTCTTCAACTGGCTGTTCTCGCGCCGAACCGTCGCCTGTCGGATCTTCTGCTTCTTTACGCGTATCTGATCAAACTGCAGCAAGAGGAAGGCGTGCGTGTAGATCCGGAAGGGGTTCATGCGCTGCGAGGGAAGATCCTGCGACTCTGCCGCGAAGAAACCGAAAAAGCCGAATTCCCTACTTTTTTGTTGAACAACTTGACATATTAAGAATATAGGGATATTATAAACGATAGACAATGCTTCATCTCGTTGGACACTCCGGTAAAGTGCGTTTGCCGTCGCAGACGCCAAACGCTTCGGGGTGCAGGCCGGCTTCCAGGGGATGAAGCGTTTCCCTAAATTTCGCTCGTACAGTTTCGCTCGTATAATTTTCGCTCGCCTTTGCGGTTGGTGGTTAAACCGCATCCTTTCCGGTGAATTGCGCAAGCCACCGCCGAACATGTGCCGGATGAAACAGGCCGGACCTATAGCGACCCTTGCGCATCACATATCGCCCGTAATGCCGCGCTAGACGCGGCCGCTTCCCCGGAAAACCGGGTGGCAAAACGGGCATTTCATATTTGGGATGCAGGGCCTTTTCGATCGCGGGACCGGCCCCGTCCCAGGTGTTGTTGTGGGAAACTGGCGCTGAGTATGGTTTCCACTGGGTGGGAACTGAAAGGCAGGTTTCCCGAACGGTGATCCGCCCGTCACGCCCGCCGGGTAGTGGCGGGCATCACATATGCGGTAGGACGCCCCGTTGCAGTTGCGTCCGGCGCGTATGGCTCCCGCGTCTGAAATGGTGAGCCGAGCAACGCGGTGGCGGAAGAGAGACGCTAGTGGCAGGGGAAGCGGGGCTTTCGACAGCCCGCGCGAGTGGAGTGTCTGAACTGCTCCATGTCCATGGGGGCATGGCCCATGGCCGCGTTGCGCAGGGACGGCGCGCGAAGTGCGCGCGGGAACAGCAAGGTCGCCAAATACGGCGGCACCGAAGGGTGCTGGGTCCTGGCAGTCCGTGCATGTGAAGCGTTCGTCATGATTGGGATGGATGAAGTGCGTCTTCTTCATTTTCCCAAACTCCTTTCCCAGGACGAGGACCCCTTGCTTCCGGATCCGCGACAGGCGGAGAGCGTGGAGTAAAAGCATGGTCGGAACGGCGGCGGCGCCGAAACGGCGTGGGATCCTTGCTCGCGGATTCGCAGCCGTCAGCCGTCCATTGCGACCGAGGCGGAGCCAGACTCCGTAGTAGGCCGCCACCGGCCGGATTTTCGGCCGCTCGTGCTTGGAATCCGGCCTTCTCCATTCACCATTCGCTTCACCGGCATTCGCTCGAACAGATTCGCTTTTCACCCATTCGCTTTTCATTCAGTGCCGCCACTGCTGTCCGAAACCAAAGCCTCTTCGGCTATGGGAATTCTGGTACAACCGAAGGCTCGCGTTCACACGCGGGTTATAGATGTAGGTTGGCCGGGGTAGGAGGCAGGGCGGTGCTTTCAAGACCTTCGGCCGCTCCGGAAAGGGGCGGTCTTTTATTTTCTTGAAAAGAATATCGTAATATAATTAGAATAAAGCAAGATTAAAGGAATAACACGACAAATTGGAGGGAGAAAGATGGCGAAGAAGGAGAAGAAGTTGTACCAGGATGTTCTGGTCATCCTCGAAAAGCGGTCAACTCGCCGGGCGGAGCATAACAGCCTGGCAACCATTGAGGTCCAGAGCGAGGACCGGCTGCTGAAGGAGAAAATCCAGGCGTACCGCAAAAACCTGATCCGCCTTCCGGAGAAGGCGACAAGTGCGTTCTGGAATTCTCCCAAAGTGGTCGAGGTCCGCAAGGAAATCGAGAAATGCCGGAAGGAACTGGCGGAGTATTGCCAGAGCGTGCTTGCCGGCAACAAGCCCGAATGGCAAATCATCGCCGAGCAGCATGACTGGAAACCGCTCGTTTCCGCGGCAAACGAATAAGCGACGAAGGGGTGAAAGGCATGAGATACCGGGAAGAAAGGCGCCAGGCATTGCCTGGGGAACTCGTGAAAGCCCTGGTGAACGTGGATGCGCGCGGCGTCACGCTGGAAAAGGCGGACGGCGCGGAAAACCTCGTCATCCGTAAGGGCGAGACGTACAGCGTGGCGGAAACCTACTGGATCCTGGGAGGCGTGCGGCTGGAAAACGGCGTCAACCTCCTGAACGACAAGTACGTCGTGATGGTGCCGGAGGAAACGGAACTATCGGACGACCAACTGGAAGCGATCCGGCTCCGGGCCGAAACCGCGCGGAAAAAGGACTGGGACCCGCGCTACACGATGGTTTCCGTCGGCGTGGACATTCCGGCTCTTCTGGCCGAGATCAAACGCCTCAAGGCCGAACTTGCGGCGATGAAGCAGGAAGCACGATTGGAGGAGATCGCATGAACACCAGTACCATCACGTACCGTTTCAATCGGATCGGCGAAAACCAAATCCGGATCCGGTTTTCGGACCGTCCGGAGGGCTTCGGGAAAACCCTCCCGAACGGCAAGGAAACCAAGCCGGTCCGCAAATGGGGGCGCGTCTGGCACGAGACGGTCCTGACCAATGATGAATTCCTGGCCTTTCTGAAGATGGAGGGCGTTTCGCTGAGCGGGATCAAACTGAAACCCAGCCTCGGCGACATCCCCCAAACCATGATCGAGGAGATCAAGGAAAGCCAGGAAAAGGGGACGTCGTACTTCGGAGAACGCGTAACCGTCCGGACCGTCAAGGAGGACATCACCCATAACCCGGACGGCTCCATCAATCTGGATGCCGAATACGTGCTCGTCGGCGACTCCGGCAAGGAGTACGACACCGTCACCCTCCGATTCCGGGAAGCGAAAACCCGGCTGCCGATGCCGGAGTTTTTCAAGGTGCTCCTGCAACTCAGCCGCTCCGGCATCCACGCCACCAAGGCGGACATCCGCCGGTTCTTCGAGGTCAGGGGACTCGAAGTCCCGGAAAAATACCGGGAAGAAGCAGTCTGAAAGGAGAATGGGAATGAGAGTCTACGAGTTCTTGCTTGAGGGAGGGGACATGCAGCGGGTGCTTCGTTTTGAAGGCCCGCTGCATGAGGCTGCCCGAAAGGCCGTCAGGGTTGCCTTGAGGGAAGCCAAAACCCGCGGCGTGAAAATCGTGGTGTCGGTCAAAAGCCTGGTGAACATCCGGATTGCGGAGATCGACTGCACCCGCGCCGCGTGAAGCATAGGGGCGCCGGGGAAAAACCTCCGGCCGCCCCTTCGTCTTCCGTATCCCAAAGAACCTGTATTCGAGAAGGAAGGGGAAGAAAGCCATGCGCAAAAATCCCGGCTCCGGCACGATTCCCGCCGGAGTGATGCTGGAAATATACCGGAACTACCGCAGAAGCGGCGGAAAGAAGCGTCTCAAGGATTTTCCGGAAGTTCGGCGCAAACTGAAGCGGGCGCTCAAGAAAAAGGATCTTTTGAGGCAGGCGGAAGGGAAAACGATCGCGCAACTTGTCATGGCCAACGTGTGCGTGTTCGACTTCCTGGAGATCGTGGCGCCCCGCGCCATGCTTCCGCTCCTCAAAAAGCAGATCCGCGGCAACATGGAAGCATGCCTTCAAGCGACCATGCATTTCATGAATGAACTTCAAATCCGTCCGGAAGAACTCGAATTCGACCCGTTTGACCATTCCGACGTCCTGAACTACACGAAGGAATACCTGGACCGCAGACAGCAGCGCAACCTGCGCCGCTTCATCGCGCGGCAGCGGGAAGACTGCCGCCGGCGTCTTGAAGGTGTCCGGCAAAAAACGTAATTCCAATGAGGTGATTACAATGAGCGCATTGGAACAAGCGATTGCATTGGCGGCGCAAAAACACGCTGGACAAAAGGACAAAGCAGGGCAGCCCTATATCCTTCATTTGCTCCGTGTCATGATGCAGATGGAAACAGAAGAAGAGCGAATTGTGGCCGTTCTGCATGACATTTTGGAAGACACGAACACAGCCGTTTCGGAACTGTACGATCACGGATTTGATACAACGATTGTCTTTGCCGTCATCGCTTTAACCAAAAGAAAAGATGAGGATTACTATGAATTCATTGAGCGCGTTTCGAAAAACGACCTGGCCAGAAGAGTGAAACTGGCTGATCTGAAGGACAACATGAATTGGGACAGGATTCAGAACCCGTCAGAAAAAGATATGGAACGGATGCAGAAATATCAAAAAGCGTACTATATGTTGCTTGCCGCAGGGTGATTCCTGCGGTTTTTTCTTGAAAAGAACATGAATAACGTAATAAAATAAGAATACAAAGACAAATCATTCAAGACGAGGAAGGTGGATGGTATGCCGAATCATGTCATTTCTCGCATAGTCATTTTTGGGGAGAAGGAATCCATCGCCGCGTTTGTTGCGGCGGCCAAGAAGGACGGGGAATGGGACATCAACGCCCTTTACCCGAATCCGTTGGAGGAATTCTCCTCCCCGGTTCGCATCGTTTCCCAGGAAGAGTACGAGAATCAGAATCAAGAAAACCTTCTGTTCGTCGGGCGCGCCATGACGCAAGAAATGCACGACCGGTTCGTCGAGCAGTATGGCACGGCGGACTGGTATGAATGGGCGCGCAGGCACTGGGGAACGAAGTGGGGCGTGTACGACATCGAAGAGGAATCCGTGACGGACACGGAGGTCATTCTGACGTACTCGACGGCGTGGTCCCCCGCGACCGGCTTGTGGGCCAAGGTTTCTGAAATGTTCCCGACGCTTACCTTTGAGAGCGAGTTTGTGGACGAATTCGGAAACTATTGCGGAAGGGAGTCCTACGCTGCCGGTGAAGTCACAGAGAGCGAGGAGTATAGCGTGGACTCGCCGGAAGGGAAAGCGATCTGCGAATCCGTCGGGTACACGTTCGACTTCGACGAAGAAGAGGTCGAAGTCGTTCAATAACATTTTCCGGCAACCTGCGCCGCCCGCGCAGGTTCGTCTTATGCGCCTGGTTCCCGCCTCCTGGAACCGGGTTTTTATTGCATTCCCGCCCGCGGCGGGAGCAGTTTGGCCAATCGGCCACAACCAGGAGGCACAAAGAATGACCATCCGACCGTTTCTTGTCATCATCCTATGTTTGTGCGTGGTGACAGCGGGCGCCCTGAAGCCGCAGCCAACCGTCCATCAAGCGCCCCGGGAGACAGCGCAATCAGGCGCGGCGGACCTCTTGCTGCAGCAGGATTCCTCCCCGCCGGCTCCGGCTGAACCGGAAATGCCCGCCGATCCGCCCGCGGACGACGGGCAACACCCTGTTTCCGGAGCGTCGCCGGCAGGACCGGGCGCCGTTTCCCCGGAACAGGATAAAGGGCATGATGGCACTGAAAATCATTCCTCCGGCGTTTCCTCCAAGGCGGAAACTCCTTCCGAAACACCCCCTTCTCCTGCAAACGACTCTTCTCGGCCGGCGCCTTCATCCGCGAAACAGCCTGCCGCCTCCTTCGCAAAGCCCCTCTATTCGCTGGATAACGGCATTGCTCTGACTTTTGATGACGGACCTTCCAAATACACCGGACAACTGCTTGATATATTGAAGAAATACAATGTGCAGGCCACGTTTTTCTTTATCGGGGAAAACGTGAAATCGCGCGAGGACATGGTCCGGCGGACCGCCGCAGAAGGCCACGCGATCGGCAATCACACCTTTCGGCACGCAAACCTGAAGAAACTCTCGAAAGAAGAACAGGAAAACGAAATTGAAGCGGGGAAAAAGGCTATCGAGCGCGCGGCAGACATCGCCGTGACGCTGTTTCGCCCGCCGTACGGCAACCTGAACAATGACACCCGGCAAATTGCCGGGGAGCGGGGCGACCGGATCATCCTGTGGAGCGTGGACCCGCGGGATTGGGACACCAGGGATCCGGAAAAGGTCGTGCAACACGTTCTTTCTTCCGTGAAGGACGGGGACATTGTGCTGCTGCACGAACGCTCGTCCACGTTGGAAGCGCTGCCGGCCACCATCGAGGGCATTCAAAAGATGGGATATGCCTTCAAAAAAGTTCCCGAGAAATGAATAACGTGATATAATTGGAATACGGTAACAAAACGAGAAGGAGGTTCGAGCGATGAAAAAGGGGAAACGTTTGCTGGCATCTCTCCTCTCACTGATCCTGGCATTTGCCCTGGCCGGATGTTCGGCCGGCGGGTGGAACGAAGCCCAATCCCTGATTGACGAACTGCTGAAGCCGGCGGAAAGCGGCGCTGCCGCCCAGGACACACCCGGTGACCATGCGGCGGATAAACCGGCCGCAAAGAGCGAAAACAAGCCGGCGGCCGGAAAGGAAAAGCCGGCCGCGAAAGTGTCCGGCGAGAAACCTAAGCAAACGCCGGCCGAAACAAATAAGCCGAAGGCAGTCCCGGCGGAGCAGGCGCAGCAGACTCCGGAACAAGCCGCATCCGCTCCGGAAGAGACGTCCGATCCGGAGGATGAAGAGGCGCCGAGGCGCATTGAGGTGGTGCTGGACCACCCGATTGACGGGGACACCATCGCCGTAAAGATCGGCAACAAGGTGGAAAAGGTCCGGTTCCTCCTGATCGACACGCCGGAAACAAACCACCCCACGCACGGCGTGCAGCCCTTCGGGCCGGAGGCGAAGGAGTTTACGGCCGAGAAAGTCCAGAACGCCCAAAAACTCGAACTTGAGTTCGATGTAAGCGAGCGGGACAAGTACGGCCGGCTCCTCGCGTACGTCTACGTGGACGGTGAATCCTTGCAGGAGATGCTCCTTGCGGAAGGACTTGCCCGTGTGGCGTATGTCTACCCGCCAAACGTCAAATACGTGGACCGGTATCGCGAGATCCAGAAGGAAGCCCAGAAGAAGGGCATCGGGATCTGGTCCATCGAAAACTATGTGCAGGATGACGGTTTTCATCCCGAGGTTATATCCGAGGGATGAAAGACGCCCGTCAGGTCTGTTTGTCAGGCCTGAAGGATTGGATTCCTCCCGGAGGATCTTGACCCGAAACAACAAAACTGAACTCAGACCCCCTTTCCGGAGGCTTATCAGGCCTCATCAATCATCACTTCATTCATGCCGGAGGTGTTTGAAATGGCCGTCAAGAAGCACTATGCAGACGCTGAATATTACGAACGGAAACTTGAGCGCGTCATGGAGCGGCTGAAAGCCGAAAACGTGAACTATGACTGGACGCGGAACGAGGCATGGATCACCTTCACGTACAAGGGGCGAGTTCTACCGTTTCGATCACTCCGTCCAGCGCGCGCTGGAGCGGGGGCGAGGAGCGGTTCAAGGCGCCTGTCAAATACAGGGATGAAGCGCTGAAATACCTGGAGGAGCGCAGGTAGCCCGTTTTCCGCGGGCCGCGCTCCGCATTATGGCCGGCCGGAAGCCGGTCCGGCCTATTCGCCTATTCGTTTCATGCTTTCACCAGGCGAACATTTCGCCTGTTGAAATACATTTTGCGACAAGGAAGGTGAGGAAATCATGAAACGCATCATGGCTTTTGTGCTTGCGCTTGTGCTTCTGTCAGTCATTCCCGTTTCCGCATCCGCCGCCCAAACCAGGGCATTCGTTCCTAATGCGACATACCTTTCGCCGGAGGGCATCCGGTTCATTTCGTATTCCACCAAATGGGGAGAAAAGGAACTGAAGGAACTGTACGACATCTTCAAACAGTTACCCAAGGGAGAGGAAATCGGGTATCTGAACCGGATCGTGCTTCTGGAAACCGGTTCAAAACATGCGAACGGAAGATACTTTTCCAGCATGATACAGATCAATGACGGTCCCTGGATGCTGGAAAAGGGTCGTCGCATTGAAATTTACGAGGTTCACAAAAAAAGCCTGGAAGAAGTCGGATGGATTCTTGCGCATGAATACGGGCACCATTTCACGTATTACTGGCTTCTCAAGGCGGAAGGGAAGGATCCGGATGATCCCGCAATCGGATGGGCCAAGGTGCGGCAACTGGGAGGACTTCCGGTGTACGAGCGGTCGATTGAGCATTTCTGGGATCCGGAAGAAATCATGGCGGATGACTACGCCGTTCTGTTCGCCCCGCCGGCCCTGAAACAATGGCTGGCGAAACAGGACAGACCGGATTTGGTTTCGGTCGTCGAAAATCAATACCTTCCGGCTGCCGAAAGCGTGCCGGAACTCAGGGCATACTGGGCGCGGATAACCGGCCTTGATCTGGAGGCGCCGGCCTTCAAGGCGCCGGAAGTGGTATCACTCAAGGCGAAAAGAAGCGGCCGCTCGATCTCCTATGAGGTCGTGACGAACAAGCCGCTCTCGAAGGACCTGAAGTATGCGGTGCTGATTACGAACCGCACGGGACCGTATGGCGCTTTTCTGGTGGATGCCACCCCGTTCCGGGACGGCACCGGCCCGCTGACTTTTGACGGCGTCTATTCCGCCAAAAAATGCAACATCCGGATTTACGCGTACGATCCGAAAACGAACCGCCTGACCTATTCCCCGGAAGTCTGGTTCGACTTTTCGGACCGGATGAACCCGAAACGGATCGAAAGTCTGACCAAATGGTGAGCCAGGGCGCCGCTGCCGGCGCCCTGCGCTTTTCTTGAAACTTAAAAAAATTACGATATTCAAAATAAACGACGTTATTCCTTGATTGAATACGGGAATCTTGATATAATAAAAGAGCAATTAACGAATAACGTAATCCACGACAACGAGGAGGAGAGTTTTACTATGCCCAAGAAAACCACAACCACAACCACGACCCAAACCACGACTACGACGGCAACGGGGAACTCGGGGAGCGATCGCCGGAGCGTGACGCAGGTCTTCGTTCTGAAGACCGACAAACGCATTTTCGAGGCACTGGATTCTCTCAATGAGAATCCGAAGTTCAGCAAGATCAAACTGAATCTTGTGAACCATGAACAGAAGCCGGTCGTCATGGTGAGCCACAACATGGATCCGGATGCGGCCAAAGTGGTGGCGCTGGACATTCTGAACGGCACGTTCCAGGGCTATACCGAGTACAAAGGCTCGGCGTCCTCGAAGCGTGCTGACGGCAAACCGGAGGCCCGGGTCCTCAAGATCACCAAAAACGACCCGGCGAAGTACCGGATTCCGTATTCGGTCACGGTCGAGGTCGGTGCCGGCGAAGTGATCGGTCAGGGCGCCGTGAAGATGGTGCAGAAAGAACAATCTGTCACCGTCTTCCTGTCGGAGTTCGACATGAAGCGCTTCGCGGTGAGCGTGCTCGACTACATCCGCGCCTGGGAAGCGGCGCGGATCTCGGCTCGCCTGAATGCGGCGGCACACGCCGATGCGCCCGCCGCTGACGCCGGCGACGCGGATCAGGCCCAAGGCGCCTGATCCCCAGTTGCCTCGCCCCCGCGCCTTGCGGGGGTTTATCTCATTCAACGGCACAGAGGGTCTTCGCGTCTTCAAGGAGGATAAGGCGCGTTACGAACGGGAATGCCCGGACCGTGTGTACGAGCGGGAAGTCAGGAAACTGGCCATATTCGATCAAGAGGGCCGAAAGGTAGTGTAGAAAAGATGGACATCCGGTTTGAAAAACGAAAGGCGGCGGCTGTCACCGGGCGCCGGCCGAACAAGATCGGAGGGTACAACCCGCATGCGCCCCTCCGGCGGGCCATCCGGGAGGAACTGAAAAAGACCGTCCGCCAGTTGATCGGTGAAGGGTACAACACATTCATTTCCGGCATGGCGCTCGGCGTGGATCAGGATTTTGCGAAAGTCGTGCTGAACCTCAAAAACGAATTCCCGTACATCCGCGTGGTGGCCGCCGTGCCGTTTGCGGGACAGGATGGAAACTGGCCGGAAGATTCCCGGCTGGCTTACCGCGATCTGCTCGCCCGCTGCGACGAGATCGTCTACGTGTGCGAGCCGGGGTATTCGGCCTGGAAGATGCAGCGGCGCAATGAGTGGATGGTGGATCACGCCAGCGTGCTCATCGCCGTGTGGAACGGAACGGCACGCCCGGCGGAACCGCCAACTGCGTCCGCTACGCGCAAACGAAGCCCGGCATCCGGATCATCCGCATTGATCCGAGGCGATTGGCCAAAGCGAAAGGAGGAATCGTGCATGTTTCATGATCTGCCGTCTGCCATCGGGGATTTTCAACTTCAGAATCTCAACACGGGACCGGATTTTACGAACGCCGAGGTGCTGCTGGAACTGGTGGAGCACCGGGTGGTCCTGCCGATTGTCGCCTACAGCCGGCTCAAGTGGCCGATGGCCGAGCATTTCGTGCTGAAATTCAACCAGACGCAATTTGCGGTGGAGCGGGTTCTGTTCGACCTATCCAAGAAGATGGAAGAGGAAGGCCGGATTCAAGCGCAGGAAACGGTTCGGGCCTATCCGATCACGGCGGTCGCGGAGGCGGTGAAGGGACTCGCCCAGATCGTCGGGGAGCATGCCGGTCATCCGACTGACTGCGCATGTCAAATGCAGCCTGTGTGAGATTTTTCCGGTTCCGTCCGTTTGCATGTCAAAACCGTCCGGGGGTGCGGCACGATCTCCCGGAGGGATTTTTTTGTGCCGGGACCCTTGAGGTGCACCTCCGTCCGAAAGCCGGTATAATGAAAATACCCGGATATACGACTGGTGAATTCCTTTCCGCGGGTTCCCTCTGCGTTTCCCGTTACGGGATTTTTTTTGTCTCTCCTTCCGGCTCGCTCCCCTTTATGCCTGCCAGGCAGGCGCTTTGGAAATCTGTGTGAGAGGGGAGATTCCGATGCCAGTTGCCACCGCAGAAGCCGCGGCCACTTCCGCGGTCGATTCGCTGAGACTTCCCGAATCCTTTCTTTCCCGATACAAAGGCCGACAGCCACGGTGGGGTTTTGACGGGCTGGGCTACATCATCTACCTCCGCACCTATTCCCGAAAGAAGCCGGACGGCACGCGGGAAGACTGGTGGGAGACGGTCCGCCGCTTCACCGAGGGCAACTTCAACATCGAGTGGGAGCGCCGCCGGGAGATCGGCGCGGCCACGCCGGAGGCTCGGGAGGCGCTCCGGCGCGAGATGGAGCGGTTCTATGAACTCGCCTTCAACCTGCTCATTCTGCCGCCGGGGCGCGGCATCTGGATGAGCGGCACCGACTATGACAAGCGCAGCGGGGATGCCCTCAACAACTGCTGGGGGATTGCCTGCCGGCCGTACCCTTACGCCCCGGGAGAGCCGTCCAGGGTCAGTTACCCGTTTGCCTTTGTGATGGATCAGGCCATGAAAGGCGGCGGGGTTGGCGTCAACATCCAGCGCCGAAACACAAGCCAAATCCCGCCCGTGAAGAGCCGCGTGAACCTGAAGATCGTGTGCAACCCAAATCATCCGGATTTTGCGAATTGCCTTCCCCATGTCCTGCCGCTTTCGCATGAGCCTGCTGGGGAAGAATGGATCGACCGGATTCCTGAAAATTTGCCCAAGCGCCTGCATTTCCGGATTCCGGATTCGCGGGAAGGCTGGGTCATGGCGCTGCGGCTTGTCATCGACGGGCATTTTGATGGACTGGAAGAACTCGTGCTGGACATCTCGGACATCCGCCCCAAGGGGAGCGACATCCGGGGCTTCGGCGGCACGGCCAGCGGTCCGGCGCCGCTTGCGGAGATGCTGGTAACGGTAAACCGCATCCTGAACGAGGCGGTTGGCCGGCGCCTTACGCCGGTTGAATGCGGCGACATCATCCAGAACGAAGGCAAGTGCGTAGTATCGGGCAACGTCCGCCGCACGGCGCTCATCCTGATCGGCGACGAAGACGACCGGGATTTCATCGAGAGCAAAAACTATGCCCTGAAGAAAAACGCGGGCGCCTGGCTCTGGCGGTGGACGAGCAACAATTCCATCGACATCCGCCCCGACTCGCCGCGCGAAACGATGCTGGAGATGGCCCGCAACATCTACTACAACGGGGAACCGGGCTACGTGAACATGCATCTGGCCCGCCACTTTGGCCGCATCATCGACGGTTTCCGGGAAGACATCGACGGGGAAGTGGAGGTGTTCAATCCGTGCGGGGAGATCGGCCTTGCCAGCGGCGAAAACTGCAACCTGTTCGAGGTGAACCTGCCGCGGATCCATGAGTGGATTAAGGCCGGCTTGGCCGATGAGTCGCTCTACCGGGAAGCCCTGACGCTGGCGGCGCGCTATGCGTACCGGGTGACGTTCCGCAAGTACGAATGGGAAATCACCCGCGACATCATTGGCCGCAACCGCCGGATCGGGGTGGGGATCACCGGCATCACCGACTGGATTCTGCTCAAGTTCGGCCGCCCGGCCGTGAAGGGTTTCCTGGAAGACGGTTCGCCGATTTTTGATGCGGAAATCGCGGAGGAACTTGACCGCATGTACGGTTTCGTCCGCGAAGCGAACCGCCGGCATGCGGAGGAACTCAAGGCCGCGCCTTCCCTCAAGGTGACGACGGTGAAACCCAGCGGCACGATCTCGATTCTGATGGGCTGCGCGCCGGGCATGCACCATCACTGGTCCGGCTACTTCATCCGCCGCGTGCGCTTCGCCAAAAACAACGAACTGGTTCCGGTGCTTGAGGCGTGCGGCTACCCGGTAGAACCGGCCATTCTTGGCTCGGAAGAGGGAAAAACGGTCTATGATGAGAACACCGTCGTCATCTCCTTCCCGGTGAAGGCCCCGACGGCCGACCACCCGCTGTTCCGGGCATCACGGGAAGTCCCCCTGCGCGAACAGGCAGCCTTCCAGGAACTTTTGGCCACGTACTGGTCCGACAACGCCGTAAGCGCCACCCTCACCCTCCACAAAGGCAAAACGCCGGAGGAAGACGAACGGGTCATCCGGGAGATTGCGGACGTGCTCGACCGGGCGAAACGGGTCATCAAATCGACGACGCTTCTGCCGCATTCCTCCGAGACTTACCCGCAAATGCCGTATGAAGCCATCACCAAAGAGCAGTACCTGGAGATGGCCGGCCGCATCAAGGCCAGGCCGTGGGAAATCCTGCGCGGAAGCGTCTCGTTTGGAACGGACGACGCGGACGAAGCCGAATGCGCCGGCGGGCATTGCCCGATCAAATAAATCAGGCGGAAGGGTTTCCTTCCGCCTTATTTTTTGCTGTCTTTTTTCCGTCCGCAAGGGTATACTGGAGGTATACGGGTATACGGTCGTATATCGTTGATTTCTCAAGGAGGTGAAGTATACGGTGATGGAACCGGCAAAAGAAAAGGACGCCGTCATCAAGGTTAACGAAACCATCCGCGACATGATCAATGCGATCGGGGCGGAACTTGGCGGCAAAACGCAGAAAGAAGTGGCCGAGTACCTGCTTGCATTATACCAGAAGGAAAAGGCGGAGAGAACGGGGGAGGCCATTCCGCACCTGGATGTCTTGCGCGAATTTTTCGCCCGCGTGGAGGGGATTTACACGGAGGCGGTGCTTACGGCCCGCGACCGGGAACGGTTCAGCCGAGAGAAAATCTCCGCCCTGGAAGAGGAACTGAGGCGCACGAAGGCGGAACTTTTGGACAAGCAGAAAGAACTGGAAGCGGCCGAGGGGGCCATTCGGGAGCGGGACCGGCTGGCCGAGGAAAGGGTGGAGGCGGCCAAAGCCGAGGCCGCGCTCGCCCGCGAGGAAGCGCAGCGGGAACTGGCCGCCATGCGGGAACTTTTGGACGAGGCCCGAAAAAGCGAGGAGAAATCGCAGCGCCTGGCTCTTCTCATGCAGGAGTCCGTGGACCAGGCAAAACGAAAGGCGGACGAGTTTGCGGAGAAGGCCGCCCGGGCCGACGAACTTGCCCGGGAACTCGCCAAGACGAAAAAAGAGTTGGAGGAGTTGCACGCCGAATTCGATCGCTTCAAGGCCCAGGCTGAGTTCGAGCGGGAGCGGGCCGTTCTGGAGGCGGAAAAGCGGGCCATGAAGGAACTGCGCGAGGCGCTGGATGAAGTCGGCCGGCTGCGCACCCTTCTGGCCAGGGGCGAACCCGAAAAACCGGTGGACTAAGGCGGCCCTTCCGGTTATAATGGAAGAAATCAAATACCGGCAAAACGGGAAGCACCCGTTGGATGCGGCTTTGGCCGCGTTCGGCGAGGTGCTTTTTTGTTTGCGGAAAGGGGAACGGGGATGGGAAACAGGTCGTTGGTCCAAGGCGAGCCGATCGAAGTCTGGTTTGAGGACGGAAGTTGCGACTGGGGAACGTTTCTGGAGTTCTTTTTTGGCGAAACCGACGGGTATCTCGTCTACGAGCGCCCGCGGCTCGTAATCGGCGAAACCGTCCGGGAAGAGGTCCGGTTCGTGCCGATTGAAAGCATCCGGGAAATCCGGCGGCCGGAAATATACCTTTGCGAGTGACCACTTTTTTGGGGTCGGCGCCGCTTCTCATTCTGCAGCAAAGAAAAGCCGGGGGCGCCTGCACAATGCGTACAGTTTTGAAAAAAGATTTATGAATCCCAAATCCCTTGCGCCGCAAGGGATTTGGGATTCCGTACAGGAATTCAGGAATTTTTTGTGTTCTGTCTTCCTCATCACCTGACCCAACAACGACCAGTTGATGAGGAAGAAAGGCGCCCCAAATTATATTACGTTATTCATTGAACACGAATAACGTAACACTTATAATATTATCAGGACAAAATACGAATGCGACGACAGGGAGGAGAAGAGTATGGACATGAACATGAAGGCGAACAATTCCCAAACCCAGACGGCGGAAAAACCCGAGTTCCGCACGGAACTGTGCCTGATCTGCGCATATCCGATCAAGGTTCCGGCGGCCGCCATCAATGTGTGCGTGCCGTGCCCGCGCTGCGGATACCGCAGTTGCGAGGGGTGAAACCGGAGGTGGAAAACCGTGCCGAAGAACCAGACTGCCGCGAATGGGGGCCGCCTGATCATCCTGGGCGGCCCTTCGACCAGCGGGAAATCGACCATCGCGGGAATGCTGGGGTTTCCGATGCTGGTAACCGTGACCACCCGTAAACCACGGCCGGGGGAGATTCACGGCGTTCACTACTACTTCATGTCGCCGCTGAAGTTTGACATCCTCCGGATGCTCGGCAGGATGCCGGAAAAAACCGTCTACGCGGGCGTGAAGTACGGCATCCTGAAAAAATCGCTGGAGGAGGTCAAGAAACGCAGCACCCACACGATCGGCATATTTGATGCCAACGGCGTGAAGTGGCTGCGGAATTACCTGGGGCCGGAGCGGGTCCTGGCCATTTACGTCGGCGTAAACGAAAAAACCATGCGCCGACGGCTGGAGGCGCGCGGGTCTTCGCCGGAAGAGGTGGAACGGCGCATCCGTCAGGCACTCCAGAAAGAACTTCGTCCGGACTACATCGACGTCTACGACGAAGTGGTCTGGAACAACGACGGAACGCCGATCGAAGAGACCGTTGAAAAAATCCGCGCCATCCTCCGGAAGCGCCGGCTGCTTCCCGCATGGACGGCATGAAACGGCAGGCCGGGCAGCCCGGCCCGTTTCGTTTGGGCAGAGTTGAAGGATTTTCGCGGGTATGTTATGCTAGAAGCAAGGAAACAATAAGAAAGGCCCGGGGGTGGCAGCCCCCCAGGCCTTTGCCCGGCGAAAGCCGGCATACAACCCATCTTGGGTGGGAGTCAAGTCTTCCTCCGGATGGAACTCCGAAGAAAGTGACCGTCATCCTTGGGAGGGGAGGTCACTTTCTTTTTTTGTCAATCTGGTCGAAGATGAACTTCAGCAACGTCAAGAGAAACGTGCCAAAGGCCATCAACGCCATGACAAATTCGAAAGTGCTCAACCGCATCACCTCCTTGGCGCATGATGCGCCGTGGGGTGCCGGCCTCGCCGGACCCGGAGGAAGATGCGTTCCCACCCAAGGCCCACCTTCCTTCACCGTCGAGCGAAGGAACATGGAGGGTTGTACGCTTCCATTGTACCATATTTTGCTTCTCTTGGCGAACGTTTATTCGCAAAGAAAAGCCCCCGAGGCCGGGGGCTTAAATCTTTCTGTTGGCAATGAGGAACAGGGCGATCAATTCCAGAATGCTGGGCAATTCCTGATGATAATGGTTGGGATAACGCGTCCGGTTGGTCAATTTGGCATCATCCGGCGGGTGGACGTGGAAAGGTTCGGTTTCCGTCTGATACCGTGGGTCATCCGGATGCGGCTCGCTGTGAAATTTTAGGAGCACTTTCCCGTCTTCTCCGACCCAATCGTAATGGTATTCCTTTATGAATCCGCCCTCAATTTCTTCGGTGATGTACAAGCGCGATCCATCCAAAAACACAAAGGTGTGACGCAAAACGGACGGCAAGGAGCGCAGCCCGTTGGCGTCCACATTGCTGGAATCCATAATGATATGATCGAAAACCTGTTCCAGAAGTTTGATGTTGGATGGCGGGTATTGGGTGATGACAGACGTCCTCTTCGTCTTTTTCGGTTTCGTCTTTTTCGGCGGATTCTTGCGTGAACGCGACGCGCTCAAGACCGATTTTGCCGCCTTTCAATCATCCTGATGAGCGATGCCCACAGCGCGGCATCCCGTTCTTCTTCCGGTGTAAGGTCTGTGCGCTTTCCAAGCGTGTCCTCGTAGGAGCCGCCGTATTTCCGTTCGTAGAAGGCCACGTCTTTGCGCAGTTCCTCCAGTTCTTCTTCCGGCGTCATCGTGTCGCGCTTGAGGCGCACCTGTTCCTGGGCGTACAGTTCCGCCGCCTCGGCCACCGTGATCGGCTTTCCGAAAGGCGAAATGTACACGGCCGTCTCCGGAATGCGAAACTGCCTGCCGCTCGCTCTTGGAGGCAAGCCCTTGAAGCGGCCCTGGGCGATCCAGTTGTGGATGGTCTGGATGCTGACCCCGAAGAAGCGGGCCACTTCGCCCGTGGTGTATTTTCGTACCGCCGGTTCCTCGGACGCTCCCATCTCCACCATGTGCGCCAAAACCCGGTGAAGCGCGCTCCGGGGATCGCGGCGCACCAGAAGACCGCCCACTTCCCTCAAAAGGTCACGGTTTCCCAGAGGAGATTTCTCGACGTAATTCGCCAGTGCCTTGGCTACCAGCGGTATCCGGTCGTCCATCTCCTGCGGCGCCTTCTTCACCAGGTCCAAAACGGCCGATAAGGCTTGTTCCCGTTCCTTGACCTTCAGCATGTACATCACCTTCCGCACCCCCATTCTATCATGGTTTGCCTTGAACTTCAAGAAAACTTCAACCCCTTATCAGCACAGTATGCGCTCAGGAGTCCGAAATATACCTGAATAAACGAAAAAGGCCGCCGTTTCATTCGGCGGCCTCAAGACATGACCCACCACTTGATGAGCAGATTCAGGAGCCACACGATCGCGTAGGCAATGACAAGTCCCCGGATCCACTTCACTCGTCATCCACTCCTTTGGGTTATGAAACATATGGCGATTCTGTCATTCCGTCCGGGAAAGCCAGTGGTAGTAGGAGGTTTCGTTCACTGCGAGCCGCTCGCGCTCGCAGAAGGCGACAAAGTCGCAAAATCCCGCTTCGGTGAGCGCATATTGCTGGGCAAGATACCGGATGGCGCGGCTGCGCGCCTCTTCGCGCCGCCTGGCCTCCTTCCAGATCTCGATGGAAGGCCGCGGGTCTTTCCGGATGTCCTCCGGCGTGCGGGGGTGGGCAAAGCACCAGAAGACGAACGAACGGAATTCGTCGGGGGTGAGTCCATTTTGTTCGGCGAGGTATTCGCAGAGGCGCTCGAACAGGGGATAGTCGATCTTGTCCTTGTTGGCTTCCGCCCAAAGGTAGGGGTTTGAGTCGCCCTTGGAAGCGTTGAGGTCAGGGTCAAGCGGATAGACGTTCCCGACGTAGGTGCCGCCGTGGCCGATCGACTGGGGGATGAAGTGGTCCATCGAGATGAGAAAACTGAAGGAAAGCGCGCAGCGGTTTCCGAATTCGTCCAGGATGCGGCCCCATTCAAACGGCGCGAGGTCCGCGCGTAATCCCAGCGAACGCGAGGTTTTGACATGTTCCAGAACCTTTTTGTCTTCCAGCGGGCTGTTTCGGTGCCGCGGGGAAGCATTTGCGCGCCGGAAGGCTCTTGGGGAAAGGAAGGGGTTCGAGCGGGGGAGAGGCATATGCGGTCCTCATTCCACAAGCCGCGGCGTGGAGCAGAACCAGCCGGCCGTCTGGCGGCGATAGTTCGTCTGCTTGTAGTGCGCGATCACGGTGACGACCAGCCGCACGCCGTTCTTCCACGAAACCACGACGGCGAACCTTCCCGGCACCCGCCATTTGATGATCCCCCGGAAGGCGGGCAGGTTTTGCACCACCCGTACGACTTCGGACGGAGAAATGCCGCTTTCCCGGCAGCGCTGATGCGCGTGATCCGACAACACCACTTTCGGTTTCAACATCGCTTTTGGTTTTTCTGCAATCATCATCTCTGAACACCTCTCTTCCGTCTGGTTTTCCGATGGAAAGGGAAGGACCCGACGACTGTCAGGCCCTTCTGCCCGCAGATGCGCAAGAGACGACGTGCGCCGGCGATGTTCCGGTCCAGACAAGGCCGGGCGGCGGATCCCCGCTTCGCGGGGGCGCCACAAATGGCGGATCACCAATATACGGCGCCATCCCCGGCGGCGGGTCGCCGATGTAAACTTCCGGCCGCGCCGGAGCGTTCACGGATCCGGAACCCGGGGAAAGGAAGGGAGGCGGCGCCACGCGGCGAACCGCGATGTAGCCGGCCACCATCTCCCGCAGAAAAACCGATTCGTTTTTCCCTTCCAGCGCCAAAAGGCGCCGGAGTTCCTCTTTCATTTCCTGCGTAATCCGCGCCCGAATGTAGGCCGTTTTCGGGCGTTCGGCTTTCTTTCTCGGCATATACGTTTTCGTCTCCTTTCCGATCATTTGATCCGGACTTCCAGAATGCCGCAGGCCAGCCGGTCCGGGAAAATCTCCGTTTCCTCATGCTTCATGGAAAGCACCTTGCAGTAATTGCGGGATGCGTCATGCAGCGTGAATACTTGAGGCTTGATGGTGACGGCATACCGTTTGTCCGGGGAAATCAGGAAATGTTCATCACCGATTCCCCATGAGTAGATCGCCCGGCCGCGGTCATCAAGCCGCCTTGTGTAGTCGGTGTTCGGTTTCCAGCCCGCGGCCAGAAACGTATCGACGATCGTTTCTTTTTTGGCGGCGATCGCTTCCCGCTTGCTCATGTTCATGATGGATCACCCTTTGCGTGATGCGCTGCTTTTTTCGGGTTCCGGAACGAATACACCAATGTCAATGAAGTATTCGGTTTGGCTTTGATTTCCGCACGGCGTTTTTCTTCTTCCAGTTGCCGCTTGCGCGCCTGCTCTTCCATGTCCTTTTGATGGCATGCAGTGCATTTGCCGTAATGCTCTTTTTCGTAGTTCGACATCGGACTGCCGCATACGCAGAATTCAACTTTGCTCATGAGCAGGCGCCTCCGTTCTTATTTGCTGTTCCCGTTTTTCAATGCTATTACGAATCCTTTGCAAAATACTGATGATGTTATCAATCCCCTGCAGATTGTAAAAACCAAGGACGATCTCCGGCTGATTGGCAAAGACGTCTTCGATTCCCGGCTGAACATCGCCGTTAATCTCAAATGTCTTGTTCATTTGGGAAATGGCCAAAAATGAAATTGGCAAATTTTGATCTTCAATGACGGCCAGACCAACATCTCCAGCGCCAAAGAGAATGGATGTAACGCCGTTCTCTTTTAAGATTGGCATCATGTTCACCTCAATATGTTACGATGTTCTTGTTCGATTACATTGTAGCACAATAATAATGCGAATAACAAGTATAAAGATTGAATAACGGAATAAAATATGCCTGCATATCCCTGATATGATGCCAAACAGGTTCATGGCCAGGATGACGGTTTCATCCCGGACGGGAGGGTGTGCGAGCATAATCATGAGCACGCTCGAAAACACCACGCAGCGGCTCACCGTCTTCATGTGACGGCCGCCGGTGAGGCGCCTCAAGATCGAAAAACAAAAGAGGCAGATGACCGTTTCCGCCACGCGCCTCGTCAAAATCCCGACAAAAAGGGAAACGCAGACAATGGTGAGGGACATGAGCATGTAGGTCAAAAAGCACCCATACATCAGTATGGGTGCTTTGCGTTTCAGAACGCGGTCATCTTCTTGCCCTGCGGATCAATCAAGGCTCCGTTTTCCCCCAAAACCCAGCAAGTGGTCGCGGTCTTACCATTCAGAGCGGCCGCCAGAATGATAGAACCGTCTGTTTCGGGGTCAAACTCGTTCTGCGTCCAGATGTTCTGGACATCCTGAATCGCTTGCTTTTCCGTCAGGTGCAGGCTGACGACTTGATCGGCGCCAAACTCGTAGTGGTGAACGTAAATCGGCGCCTCCCCGGAAAGCAGCGCAACGACGCGGCGAATGGACGCATAGGTTTTTTCGATCAGTTCTTTCAGATCCTTTTTGTCGTCGCCCAATTGTGCCCAGGTGAGGGCCAGTTGTTTGGCCCTCTTCACCAGCACTTCAACCGCCGGCTCTATGCTGCAGTTCTGATCGGTTGCGACAGCCGTATCCAGTGTATCCAGGTCCGCTGTTGTCGCCTGCTCCGCATCTTCTCCGGTCGCGGGAGCGGAAGCGGGGATGCTGCCGCCGTATTGGCGCATGAAACCCGCTGCGGAGTAGTAGTCTATGCCGCACTTGTTGACGACGATTTGAGCGGGGTCAATTCCTTGCTCAATCAGCGATTGCACTGTCTGAACGGCGTCAGCGTACGCCAACTTGTTGATCCAGCCTCCGCCGTGTTCGTTATTCCATGAGATGATCCAACCCTGCATCATTTCGACTCACCTTCCTGATTCTCTTCGTCATTCGGATACACGCGCGTCAGTTTCACTACTCCTGGGAGAACGGCTCCCTGATTGCGCATCGTGACAATGTCACCGCCGTTTTCGGTGATGTATTCGGCGTCGCCGTATCTCTCCAGTTCCCAGAGCGGGGTGAAGACGTAGACGGTTTGACCTTCTTCGTTGAAGACGCGCGCATCATCCGTTTCATGGTCGAACTCCTCATCCAGTTCCGCGTGCAGTTCCCGGACCAGTGCGGCGAGATCATTGGAGAACCTCGGCGGCCGGATGGCTCCTTCGCGCTGAATGACGGCGCAAAACCTCGGTTTTTCGATAGCCGCCATGGCGTCCTCCAGTTCCCGGAGCCGATTTTCGAACGTCTTACGGCTCCCGGCGTCTTCGACCATGAAATTTCCGGAGTCAAAGAGTCCTCCATGAAGAAAAGCAACGCGTCCGGAAACAAGGTCTCCTACCCGGATCGACGCCAAAAGTTCTTTGTTTTCCGAGTATGCCGGAAACAGCCAGGGAAAATCATCCGGTTTCCCGGCGACAGACAGCATCGGAACGCCTTCCGGCGTGATGAACTGTACGACACCGCCAGATTCACCGTTCAAGATCTCCTGGATCTTCTTTGTTTCAGCCTTCAAGATTTCCAAAGCATGATTCATTGTTGATCCCTTTCCTCTTCGTGTATGATTTTGGAATTACAAGAATTTCGCTTTGTTCGCATGAAGGTCTTTGATCTTCATTTCCAGAATGTCCGTAGTGATGGTCTTGGGGATCAATGCGGCGATTCTGGCTTTTTCCTCCTCAAGGGCTTTTTGGCCCTCTTCGGTGTTAATCCAATCAATCGCCTTCCAGAAGAGGGGAAATCCGGCCTGTTGCGGGTCTTTGTTGTGTTCTTCCTGGAGTTTCCTGTGGAGCACGGCATTTTTTGCGAGTTTGCGAACCCGCTTTTCGAACGGAGGAACCAGGTTCAGCATTGATCCGGGAGTTATGAATGGGCGGCGCAGGAAGCATTCCACCACAAACCCGTTTTCCGCAGCCGATCCGCTCTTCCAGGCTTTTTTCCAATCCCGTTCCCGTTGGTTCCACTCCTTCTCCGTAACGCTTTCGTCCGGATCGGTGTTGTTCCAGTACGGGTAGGGCTGCACCTCCGGGAAAGACTCCCAGGCCTCGCGATACGCGTCTTGCTCCGCATAGAAAAGAGCAAGAACCTTACCCCGTATCGGCATGAGGACAAACGACACATCGAGGTCGTACTCGGTGTCGCGTTTGAGCGATTTTTTGGTTTTTTCCACGCGCTCTGCCACGCCCCAGAAAATCAGATGTTCCAGGGATTGAGTGGCATCGAAGGTTTCCTCCGTATCACCGAATTCTTCTTCGAACCATTTCCGCACGTCATCGAGAGACGGTTGCAGGAAGATCAAATCGACGAAGTCGGCGATCTTTTTGGCCAGGAGTTGCTTGAACAGTTCCTCTGTCACTTCGGTTATCTTCGCCCTGACCTTCTGCGTAAACTGATGCAGTTGCAGAAGCGTCATGTTGCCGAGTTGATACCCGTTGTAGATTTTCGTGCTCATTTGAATCCCCCTCAATCATGATTGAGTGATGATGGATTGTCCGGCGGCTCCAGTCCGGCCGCCGGATCGTGATTCATACAGGAAAGATTTTCGTGAATGGCCGCCCCGTTTTTGGATGACGGAAAATATCACCGACATCATCTTCTTTGATGACGATCAGGCCATCCTCCGAGAGGTATTCGGCCTTTTCGCGAATGGCGAGTTCCAGGGCCGGCGTGTATTCGTACACCAGGTCCCCGTACTCGTTGTAGATGCGGGCCGAGTCTCCCGTGATGTAGTCCTCATCCAATTCGTCATGGATGTTCAGGACCGCTTCCTTCAGGTCGCGGACGATGACGGGTGAAAGCGTCTGCCCGTCTGTGGTGCGGACTTCGATGAAGCGAGGCGTTTCCAGATCGAAGATGGCCTCTTCCAGATCGTTTTTCAGTTGCAAGAGTTCATCTTGCGTGTAAGCCTCCTCGATCTCGAAAACGTCGTCGTCCCGCCAGTTACCGGAGACGATCACCCCGGGCCTGATCTTGCCATCCAGGTCTTCCGGCCAGAAGGCCTCCTTCCAAAGGGTGGGATCGTCATGCTCCTTCATTGCGATCCGCGCTTCCCGTGTTCCGGGATCGGCTTCGGCAACCACCCAGCCCGTTTTTGGGTCGAGCAGGTATTCGACGTGCCGAAGTTCCCGTTTGAGCACTTCCAACGCCTTCTTCATCCTTCATCTCCCCTTCGTCTTCGTGATTTCCGGTTCCGGATCAAAACCGTTTCCGCTTTGCGCTGCCCTGGGCGATGAGCAGAAGCGCTTCCTTTATTGACTTCAGTTTCGCGGCGGCCTCGGCATCACCGCGTTTCGCCGCCTGCTGCAGCGCGCACAGCCGGCCGGCTTCGCTTTCGAAGGCCGCCATGACAGCCGGTTGGGCGTAAAAGCAGGGAACGGGCTCGTAATCCGGATGCTCCGGAAGAAGATCGTTCAGCACGAATTCGACCATGGCGGGGATGTCCAGCCAGTCATATTCGTCGTATTTTCCGTCCGCATACTGGTTGACCAGTGCGACGTCCCCGAAATAGATCTTCTGGTCGTTGTGCTGAACCACGGTTTTGTAATCCGGAAGTCCAAACATCTTCCTCATCCTCCTTCACCGTCGAATTATGAATAAAAGAATCAATCACGAATATTGTAACATATTTTATGACCAATTTACAGAACATCGGAATGAAACAGGAACAAGGGAACAAAAAAAGACGGGGCATCCGACCCCGGTGTCGAACACCCCGCCTTGTGAAACGGCCGCAGCCGCAAGTTTTTGCCTCCGGATTTTCCCGGTCCAGTTGCTGCGTGCCGGATTTCCACCTGTGTTTTGGAATATCGTAACATAATTGCAAAGAAAATAAAGAATAACGGAATGGTTTTGAAAAATGGGAATCATTCTTGAACATGGAGCAAAGAATTCGCTATATTGAGACTGTACCCGATCCTGCGCAAGACGGTGAAGGAGGTTTGGGAACATGAATCTGCAGGAGAAACTGTTTGAGATTTTCCGGGAAGAAGACACGATCCTGGAAGACCGGGACTATCCGGACACGGGGCAGGTAGTCAGCGACTTCCTCGCCAGCCAGGGGATCGAAGCCGACTTTGATGTGGAAGAGGGCGCCCTGGAACTGTCCGACGGCGGGACCCCTTACCGCTACGATGTCATCCGGTTCAAAGAGGTTCCGGTTGTCGTCACGCTGCTTCTCAGCCATTGCATCGGCTGGGATTACATGGTCAGCAGCGTAGAAGTCCAGGACGAAGAAACCACTCCCAACGATCAGGCGGTCGCCTGAAAGAAAACCCCCGGAGAAAATCCGGGGGGTTATGGATGGGAAAATGACACTCCCTCCCCTAATTTAAGAAGAACTATGTGGGACACCTGGTCCGGTTTTTTCGCCCGCCCATTTCCGGAACCAGGTCATCGAACAGGTGCGCACGCGTCCGGCGCGCGCACCCTGGATGATCCGGTATTGGAGGCGCCGGCTGTCGGGGAAGACGGCCACGATTTCGCGCACTTCACCCGGCATCTGTTTTCCGGCGAACCGGTCGCCCGGCGCAAAGGTCGTTTCCGGCTCTTCCGTTCCCGCCAAATCGGATACATCCCGCTCCGAAAGGGGGACATCAAACAGTTCGCCCCGTTCGGCCGGCGGCCGGCATTCCAGAAACTCCTCCAACGCCCGCTCCCGCTCCATCTCCTTCCGGATGGCCCGGATGTTCTCCATCAGGTTCGACAGGTCTTCCAGGGCATGCGCAAGCAGCGCCGCCAGGGCCGGATCGTAAATGACTCCCCAACTGGTTCCCGTTTCATCCACCAGGAACCAATCGTTCGGAGACGCCTCGTATACCGCAAGGGTTTTGGGGTTTACGGGCAAGGCGGCCAGCCGGCCTTCCAGGGTGGACACATCGAGACCTTCGAGAAGAGAAGAAAGCAAAGCGTCCGTCTTCATGAGGCTTCCTCCTTGCAAAATACGAAATGGCGAATCCAAACCAATAAGGCGCAACGGCAAAAGGCCATTGCGCCTGCGTACGGTTCACGATGCGGCTTCCCCTTCGGATGGCGCCAGTACGCCCGCCTTTTGCAGGAGGGGTTCGGCCCCCGGTATCGTGTATCCAAGATGCCAGGCCGTCAGCGCAACGGCAAGCCGCATGCTTGGCGAGTCCTTGGCCGCCTCGAACAGTTCCTTCACCTTTTCCTCGCCAAAGGGTTTCCCGGAGAGCGCGGCAAGGGCCTTTTCCGCGCATTCCAGTTCCTTGCCGGCCTTTTCAGCGTCTTCTGCATGGGTTTCGACACGGTACTCCAGTTCGTTGATGTACTCCCTCAGCGCCCTTTTCACCGTTCCGGCGTAAGGGATTGCAATGCCGGTCATCGTTTCCGCCGCCCCCTTCTCCTTGAGCATTTTCATCATTTCAAACTCGCACGACATGCAAAGCCCCCGCGAGATCGGCTCATCGCCCAGTTGCCGCCCGAAATAGGGGCCGCAATCCACGCCGTGGTAACTTCCGCACCGCTCGCACCGGACAGACACATAGAGACGCGTCATCGTTCCCAACTCCTTCGTTCATCGAATATTGGAACCATACATGAATATTGTAGCATAACAAAAAAAACAAATAAAGGTATAAGAAAAGAAAGCCGTAATCAAAAATGAAAATGTGTCACAAAATCGTGGAAAGTGAAGTTGAAAAATGGTATAATTCAGGTATAACGTAACAAAACGGGAACGGAGGGATGAGGGATGGCGCTGCCGGTGCAACGGATTGAGGGAGTGATCGACTTCATCCAGTACCCGCGCAACGGTTTTACAAAGCCGATGGAGTTCGCGGTTGTCCATGTCAGAACGGATACCGGCAGGCGGATCAAGGCGGCCGGGGAAATGATCCCGTGCAAGCGCGGGGAAGTGTTCTGGTTCGAAGGGTACATGAGGCGGGACAAATACGGTGAGACATTCCGGTTCGAGCGGGCCGGCCGGTCCGGCCAGGGCGAGCAGGGAGCGCGTTCGTACCTTGCGCACCTGTTCGGACCCAAGACGGCGGAAAAGATCATCGCGCATTTTGGCGGGGCGGAAGACGCCCTGGCCGCATTCAAGCGCGATCCGTATGAGGTGACGGCCGTCAAGGGCATTTCGACGAAAACGGTCCAGAAGGCCGTGCGCAGGCATCAGGACCATGAGGTGGTCGAAGTGCTGTTCACCACGCTCAAGCCCTATGGACTCACCATGCACATGGCCCTCAAAATCTACAAGAAGTACGGAAGCGGCTCCCTGGACCGGCTGAAGGAAAATCCCTACATCCTGATGTACGACTTCGACGCGTTCGATTTCCATGCCGCGGACCTCATCGCCTCCTATTTCAATATCCATCCGCATGACCAAAACCGCCTCGAAGCGGGCGTTTTCCACGCCATGATGCGCGCCCTGTCCGAAGGACACGTGTTCCTGCCGCTCGATGCGCTCATCCGGCAGGCCGTCCGGACGCTCAACGCACGGCAGCAAGACAGCGTACCGAACTTTCTCGTCGAGCAAACCGTCATCTCGCTCCTCAAAAACGAACGGCTGTACCTGGAAAAGGGAGACCGGGTGTACCTGCCGGCCTATCACAAGTACGAGGTTGGCGTGGCCAAGCATCTGCTCCGGCTCCGCGGGCCGAAGTTCGTCAAGCAGAGCGCCGTCCGGCAAATCATTGAGGATTTCGAGTATCTGCAAAGACAAAACAGGAAAATCAGCCGGCTGGAAGACGAGCAGAAGGAGGCCATCCTGAAGGCGGCCAGCCACCAACTGTCGGTGGTGACGGGGCCGCCGGGGAGCGGGAAGACGACGATCATCCAAGGCATCATCTACACGCTTGAGAAACTGGCCGGCCGCCCCTTGCATGTAGGGCTTGCGGCGCCGACCGGCAAGGCGGCCAGGCGGATGGCGGAGACGACAGGCCGCACGGCTTTCACCATTCACAAACTGCTCGGCTACCGGCCGCAAAACGGACATTGGGAGTTTGCCTACAACGAGCATCACCGCTTGCCATGCGACCTCATCATCATCGACGAGTGTTCCATGTTGGACGTGCACCTGGCCTACCATCTGTTTCAGGCCATCGCCAAAGGTACGACGGTGGTGCTCGTGGGCGACAAGGACCAATTGGACTCCGTCGGCCCCGGACGCATATTCGGCGACATTCTGGAATCGAACCAGATCCCGACCACCTATCTCAAGAAGGTTCACCGTCTGGGCGGCAGCGCGCTGGAGCGTGCCCTGATGGTCCGGGACGGTTTTGTGCCTGACCTGTCGGACGCATGCGATTTCGTCTTTTTCGAACATGAAGACGAACTGACTTTGCAGGAACGGGTGCTGGAGGAATTCGTGCAGGCGGCGCGGCTCTACGGTCTGGATGAAGTCGTGGTGCTGACGCCCATGAACAAGACGCTGTTCGGCGTCCACGAACTCAACAAACTGATCCAGCGCGAAATCAACCCTCCGGCACCCGGAAAGGCCGAGGTCAAGTTCGGCCAGCAAATCTTCCGTGTGGGCGACAAGGTCATCCAGAAGGCGCCAAATGACGCCCACGGCCTCGTCAACGGCCAGATCGGCTACGTCAAGGCGTATATTCCGGAAGACCCGCAGGCGGGCGAGGAAGAACGCCTGATCGTGGACTTCGACGGGGAAGAGGTGGAATACACCCGCGACCGGTTCGACGAGATTCAACTCGCCTACGCGATGACCGTCCACCGGGCGCAAGGGTCCGAGTGGAGCAAGGTCATCATGCCGGTGTTCAAAGAACACTTCTTCATGCTGACGCGCCGGCTCATCTACACGCTCTGGACGCGCATGAAAAAGCAACTGTTTTTGTTTGGCGCGAAAGACGCGCTGATTCGGGCCATCCGAACCAATCGGGAGCGGCCCCGAAATTCGCTTCTGAAAGACCGAATCCGGGGGCTTGTCGTATAAGCCCCCTTTTTGGGAGGTGTTCGCGTGAAGCAAAGATGGAAAACGGTCCTGGCGGCGGCCGCCATTCTTTTGGCCGCGTTTGCCGCGGGGCTGCTTGCGGGATACCACCAGGACAAATGGCTGGACAGACTTCCCGGCATCCGGCCCGCACAAATTCCCGCCCAGCCGGAAGAGACCACGCCGGCCGAAGAGTCCGGCAAGCCCCAGGAAACCAACTCCGGGGAGACCGGCGGCAAGCCGGAGCGGAACGCCGGCCAGCGTAGCCCCGCTGCGCCGCCCCGGATGGACGTTAAAACGCCCCCGGTGGACGCCGATCGGGTCGAACGCTCGATTCAGGAAACCATCCGGGAAATCCAGCGGAACCTGGAAGAACAGCGCCGGATCAGCGACGAAATCCTGCGGCAACTGGAACAAAACGTGCACCATGAACGGTTTACGGGCAGCCTGCTTCATCCGAACGGGGCGTTTCTGCCATGAAAACCGTATTGCTGGAGATCCGCACAAGCGGCAGAAAAACCAACCTGGAAGCAGAACTGGCCGACAATTTCTTCTCCCGTTTCCTGGGCCTCATGGGGCGGCGAGAAACCAAAGGGCTTTTGCTGAAAGACTGCAATCAGATTCACACGTTCTTCATGCGGTTTCCGATTGACGTGTATTACCTGGATGAGGAAGGAACGGTCATCCGGATCGAGCGAAACACCAAACCCTGGCGCATCCGGCCGCTTGTCTGGAAAGCCCGGTCGGTGCTGGAACTTGCGGCCGGCACGGAAGCGGACATCGAGATCGGTTCGCGAATTTCCGCCGCAAACACATAACCCCCGGAAATTCCCGGGGGTTATGTTTGTTTGGGCGTCAGAACGGATGCCGGCCGGCAACTGATCAGAACAGGGGCCAGAAACGGAAAAGGTAGATGCCGGAGATTTCCGATAAGGAAATGGTGCCGATGTGGCGGCTGTCGAGGCTGTCGTGGCGGTTGTCTCCCATCACAAAAGCATGCCCGTCGGGCACGAGGACGGGGGCGAGGTCTTCACGGAACGGTTCCTTGATGTATGGCTCATCCAGCGCCTGGCCGTTGCGGTACACCACGCCGTCCCGGATCTCGATCACGTCGCCCGGCAGGCCGATGACGCGCTTGATGAGGTGTGACCGCCCTTCCGTATACTCGCGGTGAATGATCACCACGTCGCCGTAATCCGGCCGGCCCCATTTGGCGGCCATCACCCGGTCCCCGTCATGAAACGAAGGTTCCATGGATGCGCCATGGACGGTGTACGGAGAAATCACGAAAAGACGCAAAAAAAGAACGAAAACCGCAAGAGCAAAGAGCCATCCCCAATCCTTCAGCACATTTTTCATGAACCGTCGTCCCTCCTTGCACACCTTCATTATCTCATACCAAAAGCGGCAATTCAAATCATAACGGAATAAAAAACGAATACGTGCACAAAATGAATACACAAAAAAAAAGAGACGCACACCAAAGGTGCACGTCAGTTTCGGTACACGAAATCGTAAGTGAACTGGCAGCGGGCCTGGGCGCACAGGAGTTTTTCCCGGTATCGACTGCCGTACGCGCCTCGGAATTCGCGGCCCTTGTCGCAGACCTGATAGATACGCACGGAGCGGGACTGGTCTTCGTCCTCTTCCCATCCCCATCGGCTTTGGATGTACCCGTTCTGCTCCAGTTCGGAAAGGAGCGGGTAGAGGGTGCCGTCGCTGATCTTCCACAGGGGGAAACGCTCCCGCAGTTTTCGTTTGAGCGAGTACCCGTAAAGCGGCTCGTCCAGGGTAACCAGCACCCAGAACGCCAGGAAGGAAGAGATATTCAGGGGAATGTCTTCCCCATCCTCCTTCGACAGCAGCGGCACGGTTTGCGTAAGCGCGCTGTCGATAAATTTCTTCAGGCTTTCGATCTTGTGGATCGTCTCGCCGCGCATGCGCAAAAACCGCTCTACGCCCGCATCGGTGAGCCGATAAAAGCGGCGGTGCCGCTTGTTGGGATCGTCCCGCTCTTCCCAGGTCCGGGTCACAAACCCCTCTTTTTTCATCTTATCGAGAAGCGGGTAAATCACGGAATTGGAAATCACGATCAGGCCGCCCGACTTTTCTTCGAGAATCTCCCGAATCCGGTGCCCGTGCACAACGCCTTTTGTGTCATACAAAACCCGGTATATCAGAAGCGCCGTCCAGGCGGTCGTTGTCATGAACAGGTTGAGCAGCCGCCTGTTCCTTGCCTGTTCTCCGGCCGACAAAAAATGCATTCCCCAAACCTCCCGCAAGCGATCTTGACATCCTGATCCCCGCTTCCCATTCCATGCGCCAACATCCCGAACTTCCGAGGGAAATGGGATGAAAAAGGCGGAAATGGGGGATTATCCATCCGGAACGCGCTAAATCGCGTTTTTCCCCCGATTTTCACCTTTGGGTCGTGAACGAGAAAAAGGGTGCACATGGATTCGACAACATGAACGACATCCGTCCGCCCTCGCCGCGCTCTTTCGCCGGTCGGGAATCGAAGGATTTGATCAAATTATACAAGGTGCTTTTGCAAAATTCCTGCCCACAAAACTGGAAATCCAAAGCAGACGGGAGGTAAAATGGTATCGAGTCCCTTTTATGCGCGCGTCATGCGTGCGTTTTTCCTGAAGGAGGGACTCAGATTGCCAATCACAAAACCGCAAGAGTACAACGAATCCGCGATCCGGGTGCTGGACGGCCTGGAAGCCATCCGGCTCCGCCCCGGCATGTACATCGGGGGAACGGATCGCGAGGCGTTGCACCATCTCGTCTGGGAAATCGTGGCCAACAGCCTGGACGAGTTCCTGGCCGGATACGGGAGCGAAATCATCGTCACGCTCCACAAGGACGGCCGGGTCTCCGTCGAGGACTTCGGCCGCGGGATTCCCCTCGGCATTCACCCCCAAACCGGCAAATCCACGCTGGAGACGATCCTCACGGTTCCCCACGCCGGCGGCAAGTTTGGCGGGTCCGGTTACAGGATTTCCGGCGGCCTGCACGGCGTCGGCGCAACTTGCGTAAACGCCCTCTCGGTGCATCTCAAGGCCCGCGTCCGCCGCGACGGCCGGGAGGTCGTCCAGGCCTACAGCCGCGGCGTTCTCCAGAAAGAAGAAGAGCGGAAGTTTCAAGGTCAAAGCGGCACCCTGATCGAATTTCTGCCGGACCCCGAAATCTTTGAAGATACCAGGTTTGACAAGGATGTAATCAAAAACCGGCTCCGGCAATTTGCCTTCCTCACGGCCGGTCTGAAACTGGTTTTTGCCGATGAGGAAGGGGGACATCAAGAAGTTTTTCAATATCCGGGCGGCCTTCTGGAATACATGAAGCACCTGGGCCGCGGCAAACCGGCCCTGCACAAACCTTGGATGATCCAGGCAGAACATGCCGGCATCCAGGTGGAAGCCTGCCTGCAATACACCGACACCTACTCCACGCAGATCCTCAGTTTCGTCAATCTCATTCCCACACGAGAAGGGGGCACGCACGAAGCGGCCCTCAAAACCGCACTTACCCGCACCCTGAACGACATGGCCAATGAAAAACGCTGGATCAGGGAAAACCTTGCCGGCGACGAATGGATGGAAGGCTTGACGTGCATTCTGCACATCAAAATGCCCGAACCGCAATTTGAAGGACAAACCAAAAACAAACTGGCTTCATCCGAGGCGCGATCGGCCGTATTGGCCGTACTGTCCCAGCAACTCCCCGGGCTGCTTGCCAAAGATCCTTCCGCCGTTCGGAAAATCACCGAGAAGGCGCTCCTCGCAAAGCGGGCGAAGGAGGCGACCCGAAAGGCCAAGGAACTCGTCCGCAATCCCCGCAAGAAGGACTACTCCCACCTTGTCTCCGGCAAATACGCTCCCTGCTCCGGGAAAAAACCGGAAGAGAACGAACTGTTCATCGTTGAGGGCGACTCCGCGGGCGGCAGCGCGAAACAGGGCCGCGACCGCACGTTCCAGAGCGTGCTGCCTTTGAGGGGGAAACCCCTGAACGTTGAAAAAACCAGACTTGACAAGGCACTGGACAACGAGGAAATCCGTTCGATCATCGCGGCGCTCGGCGCCGGGGTGGGCGAGGACTTCGAGCCGGACAGGATGACGCACCACAAGGTCATCATCATGACCGACGCCGACGTGGACGGCGCGCACATCCGGACGCTTTTGCTTACGTTTTTCTACCGGTACATGCCGCAGGTCATCGAACTTGGCCGCCTGTACATCGCCCAGCCGCCGCTCTACAAAGTCGCGCAGGGCGCAAAAGCGGCCTACGCGTTCAGCGAGCAGGAGAAAAACAGCCTCCTCAAGAGCCTGAAGGGCGCCCAGGTACAGCGATTCAAGGGTTTGGGCGAAATGAATCCGGAACAGTTGTGGGAAACGACGATGAACCCGGCCACGCGGACGCTGCTCAAGGTCGAGATCGGCGACGCCGCGGAAGCCGAGCGGCTGCTTGCGACGCTCATGGGGGATGACCCGGAAACCCGAAAAGAATTCCTTGCTTCACTGTGAGAAAGGAGAGTCGAACCATGCAGGTTACCAAACGCCTGTTTGAAACGGAAATGCGCGAATCGTTTGCCAGTTACGCCCTGGAAACCATCGCGGACCGGGCGCTGTCCGACGCGAGGGATGGCCTCAAGCCTGTTCAGCGCCGGATTCTTTACGCCATGCACGAACTGGGTCTCGCACCGGACAAGCCGCATCGCAAAAGCGCGCGGATCGTGGGCGATGTGATCGGCAAATACCACCCCCACGGGGATGCGTCCGTCTATGAAGCGATGGTGCGGATGGCGCAGGATTTCTCCATGCGCTATCCACTCGTGGACGGCCACGGCAACTTTGGCTCCATCGACGGCGACCCGGCGGCCGCCATGCGCTATACAGAAGCACGCCTTTCACCGCACGCCATGCTCATGCTGGAGGACCTTGAGGTCGTCGCTCCCATGAAGCCGAACTTCGACGATTCCCTGACAGAACCGGAGGTGCTCCCGGCCAAACTTCCGAATCTATTGCTCAACGGAACCAGCGGCATCGCGGTCGGGATTTCCACCCTGATGGTGCCGCACCACGGGAAAGAAGTGCTTGAGGCTCTCATCGCGCTTTTGGAGAATCCGGACGCGCCGATTGAAACGATCATCCGGGGGCCGGACTTTCCGACCGGCGGCGTCGTGGTGAACCCGGAAGACTGGCCGGAAATTGTCCGGACCGGCAAAGGAAAAATCGCCGTGCGCAGCCGGCATGTGATCGAACAGGGGAAGAAAGCAAGCCGTCTTGTATTCACGGACGTGCCATTCCAGGCGCGCAAGACGAAAGTGCTCGCCGACATCGTGGCGCTCGCGGAAAAAGTCGATGGAATCCTGGACATCCGGGACGAGTCCGGAAAAGAGGGCATCCGGATCGTGGTGGAGGTAAAGCCAGGCGACGAGGAGCGGGTTCTGGATCTTCTGTTCCGCCACACCGCGCTGGAGACGGTCATCCATGCGCAGAACCAGGTGCTCATCGGCGGGAAACCCGTCGTGGCCGGCCTGAAGGAACTGCTGCAGGTCTTCACGCGGCACCGCCTGGAGATGCTGCAAAAGAAACTGGAGCACGATCTGGCCAGGGAAACGGAGCGGTTCCACATCCTCGAAGGACTGTCTGCGGTCCTGAAGGACGTGGACCGGGCGGTGGCCATCATCAAGGGAAGCCGCAATACGGATGCGGCCCGCTTTGAACTCATGAAGGCGTTCGGCATGACCGAACCGCAGGCGAATGCCGTGCTGGACCTGCGCCTTGCCCGCCTGACTTCGCTGGAGATCCGGGAAATCGAGAAAAAGCGGAAGGAATCGGCGAAACGGATCAAACTTTTGCAGGGGCAATTGAAGGACCTGAAGGGCACGCTCAAGACGGAGTGGGAGGCGCTGCTGCCGCTCTTTGCGGAGCCGCGCCGCACGGAGATCCTGTCCGCAAAGCCAGCCCGCAAAGTGCGGCCGACACAGCAGCCGGCCATGCGAACGGTCTGCCTGTTCACCCGGGAAGGAAAGGCCAAACGTGTCCAGGCGCCCGTTGGAGCAAAAATTCTTCCACAGGCGTTCCGGATGGACATGGCCGCTGATGGGGAAGAACCTGAGATCCTGGTTCTCACGAAAAAGGGCATGGCCATCCGGTTCAGGACCGAGGAACTTCCGGTCCAGGGGAAGACGGCCGGCGGCGTGAAAGCCATAAGCCTCGCCCCCGGCGATGAGGTGCTGCAAGTTTTCGCGGTCCGGCCGGAGACCCAAATCGCCATGGAGACGGAAGACGGCCGAAAGAAGACGGCTGAAGCGGGAGAGGTGCCGCTCACCCACCGCGGCGGCAAGGGGATCAAGTCGTTCGCGCCGACCTATCCGAAAGGCGGCGCACTGAAGAAGACAGCGCGCGCATGACCCCCGTTCCCCGGGGGTTATTTTTGTGGATTACTGTTACACAATCCGAATAAATGAAAAAATGCTTGCCATATATTTGAATCTGTGATACGATAACAGCACGTCCCCGATGGGACGTTTGTCTTGATGCATAGTCTGTAAGTTGTGTTCACTGTTAGAAATTTTGGAGCAGGGGCATCAGCAGTTGAGAGTGACTGAGGCCCCGAATCTAAAGTTTCGACACGGTCGGCTCCCCACGGATCGTGTCGTGTGACACTTGTAAACATTGTTTTTTAAAAATGTATCTCGTTCCTAGATAGGAACACTTAATCTCGTTTTCGTCTCTCCTTCATGAGATTATATCCACCCTCCGCGTCAGGGAGCACGGGCAAGAGGGCGTTGGGCCGGGAAACCGCCAACAATAGTATCGCTGATCCATGAGGACGAACGAAAACGAAGGTTGAGTTCCGGCGAAAGCCGGGGATGGGAAAAGGCTGCATGCTGTTCGCATGCAGTCCACAAAGTCGGCGACTTCGGTCGCTGGTCATTGGATCGACAGGGGCACCCGTATGCCCATTTGTCGATCACCATCCAGCAACTCAATCTTCGTCTTCGTTCGTCCTTTTTGCATTCAAAAAAGGCGATACGATTCACAGACGAAGATTGAGGGGATGGGATTGTTCCTTGAAAACCGAATAGGCGACGAGACCCCTGTCTTTATCCTGCAGGCGGGCCTCTCGCCAGGCAATGACTCGCGCCGTGTTCGCGGGACGCGGCATGCATTGCCGTTTCACGCCACCCGTTCCTGGACGAGCGACGAAATCCGACAAAATGCCTAAAAGGGGGCGAACAAAGAAATAATTGACAAGCCGAATCCCGATTGAGTAACATAAAAGAACCAACAAAACACGAACAGGTGTTCGCATTATGGGGCACGTTTTGATAGATTTTTTCCAAACGATGCTGACCTGACGGTTGATGGCCATATAAAGATCGGAGCAAGGGAGGAACCGGTTAGTGATTAGAGAGCAGATCAAAACCGACCAAATGAATGCTGAATCGTTCCGCTTCGAGATTCCCGTTCGGCAGTACAGCGAACTGGACCTGCACCGAATGTGGAAAAAGGGTCTTATCGGCAAGGACGCAAGAGGGTATTTCACATACGAGATCGAGATTGACGCCATTTCCGGAAAACCGGTTCAGGGCGAAAAGTTCTACTTTGAGGATTCCTACCAATATCTTGAACGGCGGATGATCGAGGTCCAAAGGGAACTTTGCAAGGCGCACCTTCCCGCGGCCAAACTGGCGCTGGAATACGAGTTGTCCCTGCTGATGGAGTTGCACGGCGGTCTGGCGGATCTTCCGGACGGCATCTTGATGCTGTCGGTGCGCCAGATCAAGGAATGGATGGAAGACCGGCGGACGCCGGGGGAACTGCTGCAGTACATGGTCGAATGCGGTGCCAACCAAAACGGCTACATGAGCCAGTTCCTCCAGGAACTTGAGGTCGCCTTGCAACGCCAATCCCTGTCCTGATGCGGATGCATGCTGCATCCGCATTTTTCAGATTCTCATTATGTTACGCATATCATTAGAAATTACGACATTCATGTTTTATAATGGAATTAAGAATCTTTTTACAGTTTTCCCAATAGAGAAGGGATGTGATGAATCGGTTGCTGAAGGTTCAATTCGACCCCCGGTTTTTGGAGCGGTTGGTGGAAGTCGTTCAGCAGGAGACGGGGGTTCGGGCAACCGGCGGAATGCTGCAGGTTTCCGGGGAATGGCTCTTTCACCCGAAGGTTCCGCTGTTTCTCTCGTCCGTCCACGCAACGGGCCAGGCGTCTTTGGACGGGTTGATCGGCATTTCATTCTCGCGGGACATGAGCCATTACCTGAACCGCATCCAACGGCCGCCCGGCCTCATGGCGGAACGGCTGATGGCACAGTTTGCGGAACTTTTGGCTTCCCATATCCGAATGGATGTGCGTTTCCGGCTTTGGCCGCCGCTGTTCGGCGGGGTGTTGGAGTCGGAGGGCTGCGTTCTGGCGGTCGGAGTCCCTCACGGCCGCGTGGAATGGCTGTTTCTGGACGGATTCCTTCCGCCCAAGCCGCCTCGTCCCCAGGAAAAGGAGATGATTTCTTGAGTCCCGCGAAAAAATGGGATTTCCTGAAGATCGTCTGCGGCGCATGCGGCGCACCAATGGAAATCAAAAACGGCCCGTGGGGCACGTTCTACGCCTGCACCCGGCACCCGCAATGCGCCAACCGGTTTACCACGAACATCTACGAACTGCTTCTGGATCGCGTGTATGACCGGTTGATGCGGGAGGGGACCGCCGAAAACCTGCGCTTCGACATCAGGCGCAGCAGGCTGAACATCAGGGCGGAAGTGCGGAAGACGACAGACCACCAGGTGACGATGGCCGTTGTCAATCTGGTCCACCTGCCCGCCAAAAGGGCAGCGGAAAGGGCACCGGCTCTTCTTTGACATGCCACAGGATTTCGGGGCATGAAGCACGCGAATTGGCATTCCAGGGAAATCAGACGTTCAGGAGGCAAGAGAGGATGTCGTACCCGCAATTCAATCTCTACGATCTTCACTCAAAGGCCGATTTGTCTGGTCTGCCCCGTGAGCGTTTGCACAGCGAAACGGAACTTCGACGGTTGTTCAAAGACGGGATCCTGAAAAAAGACAGAATCGGCTACTACACCCATGAAAAGTACAAAAACGTGTTTGGCGAAACCGAGATCGGGAAGAAGTTCTACATCGAGGACGCTTACCGCCACATGGAGCGGCTCATCCACAATCTGTATGAAGCCGCGTATGAAGCAAGGGCCAAAATCTTTTCCCTTTTCCCATCCACGGACATTTCCGATCTGGTCAAATTCCATGCCTTGCATACCGAAATGATGGTTCTGGACTTCAAACTGCTGCTTTTGTTTGACCTGTACCGGGGCTATGTGACGGATGATTTTCTTTCTCCGGAGCAGATCGACGAGTGGCTGCAGGATCAGATGGACTTGGGCAATATGTACGAGGCGATGGTCAATCTGGAGGAAAGCCCTCTTGGGGTGCTGGCGCAGTTTGCGGACTCGATGCAATATCGGCTGAAATACATGGACAGCGCGGATTACATAAGCGGCGAACCGGTTCTGGCGCGCGCGATTTCCGGCAGGGGAGGGGGCGTCTCCTGTTACGAAGAGGTTTCCTCGTTTCCGCGGCCGCCGCAGCGCCCCCAACTGACCGTCATCAAGTCCGGCAACACCCTATAAGGGTGTTCTTTCATTTTTGATTGAAATATCGGGAAAGCGCGTTCTAAAATTGGAATTGGACCACTATCACACCACGACAAGGAAGGAGTGACAAGATGAACTGCGTACGGGTTAACGAAGCAACAGGCGCGCAAGAATACGTGTACTGCCCGGTCTGCTTCGGGGAGTTGTTGCTGGGCGCGATGCTTCCCGACGGCTCCATCCTTGAACCGGAGGAGGGAAAGGTTGCAGTGCATCCGCTTCCGGACGGCGCGGATCCTGTTGTCCTGTGCCGCGACTGCGACTTCCGCCAGGTCATGGACCGGGAAAATGTCTACGTATTCGAAGGTCCACGCGTTCCCGACCCGTATGCGCCCTGAATCTCCCTCCGAAAAAGCATGAACATTTTTTGTTCATGCTTTTTTTTCTTATTCGAGGACAGGGCAGCAAAATAAACGAATAACGAAATAAAAATTAGATATTGGAACATTTTTGTGTTAGAATAAAATCGTTCATTACGAATGGTGGTGATAATCGTGAATAACGTATCAAAATACGGTGTTCGAATTGCTGTCCTGTTCTCGCTGTTGTGCATGGCGCTTCTGGCGTTTCAGGCCGCACCAAAGGAATCGCAGGTACGCGCGGCCGACCAGGAGAGGGAGCCGGAACTTTTGGCGGCGGCCGGCAAGCCGGCACAGGCGCAGGCACAGGCCGCAGGCGCAAGCAGCCGCGTGTCCGAAATGCGGCAAAAGGCGCTCCGAGCCTACAAACACCTGAATCTGGACAAGTACCGGAACATTTACCTGAAGCCATTTTTCAAGATGGCCAAGGAAGGGCCGGCCCGGACCCTCAAGGAGGGAACGATGCTGACCATGGAAGCCACCGGGTATGACGCCAGCGCGGCCAGCACGGGTGACGGGGACGGCATCACGGCAAGCCTCACGCCGTTTCGTGAGGGCGTGGCAGCCGTGGATCCCCGGATTATCCCGATCGGCACGATCCTGTACGTCGAGGGATACGGGTACGCGCGGGCGGAAGACACCGGCGGCGTCATCAAGGGCTACAGGATCGACCTGGCCTTTCCGGACCGAAATGACGCGTTCGAATGGGGCCGCCGAAACGTCCGGATCACGGTGCTGGCCGTCCCGGATCTGAGCCGGACGGAAATCGAATATCCCATTCTTGGGAACGTGCTTTGATCCGGACATTTGCACAAAGTGCGAATTTTGCGCAAATGTCTGCGGGCCGTGTTTTGTATAATACAAGATTGTCTTATCCGATGTCTTCCTAATTATATGGCCTTCTCTCCCCCTGCCCGCCGCGTCCGTCCATTCGGCGCTTTCGCCTGCGTCTTGTGATTTGGCTTCAAGGCGATCGAGACGGACAAAAATGACAAATCCCCGAGCCGGTTGTGGATCCGGCCGGGGATTTGTTTTATCGGTCGATGTTCTTCACTTTGCAGGCGGCCCGCGGGATCAACCGCTTGGATTCGCTCCTGTCGGGTTTCCGGGGTGCCTTTTCGACGGCCACGAACCTGACCGGAAGATCCGTCTTTTCGACAGCCGCGAGGACGTACGGGTACGTGATCATCTGCAGTACCATGCTGTCGGGACCCGGTGCCGTTTCCTTTACCGTCACGACCAGTTTGTCGCCGCGCTCCACAATGCTGCGGATGTCCACGCCATACCCTCCGGTCGGCCGCTCGCCGAGCGCGTACAGGATATATGTCTTTTCGCCGGCGGTCTTTGCTCCCTTGCCGCCGGCCTCCACCAGCCGGCTGGCCCACTCCTGTATTTCGGCCGGCGCCTGGCTGATGTCGAGCGTTTCATACTTCACGCTGCGCAGGACCGGGGATCCGGGTGTCCGGCCTCCCGGAATCGGCTTGTGGATGGCGTGCGTCGCGTTGGACACCGTGTGCACCCGCCCCGCTTTCCCGTCGGCCGCCGCGGAGCCGCCCGCTCCCGCCATCAGGAGCGCCGATGCCGTGATCAACGCCACGATCGCTGCCTTCTTCATGGCCAGATTCCTCCTTTCAATGAATGTTGGGGAAGATTTTCCCCATAACCGGCAGGAGATGGCGCCCTGGATCTCGAAATCATGAATTGCATGAAATCCACATTTAATGCAATTCGCTTTTGAAGCAATTTTTGATTCCCCATATGGGTGGTTGTTCATGATTGACGTGCCAGAAATCCATGAAGAGAACCTGGAACTGTTCCTGATCTGGATGAAAAACAGGGGATATACGCCGGACACGCAGGCGGGGTACATGCATGACGTGCGGGCGTTCTTGCGCAACTTCCCGGACAAGCCGGTCGGCGAGATGCGAAAAGTAGACGTGATCCGGCATCTTACCCGGCTCCGGGAACAGGGAGCGGGAGACAAGGCGCGCAACCGGGCGCTTTCGGCCATCCGGCTGTTCTTCAAGGTGATGGTCGAATTCGAACGGGCCGAATTCAACCCGGCGCTCGATGCGGACAAGGCCAAGGTGGAGAAAAACCGGCTGCCGGTGTTTCTGGAGGAAGAATATCTGGGGCATCTGCTCAGTATGGTAGAAAGCAAGTTCTGGGTGCGGGATGTGGCCATATTGGCGCTTATGGCCTATTGCGGGCTTCGGGTCAGCGAAATCTGCCGACTGAACGTCCAGGACTTTGATCCCGATAGCGGCCAGATCGCGGTGCTGGGCAAGGGCCGGAAATGGCGGTACATTCCCCTGCCGGATTCCCTGGTGGATCTCCTGCAGGCATGCCTGAAGGAGCGTATCCCGCCGAAGCGGCCTGGCGAACAGGCCTTCTTCGTGTCGCGGCTCGGCCGCCGCATCTCCCGCCGGACGGTGCAGACGATTGCCGAGAAAACGTTCCGGGCGTTCAAGGCGCGCTTTCCGCAGTATGCGGAACGGCCGCTTTCGGGCCACAAACTGCGACACTCGTTTGCCACGAACCTTCTTTTGACGGGGAAAGTGGACCTGCGCACGCTGCAGGAACTTCTGGGCCACGCGGACATTTCCACGACGCAAATCTACGCGCACGTGACCGACCAGAAGAAGAAGGAGGCCATGGCACAGATCCGGCCCATCCTGCCTTCTCTTCCCCGCTCCTCTTCGGCAACCTGACAGGCGCCGGCCGCCCGGCCGGCCCCGCCCTTTTGACCGTCCAAAGCGCGAAAGAACCGGGCGCGGCTGGCAGTCGGGCGAGAACGCCGGGAAGAGGTTTCGGATTCTTGGATAAGACAATATTGGACATGACTTTCTGCGGGTTTCAAAACGCCGCCTGCAGGCGACGGCATCGGATAAGACATTCTCTTATTAGACCGAACACGCAATAAGTTCAATTCAGCATCAATGTAAAGTCATACTGTTTCTTCAAATAAAACTGAAGCGGCTCTGCCATGGCTGGCGGGAACAAAATGTATCTGTGGATGACAGGCATCCAGGCACAATAATAATCCTGACCTTGCCAGGAAACCGTGCCGCGCTTGGCCAGCATTTTCCCTTTTGTGACAGACTCCGTGCAATGCTTCAAAAGTTTGCGGGCTTCGACTTCCGGAACCCCGAAGCACAACAGTTCCGGATGCAGCCATTCCGTCAAACCCGAAGTTTCATAGCATGAAAAAATGACATTCTGATATGTAACGGTTCTTTTGACGATTCGCACCTCTCGTCTCCCCTATACCCCCTGCATCTTGTGATGTTCTGTTCACATTTTAGCATTTGACGTCAAGAAAACAATATGACATTAGCGGCAAAAGTTGTGCCAATTTATATGTAGACTTTATGCAACGTCGGAAACTCCTTCTCAAACATCTTCTGGGCCATCTCTCGCCCAATCCCCTTCTCCAGACGGACCTTCAGTTTTTGGTCCTGATAGACAAAAGTCCCAATCAGCCTGTTGGTCCGCGCGCATTTGGCGTTCCATACGGTAACTCCGCCTGGGCCTAACGTCCGTTTTTTGCTGATTTTCAAAACCACTCGCTTCTGCTCCTTTCTGGCGGGACTTTCCGCAAAAATTTTGATTGACATTCTGAAACAATGCAGATACTATGATTATAGTTCCTTTATTCGATTATTGTAAAGTTATTCATGCTTTATCCGCACAATGCAAAGTTCTTCGCAAAAAAGAAAAACCTTCACAGCGTGGTTAAGCGCCGTGAAGGCTTTGGCGCGAATCCCGAGGGGGAGAAGGATTCGCGCCGGCGGCGCCGGGGAAATGCGCCATGTCTGGAGGGGTGTGCGTGGGGCAAGGTTGAGGCTTGCCCGCGAGGAAGTTCCGTCGGCAGCAGGCATCCCGAGGGGGATTTGGATGCCCGCCGTCCGTGTTTCGTCCTTGCTTGAGGGGGATGGAGGAAGGAGGAACCTTTTTGGTTCCTCTGTTCTCATTATATTACGTTATTCGTTTCAAATTCAAGTTTTTATGCACCCTTTTTGAAAAAAAACGAACAGGAAGCGGTGTAAGCGAAAGGCGGGAGCGGGTTTTTGGGAAGGGTCGCCCTGACGGCGGTCTGCAGGATATGGCCGGCATCGGCCCAGGCGACCTTCCGGTAGGTTTCGTCGATATAGGTCTTCTTCCACTCGTCCCAGTGCAGGGCGCAGTACCCGATGGCCGCAAGAACCGCCATCATGAGGATGAAGATGAACCAGACTTTCCCTTTCACCAAGCATCACCTCACCTCAAAAGTCAATGTAGGAGACGACGGCGCTCAGATTGTCCCAGCCGCCCCGCTCGTTGGTGCCGCGGATCAGGTATTCGCAGGCGGTTTTGATGTTCCCCGCCTCGGCCACAAGGCGGGCGATCTCCGGCAGGGTCAGGTGTTCCGTAATGCCGTCGCTCACCAGAAGCAGAATGTCGCCCCTGGCCAGCATGCCGCGCTTGATGTCGGGCTTTGCGTCCGGGAACACGCCGATGCCGCGGGTCAGAATCGCCCGCTCCGGGTGGTTCACCGCTTCCGACGGCGTGATCTTGCGTTGTTCCAGAAGGCTCTGCGTGACGGTGTGATCCGTCGTCACCTGCGTCAGATTCCCTTCCCGATCCAGCAGAAACTTCGTGTTGCCGATGTGGGCAAACACCATCTCGCGGGTCGGCATCACGGCCACCACCGTCATCGAGGCGCAGAATCCGCCGTACCGGCCGGGGTCGCCTTTCCGCACGCCCTCGCAGGCCCGGTGGGCCACATAGAATGCGTGATTCAGAATCCATTCCAGATGTTTTTCCATGCCGCGTTTGTATTCCCGCTCGATCAGGGCGCGGGCTTCATAAATGGCCACCTTGCCGGCAGACTGCCCTCCCGGGCCGCCTCCACCCTGCCCGTCGGCCACCATCAGGAACAGCACGTTTTCGTGAATGAACCCGTCCACAAAATCTTCGTTGTATTCCCTTTTTTCACCCTTGTCCGTCATCGCATGGAAGTTCACCGGAAATACCTCCCATCGGTTGTGGCGGATAAACCCCCGAAAACCGGGGGGAATCAGATGATCTTGAACGTGATGAAGCCGGGAATCAGAAGGAAGAGCAAAACCACCAGTCCAAGCAGGACAAGACGCAGGATGACCGCCGTCAAAAGGGAAAGGGCGGTGAAGCGAAGCAGGCGTTTCCCGGTCGTTTTTCGCAGAGCGTCGTTTCGCCACAGGAAATACAGAAACACCGCCAAAAGCAGGATCGGGGCGCCAATGTAGATCGGGCGGAAGAAGATCAGGACGCCAACCAGATACCGCCATTTCGAACCCAAAAACCGGGAAAGCCACCGCTCCGCGCGTTCCACGTTCTCCGCGGCCCGGTCCGGCTGAAACTGGTCCGAAACCTTCCGGGCAAATTCCCGGGCGACCGGCTTCACTTTTTCTTCATAGAACGCAGCGCCCTGTTCCAGGCCCTTTTCAATCCTTTCGCCGGCTTTCCCCAGCAGATCGGATTTTGCCTTTGCGTCCTCCTGGTGACGCTTCCCGGCCCCCACGGATTCCAAATGCTCCTGGTCTTTGTTCACGCTGAAACCTCCTTTCCTTGTCGGCAGGGGACAAATTTTCAAACTTGGGAACATTAAATTTGACAGTCATTCAGAACCCTCCTCAAATTTCAGGAATGGAGGGAATAACCTCCGCCGCGCGGAGGCTTACGATTCGCTGCGCGTTTTGAGTATCTCAAAGTAGGCGTTCAGTTGGTCCTCGACCTCTTCCCTGTACATTTCCCAGGTCTTCAGAACATCGCGGACATTGTCATCTTCCGCCAGGTGCCCGAGAAGTCGCCGCACGACTTCGTCGAAGGCCGCGTTTTGCATTTCCACGATTTGCCCCAGCATGTGGAACAGGGCCTGCTCATAGTCGCACAACACGACCGCGCCGAAAATCGTCACGCCTTCCAGTTTGAGGCCGCTGCCGGGCCGGCCGCTTTCTATGGCTCCGTTTTTCCTGGGTTTTCCGGACCGCCGGCTTCTGGAGCCTTTTTCTTTCGCCGCGGAAAACAAATGGACAACCTTTCGATCATCCGAACGGTTTTTGGCCATGCAAACCCCTCTTTCAATCCTGGAAATCACGGGAAGTCAGTTGCGGGTATACGGAAGTAAGAAGATCAAACGGGGAATCGTACAGGAGATTGAGGAGGATTTTGAGTTTGTACTCCTGGAGCACTTCGCGGGTAATTTTCCTGGGGGTTTCGTGAGGCTTCAGGCCGAGGATCTGTTCGCAGAGGTACTTCACGCAGATGTGCGCCCGCTGTTCGCCGATGGCGCCGTGGAAATAGTTGGTGGGGAATTTCTTGCGCTTGCCGGAGAGCACTTCCTGATAGACCGAGATCACCAGTTCCTCCAGCGTCTCTTCGGGCAGGTGCGGGTACGCCGCGCGGAGAAGTTTCCGGATCGCGCGCTGCTCGGTCCACTCCGGAAACGGATCGACGTACTGCAGCAGGCAGTCCAGGCGATATTTTCTGAGCGTTTCCAGGTCCAGTTTTTCATACGCCTCTTCGGGCGTGATTTTCAGGATATGCTCCACCAGGTACTGCATCAGTTGGGAAATGCGCTTCTTCCGCAACTGCCGCGGAAAGAAAACGGGCGGAAAGTTCCGGATCTCGCCGTTCAGCAGGCGCTTGTAGGTCCGGATGCTCTCGCTGTTTTCCAGCACGTCAGCCACAACCGTTCCCGACACTCCCTTGAACACCTCCTGTTACGTTATTCTTGTTTTGTCCTTTTATTCTATTATACAACATGGCAAACCAAATTTCCTGAAATTTGAGCAGAAATTTGAACATGCCATGGCAGCGGGACGTCAGAACGGCAGCATGCCGACGAAGGAACCCGCCAATCGTCCAAACCCGAAGTTCAGAAGCGAAAGCATCGTATTCCAGTTCAAAACAGTCATGCCGATGCCGAGAAACACCAGGAAAAAGAAAAAGGGAGGATTTTCTTCAGAGAGGTATTTGGATGTCAGGGCGCCCGCCAGGAAGGAGATCATGGCCACGGCCACCGTGACGCTGTCCCATTCATGCCCGAACATCGGCGTGATGACGCCGACAACACCAAAGCCCGACAGAATGTGGACAAACATCCGGAACAGGCGAAGCAGGAGCAGGGAGAGAAACACGATCGCCGCGCTTTGCGGAAGCGGAGCATGGAGAAACGCCGCTTCACCCATCTTGAACCGCCTCCTTTCCATATCATTCCCGGATAAACGGCCATAAACGCCGGCCGGCCGGGCCGGCGCGCATCCATCAGGCGCCCAACATCAGACGTTGTCTGATGTTGTTCGTCCTCCCTGAAGGGAACCGTCAGAACGCCTGGACGATGCGTCCCGTATCGTCCATCACCAGATAGGCCTCGTAATCCTTCCCCTTGGTCGGGGAGTGTAACTTGACCTTTTTGGCGGTCCTGCCCTTTGTGAGCAGTTGCTTCGCTTCGGTGGCCGTGATCTTCTTCTTGCCGTACCGTTCCATGGCGTTTTTCCAGATGGTCACCTTGCAGCCGTTTTTCCACCCGCTGCAGGAGTAAGCCCGCTCGTTTTCCACGATGTCGCCCCCGCATTTCGGACAGGCGCAGATGACCTTCTTGCCGGGCGCGGCTTTGCCGGATGCGGCCACCTTTCCGCTCGTCCGGCGAACCTGTTCGACCATCTCCGCAATCGCTTCTTTCATCTCGGACATGAACTGCTTGCGGGAAAGTTTCCCTTCCTCGATGTCGGCCAGTTTCTGCTCCCAGCGGGCCGTCATTTCGGGGGATTTGAGGAGCGCGACAGGCAGCGTGTCGATCAGACCCATCCCCTTCTCCGTGGGAACCAGGTACTTCTTCTCCACTTTCACGTACCCGCGCTTGATCAGTTCGGCGATGATGGTCCCGCGGGTCGCCTCCGTCCCGATGCCGGCGCCTTTCAGCACGTCCCGAAGTTCGTCGTCCTCGATAAACTTGCCGGCGTTTTCCATGACGGCCGGCATCTCGGTCTCCAGAATCCGCTTCGGCGGCTGCGTCTTCTTCGCTTCGAGATCATACGCCTTGCCTTCCACCGGATCCTGTTCGGCGAGCGCCGGCAGAACGTTTGTATTCGGGATGCCTTCCACTTCCCGCCAGCCGGCCTGTTTCAGGGCCTTTCCGGTCGCCTTGAACGTTTCGCCGGCCACCTCGACGACGGCCGTCGCGTGTTCCCACACGCACGGCGGGTAGAACGCGGCCACGAAACGCTTCACGATGATTTCATACACCGCGCGCTCTTCCTTGGACAATTTCGAGAAGTCCGGTTTCTTGAACGTCGGGATGATGGCTTCGTGGCTGGCCGTCTTGGCGTCGTCGATGAACGACTTGTTCATGTTCCAGCCCTGACGCAGCGGCTTTTCGATGATGTCCGGGAAGAACGCCTTGAGGTTTTCCAGCCGCCCCCGCGCCGTGGCGCCGGTGCCGCTTGCAATGTGACGGCTCGACGAGCGCGGGTAGGTGATCAGTTTGCGCTCGTCATACAGCGCCTGCGCGATGTCCAGGATCTTGGCGGGCGAAAGACCCGTAGCCTTGCCGGCCACCTTCTGCAGATCGGTCAGGTTAAACAGGCTCGGGTTTCCTTCCCGTTCCTGTTTCGTCTTCACTTCCGCGAGGACGCCGTTTTGGCCCCGGACTTTGGCCAGCACCGCGTCGCCCGCCGCCTTGTCCCAGAACCGGTCTTCATCGCCGCGGAACCATTGGGCCTCAAAGTCGCCGTTTTTGTGACCGAAGACGGCTTTCAACACCCAATAGTCCTTGGGCACGAAGTTTTGGATTTCCTTCTCGCGGTTGACGAGAATGGCCAGCGTCGGCGTCTGCACGCGGCCGACGGACAGCACATTCTTGTACCCGCCGAACTGCAGCGTCGCCGCCCGGGTCATGTTCATGCCGACCAAATAGTCCGCCTCCGCCCGGCATTTCGCCGCATCCGCCAGGCCGTCATACAGATGGCCCGGCTTCATGTTCCGGTACGCCTCCAGGATCCCCCGCTCCGTCGCGTCCTTGATCCACATGCGCCAGAACGGCTTTTTGGAGCCGGTCTGCGCATAGATCGTGCGGAAGATGTGCTCGCCTTCCCGGTCGGCGTCCGTGGCCACGATGATCTTGTCCACGTTCGGGTCGTTGAACAGTTTCTTGATGACCTCGAACTGCTTCCGGCTGCCCGCGTCAATGAACTTGAGCGGGATGTCCGTGAAATGGAAGGGAAGCGTCCCCATGTCCCATTTCTTGAGCGCCGGATCCAGTTCATCCGGTTCCTTCAGGGTAAAAAGGTGCCCCTGGGCATAGGTGATGATGTGTTTTGTGCCCCGGAAGTACCCTTCCTTCCGGGCTTCCCGGATCAGGGGTTCATATTTCGGATTGTCGATATGTTTCGTTTCCAGAATCTCGCCGTTCTTCAGGCGGACTTCCTTCAGTGCGGCCGCAATGTCGCGGGCCACGTTCGGTTTTTCTGCCAGAATGACCGTGTACATACGAACCTCCCCATGATCGCTTTGTCATTATTATAGCATATCGTAATTATTCCTGCATATTGTAATGTTATTAGGCCATACGCAGGTTTTGTTTTTCTGGCGATTGCCAGACCGCCTTCACTTCCTGCACGATCTCCCTGGGGAACTGGCCCCTGGATTTCATGAGGATGGACCAGGCGGTATCCGGCGCCATGCCTTTCCGGTAAATCCGGTCCTCCGTCATGGACGTAAACGAGTCACAGATGCAAAGCAGCACAATGTGAAGCAGCAGATCCCGCCTGTGGAAATACCCGCGGCCGTCGCGGCGCTCGTGATGCAGGCGGGCCATGTCGCAGACCGTCTTCGGGTAGCCCAGTTCCTTGAGGAGCCTGGCCCCCAGAACGGTATGGCTCTGCATCACTTCCCATTCTTCGGCGGTCAGCCGGGAGGGCTTTCGCAGCACCCGCTCCGGCACAAACATCTTTCCGATGTCGTGAAGGTACGCGCCCGCGATTGCTACCTCCCGGGGCACCTGTATCCGGAACGCATCCACGATACGCTCATACATGAAGCCGACACGAATGGAATGTTCATATGAAAAAATATCGTGCTCTCGAAGCAAATGAAGTGTGTCTTGGTATCGCATATGAACCACCTACCTGAACCATTTTCCATACAAAAAAAGAAGGAGAGGAATCCGGGTCTTCTCCTTCAAAAGTGTCCGTTTTCTTTCAGGGAATACCATCCTGCGTTTGGCGTGGTAATCAGGCTGTCCCTGAAATCCACTCCCGTTCCTTTCAGCATATCCCGCAACTGTCTCGCCACCCGGATGTCCCCCTCCGAAGGCCGCGGAACATTGTTCGGATGGTTATGGGCCAGCAGGAAATACGTCCCGCCCATGCTGCAGTACAGATGAACAATCCCCTTCACGTCCGGCACATGGACATGGTTTTCTGTCCCGCAGGCGAGAAGGTGAGACGTATAGTTTCCTTCCTGGTCCGCAATGAGCATCAAAAGATGCTCGGTGGGCAGGTTTTTGATTTTTTGAACCTCGGGCACTTCCGCCCAACCCCGGACAGAGTCGGGCGCACATTTCTTTTTGAAGTCTGGTTCCAGGCTGACCTCGAACATGAGGAACAGCGCCTGCTGCAGCGCCAGTGCCTGCTGGATCGTCAGGCCGTACTTCGCCGACAGGTCCGGAACCGACATCTCCATCTCTTTTTGCCACAAATTCATGTCCGTCGGAAACTCTTTCAGCGGGTTTCCGACAATGAGCCGCAACCGTTCCAGATAAGAAACGGCAAGCGGAAACTGCAGCGCATGCGGCCGTTCGCGCCGCTTCCGCTTTCCAAACATACAGATCGCCTCCTTCATCGTCGCATTCGCCTAAGATCGGCCTTTCCTTTATTATGAAAAAGACGCAAAGATTTTTCAAGGAATAACGTAATTTTTTAAGAACACAATAACAAAAAAAGCGAAGCGGACATCCGCTTCGCTTTAGTTTTCTTTCAGCACCCGCTTTTCGATGAGGGAGACCAGTTTTTGCGGCAACATCTCCAGTTTCGAGATGGAGATGAAATTCTTGTAGATTTCCGCAATATAGTCCTTCCCTTCACCGATGGCGATCCCGACGATGGTCATTCCCTTCTTCTCGTACTCCTCCACGATGAGCGCCGCATCCGTGCGGGCCGGCTCGTCGGTGAACATGTTGTCGTTCGCGTCAACGTGGAAGGGGTCGCCGTCAGAGATGACCAGCAGCAGTTTGTCTCTTTGGGGCTGCTGCATGAGATACTCTGCGGCATATTTCAGGGAGATGCCTTCCCGGGTGTTTTGCCGATGGGTGATCCGGGCCAGGTTTGCCACCTGCTCCCGGAGCGGGCGCTCGAACGTGACGTAGTGGTAATGCTCCACCACATTCCGCATGTGAATGGCCTGATGTCCCATGATTGCGAGCGGAATCCGAAGCGCCTCGCAGACATTGGCGATCATGACGGCTGCTTTGCGGGCGTGTTTATACCGATTAGATTCCTCCATTGAACCGGACTCGTCAACCAGGACCAGGATAGCGAGATCCGCTTCATCCGATTTGTCCTTCTTCTGGGCGAAGATTTTGCCGTCTTTCCGCCACAGTTCGGATTGGTTCAAATAGCCGTTGGTCAGGCCGGACCGCTTTTCCTCCTGGTTGTATCGAATCAAGTTCTGGATTCGACGCGTCATATTGCGGGAGAGCGATTTTACGTCCGCCTCGATCTCCTTTACCACGCTTTTGTCATAGTCCGTCGGGTCAGGGTAGTACGGACGGACCTTGATGTTGGCGTGCTTGTCGGAGTATTTGAGGTTTTTGAGATGCTCCTTCACCCGCTCCGCACGCTTTTCGCTTTGGTCCTTGGCCAACTCTTCCTTCTCCATTTCGGTGAGGACCTCTTGAATCTCCCTTTCAACCTCTTTTTGGAGGTCTTTCAGGGCTTCGTCCTCCTCCGTCTCATCTTCAGGGTCTTGAGAAGGATCCGGAACAGCGTCGTCATCTGAGTCGTCACCAAATTCCCGTTGGCCATTCAGATCGCGTTGATCGCCTTCTTGATCGCCGGATCCGGTTTTGTTGCTGTCGTCATCGCCTTCCGATTCGGACTCGTCTTCATCGCTCTCGGCGTCGTCATCAGCATCGGCATCATCGCCGGCGCCAGATCCGTCGCCGTCCCCATCGTCTTCCTCATCTGGTTCGTCACCGGACAAGTCTGATTGGGAAGAACCTTCACCGGGATCTTCAACTTGATCCTGGTCGGATCCAGACCCGGCCCCTTGGGTATCTTCCTCCTCATCTTCACCGGAGTCACCTTTCCCTTCGTCGTCACCAGCGGCAGCGTCGTCGTTATTGCCTTGGCCGGATTTGGAACCGGACTTTTGGTTGTCCTTCTTCTCCGACTTCGACTTCTTCGACTTCGAGCCTTGAGACTGCTCTTCGTCCTGATCCCCTTTGGAATCATCGGACTGTTGTTCCTCGTCTTGACCGCCGCTGTTTTGCTGGCGGGGCTTGCGGAACTCGGTCGGATCTGCAGGCATCGGACGACCTTGACCGTTTCCGTTCTCGTTGACGTCATCGCCCTTGAGGTTCTGGAACATGTCCATGAGGTTCCCCAAGGCGATTTGCTCCTCGATGAACGGCTTGGCGATTTCCCAGATCGCGTCAGACTCTTTCTGACGGTCCCTGGTCGTTCTCGCCACGCGGCCGGCATCCAGATGCGGCTTGGCCCGCTCGAAGGCTTCGGCCAGTTCCGGGTCCTTGAACGCACCCTTCGCCTGCCCGATGATGCCGTACATCATGCAGGCATTCATGAAGGCGCGAAGCCGGTTGGTGTTTTCTTCGTACCAACCGAGATCCTTCATCTTTTCGAACGCCGTCTCGTTGAGCAGTCGGATGTACGGCGCAAGACCCGGAAACTCCGTGCATCCGGCCAGTTCAATCGCGGAGTCTTCCACGATGTTGAGGAAGTCCTTCCGCTGACGGAGCCTGAACTGGTCTTCCGGCGGCAGGCGCTTCATCTCTTCCGCCCAGCGTTTCACGCTCGTAAAATCCGTGTACAGAATGTGAAACGCTTCATGGGCGATCTGCCCGCGGACCGCGATGATCTTCCTGGCCAGTTCCAGGTCCGCAATCAACCCGCTCGTCGGATCGGCCCACACCGTCTCGCCGTCGGTGCAGACCTTGCGGGGCTGAAACACCAGCCGGTTGCGGTAATTTCCGGTGATGGCCCGGAGATACCGCTCACAGCGGGCACGGAACGCGCCGCTCATGAGAAGTTTGATGGCGTCGATCGCCTTTTTTGCTTGTTGATGCATATATCTCCTCTCCTTCATCGTCGAATTTGGAAAAACGGGGGGCATGGTTTCAGCCCCCCTTCCTTCGATCTTACGGCCGGACTCCCTGGAACCGAGGATTGATGATGTCCTCGAAAATTTCCTTCTGGACATCCTCATCCTCGACGCACACGGGCCATACGACCGTAGCCCACGCGGACTTCAGGATGTCCTTGGTTTCGAGAACATCCGAAGCCCATGCGATCAGGTTCCGAATGGAGAACACGGCGTTGTCCACCTGCTCCATGCGGAGTTTTTCCCGGATTGCCTCGCCAACTTCCACCATCCGCTCAATGACAGCGCGGTTTTGGTAGCCGCTCTCCCGCATGACAATTTCGACCTGTTTGGTCTTTTCCATGTCGTCGAATTTGACGACACGCTGCATGCGGTTGATCAGCGCAAGGTTCATGCGCTGCGTTCCGGCGTAGCCGTTGTTGATGCAGGCAATGAACCGGAAGTTGGGATGGCGCTGCACCACTTCGCCATTCCGGAGAACGATTTCCCCGACATCGTCCAGGGCGTTGTTGAGGACACCCAGAACGCCCGGTTTGGCGAAGTTGATCTCCTCCGCGATGTACATGCCCCCATCGCGGAACATCCGCGTCAGAAGCCCGTCCTGCCATTTGAACCCGCCGTTCACTTCGTCGGGTACGAACCCGCCGATGATGTCCAGTTCCTCCGCGTTAAGCGAGAAGTTCTGGCTGACGACGGGCATGTTGAGTTCGCGCGCCAGAAGGCGTGCTGTCGTCGTTTTGGCGGTTCCGGCAGGCCCCATGAACAGCACCACGCGGACGGCGCCGTTCCGGAGTTGCTTGGCGAGCGGGATCATTTCGGCGGGGAGTTCCTTCCCCTGCAACTTCCGCACGTTGAGGTCGATGAGTTCTTCCTCAAACGGCGTGAAGTCCCGCCCCCAATCCAGCGTGAGGTCGATCGGGGCTTGCGCTCCCGTGCTGGCGGGCTGTTGGGCAGCAGCCGCCGTTTGGGCGTTCGGCGAGACCGGGAACGAGAACGTTCCGGTTTTGCCGGGATGAATGATCCCGGTCAGATCCTCTACCACCACACGGTCCGCGTTCGGATCAAGCGGCCAGATCTCCGCCCCGTCCATCAACTCCTTCCCGTCGAAATAGAGGGCGTCACAGGCGATGAAGAAATTTTTCTCGTCCGTGATCGTCCTCGACAGGTCGAGCCGGTGGAAGTGTTCGGCCAGTTCGCCCTGGGGATCTTGTGCCATGATGACCGCCGCCACCAGTTCAAACACGTGGTAGCAGGTGCCGCCCTGGGCCGAGCATTCGTGGTAAATCCTGTTTTCAGACGGTGAATACTCCAGCCACATGGGGGCGCCGGTCGGCCGGTCGATCTCCAGAATATACCTCCTTTGACCTTCCACTTCCGTCACGCCAAACCCCAGCACGTTGGCCATGCTGGCGATGGCCTTTCCCATCGAGAACGACAGGCAGGCCATGGGCGTCGTGCTGCCGCGGCGCGGGACCGTGTTCTTCCGGGAGCGGTGGAGAGAGGTTTGCCCCCCTTTGAAAATCGTGTTGGGGATGTCGCTCCGCCCCCGCCCAAACGCCTCGCTGAATTTGAGAATTCCGATAGCACCGCTCATTTCATCCTTCTCCTCCCTTTTCGTCTAAATTTCCCCTCCGGCCCCGAAGCGGGGCTTGCGTCGCGTCCGTCCTTCGCCTTCGCCGTGTATGTCAAGCGGCGATTCCAAGAGGAACCGACGCAAGGGTTGCGAAGGAAACGGGATGAAAGCCATCCCATAACCGGCGCGCGCGGCGCCGGTCTGGCCGGAGAGAAAAGGGAAAAGGTGAAACACATGAAGAGAAGGGCGGCCGGAGTTTGATCGGGGAAATGCTTGCGGAAAGTGAGGAGGTTTACTCCATAACCTCCCGGGAAGACCCGGGAGCAAGGGGGATCAGGCGGACAGGAGTTTGCGGGTGATGTCCTGGAGTTTCTTTTGCTTCGAGTTCTTCGCCTCGAAGGTGTTCGCGAACCATTGCAGATATTGTTTTCCGTCAGGTCCGCTTTCCAGGACTTCCCGCGGCGTCTTCCCGGCGTATTTGCCGAAGGTGAACTTCAGTTCTTCCCCCGGCTCCGACACGGCCGTCTGCGGGATCTCGGATTCGGAGTAGACCTTTCCTTCGAGACCCAAAAGCGCAATCAACAGACGGTCCTCGGCGCGCTTGTTGCTCATGATGACCGGGTATTGCGACGCGATCCCGGCTTCCAGGTTGCTGGGATTCGCCTCGCCGACGGCGCTCACTTCGTTGCCGTCCTCATCCACGCCGAACGCGCGGTGCGCAACATAGATGCCGTCAGGCGTCACCACCGGCGGAAATTCCAGGACCGTCCGGATCACCCGCACGCCGAACTGTTTCGCCATCCGCTTCAGCGGCGCGTGCCGGATGACGGGCGTCTCCCCATCCTCCGTGAAGTAGTAGTCTTCTTTGGGGATGGTGACCTCCTGTCCCCGAATGACCAGTTTCAAGTCCTGAGTCGCTTCCTTCATATTGGCCACCTTCCTTTTCGCGAAATGGAATCTATATCAAACCCGCAGGCAAAAGCCGTTGGGTGGGATTTCAAAAAGGCTTGTCAGCCATAAGGGGAGGGAGGCTGCGCAGCCTCGTCAAAAACCAGCCGTCGAGCGAATAACCTACAGGATGTACAGTTTCGCCGTGAGCGCCAACAAGCACACAGCAATGACGCCCAGCGAAACGTTCTTGATGATGGTCAACCCCTTTTTCTCCGGAGAGTCCATTACAGGAGCCGGAAGGTAAATGGGAGCCACAGATGGATCCACCCCGGCGTCCTTGTAACTTCTGACAACCTCTCCGTAGGCTCTGGCGTTGACCCACAGTTCCTGCAGCCGGCGCTGCAGGCTTTTGTCCCTGTTGACATGCACCAGTCCTGCAATCAGGCCGGCGCATCCGACCACGATCGCAAACACGACCGCGGCCCAAATCAGAACAAGGAACGTAGGAACCATCGTCGGCAACAAGGCATCAATTTTTTCCATTCCTTCTCCCCCTCAAATTCGTTTTGCCTCCCTCCATAACCCAAACCGGCCTATCGAAAAGAGAAGGCAAAAAGGAGGGAGACAAACATCCGTTTCACACATTCCCCGTCGAGAGGGGGAGAGATGGCTCATGATTGGTTCCTTTATTCGTATTATATTCCTGTATTCGTGTTTTTTCAAGTTATACACAAACACAACTTGACCCCCGGACATCCGGGGGTCAAGAACGGGAATTCCCGTGCCGGCTCATGTAAGCAAGGGCCGGCAATCTATGATCAAAAGCCTGGTCGTACTCTTCCTTGGTCATGGAACCCGGGTCCTTTTCTTCCGGAAGCATCATGACAGACACGTCCGTGACGTGTTTTCGGAAAAGCAGCGCGATCGCCTGACGAGTCGCTTTCCGCCCCGCCGCGTCTCCGTCGAATCCGAGTACGACCGGCTTGGGATTTCTTCGGATCAGTTCCGCCTGTTCTTCGGTCAGCGTCGATCCCAGAATCGCCACCGCTTCATAGCCGTGTTCCCAGGCCCTGATCACGTCCGTGATGCCCTCATGCAGAATCCAGTACGGGCTGTCCTTCGCCAGATGGGCGCCGTACAGCACGTGCCGCGTCTCAAACGGATACGGCGAATACAGGTACTTGGGCACGCCCCTCTCCGCATAATCCTCACCCATCCACCGGCCGTTGTTCCCCACCCAGCGGCCGTCAATGTCAAAAATGGGAAACACGATGCGGTTGCGATACCGGCCCGAACGGGCCGCTTGGATGCGAAACCGCTCGATTGCTTCCCGCGAAAAACGCTTGTGATGCTCAAGCGGCATGAGACCTTCCCGCTCCCGTGCACTCACGAGCGGAAGTCTGGCCACCTCCGCCGGCCGCTCCGCCACAACCGGCTTTTCGCGCTGGGCGGAAGGTTTCGGGACGGCGGCTTTCCCCTGAAAGGGAATGCCCAGCCAATCGGCCAACTCCTTGGCCGCCCGGAGGCGGGTGACCCCCTTGGCCCGGGCGTAGGCCTGAATGAAGTTGCCGATCCGGCCGCAATGCGTCCAGCAATAGAAACGCTGCCGGCGGAGCGAGTATTCGAACGCCTGCCTGTTGTCGCCGCCGTGGATCGGACAGCAACCCCGGTAGGAAAGCCCCTGACGGCGCATGTTCCAGCCCATCAGGTCGAAAAACTCGCGGGGATCAATGGAGTCCAACAGCAGGCGTTCCATTTCGTCGCTGATATACCCCTCCCGGCCTGCCGCCATGAAATCCCCCTCGCCTTCCGTTCATTCTTCATTCAGATTGTCCTTTTCCATCCGCTGAACCATCCGCTGAACCAACGTGTCGGACTGGATGGCCGACAGCACGACATGATTCGTGTCCATGACCAGCACCGAGCGCGTGCGCCGCCCGCAGGTGGCATCCAGGCATTTTCCCGTTTCCCTCGCCTCCGCGACGATCCGCTTGGTCGGCGCGGAATCCGGCGTCAGGACCGAAACAATGCGCCCGGCCTGCACGAAATTTCCAAATCCGATATTGACCAGTTTCACGCAGGTTCCCTCCTGTATGAAAATCGCCGCAAGGCGCGCGGCATAACGCGCCCGCCAAAGGCGGGCGGCCTTTCCCGCTTCACTCAAGGTCGATCTGGAATGTCCAGGAACCGTTCTTGAGGTTGGTCACGTTCTCCAGGATGAAGGAGGCCGGTTCGACATTCTTGGGCAGGTCGAACACCAGCGTGGCCGCTTCTGCCGTGCCCGGCGTGATGCCGCCGCCCATGAAGGTCATCGGTACGTCGCCCTGTCCGAGTTCCGGCAGGTACACATTGCCGTCATCACCGATCAGTTTCATGGTGTTGGCCATGAAATAGACCGTTTCCCGGCCGTCGTTTTTCACCCGGAACGTGACGTACAGTCCGTCCACCCGGCGCTTCATTTGGTCCACCTCAAGAGAGACGCCGTACAGTTCGTCCTTCCGCACGACGTTGTGCAGCGCCAGATCATCCTTGATTTCCTCGGTCACGGGATTGTCCGGTTTCGCCGCCTGCTTTGTTCCGGGATCCGGATCACCCTTCAGGGTGCTTCCCAGATATACGCCCAGCACGAATACGATGACGGCCACCAGCGTCATGGTCAGAACCGCCGGCCACTTTCGCGGCTTGGACGGCGCCGGCTTCTCGGTGCCCTTTTCAGAAGCCCCATCGGAAACTTTCTTCTCTTCATTGTCGGGTTTTTTGCCTTCGGCCCTGTCCGCTTCGCCGCGGCCGCGGTCATCATCCCGTTCGGCGGAGGGCTCGCTGCCGGAGGCCGGCTTTTCTTCTGCCTCCGCCGGCTCTTCCATCAGAGCCTCCTCCTGTTTCTGCGCCTTTTCCAGGAACTCGTCGGCGCGCTGGTGGAGTTTGCGGCTCTCTTCTCCCGGAGACGGGTAAACCTCTTCGGTTTTCTTCCTTGCCATGGCATACCTCCTCACGAAAGAATGCTTCCTCTTGGCGAGGAATAAGCCGCGGAAGCGCGCCGCGGATATTCACGTGCTCGGGCGCACCGTCGCCCACGAGTCCCGGGTAATTTTGATCGTGTCTTTCCCGAGAAACGGCTTTACGAACGACCCGAACCACATCTTCCATTCAATCGTTCCGACCAGGTGGATCTTCCCGTTGGACAGGTTGGCGCTGCCCTCCGGGTTGATCACCAGACTTGTCTTGCTGTGGTCCACATAGGGCTTCAATTCTGTGTTGTAGTTTTCATAGAACAGGTTGGTGGCCGCATTCGGGCCGTCCGGATTCGGGATGACCGCATACGGGGGATTCACGCCGTCGTTGATCGTGACGCCCGTATTGGCGCCGGCCAGCGCCGCGGCATCCAGGATGCTCTGGAGTTTCTGGCTGGCCACGTATGCGCGGCCGATGTCCAGCACCAACGCACCGAGCAAAATCAACACCGGGAGCATGACGGCCACAACCGGCAAGACGTTTCCTTTCTCGCTTTTCAAAAACCGCCTCACACCGGCTGCCCCCTTCTCACGTGCCGTTTTCAATGGCCATCGTGATCTGTTCCTCAATCTTGGTGGAACTGCCCTTGTTCCAGATTCCCGGAACCGGAAAGATTGGCGTCGCCTGGTAGGTTGCCTTCACGGTAAAGTTGGCGCCTTTCTTCCACCCCGACGGCGCGCCGGTGGTCACCGTCACCGAGTTGGGCTGGATCAGACCGCTCTTGTTTGTCAGAAACGACTTGACCTTGTTTGTGGCTTCCGTCGTCGCCGTGCTCAGATTCGGCTGCGTAACGCCGATCCGACCGCCTTCGTAGACGGCCATCTGCATGTTCAGTTTCGTAAAAAGCATCTGTCCGCCGGTCAGCATGCCGCCGATGAGAAACACCAGAATCGGCATGACCAGCGCGAACTCCACCATACTCTGCGCCCTTTTTCCCTTGACGAACCGGATGATCATTCGCCGGAACATGGACATCACCTCTTTCGGCCGAACGTCACAGCGTTTGCGGATCAATCGGATACTCAAATCCCAGGAGATGCGCCGCAACGGCATACGCTGTCCCCAGGAAAATGGGGATGCAGTACGGCAGCGTCACGGACTCAATGGCCAACTGCTTCGGGGGTTTCCAGAAAATCAGGAGATGATAGAAGAAATACTTGAGATTCAGGTAGACGCTTTTCCCGCGGCGGTGAAACAGAATGGCCAGCACGGTCAGCGCCCCGCCGATGACGGCAATCCAAAACAGGGCGTTCAGGAAGAAGACCATGTTCGTCCAAAGGCCGACCGCCATGAGGAGTTTTACGTCGCCAGCCCCGAGTCCGCGAAGCAGAAACAGCGGAAACCCGATCGCAAAGGCCAGCAGCATGGCTCCAAGCCCCTGCCAGATGGAACCGAAGAACAGTTGATAAACAAGTCCCGTGAGAAACCCGATGCCAACAAGCCAATTGGGGACGATGCGGGATTTGATGTCGGTAATGAGGGCAATACATGTGAGGATCAGGATTGCGAGGAATGAAATGGTCACGGTATTCCCCCCCGGAGAAAAACGCATGAGTTCAAGCCTCACGCGATAAACCGCTGCCGGTTGGGGAGCCGGCGGCGGGACGGACCTTGCCGAATCGGATCACAGTTCGTTGACAATTCTTTGGAACGTGTTCTGCAGGCGGCTGCCCAGCAATTTCACAACCACGATGACGACAATGGCAATGCCGACCAGGATCAGACCGTATTCGGCAAATCCTTGCCCGTCTTCCTTTTCGACGAAAGCCTTCAGTTGGTTTTTGGCTTTCTTCCACATGCGGCATCATCCTTTCCTTGGAACTTTTTTTGATCCGCAAATCAGACCTGATGGTTTTATTATAGTACGTATAACGTTACAATATCAATTCATTCGTTACTTTATTGACATATCGGGCCAAAAATTTGCGGTTGGCATCAGAAGATCGAACCCGTCCCGATGAACGAGGGCGCAAGCAAAAGCACGAGCATCGGCATCAGGATGAAGAGAGCCATGATCGGCAGCATCTTCGTCCCCGCTTTTCCCGCCCGTTCTTCAAAGTCCTGCTGCTGCTTGAAACGCAGCCGGGCGGCCTGTTCCCGGAGCACGGGCGCAAGCGGCGTACCCTTTTCGGTCGCGATGACGATGGAACTGACCAGGTCCGAAATTTCTTCCATGTCCAGTTTCTGCGCCATTTCCATCAAGGCGCCCTTCCAGTCCCCGCCTTTGTACCTGGCGGCGATGGCCGCCCTGCGGAATTCCTCGCCCGTCGCGTCATTGAAGGTTTCCGCCACCTGCATGATGGCATCCTGCTCCGGCGTGCCGACTTCCAACAAAACCACCAGAAGATCGAGAAAGTCCGGCAGGTTTTTCCGGATCTGCGCCTTGCGCGCCCGGATCATGTCCCGGAGTTTCATCTCGGGATAAAAATACCCGAGGAACAGCGCAAAGCCCAGATACATTGCCTCATCGCTGTTCAGCACAAGAAGCGAAAACAGGATGAGAAAGATTCCGCAGAGAATGGAGCCGACGCGAATCACGACGATTTGGTCGGCTTTCCAGGTCGGGTGCCCCGCCTGGTAAATTTTCTGCGCAGTCGCTTCTTCGCTGATGTTCAGGAAACTGGCCACCTTGTTGAACAATTCCCTGTTTTCCTCAATCCGCGGTTTGATCTTCATGTCGTAGAAACTGTTGGACTCCGGCGGCTTCATGCCGGGTTTCACGACATGGATCCATTCATTCCTGTGAAGCCGGGGAAGGCGGAACATGGAGATGGCCCACACAACCCAGATGCCGGCCAGAATCGAAATGGCAAGCGGATTCATGGGATTCCTCCTCCGTCATTTCAACATCCTCTTCATGATGATGTTCCCCAGGACAATCATGAGGACGCAGAAAACCGTAATGATTTGCCCGATGGGTTTATCCAGGAAATCCTGATAGTAGTCCGGGTTGTACATCATGAAGAACAGGTACGTGGCAAAGGGCATGGCGGTGAGCAGGTTTGCCTGGCTGCGCTGCTGGGCCGTCAGCGTCTTGATCTTCCGCTTGGCATTGGCCCGCTCCGTGATGGATTTCTGGATGTTGTCCAAAAGTTCCGCCAGGTTGCCGCCCTTCTTGCGCTGGATGGCGACGACGATGGACGTCATGCGGACGTCTTCGCTTCCGGTGCGCTGGTACATCCGGTAAAGCGCGTCTTCGATCGTGTAGCCGTATTCCAGGTCGGTGTGCACCCGGCGAAACTCGTTCTTGATCATGGGGTGCGCGTCCACCCCCGTCGCCACATCCAGCACCGCCTGCTTGATTGTTCCGCCCGCACGCAACATGGAACTCATCCGGAGCAGGGTGTTGCGATAATTCAGGTTGAACTGCTCCAGGTTGCGGGCGCGTTGGATCTGGATCACGAAATGGGGCAAAAACGCTCCAACCACGCCGACCATGAAGGCCAAAAGCAGGTTCTGGAAGAACCATGTCCCGAGAAAGAAGCCGAACATGGCCGACAGAACCGAAAACATCAGATACTTCTGGAGCGTCCAGCCCGTGCCGGACTGCTCCAGCCTGTAGGCCATCTTCTCGAAGAACCCTTCCGGTTTCCGTTCCTTCGTCCGTTCCAGAATCTCCGCGATCTGGTCAATGTCCGGTTTCTGGATGCGGCTGATGAAATCCGAGCGCTCATTCTTCTTGCGCTTGTTGATCTGCCAACTCAGCAGCACAAACCAGAGCACGATGAGGAAACTGATCAGAGCGTAAAGGCTCAGGGCGACTCACTCCCTTCTCGGTTCAGTCAATTTGGAACCTTCCCGGATTCGAGGATGCGCTCGTCGATGCGAATGCCGTGGGCCTCGAACCGCTCCAGGCAGAACGGCCTGAACCCGGTTGCCGCGTGCGTTCCGAGCACCTTTCCGTTTGCATCCGTCCCGGTTTGTTCGAACCTGAAAATGTCCTGCAGATAGACCGTGTCCTTGTCGTAGTTTTTCAGGCCCAGTTTCTCCGCGCCTTCCCTGCCGAAGCCCACCACTTCCGTGATGGCCACCACCTTCCGCGAGCCGTCCTTCAGGCGGGCCACCTGGATGATGAGTTGGATGGCGCCGGCAATCGTTTCGCGGATCGCCCTGGACGGAAGGTCCATGCCGCTCATGAGTGCCATCGTCTCCAGGCGGTTGATGAGATGTTTCGGCGTGTTGGCGTGGGCCGTCGCGAGCGACCCGTCATGCCCCGTATTCATCGCCTGCAGCATGTCCATGCACTCGCCTCCCCGGATCTCGCCGACAATGATCCGGTCCGGCCGTTTCCGCAGGGCGTAAATCACCAGATCGCGGATTGTGATGGCGCCCTTTCCTTCCACGTTCGCGGGGCGCGCTTCGTAGCGCTCTACATGTGGCTGGGTCAGTTGCAACTCCGCCGAGTCCTCGATGGTCAGGATCCGTTCGGACGGATCAATGTAGTTCGAAATGCAGTTCAGCATCGTTGTTTTCCCGGAACCCGTACCGCCGGAGCAGATGATGTTGACCCTTGTCCTTACGGCCGCCTCGATGAATTGCGCCATTTCGGGACTCATGGCACCGATCTTGATGTAATCATCAAGCGTAAACGTCTTTTTGCCAAACTTCCGGATGGTGATGTACGGCCCATCCAGCGCGATCGGCGCAATGGAGGCGCTGACGCGGCTGCCGTCCGGAAGGCGCGCGTCCACGTTCGGCGTCGATTCGTCGCAGCGCCGGCCCAAGGGGCCGACAATCTTGTCGATGAGCAGCCGGACGCTTTCGCGGGACGGAAACTTGATGTCCGTCTGGATGATTTTCCCGTTTTGTTCCACATACACCTTGCCGGGACCGACCACCATGATTTCCGTGATGGCCGGATCCTCAATGAGCGGTTGCAGCGGACCGAAGCCGATGATGTCGTAGATGAGGTCCTGCACGAACCGGTTCCGCTCCACAACCCCCATCTGGACGCCGTCTTCCTCCAGCAGGCGCTCGATCGTCTTGCGCATCATCTCCTGAAATTCAGGATCGTTGCGGCGCTCGTGGATTTGCTCACCGAACGCCTTGTTGAGTTTCTCGCGGATGTCCCGGTTGAGTTTTTCCAATCTGTCGCCGGAAATGGAGATGGCAACCGGTTGGCTGGGCGCATGTTCGACAACGGTCCCGGAAGCCAATCGCCTTTGCAGAAAACCGCTTTGATTCATGTCTTCATCCTCCTTGCATTCGCAAAAGGTAGGCCATTTGCATAAAACACGGCAGAAGCCGTGCGATCATTTCTTTTTCAGGAAGGAGAAAAGATCGAACTTGAGGCCGCCGCCGGACGCCGGCTTCCGCCTCTTGGCGCCGAACACCGGAACCAGTTGGTTCCCGATGTTCCGGATGCTGTGCGTAAATTCCGTTTCCTTGCCCATGACGAGCAGTTCCCCTTTGTTGTTGGCGAGTTTCACCCGCGGATCTTCCGGGATCGTGCCGAGGAACGGAATGTCGAGCACGCGAACGATGTCGTCAATGCTGATCTCGCTCCGCTTCGACGCCTCGTTGATCACCAGATACAACTTATCCATCGGGTAATGGATGGCCCGCAAGGTATCCAAGAGCGCATGAACATTGCCCACGGTCGGAATATCCGTCGTGGACACGATGATCGCCTTTTGCGCCTTGTCCAGCGAAACCAGGGTGTAGTCCTTCGTGTTGTTGCCGGTGTCCAGAATCACGATGTCGAAGTAGTTCCTGAGCGAGTCGATCACCACTTCGACGACGCGCTCCGACACATCCAGTGCCTGCGCGGGCAGAGGCGGCGCCGTCAAAACTTTAAGCCCCGTCTCCGCATGGGTCTGCAGGTATGGCATGAATTGGTCGGGCGCGTAGACCAGGCGACCCTTGTCGCCGTCCTTGTCCATCTTCTCCAGCCGGCGGTTGATGTCTTCCGCCCAAGTCGCGATGTTGGGAATCGGATTCAGGCGCAGCATCGACGCGATGTTGCCGTAGTCCAGGTCCATGTCCACAAGGACCACCTTCAGCCGGTCCTCGGGCTGTCCCGGCGCCGTCGGGATCTTGACCATCGCAAACGCGCCGGCCAACTCTTTTGCCAGCGTGGACTTGCCGACGCCGCCCTTCGGCGAGTTGATCGCGATGCAGGTCGTGCGGATCCGCGGCGCGCCGCTTGCGGGAGGCTGGCGCATGGCACCATGCGCGAACGGGGAAGCCCCGAAACCGCCGGAGTACGTTCCGAACGGGCTGTGGTTGCCGCCAAACAGCGGGGATTGATCAAACGCGGAAGAACCGGGAGGCGTATAGGCCGGCGGAAAGCCTGTCCGCGAGGGGGTGTACGGGCTTTGCGGAAACTGCTGGCCATGTGGCTGCTGCCCGAAGGAGAACGGGGAATACGGCGGGGGAGACTGGGGCTGCTGCGGAGCGGTCGGCGACGCGCCTGGCGGAGGAACGGGTTGGCCGGAAGGCGGGTATCCGAACCCGGAAGACGGCGGCGGGAAACCGCCCGGCTGCTGCATGGGCGCGCCTTGCGGAGCGGACCCCGGAGCGGCTTGCCCCCAGACGGCGCTTCCCGCCGGCCCGTCGGCGACCGGAGCCGCAGCCCTTCGCTGTTCTTCCCAGGCGCCCTTGATGAGCGAGATCATTTCGGCCGTCGTCACGGCGCTCTTCAGGACGACCCGCTTCGCGCCGGCGCCCATGGCTCGCTCATATTTGTGATTGTCCGGGTTGTTCATCTGCCCGATGATGACCGCGCCCGGCAGCGTCTTTTGCGCCTGCTGGATGACCTGGATGCCGGCCGCATCCCCGTCCGGCAGGTCGATGTTGACCATGATGACATCCGGCCTCAGCATCTCCGCCTTCCGAATGCCATCCTCGGCCGTCGTGGCCGTTCCCACCAGTTTGAGCGAAGGCTCCAGAACGAAAAGCCGGGTCAGATCATCGGTCCAGTGGTAATCGTCATCCACCAGCAAAACGTGAATCTTCTGTTCCATTAAGGATGCCCTCCTCACTTCTTCGATTGCCCGCGTTTTCCGCATTGTTCTGGTCCGCCTCCGCCTCCGCCTTCGCGCCGGCGTTGTTCACGTAACTTCGGAAGAACTGGTCATCCGTCATCGAGTTGGTCGTGATTTCCTTGTATCCGTACGGCACGACCTGGATGGTCACCGTTCCCCGAGCGATGGCAAAGTCCAGCAGTTCCGATTTTTCCGGAGGGATGGCCACGTTGATGCCGACGATGTTGTTTTCGTTGTTCGGATCCCGGAGAACCCCGAGAACCTGCACGTTCTGCAGGATGACCTTGGACACCGTGAAGTTGTTTTCAAACTTGATGTTGGCCGTCACGTTGATTCGCTCGAACTCCGAAATGTTCGGCGAATAGCCGGTGACATTCGTGACCGGAATCGTGGCGCCGATGTACCCTTCCGGAATCTGCGCGGTGATGACGCTCCTGTTTTCTTCCCCGAGAATCTGGGAAGGCACGATCGGAACGTCCTTCACGATGTGTTTGGCCGCCACCTTTCCGACGATCTTGTCGCGTTCCGAATCCCGGATCGCATCGGCCGGGATGCTATCCTCGGAAACCGTTTTGGTGGTCAGCATCTCTTCCGTGATCAGCGTGCGCGGCTCAATGTCCTGGTTGGCCACGACAATGGTCGTCTTTCCGATCGTCAAAACCTGAAACACAAGGAAGGCCACCAGGGCGCCCACGCCAAACAGCGCCAGTGTGGATACGGGAAGTTTGCGTTTTTTGGAATTCACATTCCTCTCCCCTTCTATTTGGAATAACGTAACATTTTCGCCTTGCATGAATCAATTATAGCACCCGAATTTCGGTATTTCAAAGAATATCGTTACTTTTTTTTAATATCGTCATTTAATCAGGCGAAGAGAAGAAGGAGGCGGGAAGCCTCCTTCTCACACCTCCGCCTTGACGGCCCGCAGTTTGGCCAGTTGCTCCAACTCCTCGTTGGAAGGCGGCGTGACGTTCAGGGGTTCCACCTTGACCAGAACCGGCTCGGCATCCTTGAAGTCGAACGTGCGGGAAGTCTGTACGATGAACCAGCCGGTCGGGCAGCGCGGGAACCACTTGACGAGCGGACGGTCGTCATACCGTTCCTCGCGGCCGATCTGCCGGACGCACACGTGGATGTCATCCGGAATCTTTTGCCGGCCGGCAAAGACGATGCCGCAGTTGGCAATGATGGACGTCGGCATCATGGAAATCTTCTGCGTGATCGCCCAGATGAAAAGGCCGTTGCCGGCCGCCTGGTCCACGATCCGCTCGAATTCCGACGGCCCCGAAAGCCCGCCGCCGTTCTGGTCGCCGCTGGAGGTATCTTGCCCGAGCAGCACTTCGTTCGCCTCTTCGATGATGAGCACCGTCTCATACTGATCCGGCGGGTTCACGAAGCCGCCGTTGTGTACGCAGTATTGGTAGATGGCCGACGTGATGAGGCCGAAGACGAACGAGCGCGTGGTGGACTCAAGACCGTAGGACTCCAGAACAACCACGTCGTCTTTCCCGAGCAGTTCGTCGATGCCGATGCCGTTCGGGTCGCAGAACATCGTGTGCACGATGCTCCCCACCCGGCCGAAGGCTTCCATCCGGTCCATGACCCGCGTGAACGCATCGCGGGCGTCGTTGCCGTACTTGATCTTGCTCCGGGGGTCATCCATCTCCTCGCGCTTGCGCGCAAGGTTTTCGTACACGGTGGCCATCGTCACCTGTGCGGAACGCTCCGTGGCATGCTGCCGCCAGTCGCTCCGGAAGCATCCAGCCTTCAGGTACTCCTCGTAGAACGCGCGGGTCAGAATCTGCTTGCCCCGCTCGCCCAGGCCGTATGAGCGGCAGAAGATTTCCACGATGGAGTTCATATACCGCTCCGGCCACACGTTCTTCGGGATCTTGCACAGGTTGAGTTTCACCGGCAAAAAGTCCGGGTCCGCCAGGCTGTAGAACCGGAACCGTTCGGGTTCGACAAACCGCGCCAGGATCCGCCAATCCTGTTTCGGGTCCATGGCGATGATCCGCGGGCGCTTCTTGTACGGCCCGCGGCGGACGTTGTTCGCCATCTCGGCTGCCACGCGCGTCGCGCACACCGTCTTTCCGGAGCGGGATCCGCCGGCAAAGAAGGCGTGCATGAGTTCGTCCGAACGGATCCGGAACTGGAACGGCGTAACATACCCGTTGTCCACGGAATACCGCTCGGCGGACAGGATCTGGCCGACGTAGATTTCGCCGTCCTGGCGGTTCGACGGAACGGCCAGCACCGGAATGTCTTCGACTTCCGCATACAGGCCGCCCTCGGAAATGCGCGGCGGGTGCGTGTAGGCCGCAAGTTCGTCCGCCAGAAGCACGGTGGAATACTTGTAGGATTCCAGTTGCCCGGGGATTCCCTCTTTGGTGAGACACGGCGAGAAGGCGTTCATGTGGTAGAGCAGGTGCTTTTCCTCGTGCGGCGGAAGATCGAGCACCTGAAGCGGAGACGCGATCGCCTGGTCGTTCAGCCAGGCGGAGGTGGCCACCGCCTTGGCGGACGCCTTCGCTTCTTCGCTTTCCGTGGCGATGAAGAAATCCGCGAAGAAGGCGCCCTGGCCGTTCGTGGCGGCAATCAGGCGGTCGCGCTGGAACTGAAGCAGTTTGATGATGTTCTCGACCTCGATGTCCTTCCACTGGTAGGTCTTCGAGAACGTCAACGTCGGGCCGACGCCCATCGTGCCGGCCGCGCCCGTCGAAAGCGCGCCGGAGAAGCCCTGGTTCTGGCCAATGCTCCGGCTGACGCCATCCGTATGGCTTTGGCTCCGGCCGTGGGATACGCTCTGCGAATAGGACTGCCCGACGGTGTCGGAGGCCGTGCGGCCTAAGGATTGGCCTTGCGATTGCGATACGCCCTTGGAAACGGAATCCGTCACAGACTGGCTGTGCGACGTGGAGAAGTTGCGGCCCACCGAATGGGATTCGCCAGTCGTCCACGACTCGTTCGTGCCGCGGCTGGTGCCAACGGTGTAGGTCTGGCTGGTGCCGGTCGTGACGGTTTCGCTCGTGCCGCGGGATACGCTGTGCGACACACCCTCGGCCACCGAATGGGACGTGCCCACCGAGACCGAATGGGAGGTGCCGGTCGTGGTGGTTTTGGAATCGGTCACGGATACGGCGTGGGACTTGCCGACGGACGTGTTTTCGCTTGTTCCCCACGTGTCGGTCACCGTGGTGCCGGTCGTGGTCGTCCTGGTCGTGTTTCCGGACACCGAAGAGGATTTGCCGGTTGTCGTCGTCGTGGACGTGCCGGTCGTCTCCCCTCCGCCCCGGCTACTCGAACGGCCGGTGGAGTCGCTGGAACCAACGGTATCAGCGGATCCGGTTGTGTTGGTTTCCGATGACCCCGTGCTGTGTGAACCTCCACCGCCTACGTTTACAAGCCCGAAAAGGCTCCCGCCCACGTTGCCCGATACCGTGTTGGCGGACGATTTTCCTTGGGAGGTGGAAGCAGAATCCGTATGGCTCCGGCTGTTTGTGTGCGTGGTGGAACTGCTCTCGCTCCAGTTGTTGGATTGCTGGTGGCTTGTGCCGCGAGAATCGGATGTCGAATCCGTGCGGGTCCAGCCGCTTGTTGTGCCCGCGCTTGTGGACGTGGACGTGCCCTTGGAATGGGACTGGCTCGTGCCGGTCGTGTGCGTTTCGGATGTGGTGTCGGTCGTGCCGGTGCTGCGGCCGTACGAGACGGATTCGCTCGTTCCGTCCGTAACGGTGCGGCTCGTTGTTTCCGTCACCGTGCGGCTCGTGCCGTCCGTTTCCGTATAGGACGTCCCTTTCGAGAACGATTCGCTTTTGCCTTCGGAGAAGGATTCGCTGACCGACTCGCTCACGCCGACCGTGTGCGAGGAGGACGTGGTGAACGTTTCGCTCGTTCCTTCGCTCACGCCGTGCGTCTCTCCGATGCTCCTGCTCTCCGAGGTGTTTGTGCCCTGGGTGAGCGAGAAGCCCTCCGATACGCCGGCTGAATGCGACATGGAGGTGCTTTGCGACGCGCTGTGCGTCTCGCTGATGCCCGCCGTGTCGCTGTGCGACTCGCTGTAGCCCTGGCTGTGCCCCTGCGACCATCCCTCGGTCGAGCCGAGGTTGGACATGTACATCATCGGCAGCGACAGCCCGAAGTTGATGCCGCGGGAGCCGGACAAGAGGCCTTCCCAGCGGGTCTGGTCCTTGCTGATGGCCGTCAGCCACTGGAGGAGGACTTCCTCCTCGATGGGCGTGGCCATGAGCACGGCCACGTATTCGTGGTCGCTCATGCCGGCGATGAATTCTTCCGTCGTCTCTTCCGCGCTGGAGTTTCCGGCCGGGCCGGCCGCGGACGAGTTGTTTACGTCGCCGGACGTGCGCCGCGGCGTCGGAAGTCCGCGCACGACCTGCAGATGCTTCATGTTGTGCATCTTGTCGCGCAGCCATTCCATCTCTTCGTAAGTCGGCGTGCGCATCTCCATCGTGCGGAACGTGCCGCCGAACACCCGCGAAAGCGCGGCAAAGTGGCTGTCCGCGAGGCGCTTGGCGTCATCCACGGATTCCGTGGAGACGGATTGCACCCCGTACACGAACATGAGACCGATCGGCTTCGGTTTGAGCACGTTCGCGATGATCTGCACAAAGTTGATGCGGGCGCGGTACAGGCCCGAAATCACGTCCGCCTGCATGTCCATGAAGGACTTGAGCAGTTTGGTCGATTTCGGCACCCGGATGAGCCGATGCAGTTTGATCGCCTTGTACAACCGGACGGGTTCTCCCCCATACCGGGAATCCATTTCGTACAGCAGATAGGCCAGATTCCCCGACTGGGAGTATTCGACCCAGGACCGGACGACCTCGATGTCATGGATTGTGAACGCGTTGTCCCGCTTCTGGAGAAGTTCCAGGACAGACAAGGCCATGCCTCCTTTCTTCCCCACCGCGTAAACCAAACAGCGCGGTGGGGTGAGTAAGCGGCCCCAAAGGCCATAAGCAGGGAGCGTCTTACTCCCTGAAGTCTTTGCGAATCCCCTTGAGTTTGGCGAAGGCTTCGTCCTTTCGCTTCTTCCCCTGCTGGACCTTGAACTTCTGCCCGATCCAGATGAGGAAGCCCACCGGCACCAGGATGCTCACGATCATGAGCAGGTTCTGGATGAACCCGAGCGCGCTGGCCGCCGCGGCCACGGGGACGTTGACGCCGAGCGCCACCCCCACCTCATCCGGGGAAAACTCGGAAAACTTCACGATGACCAGCCGGTAGACCAGGAGGAACACAAGATACCCGAACACGGCCCATTTCGTTTCCTTGACGGTGCTTTCCCGTTCTTCCGGGATGCCCCAGACGCCGACGGCGCCGCCGATCCACATGAGCGTGACGGCCAGTTTGATCCACACCGTTCCGAACTTGGCGTACATCCCCACAATCCAGATCCAAAGCAGGAGGAGCGCGCCGTACGTCGTCAGCGTTTTCAGCGCCAGGTACAGTTTCGGAGACGCAAACCGGTGCAACAGCACATCGCGTTCCTGCACGGCCCATTCCCCCTTTCTCACATGACTTTCCGTTTATCCTGGATGAATTGATGATCATACGCCCTGTATTCCTGGTAGGCAATATATCCCATCAGGATCACCACAAGGATCACCGTGAGGTTGTTCATGAGGAACATGCCGATCGAAATGGCGGCGTTCGCGTGGATGGCGCCGATGGTGGCCAAAATGTCCGACAGCACGTTCATCCCTGTCACCTCTCTTGCAAAAAGGAGCCAACCCGGCTCATAAGTCGCGCCCGGTGGCCGGGCGCTCAAGAGGGATAGTTTTGCCCCCAGTCCTTTTCAGCCAGTTTCTTGGTGGTGGTGATCCACACCTCGAAGTTCTTGACCGGCGCGCCGACTTTCGTTTTTTCCAGTTTCCAGCGGGAAAACTGCTGGACGATCGTCTCCATGGCGTTTTTGTCCGGACAGACAAAGCGAAGGTCGTTCGTCACCTGCCGCGCCTTGTCCATCTTCTCGTTGAACTCTTCCTGCGTGTGGTTGCCGCATTCGACCTCCACAAACAACCTCTTGCGGGAAAGGTTGTCGAAGGCCGTAATGTCCGGAATCCATACTTTCTTGTTGGAAAGTTCGATGGCGTTGGCCTGGCGGTCATACGAGATGTTCACGTACCCGAATTGCTCAAGCAGCGTGGCGGTGTCCTTGATGATGTACCCGTGCTCGATGGAGGCATGCTCCTTTTTCAGCACGTGCTTTTCGCACAGGACGGCCGGTCGCCTGAACCGCTTCTGGTACAGTTGCAACCCCAGATCCGAAAGATGGTACGCGTAGAACCATCTCCAGCCCGTGTTGATCTTGTCCTCGGCGACAATGCCCATCTGCTTGAGGCCGGAAAGGCCGTTTACAAACTGCGTCCGGTTGCTGTCGCCGCTCAGGACATACGCTTCGATTTCCTTGGATTCGGACATGCCCTCCTTGCCAATGGCTTCCATGATCCGCCACTGGATGTCCGTCAGTTTCGATTCCGCATCTTCCAGGAGAATCAGATGGGTTTTGGGCGTGTCATATGCGGAAGGTTCGTCTGGGGATTCAAAAGAGGATTCGGATGAGGATTTGGCCACTTCCAGTATATCAGGAACGGGCTGCGCATTTTCAAGAATTTCTCCCGTTTCCGTATCCACTTGGCGGCCCTCGACTTGCACCACGGATCCCGCCGGAGGAGACGTTTCCTGATTCGACCAGGCCATCTCGCGATGCTGCTGGAGGAGCCGCTCCAGTTGCGCTTCCAGGTCCCTTTTCTCCGCCTGTTCGCGCTTTAAGGCCTTCTGCAGATCCGCCACAAGTTGGATCGCTTCCTGCCGCTGCTTTTTCCAGTTTTCGATGATGAAGTTGGCCAGTTCAAACGATGACAGCGACAGGATCCGGTTTTTCCCTCCCAGTTGCTCGCGCGCGTAATCGTTGTCGCAGATCGTCTGCGCCACGCGCTGCAGTTCGCCCATGTGCTTGCGGGATTCGTTCCGGTAGGACTCCGCCAGGCGCTGGACCTGCTCGTATTGCTCCCTCAGTTTCATGTTGCTCATTTCGAGCGTTTTGGCGAGACTCTCCCAGTACATCGCCTGGGCTTCGGGGCTGTCCGGTGACGGATTCTTTCGGCCGAACAGGTTCATGGAATTCCTCCTTTTTAACCTGCTCCGTCTCCGGCAATGCCGCCGCTTTGTGCGGCTTCAGCGGTATCCCCAAAAACCTTGGGTGTACCGCCGACATTGCCTTCGACTCCGCTTTTCTTAACTCGCTTCGCCTCTGGTGTCAACATTTGTCTTCGGCTCCGCCTGGTTGCTGACGAGCCGCTCCTCGATGGCGGCCATCTGCCGCTTCGCCTGCTCGATCTGGTACAAAATGTCCTGCTTGGTCTCCCCGATCGCGCGCAGCCGTTCTTCTTTGCCGTCCTGATGGTAGGCGATCTTGTCGGAAAGCCATGCGAATTCCTTGTTGGCAAGGGATACCAGGTACTCCTGATAGGCGGCGTAAGGCGCGGGGGGCGTCATGCGCTGGCTGGCCAGTTTGAAGTTGCTCACGGCCTTCTGGAGTTGCTGGAGTTTGTATTGCAGGTCGATGGGGTTTTTCTCGCTTTTCTCCAGCGTTTCCGCCGCCTCCGGAACGCGAACCAGCACCTCATAGTACGGGCGGAGTTCGGCCACATAGGCCCGCTCCTTCCGGAGTTCGGCCGGCACGATGTACCCGCGGCCGCCTGCGAAATCCGTCGAGAAGATGCCGATGGCAAGAAAGAAAAGGTACAAAACGCCCGCAAGCGCCAGCACGAAGGCTTTTACGCTGATGCCCCGCGGAGACTCTTCTTCTTCCTCTTCGTAGTAGTACCAGCCTCCGCCGGATTCGGCTTCCCAGTATTCTTCGCTCTCGCCTGGTTGTTCCCATTCGTAGCCTTCTTCGTATTCTTCTTCCTTGGTTCTGGTTTTGAAAGGCCACATAGGAAAACTCCCTTCCTGTCGTAAAGTTCCAAAAACGGCGCGCGCGTGAGGGCGTAGGCGATCGCCAGCGCGATGGCGTCGGTGATATGGTCCAGTTTCTTCTTCACGAGCGTCTCGGGAGCAAACGGCAATTCCACGCCCGCACGCTCAACCCCGGCGGCGACTTCCAGTTTGCTGGCCGCCGCCTTGCCGGTCACCGCCCACTTGGCATCGTGCGGGCGCAGCAGAACAATCTGAAGGTTATGCTGGACCGCGGCCACCTTGAGCACGCCAAGCGATTCGCGCACCGTCTCCCCGCCCCCGGGAAAATGGCGGTTGGACATGCTGTGCTCGACCACCAGCACATCCAGCGGCCGATGTCGCATCCATTCCTGGGCCTGCACGAAAATCTGGTGCAGCCGGTGCTCCAGGGGTTTTCGGGAAACCCGGAAACTGCCGTATTCCGAAAGCGTCAGACGGTTTTCGTTCAGATCGAAAAAGACGTATCCCAGATGATGGGTTCCAGGGTCAATGGCAAGCCCCTTTATCTCCATCACCCCCCTTTTTGTCTTATTGTTCCTGTTTTGTTACGTTATTCTTTGCAACGGGAAATAACAGCCCCCTTTGCCGGGGGCCTGATCAGGACTCAAGAGACGGCTGCCGTTCGGCTTCTTCCTGTTTTTCGTTTTCCGGGAAGTAGCAGTTGTTGAGGTACTCCACGTTGTCGGCGACGATTTCCGTCGCGACGGAGGGTTTCGTCCATTCATGGCCGCAGGACGGGCACTTCAGCGGTTGGTCGAATTCGCGCGTCTGCACGCGGCCGCGCACCAGGCACTGGCTCGACTTGCGCAGATGCAGCGCGTCCGACTCCGCCTGCTTGCCAAACGAAATGATGAACGGATAGTCCGTGCCCTTGCCGCGGTCCCGGTTCACGGCCATCTGGTACTTCGCGTAACTCACCCCGGATTTCGGGAGCACGCGAAAATCCACATCGCTGCACAGGGATCCTAGCAGAAACACCGCGTTGCATTTGGCCATGTGACATCGCTCCTTCTTTGCCATGGAATCGCAAACGCCAAACCGGCATCGGGATCCGGGGACGTTTGCATAACCCCGAAGCGGCGCGCTTCAAGGGGATGGATGAGCGATGTTCACGACTTGAGCACCACTTCCACGCGGTACACTTTCCATTCGCCGTTTACCTTGTAGAAGTGATACCGGACCTGACGGTCGTCCGTCATGGTGCCGTAGTCCTCGACCTTGACGTCGCGGACGATGTGCACCGTTGCTTCCGCGTAGTTTCCGTCCACCCTGGTGTCCAGCACCTCCACGAGACGGACCTCAGACTTGAAGGATGCGGCATCCAGCGTTTCCATCAGCATGTTGAGCACGCTCAACTGTTCGCCGGTGGACGCCTTCATGACCTCCTCCCAGTTGCCGCTCATGGAGTTTTCCGCATACGCCCTCGCCGCCGCTTTCACCGCTTCCTTTTCGCCAGACGAGCATCCGGACAAAACCGCGGCGGCAAGCAGCGCAAGCATCGCGATGACCGCAAACCGCTTTTTCATGAAACCTCTCCCCTGCCTTGTGTGGTTCAAAAACGGCCCAGGCGCATGCGCGCCGGCCCATAAATCCTTCCGGACATTGCGGGGAGAGATCAAAACCGGACGTGTTCCTGTTACATCTTCAGAACATTGGCCGGACGGCCGACGCTTTTTTCCCGGTTCTGGAACGCAGCAATCTGGCGCTTGACGCTGCGCTGGAAGTCTTCCTCGCTCATTTTCAGTTCCTGGCCGATACGGAAATGGTCATAGTAACCGGCATTACAGTTCCGGATGAAACTTCTCGACTCCATGCCAAGCCGCTCGGCAAAGTGCTCTACCGGATAAAGCACCGGGATTTCGGTGAGCGGCTCCAGTTCCACCGGAACATAGTGGTCGCCGTCCATAATCGGTTTGCCGTTTTCGTCCAACTGGGCGCCGGGCACGCGCTGCCGATTCAGATAGTCGATGACGCTCTGCGCGTCGCACAGGTGCCGCCCGACCGTCCGGTACAGCCGGATCTCGCCCTTCTTGGCCAGGATGTCCAGGTAGCGCATGGAGATGTTGAGTTTCGCGGCCACCACTTTCGCGTCGATCTCATCCGGCGTAATGAAACCGTCTGTCCGGCGGAGTTGATCCCGCTTCTGCTCCATCTCAATGCGCGCCTCGGCCTTCGGGATGGCCCGGCGGATCGTTTCTTTCGCGCCATAGCGTTCCACCTTGCGCGTTTCGCCGCTCCGGTCGGGTTCTTCCACCAGAAATACGTCCTGTTCGTCAGGCACCTGCCGCTCCAAAAGCGCCAAAAGGTGCCGCAGTTTGTTGGGGTGAACGTGTGAAAACTGAATTGGTTTGAGCGCCTTGATCTGGTCAGGTGTCAACGAGAACAATTGGTCATCCGTAAATTTTGCGATGTCTTTTGCGCGCATGTAATGGAAATAAACCGGATCGACCTGTTTCAATTCTTCGGAAGACATGGACAAAATCTTTCGAATCGAAGGCCCGTCGCTTTTCCTTCTGGGCATCTTGAAGTTCCTCCTCTTTCTCCCCTCTTTGAAGGACCGAAAATCTTGACTTATTTTTATGAACATAACCGCATTTTCGTTCACTTATTCATATCATAGACGATTTTTTTTGCTCTTTCAACATATACGCATAAAAAATATAGTATTCTCCCATAGTTACGATATTCACTCCCGGAAAAGGACCTGAAAAAGCAAAACCCAGAAGTTCTCTGGGCGTTTCAACGGCCGCATAAAGCCTCCCCTTTGCGGGGAGGCTCGTCATTCTCCGGATGCGCTTGCGGGGGCTTCCGCAAGATCCATGATGACGACCGGCAGATGTTGCGCCAATTTCCTGCGGCTTGATTCGGAGCGGTCGAAATACTTCCGTTCCTCTTCGGTCATGAATCCCCGTTCCAAAAGGAACCGGAGGAACCGCTCCCTTCCCATTTCCTCTTCGGTGGCAAATTCCGCGACGCTGACGGGGTAAGCGTCAAAGTCGCGGCAGCAGATTTTCAGCCGCCGGCCGTTTTCCGTCTGAACCTCCCGGATGTCGAAGGTGTGCTGGCGCAGCGCAAAGACGTACAAACCGGTCCCGAACGACGGAGACGAAAGCAATTGCAGCATGTTCCGATGTTTGCCGTATTTGGAGATGAAATGCTTCGCGAAAACGGTCTCGTCGTCATCGGTTCCGTTCCCGATCTGGATCACGGCCCAGCCAAGACCCAGCAGTTCTTCCAGAAGCAGATTCCGGTTTTTCGCGCGCCGGCCCCTTCTGCCCGATCCGGCGTTCAGGTTGAAGCCAAGCCCCCCTTCCAACAGCGCCGGCCGTTCCAGTACCGTCGTCCGCATCGAAGCCTCGATCATGCACACCCCTCCACCTGCATTCATGATCGGATATTCTTATTTTATTACGATATTCGTTTTTAGTCAATGTATTCTTGTTTTTCCTGGAATTCGTATTCAAAATTCGATGAAGTTTCCCAAAAATCGGTCAGGGTTGCACGTAGTGGGCGGATTGCAGGGTGCTGATCGCATTGATGAGTTGGGCCTTTTCCGCCTCGATGTCGCTTCGGCCTTCGCGGACGGCTTCGCGGAGGAACAGAAGCGCCGATTTGTAGTTGGAAAGCGCCTGGAAGGTCTGCTCGAATTCATCCTCCAGGTGCTTGGGCTGACGGAACTTTTCCAGCCTGTTCATGGCTTCCTGCGTCCGTTCCATTTCCTCCGTCAGTGCCGCTTCCAGTTGGGAAAGCGAAAAGACGCTCGGTTCCTGCGTCAGAAGGCTCATGATCTTGTTGGAGTTGCGAAGCACATCCATCACGATGGCGTTCTGCGTGCGGCTGGCGTCCAGCGTCGTCTGCGCATTGATCGTGTCACCGTAGCGCAGTTCCTCGCCGCACCCCGCAAGAACCAGCACCAGGAAAACCGAAAGCAGGACGGAAATCCGCTTCCGCAACGGAATCACTTCCTTTCACAAGGGTCGGTCGCCTTCATTATATTACGATATTCATCCTTTATTCAAATGAACGTCTCTTTTTCGGTTTTTTGTTTTTTGTTACGTTATTCGTTGAATGTGCGTTCATTCCCGGCTATAATAAAACACAGAACAACCGCATATCCCCAAGGGGGCGCCGCCGGGCGCTCCCTCCTCCCGCGCGTCTCGGCGCAAGGAGGTTATCCCGCGGTCCCGGAGAACGCGTTAAAAACGGCCTCGTCAAAGGGATGCGGCCGGGGGAAGAAGTTCGGCTGACCGGTCGCTCCCCGCCACGCTTCGCAAGAAGCAATCGGGGGCAGCGAGACGAGTGGATGCCGTCAGAGGGCTGAACGCCCCTTTTCCCAGAGGCGCGAATCCCAAAGCCGAATGGGGTTTGCGCCTGATGTCCGTCCGCGTCGCCTTCGGGCGAGACAGCACGCCGCGGGGTGGGAAACCCGCCGGTAAAGCGCGACCTGGGCGGTTCCGGAAGGCGCGCCCTTTCGGACGCGGCGTGAGCGGCCTCTCCAGTCCGACCTCCACGGCTCCATACGGGGGTAAGGCGAAAAACCGCAGAGGTTCCCTGTCCTGTTTCGATCAGGACAGGGGCATCCGTCCTCCCAGCCACTCACCACCGGGGGTGCAGGCTGGAGGGGGCAAGAGCGGGGCAAGGCATACACAACGGAGCGAAACGTCCGAAAAAGGAGATACGTCCGTCCTTCCTCCCGGGGAAAGAACAATCAGGATCGGGTGAAACACCCTTTTCCTGATCATTCTTTCCCAAATCATCAAAAAATAAAGGGGATATAACGCTTTTTGGCCGCTTCTTATTGCCCCTGCGTGCACGTTTCGTACACCAGGGGCCATTTTCAAAAAAAACAGGAGGTCATCTTCATGACAGTCGCAAGGAAAGCGGCCATCGACATTGGCAACTACAAACTGAAGGGGTACGTGGAGGGACTCAAACCCGAAAACGAAATCGAAATCCTCAACGTCATCGCCCGGGCGCCCAGGGAGCGCGACGTGGTGGATCTGGAGAAGGACATCCTGGACGGTCTGCACGTCGAAATCGTGTCCGGTGCGCTTTCTTCCGGCCGGGGGATTTTTTACGTCGGCAACCTGGCCGCACGGTACGCCAACAACGAGGAACTCCTGGCGGACAGCGAAAAGAGCGAGAATGACCAGACGGTCGTGCTGCTGCTTGCGGCCCTTGCGGTGGATGCGGCCCGGTACCACAACGCCTCCGGCGGCGTCATCGAAGCGGCCTACTTCCTTTCCACGGGGCTTCCGCTGGCCGAATCCCGGCAGAAGGGCCGGCGCAAGGCATTCCGGGAAAAACTCCGGAACGCCCAGCATGAAGTGCGATTCCTGGATGCGCCGAAATTCGGGGGCCTTTCGGTCCGGATCCGGTTCGAAGACGTCATCGTGAATACCGAGGGAAAGGCGGCCATGGTGGATCTCACCACGCATGACGACGGCCGGGTGCGCAACGAGGAACTGCTGGACAAAACGACCCTCATCTGCGACATCGGCGGGCTTTCAACGGACTGCGCCATCATCCTTCCCGGAGGCGACGTGGACAACCTGAACTCCGAAGGCATCCGGGAAGGCGTTTCGCCCTACCTGGATGAGATCATGGAGAAAACGGCCCGCATGCACGGCTACCGCTTCCCGAGCCGCGCCGCGCTGGCGGACGTCATCACGCATCCATCCCCCGAAGAACGCAATCACATCTACGTGAAAGGCAACCGGCAGTCCATTCAGCCGATCGTCGATGAAGTGCTGATGCGGCTCGCCCGGGAAGAGTACAACCTGATCCGGAAACTCTGGACCCGGGTGCCGTTCATCCGCGTGGCGTACCTCATCGGCGGCGGTGCCGTCATTCTGAAACCGTACCTGGAGAAACTCAACCAGGCGCAGGACCGATTCCCCTTGCGCTTCGTCGAAAGCCGGGAATCCGTCTGGATGATCGCCCGCGCCTACTACAAACTGCTGGAGATCTACCTGGCGCAGCAAAACGGGTGATCGCGCATGGAACGCTTTCTCCATCCAGGGCAGTCGGTTTCCTTCCGGCTGCCCGTGGACACGCCGCCGAATGTCATCGAATTCCTGAACTCCTACCTCCCCGGCAAAAAGCGCAGCGCCGCCCTGGCTGATCTTCTCATCCGCGCGGCGCGGGATCAACTGCAGGATGAGGAAGACGGCGAACGCCTGGTTTTGATTCTTCCCCGCATTCCGCCGGATCAACGCGAGTGGCTCCGCCTGCCGGAAACCCGGCGTGCGCTGGGCGCGTTTGTGGCCGCGCTTCTGCATCCGGCCGGCGCCCTGGGGAGCATTTCCGGAAAAGCCCAACAGGCGGAAAACGCGGATCTGCCAGAACGAACCTTCCGTGCGCGGAGCGATTTCCACGCAAAACTGGCCCGTTCGAACTTCGAGGATGACGAGTAACCGGATAGGCTTTGACAAAGCGGCCGGTCGGCCGCCTTTTCTTTTTTTTGTAGAAAGGTCATTTTTGATCTGTTATAATTTGAATAACGGAATTTAATGTGAATAACTGAATGTTTCGCGATGGCGAAGGAGGTGCCGTTTGTGCTGTTTGGTTTCCTGGAGGAGCAAAAGCGGCTGGAGGTGCAGGAGCATCTGGCCAGTTTCCTCAAGTGGGTGTACGAAAACAATCCGGATTTCCAGACGACGCTCGCCCGCGAGGAACTGACCACCTGCTGGCTGCACGAGTTCCAGCATCCCCGGTGGATGGAGGAGTTGATCGAAGCGGGCAATCTGGAATTTATTGCCCACGTCAACGAGTACCTGGAAGAAAACTGCGAATATGCCCACATCCTCAGCATGACCATCCAGCCGGAATTCAAACCCGACCCGGCTCCCCAACCCCAATCCAAGCCACGCTGGCAGGACGAACCCATCAGCCCAAAACAGTACAACCTGCTGGCGGATCTTGCCCCCAAATACGGGCGAAAGGTCAATCTCAAGGAACTCACAAAGGGCCAGGCTTCCGCGCTCATCTCCGAACTCCTGGAACTGGAGAGGGCACAGAAGCAGACCAAATCTGCGATAAGGAAGGTGGCAACATGAAATGAAGATCAAAACCTCCAAGCGGGCGCTTCTTCCGTTCGTTGAGCCGATTTCCGTCCCGAAGGATACGGAAGACCCGGTGGTGACCGTAACGGCCAAAAACGGCGAGGTGTCGGCGACGATCACGCACCCGCAGTTCACTCTCTCCTTCCCGGTAGAAGCCGAAATCGAACGGGAAGGAATCGCTTCCTGGCCGTTTTCGGATTTCCGGAAGGCCCTGCTCCAGACGAAGGTGAAGACGCCTTTGGAACTTCGGAATGGCCGGATCGCCCAGGAGCGGGAATTCCCGCTGCCGGCAGCCGACCCCTACCCCGCCCTTTCGGGAACCATGTTCCCGGACATCACGCTCCGGACCAAAACGCTGGCGCCGCTGTTTGCACCGCTGGGGCTGTTTCCGCAGAAAGACCCCTTGCGTCCGTGGCGCAATCAAATCCGCTTCGAGAAGCGGGGCGACGGGCTTCGCTTCGTGCAATGCAACGGTGTCCATTTGGCTTCGCTGTATATCGGCGGCGACTTTGCATCTTGTGTCGAGGAAAGCGGCGTCATGACGCCGTTTGCCGCCTCTGTCATGGAGGGACTGCTTGAACAGTTTCCTTCCGCCCTCCTGGAGGAAAACGACGGCGTCATCGGGTTTCTGGATCCGAAAGGCAAAAGGGAACTTTTGGTCCGGTTCTTCCCGCCGGGGACCGATTTCCCGCGCATCGAGATTCCGGATCTTCCGGCCGTCAGCCAGTTCCATCTGAACCCGGTCGGAAAGGAGCCGTTTGAAAAAGCGCTTCTGGACCGCATGCGCGAGTACAGGGACCGGCACCTTTTGGAGTATCCGGACCTTCTGCTGCGCTTTGGCGTCCGGCCCGGAAGCGGCGGCGAATATACCGTCACCGCGCAACTGGGCCATGAAGGAGCACCTTGGGAAAGCGTCCTGGAAACCACTTCTCCGTTTCTGCACGGCGCGCCGCCGGCGGGACTCGTCCTGCCGGCGCATGACACGGTGAAGGCGCTGGAAGCCTTCGAAACGCTTACCGCCTTCAAATGGACAGAGCGGGGCGTGTTGCTGGAGTCGGTTGATTTTGAAGACGGCGTCCGCCATGCCGCGGTCTTTTTGCACGGCATGACCGCGTGAAAAAAGGAAGACCATTCCGGTCTTCCTTTTTTTATTCTTCTTCGATGGAAATCCGGACGATGTCGTCCATCGGAATCCATTCCGCCTCTTCCCATGTGTCCGGCGCACCTTCCGCGTTCAGCGCGACTTTCAGCCGCCGCGCATAAGGGTCCACCCGCCGGATGCGCCCCCGCACCAGACGGTTTTCCCATTCGCCGAACACTTCGATCTCCACCGGTTTTCCGAGCGCATATGCCTCCCCGATCGCCCGGGAAAGTTCCTCCAGCATTTGTTCGTCCATCACCGGCTTCGTTTTCCGGTTCTGCTCCCGGCGATGCCGCAGAATGGCCTCCTTGTGTTCCGGCAGGATGATCCGGCTTCCTTCCCAAAGCAGGTTCGAACCAGGCGTCAGTTTGTTCACGGCTCCCCCCCTTTCAAAACAGAACACACGTTCTTATTATACCCTGCCGGCGGCAAAAGTGTCCCACTCAGTTCTTCTTAAATTAGGGGGGAGGGCTTCCCAGCGAAGCCAAAACAAAAGCCCTGCCATGAGAAGCAGGGCATAAGGGGAGGGAGGACTCAAGCGTCCTCTTCCTTCGTTTGGATTTCGTTCCTCCAGCCCGGACTGGCGAAATCCAGCCATGCGGCGAGGCCGAACAGGTCCGGCCCCGCCTCTTCGATTCCGATTTTGGCGAGATCGCGGATCTCGCGGCCGGCGGGAGCGCCTTTCACGCCGCCCCCTCCCTGCCGCGAAGCAAGGTTTCCCGAAGGGAGATGAAGTAGCGGCAGTTTTCCATCGCCGCCTCACGCACCGCACCCTCCGGGGCGGATTCGGCCATCGAGGACCATTTTTCGATTTGTTCCTCGATTTTTCCCAGCGCAATGTGGTCGTGCATTGCTTCGTCTTCGTTGTACAACTCCTTCATCGCGCGGGGAACAAGGCCGATCCGCTCGTAGTCCTCCTTCGTCAGGGGAGGCTGCCGCAGCGGCCGGAAAGCCGCCCGCTTCAGCCCGAACTCCTCTTCCAGGCGCCGCACGGCTTCCCCGATCGAAAGGTCATGGAGCCACGCGTAGAAGTCGAGGGCAGACCCCTTCGCTCCGCACCCGTAGCAGATGTACCGGTTCGATTCGGGGTACACGTGAAAGGACGGCGTCCGTTCGGAGTGGAACGGGCAAAGGCCGCTGTAGGACTTCCCTGACCTCCGAAGGCGCGTGACGCGCCCGGCCAACTCCACGATGTCGAGCCGCTCCTTGATTTCGGGGATGTTGGAGTGCATCAGGCGAGCACCCCCTGGAGCGCCGACTCTTTCGGCAAGGCATCATCCAGTTCGCCCGAAGGCACAGCCTTGAGCACAAACGGCGGGCAGAGCCGGACAATGTCCACGCCGGTGAGCAGCAGGGCCACGCACCCCCGCTCGCGGACAACGAGGCGGACAGTGTCCTCCCCCCGGACAATCGCGACCTCGTCCCCGGTTACGCACACTCCCCTTCCGCACAGTTCAACGTGTACCGTTCCGTGTTGAACGGTAAGGCGTGCCGTGCCGAGGTGGCTCCGTGCCACCAGTTCCATTTGCATCGCACATTCCCCCCCTCAAAACAACCTCCTGACCCCCGTGTGTTGAGGCCAGGAATAAGGGGGAGGATGGAGGGATTACTGCCTCGCATCCAGCAACACAAATGCAATCGCAATGCAGAACGGGATCTGATCATAGATCGGTCGGCCGTTTTCATCGTATACAACGGGAACCTGGTGTTTCCCCGACTCGTAACTGATTAATTCCCGAGTTTCGTCATCCAATCCGAATAGGTCGAATGTGATGTTCCAGTATTTGTCGGTCACTGTCCCCCGGGCTTCCATCTCGTTGCGCATAATGGGAAGCCCGTAACGTCTCGGATCTGTCCTGTTTACGAAGAAAGCGTAAAATTCCAGATTGCTGCTGTCTCCGTATTTGATGGTGCGCAAGTAGGTCTGTTCAATGTGGAATTCCAACTCTTCCGGTTCCTCATAGGTCCACAGGTCGTAACGCTGGATGAGTCCTTTCCCAAAAAGGGGATCGTACTGATACCAATACTCCTTGACCTGCGGCGTATAGATGTCGATCCGATTGGTTTTGGCATCCCATTTCACGTGGGCATCCAGCGTTTCGCTGACGAACCGCAAAGGAACCATCGTGCGGCTGTTCATGACCTGGGCCGGCACGTCCAGCGCGATGTCTTCATCACGCGAGTTCTCCGGCCGTTCCCGCACGTCGGATACGAGATGGGCCGTGTTCTTGCCGATCGTCAGCGTGATCGTTTTGTCGCCCAGGAAACCCGCGTAGGTTTCGTCCGGCCTGAAAGCCGTTACCGTCTGGGTGACTTGATCCCATTCCACTTCCGCCCCGAGCGCCTCGAAGATGGCGCGCATCGGCACGAGCGTCCGGCCGTTCTGGATGACCGGAGGCTGGTCGGCAAAGTCCAGTTTCTTTCCGTCGATATAGACCGTCGGGGTCGGGGTTTGCGGCGCGGCGGCCGAAGCGGCCCCTCCAAACGTCAGAGTCAGAATGATCGTGAAGAAAAGCAAAGACACCTTCTTCATCTTGAACCCTCCTTGTTAAATTTATTGGAAAATAACAGGCCGGAAGTCATCAGAATGGCCCGGCAAAGGCTGAGAATAGCATCAACCAGTCTTTCTTCGTGACGGATGACGGCCAACAATTCGCCGCGGCGGAAAAGCAGATGGCAGTTTTTTTATGTTCTCGAACAAGGCGTTCATCTCCTTCATGGCGGCATAAAGAGACCCGAAGAGGGCCTCCGTTATTTCGACAGTTTTTTGATGACCGGCTTCTCCAGCGTGATCTGCGGAAGCGCTGCCGGTTTTTTGACTTCCGGCTGGTCGATGGGCGCGTACGCGCTCAGGACCTGCGCGCTGCTGACCGGATGGCGGACGATTTCTTTGGATTTCACATCCAGAACGATCTGTGAGGAGAATGATTTCTTGACTTCCCCTTTCGGCCCTTTCACCGTAAAGGTTCCGTCCGCTTTCCCATGCACCTGCTTGCCGTCCGACGTGTAGACCGCGTCCTTGATCACGCCCTCGATTTTCACTTCCAGCGTTTTCCCCATGTAGGACACGGTGGAAGTGCCGGTGAATTTTGTGCCGCTCACCTTGAGCGTACTGCCGCCGGCCTTGTAGGTGCCGTCAAATTTGCTCGCCGCTTTCAGTTGCTTGTCCGTTTGTTGCTTGACAAAGGCGTCGCTTACGGTCTTTTGGGCCTGTTTGACGTTAGCGTCAATCGAAGCGAAGTTTTGCTTCATGCCCGCCATCGACTGCTGGGCCTGTTTCACCCATGCGGGCTGCGGCGGGAGTTTGCTGGCCGGCGAGGCCGCCATGGCGGTCCCGGCCGCTCCGAATATGACAGCCGCGGCGGTCAGGGCCGCGACGGGAACTTTCCACTTCAAGGTCTTCCCCCCTTTTTATGAAAATCCCGCCCGAGGCGGGAATAAGAGGGAGAGAGAAAAGGCTGCCAAGCAACCGGCCCTTTCGGGCCATAAAGGGGGGGAGAGTTTTCCGTTGTTGGGATGTGGGCGCCGAAACAACAATCCGGTCGGCACACCCGAACTCTCTCGCCTGCTTCTTCGCGCGGATGGTCGTCGCGCGAAATCCGCAACCTGCCTTTTCCGGTGGTTGAGTCCGGCTGTTCCTGATTTCGGGCGCGAAAACAAGACAGGAAATCAGAAACAGGAGCAGATCGGGAATCCCGGTCGTCGAACACGCTTAAAAATGACATAACAGCAAGGCACTCCACAGCGCCTTGCCGTCATAACGCGGCATTTCTGCCGCTTGAGGGGGAATGTGTGATGCGGGGGGGCAAGCCGACCGGTACTGAGTGACCAACTTTTCCCGGGAGGCTTTCCCCTGGAACGGCCGGCGGCTACTGAGTGACCAACTTTTCGCCGGCGGCCGCCCTTTCGGCCGGTACGGGTCACCACTCCGTCCGGCTTTTCCGCGCCTTTCGCGAAAGGCCTGGAGGCGCCCTGGTGAGGGGGCCTCGCTGTTTTTATTTTACAGCGGCCACGCGGCTTTGTCAATGAATAACGTTATTCTAAAGGAATATTTGATTCTTTTAGGCATTTTGTATTAAAATAAAGGCAGACAAACTTCCGTAACGGGATTATGCGATGGCGAAGGAGGATGAGGAAGATGATTGATCACGTTGTTCGCAACGTGGTCAAGCAGGTCAACCACCTGCTTGAAAAGTATCAGTCGCTTTCCCTCCTCAAGCAAAAGGTGCTGGAAGAGATTCCGGCTCTGGAGGAGCGGATTGCAGAGCGCCTTGAGGGCAGCATTGTGTACAAAAAGATTTGTTGCCACAAGGCCGGCTGCCGGACGTGCGGCGGGACGGAAAACGCGCATGGACCGTATCCCCACCTGCAATGGCGGGATGAACGGGGAGTCCTCAAAACCCGCTACATCTCCCGGAAAAACCTCCCCTACTTCCGTGAGCAGTTGGAACTGTCCCGGAAACTGGCCCGTGACCTCCGGCTTCTCTCCCGGATCCAGGACCGGCAATCCCGGATTCTTCGCACCCTGGAAAACGTGAACTACCAACTCCAGGGAAAAGAGGTCAACCGGGATGTTCGGGCGTCCTGACAGCATATTTTTCTGCAAACCCGCCCAATCGGCGGGAATTTTGTTTTTTCGAAAATTGAAATTGTTACGATATTCTGTTATTATTACGTTAGACTAAAATCTTTCGCGAAGGGGAAGGTATATGAAGGTAATCAATCTTACTCCCCACGACATTGTGGTTGTGGGGGATGACGGCACTGAGATTCGGCGTTACCCGGCCAGCGGCCAGGTGGCCCGTGTCGGCTCCAGGGTGGAAATCGTGGGTGAACTCGATGGAGTTCCCGTCGCGAAACACCAGTACGGAGAAGTCGAAGGGCTGCCGGCTCCGGAACCGGGCACTGTCTACCTCGTATCACTCGTGGTCGGCCAGGCTCTGGCCGGCACCCGCGACGACCTTTACGGTCCCGACACCTCCCCTGCGGGGGCGGTGCGGGATTCCGAAGGCAAGATCATTGGAACCAAACGATTGGTGAAATACTGATCGTTTGGGTTCCGGCCTTCGAACTTTCCCACCGCTTTCCCGCGGGCCGTTCAACCGGCGGCCTTGCGGTTTAACCAACACACCCCCGCCACACCAGCGGGGGTGAATCATGAAAAAACCGAGGGTGATTATATGAACGCACAAAAAAACCAACAACAACAAAAACAACAACAACCGCAAGTCACTTTGATCTTCACCCGCATGTACAATGAGGCCGGCGAACCGCTGTGCACCTGCGGCAGCGGTGAGCCGTGGTATCGCTGCCAGGGCCATCCGGAATACGGATGGGATTACTGCGGATGAGCCTTTCCGGCGGTCCGCACGCGCCTTCACCAGCGCTGCGCCGCCGGGGAGGCTCAAATATTATCGCCAGCCCGCTCAAGGCGGTGTTATTTTTGGCGCAAAGCACTGGAAAACGAATAACGTAATCTTTTATAATTATCGTAACAGAATGCAGATGGAGCCGGTTGCATTGGGGGAACAGAAAGGAGTTCCCCCTTGCTGAGTTCCCCGAAACAACTTCCTCCTCTTCCGTTTCGGCCGCTCATCATCCACAACGATCTGGACGGACTGCTCTCATACCTGTTTCTCCGTGAAAAGGGCTACGAATTGGCTGGAGTTTATGACCTCGAAACGTTGTACATGAAGCCAGGCGTCCGTCCCGCGGACTGTCTTGCGGTCGATCTCGACATCTCACATCCCCTGATTCCCTCGATTGGCCACCATTTCCTTCTGTTCTCCGCTGAATCCCATATCAACATGAATATGCTGTTCGGCGTCAGCACGCCGGAAAATGTCTCGGAGCGGATGAAACGCGCTTTTGTGTCAAAATGTCCCGTTCCGACCGCTTTGTTTCTCCATTGGCTGACCGGAACCCCCCTTCCGGCCGACCCTCTTCGCCAGGCCTGGCTGGTGTACGCGGACTCGCTTCACGAATCCTACCGCAAATACGCGCCCAACGTCACCAGATGGCTTCTGGCCATGGGCTATGGCGAAATCCTCCATCGCCTTTCCAGCGATACGTATGCTCCCCACTTCCGGCACATCGTGGATGTGCTGTCCAAGTTCGGTTTTTCTCCCACCACCCAAAAACCGTTCCCCCAATGCAGGTTTTCTCCTTCCCGGCTGCCATCGCTTCTTCCTTTTCTGCAGGTTCTGGCACGCGAAATGGGCTTTCGTTCCGTTGACAACTTGCCCCCCGTGCAGCCGCGCCTCCAGGGAGCGCGATACTCCCTGCGCTTTCACCCGGGCGTTTTTGAGGCGCTTGGCCGGAAGTTCCGGGAATGGGAACTTTTGAGCCACAGCCTGGTGTACCACGACCAGGTGGAAGTGACGCTGCTGGTTCCCCTTTCCGAACAGTCTGATCCGGTTCTCTGGAACGCGGTCAGGACCTGCCTTTCCTTGCCAAAATCCGAGAAAAGCCCGGCGTGATGCCGGGCTTTCCAAAGGAGGGTCCTTATTGAGCCAGCCGACCAAGCCGGTGATCAAGAACCACCTTTATGGACGCGAAAACTGGGAACGGGAAACCCGGGAAATCTGTCAGGTCATCCGCAACAGGGTGCGCGTCAATTTTACCACGCACTTCTGGAGCCAACTCGAAAAAAGGGGCCTGACGGTTGGCGAAGTGTATTCCATCTTCAAGAACGGTACGGCCGAGATTATCCAGGGGCATCAGAAGGGCACTTACGCCCTGAACGGCGGAAAACTCAACGAGGACGAAATCCGCGTGTTCTACGGCGTCACCAATACGGGCAAGGTCATCCATGTCGTCGTGGCCCTGAGCGGCAAGAAGCGCTTCAAGTTCGTGACGGTTTACATCCCGAATCTTTATATCTTCAAACCCGATCTCAAGACCTTGCGTCCCGAATGGGCCTTCAAGGAGATCAAGGAAGCCGCCGATCAGGCCCAGGGTTGAATGCGTCCGGCAATCCTCCTCTTTTTCGTCTTTTATGGGCGACCGGATCGGCGCCCGCCAGGCGCCGGGTGTGTCCGCCCGACGGGCAACCGGCCCGCATTTTTGGGAGGGGGATTAGGATGAAAAAGCGAAAGAACCACATGCACGGTTTTGAACATTGGCCGGAGGATTTGCGCCGCGTCTGTTTTGCCGTCCGGCGTGGAGACCGGGTGGTTTTCACCCGCCACTTCCGGGAACAACTTGTCAACCGGGGAATTGCCCTTGGCGAGTTGTTCAGCATTTTCAAGAATGGAACCGCGGAAATCATCCAGGGACACGCCATGGGGACTTACCCCCTCGGCGACGGGAAATTCAACCGTGACCCCTTGCGGGTTGTGTACGGAGTGACCGACACGGGGAAAACGATCCATGTGGTGATCGCCCTGAAAAATCCGCTGCTGTTCGTTACGGTCTACTTCCCGGACCCTGAAATCTTTGAACCGAATCTGAAAACGCTACGCAAGGAGTTCCGGTTCAAGGAGATTTACTGAGCGTTGTTTGCGACGATTTGGCTGACGTGAGGCATTTTTTGCCTCCCCGTTATGGCGTTAAGCCTCGTTTTGCAGAGAATATTGTAATTTTCTGAAACAAACCATTCACAATTCGGGAATCTTGTGTTAAAATCCTCTCGTCATTCATTCAAGAATCCTGATTGGAATCATGCTGGGGGAATGAACATGGGGAATGTTTGTCCGAAGTGCCGCAGGCCCCTTTCGGGCGAGCGGCGCGGAAATGTCTTTTTCCGCCGTGAAAACATTGACGTGACGCTGGCGGATACCCGCTTCCGCGCCTGCGGGTCGTGCGGCATTGCGGTGCTGCCAAGAGGCGTCCGGGCGCTGGCGGAACGGACGCTGAAGGAGAAAAAGCGGATTGGCGGCGCACCGTCGCTTTACATACACGTAAGCGAACTGATCGCGCATTGATCCCGGCCCGTGCCGGGTTTTAGGGTTCTTCCCCCACAGACAAAACAGCCGGCCTCGGGCCGGTTTTTTTGTTTCACGGATGCACGCGAAAAAATACGAATAACGTTACATATGTGGTATAATGGAATCATGGATTATTGGATACCACGACGACAAAGGAGTTGAGGAATGCATGTTTGTCCATCTGCACGTTCATTCCGAATTCTCCCTCCAGGATTCGACCCTGCGCATTTTCCGCAGGAACGAAGGGAAGGAGAATCCGGGGAAGGATCCCGGCATGGCCGAGCAGGCCAAGGCGTTGGGCATGACGCATCTGGCGCTGACGGACCACCACGCGCTGTTCGGCGCCTTTCGGTTCGAACAGGCGTGCAAGAAGCACGGCATCGAGCCGATCTTCGGCGTCGATCTTCTGGTGGACGGGAATCCGCTGGTGCTTCTCGCCGAAACCCAGGACGGCTACGCCAATCTCGTGAAGTTGTTGTCCTACGCCAACAGCACGGGAAAGGTGAATGGCGTCCCCGGCGTCACGAAGCCTGTCCTGCGGCAATACGCCAGGGGCCTCATCGCCCTTTCCGGAGGAGTGCCCGGCGAAGTCTCCCAGGTGCTCCTTTCCGGAGGCGCAGACGTTGCAGCGTCCATCGTGCATGGTTTCGTGGACATTTTCGGGAAGGACAACTTCTTCCTCGAAATCACGGACCACGGCACGCCGGAGGAAGCGGCGCTGCGGAGTCTCCTTCCGGAACTTTCCCGCCTGACCGGCATTCCGCTCGTGGCGACAAACGACGTACATTACCTGCTTCCTGAACACAACTATGCGCGGGCCGTCATGCGGGAACTGTCCGGCGAGACGCCTCCCTGGGAACGGCACACCCTGTTTTCGGACCAGTTCTACCTCAAAAGCCCGGAAGAGATGGCAGAACTGTTCCGGGATCTGCCGGAGGCCGTCGAAATCACGGGTGAGATCGCCAGGCGCTGCGAAGGCGTGCGCATCCCCCGCGAGCGAGCGCTTCCCGAGTTTCCCGTTCCGCCCGGCGAGACCATCGAATCGTACTTCGAGAAGGTCACCTGGGAGGGGTTCTACAAGCGGTTCCCGAACCCTCCGCAGAGGTATGTGGACCAACTCAGGTACGAGATTGACATGGTCAAGCAGATGGGGTTCCCGGACTATTTCCTCATCGTCTGGGACTTCGTGAAGTACGCGAAGGAGAACGGGATCCCGGTCGGTCCGGGCCGCGGGTCGGCTGCCGGGGCGCTTGTGTCGTACAGCCTCGGCATCACGGAACTGGACCCGATCGCAAACAATCTGGTGTTCGAGCGTTTCCTGAACCCGCATCGCGTCTCCATGCCCGACATCGACATCGACTTCTGCTACGAAAAACGGCACCTCATGCTGGAATATGTCATGCAGAAGTACGGGCATGACCATGTGGCGCAGAGTCGTGACGTTCGGAACGCTCGGCGCCAAGATGGCCATCAAGGACGTCGGCCGCGTTTTGGGGATTCCGTACAAACTTACGGACGAGATGAGCAAGGAACTCGGGGACATCGACTCCCTGGAAGAGGCAAAGCAACTTGCGTACTTCCAGCAAAAACTGGCCACGGATGATCAGGTGAAAACGCTCTTTGAGGTCGGCGAAATCATCGAAGGGCTTCCGCGTCATACGTCCGTCCATGCCGCAGGCGTGGTCATTGCGCGCAAACCCCTTCTGGAGTACGTGCCGCTTCAGGAAGTGGACGGCGTGGTGATCACCCAGTGGGACATGGAAGAGGTGCAGGAGGTCGGTCTCCTCAAGATGGACTTCCTGGGCCTTAAAACCCTCACGGTCATCGAGCGCACGCTGGAATTGGTGCGGCGGACCAAGGGGATCCACCTGCGGATGCAGGACATCCCGCTGGACGATCCCAAAACGTACGAACTGCTCCGTTCCGGCAAAACCAGCCGCGTCTTCCAACTTGAATCCGGCGGCATGCAGAAGGTTTTGCGGGAACTTCAGCCGGCGGGCTTCCAGGACGTGTCGGCCGTGCTCGCTCTTTACCGCCCCGGTCCGATGCAGTTCATCCCCCAATACATCGAGGGAAAACGGACCGGCAAATGGAAAGTGCCCCATCCGCTCCTGAAAGATATTCTGGATGAAACGTACGGGATCATCGTTTATCAGGAGCAGATCCAGATGGTGGCGCAGCGGCTGGCCGGTTACTCCCTGGGGGAAGCAGACATCCTCCGCCGGGCCGTATCCAAGAAAAAGGCCGAAATTTTGGCCCAGGAACGGGAAAACTTCGTGAACCGGGCGGTCGCGCAGGGCATCGACGAGCAGGTCGCAAGCGAAGTGTACGACATGATCGTCCTGTTCGCGGACTACGGGTTCAACCGGGCGCACTCCGCGGCGTACGCGGTCATCTCGGTCATGACGGCGTACCTCAAGGCCCACTTCCCGGTCGAATTCATGGCCGCCAACCTGACCGTGGCGATCGGTGATTCGAAGAAACTGGCCTCGATTCTCGGCGAATGCCGGCGGATGGGCATTGACATTTTGCCGCCGGATGTGAGGAAGAGCCAGCCGGCCTTTACGGTCGAAAACGGCGCGATCCGCTACGGCCTCATGGGCGTCCGCGGTATTGGCGAGCCGCTTGCGAAAGCCATCGCGGAAGCCGCACCCCGCGCTTCCACGTTTGAGGAACTTCTGCTTGCGGTTCCGTCTCACCTTTACACCCGGGCCGCGTGGGAAAACCTGATCCACGCCGGCGCCCTGGATGCTTACGGCAACCGCGGCACGCTGCTTGCCCATCTGGGCGCGCTTCTCGACTTCGCGCGCGAGCGGCAGGAGCACTGGAGAAGGCGGCAAATGACCTTTTTCGACCTGGGTGTGATCGGTCCTGCGCCGCTCGTGTACGAACCGGATCCGCCGCATCTGGAACTTCTGAGAGAGGAAAAACGGGTGCTGGAGATCATCCTTTCCGGGCATCCGCTTGATTCCTGCGCCGACCTGGTGAAGCCGGTGGCCACGGCCGGACTGATCGACCTGGACGAATCGTTCGACGGCCAGCAGGTCGTGGTGGCCGGGGTCTTCTCCAACGTGAAGACGATCCTCACCAAGAAAGGGCAGAAAATGGCCTTTGTGGCGCTGGACGACCAGACCGGCGAAGCGGAGGTTGTCATCTTCCCCAAGGCGTACGAAGCGTCGCACAGGCATCTGAAGGTCATGACGCCGGTGTTCGTGTACGGCAAGGTGGAATGGGACCGGAAGGAAGACCGCGCCAAAATCATCTGCGACCGCGTCCGTCCCATTTTGACCGGCCGGCAGGTCATCTACATCACCGTTCGCGACGAAGCCCACCTGGAGCGGCTGAAGAAGGCGGTCTCTTCGCAAAACGGCGTCACGAGCGTTCTGGTCTACCGGATGGACCAAAAACGCCTGGAGCCGGGCGGTTTCTCCATTCGCCTCAACCAGGACACGCTGGATGTGCTGGCAAGCGAAACGTACGTCCTGGTCTGATCCAAAGCAAAAGGTTCCCTGCCAAAGGGAACCTTTTATTTTCTCCCCCTCTTTTTTCTGGGAAGCGGTTTTTCGGCCCATTCCGGATGGGTTTTCTTGACCAGGCCGACAAAGTTTCGCATGACTTCTTCCAGGAGTTCTGCCCGGCTGTAATCGAGGTGGCTGGCGATGTTATCGAACTCTTCCAGAAGCGGCGTGTAAATTTCCGTCGTGATCCGCGTGTGCGTGACGGCCTTTGGCTGCTTTTTCTGTTTGGGCTGGATCGGAAACGGAATGGTTCCGGCCTGGCTGTCTTCGTCCTGGGGTTGGGCCGTCACCGGCTGCACAGCGGGATCCGGAGTTTGGGTTTCCCGTTCTGCCTGGATCGACGCCTCTTCCCCACGCTGTTTCGATTCCTGCGCTTCCCGATGGGGAAGCGATTTTTCCTGATCCAGTGTCTGGGCCGGTTCGAGCATCATGCGCAAAAGTTCACGCTTGCTTTGTCTGACCGACACGTTCCTTCAACTCCTCCACGAATTGATAGTAATGTTCAAGCCCTTCCCGGTCCGCGGCGTATTGTTCGGTGACGCCAGTGAGGCTGAAATCCTTGATCCGGCTCCGCCGCCTTATGACCGTCTTGAACATGAGATCCCCGTACTGTTCTTTTGCGAGTTCATAGATTTCCTTGTCCGTAGTGCTCCGGGAGTCGCTCATGGTAGCAAGGATTCCCGCCACTTTCAGATCCGGGTGAATGGCAGGCATGTTGTCTACCACGTTGTCGGTGCGAACGAGTTCGATTGATTCCATGAACCTTGGCAGCGCGTCCCAGCAGAACGGTTCCGTCTGCAGGATGACGACCACGTAATCGCTGGCCACAAGCGCGTTGAACGTTTGCTCGCCCAGGTTTGGAGGCAGGTCCATCAGGATGTAGTCGTATTCTGCATCCACCTTGTCGAGCGTTTCCTTCAACAGTTTGTACGGGTGCCCGCCGCGGTAGGACTTGAACAGGTATCTGGCCAGCGTGATCAACGTGTCTTCCGCCGGAAGAAGATCCAGGTTATCCCCGGCCTTGTAGATGTATTTGCGCGGGTCTTTTTCCATCACCGCTTCCAGGACGCTTTTGCCTTGAAAATCATACACGCTCCGGCGGCTGAGAAAATTCGTCAGATTTCCCTGCGAGTCGAAATCCACAGCCAAAACCTTTGCTTCTTTGGCCAAAAGGTGCGCGACGATTCCACACGTGGTGGTTTTCCCCACGCCCCCTTTTTGGATGCCAAACGAGATTTTGATTGCCATAATGACCTCCTCCGTTCATGCTGGCGCCGCATGCGGACGTCTGATGCGCCAATCTGCCATGCCTTTGTCCTTTATGCGTTCCTCTTGTAAATTAAACATCTCCGCATGAAATTCCTGCTTTCCGTTCATGTTTTCTTCATTCATTTCATGTTTCCGTTTTCATGAAACAAAATATTGTCGCATATGAATTGTGTTTTTTTCTTCTGCATAATCTGCTTGTTATTTACGTTCATGGATTATGCTTATGTATTAATTGTATTGTTACCGCCTTCATTATATTTGCATGGTTTTCTGTGCATTGTTATGTGCAAATTTGCTTTGTATTTTATGTTATGGCATATTTCATATGCGCATGATTGTTTAATTTTGCGCTGATTTTTTCATTTTGCGTTTTATGTTGATGGTTTATGTTGATGGTTTTATTTGATGCTTACTTTCACCATCATATTTGACCATCATTCGCCGCAAGCGGAACGGGTGGATCAACGGCTTGCAACGGCATATCGTCAACCATACGGCCAGTGAGATCGTGAAAATGAGGAAATGGCCCGTTGCGTCGGCTTGAGGGTGTCCGGGGTGAACGCCAAAAACACCAGCAAACTGGCCTTTGACGGGACAGGGGAAGTGGAACGGAACGGCAAGAAAGATTTGTGCCGTTTCCCAACGGGGAAGGTGTATCACGCCGACCTGAACGCCACGTACAACATAGGGGCAAGGTACTTCTTGAGGGAATACCGCAAATCCATTCCCGAAAGGGAATGGTTGTCAGCGAAGGCGAAAGTTCCTTCGCTGGCATTGAGAACCCGACAGACATTGGCTTCACTGATTAGTTTCCACCAGGCCATGCGCCGGTTGGGTGCATAACGCTTGGGGAAACCGTATGTAAGCCAATGGATGCTCCACCCATAACGACAGTTTGGGTGGTGAGGTTCACATCGGCTCGATATATCGTTATAATAGTTGAATGTCGTAATCAATTGTGCTATGATAAACTAAAACGTCCTGTCTGAAATTACCATGATGAGGAAGGTGGTCAAAATGAAGAAGCATGCAATCCTTCTGGTTTCGATATGCCTTGCGTTCCTGCTTGCCGGCTGCGGCGAGAAGGTGGACAATCTCAAGCAAAACGTCGATGAGAAGGTTTCAGTGATCACCGACAAAGAAACGGTGAGCGATGAGGAAAAGGCCAAGGAAGTGGCCAAAAATTTTGCGAAGGATTTGCTGACTTTCAAGGGGAAAACGGAAGAAAATTACTACACTGGTGGGTTGCAATATGTGCACCCGGGATTTCGTGATACAGTTGCCGATGGATTGAAAAATACTTTTTTGCCTTTCCAAGAAATCGTAAAAAATTACGATGGAGAAGAAAATCTCCCAGAAGTGTCGGATGTCATTGTCGATTCCGTTTCCGAAGAGGAATTTGTGAAAGAGGGAAAATCTTATAAATCGTATCGTATGGACCTTACGGTCCGATATAAGGATTCAAAAACAGAATTTGAATCTTTGGTTGTATATGTATCGTACGTGAATAATACTTGGGTAATCACTGGCATTGAACTTTGAGGAACCCCTTATTGGGTTCCTTTTATCTGCCATTACTTTGGTTTGTTTATCCTCATCGGGCCTCTTTATGTGCTGCGCCAGGCGGCACGATTTCAGCGAAACGGAGGCCCGTTTATGAAACGAATGATTCCCCTTTTGTTGGCCTTTCTGATGTTCTTCCAGGCGATCCCGTCCGCATCCGCCGAAGAGCCTCCCGAACCTAATTGGGAGTTGTTTGCCGCCGACTTTGGCTATTTCATCGACTCGGCGTTTTACGGCGGGCCGAACCCCGGAATCCTCAGAAGCACCCTCGTGTACCTGATCCCCGAAGAAGCGCTGAAGGTCAATCGCCTGATCATCGAAAACTACGCGAGCGACCCCAATACGACCTACCAGAATTTCCTTCCGTACCAGGAGCAGGTGCTGTACTGGTACTACGGCAGATACTTCATCAAGCCGCAGTTGGTTTCGGATGTTTTGCTGTACAGGGATTTGATGCTTCGGCATCCCATTTTCTACGCGCTCGGTTTCCGGAGCGTTTTGACGGACAAGGTGGGGGCGTACAGCGAGATGTATGCGTTTGTGGAGAACACTCTGCATCCGTTCGAACAGTTCTGAAGGCGGGCCTTTCCCGCTTTATTCCCCGCAGGGAGGGGAGATTCCGTTAAGAAGGAGGGTAGGTCATGGCCCTGAAGAAGATCCTTTCCGCCGTTCTTTCGCTTTCCCTGTTGGCAGGAGTGCTTGCCATTGCTCCGGCGACTGATGCGGCAGGAAAGCAGGTTTCCTATCAAAATGAAGGCGGAGTAAGCGGGAGCGCTCAACGGAAGGGAAACACTCTGGTTCTCAACTTTAACGATACTACCAAAGTCACCAAAACAACCAAAACTCCCGGCACGACCAAAACGACAACCAAACCGGCCACGACCAAGAAAGAAGAAAAGGTCGCGCCTGCCGAGAAGGAAACCAATGAACTTGAAGCCGGGCTTGGAATCTGGGGCAAATATTCTTTCAACCGCACCACTGGGATGTCGGTCAAATTGAACGAAGAGGTTGAACTGCCGCCCATGTACGACAATACGCTGAAAGCGTACAAGGGTGATGACGGCAGGATTCACGTGGTGCACGACTACTTTGGAACGATCGTCGATCAGTACGAAAAAACGGGCGAATTTGACTATTCGCTGTTTCTCAGGGCGCAACGGGAAAATTCCAGGTGCATCACGGAATCCCAGCGAATGATCGGCAATTCGTGCTACCAAGAGGTTTTCTCCTTCACGCCTGGTACAAGGAGTTCGGAAGGAACGCCCGCCAAGGTTGAAGTGGATCCGGAATATACGGTCAACTGGCAGGTAACCATTACCAACCAGTCCACCGGAGAATCGAGAATCCAGCATTCCGGCAGTTCCCGCCTGCAAATGACGATCGTCTTTGACAAGGCCGGCAAATACCGGATTGTCGCCGACCCGGTCTCCAACAAGGGCAACGTGAACTGGAACGGCGGCCGGCGCGTCTTCGAGATCGAAATCGAGGAAGATGATGTCGGCAAACCGATTCCGTTCCCGTCCGGCGGAAGCCCCGGCACGAATACGGTTGGCAAAGACGTGTTCCTGTCCGGCGGCGGCGCGGTGAAAGGGAACAACTACAACAGGGACAACGCCAGCAATTCGGGCACCGGAGACCGCGACTGGTCCTGGCGTTCCAACGGCGTTCGCATCAAGGAGGTCAGCCGGTAAGGCTGGCCTCCCCGGCCGCCGGGGTTGCATGTTGACAGGTAATGAATATCGTAATTATACTTGATTTTCGTTGCATATTGTGCATAGAATCATAGTTGACCAGTTGGCGAACGTGAGACCTGGTGTCGGGCGCCCCTCAAGGACGAAGGACGGGGCGGGTTATCCCCGGTTCGCCGGGGGATTGCCGAATGACCATCAAACCATCCAAAGGGGGAATTCAACCGTGTATACGATGCACGTTTCCAAGAACACCGTCCCGAAACAACTGGCCGGCGCGATCTTCAACGCGCTGCAAGAGAACCAAGCGGTCAAACTGGTCGTCATCGGCAACGGGGCGCTCGGCGCGGCCGTGAAGGGCCTCATCGTGGCAAAAGGCTTCTTCTCCCAACGGGGCCAGGAACTTGTCATGGATCCGCACTTTGACAAGGCGCAGGTTCCGGACAAGGGAGAAGTCGTAGCGATCAGCATCATCGCATCCATCGTTCAACGCAAAGAATGATCTGCCGGCGCCGCCGGCTGATTCCCTCGGTGAATCTGGGTAATTCGGAAACTAAAAAGAAAGGGGAGAGCGCAAATGGCGAAAGGCAAACTCAAGAAATTTACAAGCGTCACGCTTGCCGGCGCGCTTGTGTTCGGATCGCTGACGATCAATGCTGGCATGGCTAACGCGCTGTCGTGGACATCCACCCTGGGAAGTGCTCTTGGCTCTGCTCTGGCCAAGTTGACATCGTCAACATCGTCATCGACCAGCAAGACGACAACATCGACCAGCAAGACGACAACGACAACCACATCCTCTTCCACGTCGAAGACGACGACCACAACGACCACGGCATCAAGCAATCAAAACGCTAAAAATCAACTGACGCAACAACTCAATGCGAATACGACATTTACGACTTCCCAAAAGGTGGACATCCAAAAAGCGATTGACAACGGCACTCTGAAAGGCGCTGGAACGAGTAAAACCACCGTCGAGGCCCAACTGGACCGTCAGGCTACGGCGGCTGAAGCGGCCGCGTTCCTGCTGCGCTCGGTTGGCGTTGATGCGGGTAACGGCTCCAACTTCTACAACGAAATGCAATCCCAACTGAAAAACCTCGGTGTCAACATCGACGCCAAAAAAGAGGTTTCCGCTGCCGACGTGAACAAGATCGCCCAAGCCGTGGCTCAACAGTACGGCACCTCCAACCTGGCAGCGTTCAACTCCAGCGAGGTTGCCAAGTACGCTTCGGACGGCAACATCAGCCGCGGCGAACTGCTGCTTCTGCTGACGACGGAATCGTCTTCCACGCAGACGACGACGCCAACGTCTTCGACTACTTCGTCGTCCTCTCCTATCAAGGGAACGCCGGTTTCGTCTAGCAGCGGCTCTTCTTCCTACTCCTACTCCACGCCTTCTTACTCCTCCAGCAATTACTACAGCAGCAGTGGCAGCAGCAGTTACTACAGCAGCAGTAGTTCTTCTTCCTACACGCCGAAGCCTGCCACGGTCGTGATTTCTCCCGCGACCACGCATCTGCAAGACACGCCGACTGAATTCAAGAATAACCCGAACGCAAAAGCGCAAGTGGATCCCAACCGGAAGTACGGTGCGAATGTGATCGAGCAACTGAAGTCGGAGATCTCTTCCGGCAAGACGTCCATCAACTTCGCCGACAAGTACAACAACTGGGCCGCCAAATTGTTCGGCGTGAACAAATGATTGTTTGATCCCCTCTGCGCCTGCGGAGGGGATTTATTTTAATATCGTAATTTAGTTGGAATATCGTTACTTTTTGGGGTATAATCAAATTGCATCATGCATTGGAATTCACAAACCGTTCGGGAGGGTTTCACCGTGTACGATACCAAAAAGGTCATCCTTTTTGTTTTGGCGATCGTGCTTGCCCTCGGAGGGGTTTACATGCTTGTGGCATCCGACTCCCAAAAACCCGCGAACGAACCCGGGCCTGTGGTTGTGGAGGAACCGAATCCTCCCGCGGAAGAGGAAGAAGTTCCGGGCGGGGGAGATACGGGAACGGTCGAAATCACGGAGCCGCCCGCCTACGATGTCGAGGCCGAATTTGCGGAATTGGACCGGCTTCTGGATGAGGGGAATCTGGAGGAGGCCGAGAAAAGGGCCGAACAGATCCTCGTGTACAACCGGTCGGACAGTGCCGTACGGATCAGGGTAGCCGACATTTTCTTCGAAAAACTCGACAACGTGCAACGAGCCATGGAAATCATCGACGAGGGGCTGGACATGAACCGTTTTGATACAGACCTGATGGTTGCAATGGCACACTTCTTCACGTATCAGTCCGATGAAACCCTGTATCCGATCGCACTTGAGATGGTGCGGACAGCCATCCAATTGAAAGAGCAGCGCAAAGAAGAAATTCCGCTTAGATACATGGACATCCTGGCATGGGCTACGGCACTCCAAGTTAACGGGCTGGAAGAAGCCATGCGGATCTACAACGAAATCGTCCAAAATCCCAAATACACCGAATACGACGACCCTGTCATGATGGTGCATATTGGCCTGACGTGCGAAGCCTCAGGCGATTTGGATTGCGCGGAGCAATTCTATAAAGCCATTCTAGAACTGACCGACGAAACGGTCAATGAAGAAGGAAGGCGCCATAAATCCTGGGCGAAACTTCAGGCCGGCATCGCACTCAACCGGGTGTTGGAACTGCGGAACTCCTGACACCCGCCCCCTTCCGGGGTTATTTCCGTTTACCAACTGCAGGGCGACGAAGGAGGGGAGCGCTGTTGAGACGAAAATCCCGAAAACCGCTGATTCTGAAGGCGGTGCGCAAAACGTGGGCGATCCGTCCGGCGGTTCGCGTCCACGGCAGCCGGAAAGGCTACAGCCGCCAGAAATTCAAGCGCTGGGACAGGGAATGGGACGCGCTTTGAGGTTGGGTCTTTCCGGCGTTATGGCCTGTTGACAGGCGGCGCTCGGGTGAAATTCGTTTCACCGCGAGCGTTATTGACCCAGACAAGGAGGTTCTCGTCGGATGTTTTGCCAATCGTGTCACATGAAGCAGACTCCGGAGACGCCGATTATGCTTTACCAGGTTGAGGAGAAACTCCTTTGTTCGCGATGCGTGCAACTCCATAACGTCTGTGTCAGCACGACGGCGGACATTCTGGGAACGCCGCCCGACCGCGTCATCTCCCCGCTGTTCAAGGAACTCTCCTTTCTGCTTCCCCCGCAGTCGATGGCCAACTTTTCCACGTTTTTCGAGCCGGTCAAAAGGCAGATTCTTCTGATTGCAAGAGAGCAGGCGCTGTATGAGCGGGGGAATGCGATCGTCGGCGTCCATTTGAATATTGTCAGGCTGGAAAGTTTCCAGTATCTTGTCTGCCTTTCGGGCACGATCATCTGGAGCGCACGCTGGGAAGAGTCGGTCCGTCAGCAGTCCGCTCCGGTTCCGGTGCCCTACACGCCACAGCCCCAGAAAGAAGAAGAGGAAGACCGCGAACGGGAACGGGAAAAAGAAGAGGAGCGCCCGGTTGCCGGGAAATATCCGGACGTCGGCGGAAACGGGCAGATGAACCGGTTCAAGAAACTGGTCGGAAACCAATAACCCAAGGGGAATCCCTTGGGGTTTTTCTTGAATCCGGAATATGTATACAGTTATAATTTTAGTATAGCGTAATGTTTTTATGCGAAGAAGAAGGAGGCGATTTTTAATGCAGGCGCAAACGACTGCCATTCAACTCCTTGGCCGTCTTCACGAGATCGCCAAGGAGAAGGAAGCGAAAAAGGCCGCGGTTGCGGAAATTCTGAAGCAGGCCGACGGCCTGAAGGGGGAACTCAAGGAACTGGAAGAGGAGGAGGCCCAGATCCGGAAGGCGCTGGAGGAGGAAGCGCTGAAGACTTCCGGAAGGAAACTGTCCTATCCCGGATTGGGCAGCGTGTCGGTGACCCAGAAGGAAGTCTGGGAAATCACCGGCATGGAGGAGGCGCGGGCCATCGTGCAGGAAAACCCCGCGTTCTTCTCCGCGCAGCGCATTGAGGTGAACCCGGAAGAATTCATCCGGGTTGCGCTGGAAATCTTCGAGCGGACGGGGGACCTTGTGACCTGTCTGCAGAAAGTCACCAAAACGTCCACCAGGGTAACCCTGGCCAAACTGGAAGAGGAGGCGAAAAAGGCCTCCGCATGATCCCCGGCAACCGCCGGGGATTTTTCTTTTTGGCGAACGCCATCAGGCAAAGTCTGAGGCGGGCGCCCTTCAGGGAGGATGAAAGTTTTTGCAAAAACCCTTGACACAAGATCTTGTGTCCGTTTATATTTAGAAGCACAAAATATGAATACCGTTACTTTGGTCGAAGGGAGGAATCGGCCGAGAAAAGAATCACGAGTGAGGTGAACCATCATGTTTGAACTTCTGAGAAAAAACAAGCCGATTCACCTGCAGCCAGGCGAGAACGCGGATGAGGCGCTGAAAAGGGCCATTCGTCTTGCGCAAATTCGCGAGATCGCGATGGGGTTTTCCATGCTGATTGCTTCCGCGCTTGCGGTTATCGCCACGGCTCTGGTTTTCCATACACAAAAATTCACGCCGTTTATCCAGGTGCTGGTTGCACTGGTGGTGCTGCTTTTGCTTTTCCTTGCCGCACTTTCGGCCTGGAAACCCAAATACAAGGGAAACCCCGTCAGCATCGGCGGCGTCTATCACCCTTACAGGAAGAAGAAATGAGCGAGGCCCCCGGATGTTTCCGGGGGTTTTGTTGTTGGGGAAACTTTCGGTTTGACACGGAGTCGCACAAAACGTAAACTGAATATAGGAATTTTTCAAGAATATCATCTCTTATTCGACATGGAAGGAGCATTCGTATGGCACAGATGATTGCGGCTCCGAAATGGACTCTCATTCCTGAACCCGACCCGCATTTCCAGGCGTCCCTTGCGCAACAACTCGCCCTTCTCGGCGTTTCGGTTCACCCGCTTGTTCTGAAACATCTTGCTTCGCTGGGGTTTTCGGTTCCGGAGACAATCCGTTTTCTGGAGCCGAAGAAAGAGCATTGCCATTCACCCTGGCTTCTGAAAGGCATACAGGAGGCGGTGGAACTCCTGGAGGACGCGGTCGTCCGCGGACGCCGCATCACCGTCGTCGGCGACTACGACGTGGACGGGGTGGGTGCGACGCAGATCGCGTACAAGGCCCTGGAGCGGCTTGGCGCGAACGCGGACTGCTACATCCCGCACCGCAAGCATGAAGGGTACGGCATTCGGTCGTCCGTGGTCGAACGGCTGAGGGACCGCGGCACCGAAGTGATCCTTACGGTGGACAACGGGATCGCGGCTGCAAACGCCATCGCGCTCGCCAAGTCGTACGGGATGACGGTGATCCTGACCGACCACCATACGCCGCCGGAAGTGCTGCCTGCGGCGGACGTCATCGTCAACCCGCATCAGCCGGGATGTCCCTATCCGTTCAAGGGCATCTGCGGCGGGGTGGTGGCGTACAAACTGGTCCAGGCCCTGTTCGAGTACATGGGGCTGGATCCGGAGGAGGTCGAGGAATTCGACGAGACGGCAGCACTCTGCACGGTGGCCGACGTGATGCCGCTTCTGGACGAGAACCGGGTATTCGTCGTCGAGGGCCTGAAGCGGATGCGGGAAAACCCGTCCCTCGGGATCGCCGCGCTGCTGAAATGCCTGGGGATTGATAAGAGACGGGTAAACGAGGGTGACATCGGCTTTTACCTTGCCCCGTGCCTCAACGCCCCGGGCCGTCTGGATTCGGCGGAAACGGCGCTGCAACTTTTGCTCGCCGAAACGCCGCTGGAGGCGGCGGTCGTCGCCAACACGTGCGTAGCCTACAACACCCGGCGCCAGGAACTCGTCGAAAGGGCGCTGGCAGAGGCGCAGCCGCTCATCCGCCCGCAAGATGGCGTGCAGGTCCTTCTGCTGGACGCGGAGGAAGGCATCACCGGGGTGCTCGCCGGCCAACTGAAGGAGGCGCTGAATGCGCCGGCGATCGTCTTCACGGAAGCCGAAAGCAGCGCGGGTCGCAAAGTCCTGAAGGGATCCGGGCGCAGCATTCCGGGCTTTTCGCTGTTTGACTGCCTACTGGAGATTTACACGCAGCACCCGGAATGGTTTGTCACCTGGGGCGGGCACGCCGGCGCCGCCGGGGTGTCTATCTACGCGGAGCATCTTGACGCGTTCCGCGAGGCGGTCAACCGGGTGTTCGCGGCAGCCGACATTCCCGAACAGGCTGTCTTTTACCTGGGCGAGGTCGAGGAGCACGAACTGGATGTTCTGAGCCGGCAGTTCGAATGCCTGGCGCCCTTCGGGCATGGCCACCCGCGGCCGCACCTTCTGCTGCGGGCCGTGGTCATGGACAAGCAGGTATTCGGGCAAAAGCAGAACCATCTGCGCCTTTACACCGAAGGAGGATCGGAACTGACCATGTTCCGCGGCGCCGGTGTCATGGTTGAACTCGGCAAACCGGCAGAGGTGTTTCTTACCGTCGGGCGCACGCATTTTGCCGGCCGGGACCGCCTGGAATTGCTGGTGTCGGATATTTTCCAATGACGCGACGACGAAGGGGAGGAATGGGAGAAATGGAGCAACAGGTTGAGATCAGCGCAAGACCGTTTGACTGGAGGAAGGTGTCGCTGCGGGTTTTCCGGAAGGATCGGAGCGACATGCACATCCACGTTTTGGATCTGGACGGCGACATGACGCTCACCAACGCCGCGGATCCCGAATTTTTCGGGAGATTGGCGAAGGAACTGACCTCCATGCAGCCGATCCTGCCGGAAGTGGTCACGTGGTTTCTGTACCACACGGACGGGTATGTATCGTCCTATTACGGAGGAAACGACTTCCGGCACGTGCCGCTGGAGGACCCGCGGCTTCATGCGCCGTTTGTCGAGGTCATGCGCCGCCGCCGCGAGACGCGGTAAAAAGGCGGAAGGGAATTCCCTTCCGCTTTATGCCTGGAGGGGGTTTGCATGGACTGGAAAGAGCAACTGGCCATGGTGAAAGACGTGCTTTTTCCCGATGCGGAGTCTCCGTGCGCTGCAGACACCGCGGCCGCTTCCGCGCCGGCCGGACACCGTTTCGAGCGGCACTTGCGCGGCGGATGGGTGCCGGACTGGCAACTGTACATCCCGGAGACGGTCGTCCGCACGCTGGATCTTTGTCACGGGGACTTGATCGGCCGCGACGAATCCGGCCGGATTTTTGTGGTGGAACGGAAAGGGGAATCCATCCCGCGGGTTGAAGTCAGGTTCGGAATACTGGAAGGCGTTGGCGAAGACTGGGTGGTCCGGTCGTTTGTAAGCCCGGTTGGGGGCAAAATCCTGCCGCTTTATCATGGCGGCCCGCCGGCGCCTGAAGAAGCCCCACTGGGTGGTCGAGAGCATGGGCATCAAGTCCGTGTTTCTGGGGGTTTCGTCTGCGCTGGGGCAGGAGGTTTGCCGTTTTGCTTGATTGGACGGGTTTTTGTCTGCTAAAATTTGAATATCGGAATCATTTTGGAATACCGTATCCGACAATGAAGGAGGGAAAAGACATGATTTGCCCTTCGTGCAAAAAGGGCGAGTTGCGCCTGGCGGTCGGGAAACTGGTCTGCAACCGGTTTCCGGTTTGCCGGCACACCGAAGCGGCGCCGGCAGGGTCGTCCGCGGCGGGGTTGACTTACGTGGTCGTGGACTACGAGACGACAGGCACCTCCAACAGCGCCAAGATCATCGAGATCGGCGCGGCGAAGGTTCGGGATGGCGTCATCGTGGACGAATTCAGCACGTTCGTCAATCCCGAAATGTACATTTCGCCCATCATCACCGAGATCACCGGCATCACCAATGCCGATCTGATGGGCAAGCCCACAGAGCGGGAAGTTTTTCCGAAATTCATGGCGTGGCTGGAGGATGTGGACCTGTTTGTGGCCCACAACCTCCCGTTTGAGGCCCGGATGACGAAGGAGACGTGCAAGCGCCTGGGAATTCCCATCTTTCGCGGAAACGGGCTTTGCACGCTGGCGCTTGCCAGGAAAGTGCTTCCGGGGCAAAGCCACAAACTTGGCGATCTGTGCGCGTATTTCGGGATCCCGCTTTCCAATGCGCACCGGGCCATCCACGACGTGCGGGCGACGGTGAAACTGGCGGAGATTCTCATGAAAAACGACCAGTTTTCGCCGAGGCCCTTTTCAGAATTCTGTAAAAGTTGATGTCCTGCCTTTGTGCGGGGCATTCTTCTTTTTCTCGATTTGCAATGTCCATAAAAACGGGAATGTTTTGACCCTTGTGTCTGGAATGATGCGGCAAAAGATGAACAAGTAAAGTTTTCCATAAAATTTTGTGGATAACTTTTCTTTTTTTGAAGTTTTACCGTCTATGTTTTTTTTGTTTTTCATAAATTATTAGATTGATAGAAAACTGATTTAATTGTTTAGGCCATCAAGAAATGGCTGTCCAATTGGGATCGGGGGGGTTGAATGTCCAGTCAAAGGGGAAGATATGTCCTCAAATAAGGGACTAATGTCCAGACATAGGGGAAATGATGTCCGCAAAAAGGGGAAGCAATGTCCTGTTAGAGGGGAAATCTCTTGGAAATGTCCAGAGATAGGGGACGCAATGTCCTGTCAAAAGGGACGAGAATAGCAAATTTTTCTACCCTAAAAGCGTTGATCTGCTCCCGAAATTGGGTTAAAAGCAGATTTTGAATGGGTTCGTCCCTTTTTTCTGGACATTTCTGAAGAGTGTGTGTTACCCAATTCGCCTATTCTAATTTATTTCCCTTATGACTGGACATATTCCGGTTGGCGAAATATTTTTGTTCCCCTATAACAGGACATTGGAAGGGCAGAGGGCGCAATCGTCCCTTTTTTCTGGACATTGCAGCGCCCGCCCATTTGATCGCGGCAGACGGCGGCGTGTTCATCCCTTTTTTCTGGACATTTCGCAAGCACCAGCGCGCTCCATAATATCCGGGTGACTGTTTCCCGTTTTTCTGGACATTAGAAGTGCGTCCCTTTTTTCTGGACATATTGTGGGAAGGGTTTTTCGTCCCCTTTAACTGGACATTACGCGATCGAAGGGAAATGCGTCGTCCCTTATTTCTGGACATTATCAAGCGGCGCATGCTTCCCGTTTTTCTGGACATATGTCTTCATGAAAGCGCGAAGTATGCAATAACGCGTCACATAAAAGTGTGATATAGTTATATTGGCAGATCAGTAAGAAGGAGGTGTGTCGGTTGTCATGAGCAATTTGAGTGATCAGTTTTTGCTTGAAGATGACGGTCAACTTTCTCTGAAAGTAGAGGAAGTGCCGGCCGAAATCAAAGATTATTATTGGGTTACGCAATCCAATGATTTTATAAATCTGCGGCATAACCTTTCCCTTATGGAGCGTCGCATCATTTTTGCCCTGGCCTCCCTGGTCCAGCCGGACGATGACGAATTCAAAACTTATACGATATATGTGAAAGATTTGGCTGATTTGCTGGGGCTTTCAGGAAGGTCGATTTACGATCGGGTTGAAAAAACGATTGACCAATTGCAGTCCAAGCAGTTGGTAATAGAAAGCGACAAAATCCTGCATAAAATTACCTGGATTCAATCGGCGGCATACATAAAAGGCGAAGGACGCGTCAGGATCAAACTGTCTGAGGATTTGGCACCCTTCTTTCGGAATTTGTCCAGTCGATTTACCCGTTACCGGCTTAAATATGTCTTCAAACTGCAGTCGGTATATTCCTGGCGAATGTATGAACTTCTGAAAGAAAGAGAATTCCGGAAGGAACGCATTTTTACGGTCAAAGAATTGCGGGAAAAACTTGAGATTCCCCCTGATAAATACAAAATGCTCAAACACCTTCGCGCGCTGCTGGATTCGACACAGGCGGAGATAGAAGAAAAAACAGATATTAAATTTACATACGACGTCTACAAAAGGAAAGGTCGGGCTGTCGAGTCATTTATTTTTAGGATCGAGCACAACTACCGGAATATGCCGCAGGAAAAAGAGGCGGCTAGTTATGATGCGGAAAAACTGCTGACCATGCTCGCCAAATACGGCATCCATCGCAAAAAAGCCATCCAACTGGCTACCCGCTATCATCCGTTTTATATCGAAGACAATGTCCGGTATGTCATTACCACAGTGCCGGAGAAAAACATCCGAAATCTGGCGGGTTACATCATCAAGGCGATTGAGCACAATTACGCCGGATCGGTTCATGATGTGCCTTATGACGATGCGCTTTTTGACATGGAATTGCGTCATGTGAGCGAAGAACTGGAGGAAATGACCAAGGCGGACATTGAATCTCTCAATCAGATCATAGAATCCTACAAAAACATTCTGCACCGCGGAACTCTCAAAACTGTGGATGAAATTCAAATGATTGGCCAGGAAAGGGAAGAGATGCTGCTCAGGAAACTTGACGCCATTCAGGCGCACCGGAAAAAACAGCACAAACCTCCGCTGCTGTACGAAGATGTGCAAGACAATCCTCTTCTGCGGGATGTTTACGAAAAATGGGAACAGATGCAGTTTGCGGAGGAAAACGTTTCGTGACGGGAGAAAATCTCCCGTTTTTCATTTTCTTTCTTGACGAATATCGTAATTTTGATAGAATAACGTTATAGAATGCAATTGCATTCGCGCGGCGTTTTTGTCGTGACGGGGCACCCGGCCGCGGCATCCGCAACGTTCTCCGTTTGGAGGATTAGTGGGCTAAACGGCCTGCAGGATGTCGCGTCCGGTGCCCGCGGGAGGCGAAAACACGGCCTGCGCGCCTTTCATCCGGGGCCTTGGGGAGCATATCGGGCGCGGAAACTCTCCTCCCGCCTCTCGTTTATGCCGCAAAACCGCGGAAGGGAGTTTCGGAAGGTGAAAAAAAGCGACCTGCAAGTCGGCGTCGTCATCCACAACGGCAAGGGCGGGCGATTCTACGCCGAGCGAAAGATCATCGGGGCCGGCCCAGAGTTTGTGCTGTACCCCGGCCAGGAGGACGAGGACTGCCTGCAATACATCGAGGTGAACCGCGGCGGAAAGCCGGTCACCGGCGCCGAGCCGCGCAACATCACCAGAACCGCGCTGGCCGCGTGGGGGAAAGGGATCGTGCGCCGTGAAGAACCCTGAAACCGGAAAGATCTGCCTGGCCGCCATGCCTCTGCGGGAGATCGACCGAAGAGCCAGCAGCCGAGACAGCCGCAGGAACGCGATCGGGAGCGTCCCGGCCGATCAGGCGGATGAATTTGTGCAGGCCGTTGCGGAACGGCTGCGTGCGCTGGGCGTGCCTTGTGATGCATACGTCAAGCGGATCGGGAGAACGGAAAGCCGCAGGATCGAACTCCTCCCGTGCCCGCTTGCGGAAGAGATCCGCGCGCTCGACCCGAAACGCCGTCCGGAACCGATCGGCATTTTCCTGGAGCCGCGGGAAGGGTCGGACGAGATGGGGGTTTGGATCTACTTTACCGTTCGCCGCAAGGCGCTGACCCGCTTCCGCCGCTTTTGTTTGGATACGCTGTTTGACGTTGGGCCGACTGGCGGGAAAGATCAAAACGAAGGAGGATTCCGTTCATGACGCTGGACGAAATTCTGGTTCTTCAGCCCGGACCGAAGATGGATGCACTGGTGGGGGAACAGATCATGCGGGAATGCCGTCATGAATTTGTGTGGATCGGGCCGCACCCCTGGGAATACGGGTGCGTGAAGTGCGGAATGGAGGATAGAAGCGATACGAAGCCGCTGTATATCGTCGGCAAGGACCGGCCGTACTCCACGGACATTTCCGCCGCATGGGAAGTCGAAAAGGAGATGGACCGGCGGAATCTTCGCGTCGCGTACACCCAGGCGCTCCAACTGGTGATCCGCAGCCGGAAGGAATACGCCACGACGTTCGATTACGTCCACGCTTCGCCCGCGGACCGCTGCAAGGCGGCGCTGCTGGTGGTAACCCTCGGCGCCGAGCGGTTTGAAGGCATGGCCAGGGCAGGCTGAAAAGGGAGAAAACGGAGATGGCGGTTCTCCCGCATGATGATTTTCACACGCTCGCTGTCGCCTGCGTACGCGCGTTTACTCCCAAGCATCCGGACAATGCCCATAAAGCCATCGAGTTTGACCTTGACATCGACGGTGAACCGTTCACGCTGCGCGCGTGGGCGCCGAGCAACTACCGCCAGGTCTGGGGGCGCCTTCCGGAGCGGCTCCGGACAAGGCTCCCGGGCCGGCGGTCTTTTGGCGAATGGGTGCTTCTTGCCGACCACGACTCCGGATGGACGAGCGCGTTCAATGTCTTCGACTGCGCGCGGCTGCCCGAATATGGCGTGGAACTGGCGCGCGTCCGGACAGGGGATTTTCAGAAAGAGGGAACCCATTTCTTTTGATGCTTGCCGCACGGCTCTGCGTGCGGCTTTTGTGCGGCATTATTTTAATGACGATATTCAAAAAATGTTACAAAACGCTTGACTCTATAACAAATGTGATATAGAATGAAAACACAAAAAGCGAATATCGTAATGAAATCCGTTCGACGGAAAAAGAGAGGTGAGGTTTTTGCCGAACGCGTTTGGCGGCGAGACAGGTTTTGCTGGGCAAACGGACTGGTATCCCGATTTGTCCCGGCTCATTTCGGAACTGGTTGAAAAACGGAAAGAAAAGCAAATCTCCCAAACGGAATTGGCCTGCATGGCCGGCATGCCGCAGCCGGGGATCGCACGACTGGAAAAAGCGGCGAAGCCGTCCTCGTCACGGCGCAATTCACCCAATTTGGAGACCTTGCTGCGGGTTGCCCGCGCGCTAGGGTATACGCTTAGTCTGGTTCCCATTGAGGATCGTCGGACGCGATATACCGACAGCCCGCTGCGTGAACAGAAAATCTTGTGAGTTTTCGGGGTGGGCGAAGAAACGATGTTTGAAGAGATTCGCAAAATTTTGTGTTGTTACTTTCTGGCTCACAGCGGCGCCACGATCTATCGTTTCGGCATATGGTTCATGCTCGGCGATCTGACGGAAACCGTTTCCTGGGTCGTGTCGCTTGCGTTTGACATGATCATGCTGCACGCCTTTTTCAAGAATGAGTGCAAAGACATTCTGATGACATTGAAGAACAGGCGTAAGTAAAGTTGAATCATGCCGAAGTGACGGAATCTGGCAGACGTGCCGGTCTCAAAAATCGGCTTTTGCGGGTTCGAATCCCGCCTTCGGCACCATGACACCATGCGGGTGTGGCGGAACCAGGCAGACGCGCCCGGCTCAGACCCGGGTTTTGTGGGGGTTCGAATCCCTCCGCCCGCACCAATCATTTCGTGTTCCACCGAACAGCCGGAGGCACCATTTAGGGATATAGCCAAGCGGTAAGGCGGCGGACTGTTAATCCGCGAGCGCAGGTTCGAATCCTGCTATCCCTGCCATGGCCCCATAGTCAAGCGGTTTAAGACACCGGTCTTTCACGCCGGGAACGCCGGTTCGAATCCGGCTGGGGTCACCAAACGGGTTCGTAGTTTAACTGGCAAAACACCCGCCTTTTAAGCGGAGAAACTGGAGGTTCGAATCCTCCCGGACCCACCAATAGAATGGGTTGATGGCATAGTTGGTCTATGCGCCGGTCTGAAAAACCGGAGATAACGGTTCGAATCCGTTTCAACCCGCCATTATCGGACGCCAAGCCGGTGATTGCCTGATCCTCCCTGCGAGCATGAGGGAACCTCCGTTTGCTTCCGATTCATGCGGCGGGCGCCTCTTTTCAAGAAATGTTGTGATGGACGGGAAGACTCATGAATCTGTATGTGCTTCAAATTCCCCGAAAAGACGTGGAAAGCCGGGACATCGGAATGGTCACGCACCACATCCGGCAATTCGAGCGGATCAAGGCGCCGGCCGGATGCGTGGAGATCGTGTTCGCGGGCTATGACGATGTTCCCGAAGAGGTGTTCGAGATCCGGGAAATCCGCGAATGGACCTCCCGGCTGCTCAGGGAGGCACCGGAAATTCTGTATTATGCCTCGTGGGAGTTGGGAACCGTCACGAGGCTCTTGGCTTGCGCCTATGACATGGAAACCGTAACGGACCGGCGCATGAACGCCCATGAGGCGGAGGAATACATCAGGCGGCACGGCGTTCCCCACCGGCAGCCGGTTTGGATTTCCATTCCGAAACCGGAGCGCGAGCGCCTGTACGAGACAATTCGCCGTTACGGGATCCGCCGGAAAGACCCGGCTGGCGCAAACCGGTTGATCCGCAACCTGACAGCCATTTTTGGATGACGCGGAGGGTTGGCCGAGTTGGTCGAAGGCAGCGGTTTGCTAAACCGCCAGGGGGCCTAAAAGCCCTCTCGCTGGTTCGAATCCAGCACCCTCCGCCATTTGGAAGGTTGACAGAGTGGTAATGTGGCGGTCTTGAAAACCGATGCCGGGCCTTGTGCCCGCGGGGGTTCGAATCCCTCACCTTCCGCCATGGGCAGTTAGCGCGTAACCGGAAGCGTCCCCGGCTGTAACCCGGGTGGCCGAAAGGCTCTTGGAGGTTCGAGTCCTCCACTGCCCACCATAAGGGCTTGGTGCAGTGGCAGCACAGCGGGCTCCAAATCCGCAGGCGCAGGTTCGATTCCTGCAGCCCTTGCCAAAGTTGGATGACAGAAGTCCATGCGGGCATGGTATATGGGTTGTGCCGCAGTCTGCCAGACTGCTGAAGCGGGTTCGAGTCCCGCTGCCCGCCCCAAAAAATTATGGGGTTTCCCGCCGCGAGTGCCCAAGGGCGCGCGGCAATCGGACAGCAGGCTGCGGAGTTGCCCACGGGCGCCGCAGCGGCCCCAAGAATCAAGCGGTCTTGGTATATGGGTTGTGCCTTGGCCTTCCAAGCCAAAGAAGCGGGTTCGAGTCCCGCAGACCGCTCCACGGCCTCATGTCGAGTGGTCAAGACGCCGGCTTGTCACGCCGGTAGCGCGGGTTCAATTCCCGCTGGGGCCGCCATATCGCGGTAACAGGCGTGCATCCGGTCTCATAAGCCGGGTTGCGCGGGTTCAAGTCCCGCTACCGCAACCATTATGGGATTCTAATAGGCTAATCAAGGGATGGGTTTCCCTGAATGCAGTCGCACTGCAGGAGCCTGGCGGTTCGAGTCCGCGGTTTCCCCCATCGGGAGTTAGCATAATGGAAATGCACCGGGCTTTGAACCCGGCGATGAGAGTTCGATTCTCTCACTCCCCGCCATTGGGGCGTGGCGCAGCGGCAGCGCATTCCCCTGATAAGGGAAAGGTCGCTGGTTCAAATCCAGCCGCCCCAACCATATGTGCCGGCGTAGTTCAATTGGCAGAACGGCTGCCTTGTAAGCAGCGTGTTGGGGGTTCGAGTCCTCTCGCCGGCTCCATCTGACAGGCGCCCGCCACCGGGCTTTGCCTGATGGCGTTCGTCGGGACGTAGCGCAGTTTGGCAGCGCACCTGGCTTGGGACCAGGGGGCCGCAGGTTCGAGTCCTGCCGTTCCGACCATACATGCGGATGGGTACTCAAGAGGTCGAAGAGGCCGTGCTGGAAACGCGGCAGGGGGCCACGCCCCGCGCGGGTTCGAATCCCGCCCCATCCGCCATATCTCATGCGCCCGTAGCCGAATGGCAGAGGCAACAGGTTGAGGACCTGAAATTTGGGGGTTCGAATCCCCCCGGGCGTATCAACGATAGATACCCAAGCGGCAAGGCGGCGGACTGCAAGTCCGCGACCGGGGGTTCGAATCCCCCTCTATCGTCCATCTATTCCGAAACTTTGCCTTTGGCTTGATTTGATGCGGATGGAAGGCGTCCAACATCAGCCTTCGTCTGATGTTGTCCGTCGTCCATTATGAGGAGACCTCCGCCTGACCGGCCAAACCTGCAGTCTCCTCTGGTGTGCAAAGATGTTCAATCCGGAAGAAGTCCGCGCATGGGAAGCGGCTGTGGAAGAACGCGCCCGCAAGCGTCTGTACCAACCGAAGGGAAATCCCCGCGATCCCCGGAAGGAAGCCATGCTGAAGCACCGGAAGCGGGGGATGGCGCTGTTCAAGGAAACGAAGACCGCACGAAAGATCCATCAGCGGCATTTCAGGATGCGGACCAAACAGCATCTTTTGCGGGAAGAAGACTGGGCACCGGTCCCGCATGACTACAAAACCTACGGAAGAATGACCTGGTAGGGGCGGCGCCCGGCCGCCTTGTTTCACGAAAGTCCGCTGCGGAAGATGCGGCCGGGATGCAGAGATCACCAGGGACGATCTTTTCGTCTGGTTCCGGATTCCGGATGATTACCTGCAGTACCTGACCAATTCGGCGCAGCAGCCCCGTCTCCGCCTGCGGCCGCTTATGAGGTGATGTCTGTGGAGGAAAAGGCGCGAAGCGGCGTTCGCCCATGCGTCAGCATGGACGGAAAGACGCGCAGCGATCTTCGGCCGGGAATGGAGGTGGACATTGTCCTCAAGAAGGACCAGCCTACGGGGAGGCTTACCCGCGGCATCATCAAGGAGATTCTGACGAATTCCCCGTATCACCCGCGGGGCATCAAGGTAAGCCTGACGGACGGGCGCGTCGGGCGGGTGCAGCGGATTATAAGTCCGTCGCTTTCCGGCATGAAACTGTGGGATCTGCTCATCGCCGTGCGGGCGTATGAATCGCTTACGGCGCTTTCCCGCGCGTTTCAGACCGGGGAACTTGCGGTGGACGGGGAAGAGGTCCGGGATCCGGAGCATGTGCTTCCGGACGGGCGGCACATCATCCGGCTGGGCGCCCGCCGGTCCTGCGAGGTGCTGGTAGCCGGCGGGCAGGTGGACAGGCGCAGCGTTCGGTTCATGGGATGACCGGCGCGTTATTCCCTTCTTGACCGGGAGAAGCGGCGCCGCCTACGAGTCTCCTTATGCCGTCCTCACCAGACGGCGATTTTTCGACGGAGAAGGGAGCGGCGTCATATGACCATCAACGGATTCCGCGTTGAAATTGAAATTCTCCCCATTACCACTCCGGGGAAAAGCATTCGTTATGCGATTACCGGGAAAAACGGGGAGGTCATGAAAGGCGGCGCGGACACGCTGCGCGAAGCCATGCGGGACATCATCGGCACGGTCATTCGCGCCTGCGTAAGGCAGACGAAACGCGAAGAAAGAAGGGCGTCCTAGAGGCTTTGGCCTCTCCCTTTATCCGATATGTTTCGGGTTTTAAGGCGGCAAAATGATTGAAATTGTGGTTTGAATAACGGTATAATAAAGGTATAGCGTAACAAATTAGGTTTCGGAATGATTATGGGATGGAGACATCCCGTATTTTTTAAGGCCCGAAAGGAGTGACGCCATGAAGACGCTGGGCATCAGGAAAGCGTTGGTCCTGCTTTCTCTCGTGATGCTGCTGGTTGCCGCCGCAACGCCGGCCCTCGCGGAAACGACCATCGAGTACGAGGTCACGATCGAAGAGCCAACGATCGGTCTCACGGTGATCAACGAGACGGACGTGAAAGGCAGCGTCGCCCGGGATGACAACAAACCCTTCTGGGTCGGGTTCGTGAATACCTTCCAGAACACCGGCAATGTCATCGGCGCACTGAGCGCGAAACTGGATGAGGTTCCGGAAGGACTCGGCAACGCGCTTCTGACAACTCCGACGGCTTCCGGGGACTTCATGCTGTCCACGGTGGAAGTGGATCTGGAAGACTTCTGGGTCGTCGGTGAAGACGTCGAATTCGCCACGGACCCGGTGGAAGTCAACGAAATCTACGCGGGCGGCAGCGTGAGCATGATGACGAAGATCACCTTCGGTCCCGGCACGCCAACCGGAAGTTACGTCTTCCCGGTAACGTGGACGCTTGCTGCGAAGTGATGCCGGCGCGCGCCCGGAAGAACGGGCGCGTTTATCCGGAATCCGGCACGCCCGGAATCCGGGAGTTTGACGGAGGAGAGAAGTTTTATGGACAACAATGCCAAAACGAGCGAGATCGTCGCGTCCGGTTTCCGGCTTATGTGCTGGCGATTGTTGGGCGGGATGATTGCATGCCTGCTTCTGTTTTCCATCATCCTGCCGTTTGCGCCGCGGGCCGAAGCCTTGACCAGCGGCCTTGAACTTTCTCCGGCGAAGATGAGCATAGATCGCCCCGTCCACCCGGGAGACCGGGTGGCGCTCAAAAGCATCAAGGTCACCAACACGGGGGACTCGGCGGCCCAAATCACCATCACGCCGCACGGAGCCATCAAGACCGATGTGACGACCATGACGCTTGACCCGGGCGTCAGCGGCTGGTTCGAGGCTTGGCTGGAGGCGCCGAAAGATGTCGAAGCGGGGCAGCATGAAGACACCATCGACGTGAAGGCGGTAGGCGCCGACAAGATGAACAACATCATGCTGCAGGTCATCGTCCGGTACGAAACAACAGCGGCTTCCGCATCTTCCGGCAGCCTGATGGCTGCCATCTCCGAAAACGGCGTCTATGTGTCCGCGCTTCTGTTCGTGCTTGCTTCCTGGTTCCTGCTGAAGGCCGCGCGACGGCCGTCGCCAAGACGCCGGATGATCGCGGCGGGCCGTTCCCAGCCCGCGCATCTGGCGCGGCTGCAGAGCATGGTACAGCCGCAGAGCATGGTGCATCCATGGTACTCTCCGCATGCGCCTCTTTCCGGTTCCTCCTATCCGTCTCATCTGCCGCCTCCCGCATTGCCTTACACACCCGCATCCGGCTCCTATCCGCAACAGGCTTCACCTTTCCCTGAAAACAACACTGGCCTTTCGCTGTCCGAACGCCTTAAAGCCTACGGACGTCAGGAAGGGGGAAATGAAGCATGATCTATGCATCCGGCCGGCGCCGCTTTCTGGCGCATCTTATTGACGCGTTTCTGCTCGGCGGTGCGCTGGGGTTCGGGCTTGCCCTTTGGGTGCTCGCCAACCCGTCTCCGGAACTTGCGGCCTACCTGAACGGTGAATCGTCCGCTTTGCCCGTAATCACGATCCCCGGCTGGTACTGGCTTTTCTGCCTGGCGGCCGCCTGGGTCTATTACGTGCCGTTTGAGGTGTCCGGGCTGCAGGGGTCTTTTGGCAAATTCTTCGCCGGCATCCGTATGGCCGATCTGAACGGCAACCCTCTGACCTTCGGAGGGGCGAATCTTCGGTTCGTCTGCAAGGTCGCCGTCGGCGCCCTGTATGGCGCATTTGCGTACCTTCTTTCGCTTCTGGGGGCTTTGGTTTCCCCGCTTCTTTCATTCGCGCTCGCCATTGCGGGGATCTACACGGGATACATTGTGGTAGCCAAAAGCCCTGCCAAACAGGATTTGCATGACAAATGGTCCGGAGTGGTATTGCTCCGAAGGGATTCGTAAGGAGGAATGCCCATGTTCATCCAGGTGCCTGTCGAGCGCATGTATCCGGATGTCCAACTTCCGAAGTACCAGACGGCGCAGGCGGCCGGCTGCGACCTGCACGCCTATTTGCCGGAAGGGGAACTGGTGCTGGAGCCGGGACAAAGGGCGCTTGTTTCCACCGGCCTCAAAATGGCGGTCCCGGAAGGCTACGAACTGCAGATCCGCCCGAGGAGCGGCGAGGCCTTTAGGCGCGGCCTGACCGTCCTCAACGCTCCGGGCACGATCGACGCCGACTACCGCGGCGAAATCAAGGTGCTGCTCGTCAATCTGGGCGAAGAAGACATTGTGATCCGCCATCAGGACCGGATCGCCCAGGGTGTCTTCTGCGCCGTGCCGCAAGCCCGTTGGCTGGAACTCGGCGAAGGCGAGGAACTGCCGGACACAAGCCGCGGGGAAGGCGGATTCGGACATACGGGCAAGTGACGCTTGCCCTTATCGGATTTTTTTCGAAGGGGGACTCATGATGCTGTTTCAGGTGTGGGACAAGGAAAAGCAGCGGATGATTACCCCCGGGACCAACCTGGAAGAACTGGCCAGGGAAGTGGATCTCCCTATCCCGATGGACGTGGACGGCATCTACGTCGGCATGGACGGAACGCTTGCGCTTTTGGACGAGTGCGGCAATTACGTCTTCCTGGACGGCCGGCGCTTTCAGATTGTGTGGGGTGATCGCCCGGGAAACGGCGCGCGCACGGTAATGCCCGTTCCGGAAAAAGCGGAAACGTATGCCCCACTTTTTCCGGGGGGTCGGCTGCTGAGAAAAGTGCACGTACAACCTTGAAAGAAAAACGTAAAAATAATAGAATAAAAGAGCATATTGCGTATAGCGGAACATAAAAACGTGATGCGGCGGGGTGAATGACGAACGCCTTCAGACGCCGTCTGATGGCGGACGCCTGATTGCCAGAGCGCCGGTATTCCTACTGGAAAGCGCCGCGCAAGGGGCCGATGCTCCTGAAGGAAGTGCGGAAAGTGTTTGCCGGCCGGAATTCCGCGATTTTCGAGGACAACGCGGGCCGGCGGTACGAAGTATCCATTGAATCGACCTCTGAAGAATCGGAGCAAATTACCATCCGTCTTCCCGACAGCAGCGTGAAAACTTACGGGGATCGGGATATGGCGTTTTGCTTCCTGATCCAAAAATGCCTGGTTGTCCGCGTCGTGTGATGCGGCGGCGGGCTTATCGCCCGGATGCAGCGGGCGGATTGAGACCGAAACAGGGAGGGAATCATCTTGCAGACGATCTCGCTCATGACGGCCATCCCGCTCCGGGATGCGATCCGGAAAAGGATCCTGGAACTGACCGAGGAACTGGAGCGGGTGTCCACGGTCACCTTCGCCAAAGGGGAAACGCCGGAGCCGCATGACCGTTCGGTGGAGGACGTGCTGGCCGACCTGGAGAAGGCGCAGGAAGACTACCGCACGCTGGATCTCCTGGTAACAAAGGCGAACGTGACGAACACGATCCATTGGAACGGCCGCGAAATGACCATCCTGGAGGCCATCGAACTCAACAAGCAGAACCGGGAGAAGATCAACCTGTACACGCGGATGGCCAAACGCCCGAAGACGGAGCGGGCGCAGCCGCGCGGCGTGCTCGGCAATGCCGCGGACCTGATCGCAAAAACGACCTACGATCCGGCCGAATACCGGGAGAAGGCGTCGAAACTGACGCGGCAGGCCAATCTCCTGTCTGCGCTCATCGACGAGAAAAACGTCGAAGTGAGAATCCCGTTCGACGCCAGCCGCTATCTGGGCGCTTAACGCGTCCGGTTATGCCCGGCTTCCGGATTCCCCGGATCCGGGCGGGCAGGAAAGTGCGGGCAACGCTTGGTGCCTGGGCGTATCAGGCACGCTGGCATGGAACCTGCATGCCACCGATCTTTGTGAACACGTCAGGTATGAAACGGATCACGCCTGACGGGTTACGGGATGACGGATTTCGGATGACGGACGGACCATTTGGAGCGACATGGCCGTCGCAAGTTTCTTCGTGTATCCGCCCCGTTTCCTGCTCTTTTTCGGCCTGCGGTCTCGTTCCCAGGAACGCGACTTTTCCCGCTTCGTCTCCCTCCGGGGAGGGCGACGGGCGGGATTCGGGGGCCGAACGCTTCAGCATTCCCCCGATGCAGTTTGTGCGTTTACAAGAACGGCTGTGCCTTTGCCTTACAAAGGGGATTCCTGCTCAACCTTGCGGGCAAAGTGCGAGAGGACTTGGAAAAAGCCTTGAAGGGCGGATCGCACTCGGCAGGAAAAAAACTTCGCCGTTCGGGGGAAACAAAAAACGCCACGTTTTCGTGGCGTTTTTTATTTTCCCAGATTCCACACGTACCCGTACGGCCCATCGAAATCGGGATCGCCCAGTTTCTCCCGGGTCCGTTTTGCGGCCTGCCGCATGGCCGGCTCTTCTTTTTTGGGCCAGATCAAAAAGTCCGGGCGGGCGGTTTCGATTTCTTCCCAAAGCAGGTCCGTGTTCCCCTGGAAGATGAGGCGGCTGCGCTCGGCGGCGGTAAGGCCGGATGCGGAGCGCGTCGATTCGTGCACAAACGGGTCAAAGCGCCCGTCGGCGAGAATTTGGCCGCCGGAGAAAAACACATACCCGGAAGCGGCGTATGGCGCAAGCACCTTGGGATGGTCGGCCCCGGTTTCCCGGATGTACGCCATCTCCCGGACCGGGATGGACGGTTCGTATGAGGGAAGCGGGTTTATCCAAGCCAGCGCGGTGCTGATCAGCATGCCGGCCGCCCCCGCCGCGGCCGCGGCCATGGCGACCCGTTTTGCCGGCGCAAATCGGCTGCGCGCGCCGGATTGAACCGGCAGAAAATACGGCAGAAACAGCGCGATCCAGGCGAATTGCCGGATGGCGGTCATGCCGAGCAGCAGGATGCCGGCGGAAAGCGCAAAGTGGTATAGCGTGCGCGGCGCATGCCGCACCATGCACCAGAGATAGGCGAGCAGAATCCCGGCAAAGAGGGGGTTGGTGACCGGCACCGGTCCCCATTCGGGAATTTCCGCCGTGAGCGGGTGGCTGGACACAAGCAGTACGTACAGGATTGTCTCTGCCCCGCCCGGATTGAGATTTCTTCATTAAGCGATGTCCTCCTTATTCAAATCGGCCCACATCGGGCCATAAGGAGAGCAAGTAAACTTTCTGCAGAGGTACATCGCAAAGACTAAATATCGTGTATTCAAGTGGGAAATCAGTATTTCCGGAAGAAAGAAGGCTTGAAGGGGGGGGGCTGGGGGGAGAAAACTCTCTTTTGCTTTTTTCTGAATGCCGAGACCGCTGGGAGAGCGGTCTTCGGCAAGGGAAAGCATTGAAACTACACCTTCATTCCCAACTTCCTGTATACCCTTTTGCGCTCTTTCAACTGAAACTCGGTGAAAACGGTATCACGAACGCTGCCTTGGCAGCGGGCGCGATTCCGGTGCAGCCGGAACCTCGCTCAAACCCCATGCCTGAAGGTAGGGGTTTGATGGTAGACCCTTGCTTTGCAAAGCAAAGTTCCGGCTTAACCCCAGCGTTAAAACGTGGGTTTTGCAGCCGAAAGGTCTATCATCGACGTAATCAAACACAACGGCTTCCGTTTTTCCTGGACTGACTCGCATGATCCGGCCGACCAACCGCTCGACGTCAGAGGAGGCCCGTTTCGGCGTCGTCAGGTAAAGCCGGCTCATGAAAGGGAAATCATGCCCTTCTGTGATACACTTTGTCGCAAAAAGCAAATCGATCTCCCTGCTCCGAGTCCTTTCAAGCAGCCCGTCGCGTTCCCGCTTGCTCATGCCGCGCCAATTCGCTTGTTCGGCAAGAGCGATGTACTTCTTCGGCCAATTGCTCCAGGTACTCCACGCGATCGGAGAAAACAATGCCATATTTGTCTTTCAATGTTCTGGCGATATGCCGCGCGATAAAGTCATGCGCCACGGATCGGAAACAAGCAGTTTCATCAATCGGGTAAAGTCAGACGCGTTGCTTCGATGGGGAGTTTTGACGATTTCGAGGGAGGGGAAAACTGTAGAAGTCTTATCTCGCGTTACAGTGTACCGTATGGGGCCGCCGCTTTCTATGATGACAGCGGTTAAGCCATCTCGCCTGAAGGGTGCCGCAGTGCAGTCATACCAGCAGCGGCAAGGCAGAGCATTCATAGTTCGGTAAAACTTCGAAGCCGCGACACGGTGGCCCTCATCAACGATCACGGCACCGAACTGCAGGCCGATCTCCGCCAAATCTTTGCGGTAAAGTGATTGAAACGTCGCAAACGAGAGGTGCAATCTTAAACGTGCCGTCGGCGATTTTCCTAAACTCCTTATTCAGGAACTCCTTATTCAGGATGCCGAGCACCCAAGTTGCGTCCTTCAGGGAGTTTTTCGGCACGATCCAAAGCGTCGGCTGCCCGAGCCGAGCCAAGCGAAAGCATCGTCACCTTTTTACCGGTGCCGGACGAGGCCACAAGCCCGCCCTGCGTGACAGCAGACAGCCGTTTTACTGCTTAAGCCTGGTAATCCCGAAGTTGTATCTGGGGATACCAATTGACAGGCTCGCAAACCTGCGAATTGTCCTGAATTTTAAGCGAAATGCTTGCGAGGTATTGTTTCAACTGTTCCAGATAGCCGCGGGGAAGAAACAGATTGCCGTTCTCTTCGCGGAAATACTTGAGTTTGGGGACAAAGCCAAATGTCCACTGCCGAGCCTTTCAGCGGTCCAGAATTTGGGGTTTTCAAGCGTAAGGTCGTTTCGAATTACATATTGCGGGGAAGTGCCTTCACGGGGGGGGGGCGATCTCATTGCCGTACTCTTCGGGTTTGTCCTCCTTTCTTAGGGAATACAGTGGTCATTACTCTATTCATTGAACATCTCTCCTTCCTTTTCTTGCGTAGCCGGCATGTAGGCCATGCCATAAAGGGGCGGAAGGAGTTTTGCAGGTGACTCTAAATTTATTTTAATACACCGGTCTTCTCCATTTCCAGGAATTAAGCAACCTTTTTAAAAAATCTCCGAATCGGAGCGCTATGCGTATACCCGTGTATACTCGTATACCAAATGTATACGCGCGGGAGGGGCCATTTTCTAGCCCCTAAACCTCCGTAACTCTCCTGACCTCCTTAATTCCTTCGATGGCACTATCTGATCCCTTACCGTATCTTCGATCCGCGCAGTCGGGCGTCGTACGAAAGGAAGACACACAACTCCTACGCCGAAATAGAACGATTGCCCAGCAACGTTCGTAATCGTATACTGCGGTATATCGGTAATACATGGCGCTGACGCTTGTCCACGGATAATCGCCGTGTTAAATTCATTCCGAGGGATGGTCATTGGGACACATCCCACTCGTGTAGCACGCTCTCGGGCAGGGGATGATCCCAAGCCGGTATTTTTTCATTCGCGGCGGGAAAATGTCCGTGCCGAAGCCAAAGGGCCACTGTCTGCGGCCCTTTGGTGTTCTATAACGCTTGACGGGAAGAAGGGAATACCCCTATTCATCAACCCGTTTTATTTCTTTGGCTCTGTTAAAGTTTACTGTTGATTTTACTAACAAATATACAGCCATCATATAAAATGGCTGTTTCACAATTATTCAAACCGTTAGCAAAACAAGGTTGGAATCCTACTTTCTAAATTTATTTGGATTCTCAATTCTCGTCGAAATAACCTCTCCACAATTCAAGCAGAAAGTATAAATCTTGTTTGAACCTATTGAAAACTTCTTATCTAACGATTTTATTGGCATGAAGTCAGTACCTTCAGCAAATTCAACACCGTTACATTTAGGACATTTATTCTCTTTCAATTGCACCACCTCCTTATATTTGCAAGTAATTGAATGCTTCACTAATGACCCTGCTATCCAGCATTTTTATGCATTGATTATATCAGGGTTTCGCATATATCAACATTGGAATTTAACAGAGCCATTTCTTTAATCCAGTCAATTGGCACGAAACGGATCTCTTCCCGTACCTTGTCTCCGATGACGACCGGCGGCCGCTCGTACATGAGGAATCCGCCCGAGCCTTCGTCTTCTTCATCAAAACTGTACGAGAGGAACGTTCCCCAATCAAATGTTCCTTTTTCAAACTCAATTTCAATTGGATCTCCTTCTTTCAAGATCCGCTTGTCCATATTGTTTCTCCATTCCTACCACGCAAAAAGCACCACGAAGAAAGCGGCGGTTGCCGCATCCTCCGGGTGCTTCCCGTGGGCGAATGTTGATTTAGTTGATTGAATTATACAGAAAAATTGCATGCCTGTCCAGATTTGTGCAACGCGTGAGGTTCGCGGGCGACGGCTTGGCCGCCCCCCCTTGACGGGGGAATCGTTCATGCAGTTAAATACTTACATTCCAATAGAAGGAGTGGTCACATGGCCAGTTATCAAGAATCAACGTACATTGCTCGGATTGTCGAGCACGCCTTCATTTCAGAATTGACCGGGGAGATGATCCAAAACAGGAACCGAAAAATCGATGTGCTCGAAACGCTTATGGGCGATTCCTTCGGGTATGATTATGTAATGGTAGATTTGGCAAAGCCTAATCAGCCGCTTTACGTTCAGGTCAAAACATGTAGCGGCAAAGCCCCCAGTTGGCCTATTAAACCATTACTGATGAGCAACCCGCTCATGGAGATTCTTGTGATCTTCTACAAGTTTGTCAACGGCAAGCCGCAACTTGTCTATCGTGTTTTCGATAAGCAACACAGAACTGCCTACTTGCAATCTTACAACCCTAACACCCCCGTAAAGAACTTCAGGGTCCCCAGGAAGGAACTTTTGCCGAAAATGGATATTGTGGCGCTTTGCAATCACTGGTTCTAAGTAAGAGAATAAATGCGCGTTGTAATATACGGTTCTGTAGCATGTACATCCATCGCTGCTACTCTGCTTGGCACTCCTAAAATCTCTTGAGCCAGATAAATAAAGCGCAATTGATTGGGCTTCAGGAAGTCTCTGCCCTTCTTAGCGTCAACAAAATACGCTTCGTCCTTGTTGAAAATGAACATGTCCAGGTTAGTGGTTACCCGAAACCCGGCACGATTCCATTTTTGGGCTGCTGCAGAAAATTCCTTTACTCGATCTTCCCCAAGTCTGAATTGAATAACTGCATTATGTTCCTTAAATATCGACTTTTTAGACACCAAGTCATAGCCTTCGATCACTTCGTATCCCTTGCTCCGGAAATACCGTGCCGCCCAAAATTCACCCGAACCATAACTGAACTGCCTGCCATTCCCTTTCCATGCCAACACTTCGGGCGGCACAACCTCGGGATCTCCCTCTCTCCATCTCCGCAGGAACTCCGGGTCAAACGGGATATGAATATGATCAATTTCAAGTTGAAGAGTCGAGTTGAATTGTTCCACCATCAGTTCCCCTAATAATGCTTATTGTGTCCCAAACCGCCAGCGATTCCACGCCGGCTTCTCCCGGGCCGGATCGACGCAGCAATCGTCCGCCTCCAGGCTACGAATCGCCTCCCCGACCTGCTTCCAGGTCGCCTCGACTTCCAGCGCGTCCGACGAAAGTTTCGTACGATGCGCCGCGAACTGTGCAGCGTTCAACGTGCCGATCACCTTAAAGTCAAACAGGAGCGTGAAGTTCTCACCCACGATCCACGCGTCAGGGATCGAGCCTGGGTTCGGGGCGACCTCCCCTCCGTCTCTTCGTTATTGCCCCATTACCTTCCAAGGGACCAACTCCATTAACGTATCAATCTCTGAAGTGCCTTTGGGGAACACGTTCTTATCCCGAATTCGTCGCAAGTTCACGCAGCCTGTCGGTGCATCTGCAGCAGGCCAATTCCCTGCCGCATCTTTTTTGTATAGCAACAGCCGGGTTCCGTCGGTTGAAACGATTTGTTTGCAGTTGACTAGGCTGTTTTTTTGGATATATTTAAGCGCTTGCTCATACGCATCGTCAAGTGACTGGTCCTGCCTTTTGGCTTCACAAATCATCACACAATGCTCCGGCCGGCTTGGCGTAGCGTTAAAGAACGCCATGTCAATCTTGTTCCACTCAATCGCGAGTAATTGCTCTGACCATCCCATGCCAAGCATAAGGGGCGAGATCATGTGTGCCACGATCTCGTGTTCTGAAGGGCGTTTCTGCTCTTTATCCGTTCCATACCACGACGACAAACGATTGATGCGGGCGATCGTTTGCAGCACTTTTTCAACTGCGTCATTGGACAACCCTTTCGCGAAAAGGGCCATGCCAAGTGCTTCCGGTTCCAGAACATCACCGACATCTTTCGGCAAGGGCCTTAACGGTCTAATTTTGATTGCCCGCAATAGATCTTCTTCGTACTTCTTGATTCTTTGATCTTCGACCCTTGTGATCGTCGGCATCATCGGCATATGGCCAAATACCGGTTGAATGGGGTCGAGAATAGAGAGTGCTTTTTGATCCCAAACGACCCTTCGCGTGTGCTGCATATCCCAGCCCAATACATCATCAAATACTTTTTGCCATGAGTATTCGGGGTCTTCATTAGGGATAACGCCGACAGCCATAACTCTTTTACCGTAACGCAAAAGGACAAGATCGCCGGCTTTTGGATTATTGCAAAAACTCGCGATCTGGTTTTTCATGTGCTCGCCGTCGTAACCGGAAGGATTGTCTTTGAAATTGCCGGGATCCCCCGGTCCAATCAAGATAACATCATGCTCGATGCAGAGTTGCGTGTAATTTCTCCCACCGGAATCACCGGCTGCAACTTGCCATATCGTCAAATCCCTCAACCCCTATTTATTATGTAAGCCGCGCCCCCGGGATCGTCGCCAGAATCCGGTCCCGCAATCGCTCACCAAGTTCCTCGACCGTTCTCCAGACAATATGATTCATCTGACGGGTATCAAAATGGCAGTTTCCAATGTCGTCTTCCCGAACTGTCCAAATTACTTCCAAACCCAGTCCTTTAGCGAAGCCTGCCTCGAAATAGACTCCATGCTTCTGGTGGGTAAAATCCGCAATGACAAAACGGGAGTTTTTAATCTCGTAAATGATTCGATCCACGATGTTGTCATTATGATGAACGATATCGACCGTAATTGGCTCAAAACCCGTCTCACGTATTCGTGGGAAAATATGATCTTTGAAAGACTGCAGCAGACCAGGGTCAAAGGACATCGCTATGAAGCACTGGTTAGATTTTTTCTGACGGTTCAACAATACATGTCCCTGCTCCAAGCCTGCAGGTGTCATGATGATTTCCATATCAGTAGACCCTAATTCACTGTGAACTTCCTCTTCGATAAATCCTTGATCCCTCAAGTAATAAACCAATGTTATCAGTTCGGTTGCTTTCGGTGAATAGGTCAGATTAAAATCTGACTCCTTTAAAATGACCGGTTCACCAATTACTTCGGTATTGCGGTACAGATAAACAAGCAATTTATCTATTTTGTCGCGAACATGTTTTGGAATAAGTGGAGAGCGAAGAATCTGTTCAATGTTGTCGTAATCGATATGCACTTGGTGGCCGTCTTCGTACATCTCACGGATATAGCCAGAGATAAGATGTCCCGGGTAGCGACGCTCATCGTAGTCATCGTAAAAGTCCCGATCGATAGTATACCAGCCCTTTTCTGCTGTACAAAGGCATGAAAAATGCAATGTTTCATCTTGCATTCGAGTCTGACCAATGGATCGGCAAAACAAACATTGGAGATTCTTAGTGTTAATCATGAGATCATATCACCTCTTTCACTATAACTTCCAGATTTCCAACAAAACTGGATTCACACTAACGGCCAATCCTTGTATTTATCCTTCGCCTTCTCCACGATGGCATTGGTCAGAAAGCGCAGTTGCTCGCCCTTGATGTTTTCCCGCATAAGCACCATTTTCACGGCAAGCGTCACTTTGGCCAGCACGTCCTGGCGGTGCGGGTTCGTCCAGTCGATCTGGAACTCCTTCTTCATGGCGGCCACGACTTTCCGGACCAACCCCGCCAGAAACTCGTTGGAAAAGACGCCGTCTCCCATGTGCTCGATCAGGTCGTAGAACACCATTTCCTCTTCCGTCAGGCCGAGGGCTTCTTTCTTCCGGCGCTCTTCCAGAAGTTTCCTGCGTGCTTCCACCATCATCTTCGCGACAGCGGCGGCCGTAATGACGCGGTTGTGGTAGGCCTGGATCGTCTCCCGCAACTTCTTGCTCAGTTCGATGCCGAGCGGATGCCGCTGCCGTTCGAGATAAAAGATTTCCTCCTCCAGCAACTT
>Ga0065720_1018831_pt1 | contig 135253 bp, 131 predicted proteins | sample Thericmetagenome_FD_59107 | JGI IMG/M metagenome (GOLD analysis project Ga0065720, IMG submission 59107) | Thermophilic microbial communities from the Joint Bioenergy Institute, California, USA of rice/straw/compost enrichment - eDNA_2 v2... | ecosystem: Engineered > Solid waste > Grass >...
CCCTGGCCGATCTCAGCCGCCAATACGGCAAGCCGGACTGGCTCGCGGCGGCTGAGCGCGCCTATGGTTTCATCACCAATACGATGGCGGTGGGCGATGCCAAGCTCGGCCATAGCTGGCGCGATGACAAGCTGATCTTCCCCGGCCTTGCCGACGACTATGCCAACATGATGCGCGCCGCCATTGCGCTGTTTGAGGCGACCGGCAGCCCCGATTACCTCGATCAGGCGAAACGCTGGGGCGAGACCCTGGAGGCCGATTACCTTGATGCGGTGAACGGCGGCTATTTCCTCACCTCGAAGGAAGCCGAAAGCCTAGTGGCCCGCACGCGCAGCGCCGCCGACAACGCCACCCCTGCCGCCAACGGCACCCTGGTCGGCGTCTTCGCGCGGCTGTGGTATCTCACCGGCGAACTGCTCTGGCGCGAGCGCGCGCAGAACCTGATCGACGCCTTCGCCGGCGATGTCGCGCGCAACTTCTTCCCGATGGGCGCCTATCTGAACGGCTTCGACCTGTTCAGCAACGCCGTGCAGGTGGCGATCATCGGCCAGCGCGGCGAGGCGGCCACCGAGGCGCTGATCGATGCGGCCTACAAGGTCTCTTTGCCCAACCGCATCTTGCAGGTCACAGCACCCGGCGCCCTGCTGCCGGAAACCCATCCGGCTTTTGGCAAGACGCAGGTGGACGGCAAACCCACGGCCTATGTCTGCATCGGGCCGACCTGCGGCCTGCCGGTGACAACGCCCGGCGAATTGACAGCCGCGCTGAAGGCAACGCGTGCAGTCTGACGCGCGGTAACTTGCAGCTTTGACATTATGAGCCGGTAACTCTGCTCTGAACTTGCAGATCCGCTGTGACGCAACTGTGACAAAAGCGGCGCGGCAAGTGGGTATTCGGTTTTTAATCTCGGATTTCTGCGCCGCTCCCTGCAAGTTGGCCGCGAATTTCCGCGTTCCGGTTTCACCGCGTTTTGGTCAGGCGTGTCGCGTCAAGCTTTGCCGCTTGCGAACGATCCCCCCTTGCCCGGCGACAGCGATCCGCGGCGTTCAGCCATATCAGCAACGAATCGCAAGGGCAGTTCCAATGGCCACATCAAGCAGCGTCGACAATCCGGTTACCGCCGTCGATGACCGTTACGTCATCGCCAAGGGCGAGACCAAGTATTTCAGCACCCGCTATCTGACCTGGAACGACAAGGGCGCCGATGGTGGTCTGAAGGTCACCACGGTCAGCGCCACCAGCAAGGCCGGCGTGAAGATCGAGACCTGGTCGGATGGCACCGTCATCTACCGGCCCAAGCCCGGCTGGGAAGGCGTTGACAGCATCGAATACACGCTCGTCGATGCCAATGGCAGCACCGATACCGGCACCGTCTTCATTCAGGTCGGCAATGCCCCCGCGCCAGCGCCCGAGCCGTCGCCTGCGCCGAGCCAGCCCTCCACCGGCAAAGGCAATCCCGTCACTGCCGGCGATGACCGATGGACCATCGCCAGGGACGAAGTGAAATACTTCAACGACAGCCACCTGCTGTTCAACGACAAGGCGCCCGATGGTGGCCTCAAGGTCGCTGCAATCGACAATGTCACGGCATCCGGCGCCAGGCTGGAGAAGCTTGCCAATGGCACGGTGATCTACCGCCCGCTGAAGGGCTGGGAAGGCACTGACAGCTTCACCTACACGATCACCGATGCCGATGGCAGCACGGATACCGCCACCGTCACCATCAAGGTCGGCAGCGGCACAGCAACGCCGGCCCCGACTCCCACGCCGACGCCGACACCCACGCCAACGCCCGGCAACAGCATCACCGGCACCAAAGCGTCCGACACGCTGAACGGCACGGCAGGCAACGACACGATCAGCGGTCTTGCCGGCAATGACGTGCTGAATGGCAATGGCGGCGACGATGTGCTGATCGGCGGGCCGGGCCGCGACCAGCTCAACGGCGGCGCCGGCAATGACACTGCCTCCTACGCTGATGCGGCCGGTTCGATCACCGCGGATCTTGCCACCGGCGTGGCGACCCAGGCTGTCCGCATCATGGCGATGGGCGATTCCCACACCTATGGCATGATCGGCTACACCAATAACGAAACCAGCGGCGGCTATCGCAGCCTGCTGGCTGACAAGCTGAAGGGCGCCGGCCTGAAATTCGATTTCGTCGGCAGCCAGAACAGCGGTCCGGCAGGCTACGACAATCAGCATGAAGGCTATAACGGCTGGCAGTCGAACCAGCTGAATGACATCGCCGCCAAGGCGCTCGCCGATCACAAGCCGGATGTCATTCTGCTGATCTCGGGCAGCAACGACGCCAAGATGGATTCGGTCGCGACGATGAAGGCCGATCTCAGCAAGCTGCTTGATACGATCTATGCCAATTCACCCGACACGCAGATCCTGCTCGGCACCCTGCCGCCGCCGCGGCCGGAAAATGTCGCCAACATCCCGCCCTCGAAGGTGGCGGAATATAACGCGCAGCTTCCCAGCCTCGTCGCCACCAAGGCGGCGGGCGGCATGAAGATCAAGCTGGTCGACAACAGCAATCTGAACCTCAGCGACGTGCGTCCGCTCGGCGGCGACTGGGGCGTGCATCTGAACGACCAGGGCTATGAGAAGCTGGCTGGCAACTGGTTCAACGCGCTCAAATCCCTCGGCGTGGAACAGAATACCATTGCCGCCAACCGCGACACGCTGTCCAGCATCGAGAACCTGACCGGCTCGGCGCAGAACGACATCCTGCGCGGCGACGGCAATGCCAATGTGCTGAACGGCAATGGCGGCAACGACCAGCTATGGGGCGGCGGTGGCGCCGACACCTTCCTGTTCCTGAAAGGCAAGGGCGGCCACGACAAGATCCTCGATTTCAACCGCGCCGAAGGCGACAAGCTGAAGACCGATTACACCCTGGCCGATATCAAGGGCTGGGGGACCAACACGCTGACCTTCGATACGGCCTCGACGCAACCGGAATCGGTGCAGTCGAACCATATCTGGGCGCAGTCGGACCTTCTGTTCCTGTAATGCTGCATTGAAAAAGCGACGGCGGGCGGTGTTGCACCGCCCGCCGCACTGAACGCAGCGAAAAAGCTGCGCTGAACGATTACACCGCCGCCTTCGACAGGCCCGGCAGGCCTGCGGCGCGTAGACCGCCGGCCATCAGCGGCAGGGCGCTGCCTGCCGGCAAGCCGCCGGAGAAAACCGCACGATGGTTCTTGCGGTCGGCAGCCTTGCTGATGTCCTCGACCGGATTGCCATCCACCAGCAGGAAGTCCGCCTGCGCGCCTTCCTTGATCACGCCATGCGAGGGCAGGTCGCACAGATCGGCAGCGTTGCTTGTGCCCGCCCGCAGGGCGTCCAGCGGCGTCATGCCGCCTTCGACCATGTATTTCAGCTCCATGGCATTCTCGCCATGCAGGTTGAACGGCGTGCCCGCATCGGTGCCCATCGCCACCTTGCCGCCGGCATCGACGAAGCGCTTGAAGTTGCGCTTGTGGATCTCAAAGACGCGCTGCGCCTTCTCCACCGCCCAGGCCGGGATGCCCTTGTCGGCGTTCTTGACGATGTTCAAGACGGCGGCCAGCGTCGGCACCAGGAAGGTGCCGCGCTCCAGCATCGCCTTCAGGCACTCGTCATCCATGAAGATGCCATGCTCGATGGAGCTGACACCGCCCAGCACGGCATTGAGAATGCCCTCCGCGCCCTGCGCATGGCTGGCTGAGCGCTTGCGGAAGCGGCGTGCCTCGGCAAGGCCGGCCGCCATTTCCTCGCGCGTGTAATGCGCATCTTCCGGATCGACACCCGGGGTCATCACGCCGCCGGTAGCCATGATCTTGATCACATCGGCGCCGGCATGGATCTGCTCACGCACCGCCTTGACCACTTCATCCACGCCATCGGCCACCCGGCCGGTGCGGTTGCCATGGCCGCCGGTCATGCAGATGATCTTGCCCGAGGCGCGGATCACCGGCCCGGTGAACTCACCGCGCTTGATGGCATCGCGCACGCTCAGCTCGATATAATCCTTGCCGCCGCAATCGCGCACCGCGACGATGCCGCTGCGCAGCGTCAGTTGCGCGCGCTCCAGGGTTTTCAGCGTCAGCTGCGCCGCGCTCAGCTTCGACTGCGCGGTGCCCGGATCGGCTTCGCCGCCCATGGTGAGATGCACATGGCAGTCGATCAGGCCCGGCATCAGGGTGCCGCCGGTCGTATCGACGGTCTCACCGGCAAAGCCGGCAAACTCGCCGGCCGGCGCCACCTTCACCACCCGGCCATTTTCGACCAGCACGCCGAAACCCGGCTGCGGCGCCTTGTGACCATCAAATACGAATCCGCCAATGAATAATGTGGGCATTTCCTGGGACTTTCCTGGTCGCGAAACAAAAACGGGAGGCTGCAGGTTGGCGCGGCGCGGCCATGTTGGTCAATAGAAATCCGTATGCGGATGCTCGTCGCAGGACTGCACGCGGGGCGCGAAGCAGCCCCGTGGAACCGCGACCTTTGCTGGGGGATGAAATGATCGCTGCTGACACCATGTTGTCAGCGGTGCCGCGGTAGAAAGCGATATCCGCAAAGGCCGGCGGGCTGCGGGTTTTCCAGGCTGGGATGACCCAAGTCATATCACGCCTTGGCCACATTTCCGCCGTCTGCCGCGGTCTAGCTTCGCGGTTATGACCGGCCCCAAGCAGCCGGAACAAAAACCCAGTCAAGGATGTTGGTTCGGTGCCGCGCGGTACCGCCAAGAAATGGAGACCAAGGATGAACGAAACCCTGGCGCTCGGGACCAGCACGGATCACCCCGTCTCGGAGCATATTGCGCCAGATCGCGTCGGATCAGATCGCACAGGAGCGGACACACCCCCTTCCAGTTCACGTTCCGCGACAGATAATCCGTCTTCTGCCAGCACGACGCTGTTCAGCGACGCCTATGGCCGCGACACGCGGGCGGCCTTGCTGCGCGGCTATCGCGCGGTGCGGCAGCTGACCGAAAAGCTGGCCGCGCCGCTGTCGCCGGAAGACCAGTGCCTGCAATCGATGCCCGATGCCAGCCCGACCAAGTGGCATCGCGCGCATACCGCCTGGTTCTTCGAAACCTTCCTGCTGCAGCCCTACCTGCCCGGCTACTGCGTTTTCGATGAGCATTTCGCTTATCTGTTCAATTCCTATTACGAAGCTTTGGGCGCACGGCATCCGCGGCCGGAACGTGGCATCCTGAGCCGTCCGACTACCGGCGCGATTGCGCAATACCGCCGTTATGTCGATGCGGCGATGACCGAGCTGATCAGCCAGGCCGACGATGCCATCCTGGAAACCATCGCGCCGCTGCTGGCGCTGGGCCTTGCGCATGAGCAACAGCATCAGGAACTCATCCTCACCGACATCAAGCACGCCTTTTCGCGGCATCCCTACGCGCCGGCCTATCAGCCGCCGCAGAGTTTCACCCGCGAACCAGCGCCGGCGCTGGACTTCATCCGCTTCGAGGGCGGCATCGTCGAAATCGGCCATGACGGCCATGGTTTTGCCTTCGACAACGAGCAGCCGCGCCATCCGGTGATTCTGCAGCCCTTCCGCATCGCATCGCGGCCGATCACCTGCGGCGAGTATCTCGCCTTCATGGAAGATGGCGGCTATCGCCGGCCCGAGCTTTGGCTGTCCGACGGCTGGGCCCTGTGCCAGGCGGAAAACTGGCAGGCGCCGCTCTACTGGTCGCAGGACAAGCGCGGCTACTGGCAGATCTTCACCTTGAACGGACGCCGCGCCATCGATCCGGCCGAGCCGGTCTGCCATGTCTCCTTCTACGAAGCGGCCGCCTTCGCCACCTGGGCCGGCAAGCGCCTGCCGACCGAGGCGGAATGGGAACATGCCGCCAGCTCGCCGCAGCGCCGCGCGCATGGCAATTTCCTGGATCATACGCATCCGCATCCGCGCACGGTGCAGGCGCCCGATGGCGTCCTGCAGATGTTCGGCGAAGTCTGGGAATGGACCCGCTCGTCCTACGAGCCTTATCCCGGCTATCGCCCGGCGCCTGGCGCCATCGGCGAATATAACGGCAAGTTCATGATCGGGCAGATGGTGCTGCGCGGGGGCTCCTGCGCCACGCCGCGCGGTCATGTGCGGCCCAGCTACCGCAACTTCTTCCCGCCAGCTGCGCGCTGGCAATTCTCCGGCATTCGCTTAGCGGACGACGCCTAGACAAGAGGTCACGATGACGATGCTCGCCCTGCGGCAACACGCCGACACCTTGCCCTTGCAGCCGGCTCGCGACTTTGCCACCGACGTCCACGAAGGATTGCGCGGCTGGCCGAAAGCCATTCCATCGAAGTATTTCTACGACGACGAAGGCTCTCGTCTCTTCGAGAAGATCTGTGAATTGCCGGAATACTATCCGACCCGCACCGAGCTGAAGCTGCTGCAGGACAACGCGCCCGCCATTGCCGAGATCATCGGCCCGGATGTCGAGCTGATCGAATTCGGTGCCGGCGCCGCGCGCAAGGTGCGTCTTTTGCTGGATGCGCTGATCCGCCCGCGCGCCTATCTGCCCATCGACATCTCCGGCCCGCATCTGACCGCAGCCGTCAAGGCGCTTGCCGCTGATTATCCGCATATCGCGGTGAAACCGGTGCCGGGCGATTACACCGCGCCGCTGCGCCTGCCGCAGCCGCAGAAAGGTGCTGCGCGCCGCGTCTGCTTTTTCCCAGGCTCCACCATCGGCAATTTCACGCCGGAGGAGGCGCATAGCTTCCTGCGCCATGCCGCGCGGATGCTGTCGAACGATGCCAAGCAGGGCGGTCTGACCTCGCCGGGCGGATTGCTGATCGGCGTCGATCTGGTGAAGTCGCCGGACATCCTGCATGCCGCCTATAACGATTCCGCTGGCGTGACGGCGGCCTTCAACCTCAACCTGCTGCACCGGATCAACCGCGAACTGGGCGGTGATTTTAAGGTCGACCGCTTCGCCCATTACGCTTTCTACCAGCCGCATCTGCGGCGCGTGGAAATGCACCTGGTCAGCCTGGCGGCGCAGACCGTGCGGATTGGCGAGGCGTCTTATGAATTCTCGGAAGGCGAGTCGATCCATACCGAGAATTCCTACAAATACACGCTGGCCGGTTTCCGCTACATGGCCGAGCAGGCGGGCTTCCGCCCCAGCGCCGTCTGGTGCGATCCGGACCGCCTGTTCAGCCTGCATTGGCTGACACTGGCGTAATGCTTACTGCTGCTGCGCCAGAAAACTGCGGAAGCGGATCAGACTGAAGGCGAAGAAGCTCGCGCCGATGGCGAGGATTGCCGCCAGCGCCGGCCAGACCACATCCAGGCCGGCGCCGCGCATCAACACTGCCTGTGCTACCGCGACATAATGCTTGGTGGGCAGAAACTGCACGGCGGCATGCAGCCATTGCGGCATCGCCTCGATCGGCGTCAGCGCGCCCGACAGCATGGTCATCGGCATCAAAATCAGCATGAACAGCAGCGCAAACTGCGCCATCGACCGCGCAATGGTGGCGAGAAAGATGCCAAGCGAGGTCGCGAAGAACAGGTAGATCACAGAACTGGCGAGAAATAGCCAGAGCGAGCCCGCCACCGGCATCCCAAGCAGCATGCGCACCACGCCATACATCGAGACCAGGCTGAGCGCCAGGATGATGCCGCCATTGGCGAGAATCTTGGCCAGCATGATCTCGGCGGCGCGCACCGGCATGACCAGCAGATGCTCAAGCGTGCCGCGCTCCCGCTCGCGGATCAGTGCCGCGCCCGCCAGCAGGATGCCCAGCATGTTGATCACCTCGATCAGCGCCATGGTGCCGGAGAACCACACCGAGTTCAGCGACTGATTGAAGGCGATGCGGACCTGCACACTCACCGCATCGGCCTCAGCCTTGCCTTCGCGGCGCAGGAAACGGCCCACCTCGTCGCTGATGATCGACTGGATGTAATTTGATCCGATCCCCGCCTGCATCATCGCGGTCGCATCGATCAGCACCTGCAGCACCGGTCGGCGGCCCGCCAGGATATCGGCCTGGAAATCGGGTGGAATGTCCAGCACGAAAGTATAGCGCGCCTGGTCCATCGCCTCGTCCACTGCATCGGCGGCAAGCGCCACCGGTTTCTGGAAGCGCGGCGGCAGGAAGGCATCGGCGATCTGCTGCGACAAGGCCGAACGGTCCTCATCGACGATGCCGACCGAGGCGCGTACCAGATCGTGCGAGACGCCGGTGGCCTGGCTGTAGACCATCAGGCTGAAGGCGTAAAGCATGAAGACGAACAGCACGCGGTCGCGCAGCAGGCTGACCAGTTCCTTGCGGCACAGCGTCCAGATGTTGCGCAGCGACAGCATCCTCAGCGCTCCTGCTTGCGCAGAAAGACGAAGGCCAGCGCCAGCAGGACCGGCCAGAACAGCGCGGTGCTGGCAATGAAGGGCAGCAATTCAGACACCGACAGGCCCTTGCTGAAGGCGCCGAGGCTGGTACGCAGGAAATAGGTGGCGGGGAACAACGCACCGATCAGGCGAGCGCCGCCCTCCAGGCTGGAAACCGGCTGCAGCAGGCCGGAGAAATGCACCGTCGGCATGATGGTCAGCACCGAAGTGCCGAACAGCGCCGCCACCTGGCTGCGGGTAAAGCTGGAGGTAAACAGGCCAATCGCGGTGCTGGCCAGCACATAAAAGAAGCCGCCGATCAGCAGTCCGGCCAGGCTGCCCTTCAGCGGCACATGAAACACCGTCACCGCCATGACGATCAGCAGCAGCAGGTTGATATAAGCCAGTGCCACATAGGGCATCTGCTTGCCCAGCAGGAATTCCAGCTTGCTGACCGGGGTGACGTAAAGATTGGTGATCGAGCCGCGTTCGCGCTCGGCCACCACGCCCAAAGTGGCAAGAATGGCCGGGATCAGCATCAGCATCATCGCAAACAGCGCCGGCACCATCGCATCAAGGCTGCGGAAGGCCTGGTTGTAGCGGAAGCGCGTGGCGATCTCGGCCACTGATGACAGCGTAATGCCGGCCTGCTCGGCGGCATTGGCGACGAACTGGCGATGCGCGGCGGCGACATAACCCTCGATGGTCTCGGCGCGGAACGGCATGCCGCCATCGATCCAGATCGAAAGTTCCGTGGCGCGCCCGCGCCGCAGATCGGCGCCGAAATCGGGCGGTATCTCAATGGCCAGCGCGATCTCGTTGGCACGCAGGCGCCGGACCAACTCCGCGGAATCCGCCACATCCGCGCGGCGCAGGAAATAGCTTGAGGATTCATATTCCTCGATATAGGCGCGGCTTTCCGGCGTCTGGTCGCGGTCCAATACCGCAAAGGCGATATTCTCGACATCGAAGGTGATGCCGTAACCGAAAACCAGCATCAGCAGCAGCGTGCCGAACAGGGCAAAGGCCAGACGGATCGGGTCGCGCCACAATTCCAGGCCCTCGCGCCAGGCGTAGGCAAAGCAGCGGCGTGGCGAAAAGAGCGAGCGTCTTGCCGGCACTGAAGCGGCAGTTGCCATCTCTATTTCAGGCAGGGCCTGCACCGCCGCGCGCCCGCCAAGCTCCATATAGGCAATGAAGGTCTCTTCCAGTGTCGCGGCATGCTGCGCCCGCTGAAGCTCAGCCGGCGCGCCGGAGGCAATGATCCGGCCAGCATGCATGAAGGCGACACGGTCACAGCGCGCGGCTTCGGCCATGTAATGGGTGGAGATGAAGATGGTCACGCCGCGCTCGCGCGACAGACGGGTTAGATCCTGCCAGAACACCGCGCGGGCCACCGGATCGACGCCCGAAGTCGGCTCATCCAGGATCAGGATTTCGGGGTCGTGGATGATTGCGGTGGCCAGCGACAGACGCTGGCGTACGCCAAGCGGCAGGGAATCCGCAATCGTATCGAGACAGGCGACCAGTTCGAACCGCTCCGCCAAGACTGCAATACGGTTCGCCGCATCCGCCTCGTCAATGCCATAGAGCGATGCATGCAAGGTCAGATTCTGACGCACGGTCAACTCACCATAGAGCGAGAAGCTCTGCGCCATATAGCCAATGCGGCGGCGCAGAGCGAAATCGCCGCCCGCCACCGGTTCGCCGAACAGCTTGCCTTCACCCTCGCTGGCCGGCAGCAGGCCGGTCAGCATTTTCATGGTCGTGGTCTTGCCGCAGCCGTTCGATCCGAGAAAGCCGAAAATCTCGCCGCGCCGGATGGCGAGATCGACGTGATCGACTGCGGTGAAGTCGCCGAACCGCCGCGTCAAGCCATGCGCCTCGATCACCACCGGCGCCGGCCCATCGTCCAGGGGCGGCGGCGCGCCATTGCCGCTCAGCGCCGCCCGCCGTTCTGGCGGCAGCAGGGCGATATAGGCCGCCTCCAGGCTCTCCGTCTGCGTGCGCCGCCGCAATTCGTCAGGCGCACCTTCGGCCAGGATGCGGCCGCGGTCGATCATCGCCACATGGTCGAAACGCTCGGCTTCGTCCATGGTCGAGGTAGCGACCAGCAAAGCCAGATGCGGCCGGCTGCGCTGGACGGCGGCGATCAGATCCCAGAATTGCCGGCGCGAGAGCGGATCAACGCCGGTGGTCGGCTCATCGAGGATCAGCAGATCCGGATCGTGCACCAGCGCGCAGCACAGGCCGAGCTTCTGCTTCATGCCGCCGGACAGTTTCTGCATCGCCCGGTCGGCGAAAGGCGCAAGGCCGGTCGCTTCCAATAGCTGCGGGATGCGCCGCGCCTCCTCGGCGCCGTCATGACCGAACAGACGGGCGAAGAAGGCGATGTTCTCGCGCACCGACAGGCTGGGATAGAGATTGCGGCCCAGCCCCTGCGGCATATAGGCGATGCGCGGCTGCACATTCATGCGCGCCCATTGGTCCGACAGATCGGCCCCCAATGCTGAAATCTGGCCGCTCTGCATCTTTTTTACGCCAGCGGCCAGCGCCAGCAGAGTCGACTTGCCGACCCCATCGGGGCCCACCACGGCCAGCGAGCGGCCAGGCTCCAGCGACAGCGCGATATTCTCCAGCGCAACCAGCTTGCCGTAGCGATGGCTGACGCCTTCGATCCGCAGGCCAGCCGTCGCGGTCATCGCATCGCCCTCATGGGGTGTCGCGGGTCAGATCGGATTGCAGCCATGACGGCCAGTCGGCTGCGGCATCCAGCTTCACATAAGCCATGCCGGTCAGGCCGGTCTTTACATGCTCCAGATATTGCTGCACCAGGCTTTGCGGCACGCGAGCCTTGACGCGATACATCATGCGATCGCGCTCGCTGCGCGTCTCGACCTGCTTGGGCGTGAATTGTGCACGCGCGGATACAAACGAGATCGTCGCAGGCACCGCCAGATCGGGCACGGCATCGAGCAGGATTCGCGCCGGCGCGCCGATGGCCAGCCGGCCGACGACTTCGGTCGGCAGGAAGAAGGTCATGTAGACATCGGACAGATCGAGCAAAGTCGCCACCTTGCCGCCGGCGCCCAGAACCTCGCCCGGCTCGGCCAGACGAAACAGAATACGGCCGGCCTTCGGCGCTTTCAGCGTGCCATCGGCCAGGAGTTCGCGGATGCGTTCGGCCTCGGCCGAGGCGACGCGGATGGCGGCATCGGCACCGCCCAGCTTGCTTTCGGCGGCAGCCAGAGCTGCCTCCGCCGTGCGGCGGATGTTGCGTTGCTGATCGACCTTCTGCTCGGAGACAAAGTTCTTGCCCGACAGAACCAGGGTGCGCTGCAGCTCCTTGTCGGCGAGTTCGAGTTCGCTTTTGCGCTGACGGATTTCCGCCAGTACCTGTTTGCGGTTTTCTTCCGCCTGCGCGATCTGCGCCTCGGCGGCACGGTACTGCGCTTCCAGATCGCGGGTATCCAGCCGCGCGATCAGTTGCCCGGCCTGCACCAGTTCGCCTTCCTCGACCGCGATCTCAAGAACGCGGGCGGCGTATTTGGTGGCGATGTCGATCTCGTTGGCTTCGACGCGGCCGTTGCCGGCAACAATGCCAGGCGGCAGGGACGATCTCTGCTTCAGATAATACCAGCCGCCAGCGGCTGCGGCACCGATGACGATGACCAAGAGCAAAAGCAGAAGGCGCCGCATGATCTCAGCCCGTTTATCCTGGTGTTGCTGTCCTGAAGAAGCCGCTTGCACCACGTATCGGCCAGGCCAGCGGGAAGGCGCCAAGTCTGGCGCCCATCCCCTTTTGCTTCATTGCGGTAAATCAATTCTCTTTCCGGAATGGATAACGCGCGAAATGCTGCCGCGACGCCAGCAAAACCCTTGTGCTGCCGTCTGCCAAATTCGTATCGCGAAAATGGACACGACGGCCTCGCGCCGTTCACTGGCCGCGGATGTCCTTCAGCGCGCGCACCAGAATATCGATGACGCGGCGCTGTTCTTCCGGCGATGCCTCGGCTTTTTCGTTGAGCACCCGCCGCAGGGCATGCCGCACATTGCGCAGGCTGGCGGGTTCATCGGCCGGCGCGTCCTCGGCATCCTCACCCCAGGCAAAGAATTGCCGCGCGCGCGCCATGCGCTCGCCGACCCGCGCCAGCTGCATCAGCATCGCATCGACCTGAGCGCGCCGTGCTGCGAGGAAGGTCTCGCCATCGGCCGTGATGCGGTAAAGCTTCTTGCTGCCTTCGGCTTGCACATTCGCATGGCCAATCTCTTCCAGATAGGTCAGCGCGGGATAGATCACGCCGGGGCTGGGCGAATAAAATCCGTGGCTATACTCTTCCAATGCCTTGATCAGCTCGTAACCGTGGCGGGGCTTCTCCGACAGCAGCGCCAGGATCAGAAGCTGAAGATCGGCCGAGCCGATCAGGCGGCTGGCGCGGAAGCCGCGTCCGCCCATGCCGAAGCCGCCGCCGAAGGGGCCATGACCAAAGCCGCCATGGCGGCGATGCCGGGCCATGGCCATCAGAGAATGGCCGCGACAGGCGGCTTTAAGGCAGGAATGCATGAGTTTTCTTCCTAAAATGCTCTTTTGATATATCGTAAGATATATCTGTAGATGCTGAAGGCAAGAAGACAGGAACAGTGGTGCCCGCTGCCGGACTCGAACCGGCACGGCCTTGCGGCCTCGGGATTTTAAGTCCCGTGCGTCTACCAATTCCGCCAAGCGGGCAGGCGTCCCTTCTCTAGGGCTGCCGGCGCAACCGGTCAATCGCCGCCTAGGGTCGATCCGCATCGCCCCGCCTGTACCGCGGCGGACATCCCATCGCGAAAAAGGCGAAGCGACTCCATCCGCCACAGACACAATCGCGGGAGATCGCAACATTGTGTCGCTACTCTCACACGCAAAAAGCCCTGCAGCCTATCGCATTTCGACAGGCCCGGCCCTATCTTGCGGCCATGGATCCTGTCGTCTTCACAAAAATCGCACGCTGCGTTGCGGATGCATCATTGGACGGTTCGACCGAAGGCGAGATCCTCGCCTGTTTCGGTAACGCGCTGAACGAGGCAGGCATTCCGGTCACGCGCGCCATGCTGGGCGCCGATACGCTGCATCCGGTGCTGGCCGGACGCATCTTCATCTGGCATCGCGACATACCCGATGTGGGCCTGCATGAATTCGGCCGCTCCACGACGGCCGAAGGCGACCGCAAATGGCGCGAAAGCCCCTTCTACTATCTTGAGACAAGCGGCGAGTCGCTCTTTCGATTCCGCCTGCTTGGCCATAACGGCGACTATCCCTATCCGGTTCTGAGCGAGCTCGCGCAGCAGGGCTTCACCGATTATCTCGTAACGATGACGCGTTTCGGCGAGAAGGGTGTCATCGGTCAGCTCGATTCCGTCTATGCCTCCTGGGCCACCACCAGCGATGCCGGCTATACCGATGCGCAATTAGAGACCTTGAAGGCATTGATCCCCTTTGCCGCCGCTGCCGTGCGCGGCGCCAGCGTACGGCGCATCGCCGATACGCTGGCCGAAACCTATCTCGGCCGCGATGCCGCCCGCCGCGTGCTGAGCGGCACGATCGGCCGCGGCGACGCCGAACGGATTTCGGCAGCTTTATGGTTCAGCGACCTGCGCGGCTTCACCAAACTGGTCGATACCGTCTCGCCCAACCTGATCGTGCCTTTGCTCAACGACTACGCCGGCGCCGCCGTCTCGGCGATCCATGCGCAGGGCGGCGAGGTGCTGAAATTCGTCGGCGACGGCGTGCTGGCGATCTTTCGCAGCAACGATCATGAAAGCGCGTCTTTGCGTGATGCCTGCCATGCGGCGTTGCTAGCCTTGCGCGAATGCCGCAAGAATTTGCGCGAGGTGCGCAACCGGCGCGCCAATGCCGGCCTGCCGGTTACCGAGATGTCGGTGGCGCTGCATGTCGGCGAGGCGCTGTACGGCAATTTCGGCGGCGAGGACCGGCTCGATTTCACCGTGGTGGGGCCGGCGGTGAACGAATTGTCGCGCATCTCCGGCCTTGCTCGTTCGGTCGAGCAGCCAGTGATCTTCTCCGCCGCTTTCCGCCAGGCCGCCGGCGGCCTGCAGGAAAAAGCCGTCTCGCTTGGCCGCTATGCGCTGCGCGGCGTGGAATCGCCGCAGGAATTGTTCACGCTCGACCCGATCCTGCTGCGCGGCGTTTAAAGCGCTTCAGCTGAATTATTCAGCCGCAACCTCGGCCGCCTTCACCCGGTTCGCTTCCAGCGCTTCCAGGATGAGCTGTGCCACCTGCTCAGACGATGCCGGATTCTGCCCGGTGATCAGATTGCCATCGCGAAGCGCATGCGGCTGGAAATCCGGCGCGGCGACGAAATCGGCGCCCAGGCTGCGCAGCTTCGTTTCCAGCAGGAAAGGCACGGCTTTGGTGAGGCCGACCTTTTCCTCTTCGGAATTGGTGAAAGCCGTCACTCTGCGGCCTTTCACCAATGGATCGCCATCGTTGTTCACCACATCCGTCAGGCCGGCCGGGCCGTGACAGACAGCGGCGACGATCTTGCCGCCTGCATCGAGCGCGGCGATCTTCTCTGCCAAAGCCTTGCTGCCCGGCAGATCCCACATCGTGCCATGACCGCCAGGCAGGAAAATCGCATCCACGGTGGAAATATCGACGCGCTCCACCGGCGTGGTGGTCTGCACTGCCTGCATGGCGGCGCGATCCGCCAAAAACCGCATAACGCAATCTGGCTTCGGCTCGCCACCATTGACGCTGCGCGGATCGAAGGGGATCGGTCCGCCCTTGATCGACGCCAAAGTGATCGTCGCGCCGGAATCGAGGAAAACGTAATACGGCGCTGCCAATTCTTCCGCCCAAACCCCTGTGGCATGCCCGTCATTCATCACATTGTGCGATGTCGCGACGACCAGAATATGGGCGCCCATAACGTAACCTCCATCTCGAAGATGGCCGTTACATAAGTAACGGAAAAAGCGTTTCAACGGGAACGAATCAGGGCGCGGCGGAATTAAATTCCGCGCAAAGCGCGCTTCACACAAGGTCTGAAAAACATCATGCCCGGATGGAAGTCCGGGCATGATGCAAAGCGAGGTTTTTAGTCTCTCGTTTTATTCGCCGGCTGGTCCCGGCCCAGGCTGTGGCCTTGGCTGCGGTGCTGCTGCCGCGGCACGGCGGGCTGTGATCGCCCGCAGCACGACATAGAAGACCGGCGTCAAAAACAGGCCCACGAAAGTCACGCCGATCATGCCGGAGAACACCGCGGTGCCCAGCGCGCGCCGCATCTCTGCCCCCGCGCCGCTGGCCGTGACGAGCGGCAGCACGCCGAGGATGAAGGCAAAGGCCGTCATCAGAATCGGACGCAGACGCAGCCGGCAGGCCTCGATGACCGCTTCGACCGGCTTGTGGCCTTCATGCTCAAGCTGACGGGCGAATTCGACGATCAGGATCGCATTCTTCGCCGCCAGACCGATCAGCACCACAAGGCCGATCTGGACCAGGATGTTGTTGTCGATCCCGACCAGCATGACGCCGGTCAAGGCGAACAGCATCGACATCGGCACGATCAGCATGATCGCCAGCGGCAGAATCCAGCTTTCATACTGCGCCGACAGCGCCAGGAAGACGAAGACGATCGACAGCGCGAAGATGAAGATCGCGGTGTTGCCGGTCGAACGCTCCTGCAATGCGATTTCCGTCCATTCGAAGCTCTGGCCCGGCTGCAGCACTTCGCTGGCCAGCTTCTCCATCGCCGTCAGCGCCTGGCCGGTGGAGAAGCCCGGCGCGGTGTTGCCCTGCAGCGGCACGGAGACATACATGTTGTAGCGCTGCACAAGCTGCGGGCCGGCTGTTTCGTGAATCTCGACCAGCGTGCCGAGCGGCACCAGTTCGCCGCTTGCTGAGCGCACCTTCAGGCGCTGGATATCTGCCTTGTCGAGACGGAACTCAGCTGCTGCCTGGGCGCGCACCTGGAAGACGCGGCCGAACGCGTTGAAGTCGTTCACGTAGGACGAGCCGAGATTGGTCTGCAGCGCATCGAAGATATTCGCCATCGGCACGTTCAGCATCTGCGCCTTGGCGCGGTCGATGTTGAGGAAGACCTGCGGCGAGTCTGCCGTGAAGGTGGTGAACACGCCGGTCAGACCCGGGGTCTGCATCGCGCGGCCCATGATCTGATAGGCGGCCGCCAGCAAGGGGCGCATATCATCGCTGCTGCGGTTTTGAAGCTGCATCTTGAAACCGCCGCCTGAGCCAATACCGGGCACCGCCGGCGGCGGCACCGCGATAACGAAGGCTTCCTCGATGGCCTGCAGGCGGCCGATCATCTGGCCAATGATCGCATCGCCGGTCAGGCCCTGTGCCAGACGGTCCTCGAAGGCCGAGAAGGTGGTGAACATCACCGCCGAGGAATTCGAGTTGGTGAAGGTGGCGCCGTTAAAGCCCGGGATGCCCACCACATGCTCGACGCCCGGCATGCCCTGCACCAGCTGGGTCGCCTTCTGCACGACCTCGTCGGTGCGATCCAGCGTCGCGCCGTCAGGAAGCTGGATCACCACGATGGCATAGCCGCGATCCAGCGGCGGAATGAAACCCTGCGGCACGGCGCCGAAAATCCACACCGTTGCCGCAACCAGCGCGCCATAGACACCCAGCATCATGAAGCGGCGCTTGACGATGGCGCCGATGCTGCGGGCATAGCCGCCGCTCATCCTGTCGAAGCCGCTGTTGAACTTGCGGGCGAAAAGCTGTCCGACCCGCACCGGCAGGAAGCGCGAGCGATGCTCTTCGCCCTTCCTGTGCGGCTTGAGCAAAATGGCGCCGAGCGCGGGCGATAGGGTCAGCGAGTTGAAGGCTGACAGAATGGTTGCCACCGCGATGGTCAGGGCAAACTGGCGGTAGAACTGGCCCGAGATGCCGGGAATGAAGGCGGTGGGAATGAACACCGCCGACAGCACTACAGCAATCGCCACCACCGCGCGGCCGACTTCATCCATCGTTTCATGGGCGGCGTCGCGCGGCGACATGCCGAGCGCGATGTTGCGTTCGATATTCTCCACCACCACGATGGCGTCGTCGACGACGATGCCGATTGCCAGCACCAGACCGAACAGGGTCAGCACGTTCAGGGTGAAGCCGAAAGCCGACATCACGAAGAAGGTGCCAACCAGCGAGACCGGAATGGCGAGGATCGGAATCAGTGAGGCGCGCCAGTTCTGCAGGAAGATCAGCACCACCAGCGCGACCAGGATGATCGCTTCGATCAGGGTCTTGTAGACCTCGTCGATGGACTGGTCGATGAATTCGGTCGGATTGTAGATGATGGTGTATTCCAGCCCTGGCGGGAATTCCTTCTGCAGCTCGTCCATCTTGGCGATGACGGCCTTCGAGGTTTCCAGCGCGTTGGTGCCCGGCCGCTGGAACACGCCCATGGCGATGGCGGTCTGGCCGTCGAGATACGAGCGGCTGACATAGTCACGGCCGCCGAGCTCGACGCGGGCCACATCCTGCAGGCGCACCAGCCGGCCGTCCGTGCCGACCTTGACAATGACATTGCGGAACTGCCGCACATCCTCGAAACGGCCCTGCGTGGTGACGATTGCCTGGATCGGCGTGTCGGCAGGAGCCGGCTGCTGACCCAGTGCACCGCCGGAGACCTGCACGTTCTGCGCCTGCAGCGCCGTCACGATGTCGTTGGCAGACAGGCTGAAGGCAGCCAGGCGGGCGGGATCGAGCCAGATGCGGATGGCGTATTCGCTGCCGCCGAAAACGATGACATTGCCCACGCCGTCGAGCCGCAGAAGCTGCTCGCGGATCCGCAGGTTCATGTAGTTGGCGATATACAGCTCGTCGTAGCGCTTATCGGGCGACAGCAGATGCACCACCATGAGGAAGTCGCCGGCCTGCTTGGTCGTGGTGATGCCCTGGCGGCGCACTTCTTCAGGCAGACGCGGCTCGGCGATGGCGACGCGGTTCTGCACCTGCACCTGCGCAGTATCCAGATCGGTGCCCGGCCGGAAGGTGACGGTCAGCTGCATCTGGCCGTCTGATGTCGAGTAGGACGACATGTACAGCATGTTCTCGACGCCGTTGATCTCCTGCTCGATCGGCGTTGCCACCGTTCGGGCCAGTGTCTCCGGATCGGCGCCGGGATAGCGCGCCGTCACGTTGATCTGCGGCGGCGCGATCTCGGGATATTCGGTGACCGGCAGCTGAAAATAGGCGATCGCGCCGATGATCACCGTCACGATCGAGATCACCGAGGCGAAGATCGGCCGGTCGACGAAGAAGTGTCCGAATTTCATATCTGCCTCGCGCCTTGCGGCTTATTGCTGGGTGGCGGCGGCGGCCTGACCGCCCGCCTGGCCGCCTTGGCCTTGCTGCTGCTGCTGCGCGGCCAGGGCCATCAGTCCCGGCCAGACCGGCGGCAGGGTGACCGGCTGCGGCGTCACCTTGCCGCCGCCAAGCCGCACGCGCTGCAGGCCGTTGATCACCACGGTTTCGTTGCCCGTCAGGCCTTCGCGGATGATGCGGTATTTGTCGGTGCGCGAGCCAAGCCGCACCGGCTGCTGCCGCACGCTGCCGTCATCCTCCACGACATAGACGTAACGGCGCTCCAGATCGGCGAGGATCGCTTCATCGGGCAGCAGGATGCCCTGATATTCCGGACTGCCCGGCACGGCGATGCGGCCGAACAGGCCTGGCGTCAGGAACAGTTCCTTGTTCTCCAGCACGGCGCGCTGACGCATCGTGCCGGTTTCCGGATCAAGCCGGTTGTCGCTGAAATCGAGCACACCCTTATGGGTGAACTCTTTTTCGTCGGTCAGCTGCACCAGCACCGGCAGGCCGCCGGCGCTGTTTCCATTGCCGTTGCCGTTCATGCTGCTGGCGCCGCCGCGCTTGGCGATGCGCTGATAGGCCAGATAGGACCGCTCGTCGATATCGAAATAGAAATAGATCGGGTCGAGCTGCACGATGGTGGTCAGCAGCGTCTCGTTCTCGCGCACGAGATTGCCTTCGGTCACCAGCTTGCGGGAAATGCGGCCCGAGATCGGTGCGCGGATTTCGGTGAATTCCACATTCAGCCGCGCCGTATCCATGGCGGCGCGCGCGCCGGCGATGTCGGCCTGGGCCTGCAGGAAGGCCTGACGCCGCTCTTCCAGCGTGCGCACGGGCGCAGCGCCGGTCTTGGCCAGCTGCTGATAGCGCTCATAGTCGCTGCGCGCAAAATCGAGCCTGGTCTGCAGCGCGTTGAGATCGGCCTGCGCCTGGTTCAGCACCGCCTGATAGGGACGGCGGTCGATGGTGAACAGCAGATCGCCCTGCTGGACCACCGCGCCGTCGCTGAAATGCACCTTGTCGAGATAGCCGTTCACGCGGGCGCGGATCTCGACATAGCCCACGGCTTCGAAACGGCCGGTATATTCGTCCATCTCGACAATCGGCTTCACCAGCGGCTTTGACACCGTCACCGGCGGCGGGCCTCCCGGGCCGCCTTGGGCGTTGGCGTTCGCTGCGATTCCTGTCGAGGTCAGAACGGCGGAGAGAAGAGCGAAACCAAACAGCGCTGCCTCGGCTTTTTTGCCGTCTGGGCGGACCATTACGATTGTCATTGAATTTCCCCGAAATTTCGCATGCGCGAAGAACTAGGCATATCGTCGTGTTACGACAAGCAAATGCTTTGTGATGAATGCCACGAAAACCAGACGTTGCAGCACTTTAGCGACGAGGCTGCGGCGATGCCGCCGAAACATTGAACCGCTACAATCCGCATGTCCGTATTCGCGAACCCAAATGAAACCTTGCCAAACCGGCGTTAAGGGGCGCCCGTCTAGCAGAGAACGCCCTAGTACACAACCAGAACATATTCTCGCAGTGTTACAGGCGCGTCGTCCTTAGACGGATGAACGTTGACGGATGAATGCTGCGTTATGTGACAAGCCCAGAGCGGACTTGAAATCAGAAGGGCTTGAGGATCACCAGCAGCACGATACCGATCATCAGCAGCGTCGGCACTTCGTTGATGATGCGATAGAAGCGCTGACTGTGGCGGTTGCGGTCCTCCGCGAAGGCACGGCGCCAGCGCGACAGGCCTGCATGCACGATCTGCATACCGATGAGCAGGGCCAGCTTGCCATGCAGCCAGCCCTCCAGCCACAGATCGCCGGCATAAATCATGCTCAGGCCGAAGATCCAGCTGGCGATCATCGCCGGGTTGATGATGCCGCGCAGCAGGCGGCGCTCCATCACCTTGAAGGTTTCCGACTGCACCGAGCCGGTCTCAGCCACCGCGTGATAGACATACAGCCGGGGCAGGTAGAGCATCCCGGCCATCCAGGCGATGACCGATATGACATGCAGGGCTTTCAGCCAGTCGTAAAGCATGCGCCTCTTTAGCGCCGGCCCATGGGCACTGCAATACCGTCGTCTGCCCCCTGACAGCCCATATCCACCGGGCAGTTATTGCGGAAGCAGGCGCCGGCATCGCAGTAGCGGCAGACCGTATAGGCCTTCCGGCGGCTCGCCGTCAGATTGCTCAGCATCTTGCGCAACAGATTATCGAACTGCTTGCGTTCGTTCGGAGCGAGGACGTCCAGCAGCGGCTGCAGCCTCTTGGCGCGCAGGGCCAAAATCTCACGCCGCCGCTGCTTGCCCAGCGGGGTCAGCTTAAGCGACAGCGTGCGGCCGTCCTCCTCCGCCGGCGCCTTTTCTACGAGGTCATCCTGGACCAGACGATCCACCAGCCTGACCGTGCCGGGATGGGTAAGCCCCAGAACCCCGGCCAGGTCGCCGATGGAAAGACCCGGCAGCATGCCGATGGTCACCAGGGCAGCGGCGCCCTGGCCGCCATGGCCGGCCACCTCCTCCAGACCCTCGTGGATCCGGTCCATCACGGCAACGCCCAGCGCGCCCAGCAGATTGACAGTGGTATCCTCGCGCAACACAGCCTCGCTTACCGCAATTTCCACCAATAAGAAGCCAGCTCCTTTAAGACGTCAACGCCTTGCGCCATCTTCCATTATATGTATGACTCATATATATGTATAAGTCATACATATGAAGGAGGTGCCGATGAACGGTACGCGCATGAAGACGGAAATCGCTTTTTTCCATCCTTATCGCGTGCGCTGGGCGGATGTTGACCCGCAAAATATCGTGTTCAACCCGAACTACTACGTCTTCTTCGACGATGGCTGGAACGAATATCTGCGCCAGATGGGCTTTCCCTTTCCCCGGGGGCTGGGCGTGCTGGGCATCGATTTCGTCGTCGCCCGCAGCGAAGCGACATTCCATGCCTCGGCCAGGTTCGACGATGAGCTGCTGATCGGCGTCCGCATCATCGAATTCGGCCGCACCAGCCTGAAGGTCCAGTTCACGGTCTGGCGTGACGAGGCACTGCTGAATGAAGGCAGCATCACTTACGTCGCCGTCGATCAGCAGACCCACCGGCCGGTGCCGGTGCCGTTGGATCTCATCCGTCGCGTCATCCGATTCGAGACCGTCGCGCCGGCCGAAAGAACCAGGGTGGAGGCATGATCATGACGGACTGCAATATGACGGAGGATTGCACTCGCATGGCCGCCAAGCCGGCAGGCGGCGGTTTCTCGCTGCTTGGACTGCTGGCGCTGTGGTACCGCCGTGCTCGCGAACGCCAGCAGCTCGCTGCCATGAAGGATCTGGCCTGGGGCGATCTGGGCTTGAGCGATATCGACGTAAAGCGGGAAATCAAAAAACCGTTCTGGCGGCCCTAGGACGATGCCTGGCTGGCGTGATCGCTAACGTTTTGCTCTTAGCTCTGGCAGGTGCAGCGCCGCCAGGCATTGCCGCAGGGCCGCGCGCCGCTGCCGCAGATCGCCTGGCCCTCGTAGGATTCTGTGTGCCTAATCATGCGGGCAAGGCCGGCGATGAATTCCGGCTGCGTGCCGACCGTCGGCACCCGGATGTAGTCCTTCGCACCATGCTGCTTGGCCAGTTCGGCATATTCGATATCCAGCTCGACCAGGGTCTCGGAATGCTCCGAAACGAAGGCGATCGGCACGACCACGAGAATGCGCCCCTCCCGCGCGCCGCGCTCGACTTCAGATTCCGTCGACGGCCCGATCCATTCCAGCGGACCGACGCGGCTCTGATAGCAGATCTGCGTCTCCAGATCCGGCCGGTTGAGCTGGCGCAACACGGCTGACACGCTGCGCTCGACCTGCATCTGATAGGGATCGCCGTCGCGTACCACCGAACGCGGCAGGCCATGAGCGGAAAAGAGAATGCGGACCTGCTTCGTCGCCTCGGGATCGGTTTCGATCTTCTCCAAAGCTTCACGCAGCAAAGCCGCCTGGGCGGCGATGAAACCCGGCTCGTCGGGATAGCAGCCAATCGCTGCGGTCGGCACGTTCAGCCCCACCTTGCTGGCCGCCCGGCGCCAGTCCCGCAGCGACGAGGCGGTGGTGGTGGTGGAAAATTGCGGATAGAGCGGCAAAAGCAGAACCCGGTCGGCGCCCCAATCCTTAGCCGCGCGTGCGGCTTCGGTCGAAAAAGGATGCCAATAGCGCATGCTGATCAGCACCTTGTAATCGTCCGATCCGAGGCTGCGTTTCAAAGCCGCGGCCTGTGCTTGCGTCTCAGGCAGGATCGGCGAGCGGCCGCCCATCAAGGCATAGATGTCCTTTGCCTTGGGCGCACGCCGCGACGAGATCAGGCGCGCCAGCACATACCGCAGCAGCCCGGGCAAGCGGATGATTGCCGGATCGTTGAACAGGTTGAACAGGAAGGGCCGTACCGCCGCCTGGCTATCGGGCCCGCCCAGATTGAACAGAACGATCGCGGTCTTGGACATGCGACTAGGATGTAGGCCCCGGACCCGGCGACGCAATCCCTTCATGGACGGCGCGGGCAAAATGCCCCAGCCCTGTGACAGTTCAGCCACAGAGCCGCCGCAATCCAAAGAAAGGCTGCCCGGCAGCAAACGGCGGTATGTAATTGCCGGCCAGGCTTATCTGACTTTCATCAGGCGCTGACCTGCATGCCCTTCACCAGCCGCACCAGTTCCTCGACATGGCGCACCGGCGTTTCCGGCACGATGCCATGGCCGAGATTGAAGATGTAGCGCTGCTGCGGAAAGCTGCGCAGCAGGCGGTTCACGCCATCCGCCAGGGCCTGCCCGCCAACCACCAGAAGCCGCGGATCGAGATTGCCCTGCACCACCGTCTTCGGCCATAGATGATCGCGTGCCCAGCTCACCGGCAAGGTATAATCCATGCCGAGCGCATCGGCGCCGGTGGCCGCCGCATAGCCGTCATACATCACGCCCGCGCCGCGCGGGAAAGCGATCACCGGCAATGACGGATATTTTCCCTTCAGGCGGGCAATGATCCGCTTGACCGGCTCGATGCAATAGCGCCGGAATTCCTGCTCGGGCAAAACGCCGGCCCAGGTGTCGAAGATCTGAACCGCTTCGGCGCCGGCCTGCACCTGCCGCTCCAGATAGGCGCCGGTCGCTTCCACCAGAATGTCCATCAGGGCATCCAGCCCTTCCGGATTGCCAAACGCCCAGGTCTTGGCGGCAGCATGATCGCTGGAACCGCGGCCTTCCAGCATGTAGGTCGCCACCGTCCAGGGCGCGCCGGCGAAACCGATCAGCGCGCATTCGTCCGGCAGGCCCGCCTTGATGCGCGATACGGCCTCGTAGACGGGCGCCAGTTTCTTGTGGATGCCATTTGCGTCGAGCCGGGCCAGCTCGCCCGAGGTGCGGATCGCATCCAGCACCGGCCCCTCGTTCTCCTTAAAGGCCAGACCCTGGCCCAGCGCCTGGGGCAGCAGCAGGATATCCGCAAACAGTATGGCTGCGTCGAAGCCGAAGCGGCGGATCGGCTGCAGCGTCACTTCAGTGGCAAGCTCGGGGTTGTAGCAAAGATCCAGAAAGCTGCCTGCCTTGGCCCTGGTCTCGCGATATTCCGGCAGGTAACGCCCGGCCTGGCGCATCAACCATATGGGCGGCCTCGCGCTCGGCAAGCCTGCTAGCGTGCGTAAGAATGGTTTGGTCGGCGTCGTCGCCTGGGCGTTCGGAACAGGGCTCATACCTATTCCTTCTACTATTTTATTTAAAAATAAAAGAGATGGGGTGGAAGGTTGTGCGGTGGTTCACGGGGATAACTGGTTGTCCGGATGGGATGCAGGATTCCATCCAGACTCCGCCGGATGGGCTAGCCTTTCCGGGAGATGGTGGAAAACCATCTGGGAGAATGGTGCCGGGATGCCGTTTTTCAGCCATAGGAATTATGGGGAAAAGGTGAGTAAAACCCCATCTGTGACTGAACGGTGTCCAATCCCCGGGATTCACAGGGTAAGGAGAAATTTGATCCCCGAGTGACAGGTTGGTTGCATGAAAACCGGCTTACGGGCATGAAAATGTCCCATCTGGGGACAACTGCCCGCTTATCCCCTTTATCCACGGAATTCGATGCCGTCCGTCATGTCCAAACCCGCCCGGCCGCATATCCATCTGGTGTCTGACGCTACCGGTGAAACCCTGAAATCGGTGGCCAAGGCGGCGCTGGTGCAGTTCCAGAAATCCCAGGAAGAGGTCGAGGTTCATACCTGGGCCCTGGTGCGCAAGCCGCTGCAGATGGAACGCGTCATCGAGGCCATCGCGGCGATGGGCGGCCTGGTGCTGTTCACCGTGGTCGACCAGCAGCTGCGTGAGATCCTGATCAAAGGCTGCGCCAATGCCAAGCTGCCGATCGTGCCGGTGCTCGATCCGGTGATCCATGCCTTCGGCAAATATCTGGGCGAGAAAGCGCAGAACCTGCCCGGCCGCCAGCATGAACTGGATGCCGAATATTTCAGCCGCATCGATGCGATGCATTTCACCATCGCCCATGACGATGGTCAGCATCTCTCCGATCTGGACAAGGCCGATATCGTCCTGGTCGGCGTATCGCGCACCTCAAAGACGCCGACTTCCATGTATCTCGCCAATCGCGGCTTCAAGACGGCCAATGTGCCAATTGTGCCGGGCCTGTCGATTCCGCCGGAGCTGGAGAATCTGAAAGGCCCGCTGGTGGTCGGCCTGACCACCTCACCCGAACGGCTGCTGTCGATCCGCAAGACGCGGCTGATCGCCATGCAGCAGAATACCGAAAGCGATTATGTGGACGAGGAGCGCGTGCGCGAGGAACTCAACATGGCGCGCAAGCTGTGTACGCGCCACAACTGGCCGATGATTGATGTCACTCGCCGCTCCATCGAGGAAACCGCGGCTGCCATTCTCAATCTGCATGCCCGCCGGGTCGAGCAGCGCAAGCAGCAGGATCTCGGCGTATGACGATCATTCTGGCTTCCGCCAGCGCCTCGCGCGCTGCTTTGCTGCGTTCGGCTGGCCTGGAATTCGATGTGCAGCCGGCCCGCGTCGATGAAGAAGAGATCAAGCTGGCTTTGCGAGCCGAAGGCGCAACGCCGCAGCGCGCGGCTGAGGCTTTGGCGGAACTGAAGGCACATCGCGTCTCGCCCAAAACGGGCGAGGATTTCGTCATTGCCGCCGATCAGATGCTGGTCTGCGAAGACCGCTGGTACGACAAGCCGCGCGATATCGGGGAAGCGCGCGAGCATCTTTTGTCCCTGCGCGGCAAAAATCACGACCTGATCTCGGCGGTCGTGCTTGCGCGTGGCGGCAGTATCATCTGGCGCCATGTCGATATCGCCACTTTGACGATGCGCAATTTTTCCGAGGACTTTCTCGACGCTTATCTTGCCCAGGCCGGCGAGGCTGTCCTGCACAGCGTCGGTTGCTATCAGCTTGAAGGCCTCGGCGTGCAATTGTTCAGCCGCATCCGCGGCGACTTCTTCACCATCCTCGGCCTGCCCCTGCTGCCGTTGCTGGATATTCTACGTGAGAACAAGGTGCTGCGGGCATGAGTGAAACCGATGAGATTGTCCCGCGTGCCGGCGTGATTGGCTGGCCGGTCGCCCATTCGCGTTCGCCGAGACTGCATGGCTTCTGGCTGAAGCAATATGGCCTTGCCGGACGCTACGACAAACTGCCGGTGCCGCCGGAAGACCTTGGCGTCTTTCTCGAGGCTTTGCCGAAAGAGCCGGGTTTTCGCGGCATCAATGTCACCTTGCCGCATAAGGTGGCGGTTCTGCCCTATATGGCGGAAATCGATTCCGTGGCGCGGCGCATTGGCGCGGTGAACACCATCGTCATTCGGCCCGATGGCAGCCTGTTTGGCAGCAATACCGACGCCTTTGGCTTCATCGAAAGCTTAAAAGCTGACGCGCCGGCAGGATGGTCCGCTGCGCAAGGCCCGGCGGTGGTGCTGGGTGCCGGCGGCGCGGCGCGGGCCATCGTTGTTGCCCTGCTTGATGCCGGCGCGCCTGTCCTGCGCATCGTCAATCGCAGCCTGGAGAAGGCCGAAGCTCTGGCGGCGGAATTTGGCGACAGGTTGCAGCCGGTCGCCTGGGACAAGCGCGCTGAGGCTCTGAGCGGCGCCGGTCTGCTGGTGAATACCACAAGCCTCGGCATGAGCGGCCAGCCGCCGCTCGAGATTGCGCTTGACGATCTGCCGAAGGCGGCGCTCGTCAATGACATTGTCTATTCGCCGCTGGAAACCGATCTGCTGGCCCGCGCCCGTGCCCGCGGCAATCCGGTGGTCGATGGCCTGGGCATGCTGCTGCATCAGGGCCGGCCGGGCTTCGAGGCCTGGTTCGGCGTCGCGCCGCAGGTCACATCGGACCTGCGAGCTGCCGTGCTTGCCGATTGACGCGGCTGAGTCCGGACGGCTAAGGCTAAACTTATGTTGAAGGTCGCACTCACCGGCTCGATCGGCATGGGCAAGTCCACCGTCGGCAAAATGCTGACGAAGATGGGCGTGCCGCTTTTCGATGCCGATGCCACCGTGCATGCGCTTTATGCCAAAGGCGGCGCAGCGGTGGAACCTTTGCGCGCTGCCTTCCCGGATGCGGTGGTTGATGGCGCGGTGGACCGCGCGATCCTGTCGCGCCTGGTGCTGGGCAAGCCTGACGAGATCAGGCGGCTGGAATCCATCGTGCATCCGCTGGTCGGCGAGGAGCGGCTGCGCTTTCTGGCCGCAGCCGAAGCGCGCGGCGAGCCTTTTGTGGTGCTCGATATCCCGCTGCTGTTCGAAGGCCGCGGCCGCGCCGGCGTCGATGTCGTCATCGTCGTCAGTGCACCGGCCGACCAGCAGCGCCAGCGGGTGCTCAGCCGCCCCGGCATGACGGAAGAAAAATTCGCCGCCATCCTGAAGCAGCAGGTTCCCGACGCGGAAAAGCGCCGCCTGGCTGATTTTGTTGTGGATACCGGCGTCAGTCTGGCGGAAACCGAGCAGCAGGTGCGTGACCTGGTCGGCAAATTGCGGCAAAAAGCAATGCAGCAAGGGACCGACTGATGCGCGAAGTGGTGCTGGATACCGAAACCACGGGCCTGGATCCGCAAAATGGCGACCGGGTGGTGGAAATCGGCTGCGTTGAGCTGATCAACCACATTCCGACCGGACGCCATTATCACATCTATATCAATCCCGAACGGCCGATGCCGGAAGAGGCCTTCAAGGTGCATGGCCTGTCGGATGAATTCCTCAAGGACAAGCCGGTCTTTGCCGACATCGCCCGCGAATTCTGCGACTTCATCGGCGAAGACCCGCTGGTGATCCATAACGCCGCCTTCGATATCGGCTTCCTGAATGCCGAACTGGCGCGACTGGATGGATTTCCGCATATCGCCGCCGAACGCGCGGTGGATACCGTGCGGCTGGCGCGCAGCAAATTTCCCGGCGCGCAGGTCAGTCTGGACGCGCTGTGCAAACGCTTCAATATCGACAATTCCGCCCGTACCAAGCACGGCGCGCTGCTTGACGCCGAATTGCTGGCCGAGGTCTATCTCGAGCTGATCGGCGGCCGTCAGCAGGGCCTTGGCCTGGCCGGCCTCGATCTTGAGGCCAGCACAATAGTTGCCATCCAAATGCCGCGTGGCCCGGCCCGCCCGCCGCGCCCGCATCAGGCCAGCGAAGAGGAACTGGCCGCCCACGCGGCCTTTATCGCCAAGCTGAAAGACCCGCTCTGGCTGCGCGACGCCTGAAGGCTGGGATGACAGGCGAAAACTAGACTCAGCGAAGCCACAGGCGGCTGCTGGCCGCAGCAGTGGCGCGATCCAGATTCTCGGCGATGCCATCGACCGGGAAGCAAGCAGCATTCCTTATCGACCGCCGCCGCCTGCTGGCTGCGGCTATGGTGCTGATGGTGCCGCGGATTGCCGCTGCTCAAGCCGCTGAACCGCTGCGGCCGCTGTCGAAAGACATGGATGTCGAGGCGCTGCTCGCCCTGTCGCGCGCTGTCACCGGTCATGCCGATCTTTCTGCCGAGATGGCATCGCGCATGTTGGCGGTTCTCGCAGAAACCGGCCGCCTGGCGAACGTATCGGCGCTGTATGACGCGCTTCGCCTTGCAGGCAGCAATGCCCAGGCCATTGCCGCAGCCCTGAAATCCGATGGTGAGGGGGGTGCGAAGCTTCTGCTGCGCGGCTGGTATACCGGGCTCCTGCCGGGGCCGAAGGGGCCAATACTGATCGGTTATGAGGATGCGCTGATGGGTCGCGTTGTCGCCGATCTGCCGCCAGACCATCCCAAACGATGAGCGAGGCCGACTGCGATACCTTAATTGTCGGCGCCGGTCTGGCGGGCGCTTTGGTGGCATATAGGCTGGCGCTGAAAGGCCAGCGCGTGGTGCTGCTTGATGCCGGTCCGCGTCTTGAGCGCAGCGACATCATTGCCGCCTTTCGTGCCGCGCCACGCAAGAACGATTTCATGGCGCCCTATCCCAGTCCGCCGCATGCGCCGCAGGGCGAATATGTCATCCAGAAAGGTGCCATGCCGTTCAAGGCGCAGTATATCCGCGCCGTCGGCGGCACGACCTGGCATTGGGCGGCAATTGCCTGGCGCTTCCTGCCGGCCGATTTCTGCATGCGCTCGACCTATGGCGTCGGGCGCGACTGGCCCATCGCCTATGACGATCTCGAACCCTATTACCAGCAGGCGGAAACAGAGCTTGGCGTTGCCGGACCTGATCCGGCAAAGGAGGATCTCGGCTCGCCGCGCCGCGCGCCTTATCCAATGCCGGCGGCGCCGCTCAGCTACATGGACCGCGAATTCGCGAATAAGCTGAAGGCGCATGGCTTTCGCGTCGTGGCCGAACCAGCGGCGCGCAATTCGGTCGCTTACGACGAACGGCCCGCCTGCTGCGGCGCCAACAACTGCATGCCGATCTGTCCCACCGGCGCGCTTTATTGCGCTGCCATGCATGTCGCAAAGGCGGAAGCGGCCGGTGCGCGGCTGATCGAGAATGCCGTCGCCTGTCATGTCGAGACCGATGCCGAAGGCCGCCTCGTCACGGGCCTGCGCTACAGGCGGCCGGATGGCAGCGATGCGCGCATCATCGCGCGCAGAATCGTTCTGGCAGCAAACGGCATCGAGACGCCGAAGCTGATGCTGATCTCGCGCTCCGATGCCTTGCCGCAAGGTGTGGGCAACAGCTCCGGCCAGGTTGGCCGCAACCTGATGGATCACCTCAATGTCGGCGTCAGCTTCCTGTGGGACAGGCCGATCTTTCCTGGCCGCGGACCGCAGGAGATGTCGGCCATCGTCGATTATCGCGACGGGCCGTTCCGCTCGAGCGAGGCGGCGCGCAAGCTGCATCTTGTCAACATGGCGGATTTGGCAGGCGTCACCGCAGCGCTGATCGAACAGGGATTATCCGGTCCGGAACTGGAACGGCAGATCCGCCATCGCGTGGCGCGCAGGGCCGCGATCGACTGCTTCATCGAGCAGCTTCCCGATTTGGAAAACCGCATCCAGGCCAGCCGCACCGAGATGGACATTCTCGGTATCCCGCGTCCGGAAGCGGTCTACAGCGTTGACGATTATGTCCGCCGCGGCATTAAGGAGACCCTGCGCAGCTATCGCCGCATCGCAGCAGTGCTGGGCGCCACGGAAGTCAAACTGCGCGCCAGCCCGAGCGGCAGCAGCCATATGATGGGAACGACGATCATGGGGGACGATCCCCGCCATGCGGTGGTGAATCGCGAATGCCGCTCGCATGACCATCCGAATCTTTTCATCGCCGGATCGTCGGTCTTTGCCAGCGGGGGAACGGTCAATCCGTCCCTGACCATTGCAGCACTGGCCTTGCGCCTGGCCGATACGATAACGGCCGGCGGTTAGCCCGCCGGCCGTTCATCGTCAGGGATCGCCAAAAAAGCTTCAGGCGAGATTCTGGTTCTGCTTCTGCTCGGCTTCGAGCTGCTTGCTGCGCTGATACTGCTGCAGGAAGTCGATGGGATCGAGCATCAGCGGCGGCATGCCGCCATCGCGGGTGGCATCCGCCACGATGCGCCGCGCGAACGGGAACAGCAGCCGCGGCGCTTCGACCAGCAGCAGGGGCTCGATATGCTCGGGCGGGATATTGGCGATGGTGAACAGGCCGGCATAGTGCAGGTCCACCACGAAAGCGGTCTCCTCGCCATGCTTGGCCTCGCAGAGAATCCGCAGGGTGACCTCGAACATGGTGTCGTTGACCCGCTCGGCCTGGGTTCCGACATTCACGGAGATCTGCGGCGCAGCATTCATGCCAAAGGTGCGCGGCGCCATCGGATGCTCGAACGAGAGATCCTTGGTGTACTGGGCATTGAGCCCGAAGCGCGGTGCATTCTCGGGATTGAAGCCCGGGGGCGGGTTGGCGGTATCGGTCATGACCGGCAATCTTTCTGCTTATCCAAAGGGCGCGCCTCCCTAGCATGCTTTGCAGCGGACCCACAAGGCGGTGGCGGCATTCGGCGGCGGCTGCGCCCGTTAAGCTTGCAAACTGAGCCAGACCGCCTATTTCTTTGTCGGCACGGCATTTTCGGCTACTGGCAGGTCTTTTTAAGGCCGGCTCCATGGCTGGACCGGCCAGATTTCCAGGTTTAAGCTTCCAGGCGATACGGCGACAGGTATTTTTTCCGATGGGCGACGGCGGTTTCCAGTTTCTCGACATTCTGCTGCTTGGCGCGATTGCCGGTTTTATCGCCTTGCGTCTCCGTGCCGTTCTGGGCCAGCGCACCGGCCATGAGCAGCGCCGCCGCCGGCCGCCCTTCGCCGGTCCCAGCCAGGAAAGCGAAGCCGATAAGGGCAGCGAGCGTGACAATGTCGTGGCCCTGCCGCGGCGTGAAGCGGAAAAGGCCGCGCCCGAAGACGCAATCACGGCCCGCCTGCGCGCGGTCGATCCCAGCTTCGACCGTACCGAATTCCTCGCCGGCGCCAAGGCCGCCTACGAGATGATCGTCACCAGTTTCGCCGCCGGCGACAAGGATGCCCTGCGCCCCCTGCTGTCGCGCGAGGTCTTTGCCGATTTCGCCAGCGCCATCGACGAGCGTGCCAAGCGCGACGAGACGATGGAAACCACTTTCGTCGGCATGCGCGCGGCCGATATCATCGATGCGCAGGTCAACGGCCGCATCGCCGAAATCACGGTGAAATTCGAAAGCGAGCTGATCAGCGTCACCAAGGACGCCAACGGCCATGTCGTCGCCGGCCATGCCAATGCCGTCGAACAGGTCACCGATATCTGGACCTTCGCCCGCGACACCAGCTCGCGCGATCCGAACTGGACATTGATCGCCACTTCCGCGCCGCAATGATCCTGGTGCGACGTGCTGCGTTCCTGCCTCGCCGCCGCTGCCCTTCTCCTGCTCGTTTCCGCCTGCGCGCCTAAGCCTGCGCCGCTGGCGTTTCAGCCGGCCCGCTTCAACGACCTGCCCGGTTATGCGCAGGACCGCGTCAGCGAGGCGCTGCCGGCGCTGAGCCGCTCCTGCGCGCGGCTGCAGGCGCGCCCGGCCGAACGCGCGCTCGATGGCTATGAACGCTACGGTACCACTGCCGAATGGACACCTTTCTGCGCCGGTCTCGCCGCCATCCAGCCGGGCGACGATGGCGCGCTGCGCCGCCTGATAGAGGCTCATCTGGCCCCGGTCGGTGTCGTCGGCGACGGCAAGGCGGAAGGATTGTTCACCGGCTATTACGAGCCGCTGGTGCGCGGCAGCCGCCAGCGCGGCGGACCCTATCAGGTGCCGCTCTACCGCCAGCCGCCCGATCTGGTGCAGGTCGATCTCGGCGAGTTCCGCGACAGCCTGAAGGGTCAGCGCATCGCCGGCCGCGTGCGCGACGGCCGCCTGCGTCCCTACGATGACCGCAGCCGCATCGAAGCCGGCGCGCTGGCTGGCAAGAATCTCGAACTCGTCTGGCTCGACGATGCCGCCGACGCCTTCTTTCTGCAGGTACAAGGTTCCGGCCTGGTGCAGCTCGACGATGGCCGGCAGACCCGTGTCGGCTTCGCCGCGCAGAACGGCTTTCCCTATGTCGCTATCGGCAAGGTGATGATCGAACGCGGCTTGCTGCCGCGCGAGGATGTCTCGATGCAGAGCATCCGCGCCTGGCTGCGCGCCAATCCGGATGCGGCGCCGGAATTGCTGCGGCAGAACCCCTCTTACGTCTTTTTCCGCGAATTGCCCGCGCCCAAGGACGATACCGACGGTCCGCAGGGCGCGCAGGGCGTGGCCCTGGTGCCGGGCCGCAGCCTGGCGGTGGACCGCAGCCATTTCGCGCTGGGCATGCCGGTCTGGCTCAGCGCCGCATATCCTGCCGCCGAGCCACCGCATGCACCGCAGCCGCTGCAGCGCCTGATGGTGATGCAGGATACCGGCGGCGCCATTCGCGGCGCCGTGCGCGGCGATGTCTTTTGGGGTCATGGCCCGGCGGCGGAGGCGATTGCCGGACGCATGAAGCATCCCGGCCGCTACTGGATCCTGCTGCCCAAGGCTGTTGCTGCGCGCCTCGCTGCGACCTCGTAGCCGGCCTCTCTTGCATTTCGGCTAGACCAGCCCGGCTGGTTGTCTGGCCGGGCGTTCGATGTCGTCTTGGTCGGACGCGCGCTCTTGTGACAAGATGAGGGAAAAGAACCTCTATCCCGGATTTGCCGACGCGCATGACCAATCAGCCTACCCTCATTGTCCGCCCCTCCCACGAAAGTGATATCCCGGCGATCGCCGCGATCTACGGACATCATGTCCTGCATGGTTCGGCGAGCTTCGAGGAAGTGCCGCCCGATGCCGCCGAGATGGCGCGCCGCCGCAGCGAGATTCTTGCCAAAGGCCTGCCCTATCTGACGGCGGAGCTGGATGGAAAAGTGGTCGGCTACGCCTATGCCGGACCATACCGGACGCGGATCGCCTATCGCTTCACCCTGGAGGATTCCATCTACGTGGCGCCGGATGCGCCGCGCCGCGGCATCGGCCGCGCGCTGCTCAGCGATCTGATCGCGCGCTGCGCGGCCCTGGGCTATCGGCAGATGGTTGCGGTGATCGGCGATACCTGCAACACGCCGTCCATCGGCCTTCATGCCGCGCTTGGCTTCCGCGTGGTCGGCACGCTGCCTTCGGTCGGTTTCAAGCATGGCCGCTGGGTTGATAGCGTATTCATGCAGCGGCCTCTCGGTCCTGGCGATGCCACGCTGCCGGGCGAGCTGGTCACGCCGCAGGCTCGATAGGCCAGTCGCGCGCCACAATTTAATCACCCTCCGCTTCTGGCGCTTAGCCCAGAATGACCGTGGCTTCTTCCAGCAAAGAAGAAGAAACGGAACCCGCCCCAGGCGGATCGCGATGGAGGAGTGAAATGCAAGTGGACAAGGATACACCCGACGCTCAGGTCGAAGCGCGGCGTCGGTTTCTGGCGACATGCGGCAAGTTTGCCATCGCCACGCCGCCGGCCATTACGCTGCTGCTGGCGCAGTCGAACCGCAACTATGTCTTTGCCGGATCCGGCCGCGGCCATCATGGCGGTGGTGGCGGAGGCGGCTTCGGCGGCGGCTTTGGTGGCGGCCATAAGGGCGGCGGGCATAACGGTCCCGGCCATGGCGGTCCTGGCCGCGGCGGTTCGCCGGGTCACGGCGGTGGCCCTGGCCATGGCGGCGGTTCCGGCCGCGGCGGGCGGCATTGATCACTGATTGCCGCTGAACAGGATGTCGCGGCAGCAGATGGTCGTCGCGACATCCGCTTTCTGCGGTGTGCCGATAGGGTGCACCGGGTTGAGGCCAAGGGAGGAGCAGACATGACGGAACCAAGCAAGACTGCATCCGAGCATAATGCGGCGCGGCGTAAATTCCTGGCGCATTGCGGCACATTCGCCGCGGCTACGCCGCCGGCGATCACGCTGCTGCTGGCGCAGTCCGGGCGCAGCTATGCCTTCGCCAGCTCCGGCGGCATTCCGGTCAATGCCAATCTGAAAGACGGCGATTTCGAAACCGTGTTCGGACGGCGCCGGCCCTGGACGACGGTCAACGACCGCCAGTTCCGCAGCCTCACTGATTCCTGATCGTCTTTTTTGACTAGTGGCTTTTGAACAGGCGTGCGACCATCGCATCGCCTGTGCTTTTGCGCAAAAACTGCGCCGCGTGTTGAATCCGCCGCTGAAACAGCGGCGGATTGGTGCCGTAAAGCCCGTCCATGCGATGGGCGGCAAATGCACTCCACAGATTGGCCAGCGGCAGGGTCGCCATCTCCAGCATTGGCATCCGGATCTGCAGCAGGCAGCGCTGCAGTTGCCAGCGCGTCAGCATGCCGGGCCGCTCCGGCAATGGCCAAGGCAGACCCAGCAGCCGGTCGGCCGCCAGCAGATAGGCATGCAGCACGCCGGTCAGACGGTGGCTGCGCATATGGCCGGATAATTCGGTCCAGTCGATCTGGTCGCGATAGCGCCGCGCAAGAGTGACGAAATCCAAAAGCTGACGCAGTTCGAAACTGCCGCGGTAATAGTTGCCGGTGTGATGGACCTGCGCATGCAGGATGTTGTGCAGCACCGCATGCTGGATCGAAGGCGCGAAGGCAACGCCGCAGGGCAAGCAGAGCTGACGCGCCTGCTGCCACAAGGATGCGGCGGGCAGAAGATAGGGCGCATCGACCACTTCCAGATGCAGATCGATCGCTGCCGGCGCGCCATCGCGGGCGAAATCGCCATAGGCGTTATGGCCTTCCGGATAGCGGGCAACAGCGCGGTAGCCGATCCGGCTCAGCGCGTTCAGGGCCGTATCCGCCTGACTGCGCGGCACCAGGAAATCGAGATCGCGGATCATCCGCGCGGCGGGATCGTCGTAATAATCGAGGAACAGGGCCGCGCCGCCCTTCAGCAGCAGCGGCGCAACGCCGGCGGCATTGAAGGCGGCGATGACCTCCTCCGCCTGCTGGCGCAGATGGCTGTTGCGCAGGCCGTTCTGCTCATGCAGCAGGGCAAGGTAATCGCGCAAGTCTTCCGGCAGGCTGTTCCAGTCCTGCGCCGCCGCCAGCGACGGATACAGGGCGGCGCTGATGAAATGCGCATTCGCCAGGGCGAGAATGGGTGGCCAGTCATCGACCTCGCGGCGATGCGCAACGCCGGCCTCGCCGCCGGCCATCGGCCGCAGCGCCTCGGTCAGGATATGCAGAGCCTGGCGGGAGTGGATGGCGATCATGACCGCGCGGCCAGGCCGCAAAGCTGCTCGACCGCGTCCTCGAGCGCTGAAAAACGCAGCTCGAAACACGCGACCTCGCGGATCCAGGCCACAAGCTGCGCGACTTTCGCCGCATCGAGCCCGGCGCCGAGCGGATAGCAATCCTGCATCAGGCGGCGCAGCGCCTCCGGCCGCGGCAGCGGCTCCAGGCGGCTTTTCGCCTGCGGCGCGTGGGAGGGAAACACGATCCAGCCCACCGGCTGGCGGCTGGAGGGGTCGATCCAGCGCTTCGGATCAGGCGGCAGCAGATAGCGCACGTATTTGCCATCCATGCGGCAATAGGTCGGCTGCAGCGCCAGACGCGGGAAGCGGCTTTGCAGCAGCGCCCAGGATCCGCTCTTGAGGCAGATGGCGAATGGCATCGGCCGCGCCTGGAAATCGTCAGTCAGGACGATGGTGTCGTCGCCCAGCAGCGGCAGACCGGCGCCCACCAGAGCCGCGGTCAAGGTGCTCTTGCCGCTGCCCGATGCGCCGGGCATCAGCAGGCAGCGGCCTTTCAGGCTGACGCCTGCCGCATGAAAGGCCAGCGCATCATTGCTGCGCTCCAGTGCAAGACGCACCAGACCGGCCTTGATCATCGGCACGATCTGATTGACGTCGTCGCAGATCTCCGCGTCTTCATTGCCGATCTTCAGAACGCGGTCGCGCTCATCGACCAGAATATCCAGTGCCGCGTCCTTGCATGGATTGGGATCGGCCAGCGGTGCCAGCAATCCGGCGAGCTGCTCGCGCAGCATCGCTGAAGAAGCCCGCAGGCAGAAAGGCATCTCCAGCAGGCGGAAATAGCCGACCTCAAAATCGGGATTGGGCTCCGGCTGGCGCGGCGCATTTTCGGTGTCGCGGAACAATCCAAGCGACCGCCACTGGCTCAGCGCCGTCTCCAGGCAGGCTGCGGCCTGAGCCGCATCAAGACCGAAACTCTGCTGCAGCAATGGCGCGATCTCCTCCGGCGCCAGGCCTTCTTCCAGCTGGCACCAGATGAAGGTGCCGGTGGTATTCAGCGCGTAAAGCTGCTTGGTATCGGCGCGGAACAACACCCCGGCATCGTCGAGGAATTGCAGGCTGACATGGGGGGAAAAGCCAGGCGGGGATAGAGGATCGGGTCTCATGGTTTTGCGGGTTGCCGGAAATGGCCGCGCCATTCAAGCAAAACGGCTTGCACGCATCTGTGAGCAGGCAATGACCGATGCCCCGGCCTGGCCGCTGCTTCGGCCACAGAATTGCGACAGATGAGGCGCTGGTGTGTGGACGGATGTTAAAATTGACTTACAAGGAAAATTTCTGTAACTTGTCAGACAGGTAAGGACATGACTGCCCTGTCTGATCTCTCCCGCCCGGTCCCCAGCCGCGCTGACAGCCTGGCCGAAGCCCTGCTGCAGCCGATCCTTTCGGGCGCCTGGCGGCCGCATGACCGGCTGCCGTCCGAACATGACCTGGCCGAACGCCATGGCGTCAGCCGGGCGGTGGTGCGCGAGGCCATCGCGCGGCTGAAAAGCGAGGGTTATGTCGAAACCCGCCAGGGCAAGGGCGCCTTCGTCGCCGCAGCCCCCGGCGCCAATGCCTTCAGGTTATCGGCGGAACAGGATGCCGATCTGCTGGAACTGCGCGCGCTGATCGAAGCCGACTGCGCCGCGCTGGCAGCCATCCGCCATACCGACACCGATCTTGCCGCCTTGCGCGCAGCCCAGAGGGCGATGCGCAAAGCCATCGCCGCGGGCGGGCTTGGCCTGGCTGAAGACATTCACTTCCATGACACGCTCGCGGCGGCGGCCCATAATCCCGCCTTGCGCCGCTTTGCGGCCTTTGTCGGCCGCCATGCCCGCGAAGCGATGCAGATGGCCCGTCTCAGCCGCTTGCGCTACGAGGACCGGCTTCATGAGATCGAGGCCGAACACGACGCCATCGTGGCCGCGATTGCTGCGCGCGATGCCCAAGCGGCACGCGCCGCCGTGCTGCGCCATATCGATAACGGCCTTCAGCGCCACGGATTGCCACGCCCGGCGAGCGGTTAAAGTGAGTTCAGGGAGACCAGCCCCATGCATGCCCAAACCATCGAAGCAGGCAAGAAGCCCCGCGTAGGGCTGTTCGTGACCTGCCTTGTCGACCTGTTCCGCCCCTCTGTCGGCTTCGCTGCCATCAAGCTGATGGAAGATGCGGGATGCAGCGTCGATGTTCCCGAAGCGCAGGTCTGCTGCGGCCAGCCGGCCTATAATTCCGGTGACCGCAAGGACACGACCGAAATCGCCAGGCAGGTGATCGCCGCATTCGAAGGCTACGATTATGTCGTCGCGCCCAGCGGCTCCTGCGCCGGCATGATCAAGGAGCATTACCCGGCTCTGTTCGCCGCCGATCCAGTCTGGCAGAAGCGCGCGGAAAATCTGAGCGCGCGCATGTTCGAGCTGACCAGCTTCCTCGTCGACGTGCTGAAGATCGATGCGATAAGCGGCGTGACCTGCGAGGCCAGGGCCACCTATCACGATTCCTGCTCGGGCCTGCGCGAGCTCGGCGTGAAGCAGCAGCCGCGCAAACTGCTTGACGGCGTCGCCGGCCTGGAACTGGTGGAGATGAAGACGCCGGAAACCTGCTGCGGTTTCGGCGGCACCTTCTGCGTCAAATACGGCGACGTCTCCACCGACATCGTCAGCCGCAAGACCGAAGACATCGCGCAGACCGGCGCGGATCTTCTGCTGGCCGGCGATATGGGCTGCCTGCTCAACATGGCCGGGCGGCTGCAGCGCGAGGGCCGCAATGTCAAGGTCCGCCATGTGGCGGAAGTGCTGGCCGGCATGACCGACACGCCGGCCATCGGCGAAGCCGAGAAAGCGTGAGGCGCGGCCATGAGCATGACGATCACCGCCCAGGATTTCGAGGCCAATGCCAGCAAGGCCCTGCGCGATCCCAATCTGCGCAAGGCGATGGACATCATCGGCGGCGCGATGGCCAGCCGCCGCGTCGATGCCGCCAGCGCGTTGCCAGAATTCGAGGCCCTGCGCGACGAAGGCGTGAAGATCAAGAACCACGTCCTTGCGCATATCGATCTCTATCTGGAGAAGTTCGAGGAACAGCTTACCAAGCGCGGCGGCAGGCTGCATTGGTGCCGCACGCCGCGCGAGGCGCGCGAAACCATCCTGGCGCTGTGCCGCTCGCGCAATGCCAAGACGGTGACCAAGGGCAAGTCGATGGTGACCGAGGAGATCGGCCTGAACGGCTTCCTCGAGCAGCATGGCATTCAGCCGGTCGAAACCGATCTTGGCGAATACATCATTCAGCTCGCCCATGAGCCGCCCAGCCACATCATCGGCCCGGCGCTGCACAAGACGCGCGAGCAGATCGCCCAACTGTTCGAGGATCACCATCCCGATTACGAACTGCCCAACGCGCCGGGCGTGAAGGCCGGGCCGCGCTCGACCGACCCGCAGACCCTGGTGACGGAAGCGCGCGCCGTCCTGCGCGACCGCTATTTCCAGGCCGATGTCGGCATCACGGGTGCGAATTTTCTGATCGCCGAAACCGGCGCCACGGTGATCGTCACCAATGAAGGCAATGGCGACCTGACGCAGTCATTGCCGAAGATGCATATCGTGGTCTCCAGCATCGAGAAGGTGATCCCCAATCTGGAAGACCTTTCCACCATCCTGCGGATTCTTGCGCGTTCGGCCACCGGCCAGGAGATGAGCGTCTACACGACGCTGTCCTGCGGGCCGAAGCGGCCGGAAGATCCGGATGGGCCCGAGGAATTCCATGTCGTGCTGCTCGATAACGGCCGCAGTGAAATGCTCGGCACGGCCTTGCAGCCGCTGTTGCGCTGCATCCGCTGCGGTGCCTGCATGAACAACTGCCCGGTCTATCATTCGGTCGGCGGCCATGCCTATGGCTGGGTCTATCCCGGCCCCATCGGCGCAGCGCTTGATCCGCACATGATCGGACTGGAAACCGCACGGCATCTGCCGAACGCCTCCACCTTCTGCGGCAAATGCGAAGAGGTCTGCCCGATGCGCATTCCGCTGCCCAGCATCATGCGCTGGTGGCGCGAACAGGCGCATGAACGCAAAATCGGCCCCGCCCTGCCGCGCTGGGGCGTCGAGGCCTGGGCCTTTGCTGCCAAACATCCCTGGCTTTATCGCCTCAGCACGCGCATTGCCGTCGCCGCGCTGAACATGATGTCCAAGGGCAAGGGTCGCTTTGCGAAGCTGCCGCTGGCCTCGGGCTGGACCAATGGCCGCGACCTGCCGGCGCCGCAATCGGCCGAGACCTTCATGGCGCAATACAAGAAGCGGAAGCACTAAGATGAGCCAGTCCCGCGACCGCATCTTCGCCACTTTGCGCAAAGGCCTGCCGGCTGGTGCCGATGATGCCGCGCGCCGCGCCGCTGTGGCCGAGCGCATCGGCCAGCATCCGCGCAACCTGATGCCGAAGCGCGCCCAGCTTCCTCATGCCGAACAGGTGGCGTTGTTCACCGCCAAGGCGGAAGCATTGACGGTCACCGTCGACAGCGTCGCCAGCGAACAGGACGTGCCCGGCAAGATCGCCGATTATCTGGCCCGCCATAACCTGCCGAGCCATCTGCGCGTCTCGCCCGATCCGCTGCTGCAGAACCTGCCCTGGCACGAGCGGCCGCTGCTGCAGGTCGATTACGGTCCCGGCCGCAGCCAGGATCTGGTCAGCGTCACGCCGGCCTTCGCCGGCATCGCCGAGACCGGCACCCTGATGCTGCATTCCGCCAGCAACACGCCGACCACGCTGCATTTCGTGCCGGACCATCATCTGGTGGTGATGTATGAAAGCCAGATCACCGGCACTCTGGAGGAAGCCTTCCAGCGCCTGCGCGACAAGCTCGGCTCCGTCGAAAACTGGCCCCGCACAGTGAACCTTGTCACCGGGCCGTCGCGCACCGCCGATATCGAGGGTGTGCCGGTGCTCGGCGCCCATGGACCGCGGCGCCTGCATATCGTACTCATCAGCGATGGCCCCGCGTCGCAGCAAAGTTAAGCCGGAACCGCTCGTCCCCGATCCGGAGGTGTGGCAGGAAATCGCCCGCGGCGTTAAGCCGATCCGGCGCAGCAACATCGCGCCGCAGCCGCTGGCGCCGCTGCCGAAACTCTACCGCCCCGAAGGCGCGGGCGCGGCGGCATATGCGAAAATCGACGCCAAGGAAAAGCGTCCGCTGCTGCCGGCCCATGTTTCCCCTGGCCGCCATGGCGAGCCGCCGGAGCTGCAGATGGACAAGCGCCTGAAGCAGCGCTTCCAGCGCGGCGAACTGCCCGTCGAAGCCCGCCTCGATCTGCATGGCCTGACGCTCGCCAATGCCGAACGCGCGCTGTCAAAGCTGATCCGCGACAGTCTCGCGCAGCAGAAGCGCTGCCTGCTGGTAATCACCGGCAAGGGCGCCCGGAGCGCTTCAGAGAATGATTTGTCGAGCGGTACCATGTCCGGGCGCGGCGTGCTGCGCGCCTGGCTGCCGGACTACCTGAAACGCGGGCCCTGGCGCGAGCAGATTCTGGGCGTCACGCCTGCGCGCCCGCATATGGGCGGCACGGGGGCTTTTTATGTACTGCTCAGAAGGCAGCGCAATGACGGTCGATAAATGACGCCTGCCGTGGCAGGCTTGAGCCGGGCCAAGCCCGAGCACGGTTTCATTCGGATTTCTGGATAGTCGTCGATGTCCATTCACCAGTATTTCTCCCCCGATTACGCAACGGCGCGTCAGGCCTTCCTGAAGGCGGCCAGGCAGGCCAATGCTGCCGCCATCGAAAGCATGCCGCATCCGCTGAAAGGCATCGCGGGTGAGGATCTTTTCACCGATCTCGCCTGGTTCGGCCCGCGCGATGCCCAAGCCGTGCTGGTCACCGTCTCGGGCACCCATGGCATCGAAGGCTATTACGGCTCCGGCTGCCAGGTCGGATGGCTTTCGGAAGGCCATATCAACCGCCTGCCGTCCGGCATGGCGATGCTGCTGATCCATGCGTCCAACCCTTATGGCTTTTCCTGGGGTCGGCGGGTCAACGAAGACAACATGGACATCAACCGCAACTTCATTGATTTCGAAAAATCCGCGCCGCCCGCCAACCCGGCCTATGCCGAAGTGCATCCCTGGCTGCTGCCGGAAAGCTGGGACGACGACACCGCCCGCGCCATACAGGAAAAGCTGACGGCATATTTCGAGCGCGTCGGCGCCAAGGCGGCGACGGCTGCCATCGTCGGCGGCCAGCACAGCCATCCGGACGGCATCTTCTACGGCGGCAAGGAGCCCTGCTGGTCGCACCGCACCATCAAGGCGATTGCGGAAAAATATCTGAAGCAGGCCCGGCATGTCTGCGTCATCGACTTCCATACCGGGCTTGGCCCCTTCGGCTATTCGGAACTGATCTGCCGGCATCAGCCGGGGTCCGAAGCACTGCGGCTCGCGCAGGCCTGGTGGGGCGATGCGGTCACTTCGCCGGCGATGGGCCAGTCGGACTCGCCGATCATCGAAGGCAATCTGCGCATGGGCCTTGTGCGCTTCTGCGAACCGGCCACCACGGTGGCGATCAACATCGAGGTCGGCACCATCAGCTCGCAGGATGTGCGGCTTTCGGTGATCGCCGATAACTGGCTGCATCTGCGCGGCGACGTCTTCTCGCCGCTCGGACAGAAGATCAAGCGGCAGATCCGCGCCGCCTTCTATCCGGAAAGCGATGAATGGCGCGGCCTCTGCTATCCGCGCGCGGTGGAAATCCAGCAGCAGGCCATCGCCGGCCTGGCGGCGGCGTTGCCTTCGCCATGACGCCCTTCGGCGCCCGCATCCGCAGCCTGCGTCAGGCGCGCGGCGTTACCCTGAAACAGATGGCAGCCGATATCGGCGTGTCGGCCGCCTATCTCTCGGCGCTGGAGCATGGCCATCGCGGCCGCCCGTCCTGGCTGCTGCTGCAGCGCATCTGCGGCTATCTCAACATCATCTGGGATGACGCTGAGGAACTGGCGGAACTGGCAAAGCTGTCGCATCCGCGCGTCACCATCGACACGGCGGGTCTGTCGCCGAAGGCAACCCTGCTGGCGAATGAGCTGAGCCGCAAGATCGCCAGCCTGGATGACAGCAGGCTCGACCAGATGCTCAAGCTGCTGCGCGGATAACCGCGAACAGTTTCACCTGCGCCACGGGTATCGCTGATCTCTGGCCTCCACTGAGACCAGGAATGTCACGACTTTGCCGCGTGATCGCCCCCTTGGTGACGCTGTTTTCCTCCCTACATCGTTAAGTAGCTCCTTCGGGCGTTACCAAAGCCTTGGCTGCCGTGTTGAACAGGCGTCAAAGGAGGTCCCCGGTGAGTCTCGCCGAAGCAACGGATGGTATCGACCAGATAAAAACGGCGTCAGCACTGCTCCAGCCCGGACGGAATGTGTGGCGATGCGAAAAGGCCGCGCGTGTTGCCGTGCTGGTGGATGCGGCCGCCTATTATGGTGTGCTGCGGCAGGTTTTGCGTAACGCCAAGCGCAGCATCTACATCATTGGCTGGGATATCGACAGCCGCACGCCGCTGGTCGGTGCCGACGGCAAGACCGGCGACGATCTGCCGCCGCGCCTGGGGCCGTTCCTGTCCGAACTGGCGGCGCGCAGCCCGGATCTGTCGATCAAGCTGCTGCTGTGGGATTACGCGCCGCTCTATTCGCTGGAGCGCGAGAAGATTCCAGCCCTGACCCTGCAATGGAGCACGCCGCCCCAGATCGAGCTTTGCCTCGACAAGATGCTGCCGATCGGCGCGTCGCATCACCAGAAGATCGTTGTGGTGGATGATGCGGTGGCGTTCTCCGGCGGCCTCGATCTCACCATCCGCCGCTGGGACACTGCCGAGCATGCGCCGGGCAATTTGCTGCGCGTCGATCCTGCCGGCGTGATGTACCCGCCCTTCCATGACGTGCAGATGATGGTCGATGGCCCTGCTGCCCGCGCGCTGGGAGATCTTGTTCGCATGCGCTGGCAGCGCGTCACGCAGGAGCGCCTCGCCCCTGTGGACGTTCCTGTGGACGAGGTAGCGTGCGAGCCAGATCTGTGGCCGGAAACGCTGCAACCGCATTTCCGCAATACCACAATCGGCATCGCGCGGACGCATCCGCGCTACGGCGCGGAGGTAGAGATCCGCGAAATCGAGCATCTGTTCCTCGATATGATCCGCAGCGCGCGCCGCAGCATCTATATCGAGAACCAGTTCCTGACCTGCAACATCGTGGCCCAGGCTCTGGTCGATCAGCTCAAGGCGCGGCCCGATCTGGAAGTCGTCATCGTCACGCCGAAAACCTATTACAGCTGGCTCGAACAGCAGAGCATGCTGTCCGGCCGCATCCGCTTCATGCGCTGCCTGCGCCAGGCCGGCGTCGATCACCGTGTCCGGCTGCTCTATCCGCATATCTGCCGCGATGGCCAGGAGGCCGATGTCAAGGTGCATTCCAAGGTCATGATCGTCGACGACCGCATTCTGCGGGTCGGCTCCGCCAATCTGTGCAACCGCTCGGTCGGCCTGGATACCGAATGCGATCTTGCGATCGAGGCGAGCAATGAGCAGGAGCGCGATGGCGTCACCCTGCTGCGGAACAGCCTGCTGGCTGAACATTGCGGCGCGACGGCGCAGGAGGTCGCCGAGGTTCTGGCGCAGAACCAAGGCTCGCTCTTTGCCGTGCTCGATGCTTTCCCAAATCGCGAGCACCGCCTGCTGCCGGTCGAAGACCGCACCATGGCCGGCCTCGATCTCATCGCGCCGATCAATCTGCTGGCCGATCCCGAACGGCCCTTTGGCGCGGAGGATTACTTCACCTCCTCCGACAGCGATCCGCCGCGCGTCAGCCGGATTGCCCGCGTGATCAAGCTCAGCACCGTCGCCATCGGCCTCCTGCTGCTCGTGCTGGCCTGGCGCTACACGCCGCTGGCGGCTTCGATCTCGCCGGAAAACCTGACGGAGTCTTTTGCCCGCATCGCCGACAGCCCCTGGGCCCTGCCCATCGTGCTCGGCGTATTCGTCGCCGCTGGTCTGGTGGCATTCCCGGTCACTTTGCTGATCGCGGCCACAGCTGCGGCATTCGGCACCTGGCAGGGACTGCTGTTTGCCACCATGGGCGCGCTGGCCAGCGCCTTGATTACCTATGCCATCGGCCGGCGTCTGGGCGCGCAGATGCTGCGGCAGGTCATGGGGCCGCGCATTCATCGCATCGCCTGCCGGGTCAAGGATAACGGCATCGTTGCGATGACCATGGTCCGGCTGATGCCGACGCCGCCCTTCACGCTGGTCAATCTGGTGGCGGGCGCGGCCAGGATCCGCATCTCCGACTACATGGCCGGAACCGTGCTGGGCCTGGCGCCGGGCATCGTCGCTCTGTCGGCTCTGGGCGGGCAGGTCTTCGACATGCTGCACTCGCCAAGCTTTGTCGACATCCTCATCTTCGTTGCCACCCTGTCCGGCTGGCTCGGCGTCTCCGTCTGGCTGCAGCGGATCATCTCCCGGCACCGGAAGGCGGAGGCGTGAGCGAGCAGGAAGCGCCCCGCATCCGCGTCCTGACCTGGAATGTCCATAGCGGCATCGGTCCGGACGGACGCTACGATCTCAAGCGCGTCGTCGATCTGGTGCGCAGCCATAATCCCGATATCGTCGCCCTGCAGGAGATCGACTCCCGCGGCAAGGGCGAGACCTCGCCGTTTTCCTTTCTCGCGCAGTCGCTCGGCAGCCATGCGGCGGAGGCCAAGACCATCCTGGCGCCCGATGGCTATTACGGCCATGCACTGATCAGCCGCTGGCCGATGGGCGAGATCGCGCTGCACGATCTTTCCATCTACCGGCGCGAACCGCGCTGCGCCATCGAAACCACGGTGGCGACCCCCTGCGGTCCTTTGCATCTCGCCACCGTGCATCTCGGGCTCGGCTGGCACGAGCGGCGCCAGCAGGCGGCGATGCTGGCTGCCATCGCCGGCACCTCGCGGCGCACCACGGTGATGATGGGCGACTTCAACGACTGGTTTTTCTTCGGATCGGTGCGCAGCGTGCTGAAAACCATCCTGCCGACCCGCACCATGCACCGGACCTGGCCCGCGCGGCGGCCGCTTTTCCGGCTCGATCGCATCTATTGCCGTCCGCATGGCGCGCTTTGCCGCTCCTGGGTTGATCCTGCCGCGCGCAAAATTTCCGATCACCTGCCGGTGATTGCCGACATTCGCCTGGATACCAATGTCGATCCGGCTGTGCCCGGCCCGCAGGCGCTCAGCCTGAGCGATCCCGAGGCGCGGCTGCCGGCCGAACCATGATTGGCTGAGCCGTGAGATTCATTTGAGGCGGTACTGCGCCAGCCGCATACCGCTGTCGATCAGCAGCGTCTCGCCGGTGATATTCGGCGCGGAGGTGAGGAAGAAGACGATGCTTGCCGCGATATCCTCGGGCTGGTTGGTGCGGCGCAGCGGCGCCAGCGTATTCCAGGTCTCCTGCGCGGCCTGATAACCAGCCTCGCCCATGCCCTGCTTCAGCCATTCGCCTTCGACAAAGCCGGGGCAGACCGAATTGATGCGCACCTCCGGCCCCAGCACGCGGGCCAGACCCAAGGTCATGCCGTTCAGCGCTGCCTTGGAGGCGACATAGGCAAGCGAGGAGCCCATGGCCGTGATGGCGGCGGTGGACGAGACATTCACCACCGCGCCCCTGGTGGCGCGCAGATACGGCTCGGCGGCGCGGATCATCTGGAACGGGCCGATGGTGTTGACGGCATAGATGCGCTGGAAATCTTCCGCTGACAGTCCGCCAAGATCCTTATGCGCGACGAATTTGGTGGTGCCCGCATTGTTGACCAGGAAATTCAGGTGGCCGAAATGAGCCACCGTCTCGTCCACGATGCGGCGGCAGGCGGCGTCATCGGAAACATCGCCCGGCGTAAGAAAAGCCCGCGCACCCAGCGCCTCGCATTCGGCCGCGACGCGTTCGGCGGCTTCCTTGCTTTTCGAGTAATTGATCGCAACCGAACAGCCGCGCCGCGCCAGCAGCCTAGCCGTGGCGGCACCGATGCCGCTGGACGCACCGGTGATCAGGGCAACGCAATCTGTCAATTCGGCCTTCGACTCGGGCATGGCTTTCCTCCGCTATTCTTCGCCGTTGCGAATAGAATGGCGGAATTCGGCCGCGCCGTCACCTTTGGCGTAGCGGCAGCCTGCCCGGGTCAGGCCGCTTCAAAGGATGTATTTGCTGAGGTCGCTGTTCTTGGCGAGGTCGCCGACGCGCTTGCGCACATATTCGGCATCCACCTTCACCATCTGGCCGGAATGGTCGGACGCCGTGAAGCTGATTTCCTCCAGCACGCGCTCCAGGATGGTGTGCAGGCGGCGGGCACCGATATTCTCCACCCCGTCATTTACGTCGGCGGCGATCTGCGCGATCGTGTCGATGGCATCCTCTGTGAATTCCAGCGTCACCTGCTCGGTGGCCAGCAGCGCCACATACTGCTTCAGCAGGCTGGCTTCCGGCTCGGTCAGGATGCGCTTGAAATCCTCCCGGGTCAGGCCCTTCAGCTCGACGCGGATCGGCAGGCGGCCCTGCAATTCGGGCAGCAGGTCGCTCGGCTTGGCCAGATGGAAGGCGCCGGAAGCGATGAACAGGATATGGTCGGTCTTCACCGGGCCATGCTTGGTCGCCACCGTGGTGCCTTCGATCAGCGGCAGCAGGTCGCGCTGCACACCCTCGCGGGAGACGTCGCCGCCGCCGCGATATTCGCTGCGCGCGCAGATCTTGTCGATCTCGTCGATGAAGACGATGCCGTTCTGCTCCACCGCGGTCAGCGCTTCCTTGGTGACCATCTCCTGGTCCAGCAGCTTGTCGCTTTCTTCCTGCGTCAGCGCCGCCATGGCTTCTTCCACGGTGGTCTTGCGCGGCCGCCGGCGGATGCCGCCCAGCGCCTTGCCCAGCATGTCCTGCAGATTGATCATGCCCATCTGCGCGCCGGGCATGCCGGGGATCTCGAACATCGGCATGCCGCCGCCGCTGTCGGGCAGGTCGATCTCCAGCTCGCGCTTATCGAGTTCGCCCTCGCGCAGCATCTTGCGGAATTTCTGCCGCGTCTCGACGCTGGCCTTCTCGCCCACCAGCGCATCGAGCAGGCGCTCCTCGGCGGCAAGCTCGGCCCGGGCGCGCACTTCCTTGCGGCGGCGCTCGCGGGTCATGCTGACGCTGATCTCGACGAGGTCGCGCACGATCTGCTCGACATCACGGCCGACATAGCCGACCTCGGTGAATTTCGTCGCTTCCACCTTCAGGAAGGGCGCGTTGGCGAGTTTCGCCAGGCGGCGCGAAATCTCGGTCTTGCCGACGCCGGTTGGGCCGATCATCAGGATATTCTTCGGCAGCACTTCCTCGCGCAGGCCTTCGGGCAGCTGCTGACGGCGCCAGCGGTTGCGCAGGGCGACGGCGACGGCCTTCTTGGCCTCGGCCTGGCCGACGATGTAGCGGTCGAGTTCGGAAACGATTTCGCGCGGCGAAAAGGAGGTCATGCGATCTTTTCGATGATGATGTTGCGGTTGGTATAGACGCAGATGTCAGCGGCGATCTCGAGAGAGCGCCGGGCGATCGCTTCGGCGTCCATATCGTCGCGGTCAATCAGGGCGCGGGCCGCGGCCAGGGCGTAATTGCCGCCCGATCCGATTCCGATCAGGCCATCCTCGGGCTCCAGCACGTCGCCGGTGCCGGTCAGCACCAGGGACACGTTTTTGTCGGCCACCGCCATCATTGCTTCCAGGCGGCGCAGATAGCGGTCGGTGCGCCAGTCCTTGGCGAGTTCCACGCAGGCGCGGGCGAGCTGGCCGGGATAGCGCTCCAGCTTGTTTTCCAGCCGCTCGAACAGGGTGAAGGCATCCGCGGTCGCGCCGGCAAAGCCGCCGATGATCGACCCGTCGCCCAGACGGCGCACCTTGCGGGCATTCGATTTGATCACAGTCTGGCCGAGGCTGACCTGGCCGTCGCCGGCCAGCACAACCTGTCCGTTTTTACGCACCGCCAAAATGGTAGTGCCATGCCAGGTGGCGTGCCGGTCTTCGCTGCTGCTCATTGAGGGAACCTTCGTCTTACGGTGGCCTCCTCATGTAGGAAAGCCCAAGCCCGGACGCAAGCACGCTCGTTATGGTAACTGTCGAATTGTACAACGGCGCGTTTTGCTACCATCGGTTTTCTACGACGAAAGAGTAATCGGAAGAAAACTCGACGACCCCGGCGGCTGCTTCTAAAATCGCCGCATCGGTGCGGGCAGAGGCCGATGGGGGTAATATGGAGTTTCTGGTCGATCCCAAGGGGGCCTGGTCCCGCTGGCCATCAGAGAATCTGGCTGCAGAACTGGGTTATCCGCGGGCGGATTTTGATCTCGCCGGCTATCTTGCGCGCAATCTTGGCTATGTCTGGCTGGTGGTGCTGCCCGAATATACGCTGGTGCAGTTCCGCGCCGGGATGCTGTCAGAGGCCACGGTTTCCTCGCTCGAGCCGTTCCTGAACAACGCCGCCAAGTCCACGCCGGTCGGGCTCGTCTTCTATTCCATGGGCTGGATGGAAGAGGTGTTCTTCGAGCCCAAGGCGATCGGCCCGCGTCTGCGCGAACTGGCCAACCTGCGGGAGCCGAAGCTGCGCGATCTTTATATCCGCCGCGAACACAATCCCGCGCATTGGTCGCGCACGCAGCGCAGCTCACTGTCACAGCTCTTCAGCCTCTGGCGCGAACGCAATGGCGTGTTCGACGAGCGCGCGATCGAATTCCTCGCCAGTTCCGATCTCAATCCCCGCACCGTGCTGATGGAGCCGCATCGCGAGCATGGCCTGCGGGTCATCTATTCCGGCGCGGGCTTTACCGCCTATGACAGCTATTCGCTGTCGAACACGGTCGGTCACGGCATCGAGGACCAGCCGGACAAGGCTTACGGAAGCTGGGCGCGGCAGTTCTACGATTCCTGCCTGCAAAGCGGCGGTCCGATGGTCGACGATGTCGACGCCATCATCGAGCAGCCCGATCACGATCCGCGCCGTCGCCGCTACCAGCGCCTGATTCTGCGCTGGCAGCGGCCCGATGGCGGCATCGTGCTGTCCGGCAGTTCGATCCTGAATCCGCCCTATCTGACGATCCCCCTCGATTGCGCCTCCTGACCCGCAGCGGTCAGGCCGGCAGCAGCACGGGTTTCTCCGCCGCCTCGCGCATCTCGCGCTGCCTGGTCTCGGCGGCTTCAAGCTGCGCGGGGAATTGCGCCATGTCGTTGAGCTGCTCCTCGCGGCCCATCCAGACCAGCGCGCCTTCGTAACGCGCGCTGACTGACGAATTCAGCCACTCGATTCCCGGCTCGATATTGCGATAGCCATAGGCGGCAGCGACGTTGTTCTGCACCAGCTTCATGCTGACCAGGCTGATGGTATGGCCGATATCCCATTTGGTCAGCGCCAGCGCGCGCGAGATGCGCGGCAGGATCAGCATCATGTGGCGCCGGCGGTAATCGGGATGCACCCAGCCCGAGCCGGAGAAGACGATGCGGCCGCTGATGCGCGCGGCGCTCGGCGCGGTGACCGTGCAGCTTTCGCCCGGCCGCTTCTGCCGCTCAGGATCGGGATAGAACAGGCGCAGGCTGGTCAGGTAGTCCGCCAGGCTTTCGCTGCCGAGATCGAAATAGCGCGCCGCCTGCGTGGTGACGATCTGTCCGTCGGCATCGGTGCCGATGATCCAGAAGCCGTTGCTGGCATTGATGCCGCCATAGGCTGCGTCGAAGGCCGGTGCCAGCCCGTGCCAGCTGCCGCTGTTGCGGGCATTCACCTCCCGCAGCAATTCGAAATCGGTGCTCAGCGTCAGCATCACGCCGCGGTCGCGCGCAGCCTTGTCGGCGGCGAGGAAGAAGCGGGCGAGCTGCTCGCGCGGGCCATGTTCGACGGTGATCTGGTCAGGCAGACGCGCCGTGCGGCGGAACGCCGTCATCGGCCGGTTTGCAGCGGGACGAAGATCGGTAGTGAAGATAGTCATCGCAGTCTCCATTGCTATGCGAGGCAGCAACGAGACTATCCCGTTATGGTGATGTGTCCACGACACCCCGCCCCGCCAGCGTTGCAGGCGTTATGCGATGCGCCGTGAAACGGGAAACTCGATGTAAAACGATTGCGCAAAATAAAACGGGCCGCGTTGCGGCCCGTTGATTGAATGCGATCGTGTTCGAGATGATCGAGTCGATCTGTAAGCGCCGCGCATGGCAGCGCTTAATTTAAGCCGTTATCCCTGCGCAGGTTCGGAGGACGCGTCCTCTTCGCCCTCGGGCTTGCCGCTATAGGAGGCAGCCGCCGCCTTGATCAGCTGGAAAATACGGTCGCGGACGGTGGGATCGGTGATCTTGCCGAAATTGCGCACGAGTTCGAGCGCCTGACGGCGCGAAACCGGGCTCTTGTCCTGCTCAATCTCCGAGACCACGGCATGCTCGGGGCGCGCCTGCGGCTGCTGCTCGATACCGGGCATGTCCTCGAAGAAGTAGGAGGGCGGCACATTGAGGATCTGGGCAAACTGCTGAAGACGGCTGGCGCCGATGCGGTTCAAACCCTTCTCATACTTCTGGATCTGCTGGAAGCTCAGGTTAACGGCAGCGCCCAGACGTTCCTGGCTGAAACCGGCGAGGGTCCGACATGCCCGCAAACGGGCCCCGACATGCGCGTCGTACGGGTTCGGTTTACGCATCGACTTCTCCCTCAAAAGTGAGTCTGCTGGTGTAATAATGATAGTGTTTTTACCATCAGTTGCCAGCCGTTGCTACCGGGCTCGGGGGTCTGGCATGAATACAAAAGCCGGGGGATTTCCGGCACTTAGGGGCTCCAGCCGGGACCCAAATCCACCTTGTAAGAGAATGAGTTAGTCAAATGCAACCGCTCTTTGGGCGCCCGGGAAGACCGCGGCCGCCCAGTCCAGCGGGGCGATGTAAATTTATCGTAACGTAAGCCCAGCGGCCGGATTCCGGCCGCGTCAAAGATGCATCTTAGCGCGTAGATCGCTTGACCATTATCGGTTCTGCCGTAAGGGTAGAAACCGGTTGAGGGGTGGAATGCCAGTTTTGGGCTTTGTGTCACGTCGTTCCGCAGGACTCTGCGGAACTGCAATGGAGTAGCGCATGCGCTCTTCGGCTGCCCGCCGCCCCCTGCCCGCCCGGCGCCCCGCGTCCGGTGAGCCCGGCCTGCCGGCCCGCTTCAGCCATGCCGTTGCAATCTCTAGTCAAGGCGCCAGCCTGCGGCGCGCGTTATCGTAGTTCGCGAAGGAGTTTCGTCCGATGGCCGTTTCCGAGTCCGCTGCCGAGCATGATGCCGCCTCCATGGCCGACGCCGCCGATGCTCCGCCGCCTCAGGACAATGTCCCGACCCGCCGCCGGGCGCCGCTTGCCGTCTGGTTCTCCAAGCTGGGCATCCGCCCCCGCATTGCCATCGGTTTCATCGCCTCCCTGTCGCTGCTGGTGATCATCGCGGTTGCCGCGATCATCGGCATCAAGCGCGGCGATCAGGCTTTCACCACCTATGACGCCGTCGTCGAAAATGGCCGCTTAGGCCAGGCATTCGAGCGCGACCTGCTTGATCTGCGCCGCAACCTGCTGCTCTATGTCGAGCGCGACGATCCGCGTGGCCTGCTGGCCCTGCGCCGGGTCGAGCCGCAGCTCAACGAGACGCTCGCGGCCATGATCGATACCACGGCCGATCAGCAGCGGCTGGAGCTTCTGAAAGAGATCGACGCGCAGCTCAAACAGACATTCAACAATCTCGGCCAGGCGATCGCGGCGCGTAACAAGCTGAAGGAAATCAACGGCAGCCAATTGGAAGTCTACGGCCCGCGCACCCGCGACGTGCTGGTCCATCTCGTCCGTGCCGCCAACCAGCAGAACAAGTTCGCCGTCGCTGCCGAAGCCGGCCTGGTGCTGGATACCTTCTCCGAAATCCGCATCGCCGCCACGCGCTTCATCGGCCAGGGCGACATGGCCATGGCCAACGAAGCCAGCGGCAAGGTGCTCAACTTCGTGGAGGCGAGCGAGTCCCTGAAGCTGCAGCTCGCCGATGATGCGAAGGACCTGCACAAGATGGCCGAAGAGGCCGAGGGCTTCGCCACGCAATATGGCGCCGGCATTCTCGAAGCCTCCAAGGTGGCCGGCGACGTCAATCGCCTGATCTATCAGGAAATCGAAACCGCCATCGCCGAGATCAACGACCGGCTGGAAAAGATCAAGATCAGCCAGATCGAGGAGCTGCGCAACGAGCGTGTCACCGCCGATGCGGCCTTCGACGCCACCTTCCTCACCGTGCTGGTGATGGCGCTGGCGGCGCTCGGCGTCGGCATCATCTTCGCCTGGCTGATCGGCCGCAGCATCGCCAATCCCATCGCGGCGCTGACCACCAGCATGGGCATCCTGGCGGAAGGCGATTACAGCGCCGCCATCCCAGGCCTTGAGCGCGGCGACGAGATCGGCCGCATGGCCGCCGCCGTCGAAGTCTTCAAGCGCAACGGCGCCGAGAACGAGCGGCTGCGCGGCGAGGTGGAGGCCGAACGCGCCGCCGCCGAACAGCGCCGCATCGAACAGGACAACCTGCTGGATCGCGCCGTGGGCGAGATCGTCGCAGCTGCCGCTGCAGGCGATCTGACCCAGCGCATCGACACCGCGCCGCTATCCGGCGTTGCTGCCAAGCTCGGCGGCGGCGTCAATCAGCTTCTGGATACCATCGGCGCAGCCATCGACGAGGTGGGCGGCGTGCTGGCGGGTCTGGCCAAGGGCGATCTCACCCATCGCGTCACCGGCGATTACCGCGGCGTCTTCGCCAAGCTCAAGGACGACGTGAATACCGCCAGCGCGAACCTGGCCGATGCCCTGCGGCAGATTGCCGACAGCGCCAACACCGTGCGCGATGCTGCCAACGAAATCTCGGTCGGCAGCCAGGATCTGTCGCAGCGCACTGAAAGCCAGGCGGCCGCGCTGGAGCAGACCGCAGCCTCGATGCATGAGGTCACCGCCACGGTGAAGCAGAATGCCGAAAATGCGCAGGCTGCCAACCAGCTGGCCTTGAGCGCGCGCAGCACGGCGGAAGCCGGCGGCAAGGTGGTGAGCGAAGCCGTCAGGGCGATGAGCGAGATTGAGGGCAGCGCGCAGAAGATTTCCGACATCGTCGGCCTGATCGACGAGATCGCCTTCCAGACCAATCTGCTGGCGCTCAACGCATCCGTCGAAGCCGCGCGTGCGGGCGAAGCGGGCAAGGGCTTCGCCGTGGTGGCGCAGGAAGTGCGTGCGCTGGCGCAGCGGTCTGCGAATGCCTCGAAGGACATCAAGGCGCTGATCCAGACCTCGAACGGTCAGGTGAAGTCGGGCGCCGCGCTGGTCAATCAGGCCGGCGACAGCCTCAGCGAGATCGTCACCGCGGTGAAGAAAGTCTCCGACATCATCGCCGAGATCGCGACGGCCTCTGCCGAACAGGCGCGCGGCCTGGAAGAGGTCAACGGCGCCGTGACGAATATGGACGAGATGACCCAGCGCAATGGCGCCCTCGTCGAAGAGACCACCGCCTCGGCGCAGACGCTGGCCAATCAGTCAGACGAACTGGCGACCCTGATTGCGCGCTTCCGTCTCGCTTAAGACTGCTTCATTTCGATAGCATCGGCACTGGCGCCCGGCTGTTTCGACGGCCGGGCGCTATTCAGTTTCGCCCCCTGCGCAGCACGGCCTGAATATCAACGCATGCGCGATGGCGGTTCTGCTTTAGTCCTTAGAAAAGCATAATAGTGCATTCTCACCCTATCGAAAAAGCGGTAAACCTTACCGTTTCCACTCGCCAAAAAGGAATGTCCGCCCTATTCTGGACTCGCAGCACGAGTCCGACCGTCTGCAAAATTAGAGTTTTCTGCTCTTTTTCTTATCGATGCGGCGTTCAGTCGTGTTGTTCGGCTTTTCCGGAGCGATCCAGCAACATTCACCATGTTTCGAGGAAATCTTTCCGACCTCGCGCGGCATGACGGCCACGATCCGGTTTGCCGGATGACCGATGCGCCCCACCACGCGCCTCATGGGGCGGCGCGTTGCGATGCCGGCTGACGGAGACGCCGAGATGCCGCTTCAGTTCGGCCGGATCCTGGCCCTGCTTCAGGCTACCCCGCTGCCAACCGATCTGATCGACAATCCCGCCCGCACCGGCCAGTGGCTGGTCTCGGTCGGCAACCTGCATCAGGCCCAGGGCATGCTGCGCTCCCGCGATCCGGCCCTGGGGCGCAGCGAAACCCGCGGCGAGCGCGTGGTGCGCCATTTCAACCGGATGATCCACGGCCTGCCGCTGGCCTGCCTGGATGGCATGTCGCCGATCAGCAAGCTCGCCCTGCTCTGGCCGCTGTTGCGCGATCTGGAGGGCTGGTGCCTGCGCCATGCCCCGAAACTTGCGCTGGATCGCGCGCCGTTAGAGGCGGTTTTGCGCCAATATCACGCGGCCCTGGAGCTGATGGCGGCCCGTCATGCGGCGCCCGATCCGCCGCTGCGGATGGCCGGGAGCGTGCCGGCCGGCGAGTAAGCGTCGGATAACGGCGAACCGGGCTGCGGCGCCGCATAGGCTGGCCTCGCCGCCCGCTTCCTGCTATACCCCGCCCGAATTCCGATTGCAGTCAGGCGGTCCCTCGCGGGCCGGCGGAAGGAGAGCGGTATGGCCGAACGCAAGGCCAGCGTTGCCCGGAAAACCAATGAAACCGATATCGCCGTTCAGGTGAACCTGGACGGCAGCGGCAGCTACAAGGTCAGCACCGGGGTCGGTTTCCTCGACCATATGCTCGAGCAGCTGTCGCGCCACAGCCTGATCGACCTCGAGGTTCAGGCCAAGGGTGACATCCACATCGACTTCCACCACCTGACCGAAGATACCGGCATCGCCATCGGCCAGGCCGTGGCGCAGGCGCTCGGCGACCGCAAGGGCATCAACCGCTATGGCGATGCGCTGATTCCGATGGACGAGACGCTGACCCGCGTCGCCATGGACATTTCCAACCGGCCGTATCTGATCTGGAAGGTGAACTTCACCAAGCCCAAATTGGGCGACATGGATACCGAGCTGTTCAAGGAATGGTTCCAGGCATTTGCGCAGAATGCCGGGATCACGCTTCATGTCGAAAATCTCTACGGCGAGAACAACCATCATATCGTGGAGTCCTGCTACAAGGGTCTGGCCCGCGCGCTGCGTCATGCCGTGACCCTGGACGCCCGCAGCCCGCATGCGGTGCCGTCCACCAAGGGCAAGCTGTAAGCGGGGCGTTCATGCGTTTCTTCACCTTGCATGAGCGCCCCGGCAACGGCGGCGATCCCGATCTGCTGGCCGTAGGGTCCGGCTTTTCCTGGTGGGCTGCGCTGTTTCCGCTGATCTGGCTGCTGTGGCATCGCCTGTGGCTTGGCCTTGCGATCTATATCGTCGCCGGCCTGCTGCTGGGCCTGGCGCTGGATCTTGGCGGCATCGCCGAACCGGCTGCCACGGTGATCGGCCTTGGCATCAGCTTCCTGATCGGCGCGATGGCTGCCGATTACCGGCGCTGGACCTATGACCGCCGCGGCTATCGCATGGTCGGCGTGGTGCTGGCGCGCGATGCGATGGAAGCGGAAGAGCGCTACATGCTGGAACGTTACGGGCGTTCGCGCGGATCGCAGGCGCAAACCGCGCCGCCATCCACGCTGCCGCCCTTTGTTCCGACGCCGCCGCGTGCGCCGATGGGCGGCAATATCGGCGGCAACGCTGCCGCCTTCCCGCGTCTGGTCTGAGCCGTGCCATGAAACTTGCTCTCATCGATTACGGCTCCGGCAATCTGCGCTCTGCTGCAAAGGCGATACAGCGCGCCGCCGCGGATAACGGCCTCGCGCTTGATCTGATGGTGACCAACCGCGTCGAGGATGTCGTTGCCGCCGAGCGCATCGTGCTGCCTGGCGTCGGCGCCTTTGCCGACTGCTATCGCGGCCTTGCGGCCTTGGATGGCATGATCGATGCCTTGAACGATCAGGTGATCGCCAAAGGCAAGCCGTTTTTCGGCATCTGCGTCGGCATGCAGCTGATGGCCAGCATCGGCCGCGAGCATGGCGAGCATAAGGGCCTGGGCTGGATTCCCGGCGCAGTCGAACTGATTCAGCCGAGCGATGCCAGCCTGAAAATCCCGCATATGGGCTGGAACGAGCTGCGCATCCTGCGCGACCACCCGGTATTTTCCGGCATTGTCACAGGCGACCATGCCTATTTCGTGCACTCCTATCACATGAAGCCAGAGGATCGCGCCGTGGTGCTGGCCGAAGCCGATTATGGGGGCCCGGTACTGGCGGCGCTTGGCCGCGACAATCTGGTGGGGACGCAATTCCATCCGGAAAAAAGCCAGGCTACCGGATTGCGGCTGCTGGCTAATTTCCTGCGCTGGAAGCCTTGAGGAGTAGCGTATGACGATCAAGGTGAAGGACATCACGCCAAGCGCGGTGGTCGAGAAGATCGCGGCGCTGACGGATGACGAACTCGACGAGCTCTGCGACGCCACCGAAAAGGCGATCCTGGATGGCAACGGCTTCGGCTGGCTGCAGCCGCCGCCGCGCCGGGTGCTGGAAAGCTATTGGCGCGGTGTGCTGCTGATGCCGCAGCGCGATCTCTTTGTCGCCAAGCTCGATGGCGCCATCGTCGGCTCCACGCAGTTGCTGCGGCCGCCGCCGAACAACGAGGCGCAGGCCCATAGCGCGCAGCTCACCAGTTTCTTCATCGCGCCCTGGGCGCGCGGCCATGGTCTGGCGCGCGGCCTGCTGAAGGCCGCGGAAGAAGCCGCCATCGCCGCCGGCTTCCGCCAGATCGATCTCGATATCCGCGCCACCCAGATTGCCGCGATCCAGCTTGTCGAGCAGGCGGGCTACAGGCGCTGGGGCATCAAGCCGCGTTATGCCTTCGTCGATGGCCGCTATGTCGACGGCATGTTCTACACCAAGGTGCTGGCCGAGACATGAATCTCTATCCCGCCATCGATCTCAAGAACGGCGAATGCGTCCGCCTGCAGCAGGGCGACATGGATCGCGTCACCGTCTTCAACCGCGATCCCGCCGCCCAGGCCAGGGCCTGGCAGGCTGCCGGTTTCAAATATCTGCATCTGGTTGATCTCGATGGCGCCTTTGCGGGCAAGCCCGCCAATGCTGCTGCCGTGCAGGCGATCCGCAAGGCGATCGATCTGCCGATCCAGCTTGGCGGCGGCATCCGCGACGAGGCCACCATCGAAAGCTGGCTTGCGGCGGGCATTACCCGCGTCATCCTCGGCACGGTGGCGGTGCGCAATCCCGAACTGGTCAAGCGCGCGGCAAAGCGCTGGCCCGGCCGCGTGGTGGTCGGCATCGATGCGCGCTCCGGCCGCGTCGCCGTTGAAGGCTGGGCGGAAGCCAGCGATATCGACGCCATCGATCTGGCGAAGAAATTCGTCGATGCCGGCGTCGCCGCCATCGTCTATACCGATATCGACCGCGACGGTCTGCTGAAGGGCGTCAATGTCGCCGCGACGGCTGTGATGGCGCGCGCGGTGCCGATCCCGGTGATCGCTTCAGGCGGCCTGGCTGGCATTGAAGACATCCGCGCGCTGAAGGCCGAGATCGCGGCCGGCGCCAAGATCGATGGCGCCATTCTGGGCCGCGCGCTCTATGATGGCCGCATCGATCCGGCTCAGGCGCTTCAGGAAGCGGCATGATGCCGGTCGGCATGAACGCGGCCCATGGCGATCCTCGATAAGGCGGTAGGCTGGATGGCGACCCAGGTGGCAAGGCTGGTGTTCAAGGGCCAGGAACTCGACTGGGCCAAGGTCGACCGCGTTGCCATCGACCGGCGCACCAAGGCGATCTCTGCCACCGTTCTGCTGGCCGGCGAAGAGCATCCGGTGGAACTGCGCGGCGCCTATGACGAGCGCGATGGCCGCATCACCGTCGTCTCGCTGTCGTTTTCGCGTCCCTGGATGGATGGCGCGACGCAGACCTTCGGCCTGCTCGACAAGATCAACGCGGAACTGGCCGAATTGCAGGACAGCCATCCGCTGGCGCGCCGCCTTGCTGCGCTGCTGCTCTAGGAAGATACGATGTCGCTCAAGGTCCGCATCATTCCCTGCCTCGACGTCAAGGACGGCCGCGTGGTGAAGGGCGTTAATTTCGTCAATCTGCGCGATGCCGGCGATCCGGTCGAACAGGCGGCGGTCTACGATGCCGCCGGTGCTGACGAGCTCACCTTCCTTGACATCACTGCTTCCTCCGATGCGCGCGACACGCTTTACGACGTGGTGGCGCGCACGGCCGAACGCTGCTTCATGCCGCTCACCGTCGGCGGCGGCGTGCGCACGGTGGAGGATGTGCGCAAGCTTCTGCTGGCCGGCGCCGACAAGGCCTCGATCAACACTGCCGCCGTTCACCGCCCGGATTTCGTGCGCGAGGCGGCCGAGAAATTCGGCGCGCAGTGCATCGTCGTCGCCATCGACGCGCGCAGCACCGGCCCCGGCAAATGGGAGGTCTTCACCCATGGCGGCCGCAATCCCACCGGGCTCGATGCGGTGGAATGGGCCAAGCGCATGGCGGCTTACGGCGCCGGTGAAATCCTGCTCACCTCGATGGACCGCGATGGCACCGAAAAAGGCTTTGACCTTGAGCTGACCCGTGCGGTGGCCGATGCGGTCAGCGTGCCGGTGATTGCCTCCGGCGGCGTCGGCAATCTCGATCATTTCGTCGACGGCGTCGTCAAAGGCCATGCCTCTGCCGTTCTGGCCGCCTCGATTTTCCATTTCGGCCGGCATAGCATCGGCGAGGCAAAACAGCATATGGCGAAGGCCGGCATCCCGGTCCGCCCATGAACGAGGAGGAACGGCGATGAGCGGCGAGAACCGCGACCTGCTGGAACGTCTCTACGAGACGATCCAAAGCCGCAAAGGCGGCGATCCGACGGTGTCCCACACCGCCAAGCTGTTCGCCAAGGGCCGCGCCAAGATCGCGCAGAAGATGGGCGAGGAAGCCGTTGAGCTGGCCATCGCGGCGGTCTCCGAGACACGCGAGGCGATGATATCGGAAAGCGCCGATCTGGTTTTTCATCTTCTGGTGCTGTGGGCCGAATGCGGCATCACCATCGAGGATGTGCGCGCGGAGCTTGCCAAGCGCGAAGGCCGCTCCGGCATTGAGGAGAAAAAGGCGCGTCAGATGACCTGACGCTAATCGGGCGACAGAAAAGAACGGCAGAAAAGTACGGAGAAAAGCAAATGCCCCAGGCTTATGATCAGAACAATGTCTTCGCCAAGATCCTGCGCGGCGAGATTCCGTGCAAGAAGGTGCATGAGACGCAGCACAGCCTGGCTTTCCACGACATCAATCCGCTGGCACCGATCCATGTGCTGGTGATCCCGAAGGGCGCTTACGTCGATTTCGACGATTTCTCCGCCAAGGCCAGCGCCGAGGAGAAGGCCGACTACATCGCCGCCATCGGCGAAACCGCCCGCATCGTCGGCGCCGATGCCGACGGCTACCGGCTGCTCAGCAATTGCGGCAAAAACGCCAACCAGGAAGTGCCGCATCTGCATGTCCATATCTTCGGCGGCCGCCAGCTTGGCCGCATGCTGAAGAAGGACGGCGAGTAAGGCTGTTAAGCGACGGAGCTCTACTCGGCGGCCTTGCTCGTTGCCGTGGCGCCGTCTTCGCGCGTGAGATCGAAGATGGCGACCCCGGCATCGGGCTTCTTACGCAACTGCCAGGCCTTGCTCTGCAGGCCCTGTCGCACATCCTTGCGGCCTGCCGCCCAATGCTCTTCGACGGAGCGGCGGGAGAATTCGTAGTCCATCGAATGGGTCTCGAAGATCTGCCGGCGGTAGATGAGCTGCGCAATCGTGATCGCCGCATCGCAGCTCCAATATTCCAGAAGCTGCACATCCGGATCGTCGTAGAGCTCCGGCGGCAATTTGGACAGCAATCGCCGCATTGTGCGCCGCATGGTCTGCCGCAGACGGAATTCGTTGGTGTTCAGCCGCGTGCGGCTGGAATAACGGATTTCCTTCTCGCGCTGCGCCACTTCCAGGATGTTGCGCGGCATGCCGCCTCGGGCATTGAACAGATCGACCTGGAAGATGCACATGTCCCTGCGCGGGCCGCTCAGCTCCAACACGTAGTTCAGCGGCGTGTTGGAGACCAGCCCGCCATCCCAGTAATGCTTCTCGCCGATCTTCACCGGCGGCAGGCCGGGCGGCAGCGCGCCGGAGGCCATGATATGCTCCGGCGCGATGGTTTCCTTCTCGCTGTCGAAATAGGCGAAGTTTCCGGTCTCGACTTCGACGGCGCCGACCGAAAGCCGCGGGCCCTTCTCGTTCAGGTAATCGAAATCGACCAGCGTCTCCAGCGTGCGGCGCAGCGGCGCCGTGTCGTAATAGCTCAGCGCCTGCATGCTGCCCGGCGGCTGCAGCAGCGGCGGCGGCACGCGCGGCGTGAAGAAGCCCGGCACGCCGAACAGGCTGCCGAAAAAGGCGCTGGCTTCGTTGACCACGCGGCGGCCATGCTCGCCATCGGTCATGATGTTGTGCTGCAGGCTGGAGGACACGAGGCTCCAGAATTCCTTCAGCCGCGCAAGCCGCCGCTCCGGCGGATTGCCGGCGATGATGGCGCCGTTGATCGCGCCGATCGAAATGCCGGCCAGCCAGTCGGGCGCATGGCCGGCCTCGGTCAGCGCCTCGAAGGCGCCGGCCTGATACGCGCCGAGCGCGCCGCCGCCTTGCAGGACCAGCACCACCTCTTCGCCATCTGCCAGCATGGCTCACCTCGCTTGGTCTGGGTCATGCGATCAAATCACAGGGAGGATGGCGCAACCATGGCAATCACTTCACGTCCAGGCAGGCCTCCGACCGCGCAATCTCGTCCACCAGCCAGTCCAGGAAGGCTTTCACCTTCAGCGTATCCGCTAGGGCCTTCGGGCAGACCAGATAATACGAATAGTGGTTCTTCAGCTCGATGTCGAAAGGCTTCACCAGCAGGCCCGCGGCCAGATCGTCCAGCACCAGGATCTTGCGCCCCAGCGCCACCCCCTGGCCGGCGATGGCCGCCTGGATCGCCATGCCGGTATCGCTGTAGCCCATGCCGCGCCCGGCATCGATATCGGTGACATTGTTGCGGCGCAGCCAGGTCTCCCAGGTCAGCGACCGCGCCTCGCGCGAGACCTGCGTATCATGCAACAGGGTGTGGTGCTTGAGATCCTCAAGCCGGCGCAGCGGATGCGGCCCCTCCAGAAGCCGCGGCGAGCAGACCGGGAAGACGTAATCGTCGGCCAGATGCACCGCATGCAGGTCCGGATACTTGCCACTGCCCAGGCGGATGGCGAGGTCGATATCGTCGCGGCGGAAATCGACAAGCTGCGACGAGGTGGAGATCATCAGGTCGATATCGGGATGCAGCGCGCTGAACCGTCCGGCGCGCGGCACCAGCCAGCGCATGGCGAAAGACTGCAGCGTGCTGATGCGAAGCTGCTTGGGCCCCGATTGCTGCGACAGGCGCCGGGTCGCCGCATCCATCAGATCGAAGGCATCGCGCAGCGCCGGCAGATAGGCCTGGCCCGCCTCGGTCAGCACCAGGCGGCGGTTGTAGCGGCGGAACAGCGCCAGCCCCAGGATTTCCTCCAGCAGCTTCACCTGATGGCTCACGGCGGCTTGCGTGACGTTCAGTTCCTCGGCCGCCTTGGTGAAGGACAGATGCCGCGCCGCCGCCTCGAAGACGCGCAGGGCATTCAATGGCGGCAATCGGCGGGCCATAGCAGGGGCTCCGAGCGGGTTTCGCATAAATTTCTCTAATGCGAATTATGAGGAATGGTCGTTTGTCCGGCAAGTCCGAACTGGCTACCTCTGGGTCCACAGGATGAATGTCCCTAATCCGACCTGGAGGATGTCATGGCCCAGTACCAGCATTGCGATGCCGCCTGCTCAACGGCTGCGGACCGCGCGCCTACCCCCCAGTCGGGCCTCGCCGTGCTGCAGGAGGCCGTGCTGCAGGGCGTTTACCTCCTGCTAAAATGGCAGCGCCGGGCCCGCAGCCGCGGCGAACTGGCCGAACTCACCGACCATCAGCTTCGCGATGTGGGCTTAAGCCGCGCCGATATCGCCAAGGAAACCAATAAGCCCTTCTGGGAGGAGTGAGGTCCGGCGCAGCTAGCGATGGCCGCGTCCCCGGCCTAGAGCCTCACCTGGCACGACCTCGCGCAGCAGGCTGAAAAGCCAGGCCAGGCCCGCATCCATCAGCGCGACCTTCGGCGTGATCGCCCGGATGCGCGAACGCGGCAAGGGCAGCGGCACATCGATGCCGGTCACGCCGAAGCGCGCGCCATGGGCGGCGACGAAGCGGCGCGGCACCGCGCCGATCAGGTCGCTTTCGGCAATCAGCGACAGCGCCATCATGAAATTCGGCACCGTCAGGGCGACCCGCCGCTTCAGGCCGCGCTTCGTCAAGGCAAGATCGACAAAACCCTGCGCATCGCCGGTCTGCGACACCACCAGATGCTCCATCTCGCAGTAGCGCCGCAGGCTCGGCTTGCGCAGGAAGGGATGGTTCCTGCGCGCGGCGATGACGAAATCCTCGTCAAACAGCACCTGCCTGGCAAAGCGCGGCGGAATCTCGTCCAGCGGCCCGACAATGATATCGACGCTGCGCGCCTCCAAATCGTCCAGCGACGGCTCCCAGGCGCGGACGGGCAGGCCGGCCTGCGCGGGCAGAAGCTGGCGTATGCTGACATCGATCTGCGGCGCCTGGCTGCGCAGGGCGGCCAGTAACGGCGTTAGGAACACGGCGATGATGGCGTCGGGGGCGGCGATGCTGAAGCGCCGCGTCGAGGCCGCCGGATCGAAGGGCTCAGCGGTGGCGATGACGCTTTTCACCCGCGCAAGGATTTCCGCCACCGGGGCCGCCAGTTCCAGCGCGCGCTGTGTGGGCACCACGCCCTTCGGCGTCTTGAGGAAAAGCGGATCCTGCATCAGCCGCCGCAGGCGGCCCAGGCCATGGCTGATTGCCGAAGGCGTCAGATTGAGCCGTGCCGCCGCATGGCCGACATGGCGCTCCTGCAGCACCACGTCAAACAGCACCAGCAGGTTGAGATCGGTTCTGGAGAGATCAATTTCATTCAGCATGTTGCTGAAATCATATCATTGGATTCAGCAGATGCCCAAGGTCATCTGACCGGATACGATCTTGCCCGGCCCCAGTCCGATCGCGTCATCCCCAGTCCCCCCGGAGCGTTGCATGCCGCCGACCCCTCACCAAGACTTCACCGGTCAAACCGCAACAAAGACAAGCCTGGCCGAACAGAACTCAACCACCCTGCTTGAACTCGAAACCGGCCATGCGCCGCAGAAACCTGTTACTCCTCCCGCCGCTCTTTCTGTCGTGGATTTCTGGATCGAAGCCGGGCCGCAGCTCTGGTTCGCCAAGGATGACGATTTCGACCGCCGTTTTTGCGATCGCTTCCTGATGCTCTATCTGGCGGCGGCGCGCGGCGATCTGATCGACTGGCTGGAAACGCCGAAAGGCTCGCTCGCTTTGCTGCTGCTGCTGGATCAGTTTCCGCGCAATGCCTTCCGCGGCACGCCAAAGATGTATGCCACCGATGCGATGGCGCGGCGCATGGCCGATACCGCCATCCGCGCCGGCCATGACCGCGCGGTGCCGGACGAGCTGGCGGTGTTCTTCTATCTGCCTTTCAGCCATTCGGAGAATCTTGCCGATCAGGAACGCGCGGTGATGCTCAACCGCCGCCTGGGCGAGCCGGCCCTGTCGCATGCCCAGCGCCATTGCAGCATCGTGCGCCGCTTCCGCCGCTTCCCGCATCGCAATCCGGTCCTCGGCCGCCGCATGACCGAGGAAGAGCAGCGTTTTCTCGATGAAGGCGGCTTCGCCGGATAAGGGTTTAAAGAATCCGGCTCAGTTGCCGGTTGCGCGGATGGCGGCGGCTAAAGTCTTCACCGATTGCCGCGCCGCCGGATCGGCAAGACTCGCGTAGAGCACCAGATCGCGCGTCGGCAATGCCGGCAGGCCCAAAGCCGGGCCGATATCGATCAGGCCCGGCGGAGCCACGCGCCGGCTGAGCACGGCCACCGCCAGCCCCGCCGAAACCGCCGCTGCTATGGTGCCGACGCCGCCGCCGACGAAGACTTCCGTCCAGGCGATGCCGGCTGCATCCAGCGCCGTCACGCCCATGCTGCGCATGCCGCAGGATTCCGAATGCGCCGCCAGCGGCAGCGGATCGCCCGGCCTCACAACGAAATCCGGCGCCGCCATCCAGCCGAATGTTTCCGTGCGCAGCACTTCGCCGCCGCGCCGCCCGGCTTCCTGGCCCATGGCGATGACGGCATCCAGCGCGCCATTGTCGAAAGCGGCCAGCAGATCGCGCGAGCTGCCGACATGCATTTCCAGCACAAGGCCGGGATCGGCGCGCTTCACCCGCTGCAGCACCTGCGGCAGCTCCGCGCCCACTGCATGATCGCTGATCCCGACGGCGAGGCGCCGCCGTTCGGTCGCGAAAGCTTCCAGCGCGCTGCCATGGGCATCGATCAGTTGGCGCGCGCGGTCGAGGAAAAGCTGTCCGGCTGCCGTCAGCCGCACCCGGCGTGGCGTGCGCTCGAACAGGCGGCGGCCCAGATCGTCTTCCAGCTTCTTGATCTTCAGGCTCACCGCCGACTGGGTCGCCTCCATCGCCTCGGCCGCGCGGGTGAAGCTGGCGAGGTCGGCAACCAGCACGAAAGCCTGCACGGCCTGGATATCCAGCGCCCTCATGGCCGTCTATCATTATAAATTTCAATCATTGAAATATGATTTCATATGATTTTCGAATGATCAACCGGGCATTAGCCTCTACCGGGTCGATGGACCAGACCTGGAGGATCACCCATGCCGCTCAGCCGTGTCTTTCTGCGCCGGGGCAAGCCCGCCGCCTACCGCCAGGCCATTCTGGATGGCCTCTATCAGGCAATGCGCGAAACCTTCAACGTGCCGGAATCCGACTACTTCATGCTGGTCACCCAGCATGACGCGGAGGATTTCTGGTACAGCCCGGATTATGTCGGCGTGGCGCGCAGCGACGATCTCGTCATCATCCAGCTGACCGTCAGCAACACGCGCACGATGGCGCAGAAGAAGGCGCTCTACCGCAGCATCGTCGAAAAGCTCGGGCGCAATCCCGGCATCCGGCCCGAAGATGTGTTCATCAATCTGGTCGAGGTGCTGCCCGAGAACTGGTCGATGGGCAACGGCCTTGCGCAATACGCAGCCGAACCGGCGCCCGCCGATACGGATCTGAAAGCCGCCGTTTAAATGCGGTAACCTGCCGCCCAGTCACAGAACCGGCGATTGACTCGTGCCGATGAGAGGCTTACCACCAGCCTCATGACAAAGGCACCGTTCATCGCCGGCCTGTATTATCCGTCGCTTTCATAGCGGCGGGCTTTGTCATGTGTTCAACCGCTGCATTGGCCAGCGGTTGCATTCCGGCAAAAGACCTCTGGCCATGCGGCCCCGAAGAGGTTTGCCGTGCCAAACGCCGCTTCATCAGATACCACTGCGCCCTTCTCGTCAGAGGATGGTGAGATTCCGTTTAAGTCGACAACGCTGGGCCTGATCGGCTTCGGCGCTTTCGGTCAACTGATCGCGCAGCATCTGCATCCCCATTTCGACATCCGCGCCTTCGATCCCGCACCTGGGCTTCAGCCCGCCGCCGCGCAGCATCATGTAACGCTCACCAGCCTTGAAGCTGCCGCGCGCTGCTTTGTGGTGGTGCTGGCCCTGCCGGTCGGCCGCATGGAAGAGGCCGTTGCTGCCATCGCGCCGCATGTGCAGCCGGGCGCGCTGGTGCTCGATGTCGGATCGGTGAAGGTCGTGCCAACTGAAATCATGCAACGCGGCCTGCCCGGTCATGTGCAGATTGCGGCGACGCATCCGCTTTTCGGTCCGCAATCAGCGCGTGAGGGCATCAAGGGGCTGAAGATCGCCGTCTGCCCGATCCGCGGCCGGCGCTGCCTGCGTCTGGCCGCCTTCCTGCGCCGGCAGCTTGGCCTGCAGGTGATCGTGACCACCCCGGAAGAGCATGACCGCGATGCCGCCACGGTGCAGGGCCTGACGCATCTGATCGCCAAGGTGCTGGTGCAGATGGAGCCTTTGCCCACGCGCCTGACCACGCGCAGCTTCGATCTGCTCGCTGCCGCCGTCGGCATGGTGCGCCACGATGCGCCGGAAGTGTTTGAGGCGATCGAGCGCAGCAATCCCTATGCGCCAGACGTGCGCAAACGCTTCTTCGCCCTGGCGTCAGCGCTCGATGCGCAGCTTGCGAAGTGAGCGCCTTCATTTCCGCTTGCGCGAACTTAGATCGGAAAGCGGATTTGTTTTCCGGCGCGGCAGCTTAAATCAGTGCCGCGAAACCGGTCTGGTTCGTATTGACTGCCGCGGCGCCAGACGGACCCGAATGGAGCCTAGACGGGCTCAACGGCCCGGAACGGTCACGAACGAACCCAAACGGTTCAAACGGACCAGAAAGTGCCGTTTTGATAGCAGTGATAGCACTGCTATCATTTTCCAGATGGGCTTATGAAAGCCCTTGGCGAAATCCTCAGCGGCCAAGCACCCGCTGCATCTTCTTGAGCAGGCGGCGGCGCTCGGCATCGGTCTTGGCCGCGCGCAGTTGCTGCTGCACCTGCAGCATCAGCCGGGCATAGTCGTTATGCCAGTCATGGCCGGCCAGCGCCTCGGCCTGGGCATAGCGGTCGAGCCGCGGCGGTGTGGGCTTCGGCGTCTTGATCAGCTTCGGATGCGGTGCGCGCAGGTTATAGGTCTCGTCCAGCCGCGGCACCGTGACATGCGGCGCCTCTTCCTTCCATTGCGCGATGGAGGCGCGCAGCGCGCCGATGGCATCAAGATCGCCATGGGTCAGCATCACGCCGCGCCGCACCGGCAGCCGCTCGCGCAGCCAGTCCAGCAATTCCTCATGGTCGGCATGGCCGGAATAGACTTCCAGCTTGCGGATGCGCGCCCGCACCAGCACCTCGTCGCCCTGGATGCGCACGGCGCGCTCGCCATCCTCCAGAAAGCGGCCGAGCGTGCCCGGCGCCTGATAGCCGACCAGCAAAACGGTCGCATTGGGACGCCAGAGATTGTTCTTCAGGTGATGGCGGATGCGGCCCGCCTCGCACATGCCGCTGGCGGCGATGATGATGGCGCCGCCGCTGATCTGCTCGATCTGCATGCTTTCCTCGACGCTGCGGGTGAACCGCAGCGACCCGCCCTCGAAGGGATTGCGGGTGGTTGTCTGCACGCCGTTTTCCTCATGCAGATACTTGGCGAAGACATTGGTGATGTTGAGCGCCAGCGGTGAGTCCACGATCACCGGCACGCGCCTGACCTTGCCGTCTGCCATCAGCCGCGCAATGTCGGCCAGCAATTCCTGGGTGCGTTCCACGGCAAAAGCGGGAATGACCAGATTGCCGCCTGCGGCCAGCGCGGTGTTGATCTCCTCGGCCAGCACGCCGCGGCGCTGCGCGGCATCCAGCTTGGGCCGCGGACGGCCGCCATAGGTGGCTTCCATCACCACCACATCGAGATCGCGCGGCGCTTCCGGTTCGCGCTGCAGCGCCTTGTGATCCGGCCCGATATCGCCGGAGAACAGAAGCTTCAGCGGCTCGCCGCCGCCGGCATCGGCGATGTGGAATTCGATCGAGGCCGAGCCGAGGATATGCCCGGCATTCCAGAACCGCGCCTTCAGGCCCGCTACCACCTCGAACCAGGTTTCGTAATCGCGCGGCACAAGCTGCTTCAGCGAGTCCTGCGCTTCCTGTTCGGTATAGATCGGCTGCACGATGCCGCGGCCGCGCCGCTGATTGCGGCGGTTCAGCCGCTCGACTTCCATTTCCTGGATGCCGCCGGAATCGGGCAGCATGAAGCGCAGCAGGTCGCGGCTGCCTTCGGTGCAGATCACCGGCCCGCGATAGCCCGCCTTGATCAGCTTCGGGATCAGACCGCTATGGTCGATATGCGCATGCGTCAGCAGCACGGCATCCACGCTGCGCGGATCGAACGGCCAGGGCTTGTAGTTCAGCTCCTTCAGCGTCTTATCGCCCTGATACATGCCGCAATCGATCAGGATCGAGCGCTCGCCGAGATCGAGCCGGTAGCAGGAACCGGTCACGGTTCCCGCGGCGCCATGGAAGGTCAGGGTGCAAGACATGCTGTCGCTTCTTTCACTCAGTCAACGTGCCGCTTGTGTCAACGGATCGCCGGCTCAAATCGTTTCCGTGCCGTTCAGCACATATCCACTATCGCGCTCGGCAAGCTCCGCGGCAAAGGCCAGATCGGTGGCCAGCCCCGCATGGACGCGATAAAGCGGCTCGCCCTTGCGCACAGCGTCGCCGGTTTTCTTCAGCAGATCGACGCCCGCGCCCTTGAAGGCAGGCGCGCCGGCCAGGCGGGCGATGCGGGCGATGCGCAGGCAATCGATGCCGCAGACCAGCCCGTCGCGCGGCGCCAGCACCTCGTAAGCCAGGCTGCTTGGCGCAATCGTCATTCCGCTCGGGCCCTGTGCCTCGATCAGCTTTTCCATCGCGCGCATGGCGGCGCCGGAATCCAGCAATTCGCGGGCGCGATGAATTCCGCGGCCGCCGCGGATTGCAGGATCGGTATCGATCAGCGCGCCTGCCACCAGCAGCGCGCGATCGCGCAGATCGGCCGGCGCCGCGGGATCGTTGCGCAACACGGCCAGCACGTCGCGCGCTTCCAGCATCGGGCCGACGCCGTAGCCGACCGGCTGGCTGCCATCGGTGAGCACGATGTCGATCGGCAGGCCCAGCGCGCCGGAGACATATTCGAACAGCTTGCGCAGGCGCACCGCCTCGTTGCGGCTGCGCACCTTCGCGGTCGGCCCGACCGGAATGTCGAGCACCAGATGACGCGCGCCGGCGGTGATCTTCTTCGACAGGATCGAGGCGACCATCTGCTCGCGCGTATCGATGCCCAGGGGTCGCTCGACGGTGATCATCACGTCATCGGCGGGCGACAGGTTCACCCGGCCGCCCCAGACCAGGCAGCCGCCGATCTTTTCCACGATGGCGCGCATCTCGTCGGTGCCGATATCGACGCGGGCCAGCACCTCCATCGTATCCGCCGTGCCGGCCGGCGAGGTAATCGCGCGTGAAGACGTCTTCGGAATCGTCAGGCCATGCGCCATGACAATCGGCACCACGATCATCGAGGTGCGATTGCCGGGGATGCCGCCGATGCAATGCTTGTCGACCACCAGCTTGTCGCCCCAATCCAGCCGATGGCCGACGCAGGCCATGGCGCGGGTGAGGCTCAGCACCTCTTCGGCCGTCATGAAGCTGGCGCAGGCCACCAGGAAGGCAGCGATCTCCATCTTGGAATAGCGCTGGGCGGCGATGTCGCGGATCACCGACTTGTATTCGTCTTCGCTGAGAATGCGGCCCTGGATCTTGCCGCGCACGGCCTCCAGGCTTTCCACCGGCCGCGGATGATCGATGGCAACGCGCGTGCCCGGCGCTTTGCCGAACAGCCGGAAGGCTTCTTCCGACAGGCCTAGCTCGTCGGGCTCCAGCAGGCTGGGATCGTCGACGATGTTCAAGGTTGCCGGCACGCGGATGCCGTCGGCGGTGACCTCGATCTTGGCAAGTGCCTGGAATTCCTCGGCCCGGTACAGACCGCAATCGCGGGACAGATAGGCGATGCTTTCGCGATGGGTGTCGATGGCGATGCGCTTGAGCTTCAACATGTCTTTTTCGTTTTTATGGAACCCGGCACTGTAACAGTCTGGCCCTAGGGGCGGATTTGACCGATGTCAATTGCAGCACCGGTTGTCCACACTTCTGTCCGGAAATTCGCCGCAGGTCTTCGCTAGAAGCGCAAAGCGGCGACCTCTGTGCCGACCAGAACGCGCAGCGGCTCGGATTTGCCGCGAATGGTGATTGTGGCCTGCTGCCAGCCCGCCGTCTTTGCATCGGCAATGCCGGCGCGCTCGGCCACCTCTTCGGAAATGACAAGCTCGGCGCCGAATTCCTTTGTCGCGCTTTCAAGGCGGCTGGCGGTATTCACCGCATCGCCGACTGCTGTCAGATGCAAGGCTGCGCCATGACCCATCTCGCCGACGATGGCCGGGCCGCAGTGAATGCCGATCCCGAGCTTCAGGCTCTGGCCGAGATCGCCCTTTAGCGCTTCGTTCAGCTTACTCAAAGCCGCCGCCATGCGGCGCGCGGCATTCAGTGCGCGGCGGCAGCCTTCATCGGCGCCTTCATCGATGCCGAACAGGGCCATCACGCCGTCGCCGATGAATTTGTCGAGCCGACCGCCGGCGGCGTCGACCGCTTCGCCCATCGCCTTGAAATACTGATTCAGCAAAAACACCACATCGTAAGGCAGGCGGCCTTCGGATAGCTTGGTGAAGCCGCGCAGATCGGCGAACAGGATGGCGATGCGCCGCTCGGAACCCTGGGCATGGCTGGCGGCGCCATAGGCGATCTTCGGCAGCACGCCGGCGGGCAGCAGAGGCACCACGGCAATGTCGCCGCGCGGGCGGATCTGGCAGGCCAGCCGCACGCCGGGCGCGGCCTGCACGCGCTCCAGCACACGTGCCTCCGCTGCATCGGGCGGCGGCAATAACGCAGCGCCAGGACCGAAGATGCGCACACGGCAGGTCGAACAGCGGCCCTGTCCGTCGCAGATGGAGGCATGCGGATAACCGATTGCGCGGCTTGCCTCCAGAATGCTGACGCTGCCGCCCGCACCGCGATAGCGTCGGCCGTCCGGATAGGAAATCGCAAGGCTGCCACCGCGCCGCTGAAGCAGCAGCTTCGCCAGACGCCAGGCGAGGCCGATGGCCAGCAAAGCCGTCATGGTCCAGTAGGCGCTCTGCGTGAAGGCAGCGGTGAATTCGCCGGCAACCGGTCCCGGCCAGTTCAGCTCGCGGCGGAACTGCTCAAGCCATGCGGGCTGCTGCATCAGATGCGCAACCTCGCGTCCGCCCGATACGAAGCCCAGCATCGCCAGTGCCGGCAGCAGCAAAGCGGCAGCATAGAGAAATGGCCAGCCGCGCTGATAGAATGGCTTCATGCGCAGCCAGTAATAGACGCCGATGCAGCCATGGCCCCAGGCGATCAGCACCAGCAGGTTCTGTTTCAGGCCCAGCAGAGGCTGCTCGACGAACAGCACGATCAGCACATAGGCGTAAGAGACATTAAGCCCCAGAGCTGCCTCGCTCGCCCGCGTGCCGAAGATATGCTCGACCACCAAAGGCGGAATGCACAGGCCGAGCAGCAATTGCGTCCAGCCCTGCCAGTGGATGCGGCGGTAATGGCCGCGGCGCAGCCAGCTGAAGCCGGCAAGCAGCGGATGCAGCACGGCTGCGCCATAGAGCAGGATGGTCGCCGGCCAGGTATGCCACAGCGCGCCGTAAAGCCGGTTGCCGGCATTCATCGCGTCCAGGCTGATCAGGCCCAGCGCATGGTTGAGCAGATGCGTGATGAGAAACGTGAACAGCACCAGGCCGGAAGCAAGCTTGGTCCGGCTGTAGATCTGCTTCCAGTTTGCGCCTTTGGCGCCTGGTGCGGCGGCCATGCCGCAGCCTAGGCGGCTGCGGTTTGTCCGTCCAGCTTCCGCTGCTGCAGATCCGGCGCGAACAGCAGCTCCAGATAGTTGCGGTAATGGCGGAACTGCGCGGCAACGGCTTTGGGATCGCGGTTCACTTTCGACAGGATATAGGCGCCCTCGATCACCGCCAGTCCCATTTCCGCCAGGCCATCGGCGGTAACGGGCAGGCGCGGGGGATACAGCGCGATCACCTGCCTCAGCTTGCCCGCCACGCGCCCGGCCCAGTCGCTGAAGGCGCGGCGCACGATATCCATCGTGGTGTCGTCGAAAAGCTGCGCCTCGTAGCAATAGGAGGCATAGAGGCAGCCGGGGAAAGGCGCGGTCAGCTTGGCCATTTCCTCTTCATACAAACCGATGCAGATCAGCACCTGCTGCAAAGGGTCGCGGCTCAGCGTCTCGGCGCGGGCGAGCAGTTCTTCCAGATGCGCCGCGTCGCGCTCCGCATCGCGCAGCACCAGGGCATGGGCGAGCTCGGCCTTGCTTTTGAAATGATAGAAGAATGCGCCCTTGGTCAGACCCGCCTTGGCGATCACGGTGTCGACCGAGGTGGCCGAGAAGCCGGCCTGCAGGATGAGTTCCTGGGCGGCATCCATGATGGCGGTGCGGGTGGCGGCGGCGTCACGAGCCATATGAATCCCTATAATCTACTGACCGGTCGGTATAACAATTTCGTGATCGCAATCCGCCCGGCCTCCTGCCTCTTCGCGAAAATCTAGGGCAATCAATCAGAAAAGGGAAGAGTCCGGACGAAATCCGGGTTTACTAATACCTTGACCGGCGACCCTGGAATCCATATACCCCCTGCGCCGCTAAACATACCAACCAGTCGGTATGTTTATTGGAACGATTCCAAGGAGCTTGAGCGCCGTATGGCGCAACCCCGTGAGCAAACAGTCAAAACATCTGGTCAGGAGGGCGTAACGATGATGAAGGACAACCGCGGCGACACGGTCAGCGGCGCGAGCCGTGAAGCGGTCGCGTTATTCGAGCAGGCCCTGTCGGGCTTCCATTGCTATCACGGCAATCCGTTCGAGCCGCTGGATGCGGCGATTGCCGCCGCACCGGATTTCGCCATGGCCCATGCCATGCGCGCGCATCTGTTCCTGTCCGGCACCGAGGCGGCCGGGCTTGCGCCGGCGCGGGAGGCGATCGACGCCGCCAGGCGCTGCGCCCGCACCGACCGCGAATATCTGCATGTCGCCGCCGCGACGGCCTTGGCCGATGGCCGCTATGAGGAGGCTGCGGAGAAGTTCGAGGATATCCTGCTGGCCTATCCGCGCGATGCGCTGGCGCTGCAGATGGCGCATCTGTTCGACTTCTATCGCGGCGATGCCCGCAACCTGCGCGACCGCATCGTGCGCGTGTTGCCGAACTGGTCGGCGGATTTGCCGAACTATCATGCGGTGCTCGGGATGCTGGCTTTCGGCCTTGAGGAATGCGGCGAATACGGCAAGGCCGAAGAGGCCGGTCGCCGCGCCTGCGAACTCAATCCCAAGGATGCCTGGGCACATCATGCGGTCTGCCATGTAATGGAGATGCGGGGGCGTGTCGACGAGGGCATCCGCTGGGCGCGCGACCGCATGGCCGACTGGGCGCCGGACAACATGATGGCGGTGCATAACTGGTGGCATCTGGCACTGTATCATCTCGAGCGCGACGAGATCGACACGGTGCTGGAGCTTTACGACCAGAGCATCCGTGGCGGCAAATCGACCGTGGTGCTCGACATGATCGATGCGTCGGCAATGCTGTGGCGCCTGCATCTGCGCGGCATCGAGGTCGGCGCGGCGCGCTGGGCCGAGATCGCCGATGCCTGGGCGCCGCTAGTGCAGGACGGCTTCTATGCCTTCAACGACGTGCATGGCCTGATCAGCTTCCTCGGCGCAGGCCGCAAGGATCTGGTCGAGCAGCAGATGGCGAGCCTGCAGCGTTCAGCCATCGAAGGAAAGGGCAGCAACGCGGCGATGGCGGCGCAGGTCGGCCTGCCGGTGGCGGAAGCGCTGATCGCCTTCGCCGAAGGCCGCTATGCGCAGACGATCAGCCGGTTGCGGCCGGTGCGCGCGATTGCGCATCGCTTCGGCGGCAGCCATGCACAGCGCGATCTGCTGGAGCTGACCCTGATCGAGGCGGCGCGGCGCGCCAATGACGTGGCGCTGGTGCGCGCCCTGGCGGCTGAACGGCTGCGCGTTAAGCCGGCCAGCCCGCTGGCGCAGCGCTACCGCTTCTTCGCCGCGGACAAGATCGCGGCTTAAGCCATGGATGCGGGCTCAGTGTTGACGCCGACCATCAGGCGAGACTGAGCCCGCATCGGTTTGCAACACCGGTAGGACCGCTCATTGCAGCGAAAACATTTCGGCTGACGAATTCCGTAAAGCTTGCCTGTAGCGGTCCGCCACATGGCGGGTGTTGGAGGATGCCGCCGGGTGACGCCGCTGCAACCTCCCCTAAGGGTCGTGGGGAAAAAATCGCCCTCGTCGAATAGGAATCGCCTTACTTTTCCCCTGTTTTGGGGTTGTATTCGGAGAAGGGCCACCTATGTTTTCTCGGAAAACCGAGAAATTTGGCAATTACCCCACCATCCTGTCCCCTCCAGGCGGATCAAAGTAGGCTGATGATTGAGAATGCGTCCCCCCACCGGACCGGGAATTTGCCCGCGCCGCCGCCCGCGCCGCATCGGAACTGGGCGCTGTTCCTGGATGTCGACGGCACCCTTCTCGATATCGCCGCCCATCCCAGTGCGGTGACCGTGCCGCCGGGGCTGCGCGAGCATCTCGCCCTGCTTGAACAGGTTCTGGACGGCGCGCTGGCGCTTGTCTCCGGCCGGCCGCTGGATGATCTCGACCGGCTGTTCGATCCTTTGCGGCTGCCGGCTTCGGGCCAGCATGGCGGCGAATGGCGGCCCCAGCCGCACCTGCCGCGCGAAGTCGTCGCCCGCCGCACCATTCCAGAACGGCTCCGCCAGGCGGCGGAATCCCTGCGCGATCTCGATCCTGGCATCATCGTCGAACAGAAAAGCCACGCGCTCGCGGTGCATTACCGCCATGCGCCATCGCTCGGCCCGGATATCGGCGCGCGGCTGGAACATGCGCTGTATGGCATCGAAGGTCTGATCCTGTTGCCCGGCAAGCTGGTCTGGGAAGTCAAGGATGCCGCCCAGTCGAAAGGCACCGCGGTCGAGCGTTTCATGGCGGAGCCCCGCTTTGCCGGCCGCATCCCGGTTTTCATCGGCGACGACACCACCGATGTCGACGGCTTCCGCGCCGTAGAGGCTATGGGCGGGATGGCCCTGCCGGTGGGCGCGCTGATCCAGCCGGGCCGGCCGGGCTTCACCGATGCCGCCGCGGTGCGTGCCTGGCTTGCCGAGTTTGCTTCATCTGCTGCCGGAGCCGATCGATGACCGAACGCCGTTCCGCCCCCGACGCCGCCAGCCAGTCCCATGCCACCCGTTTGCAAAGCGATCTCAATCTCGGCGTGATCGGCAATTCCGTGGTTGCCGCGCTGATCGACCGCCATGCCAATATCGTCTGGCATTGCGTGCCGCGCATGGACGGCGATCCGGTGCTGTGCCGTCTGCTCGAGCCGAAATTCGAAGATGACGGCGTCATGTCGGTGGAACTGCGCGGCATGGTGGAGTCCAAGCAGCGCTATATCGACAACACGGCGGTTCTGACCACCGAACTGACCGATGCGCAGGGCGGCTGCATCCGCATCATCGATTTCGCGCCGCGCTTCAAGCAGTACGACCGCATGTATCGCCCGGCGATGCTGATGCGCCGCATTGAGCCGGTAGCCGGCGCGCCGGTGATCCGCATCCGGGTGCGGCCGCTTTTCGATTACGGCTCGCTTCAGGCCAGCCGCACCCTGGGCAGCAACCATATCCGCTTCACGGCGCCTGGCGCTGCGATCCGCCTGACCACCGACGCGCCGATCGCCTTCGTCGACAGCGAAAGCGAATTCGTCCTCACCCATCCGGTGACGCTGATCCTCGGGCCGGATGAGAGCTTCACGGCCTCGGTGCAGCACATCAGCCGCGAGTTTCTGGAGCGCACCATCGAATACTGGGTGGAAGACTGGGTGCGCTATCTCTCGGTGCCGTTCGAATATCAGGATGCGGTGATCCGCGCGGCGATCACCCTCAAGCTCTGTTCCTGCGAAGAGACCGGCGCCATCGTTGCGGCGCTCACCACCTCGATCCCCGAAGCGGCGAACACGCCGCGCACCTGGGATTATCGCTATTGCTGGATGCGCGATGCCTATTTCGTCGTGCAGGCGCTGAACCGGCTCGGCGCCACCAAGACGATGGAGGATTTCCTGCGCTACATCACCACCGTGGTGGCGCAGCATCCGGGCGAGGAGCTGCAGCCGGTCTATGGCATCGTGCCGGGCTCCTCGATGGAAGAACGCACGATCACGAGCCTGCGCGGCTATCGCGGCATGGGACCGGTGCGGGTCGGCAATGCCGCCTTCGCCCAGCGCCAGAACGATACCTATGGCAGCATCGTGCTGGCGGCAGCGCAGATGTTCTTCGATCACCGCCTGCCGCATCGCGGCGATGCCGCGCTGTTCCGCCAGCTGGAAGGCCTGGGCGAGAAGGCGGCGGCGCTGGCGCTGGTGCCCGATGCGGGCCTGTGGGAATTCCGCGGCCGCGAACGGGTGCATACGCATTCCGCCGCGATGTGCTGGGCGGCCTGCCGCCGGCTTGCCAAGATTGCCGGCGTGCTGGGACTTGAGGATCGCGGCGCCTATTGGCGCGAACATGCCGACCGCATCCGCAAGGCGATTCTGGAGCAGGCCTGGAATCCGCATCGCAACAGCTTCGTCGAAAGCTTCGGCGGACAGGATCTCGATGCCTCGCTGCTGCTGCTGCAGGAAATCGGCTTTGTCGCGGCCGACGATCCGCGTTTCATTGGCACGCTCGATGCGATCACGCAGGAGCTTCGCCGCGGCAATCATCTGATGCGCTATGTGGCACCCGACGATTTCGGGCAGCCGCATACCGCCTTTACCATCTGCACATTCTGGTATATCGACGCGCTGGCCGCCTGCGGGCGGCGTGACGAGGCGCGGGCGATCTTTGAGACGCTGCTGGCCTCGCGCAATCATCTTGGCATGCTGTCGGAGGATATCGATCCGCGCGACGGCACGTTGTGGGGCAATTTCCCGCAGACCTATTCGATGGTGGGACTGATCGTCTGCGCCATGCGCTTGTCCAAATCCTGGGAGGAATCGTTTTGGCGCGGCTCGTAATCGTTTCCAACCGGGTGTCGATGCCGCGCGAGCGTCTGTCCCGCGCGGGCGGTCTGGCGGTCGCGCTGCGCGAGGCGCTGAATCAGTATGGCGGCCTGTGGTTCGGCTGGAGCGGCGAGACCGTCGCCGAGCCGAGCAACGAGCCGCGCCGCGCCCGCCAGGGCAAGGTCGATTTCGCGGTGATCGATCTCAGCCCGGAAGAGCATCAGCAATTCTATCTCGAATTCGCCAATTCGATCCTCTGGCCGCTTTGCCACTACCGGCTCGGCCTGATCGATTTCCGCCGCGCCGCCTGGGACGGCTATCTCGCCGTCAATGACCGTTTCGCGGAAGTGCTCAGCAAGCTGCTGCGTCCTGACGACATCGTCTGGGTGCACGATTATCATTTCATCCCGCTGGCAGCCGCCTTGCGGCGCCGGGGGCTGGCCAACAAGATCGGCTTCTTTCTGCATATCCCTTTTCCGGCGCCGGAAGTGCTGGCGGCCTTGCCGGGACACGAGCGCCTGGTGCGCGATCTCTGCGCCTATGATCTGGTCGGCTTCCAGACCAAGACCGACATGCGGGCGCTGACCGAATACATCCTCCACGAAGCCAATGGGCAGGTGGGCGACGATGGCCATGTGCTGGCTTTCGGCCGCAGCCTGAGGGTGGGCGCCTTTCCCATCGGCATCGACACCGAGGATTTCGCGCGGCTGGGCGAGCAGGCGCAGAACAGTCTCGATGCCCAGCGCCTGCGCGACAGCCTCGGCGACCGCAAGCTGGTGCTGGGCGTCGACCGGCTCGATTATTCCAAAGGCATCCCGCAGCGTTTCGATGCCTTCTACAACATGCTCAGCAAGCATCCGGAATGGCGGGGCAAGGTCACCTTCATGCAGATCGCGCCGATTTCGCGCGGCGAGGTGACGCAATACCGCAAGCTGCGCGGCGAGCTTGATGCGCTCACCGGCCGCATCAACGGCAAATTCGCCGAATTCGACTGGGCGCCGGTGCGGTACTTGAACAAGTCCTTTCCGCGCAACCAGCTCGCCGCCTTCTACCGCATCGCCGCCGTCGGCCTGGTCACGCCGCTGCGCGACGGCATGAATCTGGTGGCCAAGGAATATGTCGCCGCGCAGAACCCGGAAGATCCCGGCGTGCTGATCCTGTCGCGCTTTGCCGGCGCGGTGCGCGAGATGGGCGGCGCGGTGATCGTCAATCCCTACGATCCAGAGCAGGTGGCCGAAGCCCTTGTGCGGGCGCTGAGCATGCCGCTGGACGAGCGGCGGCAGCGCTGGCAGTACAACATGGACGTCCTGCGCGCCAATACCATTACTCACTGGCGCGAAAGCTTCCTCAAAGCCCTGCAGGCCTGACCCGTTCAACGCTTAATTGACGACTTCCTCCCTCGGCATATTAGTTGACAAAAGCAACTAATCTGTTGACGATAGCAACAATTAAAGCTGGGAGGGGATCATGCCGGCAAAAAACCGCACACCCCAGAAGCAACCGGAAACAGCGGACATCGCAGCGCAGATCGAGCGCATGCGCCGCTTCAACCGGTTCTATACGCAGAAGATCGGCGTGCTGGAGGACCAAAAGCTCTATGCCTCCTTCTCGCTGACCGAAACCCGCATCCTCTACGAGCTGGCGCATCGCGAGCGCGTCACGGCCAGCGATCTCGTTCGCGATCTTGGCCTCGATGCCGGCTATCTCAGCCGCATGCTGCGCGGCTTCGCCAAGAAGGGGCTGATTGCCAAGAAGCCGGATAAGAAGGATGCGCGCCAGAGTCTGCTCACGCTGACGCCTGCCGGCCGCAAGACCTTCGCGCCGCTGGAAGAAGCATCGCGCCGCGTTCTGCGGCCGCTGCTGGAGCGCTTGAGCGAGTCCGACCGCGCCCGCGTCATCGCTGCGATGGAGACGATCGAAAGCCTGCTGGGCGATGCTCGCGCGCCGAAAGCCTTCATCCTGCGCCCGCACCGGGCCGGCGATATCGGCTGGATGGTGCAGAAGCATGGCGAGATCTACGCCCAGGAATATGGCTGGGACAGCAGCTTCGAAGCCCTTGCGGCGGAAGTCGGCGCAGAATTCCTGCGCAAATTCGACCCGGCTTGCGAACGCGCCTGGATGGCCGAGGTCGACGGCGAGCGGGTCGGCTGCGTCTTTCTGATCCGCAAATCCGCAACTGTCGCCAAGCTGCGCGTACTGCTGGTCGATCCGAAAGCCAGGGGCCTGGGCGTGGGCCGCGCGCTGGTCAACGAATGCATCCAGTTTGCGCGCCAGGCCGGCTATTCCAAGATTACGCTGTGGACCAATTCGGTGCTGACCGCCGCCCGCAACATCTACAGGAAGGCCGGCTTCACACTGGTCAAAAGCGAGAAGCACCACAGCTTCGGCAAGGACCTGGTCGGCGAGACCTGGGAACTGGCCTTATGAAGATCGCACCTTTGGCCGCCGCCTCGGTCGGCATTCAGGTCGGCGCGGCGATGGTGGCGACGCGCTTCGTTGTCGGCGAAAGCGGTCCGGCTACGCTTGCAATGATGCGCTATGCCATCGGTGCGCTCTGCCTGCTGCCGCTGTTGCACTGGCAGAAGCAGCCGATGCGCTTCGCCCGGCGCGACATCCTGCCGATCGCGGGGCTTGGCATCGTGCAGTTCGGCGTGCTGATCGCGCTGCTCAATTACGGGCTTTCGCATGTTTCGGCGGCGCGCGCCGCCCTGCTCTTTGCCTGCTTTCCGCTGCTTACCATGATCGTCGCTGCCCTGCTGGGCCGCGAAAGCCTGACCTGGGCGAAGACGGCGGGTGTGCTGCTGACCATTGCCGGCGTCGCGCTGGCGCTGGGCGAGAAGGTCTTTGCCGCCGCCAGCGCCGATCACTGGATCGGCGAAGCAGCCGTTCTGCTGGCGGCGCTCTGCGGCGCGGTCTGCAGCGTGCTGTACCGGCCTTATCTGCAGCGCTACCCGACCTTGCCGGTCGGCGCCTTCGCCATGCTGGCCAGCGTCGGCTTCCTGGCGCTGCTGGCCGCTTATGAGGGCGCCTTCACCACCTGGAGCGGCTATTCGGCCCCGGGCTGGGCGGCCGTCATCTTCATCGGGATCAGCAGCGGCCTCTTCTATTTCATCTGGCTGTGGGCCCTGCGCCATACCTCGCCGACCCGGGTGACGATCTTCCTAGGGCTCAGCCCCGTCACGGCCGCTCTGCTCGGCACGCTTTTGCTGGACGAGCCCTTCACCATGCCGCTGGCGGCGGGTCTGCTGCTGGTGCTTGCCGGCCTGTGGCTGGCCCATCGGCCAAAGGCCCGGAGCGCCAGCGCATAAAAAAAACCGGCCAGAGCTGGCCGGTTTTTTGAATCTTTTGAGCAAAAATCGGCGCTTTTACGCCGAGAGCTGCTGCTTGGCGGTCTCCAGGAATTCCGCCAGCTTGGTGCGGACGCGATGCTCCGAGATGTCCACGTTCTTGGCTTTCAGATCGCCCATCACCTTGCGGACCACATCGTCATCGCCGGCTTCCTCAAGATCGGCCGCCACGACCTCCTTGGCATAGGCCTCGGCGGCGTCGCCGGTCAGGCCGAGCTGCTCGGCCACCCACAGGCCCAGCAGCTTGTTGCGTCGCGCGGTCGCCTTAAACGCCAGCTCCTCGTCATGGGCATGCTTCTTCTCGAAGGCATCCTTGCGGTCATCGAAGGTGGTCATCCGGGCCTCGCGTCAATCTGAAGTCAGGTGGCCCGTTATATAGTGGTCCGGCGGGGTTTGCCGCAAGTCTCGGTGGCCCTGCCCGGTCTCGCGGCATTTCGTCGCGGAAAACCGCCCTTTGGCCTGGCGGGACCCCGGCGCTTTTCGGGGCCGTCGGAGGCCCTGGGCCGATTGCGGCGCAGCCCCCCTTGCGCTATCTAGAGGCCAGCAATTCCGCGCTTCCCCCAAACAGGCTACGGGTGTGCCATGACGCGCCGCAGACAGGTCTATGAGGGCAAGGCGAAGGTCCTGTTCGAAGGGCCGGAACCTGGCACTCTGGTTCAGTATTTCAAGGACGACGCGACCGCGTTCAACAACAAGAAGAAAGGCACCATCACCGGCAAGGGGGTGCTGAACAACCGGATTTCCGAATACCTGATGATCCGGCTGGGCGAGGTGGGCATTCCGACCCATTTCGTGCGGCGCCTCAACATGCGCGAGCAGCTGATCAAGGAAGTCGAGATCATCCCGCTCGAAGTGGTGGTGCGCAATGTCGCCGCCGGCTCGCTGGCGACCCGGCTGGGTGTTGCCGAAGGCACCATGCTGCCGCGCTCCATCGTCGAGTTCTATTACAAGAACGACGAGCTCGGCGATCCGATGGTTTCGGAAGAGCACATCACCTGCTTCGGCTGGGCCAATCCCCAGGAGATCGACGAGATCATGCATCTCGCGCTCCGCATCAACGATTTCCTGTCCGGTCTGTTCCTCGGCATCGGCATCCGTCTGGTCGACTTCAAGCTGGAATTCGGCCGCTGGTGGCAGAACGACGAGATGCGCATCATCCTGGCCGACGAGATCAGCCCGGACAGTGCGCGGCTGTGGGATCTGAAGACCAACGAAAAGATGGACAAGGACCGCTTCCGCCGCGATCTCGGCAATGTCGCCGAGGCCTATCAGGAAGTGGCCCGCCGCCTCGGCATCCTGCCGGAAGGCGGCCCGCGCGACATCAAGGGCCCCGACACCATGCAGTAAGGCGCCGCAAGCGCCGTGAGATACGCGGCGGCCGCCTCATCACCGGCCGCCGCTTTCATTTGAAGGAAGGATTGTACACTCCATGAAAGCCCGCGTTCATGTCAGCCTGAAGAATGGCGTCCTCGATCCGCAGGGCAAGGCGATCGGCCAGGCGCTGCATTCGCTCGGCTTCGCCGATGTGGGCGAGGTTCGCCAGGGCAAGCTGATCGAGCTGGAACTGACCGGCGCGCTGGCCGCCAAGCCCAAGGCCGAGATCGAAGCGGCCGTGAAGGAAATGGCGCAGAAGCTGCTCGCCAACACCGTGATCGAGAATTACTCGGTGGAGCTGGTCGGCTAGCGATGCGACTTTTATCGTCGTGCCCGCGCAAGCGGGCATCCAGATTCCAGGCGCTGGATGTGGCCGCCTGGGCTCCCGCGGTTGCGGGAGCGACGAAGGAGCAGCTCCCATGAAAGCCGCCCTCATCACCTTCCCCGGTTCGAACCGCGAGCGCGACATGCGGCTTGCGCTGACCAAGGCCAATAACGGCAAGCCGCCGATCGATGTCTGGCATGGCGATGCCGATCTGCCGCCCGGCATTGATCTGATCGTGCTGCCCGGCGGATTTTCCTACGGCGACTATCTGCGCTGCGGCGCCATGGCGGCGCATTCGCCGATCATGCGCGAGGTCAAGAAGCGCGCCGATCAGGGCGTGCGCGTGCTGGCGGTATGCAACGGCTTCCAGATCGCCTGCGAGGCCGGCCTGCTGCCCGGCACGCTGATCACCAATGCCAGCCTGAAATTCATCTGCAAGGAAGTGAACCTGCGCGTCGAAACGACCGCAAGCGACTTCACCCGCAAATACCGCAAGGGCCAGACGATCCGCGTGCCGGTGGCGCATCACGACGGCAACTACACCGCCGACGAAGACACGCTGAAAAAGCTGGAAGATCAGGATCGCATCGCCTTCCGCTATGCCGATGCGCTCGGCAATGTCGCGCCGGAGACCAATCTGAACGGCTCGGTGCGCAACATCGCCGGCGTCTATAACGAAAAGAAGACGGTGCTCGGCCTGATGCCGCATCCGGAAGACGCCACCGATCCGCTTTGCGGCGGCACCGACGGCATGGGCCTGTTTGAATCGATTGCGGAGAGTTTGGCGTGAGCGAGGCCAAGAAATCAGCCGTGAAATATCCCGACGACCTGATGGGTCTGACGCGCGAGGAATACGACCGCGTTCTGGAGATCATGGGCCGCGAGCCCAACCAGGTCGAGCTTGGCATCTTCTCGGTGATGTGGTCGGAGCATTGCTCCTACAAATCCTCGAAGAAGTGGCTCAAGACCCTGCCGACCAAGGCGCCCTGGGTGATTCAGGGGCCGGGCGAGAATGCCGGCGTGATCGATATCGGCGACGGGCTGGCCGCCATCTTCAAGATGGAAAGCCACAACCATCCGTCCTTCATCGAACCCTATCAGGGTGCGGCGACCGGCGTCGGCGGCATCCTGCGCGACGTCTTCACCATGGGCGCGCGTCCCGTCGCCAACCTGAATGCGCTGCGCTTCGGCTCGCCTGATCATCCGAAGACCCGGCATCTGGTCTCCGGTGTGGTGCATGGCATCGGCGGCTACGGCAACTGCGTCGGCGTGCCGACCGTGGCCGGCGAGGTGAATTTCCACCCGAGCTACAACGGCAACATCCTGGTCAACGCCATGACCGTTGGTCTGGCGAAGAAAGACAAGATCTTCTATTCGGCCGCCGCGGGCTTAGGCAATCCGGTCGTCTATGTCGGCTCCAAGACGGGACGCGACGGCATCCATGGCGCCACCATGGCCTCGGCTGAGTTTACCGATGACTCGGAAGAGAAGCGCCCCACCGTGCAGGTCGGCGATCCCTTTACCGAGAAGCTGCTGATCGAAGCCTGCCTGGAACTGATGGCCACCGACGCCATCGTCGCGATCCAGGATATGGGCGCGGCCGGCCTGACCTCGTCGTCTTTTGAGATGGCGTCGAAGGGCGGCATGGGCATCGAGATCGATCTCGACAAGGTGCCAGCCCGCGAAGCCGGCATGACGCCGTTCGAATTCATGCTCTCCGAAAGCCAGGAGCGCATGCTGATGGTGCTCAAGCCCGGCAGCGAAAAGCTCGCGGAAGACATCTTCCGCAAATGGGAGCTCGATTTCGCCGTCATCGGCCATCTGACCGATACCGGCCGCATGGTGCTGCGCTTCAAGGGCGAGAAGGTCGGCGATCTGCCGATTGATCCGCTGGCGCAGGCTTCGCCCGAATACGACCGTCCCTGGGTGAAGACCCCGCCGCAGAAGCCGCTCGGCAAGGTCAATCATCCGCTGCCGCTCACCGAGGCACTGCTCAAGATCGTCGGCAGCCCCGACATGTGCTCGCGCCGCTGGATCTGGGAGCAGTACGACTATCTGGTGCGTGGCGATACGGCGCAGGTTCCCGGCGGCGATGCGGCCGTGGTGCGCGTCGAGGATCACCCGAAGAAGGCGCTGGCGATGACGGTCGACTGCACGCCGCGCTACTGCTTCGCCGATCCGGTCGAAGGCGGCAAGCAGGCGGTGGCCGAAACCTGGCGCAACCTCACCGCTGTCGGCGCCCGTCCGCTGGCGATCACCGACAACATGAATTTCGGCAATCCCGAACGCCCCGACATTATGGGGCAGTTCGTCGGCGCGGTCGAAGGCATCCGCGAAGCCTGCCTGGCGCTGGATTACCCGGTCGTCTCGGGCAATGTGTCGCTCTACAACGAGACCAACGGCAAGGGCATCCTGCCGACCCCGGCGATTGGCGGCGTCGGCGTGCTCGACGATGTCGCGCAGATGGCGACGCTGGCCTTCAAGCTGCCGGGCGAGACGATCCTGCTGATCGGCCAAACCCGCGGCCATCTTGGCCAGTCGATCTACCTGCGCGAGATCTGCGGCCAGGAAGCCGGCCCGCCTCCGCCGGTCGATCTCAAGGCCGAGCGCATCAATGGCGATGCCGTGCGCATGCTGATCCAGAAGGGCATGGTATCGGCCGTGCATGACTGCTCCGATGGCGGCCTCGCCGTCGCCTTGGCGGAAATGGCCATGGCGGGCGGCATGGGCGCCGAGGTCACGCTGCCGCCGGGCGATGCCTTCGAGATCGCTTTTGGCGAGGATCAGGCGCGCTATGTCGTCACCTGCCCCTCCGACAAGGCGGAAGCCGTTCTGGCCGCCGCCGAAGCCGCCGGCGCCCCGGTGGTCAGGCTCGGCCTGACCGGCGGCGATGCGTTGACCTTTGCCGGCCAGGGCACCATATCGGTCCAGGCGTTGCGCCAGGCCCATGAAGACTGGCTGCCGCGCTACATGGCCGGAGAGCTCTAAGGCCACGACTGGCGACAAGACAACTTGCGAAAAGACAAAGACGGCTCGCTGACGAGGGATTAACACCGATGGCAATGGATGCCACCGAAATCGAGAAGATGATCAAGGAAGCCCTGCCGGATGCGCAGGTCCGCATCGACGATCTGCGCGGCGACGGTGATCATTACGCCGCCACCGTGATCTCGGCGGCGTTCGCGGGCAAGACCCGGGTGCAGCAGCACCAGATGGTCTATGCCGCGCTCAAAGGGCGCATGGGCGGCCAGCTGCATGCCCTGTCCCTGACCACGCAAACTCCTTAAACTCCGACCAGAGGACCGATCGCCATGAGCGAGAAGGAACAGACATTCGAACGTATCCGCGAGGAGCTGGCCAGCTCCGACATCGTGCTGTTCATGAAGGGCACGCCGGTTTTCCCGCAATGCGGCTTCTCGGCAACGGTGGTGCAGGTGCTGTCGCGCCTTGGCGTGAAGTTCAAGGGCATCGACATTCTCGCCGACCCCGCCCTGCGCACCTATCTGAAGGAATTCTCCGACTGGCCGACCTTCCCGCAGCTTTACGTGAAGGGCGAGTTTGTCGGCGGCTGCGACATCGTGCGCGAGATGTACACCTCCGGCGAGCTGCAGGATTATCTCAAGCAGAAGGGTATCGCCTATCAGGAAGCCTGATGGGTGGACGGCGTCATTGCCGGATACTGCTTTGAATCTGTCATCGATATGCCGCTGCCTTCACCGGCAGCGGCATGTCTGTTTCTGATGCCCGATTTCTGATGCCCGATGCATTAAGTCGTGAAATAAGCCGGAGAAATTGGGTTGAGTTGCAGGGCATGGCTGAAGTAAGTCTCCCCTGTCATTGATTGCCTGTCATTGATTGACTGTCGTTGACTGCCGAGGGCCGCCATGCCGCACACCGCTGCCGAAAAGCTGATCCATGCCTATTACGATGCCTTCAACCGCAAGGATATCGAGGGCTTTCTCAGCCTGCTCACCGACGATGTGGTGCACGACATCAATCAGGGTGGCCGCGAGATCGGCAAGGAGAAGTTCCGCGCCTTTCTGGAGCGCATGAACCGCTCCTATGAGGAGAAGATTGTTGACATCTTCGTCATGACCAATGAAGACGGCAGCCGCGCCGCCGCCGAATTCACCGTGCTTGGCGTCTATCTGGAAACCGACGAAGGACTGCCGCCGGCGGAAGGCCAGCGCTACACCCTGCCGGCCGGAGCCTTCTTCGAGATCCGCGACGGAAAGGTGGCGCGGATTTCCAACAACTACAATCTGAACGACTGGCTGAAGCAGGTCAGCGGATGACCGGGACGGCCCTCCGCGTCGCCCGCTTCACCGGCGACGAGATGCGGGCACGGCTGGACGATCTGGCACGGCTGCGTATCGAGGTTTTCCGTGCCTGGCCTTACCTCTATGAAGGCTCGCTGGATTACGAGCGCCATTATCTGGCGCGCTATGCCGCGGCCCGCACCGGCACCATCGTGGTCGCGATGGACGGCGAAACCATCGTCGGCGCTTCCACGGCGCTGGCGCTGGAGGAAGAGGCCGATTTCGTCCAGGCGCCGTTCCGCCAGGCCGGTATGGATATTTCGAAGATCTTCTATTTCGGCGAGTCCGTACTGCTGCCGCAATATCGCGGCCATGGCATCGGCGTGACGTTCTTCACCGAGCGCGAAGCGGCCGCGAAAGGCTTCGGCTATCCGGTCTGCTGCTTCTGCGCGGTGCAGCGGCCGGACGATCATCCGCTGAAGCCGAAGGATTACCAGCCGCTCGATGATTTCTGGACCAGGCGCGGCTATCGCAAGCGGCCGGATCTGGTTTCGACCTTTACCTGGCAGGATATCGGCGAGACAAAAGAAACCGCCAAGCCGATGGTCTATTGGATGAAGGAGTTGCAGTCTTGAGCAGCCTGCGCATTGCCAGCGCGCAATATCCGATCGGCCGCTTCGACAGCTTCGCTGCCTGGCATGCCCATGTTGCCGACTGGGTGGCTGGCGCGGCGGGCCAGGGTGCGGAGCTTTTGCTGTTTCCCGAATACGGCGCGATGGAGCTTGCCTCCATGCTGCCCGAAGCGCTGCAGCGCGATCTTACGGCGCAGATTTCGGCGCTACAGGATTATCACCAGGATTTCGTCGCCACCTTCGCCGAGCTGGCCAAGCGTCATGACGTGCATATCGTCGCACCCAGCCTGCCGGTCGCGGTCGGCAATCAGGTGCGCAACCGCGCCTATCTGCTCAGCCCCAATGGCGCCATCGGCTTTCAGGAGAAGCGCCAGATGACGCGCTTCGAGCGCGAAGTCTGGGGCATTTATGGCGGCGACGAGCTGAAGGTGTTCGACATTGCGGGCAAGACCGGCAATGTCCGCATCGGCATCGCGATCTGCTACGACATCGAATTCCCGCTGATCGCCCATGCCATGTCGGCGGCCGGCGCCGATCTGATCCTGGCGCCAAGCTGCACGGATACGATGGCGGGCGCCAACCGCGTGCAGGTTGGCGCCCGCGCCCGCGCCCTGGAAAACCAGGTCTATGTCGCCGTCTCGCCCACCGTGGGCCTGGCGGAATGGTCGCTGGCGGTGGATGTGAATGTCGGCTGGGCCAGCATCCTGGCGACGCCGGATCGCGGTTTCCCCGATGATGGCGTGATCGCGCGCGGCGAACTGAGCCAGCCGGGCTGGATTCATGCGGAGCTTGATTTTGCCGCTTTGAAAGCAGCACGCGAAGAAACCGAAGTCTTTACCCGCAAGGACTGGGACGGGCAGGACAAGCCTTCGCTCGAAGTCACCGCCATCAAGCTTTGAGCTTGAGCCGCCTCATCGCCTGCGCTTTGATGCCGGGCGATGTTTTTCCATCACTGCCGGCGCAGTCCGCCGCTCGATGCCTTCGTGGACTGCTTCTGGTCCTATGAAGGCGGTAAGGCCGCGCATAAGCAGGAACGTGTGCTGCCCAGCGGCACGGTGCAGATCGTCATCAGCCTGCGCGACGAGTTGGCGGCAAAAGGAGGAGAACCGATGACCGCCAGACATATTCCGCCCCGCTACAACAGCCTCAGCCCCTATCTCACCGTCTCCGGCGCGGATCGCCTGCTGGATTTCCTGAAAACGGTCTTCGATGCCGAGGTGATCGACGATGTCCGCGACAATGGCCGCATCACCCATGCGGCGGTGCGGATTGCCGAAGGCGTGGTGGAGCTGTCGGATGCGACCGAACAATGGGGGCCGATGCCGGGCGCGATCCATATCTATGTGCCCGATGTGGACGCTACCTATTGCCGGGCCCTGGCGGCCGGCGCGAAGTCGCTGTTTGAGCCGGCCGATATGTATTACGGCGAGCGCGGCGCGGGTGTGCAGGATATGTGCGGCAACAACTGGTATCTTGCCACCTTCCAGAAGGTGCTGTCGCCCGAGGAGATGGAGCGCCGCAAAGCCGAATGGCAGGCGAAGCAGAAGGTATGATCAGGGCGGCGTGTAATGCCGCCCGGCTTTCCACGCCGCCAGCGCGAGTTCCACCGGCTTGAAAAGCGGCTGCGGCAGTGCATCGAGGCTGTACCAGCCCCATTCCGCGATCTTGTGCGGCTCCAGCACCTGCGGCTCGCCGGGCTCGACTTCGTCGGCAATGAACTGGATGTCCACGTAATGCCGGTCATAGGCGAGAATGTTGTGCAGGCAGAGGAAGCTCAGGCGCCGCACGATCAGGCCACTTTCCTCGCGCACTTCGCGGATCGCGCATTCCTCGAAGCTTTCGCCATATTCCAGATGGCCGCCGCACCAGGAATAGCTGCCATCGCCATGGCTGTTGCGGCGCCGGCCCAGCAGGATCCTGTCGCCGCGTCGGATCATCACGCCGATGCCGACTTTGGGATACGGATTAACAGAAGAAGGCTCAGTCATGCTGCGCTCCGGTCGGTAGTGTCTCAGTTTGAAGCCATTGCTTATCAATGGGATGCTTGACCGGTGATGCATCTTAGCCGGAACCGCTATATATTAGCCGGTATGGCTAAGACCCCGAAAAGACCCCGCGACCCAAACCAGCTTGCCAAGCTCATTACTGACTTGGCTACAGGTGAGGCCGGCGAAACGCCGGGCAGCCCCGCGAATGGCAAGAACCCAGCTGCTGTGGCGTTAGGCAGACTCGGTGGCTTGAAAGGTGGCAAAGCACGATCCGAGGCAATGACCCCGGAGCGGCGCAAGGAAGTAGCCAAATTGGCTGCAAAGAAACGCTGGTCTAAGCAATTGATTGTGAAGAAGAATTAATTTTCTTCGCGCAAAAAGCGGAATCCTCATTGACGCTTTCGCGTAGGCCCGGGTAAATATCGGTCTGCGAGTGTCACTGAGGACGAAAAATGAGCGACAATACAGCTTCGGCCATGGCGGAAGCGCGAGGCCCGCAGCCGACTAGAAAGCTGCCCACTACTCGCGCCGGTTTCAGCAAACAAATGGACGCCCTTCGAGCCTATGCGCTTCTTAGCAGCAATGGCTCGTTGCCGGTGCGCTATCCGAAGGTTGGCGAAACCATAAAAATGCACGAGAGCAACGTCTCGTCGATGAACCCATTTTTCTTGGATAACGGCTTCATCGAGAAGCAGGGGAACGGCTATATCCCCCACCCTGCGGTGCTGGAATTTAACCGAGCATATTCCTGGAACCCGGAAACCGCCGCGCAAAAGCTAGCGCCGCTGCTACGTGAAACTTGGTTCGCCCAGGTTCTTATGCATCGCTTGTCCTTCCGGGCCATGCCTGAGGACGAGGCAATTGAGCACCTCGCTTCTGCGTGCAACGCCGGGCCGGATGCTAAACTGTCTTTGCGGCTCATCATTGATTACATGGAAGCCGGAGGTCTTATTCGCCGCGAAAATGGCGCGTTGGTTGCCATTCATGCAGCACCCACTGGCCCAGCGGAACCCGAGCGTCCCCAAGTTTTGCAGGCACCTGCACAGCCTGCCCAATCGCCGCCTCCCGCAAGCATGGCTGACGCAATGAAAGCGGGCGCCATAAATTTCCAGATCAGCGTCAGCGTAGATATGGCGCAGATTTCGACTTGGCCCGCGGATCGCATTGCCTCGTTTTTCAGCGGCATAGCGCAGGTTATCGCGGCGCAGCAGAAAAAGGACGGATAACGAAATTGGGACCGGCTAGGAGGACGTTGCGAGTATCTCTAGCCGATCCCGTTTGTCGAGTGCGGATTTGGTCAATCCGCAGAACCATCCAACGGGGGCTAGGCCCCGCTAGGAGGAAGGCCATGTGGCGTATGGCCCGTACATTATAAGTAAGGGCTTCCGTGGCCATGGACAGGGTGACTACCTGTCCATGGCCACGACCCTATCAAATTATTGATTTCGCTTACAATTCTTTTCTCTTCGCATGGGATTTTGCATTCGTTTGCGTATTACGCAAATTCGTATTGACAATGCAAAACCGCTCAAGCATATTGTTCAGTATGAACAGGCTGGACATCAGGAAGCGTGCCCAAATCCTCGGCCTCCTCATTGAAGGCAACAGCCTCCGTGCCACGTCCCGACTGGCTGACGTGTCGATCAATACGGTGACGAAGCTGCTGGTGGACGTGGGCGCGGCCTGCGCTCGCTATCAGGACGAAGCTTTCCGCAGCCTCACCTGCAAGAGTATTCAGGTCGATGAAATTTGGAGCTTCGTCTACGCGAAGCAGCGCAGCCTGCCGTCTGCAAAGGCCGCCCCTATCGGTTCCGGCGACGTGTGGACGTGGACCGCCATTGACCCGGAAACCAAGCTGGTGCCGTCCTGGCTGGTCTCAGATCGCACGCAGGAAGCCGCTATCGAGTTTCTTACGGATCTGCATAGCCGCATGGCTGACAGCATCCAGCTTACCAGCGACGGCCATACGGCCTACGCGGGCGCGGTTGATATCGTGTTTAAGGGTGATGTGGATTACGGCCAGCTTGTGAAGTCGTACACGCAGACCATTGAAGGCCAGCGCCGCTATAGCCCGCCGCGTTGTACTGGTGCAAAGCGCCACGCTGTTGAAGGCGCGCCGGATATGCAGCACGTCAGCACCACCATTTCCGAGCGGCAGAACCTGACCATGCGTATGTCCATGCGCCGGTTCACGCGCCTGACCAATGCATTCTCAAAGAAGGTCGAGAACCACGGCCACGCGATTGCACTGCATTTTATGTTTTACAATTTCGGGCGCATCCATAAGAGCCTGCGCGTCACACCTGCCATGCAGGCAGGCGTCGCAGATCACGTTTGGACACTTGAAGAGATTGCGGCGCTGGTCGAATAAAAATTATTCAGCCGCCATTTGATATTTCGGAGGCGTGACTAGCGCCCGTATAGTCTTCTTCTGTTGGGCATGGCGTTCCAGCATCAGCTTCTTCATTTCTGCTGATGTTGAGATCGCGTCTTGCCTCAGCGAGACGATTTCGGATTGTGTCAGTGGACGGGGCTGCATAGAAGTGGCCCGCTTCGCCTTCCGTGAGACATTCAATTCCATGGTTGAACTCCTGCCTGCAGAGATTGTCCAACTCTGGATGCCGGTATTTAAGCCGCGCTAATGTATGCTGCGCAAGCGAAATATCGTACTCAAGATTTGGTGTCGGAAGTGCTAATGTCGATATTCCGACCACAATTCCACCTCTAGACTCAATGTAACCCCGCAAGTTTGCCAACGTTCCACCTGCGGTGCATGTGTCATCTACAATGAAATACTCAGCACCAGACTCTACATAGCCATCAAAAGTCGGTGGCGAGACCATCCTGTGGTAAAATGACGCGGCATTGGTATGGTCTGCGACAACAGATTGCACTATTCCTGGGTCGGTGTAAGTCTTTAAAATCGCTGCCAAAACTTCCGCATAAGCCATTGGTATCTTGTTCTTGCCCTGCGATTCTTGTGCATGAACCGCAACTATGCGTGGCTGTCCGTTCTTGATGATTTTTCTAATTTTATCAATAGCTTGGTCGGTTACCAGATCGTACACAAGCCGGAGGGCTGATTCTGAGCTCGAACCGCGCTTAGCGGCCTCGTAAGCATCGTGGTGGACAAGCCTCTGATAAGGTGCATGGGCCACTACCGGCGGATAGTCATCCGGCCACGGTGTTCTTGGCGCATATGGAAATCGAATTTCCCCCACCCCGCGACCTTATGCCAGCAGTGGTATCGTAGAAAAGAGCTTTCCGCCCCTGACTTGTAGAACATCTTCCTAAATTCAAACTGAGACACTACCCTCCGGTCCCGTGCTTCGCTGCGTGGGACCGGAGGCTTTAGCATGCGGATGGCGTTTGTTTAAGCCGCCTCAAGCTCGCGCTTGGCATTCGCGAACTGCTTGGCGAAGGTCGCAACGCGCTTGCCCAGATGCTTCGCCGTTTCCAGGTCGCTGGGGATCGGACCATGCTCCGGGCCCTGATCGGCGTTGGATTGCGCCATCGCGCCCAGGAAGCTGCCCAGCCGGTTGAGGTCGTTCACGCTGCCCTTGGAATTGTTGTTGCCGGGCATCAGGCCGAGGCTGACCCAGATCATGCCATGCTGCGCGGCGAAGATCGAAATCTGCTGCAGCGTGTTCAGCTTGTCGCCCGATTGCGAGGCCGAATTGGTGAAGCCGGCGGCCAGCTTGCCGTTCCACTTGCCCCAGACCTTCGAGGTCGTGTCCATCCAGGTTTTGAAGGGGCCGGACACGCTGCCCATATAGGTCGGTGAGCCGAAGACGATGGCGTCGGCGGCGTTCAGCTCCTCGACCCGGTCCACGGCTTCGGCGACCGGGATCAGAACAGCCTTGGCCCCGGCCACATCGCGGACGCCCTCGGCGACCGCCTGGGCCTGTCTTTCGGTATGGCCGTAACCGCTGTGATAGACGACGGCGACGTTGGTCATGGTTTTTTCCTATCCGAATGAAGGTTTTACAGTTGAGGCAGTGCAATTACCTAAAGCAATCTCGTTACTTCAGGTAATCACCATTATGGGGTATTGATTTCGCGGGTAAAGTAGATACCTTTAAGTAACTAAGTGACGGTCGTCACGATCGCGCTTCTGGGAGAAACCGAATGGCCAGTTCGCTCTGTCAAACGTCCGAGGGAAAGAACGGCTGCCCCGTGGACGCCGTGCTGCGTTTGCTGATGGGGCCGTGGACGACCTACATCCTTTATGTTCTGCGCACGCAGGGGCCGCGCCGCTTCGGCGAGCTGAAGCGCGAGGTCGGCGGTATTTCGGCAAAAGTCCTCACCGAGCGTCTGCGCATGCTGGAGGAAGCGCGCCTGGTGCATCGCGACTATGTCGCCACCATCCCGCCGCAGGTGACCTACAGCCTGGCGCCGCGCGGCGCCGAACTCAGCCCGATGCTGGATGCGCTGAAGGATATCGCGCTGCGCTGGCAGGCGGAGGATGAACAGGGCCGCTTCGAAGAAGCCAAGGCCGCGGAATAGTAAGGAGGCTTACGCCGAGGCCGGATTGACCGCCGCCCAGTTGAACTCGACATCGCTATAGGCGACATCCTCGGCATAGCGGAAATAGATCGCGATCAGCATCTGCGGATTCTGCCCCGCTGCGACGTCCAGCGGCATCAGCAGGCCTTCCACCGACAGGCTGGCGCGGCGCGGCGAGCGCAGCGTGCCGAACAACGCCTTCGGATAGCGGGTCAGCCGGGCGGCATCGAAGCCTTCGCGCAGGCTCTGCAGTTTGTGGCCGGCATAGATTTCGTCCAGATACTGGCCGGTGGCGTCGCGCTTGAAGGTTTCGGTGATCGCCGTGCCGATCAGGCGGAAGCGGTAACGGCCGCTTTCCGTTTCGTATTCGACGATCATCAGATTGGGCAGGAAGGGCTTCAGTTCGGCGGCGGCAAAGGCGGCCCGGCTGGGCGGCGTGCCATCGCTGCGCTTGGAGTCCCACAGCCGCAGCGCATCCCGCAGCAGCTTGTGATCCAGCTCCAGCTCCGTGGCGAAGCGGGCCGCCAGTCTCTCTTCTCTTGCCATTCCGACTCTTTCCCCTCGGCAGGCCGCCTTGGTAGCGGAGCGAGAAGAAGACCGGTACTTAAGATTCGATCACCTAAAGTGATGATTTGGTAAGTATGGCGCCGCTGTTTCACTGCTGAGTTGCATCCCGGATCAACTCCTCCGGACAGCGCCGGTTACAGGAAGCCCAGTTTCCGCAGGATGACGTCCAGCCGCTGCTGCAGCATGGCGGGCGAGACCGGCTTGGCCAGATAGGCATCCGCGCCGGTTTTCTTGGCCTCCAGCACGGTTTCCTGATGATGGTCGGCGGTCAGGAAGATGACCGGGGTCTCGGCAATCGAGGGATTGGCCAGGGCGCGCAGCTTGGCCAGGAAATCGAGGCCTCCCATCGGTTCCATATGAATGTCGCACAGCACGACGGAGGGCCGGGTGCGCAACAGCTCGTTGAATCCCGCTTCGCCATCGGCGGCTTCGTCGACCTTCTCGAAGCCGAGCTGGCGCAGCATGCCGCACACGATCTGTCGCGTGTGGCGCTCGTCCTCGATCACCAAGATGCGGACTTTTTCGTAAACGAGTTTCTTATCCTGATTGGCCAAAACGCGTACTCCGTCTTTAGTCCTTCATTCAGCTCGCAAGGATCGCCGGCATCAGGCCGCGCAATTCTTCGTAGGTCGGCGCCAGCAGCCGGGCCATGATCTTGACCATGTCGGCATCCTGGGCGTCGCAGGCATCCTGAAGATCGGCGGCCACCTGCCCCAGCCGGTTGGCGCCGATCGAGCGCGCCGCGCCCTTCAGCGCATGCGCGGTGCGGCGCGTACCGGCGATATCGGGAATGCCGGCCGCCTGCTCGATGGCCTTGATCTTCTCGGCCGTGTCGGCGATGAAATCCTGCAGCAGTTCCTTCACCTTCTGATCGAAGCTGCCGAAGCTGTCGCGCAGCACCTGCGGATCGAAAATGTCGGTATCCCAGCTCGGCGCCGGGCCTGGCGCTGCGGGCTGCACCGCGCCGCGGTTGCTGTTGGCCGGCCGGCGCAGCGGCAAAGCCTGCGGCAGGAAATGCGCCAGCGTCTCTCCCAGATGCCGCGAATTGATCGGCTTGGTGAGATACTCGTCCATGCCGGCATCGAGGCAGCGCTGCCGAATGCCGGTCAGCGCATCGGCGGTCAGCGCGATGATCGGTATCCGCGCCCCCGTGCCCGAAGCGGCTTCGAGCTCGCGGATGCGATGGGTCAGCTCGAAGCCGTCCATCTCGGGCATGTGGAAGTCGGTCAGCAGCAGGCCGTATTGCTGCCCGCTTTCCTGCGCCGCCTTATACAATGCCAGCGCAGCCGTGCCGTTCTCGGCGATCTCGCAGGCATAGCCAAGCCGCGACAGCATCTGCGCGATGACGGTCTGGTTGGTCAGGTTGTCCTCGGCCACCAGAATTGCGGCGCCAGCCGCGCGCGCTTCTTCCAGCGGCGGCGGCGCGAAGGCCATGTCCTCGCGCTCGACATTCTGAATCTGGAACTGCGTGGCGGGCAGCAGACCCAGCGAGACGGCGGCGCTGCGCCACAGCACCGGCCGCAGGATCGGATAGGTCAGTGCAATGCGGAAATGCGCGCGCTGGGCGGCATCGAGGGTCGAGATCAGGTTGCGCGGTGCGATCACGGCATAGCAGGCATTCTCGCCGAATTGCTGCGACAGCCGCAGGCTCGGCAGATCGGGGCAGCGCGGATCGACCAGCACCAGATCGAAATCCCTGCTCTTCAGCGCCTCGGCCGCAGCATGGCTGGCTGCGACAGTGACATCTTCGACGCCGCCGGCAAAGAAATAGCGCCGCGCGACCTCTGCCTGCGCCGCCGGCAGGCCAAGCAGCAGAACGCGGGCGCGGCTGATCGGATCGGCAGGCTGCGGCGCCTGCGGGTTTTCTTCGGCCGGCGGCAGGGGCAGCTCGAACCAGAAGACGGTGCTCTTGCCCGGCACGCTGGAGGCGTCGATGCGGCCATCCATCATCTCGCACAGGCGGCGGCAGATCGACAGGCCAAGGCCGGTGCCGCCGAACTTGCGCGCGGTGGAGGAGTCCGCCTGCACAAAGGGCTGGAACAGCTTGTCGAGCTGCTCGGGCGTCAGGCCGATGCCGGTATCCTCGACCTCGAAGCGCAGGCCATTTTCTATGCTGCGCACGCGGATGGTCACCTGGCCCTTCTCGGTGAACTTCACCGCATTGCTGCCGAGGTTCAGCAGGATCTGGCGGATGCGCGTCGGATCGCCGATGCGCTGCTCGGGGATCGAGGGATCGATATCGAGGATGAATTCCAGGCCGCTGTTGTCGGCTTTCGGCGCCAGCAACTCGCCGACGCCGCCGACCAGATCGGTCAGGTTGAACGGCACCCGCTCGATATCGAGCTTGCCTGCTTCGATCTTGGAGAAATCGAGGATATCGTTGATCACCGTCAGCAGGGCTTCGGTGGAATCGCGGATCACCTTCGCCATGCGATGCTGATCGGCATCCAGCGGCGTCAGTTCCAGCATCTCGGCCATCGACATCACGCCATTCATCGGCGTGCGGATCTCGTGGCTCATGGTGGCGAGGAAGGTCGACTTGGCTTCGGTCGCGGCCTCGGCCAGATCGCGGGCGACGCGCAGTTCGGCTTCGGTTTCGCGGCGGGCGGCGACTTCGCTGCGCAGCCGCGCGGTGTAGATCACGCCGACGATCAGCGCGAGCGTGACCATGAAGGCGATGACGAGATTGTTCTGCAGATGCGTGTTGGCCGGCGCCACCACCACGGTCTCGGGCAGGCCGACATAGGCGCTGAACGGCCAGGCCTGGCTGATCGCGCCGCTGGTGGCGGCAATCAGCAGGCCGCCGCGCTGCCGCGCAATGCCGCGGGCCGGCATGGCGTCGCCCAGCTCGGCATACATCGCCAGCGCGTCGTCATCGCCGAGATCGTCCACCTGCAGGGGAGCGGTGCCCGGTTTCAGCCGTGCTTCCAGCGCGGGATGCCACAGCACTTCGCCATTGCGGTCGGCGATGAAGACCTTGCCGCGAAACCGCTCGATTTCCGGCTGCAAAAGATGCGACACGGTGCCAAGCCCGATATCGAGGCCGACCACGGCCTTCACCTGGCCGGTCTGATCGAGCAGCGGCACGGCATAGGTGATCTGCGGCTCGGCATCGCTGCGGATCACGTGCGGCGGAATCCAGATCGGATCGCGGCGTTCGGTGGCCTGGCGGAACCAGGCCTGCTGGCGGAAATCCTCCTGGCCTGCTGCGGCGATGCTGACCGTGCCGGCGGTTGCTTCCGCGCCATGGTAGGAGCCGTCCGGATAGCCGATATAGATCCGGCTCACCATCGGTGTGCGCTCCAGCAACGCGCTGGCGACCGGAATGAACAGCGCCGTCAGATCGTCCTTGTCATGCAGCTGGCGCGCGACGTCGCGCAGCATCGTGCCGGCGATCAGCAGGGAGTCGAAACGGCGCTCGATCTGCTGATTGATGCGGGCGACATGCCCTTGCGCCGCGCCCAGTCCCTCCTGCAGCAGGCTGTCGCGTTCCCTGTTGTAGAGATAGGCGATGATGCCGATGGCCAGGGCGCAGATGCAGGCCACTACGGCAAACTGAATGGCCAGAGCCCGCGGATTGGCGTTCCACTCGACGGTGGAGGTCCGCATGCGCAAGACGGATGGATTACTCAACGACCCTTGGCCACCCGGCATCGTCTCCGACACCGGGCGTGGCCACCCCCTGAAGCAATCCCCACCTGGGCGTATTTCTAGCCGGTATTGCCCGGCAGAACCAAGAGAATTTCGCGGAAAATCTGACCTGTCCTCCAGGGGGAGGTTCCTGGCGAAATATTCAGTGTGCTGCTTTCGACCAAAGTTCGATCTGGTCGAGGATGGGCACGATGGTTTGGCCGCGCGCGCTAAGGCGATAGAGCACCGTGCGGGGGAAGCCGCCGATGATCTCGCGTTCGATCAGGCCGCGCCGCGCCAGTCCGGCCAGGCGCTCGGCCAGCACCTTCGCCGTGATCCCGGGCAGGCGGGCCATCAGCTGCTGGTGGCGCAGCGGGCCATGCTGGAGATGCCACAGCACCAGCGCATTCCAGCGATGACCTAGGAAACTGAGCCAGTCTTCCACCGGACAGGCATCCGGCCGTCTGGGCACGGGCTTATCAAGCGGTGCCGACCTGGCGAGCTGTGCACTGCTGAGTTGCGGTGCAGCGACATGCAGAGTCTCGCTCATGCCCTCCTCCATGCTCCCTGTCGATCCGGCCGCGCGTTCCTTCCCGTTTGGATAGCGTCGTGGCCATGTGCTCTATAGCAAAGCTCCACAATTCACCCGCAATTCATATGGAGCAGAGCATGCAAAAAGAAATTCAGCGGATCACGCATCCCGCCGCGATCAACGCAGCCTTTGCCGATGCTTTCAATCGCCGCAGCCTGGATGATCTTCTAGCGCTGTATGAGGAAGATGCCTGCCTGCGCGCCGATGCGGATGGCGCAACCATCACGGGGCGGAAGCAGATTGCCGAGGCGCTTCAGGCGCTGCTGGCTATGCCCGGCCGCATGCAGTCCCGCAACGTTTTCTGCATCGAGCGGCCTGACATCGCCCTGCTGCGCGCCGACTGGACAATCGCAGAGGAGAATGGCGCCGTCGTGGCATCGGGCCGCAGCGCCGAAATCGTGCGCCGTCAGGCTGACGGCAGCTGGCGCTACATCATTGACCACGCCATGGGCGCGGTGTGACGGCTGCATTCGCGGAATAAAGCAAAAGGCCGCTCCTGCGAGCGGCCTTTTGTAATCGAAATGCCGATATCCGGATTAGCGCGAGTAGAACTCGACCACCTGGTTCGGTTCCATCTTCACCGGATAGGGCACGTCGGCCAGCATCGGCACGCGCTTGAAGGTCGCGCGCAGCTTGCTCTCGTCCATCTCGATGTAATCGGGGATGTCGCGCTCGGTCGACTTCAGCGACTCCAGAACGAAGGGATAATCCTTCGCCTTGCCGCGGACTTCGATCACGTCGCCAACCTTCACCTGATAGCTCGGGATGTTGACGCGCTTGCCGTTGACCAGGATATGGCCATGGTTGATGAACTGACGCGCGGCGAACGGGGTCGGCACCACCTTCATGCGGTAGACCACCGCATCCAGGCGACGCTCCAGCAGGCCGATCAGGTTCTCCGAGGTGTCGCCACGGCGGCGGTTCGCCTCGTCATAGGTGCGGCGGAACTGCTTCTCGGTGATGTTGCCGTAGTAGCCCTTCAACCGCTGCTTGGCCATCAGCTGCACGCCATAGTCGGTCGGCTTCTTGCGCTTCTGACCATGCTGGCCCGGGCCGTATTCCCGCTTGTTGATCGGGCTCTTGGCACGACCCCACAGGTTTTCGCCCAGCCGGCGGTTAATCTTGTATTTGGACTCTGCACGCTTGGTCATTCGTACTTCCTAGTATGCGCATGGGGGTCCGGCAGCCACGACAAACCGTCCATGCAAGGAATGCCCATCGACCCCGCGTGAGGGGCGCGGGGAGGGCGCGCGCATCATACGGATGACGCCCTGCGCGTCAAGCCGGGATTCTGCAAGGGTTTCAGCAGGCCGGTAGCCCGGCAGCCCAAGCGTGGCGCCAGCTTTACGGCCCGCCGCACCCGGCCGGCGCCGACGGGGCACCCTTTGCCGCATCCGGTTGGCATCTGCCGGAGAATATCGCCGTTTACCGCGAATATTTGTTCTATGCCGCCATCTCGCCTTTAAGTGATCTTTAAGCGTTCTCCGGTGGAATACGGCAGGTCTCATAGGCTGGTCCGGCGGGCGGCCATTTCCGGAGGGTAAGGTGGGAGCGAAAGCTGCAAAGACTAAGAGCGCGTCGGCGAAGGCTCAGCCTGCCGCGCAGGCCGAAGCGGCCGTGGCGGCAGAGGTGACCGAGACGGCGCAGGCCGCTCCGCCCCAGGTCCTGATGGGCGAATGGCGCCGCCCGGATCTGCGCGATCTGGTCCGGTCCTGCTTTACCGATGCCCTGGAATACAAGGGCAAGCTCAACGATTACGTGCTGAACATCGACGGCATGTCGGGGCGGAAATACCGCTACTTCATCAACAACCTGATGGAGCGGATCGATAACCCCCGCTATCTCGAAGTCGGCTCCTGGGCCGGCTCGACGCTCTGCTCGGCGATCTACGGCAACAACCTGCGCGCCGTTGCGGTCGACAACTGGTCGCAGTTCGGCGGTCCCGCGCCGCTCTTCTTCGCCAATGTCGCCAATTGCTGCTCGCGCACCGCGATCCCGACGGTGATCTGCGACGATTTCCGCAAGGTGGATTTCAGGGCACTCGGCGTCTTCAACGTCTATCTGTTCGACGGTCCGCACGAATATCAGGATCAGTATGACGGCCTCGCCGTCGCGCTGGACGCGCTGACCGAGGAATTCGTCTTCATCGTCGACGACTGGAACTGGACGCCGGTCCGCCAGGGCACCTACGACGTCATCCGCAATCTCAACCTCGATATCCTCTACAAGATCGAGGTGCGCACGACGCAGGACGACACGCATGCGCCGGTCCATGACAAGCAGAGCGACTGGCATAACGGCTATTTCATCTCCGTGCTGAAGAAGACGCCGCACACGCCGCGCTCCTCCAGGTAATCGGCGGCTTTTTCACGCCTTGCAAAGCCCGGCTTGTCCGGACTTCGTTTTTCCGGCTCTGCCGCCATAGATGGCCCTGATGTTGTCCATGGCGGCAGTCCGTCAGCCCAACAACCGTCGCCCCATCCAGCTTGAGGAATCCATGCAACTGGCGCTATGCACCTGGCAGGAAGTCGAAGCCTATCTGAAGCGTTCGACCGGCATCATCATCCCGATCGGCTCTACCGAGCAGCACGGCCCGAACGGCCTGATCGGCACCGATGCGATCTGTGCCGAGGTCTTCGCCCGTGAAGTCGGCAAGCAGGCCGATGCGATGGTCGCGCCGACGATCAGCGTCGGCATGGCGCAGCATCACCTCGCTTTTCCCGGTAGCATGACGCTGCGCCCCTCCACCCTGATCGCGGTGATCCGCGACATGGTGGCCTCGCTCAGCCGGCATGGCTTCACCCGCTTCTTCTTCCTCAACGGCCATGGCGGCAATGTCGCCACCACGACAGCCGCCTTCTCCGAAATCTATGCCGAGACCAGCCTGCAGGCCGGCCTGAGCAACGGCACGCCGGTGCGCTGTATGCTGAAGAACTGGTGGGAAGCGCCCTCGGCCAGGCGGCTGTCGCAAAGCCTGTTCCCCGGCGTCGAAGGCAGCCACGCCACGCCCAGCGAAGTGTCGGTCACCTATCACGCCTATCCCGAGGCGGTGAAGGCCGTCGCGGCGATGGCCCCGGAGGTCGCGCCCTCGGGCAGCTTCACGGATGCAGCCGATTACCGCCGGCGCTTTGCCGATGGCCGCATCGGCTCCAACCCGGCGCTGGCCTCGGCCGCCCATGGCAAGACCATCGTGGAAGCCGTCACGCCCGAACTGGCAACGGCCTATCGCGACTTCGTGGCGTCGTAGGCGGAAGATCTGCGGCAACTTGCATGCGAAGGCCGCATGCAAGTTGCAACGTGTCAGCCGTCACGAAATTACCACAGTCTCGTCACGTCCCCAGCATCATTGCCGGTGTAGACTGGTTTTATCGCAAAGGTGCTAGAAGCTGTCTCTTTTCGCAACTGCTAAGGGGTCCGCTGCAGCGCACGAGTCTGGAAACGCACAACAGGGAGGCAGAAATGGAAGACTTCCGCGATATGCCGCATATCCGCGTGTCTGCTGCCTCTCAGGCGCATATGCGCTGGGTGCATAACGAACCGACGCTCTCGGACATGCTGTCCGATCCGATCATCCAGCGCCTGATGCATCGCGACGGCGTGCAGGCGTCCGAGGTGCACCGGCTGGCCGAGCGGCTGCGCCAGCGCCGCCGCACCGACGGCAACGACTGACACGGTCCCCCCAGTCTATCTGATCGTCTATCTGACCGACTGACACCCCATCACGAACATCCCTAGAAACGCCCGCGCCCAGAGCGCGGGCGGTGTCGTTTTTCGGCCTGCCAAATACGGCGATGAGGTGATACTCATTCTTACTTGCATTGATGCTGCGGAATCCGTACCGTGCCGCCACCGCGGACCGGTAGGGGCAACCTGGCGGCAGGTGGAGTGCCGGCCCGCACAGAAGAGTCGACAATGCAGGAGAATAAACGACCAGCGGCGTCGCAGCCGGCGCAGCAGCAGGCGGTGTCCGATCGCAGCGGCATGCCTGCCGTCACGCGGCTGGACAGCCGCACCCTCTTCCGCACCGCGCGCGAAGTGATCATCGCCCATGATGGGGCGGATTATCGTCTGAGGCTGACCGCCAGCGGCAAGCTGATCCTGACCAAGTAATGCGCGCCACCTGACGACGTCTGAGTGGCGTTTAGCGTCCGCGCAGGCGCCGCAGCGCCAGCATGCCGGCGGCGGCTGCCAGCGCGAGGAAGGTCAGTCCGACCAGGATGAGGACGCCGATGCCGCCGAGGATTCCGGTGAACGTGTCCCAGAAACCGAACTGGGCGACGAGAAAAGCGAGCAGGATGATGATGACAATCGGCATGCCGCATTAACCACGCCGGCGCCGATTTGTTTCAGACCGCCCGCCTTAACCGGCGAGAATCCAGCCTTCGTCGTCGAGCCGGACGAAAAACGGAATCAGGCTCTTGCCTTTGCAGGGGCCGAGAAAGCACTGGCCGCTTTCCGGCGCAAACAATGCGCCATGAGTGCCGCACATCAGCGCCGTCTGGTCGCGGTTGAAAAACGCATCCGGCTTCCAGTCCAGCGAGGTGCGCGCATGCGGGCATTCGTTGACATAGCCGAACACGCCGCCCTGCCAGCGCACGACGAAGCACTCGAAACGCTCCTTGCCCGCGCCGAAGGTGAAACCCTTGGCGCCGGGTTCCGGGATCTCGGCAAGGGCGATCAGACGCGTGCCGGGCGCAGGCTGGTTGGGTCGAGGGGTCATAGTATAGCCGTCATGCCACGGCCCGGCCGTGGCATCCACGTGTTGTTTTAAAATGAACGTATGGCTGCGCGAATAACCATCACGCTTCCACGCCGCCCATCTTGCAGATCAGCTTCCAGCTCGCCGCATCCACCGGCAGGACCGAGAGCCGCGACTGCCTGATCAGCGGCAGATGCTGCAGTTTCGGCTCGGCCTTGATCTGTGCGAGCGTGACCGGCGTCTTCAGCGGCATCAGCGCCTTCACATCCACCATGCCGAACCTGCCGGTTTCGTCGGTCGGATCGGGATAGTAGAGCTTCACGACCTCGACGATGCCGACGATCCGCTTCTCATCCACCGAATGATAAAAGAAGGCGCGGTCGCCCAGGCTCATCGCCTTCATGTTGTTGGCGGCCTGGTAATTGCGCACGCCGTTCCAGCTTTCGACCTTCTTCCTGACCTGCTGCTCCCACGACCAGGCGGAAGGCTCGGACTTCATCAGCCAGTATTTCATCTTTCTTCCTCAGCTCGAAACGGCCGCGCCAGCAGCGCCGCCAGCATCTCGTCGATGCTTGCCTGTTTGTGCAGCACGGCATCCACCGCGGCGCAGATCGGCATCTCGATCTTCTGCCGCAGCGCCAGCGCCTCGATGGCGCGGGCGGTATGCACGCCTTCCGCCACGGTGCGGCGCGCGCCCATGATCTCGGCCAGGCTCTTGCCCTCGCCCAAAGCCACACCCAGCGACAGGTTGCGTGACTGATGCCCCGAACAGGTCAGCACCAGATCGCCCAGGCCCGACAGGCCCATCAGCGTTTCGCGCCGGCCGCCGAGGCTTAGGCCCAGCCGCGTCATCTCGGCAAGGCCGCGGGTGATCAGCGCCGCGCGCGCATTGTCGCCCAGCGCGCGGCCGATCACGATGCCGCAGGCAATCGCCAGCACATTCTTCACCGCGCCGCCGATCTGCGCGCCGATCACGTCGTCGGAAAGATAAGGCCGAAATGTCGGGCGTCCCAGCCGCTGCACCAGTTCGGCACCCAGTCTGTCATCGGCGCAGGCCAACGTCGCCGCCGTGGGCAGACCGCGCGCCATTTCGATGGCAAAAGTCGGCCCGGTCAGAATGGCAATGGTGCGCTCAGGCAAAACGTCATGCACCACATCAGAGGGCAGCAGGCCGGTGCTGATCTCGATGCCTTTCGAAGCGATGATGATGGCCGCATTGCCGGACAGCCTGGTTGCGATCTCGGTTGCGAACTGGCGCAAGGTCTGCGCCGGCACGGCGAGGATCAGCGCTGCGCAGTCATGCAGCGCGGCCAGATCCTGCGTCGCCGTCAGATTCGCCGGCAGCGTCACGCCGGGCAGATACAGAGGATTGGCATGCTCGGCATTGATGCTGCCGACCACCTCCGGGTTGCGCGCCCAGAGGATCGCCTCGCCCTGCTCGGCGGCAAGCGCCGCAAGCGCCGTGCCCCAGGCGCCGCCTCCGATAATGCCGATCTTCAAGCCTTGGCTCCGGCAAAGGGCCTGGCTTCGGCGCCGGGATCAAGCGGCCAGCGCGCCCGCGCCGGCGCATCCAGGCTGTCGATCATGCCGCGCCTGGCGCGTTCCAGCCCGGCCCAGGCGATCATCGCGCCATTATCGGTGCACAGATTCATCGGTGGCGCGGTGAAGCGCATGCCGTTCTTCTCACTCAGCGCAACCAGTCCGGCCCGCAGCGCCTTGTTGGCGGCGACGCCGCCGGCCACAACAAAATGCTTGCCGCTGGCGCCATGCTGCGCGTCGAATGCGGCAATGGCATGTTTTGCGCGATCGAGGATCACATCCATCACGGCGGCCTGGAATCCGGCGGCGAGATCGGCTTTGTCCTGCTCGGTCGGCGCATCGCCGCAGCTTTCCAGTGCCAGCCGCACCGCCGTCTTCAGGCCGGAGAAGCTGAAATCGCAGCCCGGCTTGCCTTTCAGCGGCCGCGGCAGATTGAAGCGCGCCGCATCGCCGCGCGCCGCCAGCTTCTCGATCGCCGGCCCGCCGGGATAGCCCAGGCCGAGCATCTTGGCGGTTTTATCGAACGCTTCGCCGGCGGCATCGTCGATGGTCGTGCCCAGACGGCGATAGCGGCCGATATCCTCGACGATCAGAAACTGGCAATGGCCGCCTGAGACCAGCAGCAGCAGATACGGAAACGGCACGTCATCACTCAAACGTACCGACAGCGCATGGCCTTCCAGATGATTGACCGCGATCAGCGGCTTCTGCGCCGCATAGGCCAGGGTCTTTGCCGTGGTCAGGCCGACCATGACGCCGCCGATCAGGCCCGGCCCGGCGGTGGCGGCGATGGCATCGACATCCTGCAGCTTCAGGCCCGCGCGATGCAGGCATTCGGCGATCAGGCCGTCCAGATGCTCGATATGCGCGCGCGAGGCGATTTCGGGCACCACGCCGCCATAGGGCGCGTGTTCCCTCAATTGCGAGAACAGGCTATGACTGACGATGCGGCGGGCAGGATCCGCCGCCGCCGGCCCGTCATCCTGGACGATGGCGCAGGCGGTTTCGTCGCAGCTGGTCTCGATGCCTAGAACGAGCATAACAAAGGGTGCCGGGCGATGTTCGCGATGCGGAAATAAGATAGAGTAGGCATTAACATTATGACACCTAGCCAGCAAGAGAATGGGCGCCGCGTGAAACCAGGAACGCCGGTTCTGACCATCGGTACGCGCGGCTCGCCGCTGGCGTTGGCCCAGGCCCATGAAACGCGGCAGCGTCTGCTGGCGGCCCATCCAGGGTTGAGCGAGGCGCAGGTCGCCATCCGCATCATCAAGACCACCGGCGACAAAATCCAGGATCGCGCGCTGGCCGAAGCGGGCGGCAAGGGGCTGTTCACCAAGGAGATCGAGGAAGCGCTGCTCGACGGCAGCATCGATCTCGCCGTGCATTCCATGAAGGACATGCCGACCCAGCTCCCCGCCGGCCTGATCATGGCGGCCTATCTGCCGCGCGAGGATGTGCGCGACGTCTTGCTCAGCACGCGTCCGATGCGGCTGGCTGATCTGCCGCAGGGTGCCACGGTCGGCACGGCATCGCTGCGCCGCAAAGCCTTTCTGCTGGCGCGCCGTCCCGATCTTCAGGTCGTTACCTTCCGTGGCAATGTGCAAACGCGGCTGCGCAAACTGGAGGAAGGCGTGGTCGCTGCCACGTTCCTTGCACTGGCCGGACTGCATCGGCTCAACATCGCGCCGTCCGGCATGCAGGTGCTGGAACCGGAAGAGATGCTGCCCGCTGTCGCGCAAGGCGCCATCGGCATCGAATGCCGCGATGGCGATGCCCGCGTGCTGGATTATCTTGCGCCGCTGAACGATGCGCCGACGCAGATGCGCGTCGAAGCCGAACGCGCGCTGCTGGCCGTGCTGGACGGTTCCTGCCGCACGCCGATTGCGGCGCTTGCCGAGCTGAATGGCGATGAGATGCGGCTGCGCGGCGCCATCGCGCGGCCCGATGGCACGGACCTGATCGAGATCGAACGCCGCGGGGCTGCGAAAGACGGCGTGGCGATGGGACGGGATGCGGGCGCCGACCTGAAAGGCCGCATCGGACCGGATTTCTTCGAGGCGTGATGACGCCGCAGCCGCAGCGACGGATTCTGATCACGCGGCCCGCGCCCGAAGCCGCTGCCTTGCAGCAGCGCCTGGCGCAGATGGGCCATGCCGCGGATTGCGCGCCGATGCTGTCGATTTGCATCCATCGCAATATCGATCTGCCGCTCAATGGCGTGCGCGCACTGCTGTTCACCTCCGCCAATGGCGTGCGCGCCTTTGCCGCCAATGCCGAACGCCGTGATTTTGCCGTCTTCGCCGTAGGCGAGGCCAGCGCGCAGGCGGCCAGGTCGGTGGGATTTCAGCAGGTCACGCCTGCGGGCGGCGATGTCGAAAGTCTTGCCTCTCTCGTGCGCCGGGAATGGAATCCGCAGGATGGACCTTTGCTGCACGCGGCCGGCACCGTGCTGGCGGGCGATTTGCAGAAAATGCTGCAGGCCGATGGCTACGATGTGAGGCGCGCCACGCTTTATGAAGCTGTGACCGCGGAAAGCCTGCCGCAGGATGTTGCAGAACGATTTGCCGCAGGCGGTTATGATGCGGCGATGTTTTTCTCTCCCCGTACGGCGGCAACTTTTGTTAGCCTGAGCCAGACGGCCGGCATTGCCGGCGGCGCCGCTTTCGCCGATGCTCTGTGTCTGAGCAGGAATGTGGCCGCGGCGGTGGCGCCGTTGCCCTGGCGCAGCACGCGCATTGCCGCGCAGCCGCGCGAAGACGACCTGATCGACCTGGTAGGACAACCGGACGCACCATGAGCGACAAGCCCAGAACCGATCGAAACACTGCCGGCGATCCGATCATCGATGCCGAGGTTGAACCTCTGGCGAAGACCAGGCGATCCCGCGGCCTGCGCGTTGCCATTTTTCTGGTGGCCGCGATCCTGATCAGCGTTGCTGTTGCGGTCGTCTATCAGCTCGCCAGCACCGGGCGGCTCGACAATCTTTTTGCCGGCCGCAGCATTGCGCCGACGTTGCAGACCAGCGTGCCGGTATCGCCGCCTGCATCCACGCCGTCACCGCTGCCTGCGCCGCAGGCGCCCGCTGCGCCGATGGCCGATAATACCGAACTGCTGCAGCGTCTCGACGAGCAGGAGAAGCGCCTGTCCGCATTGACCGCCAGCATCGAACGCCTGCAGCAATTGCCGACGGCTTCCGGCGCCGATGATCAGAAGCTGGAAGAACTGGAGCAGGCCATCGCTGCGCTCCGCCAAGCCGACAACACTCAGGCCGCGCAGCGCGATCTGCTCACGCAGCAGGTTGCTGAGTTGCAGGCGCGGTTTGCAGCGCTCAGCGAAGGCCGCATCGCCGCGATGCGCGCGCCGCTGCTGCAGGTATTGGCCTGGAGCGAACTGCGTGAAAAAGCCCGGCGCGGCGCTGCCTTCCGCGATGAGTTCGAGCGAGTGGCCCAAGCTGGCAATACACAGGCAGGCAACGCACAGGAAGACGAAGCGCAAGGCCGTGAGATGCAGCAGGCCCTGGCGGCCTTGCGCTCCTTCGCCGATGCGCCGCCGCCCGCTGCCGTAAAGCTTGCGGCGCGCTTTGCCGCTCTGACCGAAGCGCAGCGCGAAGCCGTGCCCGCAGCATCGGCCGGTGCGGATGCCGCGGCTAAACCCTGGTGGCAGCGCGCGTGGGACAAAGTCACCGGCCTGATCAGCATTAGACGCGTCGGCGAGACCGATACGGCAACGCCGGAAGGAAAACTCGCCATGGCCGAGGCCGCGCTGCAGCAGGGCGATCTCGATGCCGCGCAGTCGGCCCTGGCCGATATGCAGCTCACGCCTGAACTGGCGGAGTGGCGCGATCAGGTGCAGGCGCGGCTTAAGCTTGATGCCGCGCTCGATGCCTATGGCGCCGCCTTGCAGGCTGCGATGGCGCAGCGATGACGGGCGAGGCTTAGAACCATGCTGCGCTTGCTGCGGACCGGCCTGATCCTGATCGTGCTGATGGCGCTGGCGGGTTTCGCCGCTTGGCTCGCCGATCAGCCCGGCCGCCTGCGGCTCAACTGGTTCGGCTATGCGATCGAAGCGCCGGCGCCTCTGCTGGCCTTGGCTGTGGTGCTGCTAGCGGCGGCGATCTTTGTGCTCACCTGGATCATTGCCTGGGCCGCGGCTCTGCCCGAACGCCGCCGCCTGAAGCGTCAGGCGAAAGGCTATGCGCAATTCGCCGCCGGCATGGTGGCGGTAGCCGCCGGCGAAGCGGACCGCGCCGCCAAGCTGGCAGCGCAGGCGCATCGCCTGCTGGATGATCCGGCCCTGGCGCGGCTTCTGGCGGCCCATGCGGCGCAGCTTGGCGGGCGACAGGACGATGCGCGCAAGGCCTTTGCCGCGCTCAGCCGCGATCCCGGCACGGCCTTCCTTGGCTATCGCGGTCTGCTTGCCGATGCGCGCGCCCGCGGCGACCGTCAGGCGGCGCTGACCTATGCCGAACGCGCTTCCGCCCTGCGCCCCGCCTCGCCTTTCGCGGCCGAAGCCGAATTGCAGTTGCTGGTGGAGACCGGCCAGTGGGAAGCGGCGCAGGCGCGGCTGGAGCAGGCCCGCAAGCGCAAGGCCGTATCGAAAGCCGCCGCGGCGCAACTGGCGGCACGGCTCGATCTCGCCCGCGCACTGGCCGCCCTGCAGCAGGGCGAGGCGCAGCAGGCCCGCCGTCTGGTGCAGCATGCAGCGCGCGAACTGCCCGATCATCCGGTGCCGCCGCTGCTGCTGGCTGCGGCTGCCGCAAAGGATCCCGCCAACCACGCTGCGCGCGAAGCGGCGCTGCAAAGCCTGCAACGCGCCTGGCAGCGCCAGCCCGCCGAAGTCTATGCCGAAGCCTGGCTGGCGCTGCAGCAGAACCTGGCCAGCGAAACGCTGACGCGCCGCGCGCAGGATTTCGTCGCTGGCCAGGAAACTGCGCTGGAAAGCCGCCTGCTCGTCGCTGCTGCTGCTTTACAGGCACATGACTTTGCTGCTGCGCGCGCCATGCTGGATGACATCGGCCATGCCGGGCCCTGGGCGGCGCGCCTGCAGGCGCAGCTTGCCGAGGAAGGTGATGGCGATGCGGTGGCGGCGGACCGCTGGCGCACGAAGATCACTGGCGCGGCCGATCTCTGGCAATGCACGGCCTGCGGCACCGGCCATGCCGTCTGGGCGCCGCTGTGCAGTCATTGCGGCGGCTTTGATGCACTCGATCCTACCCGCTTAGGCCAAGCCGCGCCGCTTGCCGTGACGCCGCGGCCGCTGCTGGCATTGGAAGATCGCAAATAGACCCGGCTACGGGACGGCTAATCCGCGTCCCTGTCTGTCTTGGGCAGCAAATCGTAAGGCCATTGGAAGCCGGGCAGGGCGACGATGCGGTCCCACCAGGCGCTGATATTCGGCCAGTTGTTCCGGTCGAGCTTGCCTTCCGCCATATGTGCGATGGCGCCGAACACGCCGATATCGGCAATCGTCGGCCGGTCGCCGACCAGGAAGCGCCTGCCCTCCAAAAGATCGTTGAGCTGGTCCAGCCCGGCCTCGGCCGCATCGCGCATGTAGTCGATCACCGCTGCATCGGGCTTGGCGAAGCGCTCATACAGCCGGGTGCGGCCAACCCCGGGCTCCAGCCGGTCGGCCTCCCAGGCCAGCCATTCGCGGATGCGCTGGCGCTCTTCCGGAGTGGCGCCGCCGAACTTGCCGGTCTGCTCGGCCAGATATTGCAAGATGGTGTCCGACTGGCAGAGGTTGAAGCCGTTATGGACCATCGCCGGCACTTGGCCGAAGCGGTTGATCGCCAGAAATTCGGGAGATTTCTGCTGCTTTTTGGCCAAGTCGACATGTCGGTAGTCGAATTTCTCGCCGCATAAGGCCAGCATCAGCCCGACCTTGTAGCAATGGGAAGAGAGGAAATTGCCGTAGAAGGTGTATGCCGCCGGCATATGACTGATTAACCTCCCTGATTTTCCCGAGTTGCGGCTTGCCAACCGGCCCTGCGGACCGTATTTTCCGCGCGCCCTTCGCCCTGGTCAAGTCAAGGCGGGGGCGCGGTTTTCCGCCGTTGCCGGCGTAGCTCAGCGGTAGAGCAAGACTTTCGTAAAGTCGAGGTCGGGGGTTCAAATCCCTCCGCCGGCACCATTCTCCGGACAGCGATAACAAGCGTTTAGCTGCTCTGGTCGAGCGAAGCTCTCCCGTCCATCCATCCCTTGTCACTCCTGCGTCACTCGGAGATGCGGGATGGCGGTTGTTCGGCAGCGCGGAGACAAGTGGCAGGCGATCGTGCGGCGTAAGGGCTATGGCCAGTCAGCCCGCAGTTTCACCACAAAACGAGACGCCGAAACTTGGGCAAGGCAGCAGGAAGTCGCGCTGGATCGGGGTGAACTGCCGGTTTCCACGAGTGCGCTAAAGGGAACGACGTTGCGGGACCTTCTGTCCGGTATCGGAACGAGGTGAGTAGCCGGAAGCGCTCCGCGAGATGGAGCAGCGCTGGATCAATGGCTTTCTCCGGCACAGTGTTGCCGGCAAGTCGCTGGCAGCTATCCGGCCCGAGGATTTTGCGGCTTACCGTGACGAGAGGCTGGCTGAAGCGGTGCCGAGTACCGTTTCCCGCATGCTCGTTATCGTCAGTATGCGTATGAGGTTGCGCGCCGGGACTGGGGCCTGCCAATCCCGGCGAACCCTGTGAAGCAGTTTCGCCAACCTAGCTATGGTGCCCCACGGGAACGGCGGCAGGGCACTGGCGAACTGGACCGGCTTCCGGATGCATGCTCCGCCCGGACGCCCTATCTGGGCGCCACTGATCCTGACGGCGCTGGAAACCGCCGGTAAGCGCTCGGTGAGGACGCCTTGATCAGGCGGCGACCTTCTGCTCGGCGGGATGCCAGTTCCAGGGCAGAAGGTCGGCGATGCGTTTGGCGGGATGGCTGGCGATGCGGCTGAGCACGTCGGTCAGCCAGGCTTGTGGATCGACGCCGTTGAGTTTGGCGGTTTCGATCAGGCTGTAGATGGCGGCGGCGCGCTCGCCACCACGATCTGAACCGGCAAAGAGATAATTCTTGCGGCCCAGAACGACGCCGCGCAGGGCGCGTTCAGCTGCATTGTTATCGATCTCGATGCGGCCATCGTCGATGTAGCGGGTCAGCGCCGCCCATCGGTTGCGGACGTAACGGAAGGCACCGGCCAGATCGGATTTGCTGGACAGGGTAGTCAGGGTCGCTTCTGACCACGCGGCGAAATCCTCCAGAATGGGACGGCTGCTGCTTTGCCTGATCCGCCTTCGCTCATCGGGCGGCTGGCCGCGGATCTGGGCTTCAATCGCGTAGAGCTGCGCGATGCGGTCCAGCGCCGCTTTGGCAATGGCGGACCCGGTTTGGGCATGCTCATCGAAGAAATAGCGCCGGGCATGGGCCCAGCAGGCAGCTTCCATGATGCGCTCAGCCCTGAACAGCCCATTATAGCCGGTATAGCCGTCGGCATGCAGGATGCCGGCAAAGCTGGCGAGATGGCTCATCGGCCGCTCGGCCTTGCGGTCTGGCGAGTAGAAGTAGATCGCCGCGGGCGGCCGGGCGCCGCCATGAGGCCGCTCGTCGCGGACATAGACCCAGAGCCGGCCGGTCCGGGTGCGGCCAAGACCCGGCGAGAGTACGGGTACGGTGGTGTCATCGCCATGCAGCGTCTCGCTGGCCATGACCTCGGCCTTGAGCGCCTCGGTGAGCGGCCGCAGGGCTTCCTCGCTGGCGCCGACCCAGCCGCTGAGCGTGGAGGTCTCCAGCTCCACGCCGGCGCGCGCGTAGATCTCGGCCTGGCGGTAGAGCGGCAGGTGGTCGGCGTATTTGGAGACCAGCAGATGGGACAAAAGGGCAGCACCGGCGCGGCCGCGCGAGATCGCGTGATCTGGAACCGGTGCTTCGACCACCGTGTCGCAGGCCCGGCAGGAGAGCTTGTCCCGGCTGTGGCGGATCACCTTGAACTGCCCCGGCACATACTCCAGCGTCTCGGTCACGGCTGTGCCGATCGGGCGCAGATCCCCGCCGCAGGCCGGGCAGGCGCAGGGCGCCTCGTGATGGACCTCCTCGCGCGGCAGATGCTCCGGCAGGGGCCGCCGGGCTGGCTTGGCCTCGATGATATCGCGCACCAGCGGCGGCATGGCTGCCACCAGCATGGCCCGCTCAGCCTCGGCCTCTTCCAGGGCGAGCTGCAGCTGCTCGAGCTCGGCGGCGCGCTTCTCCGACGATCGCCCGAACTGCAGGCGCCTGAGCTTGTGGATCTGCGCTTCGAGCTTGGCGATCCGGGTATTTGCAAAGGTCAGGGTCTGCTGCAGGCCCTGGATGATCTGCTTCAGGGCGGCGATATCGTCGGGCAGGCTGGCCGGGTCGAACGACATGCCATGAGTCTAGCAAAACCCGCATGGAATGCGGGGAAAATCACGCCCACTGAGTCAAAAAGCCGCACTCATCCAGCCCTGCCTGGCCGCCATGTCCGCTCCGGCATCCGCCAGTCGATCCCCTCCAGCAGCATGCTGAGCTGGGCCGGCGAAAGCATCACCTTGCCCTGGCTTGCCGCCGGCCACACGAAGCGGCCGCGCTCCAGCCGCTTGGCGAACAGGCATAAGCCCTGACCGTCATACCACAGCACCTTGATGCGATCGCCGCGCCGGCCACGATAGACCACCAGATGTCCTGCGAATGGATCAAGCTCAAGCAGCTCCTGGGCCAGCATGGCCAGACCATCGAAGCCCTTGCGCATGTCGGTATGGCCCAGGGCCAGCCAGATCCGCGCGCCCTGTGGAGGCGCTATCATCGCGCCGACAGCGCCTCAAGCACACAGCGCAAGCTCACCGGATCGGCACGACCGCTCACCGTGATATGGCCGCGCTCCAGCCGGATCTCGATCTGCCCGGTGCAGTCCTTGCCGTCCGTCAGCGCCCGGTGATCGGCAGCAAGCTGCCCGGGCGCATCCTGCACGACGACCGATGCAAAACCCGGCGCCTCGGTACTGAAACATCCATCACGAGCGGCCTTGCGCCAGGAAAACAGCTGGCTGTGATGCAGGCCATAGCGTTGCGCAACGGCCGCAACGCTCGACCCGGGCTGCCGACTCTCCGCAACGATCCGAAGCTTGTCGGCAGCACTCCAGCGTCGCCGCCGCTCCACCCTGATGACCTCACTCATCGGCTTGCTCCCAGTAGTACGACCAGCACTACTTACAGAACTAACCGATTAACCCCTGCAAACCGCAAGGCGTCGTCACCGAGCGCTTACAACCGCCGTGCGGCAGGGTGAACTGCTGGCCATGCGATGGGGTGACGTGAACCGGGAGCGCAATACCACCCGCTTCCCGGTGACGAAGAATGGGCATCCCAGGATCATCCCCGCTGACGCCTCAGGGCCGCCGGCTCTTGCTTGAATGGACGGGGTGTAGGAGCGGGGAGCCACTCTCCATCAGCGCCGAGCAACCTGTCTTCCCGGTCGCGGAAAATGCCCTGCGGCTAGCCTGGGTCCGGCTCTACAAACGAGCCGGCATTACCGGCCGCGGGAACTAATCCGCAGGGACCAGGACCAGATGCGGCTGAGAGGGCTCTACTGGCCGGTGCTACTTCGGCGCGGACTACAGGAACTGGGCCAGACTACTTCGACAATCTGCGGCAACGTGTCCGCGAAACTGCCCAGCGCGTCCAAAAACTATGAGGATGAAGCCTGTCATTCCACGTGAGCAGGCCAACCGGGATATCAACAATGCGATAGCCTTTTACTTAGGCGAAGGTGGCTACCCGGCTGCGCTCAGTTGTATTGATGATCTAGAGCAGGCATACGGCCATATCGGAGATATGCCGGCTCTGGATCATCACGGTATATCCACGAGCTTAACCTACCTGAGAGCTTAACCTACCTGATCTCCGCTGCTGGCCGTTGCCGAGCCATCCTTGGCTTGTCTTCTATATAGAAGGCGATGACCATATTGATGTTTGGCGTATCCTGCGTGCTAAGCAAGATATTCCATCTTGGATGACGGAGTCGGAGATCTGATAAGCATGCTTCAGGTCAAGAATACCTCTCATAAGGCATCATCATTACCGAATTTGATTAAAAGTACCGCACAGAGCGTAGAGCTTGCTCGACTGCATGTACCCAGCCCCACCTGTTTCTCGTCCAGCTTTGTATAAACGTTTGACTGATCCAAGACTTTCTTCTCCCTTCGCCCCTCTATTTTGCATAGTGGGCTCAGTTATATCGTTAGGAGAAGAACTTTGCTTAACTTGCTGTCCGAAAAAACTTTTAGCATACGCGGTTGCAATTACATACTCTGCATTACTCCGGTTCATATTCCCCAGTAATGCCGGATCAGGCAAATCGATTTCACCTAAAAGTTTAGCGGAGACGCTGACAGTCCCGCTCATACTTTCGAAGCGCCGGTTTACAGAATCAGAATTCATCAAAATGGCCAAACGTTGTGGGGTGATACGTGGTTTTTCCCCTGCTATGAGAAAGATTACATGGTTCTCCCCGACCACGCCGCCATGCCGTTTAATAAATGATTTGGGAATAGCCGCTGCATTAAGACGACGTTTCTGCTTACGATTTGAGGTGCGCTGCAGCACCACACAAGCTTTCCTAATAATGTACGGGGCATTTTCGGGCGCAGTGACCCAGATTTTATCTGTGTGTTCTAAACCGCGTTTGTGATCAAATTTTCCGTTGGAAGTAATAGCTTTAGCCCAAATTAACGGCCAATCCCCCTTATTCTTCTTCTTCCGAAGTCTATCGGACTGTCGATTGGCGACAAGATGTCCCACCGTCGCCGTGTATCCGTAGTCACTCAATCGGAAGCCGCCCTCCAAGAGCCCGGTTGATGGCAACCTCCACGGTTTTCCATCGTTCGTTACTATCGGCACTCCTAAATTCTTAATCGATGCATCTGCTTGCACCATAGCGCACGTTGGCACAATGCTCTTTGGAGCATCAAATTTGCGCTGCAATACGACAATTGTGGCGTCTTGCACAACGTCAAGGAACACATCAACTCTTTTCTCGATTAGATCAATGGCCAAAACATCGGCCATCTCTGTGATTCTTTTTCTGAACAAAGAAAACTCCGGCCCTCCGATGAAAGACATCGGAACAATAAAACCTAATAGCCCCCCTGGCTTCAGCCTATCCAGACCTTGCCGAACGAACATGGAGTATAAATTCAGTTGTCCGCCAGCAATGTCGGAAAACTTTTCCCGCCACTGTTTATTACCTTCTGCACCAACCTTCCCATATGGGGGGTTTCCGATAATAGCATCGACTTTTTCATCGTCCTCGCTCTTGAGACTGTTACCTTGAGAGATCAAAGAAAACTCTCTCTCTAACTTCAGACCAAACTCCCCCCTCAGCATCCGCCGCACTAAGGCGTTAGCAACGACAGCGAGACCTCTGTCGATCTCCATACCCGATAAGCGTCCGCGCAGATCAGAGAGAATATTCTCATCCGAAAAACCTTCAGCCTTAAGGTGAATTACTAAGCGCCGTGCTATTGGCACTATGAAGGCTGCACCACCAGCTGCTGGATCATGAATACGATGCTTTCTAATGTCCAAACCGAATTGTTGAAGGCGGGAGAGAAGATGGTTCACTAGATGCGGTGGGGTGAAATAGGCTCCCAGCTCTCTGCGCCGTCGCTGATCCAGCAGCAATGTATAGATATTAGCAATTGCATGATCCCGATCTTCGGGAGCCAAGCCATTGATCAACCTCTGCAGCTGTGTTGGCCCATCGCCGTTAATGAGCCTGAGACAGAGCGCGCCAGGCATCACCTTCTGGGAGATATTTTGTCGAGCCTGCCGAATAACGCTCGAAAGTTTCTTATATGGGTCATCCGCTCGCACAGCCTCCGCCTTTCTTTGATTTTTATATACGGACATCAGAGGAAATTGATTCTACTGCGTGCAGTAGGTTTGCGATTGGTTTGACCACAGCCCCTTCAATTAAGACGCCGAGCTCCATGGATCGCCGGCTGTAGACTAAAAGATTGGCGCTACCAACATAAGCCAAGTCTTCGTCGGCCATTACCACCTTGCAGTGGAAAGTTTCATAGCCCGCATCTAAAGCAATAAAATAGTCGACTACTCGCACTCCAAGACGTCGAAAATTGTCCGCGTGATGCCCCAATAACGGCGCAACTTTTTGGTGTCGACGCACGATTAGCAACTTCTCTGGCGCCTTTGTAGCCTCAAATAAACCGAGAATCCATTCACTTCCCTCTTCGTTCAAGAATGGCGACATCACCGTTAGACGGCGAACCGCATTCCTAGCGATTCTCAAGAAGGCATTGTCGGTTTCCATTAATCGAACGTAGGCGATCCCGTGAATGGGGAGGCTTTGCTCGATTCTACTTGGCTGTGCCGGGAGAGTGACAACTGCCTCAACCGCACTCTCTGGCCTACCATACCGCCTCATAATTGCGGCTCCCAGCAGAAAGGGGGGAATCCAGCCGGGCATCCTCGCGCCTTGTGAAATCCAAAAATCACCAGCCTGACGACACCAGTCATAATCGCAGAAACACTCTAGCGAACGATGAACAGCCCCCATTTCTGACGAAGTAATTCCGTTCTTGCCTATTAAATCGTTTGTATAGAAGCGTTGTCGCTCATTAGCACGCAGAAATATGGCCACAGCGGAGGCTGTAGCACAATCTTGTTCGAGTATTGTTACCAACTGCCGCCCGAGGTCTTGCGAGACGTGACTCATGAAGCTGTGGCAAGCCTTCTTGAAACTTCGTAGAAACCTTCACTCAACGGGGTTATTTGATCGTCCCAGGATGGCGACCCTCGCCCCGTTAAGACCGATCTAGATAAAAGCTCGTTCCTAGTTAAGCATGAGGTTTCAGGAAGCAGAATGCAGTCAGGGCAGGCGCCTCCTCGCATCTGACAGATGGTTTCTGAGCCACACCTGAGGTTCTCCGGCCGTACCATCTTCTCCAGGACCTGATTGCCGTAAACAGGATCCGTATAATTTCGCCACATGGATGATAGGTTACCTAAATCCATCGTTGTCCCTCGGCGATAAACCAAAAACGCCGTATCAGGCACAAAGAGATGCTCTCCAAAAGAACCAAGATCGAGACCAGATAGCTCAGACATTATGCCGATCAGTTGATGCGCGATTGTATGCAGAAGTGTATAGACATAGGGATATGGCGCTCTGGTAACGCTCTTTTCTTTACGATAGTCATCGAGAAAGCGAGAGAACGTGCTGGCAGGGAAGTCCTCAATGAGCTTACCCCCCAAGCTAATTGGCGGAGTGCCGAGATCCACGTTTATGCCATTGACACGCAGCCACTCTACAACGGCCTTCTCCTTCAGTTTGACGTAGAAGGCCTCATTCTCTTGCTTAATACAGTAGATTGGATGCCTAGCATAACCTTGGCCGCTATCGGTACGGCCAAATAGGTTCAGACGAACTGGCATTTCAACTTTATTCCCCTTGGTCTTCTCCCGCTCTACCAGAGGAAGTGCAGACACGCGGGTATATCCGAAAGTATATTCACAGAGTTCCAAGTTACGAATCAGCCGCATATCTTCGATGCCAAGAAGGTCAAGCCTACGTCCGATCTCTCTGAGAGCCGCCTGTTTATCGACAGCTGCAAGAGTAGGCATCAGATGGGCATCGGGTGCCATTACCCGTACACACACACTCTTTCCACCAACGAAGACAGTACTAAGTAGCTTCTCTTCAGTGAGCGCCTTGTGTTCAATAGCCATTCGAATTGGATCGTAGCGCCGGATATAATCCGAGCGTTCGTATACCCTCTGTCGCAAGTTCGGCGAGGCACGATCACCTTCGAGAAGATATGGAGCCCAACGCTCCTCATATTGCTCGATTATCTTGCGTATCTCTGCAATCCCCGCCAATGGAACATCAGGCATACTCTCCATAAGCGTCAACGTCTCTCGACTTACACAGTAGGTCCTCCAATCTGCCTCCAACCCTACAGCGCGTAACTTCTCCTCTTTTTCCGAATCAGTGAGTTGTTTGCCGGGGTAATTGTATTGCTTCCCTAGGAATTGGATGAGGTCTTCCTCTCGGCCACGCTGTAGAAGCTCCAAGTGATCACCTTTGCTAAAAATGATTAGACGATCACCATGGGGATAGAAAACGGCGGATGCGCGATATGATACCGGCTCCATGTTTACTTCTACCATTTGGACCTTCTTGGAAACTAGGTACGGTGTAAGGCGCTGCAGTGTAAATTCATCCTTCTGAAGAATTTCCCTCTTCATGCCGCACTTCGCACACACGAAGTACCAGTCAGAGAATGATGCAGATCTTCTCACCAACGAGAAGGCGTAGTGACCGCAGGATCGACAGTTGTCGGTGGACACCACCCCTCGATCCGGGTGCCAGAAGCGAGTCGATGGAGTGAGTGGCTCGACGTGGCCCGACCAGTGAACCATCACAACATCCAGCTGCTCCCACTCATCGACGCATTTGCTTGTACCGCTAGGGCAATGATCACGAAACTTGCGCGCCTGACTGTCCACACGACTTACATCACTGGAAACTCTATGCAATCCACAGCGCGTGCAGATAAAGGCGAGAGGAAAGGGAACATATCCCATCAGAGTTGCATTCATGAATGCAAACTTGTCGATACTAACCTCAACGTCTTTACCATTTAGCAACGCCTGATCGACGCACAGCTCTATCTCAGGAGGATGGTCCAGATTCTTAATATTACTCGCTCGGACAACCCAAGCCTCCACATATTCTCGTATTTGCTCGTAGATTTGATGCCTGACTGACTGATTAATTTGAGCCTCATCATTGCGTGTAGACACTGACATACAAGCGCCTTGTCCACCCTCGAAAGTAAAGAGTGCTCCAGGGGCGTAGGCGGTCGCCAGCTGACTCCGAGATCTCTGCATAGTAGGTGGCGCGTCGGTCTTCTGCTTCGCGCCTATAAACGACTGCTTCTTCCTCACAGCACACCTCAGTTTTCATCGATCTCGATGTCCATCTCGCTGACAGGTAATGACGCGCTTACCCGTCGCTTACGGATGAACGCCATAGCGGCACCAAACTTATCGAGCGTCGTGGTATCTCTGGTGGTGTGAAGTGCGGCCGTTATCTTACCAACTTCATCCACGTCACGTAGGCTGGTCATGGGACGATGAAGGTTATTGCGCTGGTCGACCCAGAATTTGGATAGTTCAGCTGTATAATCACCGGACTTCAGAATGCCCTGGATAGCATTGACTTGCTTGGCAACTAGGTCCTTTGCATAATTTAGCTGACTCTCGTCCCTAAGCCCCTCCACACCAAGAGCCCGAGCCACGAAGTCATGGCAGGCCTTGATAACTTCCTCTGCACGGCGACTGGATAGCTCTGAATTTAATGCTCGTGCTGTGCCGGGAAATCTTGCAGTTCCATTGCGCACCCAATCCTGCTGATACAAAACACCAGCAAAATAAGTCTGGAACAGTGAAGGAATAACGCGTTCCAACGCCCTATCTGCCCACCGCTCTATTGCGGGAGGCGAAATCATGCGCTCTAGCAAACGATGAAAACTTTCATGAACCTCCACGATAAATCGATCCCGACGATTTTGTGGTGTTGGAATCAGCATGGAGAAACCAACGTGGGTACGACCCACACGCGACGATGCTTGAATATATTCAGCGATGTCAGATGGCATGCCTGCAAAAAACATGGAGTTGAACTTCTCCACATCGACACCATGAGAAATCGCGGAGGTTGCTACTATGCAGCGCAAGGTATCAGAAATGTCCATAGAGCCAAAAACGAACCTCGATTCGGCCTTCTGGATAACAGCCTGGATGCCTTTAACGTCAACACCACCACTTATTAAATCAATTTGAAAGTCTCGAATCTTTAGAACTCCATTGGGCGCTGCACGATCGTGATCCTTGATGGTCTGGCTATGCAACGCCGACATTACTTGGTCGCCACCTTTCTTATTAGTTACATAAGTCAGTGCAATGCGGTGAAGGTCCACCAAGTTGGCCAGAATTTCATGACTATTTTGATACTTCTCGACTACGCGACGATGTCGGTTTTGCAGTGGATTATTCGAGAGTCTCTTTAGTATATCCGCGACCGCATTCGCACGATTGGTAATGGACGCTCCAGTGAGAGCCCGTAGGTAATAGGTCACATTAACGGCGAAAGCACTGAGTACCGCCACAGTTGTTGCGGTATGAGGGCGGCCATTTGTCAGCAAGGATATATAAACGCGAGCCCACGGAGCATTGATCTCCTCCTGGCGCGGCGATACTCCAGAAGCAACTGGCCGATCAGCTTGAGCCTCCTTGGTTTCGAAACTGGCTGGCGCCCCGTAAAAAGTGCGATAGATTTGAGGGCCTGGATGTGGAAACCGGAGGACCTTCCTCTGGTAAAGGGCATCGATCTGGCGATCTGGGTCCGATATTGTAGCCGTGGCCGCGATGATCTTGGGCATACGCGGAATACTAGTGCCAGGAATCCGGCATGCTCGGTGCCCTAAAAGCTTGGCCAGCTCCTTAAACCATGTGAATAAAGTTGTCTCGAATAGGCCACCGAAGGTACCAAGAGACTCTTCGAGTAAATGCATCTCGTCCTGAATGATCAGGCTAGGGAGAGGATCGAGAAATACCTCCTTTCCGCCTGCGACCGCAGGAGCGATGGGCAATCGCCCCTTTTCCTTAGCTTTAACTAAATCCTCAGCATGCGGCGAGAATAAGAGATTGTTTTCGGGATCAATGGCACGCGCCATTCCGAACATCCCCGCCACCTTGTCGATGGTTGAGGGGTGATTGCCGATCAACGCCAATTTGTCGATTGTACCAAGCAGAATAGATGGTGCCCGCCGATAAATATCGGCGTCGACTAGAATAAATGGTAATGGCGCTGGATAGCTCTGGTCATGAGCCCTATTCCAGTCGCACTTTTGATTGACGCAGAGGATTCCCAGTCGATGCTGCTGCTCGGGAATAATCCTCAAAACAGTAGGACGCTCGCTGTCGCAGAAAGGACACCGAGGTAGCTTATTCCAAGCGTTATTTCGGCCGACGTATCCAGCATTCTGTTTCTGCAGTTCATCTTCTTTTTCAGGAGGTACGTCGCTCCACAGCGGTATGTCTTGAAGAGCACTCTTAATCTTATTGCTGTCATCACCATCGGTGACATGGTTTGGAGTATTGCTCGATCCAACCCAAAATCCTATCTCAAATGGCGCTCCATCAAGCTTCATCCTGCGTCGGATCATTTCCGCCCGCGCTAGTAGACGCATCAGCCGCTGCGCTTGTTGAAGAGTCAGCAGGCGGAGCGGATAATGTATCATCGCACTGACGCCGCGATGCTTGCCACGCAGCCGATCAAAGAAAAGCGTGAATATCAGAATACCAAAGAACGCCTCGGATTTTCCCCCGCCCGTACTCATATATAACAGAGTCGCCTTACTCTCATCGTAGTCCTCGCAAAAGTACTTTTCGAATTCTGGTACTCGCGATGCGATGGTGGGAATGTGCGCAAGAATGAAAGCCAGTTGAAATAGACGCCAGCCAGGATTTTCAATCTTGGCCGCTTCTAGGAAAGATTTGTTTGTCGCTAACCAGGCTCTGTATGCGATGCCTTCACGGCAATCCCTATTCTTCCGGTACGCTACCTGACTCTCCTGCAGCAGCTGGATACCAAGTCGTATTCTATTCTGCTCTTCGTTCCATGCGATCAAGTCACCGTGGTAACGCATTTCCTCTCTGCTGACTTCCTCGGGACCGGGGGTAGCTCCTGCATCAAAAAGACCGTTTTCTTCGATGTGATTCTCAACAGATTTGATCCAAAGAAGCATCTCATCGGGCAATTTCACAAGCTCTTGAATGTCTAGGTCAGGATTGGAAAGATGTGAGTACTCAACTGGTACCTTGTGTATTTTTGTTGGTCGGATGCGGGGCAAAACAAAGCGCGGAGCCCAAGTGCTCCGCAATTCGATCATCTCTCCCAAATCTCGATAAGTTACCCCCCCGTTCACCCCTATCGCTGGCATATCGAGGAATCCCGAGAGGTGATAAGAGGGCTTTACACGCTCCAAGCGCATTGACTGCAGGACAGCTTTAGGCAGTTCTACGGTAAGATTGACTTGAAACAGGCCATTCTCTGTATTGTCCTGTTTCTCCTTGCGGTTTTCGATTGCAAGCCTGATAGTCAGATGCCCTTCGACGAAAGGATCTCTCAGGACATCTACGACCAGAGCTACCTCGACACGAGGTATAATATGTTTGGGCTCTACCTTGCTCTGTCTCACCTCGTTGAGAAACTTAGTCCAATTCTCGGGAGTCCAGAAAGCCGATGGCGGTGCCTTGCGGGGGCGCCAAGCACGAGCCACGCCGACTTCCGTATTAATCCACTCGTAGAAGGCTTGGTGAATTGACTTATTCAGAAGAATTCGGTGTGTATCAACCGCGTTCTTCCATTCATCCTCTTTATAAGGAAGAGGAAGCATCAGTGCGGGGACATCAACAGGCAGCCGGAGCCACGCCTCAGGAATATCCTCCGGCATTCCTTTGTCGTCCGGAACAAGCACCTGATTATCTCTTATTGCTTCGACCTGTTCTCCGTCTTGATCTGGCAATTCGCCAGGCTTTTCCTCTTTCCCGATTTGCTCAGGCTTCAGATCAATACCGTGCTTCAAATAGATTTCTCGAATAATCGTATCTCGCAGATAATTACTCTCTCTAGATGACAGATCCTGCGGTATTTCGTTTTTATACCGTCTCCTTCTCTCTGCATTGATTTCGTCTTGTATCTCCTTTTTCAGGCGAGGCATTGGACGCAATCCAAAGCGGGGATCGAAGACATCCACCGCCTCGGGCAGGATACGCACATACATATTGAAGGAGGGACGAACAATTATCTCACCAGCCTGGCGGCCATCTATTCTGATGTCCATGCCATGCATAGAGATTGAAATGTCACTGACGACCTCGTCGTCACTTTTGTTGATGCCGGGAAGCAAGAATCCGCTGACTAATGTCTTCGACGGTTTTGCGCCCAGGATCAGTTCGCCGAACTCATCTTCACCAGATACGGCGCGGCGAGTTCGTTCTATTAGAGCATCGCACACTGCCTCTTTCAGTTCTTGGAGGTCATCGTGAGGCAGTTCCGCTTTTTCAAGATCATATGGCTGAACTGAGGGCGCTAGGCGCGGTGCTGACACTGAACGTCTCCGCTTTCTCGATTACATCAACGTTTTGGATGATGGTTTGCCAAAGTTCGGTCAACGCACCATCGCGATCTCTAATAAGAGTGCTTTCCGGGTCGATTACAAAATCGACTGCTCGTTCATGGAAAAGTAAGCCTTCTCGGATACGATAGGCGCGTGTCGGCCTAATCCCCAGATTCCAGTACGCCTCAGCAAGCGGCATAGGAATGCCAAGAGCACCCATAAATAGCTTGTATCGTCGGGAGGTTTTGGGGGCGAATGGCATGGCCGCCGGATCATCGACAGTATTTTCCTGAACGCTTAGCCAGCGCTTGATGTTAGTGACCTCACTATCCTCGAATCTTGGATCGACTGATTGGATGCGACGCAGTATTTCGCGAGCTTTCTCAGCGATGTTATTGCCTGGAATATCTGACACTCGCGATGCCACCGCTTTGTGATACTGACGCAGATTTTCTAATGTTTTTGGCATTCGAGCAAAATGTTCGCGCAACAACACCATTAATGGGCGAGACATAACAAGAATAGCATCGCCTTCGACAAGTGTATTGGCTTGCACTTTTTCAAAGGCTCGTAATTCATTAGGGGTGCTACGCAGCACCCAGGCATTCGACCGGTATTTAATCGTGTAGCCGCCCGAGGTGCGAATTCTTATGATAGCACCAGAATACTTTTTTTCACCCTCATCCTCTTGGGTAAAGTCCAAGTTCCGGTAATCTTTCGGCATAACGATTTCGAGATCTGAATCCTCGCCAGCGAGCTCAGCCGCGCTTTTACCGATTGCATCCAGCAGAGGCTTGGCTCGATCACGGACAGCCGAAAACCCTTCTAGATTGACAAGAGGACGGAGTTCACCCGCCAACAAGCGGGCTCCCGAGGCATCGCCTATTATCACTACTGATGAGGGGGTATTGGGGTGTACCAGTAGGGTGCGGATAGTATCGACATCCGGTTGCACCAGAATCAGCCGCTGTCGGCGATGAGCGTCAAGTACATATCTTAGCGCTTTGGCATGAACCACTGGCACGCGACATGTCAACCAAGCGTCAGCCGACTGATAGATGTCGCAGTCACTTTTGTATGGAAAAACGAGGAGCTGATCGTCCGGATTTTGAATCGCTCCCAGAATGGAGCGGAGTTTCAGGGAAATAGGCGTCGCATCGGCCCACCGGTCGACCGTTCTTAAAATCGCGGCATAGGCGTCCTTCAGCTCTCCCGTAAACACGCTATTGTTGGCGATGGCCTGACTGAGCGGATGAAGCGCATGGTCACAAAAGTAACGTCCCCTCATCAGCTCATCACGCTCATCATCCCCAGGATGGAGAATTTCGATGATCTCTCTAGCTTCCGTGAAGCCGACAGGCAAAGCGACAATCCTGCGAACGAACTGCAACCCTACTCTAACAGCCCAGGCATGCTCATCGAGCCCAGCGTCTTCTAATTTTCGAGCCAAGGAAATCAACTTGTCCCTTAGATCGACCAGGGAACCATCCTTAAGATCAATTTCCCACTTTATGGGAGGAAGTGACTGGGGTGTTGTTTTAAAACGGGTAGCGCTATTTAGGAGACTTGATGATGGTAGAAACACTCCGCGTCGCTCGGGAAATCGATGCGGGGTCTTTCTAATCTTAAAAAGCTCATGAGCCTTTCTGGCTGCGAAGGAATCATCGCAGATGGCGACAATGCCAGGACGCGCTCGCCCCAGGTTTGCCATAGATTCCACTAATATTTTTAGTGACTTCTCCCAACGACGCCCCATCAATTCTCTGGCCGGGCGGGTAAGATCTGCCACCACTACATCCAGCCCAAGGTTACGGAATCGTTCAAACTTGAGACATGCACTGAGAGTACGCATGTCGGTTGGAAGGCCAAATATCGCATAAGGTGAAACCGTTGGGTCTCCAATCCGCTCCACCTTCTGACGAGCGTTATCAGCCATCTTGCCAATCAAGGTGTAATTTTGGATGCGGTTTAGGAATTGGTCGGGCGTGGCTGGGTAGATGGGGTGGCGCCCCTGGGTTCGTAAGTGTTCATTTGAAGGGGCGAAAACTGGCGTAATCTCTAAAAGCGTTGGACGCCGTACAGTAAAACCCGTCCTCGGACGCAGGTCTTGTAAACGCATGAGGAGCAGCTGATACTCCTCCATAGCGATCCTCGGATGGATCCAATCTCGGCGTTCCCTTATATCATTGATAACCGTGCGGGCAGCTTCCACTAGTTCTTTGGGCTCGACTAGGATTGAGCGCGCCGCCGCCGTGAGGCTTGGACGCCATGGCCACACACCGACACTAGCATGCCCCAGCTTTCCATGGAGACGCCCTTCAAGGATCGAGAGCGCCGCAATGATGAAAACGTTTTCGGGCTTGCTCGGCCAAGTCTGCACGATGCGATCGGCACGATCATCCATAGATTGATGAACAGAGGTGATGATGGGCTGGCCCTCCACTAACACCAACGTATCGTTGGCTTTGGAGGTTCGTTCATAACGGGCCCGCCCAGATATTGGCCTGAAAAGACCAAGACTATTATATCCCGTCGGCACCGTTTCTATTACGGCTCCGACGGCTCCCTCCCTTTCTGTAGGCCGCTGCTGGGCTAACTTCCGCTTGGCGTCAAAGCGGGCTCTCTGCAATTCTTGTAAATGCTGAAGGCGTTGGCGATGATTCCAATCCTGGAACTTTCCAGCCATATCCCCCCTTCCCCCGGTCGTCAGCTCCAACGGTGATCTTCTCTGGTAAAACTACAACTTGTGGCTAAATCCGAGCAACGACTATTACGCATTTCGACACATCGTGCGGCATCATTAGTCTGCTTCTGAAGAGCAGAATGATGGCCACGGCGGCTGAATCTGCGCTATAAGCTAACGCATTGAGTTACGTAGGTTTTTGGGTACGCAGGGCCCGGTTGTCTGCGTAGCTCAGCGGTAGAGCAAGACTTTCGTAAAGTGGAGGTCGGGGGTTCAAATCCCTCCGCCGGCACCATTCCCGGTAGCAGCAGGGAAAAGAAGTTGGCTGCTCCAATCGAGCGAAGCTCTCCCGTTAAATCATCCCAAACTGGGCCAGGCATCAGGAAATCGTATTAGACCGGCCGGGCGGTCGGAAGCGCTTCCGCCTCAGTGCCGGATGCGGCGCTCCAGCCAGGCTTTCACGACAAGCGTCAGCAGTGCCAGTACAGTGAGCGTGCTGGCGGCGGCGAAGGCGCCGACCGCGTTATAGTCGTGATAGAGCAGTTCGATCTGCAGCGGCAGCGTGTTGGTCTCGCCGCGTACATTGCCCGACACCACCGAAACGGCGCCGAATTCGCCAATGGCGCGGGCCGCGCAGAGGATGGTGCCGTAGAGCAGGGCCCAGCGGATATTGGGCAAGGTCACGCGCCAGAAAATCTGCCAGCCGGCGGCGCCCAGCGTGGTCGCCGCTTCTTCCTGCTCACTGCCCTGGGCCTGCATCAGCGGGATCAGCTCACGTGCCACGAAGGGGCTGGTGACGAACAGCGTGACCAGGATGATCGCCGGTAAAGCGAACATGATCTGGATATCGTGCTCGACCAGAAAATCCCCAAGCAGGCCCTGCCCGCCATAGAGCAGGATATAGGTGACGCCGGCAACGATCGGCGAGATCGAGAAGGGAATCTCGATCAGGGTCAGCAGCAGCTTCTTGCCGGGAAAGTCGAATTTGGCGATCAGCCAGGCGGCAGCGACGCCGAAGACCAGATTGATCGGCACCACGGCAAGCGTGACCACAATGGTGAGCAGTACGGCATGAAGCGTATCGGGCTGCAGGATGCTGGCGGCATACATGCTCCAGCCCTTCGAAAGTGCCTGAACAAAAATCACAATGACGGGTGCAACGATGAACAGCAGCGTCAGCACCGTGCCGAGCAGGATCAGGATCAGCGGCAGGCGCGAGGGGCTTCTGCCGACGGCGGCAGGCGCGGCGTGGAATGCAGCATCGGCGGCCATCAGTTTTTCACCTTATAGCGCATCTGCCAGGCCTGGATTGCATTGACCAGCAGAAGGATGCAGAAGGCGCCGGCCAGCAGCACCACGGCGAGCGCCGCTGCCGCCGGATAGTCGTATTCCTCCAGCCGGATGAAAATCAGCAGGGCCGCGATCTCGGTCTTGAAAGGCAGGTTGCCGGCGATGAAGATCACCGCGCCGAATTCGCCGAGGCAGCGGGCGAAGGCCAGCGCGCAGCCGGTGAGATAGGCCGGGAAGATGGCGGGAAAGACAATCTTGCGGAAGATCAGGCCCGGATAGGCGCCAAGCGTCGCCGCCGCCTCTTCCACATCGGGCTGAATATCCTCCAGCACCGGCTGCACCGTGCGCACCACGAAAGGCGCTGCCGTGAAGGCCATGGCGATGGCGACGCCGATCACCGTATAGGCAACCTTGATTCCGGCCATGCCTTCGATCACCTGGCCATACCAGCCATTGCCGGCGTAAAGCGCGGTGAGCGCAACGCCGGCCACGGCGGTGGGCAGGGCAAACGGCAGATCGATCAGCGCATCGAGGATGCGTTTGCCGGGAAAGTCGTAGCGCACAAGAATCCAGGCCATCAGCAGGCCGTAGCCGGCATTGAACAGCGTCGCCAGGGCCGCGGCCGTCACCGTGATCTGCAGCGAAGCCAGCACGCGCGGACTCGACAGAAGTCGCAGGAAACCCTCAGGCCCGATCTCGGCGGATTTCAGCAGCAAAGCTGCCAGCGGCAGCAGCACGATGATGGCGAGATAGAGCAGCGTGCCGCCCAGCGCGAGGCCGAAGCCAGGCAGAACGCGCCGGGCTTTCACCCGGCGCGTGCTTGCATTGCTGATAGCGACAGCTGTCACGATGGACCCAACAGTTCAGGTCAGCGGTTCACAAAGACCTGTTCGAGGATGCCGCCTTCGGCGAAATGATCCTTGTTGGCCTTTTCCCAGCCGCCAAAAACCTGCTCCACCGTCACCAGCCTCACCTCCGGGAACTGCACCTTGTACTTCTCCTTCACCTTCGGATCGTGCACGCGGTTGAAGTTTTTCGCCAGAATCTCCTGGCCGGCCTCGCTGTAGAGGAAGTTCAGATAGGCCTGCGAGACCTGCTGGCTGCCGCGCTTGATGGCGACGCGGTCGACCACGGCAACCGGGAATTCGGCGAGCAGGCTGAGCGACGGGGTGACAAGGTCGAAGCCCTTGTCGCCATATTCGCGGCGGATGCCATTGGTCTCGGATTCAAAGGTGATCAGCACATCGCCGATCTCGCGCTCGACGAAGGTAGTGGTCGAGCCGCGGCCGCCGGTGTCGAAGACAGGCACATTGGCCAGCAGCGTCTTCACGAACTCCTTCGCCTTGGCATGGTCGCCCTTGTTCTGCTCCAGCGCGAAGGCATAGGCGGCCAGATAGGTGTAGCGCGCATTGCCCGAGGTCTTCGGATTGGGGAAGACCGACTTCACATCCGGACGGATCAGATCGCTCCAGTCCTTCACATTCTTCGGATTGCCCTTGCGAACCAGGAAGGCCGGCAGCGAATAGAAGGGCGAGGCGTTGTTGGGGAATTTCTTCTGCCAGTCCTTGGCGACGAAACCCTTGTCGGCCAGCATCTGGATATCGAGGAACTGGTTGAAGGTGACCACATCGGCCTGCAGGCCTTCCAGGATCGAGCGGGCCTGGCGCGAGGTGCCGGCATGCGACTGCTTGATTTCCAGCACCTGTCCGGTCTTGGCCTTCCATTCGGCGGCGAAGACCGGATTGATCTGGGCGAACAATTCGCGGGAGACGTCATAGGAGACGTTCAGGATGTCGGACGGGCCCTTGTCCTGCGCGAAAGACGGTGAAGCGGCCGCCAGCACGGCGGCGGCGGCAAGCGATGCGATGCGTTTCATCTGGCGTTGTCCTTAAGTGAAATGAAAACGGGAAATCAGGCGCTGGCAGCGCGTTTCTCAGCCGCGGCCGCGGCCGGGCGCTGCGCCGGCTCGAAGATGCGTCCGCGCAGGATTTTCAGCCGCACGGCATCGCCGCGTTTCAGGTTGCGGCCGCGCACGGCCTCGCGCGTCAGCTCGACCTCGACCGGCTTGTCGATGCCGGGCAGGGCAATGTCGAACCGGAAGCTTGGGCCATTGGAGGCCACATCGCTGATCCGCGCGCCGGATGTGGCATCGGCAATGAGTTCGATCTCATGCGGCCGCACGAACAGCGTTACCGCGCCATCGCCGGCGGCAACACGCTCGACCGCGGAAGTATCGGCATGGGGCAGCACCAGTCGGCCATTGTGCAGTTCCGCCGGCAATTCATTCACGCCGCCGAGGAAGCGGGCCACGAAGGGGCTGGCCGGATGTTCGTAGATTTCATCGGGTGTGCCGACCTGTTCGATCCGGCCCTCGCCCATCAGCACCACGCGGTCGGCCAGTTCGAAGGCCTCTTCCTGGTCATGGGTAACAAAAATGGTGGTCATGCCGAGCTGGTCATGCAGGTCGCGCAGCCAGCGGCGCAGATCCTTGCGGATGCGGGCATCCAGCGCGCCGAAAGGCTCGTCAAGCAGCAGCACCTTCGGCCGGATGGCGAGCGCGCGCGCCAGGGCGACACGCTGGCGCTGGCCGCCCGAAAGCTGCGCCGGATAGCGCTCGCCTAAGCCTTCGATTTGCACCAGCCGGATCAGTTCCTCAACACGGCTGCGGATTTCGTCTTCTGCCGGGCGCCTGTCCCTGGGCTGCACGCGCAGGCCGAAGGCGATGTTCTCGAAGACCGACATATGCTGGAACAGCGCATAATGCTGGAAAACGAAGCCGACGCCGCGGCGCTGCGCTTCCAGCGCCAGCCAGTCGGTGCCATCGACGCTGACGGAGCCGGTATTGGGCCAGTCAAGGCCGGCGAGAATGCGCAGCAGCGTCGTCTTGCCCGATCCTGAGGCGCCGAGCAGGGCGATCAGTTCGCCATCCGCGATCTGCAGATCGATACCGCGCAGTACCGGCACCTTGCCGAACTGCTTGTGGATGTCCTGGATGTCGATCGCCATGAAGAAATGCCTGCAGTGTCTGTGGCGGAAGTTTCTACACAGATAGCGCGGGCGTCAACAAATCTATGCTAATTAACGACGTAAATTATTTAATAATACATCTGTATTTTGTTGTATATGGGCGTGCCGCGGCAGCAGACGGCTGGCACTTTTGATTTATCTTCTTGAAAAGACACCATATTAACCCCAGAGACAGCGCCTCGTCTTGAATCAGGTCCTGAATCAGGATGTCCGGCTCCGACAGCAGGTTCGCCAAAGGCTGGTGGGCAAGTCGGTGGCGATCAGGGCTTCGACCAGCAAGATTACGGACGGCGCGGCCGCCAGCGGCATGGCCATTCCCTAGGGTTAAACCTTCGTCATTAATTTACGCACACTGGGTGGAGATTTCCTCCGATTCACCCGGTTTTCCGGAGATTATGTAACCGTTTGGAAACTTGACACCCATCAAAATCTGATGGCCTTTGCTACCTAGAATTATAACCGTCCGTCCGCCCGCCAAACGCGTCCGCTGCCCGATCGTAACCGTCATTTCCGTGACCCGAGGCCATCCATGAAGCGTCCCACGCCTACCCAGGTCGAGCGCACGTTCGGCGAGGACGAGATCATTGTCAGCAAGACCGACACGCGCGGCCGTATCACCTATGCCAACGAGGTCTTCTGCCGCGTCGCCGGTTATTCCGAGCATGATCTCGTCGGCCAGCCGCACAGCATCGTGCGGCATCCCGACATGCCGCGCTGTGTCTTCCAGTTGCTGTGGGACACCATCAGCTCCGGCAACGAGATCTTTGCCTATGTCAAGAACATGGCGCGCAATGGCGATTACTACTGGGTCTTCGCCCATGTGACGCCGAGCTTCGACATTTCAGGCAAGATCGTCAGCTACCATTCCAGCCGCCGCAAGCCCGAGCCGGGCGTCATCGCCAAGGTCGAGCCGCTGTATCGCGCGCTGCTGGAGGAAGAGCAGCGTCATCATGACCGCAAGCAGGGCCAGGCCGCCGGCGTGGCGATGCTGCACGATATCCTGAACAAGAATCAGGTTTCCTACGAGCAATTCGTGTTTTCGCTGGTTGCCTAAACCGGCGAAAGGGGTGTGGAGGAAGGGTATGCGTTTTTTTGGTAAGGATCGTCGCCAGCGAGCGCTGGACGAGATCGCTGTTGTTTGCGAGCGCGCGGCCGCCGGCGATCTCGGCGTGCGTGTCGTCGATACCGAAAGCCACGGTGAACTGGCGCCGATTCTGCAATCGCTGAACCGTCTGCTCGATCGTACCGAGGCCTTCATCCGCGAGGCCACCGCCTCGCTCACCTATGCCTCGGAAGGCAAGTTCTTCCGCACTTTCATGCTGCGCGGCATGCTCGGCGAATTCCGCCGCGGCGCGCAGGTCATCAACACGGCGCGCAGCTCCATGCAGGCCAAGGCCGAGGCCACCGCGCGGCTGGAGGCGGAAATGGCCGAACAGCGCGCGGAGATGGAAGCCCGGGCCCGCGCCGAGCGGCAGCAGCTTGCCGACCAGTTCGAGCGCGAAGTGATGTCGATCGTCTCGGCGGTGCAGTCCTCCGCCGGCACCTTGCTCTCCAATGCCGATACCATGGCCAGCGAAGTCCGGGCCGTGCATGAGAAGACGAGTTCGGTCGCCGCCGCCGCGCGGCAATCCAGTGCCAATACGCAGGCGGTCGCATCGGCAGCCGAAGAGCTTAATGCTTCCGTGGTCGAGATCGGCCATCAGGTGCGCGATTCCCGCGCCGCCAGCCAGTCGGTGGCCGATGAAGTCGCGCGCGCCAGCGCTGCAGTGCAGGAATTGGCGGTTGCCAATGCCAAGATCGACGAGGTGGTGGAGTTCATCAAAAGTGTCGCCTTCCAGACCAATCTGCTGGCGCTGAACGCAAGCGTCGAAGCGGCGCGCGCCGGCGAGGCGGGCAAGGGCTTTGCCGTGGTGGCCCAGGAAGTGCGCAACCTCGCGCAGAAGACCGCCGAAGCTGCCAAGAGCATCGCCGATCAGATTGCCGCGATTCAGCATGCGTCCGAGAATACGATCTCGGCCATCGACGTGATCAAGGGCCATGCCGACACCCTGAACCAGCGCGTCGGCACAATTGCGGATTCGGTGGGCGAGCAGGCCGACGCCACCGCCCATATCAGCAACAACATCCACGAAGCGGCGGCCGGCATCGAAAGCGTCTCCGATCACGTCCAGGAGATTTCCGAGGCGGCGGCGACCACCGGCGAGGCGGCCGCAAGCGTCAGCAATGCGGCCAACAGCCTCAACGAACAGGCCGCACAGCTTGGCCGCCAGGTTGGCGACTTCCTCGGCTATATCCGCAAGCTGTAAGCAAGCCGTCTAAAGATCGAAACAAGATGGAGACAACCGGGTGGTTGTCTCCATCCGGTCTCGATCGCCGACTGAACGGCCAGGATCGCGGTGCTGGATCGTCAGCTGGAGGGCTACCGGCGCCTCTGTCGCGGGGGCATACTCTACGGCCGCCGATATTCCCATCGGCCGGTCGGTGAACCGCTGGTTCATGACGCCGCTGGATCATTTAGCTTTCTCCGCCGTGGCGGCTTATTACGAGCGGCTCGGCAGCCGTCCGGCTTTGCGCCGCCATGGCTGCAACAAGATACCTTCACTCGGCTCACGCAGCCCTAAGCAGACAAGATCGGGACAATTCTTCCGTTGCGGCGCTGCCCGAACCGGCCTTTTATGACGCCGCAAACAAGGAAGCGAATGCCCATGTATATCCCGGCTCATTTCGCCGCGCGTGATCAGGCGCTGCTGCAGGGCTTCATCGCCGCAAATGCCTTCGGCCTGCTGCTGTCCGGCGGCGGCGCGGATCTGATCGGCAGCCACATTCCTTTTCTGCTGGAACGCGAAGATGGCGGACCGGGCAGGCTGGTCTGCCATCTTGCGGCTGCCAATCCGCAGGCGGCAGCTTTGGATGGCGCCGACGTGCTCTGCGTCTTCCAGGGACCGCATGGTTATATCTCGCCGCGCTGGTACGCCAAGAAGCCTGCAGTACCAACCTGGAACTACATGGCGGTGCATGCCTATGGCCGCGCGACGGTGATCCGCGATGCGACGCGCCTGCGCGGCATCGTGGACCGTCTGTCAAAGGTCTACGAGCCGGAAGAGGGCGGCTGGCGTCTGGATGACGAGCCGGACAATTTTGTGGATGCGATGCTGCGCGGCATCGTCGGCGTGGAGATCGCAATCTCCCGGCTGGAAGGCAAGTTTAAGCTCAGCCAGAACCGGCCTGCAGATATTGCGCTGGTGGCCGCCGCCCTGCGCAAGGAGGGCGGCGAGGACAATTTACGTCTGGCCGATGCGATGGAGCGCGCAACGCCCAAGCGTTGAGAAGCAGGCGCTGAGAAGCTGAACCGTGTGGCGCGGCGGATGATTCAGTCCGCCGCATCCTCCACATGGGTTTCAGCCTGCTGCGGAGCAGCCGCTTCTTGCAGGGCATCGTTTGCGTCCGCGCTGCTGTCGATGCGGAAATGGCCGACCAGCTCGGCAAGCTGCCGCGCTTGGTTTGCCATCGCCTGTGCCGAGGCATTGGTCTCTTCGACGAGGGCGCCGTTGCGCTGGGTCATCTCGTCCATGTTGACCACGGCGCCGTTGACCTCTTCCAGGCCGCGCGCCTGTTCGGCAGAGGCCGCCGCAATCTCAGCGACGATATCCGACACCTTCTTCACGGCGGTGACGATCTCGCTGAGGCTGTCGCCGGCCTGATTGACCAGCGCCGCGCCCGACTTCACTTGCGCGTTGGAGGCCTGGATCAGCGCCTTGATGTCCTTCGAGGCATTCGCAGACCGCTGCGCCAGCGCACGCACTTCCTGCGCCACCACGGCGAA
>Ga0065720_1002751_pt1 | contig 133594 bp, 112 predicted proteins | sample Thericmetagenome_FD_59107 | JGI IMG/M metagenome (GOLD analysis project Ga0065720, IMG submission 59107) | Thermophilic microbial communities from the Joint Bioenergy Institute, California, USA of rice/straw/compost enrichment - eDNA_2 v2... | ecosystem: Engineered > Solid waste > Grass >...
ATCCCCAAAGAGGAAGTAAATTTTCATTTTGGATTTTTTCTCATTTCGCTGGTGGCGCTGTTGATTTACCTGGGATGTACCTTCAGTGTTGACTTCGCAGTTATGATCGGCAGTTTTCCTTTTGTACTGCTGGCCTTTGGGGTGTTGCTGGGCGCCGGTTTTCTGATTTCGTTTTTTTCTATCCGGATAAAACTCAATGTTCATTTCATTCTTGTTTTCCTGGCTTTCCTCTTCGGCCAATGGACCGAGCGGCACCAGGTAGACCTGCCGGAAAGGCCCGCCGGCCAGGCAGTACCATTTACCAACAAAGCATCGCTGCGGGATTATTTTTTTCAGTGGGTGCAAGATCGTGATTCACTGATCAGCCGCTCGCAGCAATTTCCGGTTTATTTCGTATTGGCTGATGGCGGCGCATCCCGCTCCGGCTATTGGGTAGGCTCGGTATTGGGCAAACTGGAAGACACTTCGCGGCGTGCTTTCTCGCAACACCTCTTCTGTTTATCTGGCGCTTCCGGGGGAAGTGTAGGCAATGCTGCCTTTTACGCGTTGCTGCACGATGCCCGTAGCGATAGCAGCCTGTTACGTACTGGTCAGCGTACTTTTTATGAGGCAGCAAAAGAATACCTGCGCAGCGATTTTCTAACCTTTACCCTTAGCCGCATGCTGGGCCACGATTTTTTTGTGCAGTTATTACCTTTCAATACCAGTGCCGATCGCGCAAAAGCGCTTACAGAAGCATTGGAGAAAGCGCCCATCGATACGGTGCTGCTGCGCAACAAACTGGCCATGCCCCTGTCGGAACTGGCGGTGTTCAACAACAATATCCATACAGAACTTCCTATACTTTGTATCAATACTACCCGCATGCAGGATGGTCGCCCGGCGGTGGTAAGCACAATTGATATTGATCCGCTGATCTTTAACAACCGGGTAGATGTGCTGGAAAAACTGCAGGAAGGAAAAGATTTGAAGCTCAGTACCGCGGTGGTGCTCGGAGCCAGTTTTCCGTATGTAAGTCCTGCCGGTCGCATTGATGAACGCCGCCTGCTACGCAACGGTACCATACTTGAAATGCCGAACTATTATGTGGATGGCGGTTATGTTGACAATTCAGGGGCCGGCGTGGTGCATGAAATGCTGATCAAAATGAATTACTGGCGCGATTCTGTAATTGTTAATGGCAGCGATCCGCAGTTGAAGAACACCATGCAGAAACTAGCTTTCTACGTACTTCATATCACCAACGGTCGTGGCGGGGAAACGTTGCTTAAAAAAGTAAATCCATTCGTAAACGACCTGGCGGCACCGCTCAAAACCCTGATGGGTTCCTATAGTGTGCAAACCACCATTAACGACAGCAGGTTAAAAAATTATTTGCAATCTGTTTATCGCAACGATAGTCATTACAGGCCCATCAATCTCTATCGGTATAATGACCCGCTTACCTATTCCATGAACTGGGTGATTTCGCGCCGCACCCTCGACAGTATGGACGCGCGGCTGCATTCTTGTGAAGTGCTGGATTATATGGGAACGGTGTTGAAGGAGATGAACAGATAAAAAGCTACAGCTTACAATGATATAAAGACATTTGTACCATTGTGACTAATATGAAGCAACCTGAGTATGTGGATGCTCTATTTGATATAAGAAACGCTTATACCATTGTAACCTGCAATTTAGTACGCCCTCCCTATCGTATCGCATACTGCTTTCAGCAGTGAAGTTTCATCATGGGAGTCCTGGCCCTTTTCCCAAAGCATCACTCCATTGGCAATTTGTTTGGCGAGCGCTGCTTTCTTTTTGATGGTGGGCTGCCCGTTGTAATACACCGTATAGGGATCGGGATAGCCGGCGCTGGTTACCACGGCAGAATCGGAAAGCGGGCTGCCGCCTTGCTGCAAAATAGCGGCGTAGGTGAGCACGGTGTTGCTCTGCGTTATGCCCGAAGGCCGGCCATAGGCAGGCAATCCCAGTACACATTTGGCCTTTGGCATACCACGCTGATTCAACCAGAAATTCAAACAGGTTTCCGCCAATGTATAATCGGAGTGATGGCGATAGGGCACGGAAGTACTGAAATCGTCGTACGCCATTACGTTGAACCAGTCAACATACGGAAACAATTCAGGCTTGATGGCATCGCGGTACTGACCTGCATACTTACCTGCGGTGATGGCTGCGGTAAGATAATAGCGGGAATTGGTATGACAACTGTCGCTCAGTTCTTTCATCATTGCTGTAAACGTAACATCGGTGCCATCGGATGTGCCGGGAAATTCCCAATCGATATCCACGCCATCTAACTGGTATTGTCTTACGATGCCCATGATGGCAACAACGAAGTTGTGACGGCCCGCTGCAGTAGCTGCCATGTTTTTCCAGTTGGTGGTGGTGCCGTTTACGCTGATGAAAACTTTTGCATTGTTGGCTTTTGCTTTGTTCACCACTTGTGTAAGGCGGCCGGTATTGTTTACCTCAGGTATCCCGGATGTGTTCACAGTGGCAAAGGCATAATTGACTACATTGGTCATGCGGAATTTCACATCGGGTACGGCGGCGGGGTCGCGGTATGAAGGGAAGTAGCCTACTACTTTAAATCCAAAATCGGGTGGCGGCGCTATTACCGGTGTTTCAGGTTCCTGCGGCGTTTTATCTTTTTTGCTACAGGCTGCAAAGAGTAATACCATTACCGGCAACAGCAGGTTGGTTGATTTACGGGTTATCATAGATGAGGTTTGTTTAACCGGAAAAATAGAGCAATTTTATTTCGGTATTACCAGCACAAAACCGCAGATAAAAAATTTTCAATTACGTTTGTACATAACAAAAGCTCTCTATTATGAAGAAAATCTGTATAACGATTGCGTTCGTTATTATTACTATGTTTCGTAGCGTAGCCGATGAAGGCATGTGGCTGCCCCTGCTCCTGGGCAGACAGGTATATGATGATATGGTAAAGCGCGGACTAAAGCTTACGAAAGACCAGTTGTATCACATGAACAAGGCATCTATCAAAGATGCGGTCATCATCTTCAGCGGTTTTTGCACAGGAGAAATTGTAAGCAATGAAGGATTGATTTTTACCAACCACCATTGCGGCTACGATGCTATAGCGGCCGCCAGTTCAGTAGCTAACAATTACCTGAAAAACGGGTTCTGGTCAAAAAACAAGGAAGAAGAAATTCCAACGCCCGGATTGTATGCAGAATTCCTGGTAAAAATTGAAGACGTTACTGCCGAAGTGGAAGAAGCTGCAAAAGGACTGACCGGGCGGGAACGCGCAGCCAAAGTGAACGAAATAATAATGGAAATCAACAAACGATTTTCTGATGAAAGCACCAATACCATTGCCCGCGTGAGCAGTCTCTTCAAGGGCAACCAGTTCCTGGTATTTGTTTACCAGCGCTACCAGGACATACGGTTGGTGGCCGCTCCGCCTGAAAGCATTGGTAAATATGGCGGCGATTCCGACAACTGGGAGTGGCCCCGCCACACCGGCGATTTTGCCGTATTCAGGGTGTATATGGGTAAAGACGGCAAGCCAGCGGACTATTCAAAAGAAAACGTTCCCCTGAAACCGAAATACTTCCTGCCCATCAGCCTGAAAGGCGTAAAAAACAACGATTTTGCCATGGTGTACGGTTATCCCGGCAGCACCAACCGGTATGAAACATCATTTGGAGTAAAGCAAAAAATCGATATCGACAATCCTACCATCGTTAAGCTCCGCGATATGCGGCTGAAGTACATGTTTGCTGAAATGCAGAAAGATCCTGCCATTAAACTGCAACTGGCCTCCGACTATGCCAGCATAGCCAATTACTGGAAATTTTTTGACGGGGAAAGAAAACAACTCATCAAGTACAATATTTACGAAAAGAAACAGGCCCAGGAAGCAAAATTTCAGCAATGGGCCAACGATAAACCGGAGTTTGCAAACATTCTGAAAGACTGGGAAAAAGCCTATGATCAATACCGGCCTTATTCCAAACACCGCTGGTATATCAATGAAGCCATATTCGGATCGCCGCTGCTGGCATTTGCCGGCAGTTTGCAACAGGTGGAAAATGCTATGGTAAAGCAGGGTGGAACAGACGCCATCAAAAAGGCCATAGAAGCGGCCAAAAAAGCAAGAGCAGACTTTTTAAAAAGCGAAAACAAACCCTCCGATCAGCAGATCCTGGCGCAGGCGCTGATGCTATTTTACAACGACATCGATAAAGCACAGCATCCCATAGGTTTCTATGATGGCATTCGCAACAATTACGGCGATCTGAAAGATGAAAACACTTACCGCAAATATGCGGCGCACGTGTTTAACAACACCTTCATCTTTGATGACAATAAGTGGGACGCTTTCTGCAACAATCCCGATGCTACTGTGCTGCAGGCTGACCCCGCCTATGCCACTGCCAGCGCCTTCTTAAAAAACTGGCAGGGCAAGTACATGCACCATTTGCAACAGTTCAATACGCAAAATAACGAGCTCGGTCGCCTGTACCTGAAAGGCATCATGCAGATGGACACGGTGAAGGCTAAAAAAATGTATCCCGACGCCACTTTCACCATGCGTGTGAGCTATGGTAATGTAAAACCGTATCAGCCGCGCGATGCCGTACAATACGATTATGTAACCACCATGAGCGGCGTATTGGAAAAATATGTTCCCGGCGACTATGAATTTGACCTCCCCGAAAAACTGCTGGAACTGGCCCGTAAAAAAGATTACGGAGAATATATCGATAAGCAACGCAACGACCTGGTGATAAACTTCATCACCAACAACGATATCACGGGGGGCAATTCAGGTTCGCCCGTGATTGATGCCAATGGCAATCTCATTGGTCTGTGCTTTGATGGCAATTATGAAGCGCTTAGCCACAAAATTTCCTTTGACCCTGTTTACAACCGCACTATTTGCGTGGATGTACGCTATGTGTTGTGGTGCATCGATAAACTGGGCGGCGCTACCAACATTATTAAGGAATTGAAACTGGTGAAGTAAGATTCACAAACTGTAGCCAGGAGGCACAAAGAACATAAGGCATTACTTTGTGCCTCTTTGTATTTTTTTAAGTTTTGGCAGTTACCGGCGCATTATCCTTCCATCGCCACAAATGCAAACACGCGTAGGTCCTGAACGGGCTCCATTTTTGCGCAAGCGTCAGCATTTTTTCCCGGAAAATCTTCTTGTCTGAGCGGTCCAGTTTGTACAACCCGATCATGGCGTTTTGAATACCGAGATCGTCGGGCGCAAACACATCTTCGCGGGCCATGGCAAATATGAGCAGCATCTCCACAGTCCAGCGGCCTACGCCTTTGATTTGTGTAAGGTATTGAATCACCTCTTCGTTGTCCATTTTGTGCAGCTTGCGGGCATCCATGCCTTGTTCCAGGGCAAACCGCGCTACATTCTGCACATAGCTGGTTTTGGCGTTGGACAACCCTATAGCCCGTAGGGTTTCCGGTGGCGTAGCAATGATCTGATCGGGAGTAGGTATGCGGTTGCCATAGAGCGACAAAAAGCGGTTGCGTATCACTGTTGCTACTTTTGTAGACAACTGCTGGCTCATGATGGAATTACACAGGTAAATGTAGAGATTGTTGCTTTTTTTCAGTGTAAAAGTCCCATGCTGTTCAATCAGTTTCTTGATGCGCCTGTCTTTTCCCAGGTGGGCTACGTATGCATGACTCATAGTGGCTGATGGCTTTTTGTCAATATATCAAAACTATCCGGGTTTATGAAAATTTCAAAGCGGCTACATTTGCAATATGGACAAGCGGTTGCTGATAACGGAAGACGGTTCCCATTCCATTGAACTGCCCGGCAAACAGGTAACCTATCATTCACGGCATGGGGCTATCAGCGAGTCCGTGCATGTGTTCATTGAGGCAGGTTATCGTTATTGGTGGCAGCAGCATCCGCAGGCCAATACCTGCCGGGTTTTTGAAATGGGATTGGGCACCGGGCTGAATGCACTGCTTACCTTCAGGGAGTCGCAGCAAAGGCAGCACAATATTCACTATACAGCTGTTGACATTGCGCCGCTGGATATGTCGTTTGTGGAAGCACTCAATTATTGCCAGATATTGCAGCAGGATGCGCTGCAGCCTGTGTTGCTTCAATTGCATACCTGTAGTTGGGGAACACGCCACCAGCTTGCGCCGCATTTTACCTTTGAAAAAGTTAACACAGCGTTGCAGCAGTTTGCCGGTCAATCTCCTTTCGATATTGTGTATTACGATGCATTTGCTCCCAATGCGCAGCCGGAATTATGGACGGAGGAGATTTTTCAGCGATTGTATAACATGCTTTCCCCCGGCGGTGTGCTCGTAACTTATTGCAGCAAGGGCGCCGTACAGCGCGCCATGAAGGCGGCAGGATTTACCATAGAAAAACTGCCGGGGCCGCCACACAAACGGGAAATGGTTCGGGCAAAGAAAATCGGTTCAAAAGACCATAGCTAAAATATTGAATGGCTCAATGGTTGATTGCCTGGCGGTGATACCAATTAAATTAACCGATGAGCCATTCAACAATGGGTTATTTAACCATATACATTTTTCCCGTGTACGCTCTTTCTTACGCAAATGTATACGTCACGCTCCCATCCTTTTCATCTTTCAGCAAAATCCCCAATTCCTGCAATTGCTGACGGATTTTATCCGAAGTAGCATAATCTTTTCTTGCCTTCGCTTCTTTGCGGATGTCAATCAGCAACCTGATCACCCCTTCCAGTTTGCCGTCTTCCTGCTGTGCTTCACTTTTCAGTCCCAGTATATCTTCCAGGTATAATTTGAAATAGCGGCGGAACAAATCCCAGGTAGGCTGGCTCAGCGCACTGGCAGGAATGTGTTTGTCTTTCACGCTGTTGATGATGGGCACAAGTTCAAACATATTCGCCAGTACTTTGGCGGTATTGAAATCATCATTCATGAACTCATCCATTTCCAGCAACAGCTTTTTTACTTTTTCGTCCAGTTGCGGATCGCCGGGTTTTTCACCGGTCCCTTCAGGCAACAGTTTCTGCAGGGTTTCATAGGCTTCCCACAAACGTTTCAGTCCTTTTTCTGCCGCCTTCAATGCTTCGTTGCTGAAATCGAGTGTGCTGCGATAGTGCGTTTGCAGTATAAAGAAGCGGATGGTCATGGGCGAGTAGGCTTTGTCCAGCAGCGGATGATTGCCACTGAACATTTCCGTTAGCTTGATCACATTGTTATAGCTCTTCCCCATTTTCCGGCCGTTGATGGTGATCATATTGTTATGTATCCAGTAACGAACCGGCGCGGTATGATTGCAGATGGTGCTTTGCGCAATTTCACTTTCATGGTGCGGAAACTGCAGGTCCATACCGCCTCCATGAATATCGAACTGGGGGCCCAGGTATTTGGTGCTCATGGCAGAGCATTCAATATGCCAGCCGGGGAATCCAACGCCCCAGGGACTTTGCCAGCGCATGATGTGTTCAGGAGCTGCATTTTTCCAGAGCGCAAAATCTGCCTTGTCGCGTTTTTCATCCTGCCCTTCGAGCTGGCGGGTGGTTTCCAGCAGTTCATCCATCACGCGGCCGCTGAGTTTACCATAATCGTGCGAAGCTGCATATTTCTTTACATCAAAATACACCGAGCCGTTCACTACATAGGCATATCCTTCATCGATGATCTTTTTGATCATTTCTATCTGCTCTACTATATGGCCTGTGGCAGTGGGTTCAATGGAAGGACGGATATTGTTGAACTGGTCCATGGCCCAGTGAAACAGGTTGGTATATTTCTGCACCAGTTCCATGGGCTCGAGTTTTTCCAGCACCGCTTTCTTCGATATTTTATCTTCAGCCTCCCGGCCTTCTTCTTCAAAATGGCCTGCATCTGTAATGTTGCGCACATACCGTACTTTATAGCCGAGATGCGTGAGGTAACGATAGATGACGTCGAACGTAATGTAGGGACGCGCATGGCCCAAATGGCTTTCTCCGCTCACCGTAGGACCGCACACATACATGCCCACATGGCCCGGGGTAATGGGTTTGAATACTTCTTTCTGGCGTGTATACGAGTTATAAATTTTCAGCTCGCTCATAGATATAGTTTAATGCGTTGGATGGTAACATTGTTGAAGGTGGTAACGGACCATACAACAATTGAACAAACAATACAACAACAATAGATCGTGAAATTGATTAGGTGCAAATATATTTTATCCCGCCACGACGGGACAACAACCAGTGCAGGGGAAGGTATTGCGGTTGATCATGCAGCAAATATAGGGGAAATTATTTACCGGAATCCGCCAGTCGCACATCGGCAACCACCGGGTAATGATCTGAGTAAGGTAACTGGAACCGGCGGCATTGAAGGACCTCAAAAGCGGGATCGGCCAGTATATAGTCTATCCGCAAAGTGGGGGAAAGATGGGCGTAGGTGCGTCCCACGCCGCTGTTGCTGCTGATGAACGCGTCCTGCCTGTTGCCGCGGATACGAAAGTAGGTGTAGGAATTGGGCACATCGTTGAAATCGCCGCAGATAATGGCGGGGTAGGGACTGGCATCCAGGTGCTGCCGCACCAGGTCGGCCTGGTAACCCCTCAGCGCATAGCCCTGGCGCAGTTTCCGGATGATGGATTTGGAAGCAGTAATGAGGCTGTCGTCGGCATTTTTGATGATTTCCAGGTTGCGGTAATCAGTGCTGCCGAACAGTACCGATTGCAAATGCGTGGTAAAAAAACGGAAGGTTTTACCGGCTATGGCCACATCGGCTGCAATCAGGCTTTCGGCAGCCCGCATGGTTTCGGGACCGGGATACCGGATATGCATGGTATCCACAATGGGATAACGGGAGAAAATGGCAACGCCCACTTCATAAGGGCCATTCTTTCTGCCATAGTCAATTACCCGGTAATGATAGGGATAATGCAATTTACGGATGGCTTCTTCATTGCTCCTGGCTACTGTTTTTCCCGGTTCAAGAAATTCCTGGAAACACAAAATGTCTGCATTCTGCTGTTGAATAAACTCCAGCATTTTTTTCCGGTTGTCTTTACCATACTTCGTTTTCTGGTGTTCGCCAAACCACTCAATATTCCAGGTAAGAATGCGGATGGCGTCTTTTTCCTTTTCGGCCCTGAACCGGTCATTGAAATGAAAACCAAAGAAGGCGCGGATATTTGTAAAGCCCAGCAACAGCGCCACCAGCGAAAGCAGCGCCCAGCGGGAACGTACAGAAATCCAGATGGCGAGGAAAACAATGACAAGGATCAGAATAAAGGGAAAACCCAGCCCCAGCAGTGAAATATACCACCATTCGGCAGGATGGAGCCAGGCGTTGGAGCAGGCCAATAAAAACAGCACGACCACAACAATGTTTAATGCTATCAGTATGCGCCTGGCAAGTGTGCGTACAAAACGGGCCATAGTGCTAATTACTGGTCGTCATCTTCTGCGGCGCGGCGAAGAATTTCTTTTTCCTCGTCGGTCAGAAAACGATATCCTTGTTCATTGATTTTATCCAGAATCTCATCAATCCGTTTCTGGGTAATGTTTGGAATTTTCTTGTAAGGTTGTGTGTTGCCTGATTTGTAATGCAGTTCGTAGCGGGCAGTTTTTTTCCAGTTTGATTTTTCAGGATTGAAAAGATTACCTACCCAGTCGAAGAATTTGTTCATACCAACGCTCCAGTCTTTTCCCTTGCGCAGGCGGTAAATGAACAGGAATCCTGTGGCTGCGCCGGCAATATGCGCCAGCAGGTTACCATTGTAGGCGCCTGCAATGCCGGCAAAATCGATGATTACAAAAATGGTAGTGAGTATCCAAAGGGGGATGCCGCCTTTCAGCATGGGGAAAATGCGGTAATCGGGCTGCAGGGTGGTAGTGGCAATGGCTACCGCCATCACACCGGCCGAAGCGCCTTCCAGGGGCGCTGCCTTGCTGGCCACTGCTACCAGGTTGGGAAAGAGATTATAGCTGAGCACAAAGAAAAACGCACCGGCCAGTCCGCCATAAATAAATACCGGAATCAGCTTTTTGTTGCCCGCCATGTCTTGCAGAATATAACCAAACGCCGCTATCCACAACAGGTTGCCCAGCATGCTGAATACCCGGTCGTGCACAAACATATGGGTAAGCAGCGTCCAGGGACGCGTCATCATTTTTTCGAACCCCGCCGGTAAGGTAAACCAGTGGAAAATATTTTTGTAGTAGGCATCTATAGAGGCGCCGCTGATCTGGTAAACGAGGTACACAAATTTGAATACACAAAAAAGAATGGCCAGCATGCCGATCAGCACTATCAGGGTATTGCCTTCCTGTCCCAAACCCATTTGTTTCCTGTAGCGGTCCTCTTGCAGCACGGAGTTAAATTTTATCGATAAAATATATAAAAACCAATCACAGCTATGAAGTTACAAAACACTTCATAACAATATGCTGACAGCAGCAGGCTGCTGTTTATTTAACAGCTTTGCGCGCTATAAAGTTCCCTTTTAATAAAAATTCCGGCGGTTATGCCTGTTCATCGTCATTACCAGTATCAGGCCCACCAGCGCGCCGCCAATATGCGCAAAATGGGCTACGCCGCTGCTGTAGCGTGGATTAATGCCGCTGAAAAGATCAATCGCCATCAGGCCGATCATCACATACTTGGCTTTGATAGGAATGGGAAACGGAAAGATGATCATGGGCGTATTGGGAAACAAGTAGGCAAAAGCGGCAAAAACGCCCATTACCGCTCCGGAAGCGCCCAGGGTATAGCCAACGGCCAGCCTTTCTTTGGCCATTTCCACCTGCCAGGCCGGTAAACCAGCATCAATCAGCTTATTCAACATGATCATGCCATCTATCTTGTAGGTGAGCAGTTGGATGAGGCCCGCGCCTATGCCACAAATCACATAAAACATGAGAAAGCGTTTGGAGCCCCACACCTGTTCCAGCGAAGACCCAAACATCCACAAAGCGAACATGTTGAACAGGATATGAAAGAACATTTCCGGCGAATGGAGAAACATGTAGGTCACCAGTTGCCACACACCAAAATAGGGAGAATCCGGGTGATGCAAAGACAGTGGTATGTAAAAGGGCTCTCTGAACGTCAACTGGGCAAACCACATCAGCACGTTTATGATCAGCAAATTCTTGATTACCGGTGGGATCGAGTTAAAACCTCTGGGTCGATAATACGCCATTCCTTCCTGATTTTAATTGATGAATAACGGTCTTTCATGGATCGCGAAAATATCAGTTGCGCTTTTTCAGCTGCACAACATTTTCAATATGATGCGTGTGGGGAAACATATCAACAGGTTGCACCCGGGTGACCGCATATTTTTCATCAAGTAAATGCAGGTCTCTTGCCTGTGTAGCCGGATTGCAACTTACGTACACCACAGTAGGAGCCTCCGTTTCCAGTATTTTTTTCACCAGTTTTTCATGCATACCTGCACGGGGAGGGTCAGTAATAATCACATCGGGCCTGCCGTGTGTGGCAAAAAACTGATCATTGCAAATATCAATAACATCGCCCGAATAAAAATGTGCGTGGTGAATATTATTGAGTTTTGCATTTTCCTTTGCATCTTCCACTGCTTCCGCTACGGTTTCCACGCCAATTACCTTTTTTGCGCCTGCACTTACAAACAACCCGATACTGCCAGTGCCACAATACAGGTCGTACACCACTTCATTACCCGTTAAAGCGGCAAAATCGCGTGTTACCCGGTACAGTTGCTCCGCCTGCCTGGTATTGGTCTGGAAAAATGATTTTGGCCCGATCTTGAACTGTAATGTTTTTGGGTGCAGGCCTGTTTCATCCCCCGTATGCAACTGTTCCGTAATATACCCTTTGCCATAGTAAGTTTGTGGCTGCAGGTCGTAGATCGTATCGTTTTTCTTGGGGTTGATGGTATACAGCAGGGTGGTAATACCAGGAACGCTCTGCAGCAGGTGGTCCAGCAGCTTCTTTCGTTCGGCAACATCATCATACCCGAAACAAATATTCACCATCACTTCGCCGGTGGTGGTTTGGCGGATAATCAGCGTGCGCAGCCAGCCAGTGTGGCCTTTGATATCATAAAAGCTGTATTGCTGCTGCCGGGCAAAATCGCGGATGGTGTTTTTGATCTGGTTTACCGGTTCTGCCATCAGGTGACAGGTATGGATGTCGATCACCTTGTCAAATAGTCGCGGCACATGAAATCCCAAAGCGCTTTCGGCAGTGATGATTTTTGGGCTGTTGATTTCAGCCGGCAACAAGTAGCGTTTGTTGCTGAAAGTAAATTCAAGCTTATTACGGTAATGGGTAGGGTCTTTGCAGCCAATAATAGGTTCAATGGGCGGTAATTGCACCTTGCCTATCCGGCGAAGGTTTTCAACAACTTCCTGCAGTTTATATTCCAGTTGCTTTTCGTAGGGCAGCATCTGCCATTTGCATCCGCCGCAAATGCCAAAATGCTCGCAAAACGGTGCTACGCGATGCGTTGAATATTGATGAAAATGCACTGCCCTTCCTTCAGCCCATTCTTTTTTGTTTTTGGTTAACTGTATGTCTGCCACATCACCCGGTACTGCGCCTTCAATGAAAACCACTTTGCCGTCTATCCTGCTCAGTGCTTTTCCTTCTGCAGCATAATCCTGTACCGTAACCTGTGGCAGTACCACGTTCTTTTTTTTCATGACGCAAAGATATTGTCTGCACGGGATGTCTGCGCCGGGATTTACCAGATTGATGATTGGCCATCCATTCCTCATCATCACTTATTCATAGTAAATCCTGGTTCAGACATCGGCATCCGGCTAATGTCAGACAAATACAAAGGCATATTGTTCATGCTCATCGCGGCGCCCGGTTTTACGGCAATGGGAGGTTTTGCCAAATCCTTATCACCTCATCACTGTTTCTCCTTATACTTCTTCTCAGCCTCCTGCGCCTTCTCAAAATCCAGCACTACCCCATTGATGCAATAACGGAGACCAGTAGGGGGAGGACCATCTTCAAACACATGCCCCAGGTGAGATTTGCAGCGGCCGCACATTACTTCGGTACGCGTCATGCCATGGGAATGGTCGGGCGCATAAATGATGCTGGATTTGCTGATGGGTTCGTAAAAACTGGGCCAGCCGCAACCGCTTTCAAATTTGGTATCGCTTTTAAAAAGGGCATTGCCGCAGGCAGCGCAGTAATAGGTGCCTACTTCTTTGGAATACTCAAAGGGACTGCTGCCCGGGCGCTCGGTGCCTTTCTGCCGTGCAATATAATATACCTCGGGCGGCAGGATTTTTTTCCATTCTTCTTCTGACAAATTCACTTTCGATGTGTCTGTTCTGCTGTACGCAGGATGTTTTTTATTTTTTTCTGTATCCATAACTTCTTTTTTAGGTTGTGTGCTCTGACTATAAGTGCATTGCTGCATGGCCGGGGCCATCATCAGGGCAATAATATAAAGCACCAGATTTTTCATTGTTCCGCATTTACTATAAAGGTACGAAACCACCTGCCGCCGGGTTGTGCTTCAGGCTGCTGGCTATTTTCTTAACTCGCCATACTATCATTTGTTAGTGTTACTAACTGGCTGTGAATGCGGCCATTTGCGCCGTTGGCAGCTTGCCAGCTTGCGGGCTTCGCGGGCGTACCTGTTGCTGGTTGCACGCTTCTGCACGCACTTAAAATTTCGTTCTAACTAACATTTTGCTCTAATCCTTAATTAATTTTTAATGTCTGGCCGGGAATTGTAAAAGGATTTTTAACAGTGTTACTTTATATTTGTTCTTTCACTAAGTGCATTAAGAAACATGTTTAACCTGATTTTGTTTGGACCTCCTGGCAGCGGAAAGGGAACGCAGTCAGAAAAGCTGATTGAAAAGTATGGATGGATTCACCTTTCCACCGGGAACCTGTTGCGCAAGGAAATTGAAGACAATACCGAACTGGGTCGCCAGGCCAAGAGTTTTATGGACAATGGCCAGCTGGTGCCCGATGAGGTAGTCATTGGTATGATACGCAGTGCACTGGATGCCAATCCCGATGCCAGTGGATTTTTGTATGATGGATTTCCCCGCACGGTAGCCCAGGCTGAAGCGCTGGACAACCTGCTGCGGGAAAAGAACAGCGAGATCCATCTCCTGCTGGCCCTGGAGGTTGGTACCGAAGAACTGGTCAAGCGCCTGTTGAACCGTGGCTTAACTTCCAAGCGCAGCGACGATCGCGATGAAAACGTGATCCGCGCCCGCATCCTTGAATACGAAAATAAAACCACTCCCGTAGCAGGCTATTACGCCAAATCCGGCAAAGTAGCCCGCGTAAAAGGGGAAGGCAGCATAGACGAAATTTTCAACGCTCTCTGCGACGAGATTGAAGCCAAGCAACTGGCATAAGGAGATTTACTGTAAGTCTTTCTTTTCGCCCGCGTCGCCATAGAAGCCAGGCAACTGGCATAAGCGGGGTGAACAAGCAAATAAGCAAATGTGAAAATGAAAACCCGTTGACCGGTATGCATTTTCTCATTTGCTGATTTTGCCCGTTTTAAATCCAACTGATCACCACTTACCGCAATTCGTCCGGTATCACCATCACCTCCATCTTTCTTCCGTTTCGTAACAGCGTAACGGTAGTCCGCTGGCCAATGGTGTGCTCGTTCAATAATTTGTGCAGGTCGTCTACCGAGGCCACCGGCTGGTTGTTGAAGGCTACAATGATATCGCCCACTTTCAATTCGCGGTTATACGGCGGAGCGTCCGGTTCTATTTCAAATACATAAACGCCTGTTCTTTTTTCCAGCTTGTTTACGGCAATCATGCGTTCGGTGAGATTCACCAGTTGTCCCGCTATGCCCAGCCAGGCACGTTTTACCCTGCCTTCGATGATCAGTTTGCCGGCAATGTATGCGGCGAGATTCGACGACACTGCAAAACAGATACCGTGCGCACGCGGTATCATGGCCGTGTTTACACCAATTACCTGCCCCTGCGAATTCACCAGCGGTCCACCCGAATTGCCGGGATTGAGCGAAGCATCTGTCTGAATCACATCATCTATCAATCGGCCATCGCTGGCGCGCAACGTACGGCCCATGGCGCTTACCACACCGGCCGTAATGGTATGTTGCAATCCCAATGGGTTGCCGATGGCAATGGCAATTTGCCCAGCCTGCAATTGGTCCGAGTCGGCAAAAGCCAGCGCTTTCAGGTTGTTCTCATAGATTTTCAGCACAGCGATGTCTGTTGAAGGATCGGCTCCCTTCAGTATCGCCGTTACCCTGCGGCCATCGGCCAGCGACACTTTTATGTCGCGTGCCTTATCGATAACATGATTGTTGGTGATGATAAAACCATCAGAGGAAATAATAAACCCTGAACCGCTGCCCTGCTGCGGCCGCAGTTGGCGCGTGCGCGGGTCGGGGATATCTTTGGTTACTTGCACATGNACCACCGCTTCTGCTACGGTGGCCACAACCGAAGTAACAGTACGACTATAAGCGTCCAGTAAGGCAGCATCCTGATGCTGCACCAAACGCACAGGCAATGCTATATTTTCCATGAGGATTACCCGGCAAATAGCTTACCAGCAGCATTTTCTGACAGGCTGGCATAACATTGTGCCGGGCGGTATGACAATTATTTCTTAAGCAGGGAATCTGCCCGGGCCAGGCCATTCAGAATATTGTCTCTTACCTTGAATACTTTTTCTTTTTCCGATTCCAGGTATTGCAGGCGTAACTCACTATTATCTTCAGCCGAATCAAGTTTAAATTCGTTCATCCATTGGTTCATACCGTACTCGGCATAATTGAGGTCTTCCTGCAGATCGATCAGGGCCTGCTGGTAGGCAGCATCAACCTTGCTGGCAGGTAAAGCATTCAGGCTGTCCAGTTTTGCCTGCGTGCCAGCGATGGCCGTACGCAATGCTTTCATCTTTGCCATGCCTACATCGTGACCTTTGATCACTTCCTTGAGAAGGGTATCAACTTTTGCCTGTTCTGCTGTTGCATGGCCACTATTGTTCTGGCAGGCAACAAAACCTCCGGCAACAATCAATAATACTACTATTCGCATATTGTGGATTTTGAGTGATGGGAGCAAAGCTACTCAATTTATGAGGAGCGCAATGTTTGGTGTAGTGGTATTTGGCCTGCGGTTACGCTTTACTACCGATCGCACACCCAGCACCAGGCCGGTAACCACCGTCAGTAAATTCAACCACGCAAAAAACATCAATAACCAGAAACGAAAATCTTTGCTAACGGATTCCATAAACCGAAACATATGCAAGTGTGAAAACACAAAATTGCTCCGTGCTGTTTGGTTGTTTTCGGCGGCCGCCAGGTAACCCGTAGTGGTTTCAATATATAACCGGTCATTTTCGGGTGTAAGCAGGCTTACCTTGTATACCGGCAGCCGTTTATTAGTGGAACGGTATTCGTTGTTAAATGCAGTAATCAGTTCTACCGAAGCGATATTCTCTGCATCCACCTTTTTCCATTGCATGGCCAGCGCTGCTGCATAATCTCCGGCACTATGCGTGATTTGCCTGTTCACCGGGGAATAAAATGCTAAAGAACGTTGGCCTTTGCCTTCTTCAAGTAACAATTGAACAGCCGGCTGATCGCCCTGTGCTGCCAATGAAATATTGAGCAGGCGCTGGGTGTTGTTTAACAACCGCACAATATCTTTCAAATCAACATCAAGTTGGTTGGATGCAAACCGGTCCGTTACATGCGTATCAGCCGCCAACGTCGGTTTGTTTTTCACCAATGCCCTGTACGCCCCTGAAAACGCAAAAAACAAAAGCGTGCACGAAGTGATAATTCCAATTACCCGATGTTGATTCCGCCGCCGGTTCCATACCTGATGCCGCTTTTGCCTGCTCATGGCGGGTAATATGGCATACAGGTACATACCGCTTGCCGCCGCTGCAAAAGCAATGATGGCAAAAAGCGCCAGCGCCCATTCCTTTGCATCTTTCCAGCGGTCGAGAAATTTCCAGGCATGCAAATAACCAAACCATTGATGTACCTGGTGCGCATGACGGTTAGTAGCCATTGCCAGCCTGCTGCCGTACGTGTCAACATACACATGTGTATCATCAGCATCATGCAAATGCACTGCATACACCGGCAACAATTTGGAAGAAGCGCGGTACATACCGGAAAAGCGGGTGACTCTTTCTGCTTTATGTACTGGTAAAGAAGAATCACCCAATATATGATGCGCCAATGCCACAGCATATTTTTTGTCACCATCTTCCAATAGCTGTCCATCCGCCGTGCTCAGGTACAGAGCAGGCAGGGTATCGGTTACCCTTACCTGGTAATAATATTGCCCCTCATATTGAACAATGCGACAATTGCTGATGGAAGGAATATTATTCAACTGCAGTGCTGCGGATAAGGATATGCCAATAGCTGCAGTATCCAACGGGACCTCCGCCAGCCGTTCGTTCTTAACCACCGGTCTTACCCAGGCATTTGCCTGGTGCAGCAAGCCACTCACGCTCCACATAATAATCGGAACGGCAGCTATCAGGCTTAACCAGCGATGCCAGCGGTATATGTTTTTGCGGATCATTGTTTCGTGCTTTTCAAATTCTTCATAGTTTGTTTCCTATATGCAGTTGGATGCCCACATTCAATACCCTTGGAGCAGCAGGTGTGTAGGTAACACCAAATCCTCCGCGACTGGCATTGTGTGCATACAGTTCGTTGGTAAGGTTCAGCAGGTTGGCAAATATTTCCATCATTTTGAATGCATACCCGGCGCGCAAATGCATCACGCTCACGCCGCGTAAACCAAACAGCGTTCTGTCGTCGTAGGCAACACTGTTTTCATTGTCTGCAAAATATTTTCCGATGCGCTGCCATTCCAGTTGCATGCGCAAACCTTTCAGCCATGCCGGACGATAACCCACTTCAGCATTGGCAATAAACGAAGGTGACGAAGGCATGCGGTTGCCATTATAGTCCAACCCTTCTTTTACTTCATAGGTTTCATATCGGTGCAATGCATTGGTGCCGCTGAAACGGAGCGTCCATTGTTTATTGGGACGATACGTAATGCCATACTCAATACCGGTATGCAGCGTAGCGCCTGAGTTGCGGTACTCAGTAGCATTATCAGGCAGGCGATAGGATACTATTTCATTGTGTCCCGTCATGCGATACGCGGCCCAGTCAATGCTCAAGGTATTGTTGAACAACGCCAGCCATCCGCCCACTTCATAACTGTTAAAATAAGCTGGCTTCAGTACCGGTACTTTCACGCCGCTGTAGAGCTGGTTGATGGTGGGTGGAGAAAAACCGCGACTGTAATTGGCATACACACCGGCAAAGCGGTTCAATTCGTAGGTGACACCAATTTTGGGTGAAAGATTATTGAAGCCGTTCTTTTCATCCGGTGCGCCACTCCAGGCAGAAGGCGGCAGATGATTGTCGTAGGAAAAATCAATACGGTCGTAGCGCACGCCCACTACTATATTCATGTTGTCAATGGGCGAAAACTGAAACTGCGCATAGGCGGCAGAGTTAACCAGTTTTGCATTGTAGCGGGTAAGCATGGAATCTTTGTGGTGTTCATAACTGCCCATAAAACCGGTGGCAGGATCGCGGTGGATCAATACATAATCCGCCCAATACCGGTTGGGTGAATAATCGAGCGTAATGCCGGCCACCAGTTTGGAGCGAAGCCAGCGGAATTGTTGTGTTTGCTGCACCACCAATCCATAACTGTTGAAACTGTTTTCGTTGATCTGCCCATGTGCAATGGCATCGTTGCCTGCTTCCCGTTTAATGCCATAGGCCGGGATCTGACCGATAGCATTATCGCGGAAGAATAGAGTGGCTGTAAGCGAACCGCTGTTATTCCATTTATGTTCCAGGGTGGCGCGCACGCGCAATGCCCGTACATCACGATAGGTAAACGAACTGTTGGAAATATATTTACGCTGGTAAAATTGTGCACTGTCTACCGATCCGGCCGTTTGCGTTTTATATTGTATATACGATCCGGACAGTATGAAATTGCTTTTTTCAGCAACCTGCCAATCATGCCGCAGGTTGAAAGCTGCTTTATCGTAATCGCTATAAGTTTGCCATCCCTCGCGTTGCCATGATACTTGCCCGCCTGCATAGATGCCTGCCTTTTTGCTGTAGTACGTGCTGCCGCCAAATTGAAACCGCCTGTACCCGTAATGATCAGCTTGTACACCCAATTTCAGCGAAGGATCAACGGTCGGTTTTTGTGTAATGAAATTGATTGCCCCTCCTATGGCTTCGCTGCCATACAGGGAAGAAGAAGGTCCTTTCACTACCTCGATGCTGCTCACCGCCATCAGGTCTGTTTCAATCAATGCATTGTGATTGAATACGCCTGCCGGCCGCATCGGTATACCATCTTCGAGATATAGAAAATAAGGCGCAGTGGTCATCGGTTGCCGGATGCTCATACTGTGCTGTTCGTTATTCAGGTTGGTCATCAGCACGCCCGGCACCTTGTTCATGATCTCCGGCAACAATACAGGTTTTGTTTCCCGGATCATTTTGGCGGTAATGGGTTGTATGGATACCGGGGCATCCTTGCGTAATTGTACACCGCGACTGGCGGTAACTATCAATTCGTTCATTACCTGTGCATTCCTTTCCAGCAGCACAATCAATTCATCCGATACGGGCAGTGTGCAATGCTGCTCCCGGTAGCCCATGCAGCTCACACAAATATTTTTTGCATTTTCCGGGAGGGTGATGGTAAAATAACCAGCTGCATCCGAACTGGTGCCTGTTTTCAGCGATGGAATGGTAATACTGGCGCCGGGTACCGGCTCACGCGTTTCCTTGTCGATCACTCTTCCCTTTAGCACCGTTTGCCCTTGCAAAGCGACCGCATGCAGCAAGAGCATTGCTATTGCTGTAATATATGTTTTCATGGAAATGCTGTAAAAAATTAGAGAAAATGCTGAGGGCATCCGGAGGCTGCACAGTGGATGATTGAGTCAATGACAGGCGCTGTCATGTCGCGTCCATATGCGATCATACAATATATCCACGTGTCAACACTTAATTCCGGGTTTACAGTAAAAGCTTCAGCAACCCTCAGGTTGTACCATTATCAGGCGGAATGAAGGGAAGTGATGGGAGGGTGGAATATGGAAAAGCTTCGCTGAACGGGTTTGCCTTCAGGGAAAGTGCCGTATTCCGCAGGTATATCTGTAAAATTGGTTTCGGGTAATACTGCGTAAAAACTGCGGGAGGAAATGATCTCTGTTTTGTTTTCCGCTTTGTGGTCGGGATTTTGTGCTTCCTGCCGGGCTTCTTTTTGCAGCTGTTTGGCCAGAAAACAGGTGCCACCGCATTCCATGGTAGGGTTGTCGCGGTTCTCACAAATCGTAGCTGCAATTTCCGACTGGTTGAGGTAAAAGCCAAACACAATCATCGCTTTGCTGAAAGTGGTTGCAGCAAACGAAACCAGTAAAATAAATGCAAATGGCCTCTTCCACATAGCGGTTGTGTTCAATTAGCGTCCGCGGATGACAAAATCCTATTGCCTGATTCACGCCATCAGCGGCCTACAGGAAACCAAAAATAGTGCCGCAAAGATAAAGCCCGCATGATCACAATCATAATCTGCACTGATTATGTTGTTTCTATTATTTTCGCATTACAACACCCTCATGCAATGCTGAAAAGTCTGGTGCTTACTTTATCGGCTGTTTTGCTGTGCAAGTTAGCAATTGCGCAGCAAACCAACAATCCCCAGTTCCGGGTAGGGGCGAGTATTGCGTTCGGACTCACCAATATAGCGCACAATACCGTGGGCATCGGAGGCGTGGCAGGCGTGGAAAAGAAAGTCAATAAAGTGCTCGCTGCCGAAGCGGAAGTTGCTTACACGTATTTTACCGGCGACAAATCGGTGTATATGCAGGGCAAAAACAAAGCCTGGAATATTCCGCTCATGGCAGGCGTAAAGGCGTATGTATTGCCCGGTGTGTACGGCTCACTGCGCGCCGGTGGCATTTATTTCTTATTAAACGACCAACCAGATACCCACATACGTCCATGTTACGGCGTAGCCGCAGGGACCAATTTCCCGCAACGACATCAACGGCTGAATGTTCAATTGGGTTATACCGGTTTCCGGTATAACGGTGATAGCCGGGGATATGCTACATTAGCAGCATCAATTATAATAAACTAGATGATTATGAGTAAACTCAGTAATTACGTTACCGGTAAATGGATTACTGGTGACGGAGAGGGACAGCCTTTGTATAATGCTGTAACCGGCGAACTGATTGGTTATGCTTCCACCAAAGGGCTCGATTTCAAAGCCATCCTCGATTATGCCCGTCGCACCGGTAACCCTGCGCTGCGTAAACTCACCTTTCACGAAAGAGGCCGCATGCTGCGCGCGCTGGCTTTGCATTTGCGCAATCATCTTGAAAAGTTTTATGCCATCAGCTACCAGACTGGCGCTACCAGGGCGGATAGCTGGGTAGATATTGAAGGCGGTATCGGCAACCTGTTTTCCTATGCATCGCTGCGCCGTAAATTTCCCAACGAACCCTTTTGCACCGATGGCGACCCGGTAGCCTTGGGCAAAGGCGGTACGTTTATGGGGCATCACCTCCTGGTACCCAAAGAAGGAGTGGCCATTCATATCAATGCATTCAACTTCCCGGTATGGGGTATGCTGGAAAAAATTGCCGTGAATCTGCTGGCCGGCGTTCCTGCTGTAGTTAAACCTGCCACCATCACTTCTTACCTTACCGAAGCCGTAGTAAAAGAAATCATTGCTTCGGGTATACTGCCCGAGGGAGCACTGCAATTGATATGCGGCAGCGCCGGTGACATGCTGGACCATGTAACGGCGCAGGACGTTGTTACCTTTACCGGCTCGGCGACTACAGGTTTGAAACTGAAATCACATCCACGCATACTCGAAGAAAATGTGCCGTTCAATATGGAGGCCGACTCACTGAACTGCATCGTGCTGGGCACCGATGTAACGCCCGATAAACCGGAGTGGGATTTGTTTATAAAAGAAGTGCGTCGCGAAATGACTACCAAGGCCGGGCAAAAATGTACTGCCATCCGGCGCATTTTTGTTCCGGAAAACAAAATGGAGGATGTATGGATAGCATTGGGCAAAGCGCTGGGCCAGACCACCATTGGGAATCCGTTCAATGAAAAAGTGCGCATGGGAGCGCTGGCTGGTCAGTCGCAGCGAGAAGAAGTGCGCGCACAGGTGCAGAAATTGCTCGCTTCTTCGCAGATCATTTATGGTTCACTGGACAGTGTGGACGTAATTGACGCCGACCCGGTGAAAGGCGCCTTCATGAGCCCGCTGCTGCTGAAAAATGAAACGCCTTTCAAAAGCGAAGAAGTGCATACGGTGGAAGCGTTCGGTCCTGTGAGCACCATCATGCCTTACAAAAACACCGATGAAGCCGTAGTGCTGGCCAATATGGGCAAAGGATCACTGGTATGTTCCATTGTCACTGCCGATCACCAGGTGGCGCGTCAGTTTGTTTATGGCGCTGCCACGCATCACGGCCGCATACTGGTGTTGAACAATGAATGCGCCAAAGAAAGTACCGGTCACGGTTCTCCCTTGCCCAACCTGGTGCATGGCGGACCCGGCCGCGCAGGCGGGGGCGAAGAAATGGGAGGCGTCCGGGGGGTGCGGCATTATATGCAACGTGTGGCCATCCAGGGATCGCCCACGGTGATCACCGCCCTCACCAATGTATACCAGGCCGGCGCCCAAACGCGTGAAGATGAAAAACATCCCTTCCGCAAATATTTTGAAGAATTACAGGTGGGTGATACCCTGGTCACACACAAACGAACCGTGACAGAAGCAGATATTGTAAACTTTGCCAATGTAAGCTGGGACCATTTTTATGCCCATACCGATCATACCAGCCTGGAAGGTACGTTATTTGAAAAGCCTGTAGCGCATGGTTATTTCATTCTCAGCGCAGCTGCCGGCCTGTTTGTAGATGCCAAAAAAGGCCCGGTATTGTTAAATTATGGATTGGATGAATGCAGGTTCCTCAAACCGGTATATGCCGGCGCCACTATTGGCGTAAAACTTACCTGCAAGGAAAAAATTGAACAGGAAAAAAAAGATGAAAACGACATACCAAAAGGCATTGTAAAATGGTTAGTAGAAGTAAGTGATGAACTGAATGAACCGGTAGCGGTAGCTACCATATTGACGATGGTGCGGAAAAAGAATGGATAACAAAGCTTTAGATCAAACACTATTCGCATGATCACTGAACAAGCACAGGGGTACGTAAAAACCGAAACCCATAACGGTATCACCACCATTGAATTTTATCATCCTCAAAGCAACTCCATGCCTGGCCGGTTGCTGGAAGAATTGGCGCAAACCATCCATGGTGTAGGCAATGAACCCGACAACCGGGTGATTGTACTACGCTCTGCCGGCGACAGAACTTTTTGTGCAGGCGCTTCTTTCGAAGAACTGGCATCCATACAAACTGAAGAAGAAGGAATAGCGTTCTTTAGTGGTTTTGCTCATGTAATCAATGCCATGCGCAAGTGCCCGCGCTTCATTGTAGCCCGCATCCAGGGTAAATGTGTGGGTGGTGGCGTAGGCATTGCCGCCGCAGCAGATTACGCCATTGCCGCCGAAGGGGCCGATATAAAATTGAGTGAACTGGCAGTAGGCATCGGTCCATTTGTGGTGGGGCCGGCTGTAGAACGGAAAATCGGTACGGCTGCCTTCAGTCATCTCGCCATCGATGCTGCCATGTGGCGGAGCGCAGAATGGGCAAAACGGAAAGGGTTATACGCAGAATTGCATGCCACCGTGCAGGATATGGACGAATCACTGATGCGCCTCAGCACTACGCTGTCGTCCAGCAATCCCGAAGCGATGACAGAAATGAAAAGAATGTTCTGGAAAGGCACCGAGAACTGGGATGAACTGCTGGCGCAACGTGCTGCCATCAGTGGCAGGCTGGTGCTGAGCACGTTTACCAAAAATGCCATTGAAAAATTCAAGGCGCGTTCCAAAAAGGATTAAGCCGTGTGTAGAACAGCAGCGCTTCCCTTTTGTATCCCCTCAACTAAAAAACAGGTAAATTAGTAGTGTAATGGCCTTATAAACTCCCCCAGCCAGCGAAAACAGTAAAATTATTACTATGGACGGGAGTGAATTGATAACGCACATCTCCGACACATCCTTATGGATTGCGGGGTACCGGGCACAGGAAACCGAAAGGGCCGATGCTGTTTTCAAAGATCCGCTTGCCAGAAAACTCGCCGGCAGGAAAGGGATGGACATGGTGGCGGTTACGCCCAACACCAGGGCGATGGCTTTTGCTATGGTAATACGCACTGCAGCCATCGACCGACTGGTTATGAGTGCTGTAGCACGCGGCGTTGATACAGTGATCAATCTCGGCGCCGGTCTTGATACACGCCCCTATCGTATGCAACTGCCCCAAACCCTCCAGTGGATGGAAGTGGATTTCCCGCATCTTATTGCTTATAAAAATGAACAGCTGCAGGCAGAAAAACCGGTATGTAAACTGCAGCGCATTGCCGCAGACCTTTCCATCAGGGAACAACGACTGCAATTGTTTACTCAACTCGATGCCGCTGCACAAAAAGCGCTTATCATTACAGAAGGCGTGGTGGCCTATCTTACCAACGACCAGGCTGCACAGCTAAGCGCTGATCTGTACAGCATGCCTTCCTTCCAATACTGGATACTTGATTATACACAGGGAAAATACCGCATGAACCGCGAACGCGAAAGCCTCCAGAAAATGGTGAAGACAACGCCTTTCCAGTTTGACGCAGAAAACCCGCTCGCATTTTTCGGAAAGCAAGGCTGGCGTGTGGTGGAAGACCTCCACCTGCTGGATGAAGCACGACGCATTGGCCGCTCCATGCCTTTCAGCTTTCCGTGGAGTATATTGATAAAGTTTTCTCCGGGGTTACGCAGGATTGCCAATAACACCTATGGATATGTGCTGTTCGGGAAANCATGATCAGTCTNTTTCGCGCCATTGCATATGCAAAAAAAGACCGGCCTGCAGGCCGGTCTTTTTTCCGGGAGAAGAAAAACTTTATACAATGAAGTTCCATCCGTGCCTGTCTTCTTCCTTACCGGTGCGGATGGCTTCCAGTTTGTTTTTCAAACGATACATCACTGCATTTTCATTGTAGGGCGGCAGGTGATGGTCCACGCCGTTGATGTTGATGGTAGCAATCGGCGCTACCACGGCCGCTGTGCCGGCGCCAAACGCCTCTGAAATGGCATTATGGCGGAAAGCATTTTCCAGCTCCGTTACGCTGATGGGACGTGCTTCTGCAGGGATGCCCAGGTCGGCGGCAAGCGTGAGCAGCGAATCGCGGGTAACGCCGTCCAGAATGGAATCACTTAATGGCGGTGTTACCAGCACATCATCGATTACAAACATCGCATTCATCATGCCGCTCTCTTCAATGTATTTGTTTTCGCGGGCATCCGTCCACAATACCTGGTCGTAGCCGGCTTCTTTTGCCTTTTGTGTGGGATAAAAAGCGCCACCATAGTTGCCCGCACATTTGGCAAAACCGGTGCCTCCCTTGGCTGCCCGTACATAATGGGTTTCCACTTTTACCCGGATAGGCTGTGCAAAAGCGGCCGCCACCGGACCGGTAAAGATGAGGAAACAGTACTCGTCGGAAATTTTCACACCAAATTTGGCTTCACTGGCAAACATCAGCGGGCGGATATACAGCGAAGAACCTTCCTGCGAGGGAATCCAGTTCCTGTCCAGTTCCACCAGCTTGCGCAACCCTTCTACAAATATTTCTTCAGGTATAACGGCCATGCACATGCGGTTCAGTGATTTCACAAACCGGTCGTAATGTTTGTGAATCCGGAACAGGTTGATACGGCCATCGTGCATTGTAAAGGCTTTCAGGCCTTCGAACACTGCCTGGCCGTAATGCAGGGCAAGCGTGGTGGGACTTACAGAAATGTCTCCAAAAGGTTGTATGCGGGGTGTTTCCCAATGTCCGTTTCTATAATAGCTGATCAGCATGTGATCGGATATATAGTTGCCAAACCCCAGCTTGCTGAAGTCCACTTCCTGCAGCCTCGATTGGGTGGTTGGCGTAACTATGATCTCTTCTGTAAGTTCCATACGATAGTCTTTTATAGTTTAATAAGGTGTTCTCAAGGTGATAGTCAAAGATAGACAGAGCGGGCAATATGGGGAAATTTAGCTTTCCTTGTCATCCTTCCAATTGCCTGTCAGGCTTCCGGCAGGCACTCATTCCCAATGCGAACCGTTTCCCGTACCAGCACTTCAAAATCTTCCATTCTGCTGCGGTGATTGCAAATAGCGGCACGAATAGCGTACTTGTTATTCAGCAGGGTATAAGAAGGCGCGGCAATGCCTTGCTCCTGCAGGCGCATCAGGATTTCCTTGTTCAGCCTGTTCAGTGCATCTTCGGAAATATTGCCGGGATTGAAGCGATAGCACACAATGTTCAAACTTACGTCGGCCAGCAGTTCCAGGTGCGGTGTTTGTTTTACCAATGAACCCAGGTACTGTGCCTGCCGCAAATTTTGTCGCACCAGGTCCATATAGGTTTGAAGGCCGTGCTCTTTCAGCAGCATCCATATTTTCAATGCTTTGAAACTGCGGCTCAGTTCCATACCAAAATTGGCAGTGCTTTCGGGGCCGCTGGAAAGGCCCCGTTCGTGGTGGATCAGGTAGTTTACGGTAGTGGCAAACGAGTCGCGGTGCAACGATCCATCACGTACCAGTACACATCCTACCTCATAATTTACGTATAACCATTTGTGATAGTCAAATGAAAGGCTGTCGGCCAGTGCCAGTCCATTTCTGAGTTGCGCAAATTCCGGCAATATGGAAGGAATGGCGCCGAAGGCGCCGTCGATATGCAGCCAGCATCCTTCTTCTTTTGCAATAGCAGCCAGTTCTTCCAGCGGATCGATAGCGCCGGTATTTACGGTACCTGCATTGCCAATAATGCAAAAGGGAAAATTGCCTGCGGCACGGTCTTCGGCGATGGCCTTGCGCAATGCGTCCGTATTGATGCGGAAGTGGTCATCTACTGCAATCTTGCGGAAATTGTCGCTGCCAATGCCGATCACCTCAATGCCTTTCGCTACGCAATTGTGTGTTTCGGAAGAACCATATAAGATCATTTGTCCCGGTACGGCGCGCATGCCTTGCTTCCGGATGTCGCGGTGAAATTGATTGCGGGCTACCACCAGCGCCGTAATGTTGGCCATGGATGCGCCGCTCACCAGCAAGCCGCTTGCTGTTGGGGGAAACCCCATCATTTGCTTCGACCATTCTACCACCTGCCGGTCAACATACATGGGCATATGATCGCCCAGGGCCACATTAGGGTTCATACCCGATGCCAGCATATCGGCCAGCATGCCAAAAGGCGTGCCGCCACCTTCCACCCACGACCAGAAGCGGGGATGGATATTGTTCTTGTTATAGGGTAAAATGTATTGGAGAAACTCTTCATATACCGTTTGCGCATCCGCGCCTGTAATGGGCAACGGCTGCTGCATACTGTTTACGGCTGCTGCATCCGTTTTTTTATATACCGGGCGACTGCGCAGCGATTGGAGATATTCAAACATATCGTCCACCATCCGGTGGCCCAACGCTTTCAGTGCCGACCAATCTGCCGGGTCGAGTGTTTTTTCTTCGTGCAACACCTGTTCGTTCACCATAAAATGCTTTTGTCAAATGTGAATGAAAACTGGCAAAGAGCCCTGTTTACATTACAAATTTCACTTGCCCGGCTGAATAAAAACAGATGCAGTTTTGTTGAATTGGACTATATCAGATGAAGCTTTTGTGCGGTTCCTTATTTCCGTACTGTAAGCACATAAGATGGGGGTGCTACAACTTCCAGGTAGCCACGCTGTACGGTCCTGGTGGCGGTCTTTTTGCGGCGTTCAGCGGTTTTTTCTTTAATGGTAATAGTGGTAAAGCCCATGGAGAAGAGTACCAATACCAGGTAAAATGCCTTTTTCACGGTAATACTTTTAAGGTGTTTCAGGCACAAATTTGCCCCGGCCAGGTGCGGAAATCAACAGGATGGTGCGTGAATTGTAAAAAGGCTGGTATGAATGGGGCACAAACCCATGGTGCGTTGCAGCTTCAGGAGATAATGGAAAACAACCTTTCCCTGTAGTTTTCGCTTACCGGCAAACTGGTGTTGCCAATGGTAACCGCCTTCCGTGAAATGGTGGTGATCATGCGAATGGGTACTATGTAAGAACGATGTATCCGCACAAATTCACTTTCCTGCAGCAGGTCTTCAAAGTATTTCAGGTTGTGCAGTACCAGCAGGGGGGCAGAAGCGCCGGTGAGGAAAATTTTGGTATAGTCTTTAAAACCTTCCAGGTACAGGATGTCGCTGAAAAAAATCTTGTGCACCTTGTGGGAGGCATTGATGAAAAAGTAATCGCGGTTCTTTTGCTGTTTGTTGTTTTTGTACTCAATATAATCTTTCACCCGGTTCATCGCACGCATAAACAATTCAAATGAGATGGGTTTCACCAGGTAATCTGCTGCCTGCAAATCGAAACCATCAATGGCAAATTCTGTATAGGCGCTGGTAAAAATAACCACCGGCTTGTTGTGCAGCGATTTATAAAATTCAATGCCTGATATATCTGGCATTTTTATATCCAGGAATAGCAGATCAACCTTACCTGCTTCAATATGCGGCAAAGCCATCAGCGGTTCTTCAAATCTTCCCGCCAGTTTCAGGTAAGGGATTTTGCTGATAAAATTCTCCAGCAGGTCGAGCGCCAGCGGCTCGTCGTCAATGACAATGCAGTTAATCACTTTGCAGGTTAATTTTGAGGTTCACAACGTACAGATGATTATGGGTGACCATATCCAGTAAATACTTACCGGGATATATCAATTCCAGTCTTCGCAAGGTATTTTTCAAACCAATGCCACCGCTTTCAAATTTCTTCTTTTCAAAAATGGTGTTGGAAACTACCAGTGTTAATGTTTCATCAAAAATGGAAATCTCTACGGAAATGGTAGAGGGATGCACATAACTGACGCCATGTTTAAATGCATTTTCAATAAAACTGATCAGCAGCAGCGGCGCTATGTACAGGCTTTTGGTTTCGCCCGTTACCTTGTAGTTGATCTGTACTTTCTGCGCCAGGCGTAGCCGCTGCAGGTTAATATAATTGGTGATGTAGGCAATGTCTTTGTGCAATTCAATTTTTTCTGTTCCTGATTCGTACAGTACATACCGGAACATTTGCGACAATTCCAGTATAGCCTTCTCTACATGCGGTGAGCGCGCATTGGCAAGCGAATAAATGCCATTGAGCGTGTTGAACAGGAAATGCGGATTGATCTGTGATTTCAAAAAACTCACTTCTGCGTTCAGGTTGGCGTTTTCCAGTATTTTCTTTTCATTCTGGTTGCGTATGAACGAAAAAGTGAGCCTGATAAACCCGCCCATGAGCAACAGCAGGCAGAATGAACTCAACGTATTGTTCAGCGATAAAAATGCAATTCCCCGTGGCACGCCCATGAATACAGGTTCCCTAATGGCTGGCGTAAACCTAGGCAGCAATACATCCGCTGTATCTGAGGAAAGGACCCCCTCGGGCGTAATGGCCCGGAATACCAGAGGCGGTTTGTCCCCGGCTGCCAGAGGAGGCAACACTTTCAATACGCGACCGGCTTCACGGGGGAGAAGCCCGTATTGATACCGCACGAACACATTTTGGGAAAAGTATACAATATAACATAGCAGAACAGACGAAAAATAAATCCAAACCTTTTTCTTGCTGAAGAACCGCGGAATCAGGAAGTAATAATTGAAATAGAAAAAAGCAACCAGGAATAATTTATCCACCAGTTCGCGCAGAAAAATCCGGTTGTTATTGATCTTTACAGGATAAAACAACAGGGGCAGCATCAGAAAAATACACCATCCCGTAGCATGTATCAGGATGATAAGCAGTATGTGCGCCTTGCTGCGGGCCTTCCCGAATCCGAACAAGGCGAACAGGAAGCTGTTTAATTTTTCATTTGCTACCATTGGAACTGGTTGATTCGCTGCAAATCTGCGCTGCTTCAGCGCTGCTGATGCCGGGTGGTTGTCCGCTGCGCAGCCTGCTTATCACCAAGAGGGCCGCCTTTTCTGCCTGCGCCGCTTTTTCGAAACCTCTTTTTGTTGTGATGGCAGGAATGGTTTCCTGGTGAATGAGCAAACTATCATTTATAAGGATATCATATCCCCAGCCAACGCTGCTTTTAAATATTTTGTAACTAAATGCTGCCTGGTGCGAGGCGCCGGCCGGGGGTATCCAGAACAATAAAGCGATCAGTACCGACAGCCCGAGCACCACCACGCTGTGCCGGTTAGTCATTATCCACCTGGTCATCATACGGATGCCATTCAAATGCATTATCAAACGATTGTGAACCGCTTCTGCCGGTGAGCACAAAACCGCGACCGTTCACTGCAAAAGCCACGGCGCCCGTGCGGGCTGTTCCTTCAAAAGCTGTCTTTTTTTGCCAGAGATCTGTTTCCGGGTCATATTCCCAGGTGTCGGTTTGCAGCGAATGGTTTTCGCCGGTAACGAGGTACGCTTTGCCACCCAATACAAACGCTACGGCATTGTAACGGGCAATTGTCGAATACTCATCATCGTAAGTTTCAGTGCTTGTGTTACTGATTTTTCTTTTTTCTGTCCAGGTATCCTGAGCGGCATCGTACATCCATAGGTCGTTCAAAGCCGCGCCATTGTTGTTGCCGCTGCATACATATGCTTTGTCGTTGATCACAAATGCTACGGAAGCGGTCCTTTTGAAATCGCCGATACTGGCTTTTTGTGTCCAGTTGTCGCTGGAAGGATCGTATTCCCACAAATCCTTGAGGTAGTTACCGTCGAAGCCGGAACCAACATAACCTTTGCCGCCCACAGCAAAGGCAATGGCATCGTACCGGGCCGTTCCGCCAAAATCAGCCACCTGTTGCCACTGGTTGATCGTGGGATCATAGCGCCAGAAATCTTTCAGCCGGTTCACACCGTCATAGCCGGTGCCTACATATCCTTTGCCGTCAACAACAAAAGCAACGGCAGAATTGCGCGCAGGCGCCGCAGCGGGCAGTTCTGCCTTCTGTGCCCAGTAACGGCGGTTCAGATTATATTCCCACAGGTCCCGGAACCGCTCACGGTCCGTAGCGCCGGTGGTGAGGTATACATTGTCGCCAATAACAAAAGTCACCGCTTCACTGCGTGCGTTCCCATCGAAATCTGAACTGCGCGTCCAGTTGCCGATCAGTTCGCTGTCGCTACTGGTTGATTTGGTGCAGGCAACAGATAATAAATACGAAGCAACAATAATGAATAGGCCGGTGCCATACGCAATCCCTTTTCTCATAATAGAAAATTTTGCGCTAAAAGTATTTGCAAACACTCAGAACACTATCCTAAAATAGATGTACAGGATGCGCTTACCGACGAATGCCTTGTTTTAATAGATTACTTCTTACACGCCTCCATGCGAAAATTGAACTGGATAAGTTTTGCGATGCAATCGTCCGGCGCAGCAAATGCCCATAGCTGTTGGATACAGCATGCCCTGGTTCCTGTTCATCTATTACACTGAGTGGTTTGCCGATATTTTCGTTGCATTCATATAGTATAACAATTCGTCAAGGAAGTGTAAGAATATATTGCACCGGTTATTATGCTACAATACCAAATTCTGCCTTGCATGTATTTTCAACGCCCTGTGGCGACTGTACTGCTGATGGCTGCTTTGTTGCAGTTCACTGCCTGCTACCGGGAAACCATACAATTCGCCGGCGATCCGCCGCCCGGTTACACCACTATTGTGCGGATCGATACCATCACACCACAGGTATCTACGGTTATCACCGATTCGTTTACAACAGGTAGCGCCTCTTCGTTTCTCATGGGCAGTATTGCTGATCCTCACCTGGGGACCATCACTGCACGTGCATTTATGCAAATGGGGTTGCCCGGTACGGAGATCGACATTCCAGAACATGCCGTGTTTGATTCACTCACCTTGCTGGTCCCTCTCAACCACTACTATTATGGCGATACCCAGGCTGTCATTACTGCAGCAGTACATGAACTGGATGAAACGATCGCGCTGGGTTACAACGATCATTTGTACAACACCAGCAATTTTCAGGTAAAAACAACTGCGCTCGGCAGCAGGCAACTGCGGATACGCCCGTTAACGGATACCGTTTTTTCTGTTCGCCTGAGCGATGCCAAAGGAATGGAATTGTTCAATAAACTGAAGCGGAAAGATAACGATGTGTTATCATCAGATGATTTCCTGCTTTATTGCAAAGGCATTCGTCTATCTGCAACTGTTGCAGGGGCTGGGACGGTTTATGGGATTGGCGTTTCAGGCGATACCATTAGAATGCGTCTTCATTATCATACCACCATTCCTTATCCAGAAGAAAAACACCTTGATTTTCCGCGGCTGGAAAATGCGCTTTCTTTCAGACAAATACTGGTTACCCGCAATGGTACCTTACCCGATCCGGTTACAGCAGGTCGTAATGAATTTCCCAGTGCGTCCACCGGTCATATGGCTTTTACCCAGGCCGGTACCGGTGTGTTGATGAAAGTGTTGTTTCCTTCATTGCGGAATATTCTCAGCACTGATATGCCCGTGAATCTGTTGCAGGCAGAGTTGATTGTGCGGCCGGTGGAGCAGTCGTTTGTTACATTGGCGCTTCCTCCTGCCCTGAGGCTGTCGCAAACAGACGAGTCGAATTTCATTGGCAGTTTCCTGGCAGACTCTTCAGGTGTTTCCATATTGGCGGCATCGCCGGTGATTGATCCTTTGTACGGGCTGAATAACCATTACCGGTTCAACATAACCAATTATATCAATCAGCTGCTACAGACGCCCGGTAGTGGCGGAACAGGTTTTTTCCTGGTTGAAAACCATCCTTCCAGTACCACCGGTTTGCATCGGGGTGTTTTTGGCGATGCTTCCCTGACCGGTAACAACATACAACTGGTGCTGCACGTACTCACCGTAAAAACAACATGAATGCCATTGAAACACATGCCACGATATTGCCTTTTTGCTGCTGCCATCATCTTTTATTTGCCTGTTGCCGCACAGAACATGACCAGCCCCTATTCCGTTTATGGTATAGGCATTATTGACTTTCGTTCGCATAACCGTGCCAGTGGCATGGGGCATGCCGGGCTGGCGCTTAAATATCCCAACTGGCTGGTAACCAATAACCCTGCCTCCCTTGCTGCATTGGAAAAAAGCTGGTATATCATGGACCTTGCTTTTACCGGCAATTTTGTTGAATATGCAGGTGACCCCATAACCATCAATAACCGTTCTGCCCGCGACTTCGGGGCCAGGCGCGGCGCGCTCGCCGTGAAAATTACCAATCGCTGGGCAAGCAGTGTGGGATTCAGGCAGGTCAGCAACGTCAATTATACTTACCAGGGCAGTGTGTCTACCGAAGGTTCTCCTGATAAATATGCAGTGGATTATGAAGGCGATGGCGGACTGCATACTTTTTACTGGACCAATGCGCTGTCTATCAGCAAGCGATTACAGGCAGGATTTACCATGAACCTCATCAACGGATCGGTGAACAGGTGGGAACGGATGGAGGATATCAATATCAGCCGCGTTATAGAAACCAAAGTGCAGGATTATTATTCCGGTCTGCACCTGGAATATGGTATGCTGTACAGTTTGCCGTTGCATAAGCAATGGGTACTGGCTATTGGCGGAAAACTGGGGCAGAAAACTTCCCTGCATCCCGAAAGAACGCTTACCGTGCTGGAGAATGGTGTGGCTTTTGTAGATGAAGCGCGCGTAGATGCTGCCGGCTTTCAACTGCCGCTTTCCTATGGCGGCGGTATTGCGCTGACGCATTACAACAAGCAAAACCGCGACAATATACTTACCATCGCATTTGATTATAATGCAGAAAGATGGAAGCCGCTGCAAATCCGCGGCAGTGGCTGGAGCATGGTGAACAGCCAGCGGTTCAGCGGAGGCGTCGAAAGCGCCAGATACCAGCGAAAGCAGGGCCGGTTGCTGCTCCGCCGGCTATTGCAGTTTGGCGGATTTGTGAACAACTCAAACCTGAGTGTAAAAAGCAATCAACTCACAGATGCTGGTATTACAGTTGGTTTTGGGAGTACTATCAGTACTATAGCCGGCGATCTGTTATACAATCTCGCCCTGGAGGTAGGCCAGCAGGGTACTACCCGCGACGGCCTGATCAAAGAAAATTATGTCAGGATCACACTCGGTATTGGGTTCCGGGATTTCCTGTATTCTAAAGGAAGAAAATATTATTGATCAATTAAAATTGTTTGTGCTTCATCGTTTGTTGTGCCGGGGCTCAACTGTAAATCTTTTCAATCGCATCCTTATACTTCTCCATCACTACCTTTCGCTTCAGGCTGAGCTTGGGCGTCATTTCGCCGGTTTCAATGCTCCATTCATTGGGCAGTAGTTCAAAACGCTTGATCTGCTCCACGTGGTTGAAGAATTTGTTGAAACTGTCTACCAGTTCGCGATAGAGCTCTATTGTTTTGGGATGCTGTATCAGCGCTTCGTTCGACAGTTCACCCAGTCCCTGTTTGTCGGCCCACTCGCGCAGGTTGGGAAATGAAGGCACAATCAATGCGCCCACAAATTTTCTTTCGGCACCTACCACCATGATTTGTTCTACGTAAATAGATTCTTTCAGTTTGTTTTCAATAGGCAGCGGGGCTACATATTTGCCACCGCTCGTCTTAAACATTTCTTTTTTGCGGTCGGTGATCTTCAGAAACCGGTTGTCTACCAATTCACCGATATCGCCGGTGTGGTACCATTCGCCCGACATTGCTTCTGCGGTGAGGTCAGGACGTTTGTAGTAGCCCACCATCACATTGGGACCTTTGCAGAGAATCTCACCATCTTCTGCAATCTTTACTTCCACGCCATCCAGCAGCGGACCAACAGTGCCGAAGCAACGGTCCTGTTCTTCAAAGCGGTTCACGCTGATTACCGGGGAGGTTTCCGTTAAACCATATCCTTCCAGGATAGGAATTTTAGCCGCGGTAAAAATGCGAATCAGCCGCACCTGGCAGGCAGCCCCACCAGATACGATACAGCGCAACCGGTTACCCAGGGCTTCGCGCCATTTTTTGAAAATAAGTTTGTTGGCCAGCGCCAGTTGCAGGTTATAGCTGAACCCCATGTTTTTGTTGATCTCATACCTGGTGGCCAAATCATGCGCCCAGAAAAACAATTTCCGCTTGATGCCGGTGAGTTCAGCGCCCCTGGCCATAATGCGGTCATACACTTTTTCCAGCAACCGCGGCACGGTGGTAAAAATATCCGGCCTTACCTCGCGCAGGTTATCGCCAATAGTGTCCATGCTTTCTGCATAATAAATGGCGATGCCTTTATACAGGTAGAAATAGGTGATCATTCTTTCGAATATATGGTTCAGCGGCAGAAAGCTCAGGGCACGCATATTTTCAAAAGGAGGCAGGCAGTTCCTGGCTGCCAGTACATTGCTCAGGATATTATTGTGCGAAAGCATTACGCCTTTGGGCGTTCCGGTGGTGCCGGAAGTATAGATAATGGTAACAAGATCTTTGTTGCCTATTTTTTCTGCGATGGCAGGTATGCGGGCTATGGTGGCATCATCTGACAGCTCCAGCACTTCTTTCCAATGCCGCGCATGGGGTACCTGTTCAAAAGTGAAGATGTGCTGCAACGAAGGCACTTCCGCTTTCACATGGTTTACCTTGTGAAAAAGCTCTTCGTCGTTTACAAAAACCATTTTTACCTGCGCGTCTTTCAGCACAAATTCAAGATCAGTTACGCTGATGGTGGGATAGATGGGCGTAAGCACTGCCCCTATTTGCTGTACGGCCAGGTCGAGCATGACCCATTCTGGCCGGTTCTTGCAAAGAATGCCCACTTTATCGCGGCCTTCTGCTGTCATATCGCCTGCGCTGATGCCCAGTTTCATCAAACCAGCACTGAGCCGGTCAACGATCTGTTTGATTTCGGTAGTGCTATAGGTTTTCCACTGGCCGTTTTCTTTCCCGGCCAGCATATCGGGAATCGGGTTTTCGAGGTGCAGGGTCAGACAATCAAAAAGTCGGGTGGGTTCGGTCATACAATCGTATTTGGCAGTGGTTAATCATGTATTGTTTTATCAGGTTGCTACAGGCACACAAATAATCTTTTTCAATATACATTGCGGCCCGCCTGTTGGTTCAAGCAACTTGTTTCAAATTAGGAAATTGCGTTTAATAAACAAAGTAGCAAAAAGAATGGCGCCCGGACCATGGTGATCGTCCGGTGTGCAGCGAAAAAGCATTGCTACAATGGATTTACATGCAGCAGTCTTTGTAGTCGCAATCAGGCATTGTTACTTACCTGATTTGTTATAATACTGGCCGGCAGGCATTTTGAATACCCGGTTGTGCTGGAAATAATCAAATTTTGAAAATTCGTCCTGGTGTGTTTTGGTCCAGTTTTCGTAAGCGGCCAGGTCGGCGGCAGTGGCAAACAGCCATTGGTTGTAGGCTTCAAACATTCCTTCTTTCAACAATTGCTGGTGGTATTCGTACAGGCGGAAGGGAAATTTGTCGGCGTATTTTGCAAACCAGTCAATCACAAATTTTGTACGCACGGCCGATAAAGTTTCAGGCGTAATGCCATTGGCCGCAATAAAGGACGATTGCGTACTCATGATATCCAGGAAGGCTTTTACAAATTCGTTTTTGGTGTCCTGGTTTTTCATCATGTTCGCGTCGGTGAACAATTTCTTATAACCTTCCAGTAAAATCTTCTTGATCTCGGGCGTGCGTTTGGAATAACTTTCGAGGTTCAGGAATATTTCACCGTATACCAGTCCCCATACCTTGTCCTGCGTGAAGAAATAGTATTTGGCAGCGTTATAGTAATTGCCGGAATAATTGGGATCTGTTTCAATGCCTTTTTCCCACAGTTTGGCAGCTTCTGTAAAATCGCCCTTGCTCCACAACATTTCTCCATATTCGTTGTACAGCACGCCGCTGTTGGGGAATTTTTTCAAAGCTGCCTTGTACATGCGCTCACAATCCTTTCTCGATTCAAGGGCTTTGTACACCATGCCCAATATCTGGTAGCTCTGCACATCTGCATCTTTTCTTTCTTCAAAGGGTTTTGCCACCTGCAGCGCCTGGGCATAATTCCGGTGCAGGTAATAGGCAAAGGCCAGATCTTTCTGCAATTCCAGGTTGTCCGCATCCTGCTGCAGGGCACGGTTCAGCACAAGAATGGCATTGGAAAAGTCGCCCTGCCGCATATAAGCTTTGGCTGTTTCCTGTGCTTTTTTACTCAAACTGTCCTGGGAAAAAGCGCCGACAGTACCCAACAGTAAACCGGCAAGCAGTAATAATCTGATCATAGCGCTAAGATATAAAGCAAATAGACGCAAATGGACACGAAAGCGCACTGCCGGAGCCAATATTTTGGCAAGATTTTCACTTTTTGTAGAAAAGTTCGGGCCGATTCTATACAGTCCGGCCCGCAAAAGTCCATTTATCAGGCATAAATCAGGTGCGTGAGCAATCCATCCCGCAGTTTGGGCTCAAACCAGGTGCTTTTGGGCGGCATTACGTTTCCGCTGTCGGCAATATCGAATAACTGCTGAATGGTTACGGGGTGCAGGCTGAAGGCCACCGCCATTTCTCCGCTGTTCACGCGTTTTTCCAGTTCCTGCAAACCGCGAATGCCGCCTACAAAATCAATGCGTTTGTCAGTACGCTGGTCGGCAATGCCCAGTATAGGAGCGAGCACTTTCTCGCTTAATATGGTTACGTCCAGTACGCCAATGGGGTCGTTGGTATAGCTGCCTTCTTTGGCCGTGAGCGCATACCATTGCCCCTGCAGGTACATACCAAACTGGTGCAGTTGGGCGGGGGAAAAGGCACTGCCGGTTTTTTCTACCGTAAAATGCTGTTCCAACTGCTGCAGAAAAGCGGCTGGTTCCAAACCGTTCAGGTCTTTTACCACGCGGTTGTAGTCCATGATCCGCAGCTCATCGGCAGGGAATAAAGTGGTAAGAAAATAGTTGGAGCCTTCGGTTGCCTGGCTACCCAATGCCTTGCGCACTTTGGCGGCAGAGGCAGCGCGGTGATGGCCGTCGGCAATATAGGTATGCGGTACTTTGTCGGCAAATAGTTGGGTGATGTTGTTCACGGTTGCTGCATCATCTACTACCCACACGGTATGACTGATACCATCATCAGCCACAAAATCATAGGCAGGCTGGTGCTTCGCTTTCCATTGGTTGATCAATGCATCTATTTCAGCCACATTTTTATAGGCCAGAAATACATTGCCGGTTTGCGCGCCCGTGGTTTTTATATGATTGATGCGGTCCTGCTCTTTTTCGGGCCTGGTAAATTCATGCTTTTTGATAATATCCTTTTCATAGTCGTCTACCGCGCTGCCGCATACCAGCCCGGTCTGGCTGCGGCCGTTCATCACCAGCTGGTAGATGTAATAACAAGGTTTTTCCTCGCGGAAAAGATATCCTTGCTGTATAAAATTGTCCAGGTTCTTTTTAGCCTGTTCATATACCTGCGCGCTATGAATATCTATATTATCGGGCAGATTGATTTCCGATTTCGTGATATGCAGGAAGGAATACGGATTGCCGGCAGCCTCTTCCTTCGCCTCCTGCGAATTCATTACATCATAAGGCCTGGATGCCAGTTGCTTTGCTATATCAGCACGGGGACGAAGTGCCCGGAAAGGAGCTATTTGCGCCATAATTTATTTGCTTGATAGATTATAACTCGCGGTTTATTTACTTATCCCTTGCGTTTTGCAAAATCCTTCATCACTTCTGCCAGCGCCTCCACGCTCGACAAAGGCAATGCATTGTACATAGATATCCGGAATCCACCTACTGAACGATGCCCTTTCACGCCCACCATGCCGGCTTCCTTACAGGTGTCGAGGAATTCTTTTTCCAGCACCGGGTTGTCCATCACAAAACATACGTTCATCATACTGCGGTCCTCCGGCGTTACAGTTGGTTTAAATATGGGTAAACTGTCAACGGTGCTGTACATCAACGCTGCCTTCTGCCGGTTGATTTTTTCCACTGCGGCTACTCCTCCCTGTTGTTTCAGCCAGCGGAGGTTGAGCATACAAACATATACTGCAAAAACCGGCGGCGTGTTCACCATGGAGGCATTGGCAATATGCGTGCGATAATCGATCATGGTAGGCAATGCGCGCGATACCTTGCCGAGTATTCTTTCATTAACTACTACCAGGTTTACGCCTGCCGCGCCCAGGTTCTTTTGCGCACCTGCATAAATGAGGTCGAATTTATTGAAGTCGAGCTCACGGCTCAGGATATCGCTGCTCATATCGGCCACTATCGGAACGCCCGAATCAAAGAACGGCGTAAAATCTTTCCACTGCGTACCGTAAATGGTATTGTTGGAAGTTAAATGCAGGTATTTGGCAGTTTTGGGAATCGAAAATTGTTTGGGCAGATAGGTGTAGTTCTTGTCTTTGGAACTGCACACCACTTCCACATGTCCGAATAACTTGGCTTCCTTGATGGCTTTGGCGGCAAAAACGCCCGTATCGGTATAGGCGGCCACTTCCTGTTCGTTGAGGAGGTTCATGGGCACCTGGAAAAACTGGGTAGAGGCGCCGCCATGCAGGAACAACACCTTGTGTTCCTCGTCCAGTTGCATCAGTTCCCTTACCAGCGCAATGGCTTCATCCATTACCGGCTGAAACAACGGCGTTCGATGCCCTATTTCAAGAATGGACAAACCAGTATTTTCAAAGTTGAGGATTGCTTCACTTGCCTGTTGAAATACTTCCCGCGGTAAGACGCTCGGCCCTGCATTGAAATTGTATATCATGATCGCGTGTTGTGAAATGGAGTGCAAAAGTATTCAATTCAGGGATTTTGGGCCATGGTTTTTCTTGCCGGGTATGAAAAACATTCTACTGTTGTGGTAGACAATTCTTATTCGCAGGTTTTGGCAGTTGTTTTGCCGCTCATCCACCATTGGTGCAATGCTTCAAAAGCCTGCAACATTGCTTCATTGAAAGTGGTATTGGACAATGTTTTCAAATCCGGTTGCCCTGCATTTACCCACGCTGTGTACCAGAAACAGGCAACCGCATAAACGGACTGTTGCATGCGGCGTTCTATCATATTGTTCAGCAGCCTGTTGTACGCCAGGCTATAGTCGGTGGAATATTGTCGCACCAGCGTGCCGTTCCGTTCTTCAAATGCATATTTTTTATCCGGAGGAAAATGGGCGTTCAATTCTTTTTCCAAAAGCAATACGGAGTCGGCAGCGGCAGCGCTTTCCAGCACGCGAGCCCATGTAAACTGCAATGGATTGGCTATATAATCCGCCTTGCCGATGAAAAAGTCCCATTCCTTTTCAGCCAGCAGCTCTGGGATGCGGCTTTCCCAGAAGCCATGGATGCCATGCTGGTTGGTGTACTGGCCATTGTGGTTGCTGCAGGCATGGAGGGGCACATGGGCATCGGCAATATAATGCCCGATTTCTGCCGACAATTTTAAAATCCTGGCCAGGTCTTTTTGGGCAAAAGCAGTGGTGAGGCGATGCAGCATGGTTTGTATCCACCAGGGCACGATGCCATATTTCAGGAGGGTATCCGCTGTATAACGGGCAACAGCTTCTTTCCAGGTGCGGGGCAATGAATCGTAAGGATAGTGCCCGTAACGATCAATATCAATATAGTGCCGCGGTCCTTCGGCGGGCACGGCATAGCGCCGTTGGTCCGGGTCCACGGCATGGTCGGTTAAGAAACGGATGTGCGGCTTGTAGAGCAGCAGCATTTCGGGCGGGAGGAGAAATACGGCATATTGGTTGATGAGCCGGTGGGCGTAAAATCCCCATCCGCCTGTTTGTAAACCTATACTAACGAGTATCAACAAGCTAATACATCGTTTCATAAAAACGGTATTGGATACACGAAGTAAAGGGGAAATCAGTAAATTGGCAAATCAAAAATCTAATTCCCCTCACCCACCTTCGTTACCCCTCCACTGATCGCAAATTTCATCACTTCCGTTGAACTTAACTGCGGCAACAGGCGTACCCGCTCTCTCTTTACAAAATAAAGCCTTCCCGAAAAAGCATAGCTGTGGGGAATGTATACCGTTACATATTCCTGCAAATCAAAATCACCGGCCTCCTGTTGGGTAATAAAACCGATCTGCCAGATATCGGGCGATTCAATGGCTACCAGTACCGCCTTGTCAAACTTGCGGCGGTCGCCGGCAAAAGCTTCCAGGAAATCCTTCACCGTGGAGTATACCAGCCTGATGCCCGGCGTACGCTCCAGTATTTTATCAAACAACTCTACCAACCGGCTCACAATGAAAGAAGATGAAATGTACCCCACTCCAATTACAGTAAGGACTACCAGCGCAAACCCTAAACCCGGTATGGTTTGCGGATTCCCTGATTCATCGGTTTTGATCATTTGCGGAAAAATGCTTGCAACGAGATCAGGTAATATGTTGTCAATGAAGTTGAACAATGCTGCCACGGCATATATGGTAATGGCAATGGGGGCCAGAATGATTAATCCCTGCAGGAAGTACCTGAAAAGCTTCCTTAAGTTTTCTCTGGTTTTCATGAGAAATGTATTTCAGTCAAAATTATTTGCTTAAAGCCGGTAAATATAGGCAGCAGACTGAAATTTCTCCAAATGAATATGTACTTGCCTGTGCCTGAGTTGCGCAGCAGGCCCCGCCTTCTTTCCTTTCTCATTTCCTAACGATTGTTTGTGTTTCAACATTGGTATGAACGGCAAAAAAAACAGGATGGAAACTTGCGTTACGAAAAAAGTTTCCATAGTTTTGCCCCCGCTTATGGAAGTAAATGTAAAAGTGCGGATACGTGAAAAGGCCAGAGAGCTCTTCATGCGCTATGGCATCCGGTCGGTGTCTATGGACGACATTGCTGCGCAGCTTGGCATGTCCAAGAAAACCATTTACCAGTATTTCGCCGACAAGAACGAACTGGTGATGGAAGTGATGGAAGCGGAAATAGTAACCATGCAAAGCGAATGCCTGCAGGACAGTCAGCGGGCAACTAACGCGGTGGACGAGATTTTTATTATGGTCGACCGCATTACGGAACAGTTTCGCAGCATGAACCCCGTGATCATTTACGACCTGGAAAAATTTCACGTACGCGCCTATCAACGTTTTCTTGAGTACAGGAACAAGTTCCTGCTCGACATTATCCGGAAAAACCTGCAATGGGGCGTGAAAGAGGGATTGTACCGACCGGAAATTGATATAGAGCTGCTGGCAAAATTCCGGCTCGAGTCGATGATGATCGCCTTTAATATTGACCTCTTCCCTCCGTCGAAATACAACCTGGCGCAGGTAACCAGGGAAATCATTGAACATTTTGTTTATGGAGTGGCTTCCCCGAAAGGGTACAAACTCATTCTGAAGTGTCAACAGAAAAGGTCTAAAAATATAAATGAGTATGAAAACATATCAGGCAAGGTTAAGTAGTGTTATCCTGATGGTGGCTTTGGCAGGATTAGTCGGGATTCCCACGTATGCGCAGACGGAGCGCAGCAACCAGCCTACGCAAAATGCGGGGGCGCCGTTGCAGGCTATTGCACTGTCTGCCCAGGAGGCAGTGGATTATGCTATGAAAAACAGTCAGACAGTGCGCAATGCGCTGATTGATGTGCAACTGCAACAGCAAACAAACCGTGAAATCACCTCCCAGGCATTGCCGCAGATAACCGGGTCGCTCAACGTCACCAAATATGTTGATCTGCCCACGCAATTGATTCCGGCTGAATTTTTTGGCGGGCCGGCCGGCACTTTCATACCGGTGCAGTTTGGTACCGAATACAATGGCACGTACGGCGTCAATATTGAACAGGTTCTCTTCGACGGCCAGGTGTTTGTTGGACTGCAGGCACGGGAAGCATCCATTGATTACGCCAATGCCAATGTAAACGTTACCAAAGAATTGATCAAGACCAATGTGTTGAAGATCTATTATCAACTGGTAGTAGGGCAGCGGCAGATCACTACCCTGGATGCCAACATTGCGCGCACGGAAAAACTGTTGCACGATACCAAAGCACTGTACGAAAACGGTTTTGCGGAAAAACTTGATGTAGATAAAGTGTCTGTAAACCTCTCCAACCTGCGCACGGAAAAAACCCGGCTCGAAAACCAGTTGCGTACCGGGTACATCGGCCTGAAATTTTTGATGGGCATGCCGGTGAGAACGCCCCTTACCTTGACCGATACGCTTTCTGACGAGATGGTGAAAGACAACCTGTTGTTCGACACCATCCGGTATGAAGACCGTAAGGAGTATCAGTTGTTGCAGTCGGTAGAAAAACTGAATAAGTTCGATATTAAACGGCATCAGTTTACCTACATACCAAGGATCAGTTTAACTGGTAACTATAGCCGGAATGCGCAGCGCGATAAATTCAATTTCTTTAAAAAGGGTGAGGACTGGTTTACGATTACCTATATAGGATTACAGATCAACGTGCCCATATTCGACGGCTTTGCCAAAGCAAGCCGCGTGCGGTCGGCAAGATTGAATCTTCAGCAAACGCAAAACCGTTTGGAGAATCTGCGCAACCAGATTGATATGGAAGTGGATTCGGCGCTCATCTCCATCCGCAATGCCATCGCCACCCTCGACCTGCAAAGGCAGAATATGGAACTGGCCATGGAAGTATATAACCAGACGAAAATCAAATACGAGAACGGCCTTGGTTCCACGCTCGAGATCACCAATGCAGAAGCAGACCTTCGTACAGCACAGAACAACTATTACGCTGCCCTGTACGACGCTGTTGTGGCGCGCATTGATTATTTAAAGGCAGCTGGCAAATTATAACCTGGAAAAACGAAAAACTTAATAGCAAAAAAGATTCTATATGAGAGCAATTTATAACGTAAGCGCGGCTGTTGTTATACTGCTGTTTGCTGTGGCTTGCGGTTCTACTACAAAAGAAGAGAAAGGAAGCCTGGCAGAGAAAAAAGCGCAATTGGAGAAACTGCGGGCCGATGCAGAAAAACTGAGTCAGCAGATCAGGCAGTTGGAAGAACAGATAAACCTGGAAGATACCACTGCTGCGGCGTCCATGCGTATCAAGCTGGTAACGGCTACTACGCTGCAGCCGCAGAGCTTCAAACATTATATCGACCTGCAGGGCAGGGTAAACACCGAGAATATTTACACAGTAACGCCGAGGGGAATGGGCGGCCAGGTAAAAGCTATCTATGTAAAGGAAGGCGACTATGTGAAGAAAGGTCAGTTGCTGATGAAACTCGATGATGGCACCTTGCAGCAGCAACTGGAACAGGCCAAAATCCAGTTGAACTACCTGCAGGATATCTACAATCGCAGAAAGAACCTGTGGGACCAGAAGATCGGTACCGAGGTAGAGCTCATCACGGCAAAGAATAACGTAGTTAACCAGCAAAAGCAGATTGACCTGATCAATGAGCAGTTGTCCTATACCAATGTGCTGGCCGAAACGGCAGGTGTGGTGGAAACCGTAACCATCCGCGTGGGTGAAACCTTCTCTGCTGCTTCTGCCTCCATGGCAGGGATTACCATCGTAAATCCTTCTGATCTGAAGGTTACTGTAAGCATCCCGGAAAATTATCTGCCGCGTGTGAAAAAAGGAACGCCGGTGGTGATCGAAATTCCTGACCTCGGCAAAACCTTTAATTCTTCTATCAGTCACGTAAGCCAGCTGATCGATAACAACGCGCGCGCATTTACAGCAGAAGCCAAATTGCCTGTTGGCAGCGGTATTAAGCCCAATATTGTGGCTATTGTAAAACTGCTGGACTATTCCGTGCAAAACGCGATAGTGGTGCCCATGCGTACCGTGCAGTCTGATGAAAATGGCAAATACGTGTATGTGCTGGCTGACCAGGGCGGTAAAAAAGTAGCAGTGAAAAAACAGGTAGAGGTGGGTGAAATCTATGGAGAGGATATTGAAGTGAAGGCTGGTCTCGCAGCCGGCGATCAGTTGATTACCCAGGGTTACCAGAGTTTGTATGAAGGCCAGTTAGTGACCACAGCTGCCAGGTAATCCAGCCGGGCGCTATGCAAGGTGTAAGCGATTAGATAAGCATTAAAGAAGCCACCATGAGTATCAAAAACAAGATTGTAGAAAAGTTCAAGGAATTTAAACCTACCAGTTGGGTAATAGACCATATCACAGTGGCCTATGTGGCCACCATAGCCATTACCTTGTGGGGGCTGAATATATTCACTACCCTGCCGAAGGAATCTTTTCCTGATATCGTAGTGCCGCAGATTTATGTATCTACCATATATGCAGGTACATCTCCCCGCGATATGGAAAACCTCGTTACCCGGCCTATCGAAAAGGAAATCAAGGCTATTACGGGGGCGCGCATACGAAAAATTCAAAGTACCTCTATCCAGGATTACAGCAGCATCCTGGTGGAATTTGAAGCAGATGTGCAGGTGGATGTAGCCAAACAGAAGGTAAAGGACGCGGTAGACAAGGCGCGCAGTGAATTGCCTACCGATCTTACAGAAGATCCCAACATTACCGAAGTAAGCTTTTCCGACTTCCCCATTATGTTCGTAAACGTAAGCGGAAATTATGATGAGCTTACTTTGAAAAAATATGCAGAAGACCTGCAGGACCGTTTTGAAGAACTCCGTGAAGTAAACAAGGCCGACCTGGCCGGTGCTCCGGAAAGAGAGATCCAGGTGAATGTTGACAAGTACAAAATGGAGGCCGCCGGCGTTACCTTCACGGATATTGATAATGCCATCAGGAGTGAAAACGTGGACATCAGTGCGGGCAATATCAAGTTCGATATCACTCAGCCTACGCTGCAGGTACGCGGACAATTCCGTTCTGCCTACGATATGAACAATATCGTGATCAAAAATATCTACGGGCAATCCATCTACCTGAAAGACATAGCGCAGATTGTAGACACGGTAAAAGAGAAGGAAAGTTATTCGCGCATCAACGGCAAGGATGTAATTACCCTGCAGATCGTAAAGCGTGCCGGTGAGAACCTGATCAATACTTCCGACAAGATCAAGGAAATTATTGCCGAAATGAAAGAAAGCGGCGAACTGCCTCCGAATCTTGACGTAACCATCACCGGCGACCAGAGCATTGCCACGCGCACTTCTTTCCGTGAACTGATCAATACCATTGTGATCGGTTTCATACTGGTATTGCTGGTGTTGATGTTCTTCATGGGAGTGAGCAACGCCTTCTTTGTGGCATTGAGCGTACCATTGAGCGTGTTTGTGGCCTTTATGTTCCTGCCCATGGCAGATTCCATTGTGGGCACCAAGGTTACACTGAACTTCATTGTGTTGTTTGCGCTGTTGTTTGGTCTGGGTATTATTGTAGATGATGCCATTGTGGTGATAGAAAATACCCACCGCATATTCAACAACGGGCGTGTGCCGATAGTAAAAGCGGCCAAGATGGCTGCGGGCGAAGTGTTTGTGCCGGTACTTTCCGGTACGGTTACCACGCTGGCTCCGTTCTTCCCGCTGCTCTTCTGGCCGGGCATCATCGGTAAGTTCATGATTTACCTGCCCACCATCCTGATCCTTACCCTGTCGGCTTCCCTGATTGTGGCCTTCCTGATCAACCCGGTATTTGCCGTGTCGTTCATGAAGCCTGAACATTATCCCGACAAGGAGCCCAAGAAAGCCATATTCCGGAAGAAATATTTCTGGGCATTCCTGCTGGGTGGTGTGTTGTTCCATGCAGGCGGATCAACGGCTATTGGCAATTTCCTGTTGCTGATGGTGATCCTGATGGTGCTGAACCGCTACGTGATTCGTGATGTGATTCATGCATTCCAGACCAAAGCACTGCCCAAACTGATGAACGCCTATGAACGATCACTCCGTTGGGCGTTGGGCGGCAACAGGCCGGGATGGTTGATTGCCTCCGTATTCGGATTGTTCGTGATAGCTACCATTGCCCTGATGGCTTCCATGTTCTCAGGACGTACAAAAACAGAGTTTTTCCCCACCGGTGACCCGGGTATCGTATATGTATACCTCAAATTACCGGTAGGTTCAAAAACGGAATATACCGATAGCCTTACCCGGCAACTGGAAGAAAAAGTGTTCCAGACGCTCGGCAAAGACAATCCGATTGTTGAATCTGTTATTGCCAACGTGGCAGTAGGGGCCACTGACCCGTACAGTGGTGAGCAGGGAACACAACCGCATCTCGGACGTATCCAGATATCATTTGTGGAATACGAAAAGCGACATGGGGAAAGCACACTTGCCTACGTGGAAAAGCTGCGGGAAAACATCAAACCCATTCCCGGGGCAGAGATCAGTATTGCGGGCGAACAGAATGGACCTGCGTCCGGCGCGCCTGTAAACATCGAAGTAATAGGCGAGGAGTTTGATGATATTGTGCGCACGGCAGTTTCTTTGAAGAATTACCTGGACAGTGTGAATGTGCCCGGCGTGGAAAACCTGAAACTGGACGTGGATGTGACCAAACCTGAATTGACGCTTACCATTGACCGCGAGCGTGCCAACCGCGAAGGACTGAGCACAGCACAAATCGGCATGGAATTGCGTACTGCCTTGTTTGGCCGCGAGTCCAGCAAGTTGAAAGAGGGCGAAGATGAATATAAAATCCAGATTCGCTATGCCGACCAGTTGCGCAATAACATCACCGACCTGCGGAACATGCGCATTACCTTCCGCGATTTTAATACCGGGCAGGTACGCCAGGTACCCATCAGCAGTGTGGTGAAATTCGATTATAACAGTACGTTAGGTGGTGTAAAGCGGAAAAACCTGAAGCGCGTGATCACGGTGTACTCCAACGTACTCGATGGATATGATCCCAACCAGGTAAACCTGAAGCTTAGCCAGGCAATTGCTGCTTTCCGTGAAAAACCGGATAACATCATAATCCGCCAGACGGGTCAGCAGGAAGAACAGGAAGAATCGCTCGGGTTCCTGTTTACCGCGCTCATCATTGCGCTTGGTTTGATATTCGGTATCCTGGTTTTACAGTTCAACTCGCTGAGCAAACCGTTCATCGTGTTGACCGAGATATTCTTCAGTATCATCGGTGTGTTCTTTGGCTTTGCCATCACTGGTATGAAAATGCCGCTGATCATGGTGGCGGTAGGTATTGTGGGATTGGCAGGTATTGTAGTGAAGAACGCGATCCTGCTGATAGAATTTATCGATGAATTGCGTCATCGGGGTATGCGTCCCAAAGAAGCGATTATACAAGGAGGTAAGATTCGTATCATACCCGTGTTGCTTACTGCCGTGGCTACCATCCTTGGCTTGTTACCGCTGGCAGTAGGGTTGAATATCAACTGGGCTACCTTGTTCAGCGATTATGACCCGCAAATATTCTTTGGCGGCGACAGCGTGGTGTTCTGGGGACCGCTTTCCTGGACGCTGATATTCGGTCTTGTTTTCGCATTCTTCATGACGCTGTTGCTGGTACCTTCCATGTACCTCGTGGCAGAAAGACTGCGCCGGCCTATGAGCAAATTCTATGGAACGAAGTGGGTGGCAGTACTCGGATTTACCGGCCCCTTCTACTTCCTGCTGGTGCTTGTAATGTGGGGATGGAAAAGGATTGTTGAAGGAAAACCAATGATACCCCGGTATTTAGGATTCAAGAAGAAATATAGATAGGATTCAGTCACAGAAAGGGATGGGCGCCGGATTTGAAACAAATACCGGCGCCTTTATTTTTTTATACAAACGCACTGCTGTAACAAAATGGAATATTATGCTACGGATTATATATTTACCGGGGGAATAGCAAAATTTGGTTAATTTAAACAACTGTAAACCTCAATCAATATAACCAGGTATGAAGACAAACCATGAAATAGACTACCGCATTTACGGCGAAGAGATGCAATATGTGGAAATAGAACTGGACCCGCAGGAAACGGCCATTGCAGAAAGCGGCGCCTTTATGATGATGGACGATGGCGTGGAAATGCAAACCATTTTTGGCGATGGTTCCAAACCCCAGCAGGGCTTTTTTGGCAAACTGATGTCTGCCGGCAAGCGGTTACTCACCGGTGAAAGCCTCTTTATGACGGCATTCACCAATGTGGGCCAGGGTAAAAAGCGCGTAAGTTTCGCTTCTCCCTATCCCGGTAAAATTATTCCCCTCGATCTCTATTTGTTGGGCGGTAAAATCGTAGCACAAAAAGACGCTTTCCTGTGTGCTGCCAAGGGTGTAAGCGTAGGCATAGAATTTCAACGCCGTTTGGGTACCGGCCTTTTCGGCGGTGAAGGTTTCATTATGCAAAAGCTCGAAGGCGATGGTATGGCCTTTGTGCATGCAGGCGGTCACGTGTTTGAAAGGGAGCTGCAACCCGGCGAACTGTTGCGCGTAGATACCGGTTGCGTGGTAGCCTATACACAGACCATTGACTACGACATCCAGTTTGTAGGCGGCATCAAGAATACGCTGTTTGGCGGCGAAGGTTTGTTCTTTGCCACCTTGCGCGGTCCCGGCAAAGTATGGCTGCAAACATTGCCCATCAGCCGTTTGGCTGGGCGCATTTTGCAGTATGGCACTTACCGGCGCAAAGAAGAAGGCAGTGTGCTGGGTGGATTGGGCAATGTGCTGGACGGAGACGGTTGGTAACACCAAAGTATCAGCATACAAAAATAAGAAGGCCGGTTTGCGAACCGGCCTTCAATTTTGCAAAAACACAAATAGCAAAAAGCAAATAATGAAAGTCCGTTTATCAACAGGATGCTATCAGTCAGCAACCATTATTTTTTGGGCGGATGTTTCCGTTCATTTTTTGGGGATGGCTGATGGCCTTTGTCGCGCTGCTTGTGGCCCCGGTTATCTTTGTGATGCCGGCGTTTCTTCTCTGCCCTTTCCAGGCTTCTCAAACTGATCTGGCCTACCACGTCCACAAATTCGGGTTCCACTTCTTTGGGTTTGGTGCTGGTTACCTCTACAGCTTCCAGGTCTTCAGGAATAATGCCCTGCTCATTCAACTGCTTTATTTTGCGCACCCTTTCAATGGTAAGCGGATACTGGCGCGTGCTGTCGGGCAGCACATACCACATGAGGTTTTTGAAAATATCTTTTTTAATCAGGGTGGCAACGCCTTTTGTTACCTGCAGTATATCGGCATTATCGGGAAAATGTTGCAACGCGTCGAGGTAGATGTCCAGTTCGTAATTGAGGCAACACTTCAATCTTCCGCACTGGCCGCTCAGTTTGCTCTGGTTAATTGACAAATTCTGGTAGCGAGCAGCGGTTGTGTTCACTGATTTGAAATCGGTGAGCCAGGTGCTGCAACACAATTCGCGGCCGCAGCTGCCGATACCGCCCACTTTGGCCGCTTCCTGCCGCGCACCGATCTGGCGCATTTCCACTTTTACTTTAAACTCCCGCGCATACACTTTGATCAGCTCACGGAAGTCTACACGATCGTCGGCTATGTAAAAGAATGTCGCTTTGCGCCCGTCTGCCTGGATTTCCACTTCAGATAATTTCATGTCCAGGTTCATCTGCCGGGCGATGGCGCGGGAACGGATCAGGGCTTCTTTTTCCCGGTCTTTATTCTGGCGCCATATTTCAAGGTCTTTATCGGTAGCGCGACGCAGTACTTTCTTCAGGTCTGCATCGTGTTCTGCAACGCCTCTTTTTTTCATTTGCAGCCGCACGATCTCACCGGTGAGTGTTACTTCGCCCACATCAAAACCGCTGACGCCTTCTACGGCCACCAGGTCGCCTTTTTCAAACGTATGAACAGTAGTATTTCTGAAAAAATCTTTGCGGCTGCCGTTGTTGAAGCTTACTTCGATGATTTTGCATGAGCCGGAGGGGTCATTAAAAGGCAGGTTGGCTAACCAATCGTGAACATTCATCCGGTTGCAGCTTCCACTACTGCATCCTCCATTATTTTTACAGCCTAATACTTTGCCTGCTGCTGTACCACATGAACTACATCCCATTCTTTATTCCGCATTAACAAATTAAAAATAGTATTACAGCCATTCAGCCTTCAGGATGGAATCCGGGGTAATTGTACAATCATCTTTCTGCCCTGTGCAGGCAGTACTTTATTATTCTCATAAAAATAGCCCGGTCGTTGAGACGGAGCGTTACAACGCCACAGCAGAATAATATTGTGAGAAAAAAACGATGACTCAATTCGGTTCAACCGCACATTCCATGCTCCTCAGGTCCGGAAACGTATCCTTTCCATTTTTCGCTGGCCTCATGCAAATATAAGTTATTCACATCAAAAGGGAGGGTGGGCCCTGACCACCCCCATCCAGGCGGCATTGTTGCTGGTGTAAGTTCGTGCTGGCGGGGCGTCGGCACCCGTTTATCTTCTACCCGTTTCCCGGACGGAGGTGGTCAGCAAATCCTACCGCACCTCCACCACCTCCTTCCTTGCAATAATATGATACAACTTGATCGTCAACGCATGGAACAGCATTTTGGCGTTGGCATTTCTCTCAATATAATAAGCAGCCTTATCCAACTCTTCAATAATTGCGCGTTGCTGCTCAACATTTGCTATCTTATTGAGCCGCATGGCAATATCTTCTTCTGCTGCCGGTAATTTCAACCGTTTTTCCTGCAAAATCCGCAACCGGATCGCCTGCTCCAGCAAATGATTAAAATACCGCAGAAACTGCTTTTGCCTCTCCCTTCCGAGCTTGCTGATCTCTTCCACCCATTTTACCTGGGCTATGGGGCCCGTTTTCAGGATGGAGTTCAGCCAGTCTCGCAACAAGGTTTGCCAGTCTTCTTCTCCCTGGCGCATCATATGCAGCGCTTCGCGGTAATTGCCTTCTGCCAGTGGCGCAATCTGGCCGGCCTGCTCCGCAGTCAATCCTTCCTTTTGGATAAGGGCTGCTGCCATGTCTTCGGTGGCAATGGGCGGAATCTTAACCAGTTGTGTCCTGGAAAGTATGGTGGGGAGGATCAAGGTATCGTTTTCTGCTACCAGGATGAACAAGGTGTCGGCAGGAGGTTCCTCAATCAGTTTCAGCAGTTTATTGCCTTCATTGCCAAGGTATTCAGGCATCCACTGTATCAGGATTTTAAAGCCGCTCTCAAAGCTTTTCAGCGACAGCTTGCGCACAATATCATTGCACTCATGGGCTGTTATATTACCCTGTTTGTTTTCAGCGCCAATGAATTGCAGCCAGTCGTATACATTGCCATAGGGATTTTTGGCATAGAAGTCTCTCCATTCTGCAATGTAGTCGGTGCTGAGTGGTTTATCGCCAGGTTTCCTGGGAATGACCGGGTAAGAAAAATGAATGTCCGGGTGAACGAGTTGCTGCGCTTTTGTACAGGAAGCACAAACGCCGCAGGCATCCCCGGTGGCGGTTTTGTCGGTGTTTTCGCATAGCACATACTGGGCAAAGGCCACTGCCAGCGGCAGCGCACCACTCCCTTCCTTTCCGAGGAATAGCAGGGCATGGCTGATGCGGTTCTGCTGCACCATTTCCAGTAAATGCTGCTTGATTCGGCTTTGCCCGATAACTTCCACAAACTGCATGGCGGCGAAGTTAGTGGGAAAGGAACAATAAGTGAAGGGCTGTGGAAAATTGGGAAGGGCTATGGCTGAGGCCGGAAGGCAATAAAACCCAGGTCAGGTCCATAGCCTGCTCTGGAAACAAAAGTCCCCGGCAGAGCCGGGGACAATTAATTACTTCAGGACGGGACGACACAGTTGGTTTTTCAGGACTGGGTTGCTGGTTGTTTCATGGATCCGGATCCGGCTGGTTTTTGTCGGATATCGGGGTTGTTCAGGTTACCGGATTTGCTTTTCGCGGTATTGGATGTTGGCATAAAAATAAGAACTAACATTTGTAAGTCTAAATTTTCAGACGGTTTTTTTTAGGTGTTCCCGGTCGCACTTCAAATGCGTGCTTGGCTAAAAAATCAGACTTGCCGCCCGGTCGCACTTAATGTATTACATCCTGGAAAAGTCAGTTCAGGTATTTCGTAATTTCTTCACTCATGGGTTTCACCTTGCTGGGGAAAACAGCCACCAGTTTGCCTTTTTCATCAACCAGGAACTTGGTAAAATTCCATTTGATGGGATCTTCCATACCCATTTTCTTCGCTTCTTCGGTTAGGTATTTAAACAAAGGATGGATGTCGTCACCCTTTACAGAAACCTTTTCGGCCATGGGAAAGCTTACCCCATAATTTTTCTTGCAAAACTCCCCGATCTCTTCGTTGGTGCCGGGCTCCTGCTGTCCGAAATTATTGGCAGGAAAACCCACTACCACCAGCTTGTTTTTATAGGTTTTATACAATTGCTCCAGTTCAGCATATTGCGGCGTATAACCACATTTGGAGGCTGTATTTACAATCAATACTTTCTTGCCTTTGTATTCGGAGAAATCTATAGTGCCATCTCCATCAAGTGCAGGCACCTTGAAATCGTAAATACTTACGGTTACGGAAAAGATCATGGACAACACGAACAGGCGAATCATAACTGAATGTATTTAGTGAGAGAACCAACCACAACAATACAAAGATGAACGCAAAAAAGTTGCCACGAACTAAAAAATTAGCGGCATTTAGCCCGGCGGGTTGGTGAACTCGTCAATGTGTTGGTAAACTGTCTTTCGTAATATTTCAGATTTACAGAATAAGGCGCCGGACCAAACATCATTATGCAATCCTTCTGCTCGCAATATTCAAATGTGTTTAAATCCGCAGCAAGGTTACTGCTCATTATATCCAATTTTTCCCGTCATCTGCAAACGCAATTTCTCTTTATCTTAATCCTGCCTTTCATAACACCCGATATCCGGTAAATTAACAACCCTCGTTTGTCCATCAAGGTCAACTGTCAGCGAAGTGGCCATTCCCTGGTCTACCGCCGGCGATCCTTCCTGCAGCCGGAAGTTATATACCAGTCGCTGATTATCTGTACTGTCGAACAGCGGCGCTTCATTGGTAATCATAGTGGAAGCAGTAACATGGGCAGGATCGTCCTTTATTTTCCACAGGCAATGCCGGAAATCGGCCACAAAAGGAAGCGTGCCCTTGCGAACGGTTACCACTTCGTTGTCTACAATGCCGTTTTCTCCCCAGAATATACAATTGCGGAAGTAAGCAGCAAGCGTGTTGGTATGAACGGTATTGTTTTGCTCAATGTAATCGGTAACCACCAGCACCGGTTCCTTGTGCTGAATATAACTATTGCCATACGACACCACGGTGCAATGCGTAAAATCATAGTCGCCGCCATAGGCAAGAATCACGCCCTTGCCACAGTTGCTCACAAGACAATTCGAAGCTTCAATAGCCGACGCAAGGCCAAACAAACCGGCATCGTAACAGTTGTCAATGATGCATTGCTCCAGGGTAAGTTTGGGATTTGCTGTCGTTGACGGTCCTACGGCCACAACACCCTGGTAGGCATTTTTAATGATGGCATAGCGAAGCACATTATCCCGGCTTTCCTCACGGAAATAGATACCCGGCCAGGAAGCGGGAAAATCACGGTAGGGATCGTCCAGCCGGTCGCCGCGAAATACTACGCGCGTGCTGTCATAATAATCGCCCTCTACCTGCAGCGTGCCATCTACTATGAACGGCGCGTCTGCATGCAGGTAAATGCGACATCCTTCTTTTATGGTAAGCGTAACATTCGTATCTACCTGGATGCCGCCCAGTATCACATAAGGTTTGTCGTTTTCCCACACTTCATCCGATTCAATCCGCCTGTTGCGCATGAAATGCGCATTTTGTCCCCAGGCGTCCAGTTGCACCCATCTTTCATTGCCATTGTATACAATGCGGATACTGTCCTGCACAATGAATGGTAAATTATCCAGCGTAGGATCGATTTTGACCGAAACAAATACATAAATGCTGTCGTTGGCGGCTATTTCAATGTCCCTCACTTCAGGGCCAGGCGTGCCGTCTACATTGATCTTAAACCACGAGGATGCGCCGCCGCTCAATTGCACACTGCTGAGGCGCAGTTTCTGATTGTTGGTATTGTAAATGCGGAAAAACTGTGTAACGGAACCGGTTGAAGTAAACACTGTATCGTAGTGGAGGGTGTCGGCAGAAACAGCAATCGTGGCTTCACCGCCGGTAATGAATGAATCCTTTTTACACGATAAAAAGAAAAGGGGCGCGATCAGGATCAGTATTGGTACAATGTATAGCTTCATGCCGGTGCCAAAAATACGTGTTATTGCATGCCTGTTATGCATCAGGCTGCAAATTTCAAAAACGGCGAAGGCTTCAATTAATTGTTTTCCTTACCGCGAACTGTAGGCCATGGTATAAATGCTCAGGCCATCTGCCCCCGCATCCAGCAATGCCTGCCCGCATGATTCCAGTGTAGCGCCCGTAGTAATTACATCATCTACCAGCAACACATGTTTTCCCCGGACCAGGCCCGGTTGGGTTACCTCAAACCGGCCTGAGATATTGGCCCACCGTTCCATACGGCTCTTGCGGGTTTGCGTGTCTGTGGCGGATTTGCGAATGATGGCGCGTTGCAATACCGGCAGGCCGGTTACTGCCGCAATTCCCTGGCACAACACCGCCGATTGATTGTATCCTCTTTTGCGTTCGCGCGATGGGTGCAATGGCAAGGGCACCAGCGCATCGAGGTTGGCAAAACGTGGTGCGTCCAGCAGCATTTCTCCCATACGCCGTCCGATGTATTCACCGATCTCTCTTTTGCCGTTGTATTTGAGCTGATGGGCCAGGTGCTGCAGTACCGAGTTCTTTGTAAAGTAATACAGGCTCGCAGCAGCAGTCACGGGCAGGCGACCACGAAATATTTTTTCTACCGGGTTATTTGCATACAAATGAAAGGCCGTGAGCGGCAACCGGTGAATGCAGGAAAGGCAAAGCAATTGTTCCCTGCCCAGCACATCGTTGTTGCAACCTGCACAGGTGTGCGGCAGGAAAAGATGCAGCAGGGAATGCATCACGGTTTTCATACAGTTAGATTTTATAATGAAGTCTGAAATACGAAAGCAAATTATCTTGCTGCCTGCTTAAAACAAATACCGGTACACTTCTTCCACTCTGCCCATCGACACCAGTTCAATATTGAATTTTTGCTGGTCGAGGCCCTTTTGGTTGTAGCGGGACACAACGATTTTTTCAAATCCGAGTTTTTCGGCTTCGGCTATACGATGTTCAATACGATGCACAGCGCGTATCTCTCCGCTTAATCCAACTTCGCCTGCAAAACAAACACGTGGTGGCAGCGGCACGTCCTCATAGGAACTCAGCAATGCGCAAAGTACGGCGAGGTCTATGGAAGGGTCTTCTACTTTCAATCCGCCGGCAATATTGAGAAACACATCTTTTACACCAAAATGAAAACCACCTTTCTTCTCCAGCACCGCCAGCAACAGCTGCAGCCGGCGCAAATCAAAACCAGAAACAGTTCGTTGTGGCGTACCATACACTGATTGCGTAACCAGCGCCTGCACTTCAATGAGCAATGGCCGCATGCCTTCAATGGTGGCGGCAATGGCAATACCACTTAAGTGATCTTCTTTCTGTGTCATCAAAATTTCGCCGGGATTGATCACAGCGCGCATGCCATCACTGGTCATTTCATAAATGCCCAGTTCTGCCGTGCTGCCAAACCTGTTTTTGGTGGTACGCAGAATACGATAGGCATAATGGCGGTCACCTTCGAATTGCAAAACAGTATCCACCATGTGCTCAAGTATCTTGGGGCCTGCAATGGTGCCGTCTTTCGTAATGTGGCCGATCAGGAATACTGGTGTATTGGTTTCTTTGGCAAAGCGCTGGAATTCTGCGGCCGATTCCCGTATCTGCGAAATGCTGCCTGGGGAAGAATCAATGTACGGCGATTGAATGGTTTGTATGGAATCGACTATTACGAGATCAGGCTTTAGTTTTTTTATTTCCTGGAAAAGCGTTTGCGTGGACGTTTCAGTAAGCAAATAAAAATCTTCATTGTTTAGCTTCAAACGGTCTGCACGCATTTTGATCTGTTGCTCGCTTTCTTCACCACTGATATACAAAATCGTTTTTCCTTTCAGTTGTAAACCATTCTGCAGAAACAACGTGGATTTGCCAATGCCTGGTTCGCCTGCTACCAGCACAATGCTTCCGGGAACAATACCACCCCCTAATACCCTGTTGAGTTCCGAATCGGGGGTTACAATTCTTTTCTGTTCGCTGCTCGCAATTTCATTGAGCGGAACAGCCTTCACAGGCTTTCTTTCTTCCTTGTACCCTTTCCAGTCGTTGTTTTTCGCTGAAGTGTCTTTATGAATCACTTCTTCAACAAACGTATTCCAGTTGCCGCATGATGGACACTTGCCGATCCATTTGGCGCTTTCATATCCGCAATTGGAACAGAAGAATGCAGTCTTCACTTTACTCATGCGATAAAGGTAATGGTATAATCAACATCCGGCGTAGCGTTTCCTGCACGATGATTGATGCGATGGTTGAATTGTTAAATGGATTTATGGTAAGGCATCATTCAAGTACGAAACCAAACACTTGCCTGTTGTTATTTTTTCAATCCCTCATGGATCAACGTTAATAAGCAATGGAGCTTTCTTCGTAAATTGGAATAGCATCAGGCAACTGGAACAAAACGGTTAACATTCCTGGTGCGGAAAACGGAGTGCAAGACATACAAGTTGATGGGAAAACTGCAAAAAGGGCCAGTTTTTTTCAAAAAGTAAAAGGGCCAACATCACTGTTGACCCCTTACTTACTAACCCATTAAATTCTTGCACTAAATTACAAATAAGCACCACATAACAAAATTATTTTTTGAGGTTGTGAATAAATTATGAGCGATTGCGCGCTGATGGGACGCCGAAATGAAATTGGCTTATATTTGCATGATTTACAATTGATTACAAGGTGTTGGCATTCCCAAAATAAGTGATTGTGATAAAATGTCAGCTATTGTAATTCATGCAATTGACAAGTGACAAAAAGACTTCGAAAACTGTCTGAAATTGTCAAAAAAAATATTGGTAACTCTTTTGCTGATTGATTGTTATCATACTAAAAAGTGTAATTAGAAATGACACCATCTATTCTGTTTGTTTCCCTGGTTTTCTTGTTGATCAGTATGCTGGTTTCTGGCGTATTGAAGGGTAAGTTCAACAAGTACAGTCGTATCCCCCTGACCGCCGGCATGACCGGTAAGGAAGTAGCCCTTAAAATGCTCCAGGACAATGGCATTTATGACGTTAAGGTGGTATCTGTAAATGGCTTTCTCAGTGATCATTACAATCCAATGACAAAAACTGTGAACCTGAGCCCGGACGTGTATAACGGCAACAGCATTGCCGCGGCCGCGGTGGCAGCCCATGAATGCGGTCACGCGGTGCAACATGCCACTGCATACCAATGGCTTACGCTCCGGAGCCGCCTGGTGCCGGTGGTGCAGTTCAGTTCTTCCATTATCAACTGGGTATTGTTGCTTGGGGTGATCATGGTAAATTCCTTCCCCCAGTTGCTGCTGGCAGGCATCATTTTGTTTGGTCTAACTACCTTATTTTCAGTGATTACGCTGCCGGTAGAGTTTGACGCCAGCCGCAGGGCGCTGGTTTGGCTGAGCAATAATAACGTTACCAACTCTATGGAATATCCAAAAGCCAAAGATGCCTTGAAATGGGCGGCCCTTACCTATGTGGTAGCCGCTTTTGCCTCCATAGCCACGCTGGTGCAGTATATTTTCATATTTCTCGGCGCCCGCGACAGGGATTAAGAAATGTCAACTCCAATCGAATTTTTCATAATAAGCTGTGCCGTGTTGCACAGCTTTTTTATTTACGTGAAGAGAATGTTAAAATCCGGAGAGGGCGCTGCCAAAAAAATTTCAGTATTTCATAGCATGCCTGTGTGAAAAATGTTTGCATGCTGCATCATGAAAGATGAGCGGTGTTGATGGGTATTATTTGATGCTTATCGATTGCACAGTTATAATCCAAATCGACACAGTTATGAGCTTAAATGCCACACTTGTGAATTTTAGCTTGTTGACTTAACATGCACAACATAATTTTAACGCGCATCTGAAGCCACCTTTTTTCCCTACGCCTTTCTGGTTTTTATATTTCGCTCGGGCAGCTTTCCAGTTGCCCGATTTTTTTTTCGTTGATCTCCCGGCACTTCACCAACTGCGATGTAATGTGCAACGAGGTAAACATTCCCAAGAATCCCATCTATTCAACTGCGCTTATCAATTTCATTTTGTCACCAAATTCCGCGCGCATTCATTTGCGATTATGTATGCGCCACACATTTACTTAATGCGCGTACCTGCGCGTTCATGCACACCTATATTAGCTGTGTTAAAGCATTTAAAATGCGCACATATGCACACTACAACTTGATTTCTTCCTCGTGCTTGTCGAAAAAGTGAAACTCCGTGAGGTGATAATTGGTGTTCTCTTTGATGTTGATTTTTCTTCCATATTTCCACCGCCATTTCCATTGCTTTGAACGGAAAATGCCTCCCTTGGTGAGATAGGCGTACATAATGGGGTGTACTACCAGTGTGAGATCTTTATGCTGGTGAGTGATGAGATAACTGAGGTTCTTTTCAATTTCATCTTCGAGCAAAAGGGTAGATGAAATCTTGCCCGTACCGGCGCAGCTCGGACAAACTTCCTGAGTGTTGATATTTACTTCAGGCTTCATGCGCTGACGGGTAATTTGCATGAGACCGAATTTTGATATAGGAAGCACCGCATGTTTGGCGCGGTCGGGTTTCATGAATTCTTCCATGGCTTCCAGCAGCTTCCGTTTGTTTTCCGGCAGCTTCATATCAATGAAATCAACCACTATAATACCGCCCAGGTCTCTTAACCGGAGTTGCCGGGCTATTTCAGCTGCTGCTTCGAGGTTTGTTTCCAGTGCATTTTGCTCCTGGTTATTGCCTACGCTTTTGTAACCGCTGTTTACATCAATGACGTGCAGCGCTTCGGTATGTTCAATAATGAGGTAGGCGCCACTGGGAAGATTAACCGTTTTACCAAAGGCCGCCTTTACCTGTTTGGTAATGCCAAACTGGTCAAATATGGGCAACCCGTTGTGGTAATAACTTACTATATCGGCTTTTTCCGGGGCAATGCGTTGAATGTAATTGCGCGTATCGTTGAAGATATTGCGGTCGTTCACTACAATTTTGTTGAAGTCTTCATTCAGCAAATCGCGCAGTATGCTGGTGGTTTTGGTTTGTTCGCTCAGAATTTTGGCAGGAGCTACAGCATTCCGCAGATTTTTCTGAATGGTTTTCCAGGTTTCCGTCAGTTCCTGCAGGTCTTCATGCAATTCCGCCGTGTTCTTGCCTTCAGCAGCAGTGCGTACAATCACACCAAAATTCTTTGGCTTGATAGCTTCTACAATTTTTTGCAGTCTTTTTCTTTCGTCGGCAGAATGAATTTTACGGCTTACCGCAACAATATCATTAAAAGGAGTGATTACTACAAAGCGGCCGGGGAGCGAAATTTCACAACTGAGGCGCGGACCTTTGGCAGCAATCGGTTCTTTCAGGATTTGAACTAAAATATTGGGCTTCCCGCTCAGCACTTCATTGATCTTGCCCGTTTTGATGATTTCCGGTTCAACCTGGAAATTGCCAAAGTTGAACCCGCGTTCGCTGTTGTCATTAATGGCCTGCTGGGTAAACTTGAGCAGGGAGCGGGCATAAGGGCTGAGGTCGGTATAATGGAGAAATGCATCTTTTTCAAATCCAACATCTACAAAAGCTGCATTCAGGCCAGGAATTAATTTTTTTACCTTTCCCAGGTAAAGATCTCCCACAGCGAAACTTGCATCGGCCTTTTCGTGATGCAGTTCCACAAGCTTCTTGTCCTCCAACAGGGCAATTTCAACGCCCTGGGGAGCAGCATTTATAATAAGTTCCTTATTCAAGCGTAATATCTTTAACCGTCAAACCATCATCACTACAAGGAAAGGTGCTGAAGAGGCATTAGTTGACAGATAGCAGAACAGCCTGCGTTCTGACATCAAGGCGTTCTGTAATAAATGGCAACATAACAGGTTCAGCTATAGAAGGAAGGGGCCAAAAGATCATTGGCCCGCGCACGAAGAAAATACTAGCGGTTCTTCTTCTTATGCCGGTTTTTTCTCAGTCTTTTTTTACGCTTGTGAGTAGCAATTTTATGACGTTTTCTTTTTCTACCACAGGGCATATACACTAATTAGTTTTAAATGAACGAATTTGTTTGTTTATAATTCAGTTGATGAATTCTTCAGTTGTTCGTGCAAACGACCTTATTGAGCAGGTGCGTTTGTCAATGTATTGATGCGTTCGTCCAGCACTTTCAGTATTTCCGGTTCCCGGATCTGTTTTTTGCTGGCTTCGTACCATTTCGCGGCATTTTTGTTGTCGCCGCTGCGCTCATATGCTTCGGCCAGCAGCAGCACTGCTTCTACATTGGCCGGTTCTTTGTGCGCTACTTTTAATAAACGCTCAATGGCCTTGTCCAGTTGTCCGGACTGCCAGGCGCCCAAACCAAGCATGAACTGTGCGTACATGTTGTCCGGGTCGCGGTCGGCTACTTCCCGGATCAGCCTGATCCCTTCCATGGGCATCTCGCTGATGCCTCCGAAAAGGTAGCAACTGCCCAGGCCAACCTTCAACGAATCATTCTCCGGGCTCAGCACCAGGGCTTTTTCAAATAACTCTTTGGCCTGCAGGGCCATCCACTTCCTCAGGTCCGGGTTTTCCTGCCGGCGCACCCCATTCAAAAAGAATTGGGCAGCAAAGGTGAGATTTTTTTGAGAATTTTCCAATTTGGCAGCTTCTGCCATGTACCAGCCATAGGGAAGCAGCATATGGGCCGAATCTCTCCAGAATGCGGCCAGCTGGTTATATACCTTTATTTGCTGGGCTTTTACATCTCCCCGAACGACAGCCGATTCGAGCTGTGCCACATAGCTTTGCTGCGACGGCGTCAATTGCTTACGGGAGGCCTCCAGTATGGTATTGATGGTTACAGGCCCGGTTGCGGAAGCGCTTGCTTCCTGCCTGGCAACGGGTTTCCGCGGGGGAACGGTTCTTCCAAAAAAATAAATCACACACAGGAGCAATGCTCCACTACCAATGAGTAAAATCTGCTGCTTATTCACTTACAGAGAATGTTTAGGCAGCAAAGTTACACCTCATCGTCCGGGTTTGGCTGATCTTCTTTAACAGATTGTAATTTTTTAACTTCCGCTACAAATTCTTTCGCAGGCTTGAATGCAGGGATATAGTGCTCCGGTATATGCACCGCAATGTTCTTCTTGATATTACGGCCAATCTTGGCAGCTCTTTTCTTCGTAATAAAACTGCCAAATCCCCGGATGTAAATGTTTTCGCCCTGCGCCAGCGTATCTTTCACCTCTTTGAACATGGTCTCCAGCGTAACCAGTACATCAACCTTCGGGATACCTGTTTTTTCCGATATTTGGTTCACGAGGTCTGCCTTTCTCATGTCATGAATTTTTTACGGGTTTTAAAAATTTAGATTCACACATTCCATACGGCACGGGGGCAATTTGCACATTATCAATTCATTAATGAAATTAAACGTTAATTCTCATATTTGCAAGAAAAGTATAAAATATTGATAATGAGGTATTACCGGGCTACGCCAATAACTTTTCCCAATATGATTCATTATCAAAACGTTATTCCGCGTTGAATTAGTATGAAACTTCAGCGGGATATATATGTAATTTTAACCAATGCGCTGAACCTGCTCTGAACCGTTTATTTCACCACCGTACCCCTGGCATTGCATACGGCAATGCGCAGCGGTGAAAAACGTTACCAGCATGATGAAACCTGATTTTACCCAAAAATTAATGGAATGGAACAGGAATGCTAATACCCGTTCCATGCCATGGAAAGGAGAAAAAGACCCGTACAGGATCTGGCTGAGCGAAATCATCCTGCAGCAAACCCGTGTTGAACAGGGATGGAGTTATTATGAGAAATTCATTGCTGCATTTCCTACGGTGTACGAGCTGGCCAGGGCAGAGGAAAAGGAAGTGTTCAAATTGTGGGAAGGACTTGGCTATTATTCCCGCTGCAAAAACCTGATCCATACCGCACGTACAATTGTTGAACAATATAACGGTCAGTTTCCTTCCACTTTTAAGGAGCTGCAACAACTGAAAGGTGTGGGCCCGTATACCGCGGCTGCCATCGCATCCTTTGCGTTCAATGAGGCGCAGGCAGTGGTGGATGGCAACGTACAGCGGGTGATTGCGCGCTATTTCGGTATTTCCACGCCCATTGACACCACTTCAGGAAAAAAAATGTATCGCACGCTGGCGGAAGCATTGCTCGATCCGGAAGAGCCAGGTTTGTACAACCAGGCCATTATGGATTTTGGCGCCGTGATCTGCAAACCACAAAACCCTTTGTGCCATGAATGTGTGCAGCAAACGGAATGCGAAGCATTCGCGCACGGACTGGTGAAGCAATTGCCTGTGAAGGAAAAAGCCCTCGTTAAAAAGCAGCGCTGGTTTTATTACTTCATCGTGCAGCATAAAAACAGCGTGTATATCCGGAAGAGAAAAGAAAAAGACATTTGGGAAAACCTGCATGAGTTTGTACTGTACGAATCCACCGGTCCCCTCGAAACGCCTGTGCAGGAACTGCCGTTCTGGAAGCAAATCGTTGGCAGCGAACCATACAGCATAGAGGGCATCAGTCCGATGTTCCGCCAGCAGCTTACCCACCAGACCATTCACGGACAGTTTATACTCGTGCGTATTAACAACCCGCTGCCCGCACTGGATAAGGATTATCAATTGATCGAAAAACAGCAACTGGGCGCCTATGCTTTTCCGCGCTTCATAACGGCATTTCTGAGAGGAAAATCCACTCCGGCACAATTATTTTAACACCTTCGGGAAAAATTCGCATATAGCCCTGAAAGGCTTACCAGACCTGTCAAAAATTTAATTATTTGTATTAAAAAATCTAACTTTAAAGAGTAAACAGCAGTAAACCGGCAGACGATTTATAAACATCAAACTTACCATTATGAGAGGTGTAAACAGGGTAATGCTAATTGGTAATTTAGGAAGAGACCCGGATGTGCAATACCTGGAAGGCAACATAGCGGTAGCAAAGTTTCCTTTGGCCACTACGGAAACGTTCAAAGACAGGGCAGGAAAACTGATATCGCAAACAGAATGGCATACAGTGGTATTGTGGAGAGGTTTGGCGGAACTGGCTCAGAAATATCTGCACAAAGGAAGCCTGGTATACATTGAAGGCCGACTGCGCACCCGAAGCTGGGAAGATAAGGAGGGTAACAAGAAATTCGCAACGGAAGTGGTAGGTGATAATCTGATCATGCTCGATAAAAGGACCGACGCACATGGGACCCATGCCCCAACACATACAGATACAGAAGGTTTTAATGCCGATATACCCCCCATGGGTGAATCCGGTCCTCCGGCGCAGGATTTACCTTTCTGAGATACTAAAACAGTAATTTTGTAGTTGATTTACATAACCACGGGACGGGGCAGGCCATATGACCTGCCTTTCTGATTGTTGGTACAATAAAATAGCCGGGATGTAAGTTGTTGACCGTGTAATTTGCTAACGAAAACCCTTTGACTTGGACAACCCTTCGGAGTACTTTTTTGCTGAGCATTTGTGGGGCCCGTTATTGCTTGTTGCGAACGTACAGGCCACTACATTGCTGGCTGCCATCGTGTTGATTCTCCTGTTACTGTCTTTCTTCATTTCCGGAGCGGAAACTGCTTTCTTTTCCCTTTCGCATCGTGACATCAACATGCTCAAAACCAAGCAGGACACCGGGTGGAAACGCATTGTAAACCTGCTGGAAGATGCCCGCGTGCTGCATGCCACCCTCATGATCGCGAATACGCTGATCAATATAGCCATCATCATACTCTGCAATTACCTCATAGACCAGATACTGCTGCTGAAACCCGATTACTGGTCGGAAGTGGTGGCCTACCTGATCAAGATTGTGGTGATAGCTACGCTGCTGGTTCTTTTTGGTAAAATACTGCCGCGGGTGCGTGCATCGCAAAACAACCTGCGCTCGGCCTACGAGTCTTCCTTCCTGGCTGAAGTGGTGTATTATCTTTTCCGCCGCCTGGGCATCTGGATGGTGAATATGTCGGAAAGCATCGAGAAAGCATTTGGCGGTAAAACCTCCCGCGCCTATGCACAGCAACAACTGGAAGAAGCCATCCGTTCCACTGTGCCCGAAGAAGAAGAGCAGCGCATACTGGCAGGCATTTACAAGTTTGCGCATATTACTGTAAAGCAAATCATGCGCACCCGCCTGGATGTGTATGGCGTGGATTACAGCCTGTCGTTCGACAAACTGAAAAAACACGTGGAGGAACTGCATTATTCCCGCTTACCCGTTTACAAAGGAAGCCTTGATAATATAGCAGGCATCCTGTACACCAAGGACCTGCTGCCATACCTGAATGAGTCGGATTCCTTCAACTGGCACAACATATTGCGACCGCCCTATTTTGTGCACGAACATAAATTCATTGAAGACCTGCTGAAAGAATTTCAGAAAAGAAGAGTGCATTTTGCCGTTGTGGTAGATGAATTTGGCGGCACCAGCGGCATTGTTACGCTGGAAGACATACTGGAAGAAATTATTGGGGATATTCGCGATGAATTTGACGAAGAAGAAACAGGCAACCGCAAAATTGATGATGCCACCTTTGTGTTTGAAGGGCGCACCATGATCCACGATGCCTGCAAAATGATGAACCTGCCTGCCGATACTTTCGACAAAGTAAAAGGCGATAGCGATTCCCTCGCGGGACTGATCCTGGAACTGGAGGGCGATATTCCCAAAGAAAACTCGGTAGTGACCATCGGCGATTTTGAATTTACCATTCTTGAGGTAGACCACAGCAGGATCAGGAAAGTAAAGGTGGCCATCAAACCGCAACCGGTGTAAGAAGGCAATGCCATTACCAATGGCGAACATTTGTAAAAAACTGGTCAGACTGTATAGTACCGTTTGTTTGGTGAAAGACAGTCTCCATTTTTGGGATATGTTTTAAACTTATTGACTGAACTTTGGTGCTCTGTGAAAAAATAAACTGAATAATGAAATTACTGACCCGTTTTGTTTTGTGTTTGATGATAGCGGCAGGAATGGCAGCCTGCAACAGTGTATATACCCCCAAACCGAAAGGGTATTTTAAAATTGATTTTCCTGCGCATGAATATACCCTGTTTGATAAGCCCGGTTATCCCTATACGTTTGAATACCCGGTATATGCCAAAGTAACCAGAGACAGTACCTTTTTTGGTGAAGAAACAGAAAACCCCTATTGGATCAACATAGATTTTCCGCAGTTCAACGGCACCATTCATGTCAGCTATAAGGAAGTAGGGAAAACTAATATGGACAAATTGCTGGGCGATGTTTTTAAAATGACCTACAAGCATACCAGCAAGGCTTCCGAGATCAGGGATTCCATTATGCAAACGCCCATGGGAATTAACGGGATTTTCTTCCATGTAGCGGGCAATACGGCTACTGCACAACAATTCTTTCTTACAGACTCTGTAAAGCATTTTCTGCGCGGCGCGCTTTATTTCGATGCCACCCCTAATGAGGACTCACTGGGAGTAGTAAACGATTTTTTGAAGACAGACCTCAGGCATTTGATCAATACTTTACAGTGGAAAGATAAGTAGGGCCGTAGGGGTACAGCCAGACAGGCCATGATGATATTCCCGTAAGTAATCTGTAATTTTGTTTTTTGCCGGTAGGGTACCACATGGGTGCTGCCGGTCAGTTAAAAACTATTTATTCGTGATTGCAGTAGACAACGTGCTGATCAGCGATGACATTGCAGAAGCACAATTCGTATGCGACCTGGTAAAGTGTAAGGGCGGCTGTTGCGAGGAAGGCGATGCCGGGGCTCCCCTGGAAGACGAAGAGCTTGACATTATGGTGGAACTGTATGAAAAAGTCAAACCCTACCTTACCGAAGCTTCCATTGCAGAAATTGAACGCAAGGGCAAATATGTGTACCACCGTGAATTTGGCTGGGTAACGCCTACCCTCGGCGACGACAAGGAAATTTGTGTATATGGTGTGCGCGATGAAAAAGGCATTATCAAGTGCGCGTTCGAGCAGGCCTATAACGATGGGGTGATTCCCTGGAAAAAACCTATCAGCTGTCATTTCTTTCCTATCATACAGAAAAACGGTAAGCGCGGCGATTTTGACCGCATGAACTATGAGCCGCGTCCGCGTTTGTGCAGCCCTGCCTGCGCCCTGGGCAAGAAGCTGAAAGTGCCGGTGTACGAGTTTCTGAAAGAACCCATTATTCGTAAATACGGGAAGGATTTTTACCAGGCGCTGGATAAAGCAGCAAAATTGTATTTAGAGCAAAAAGGACGTAAAAGAGCGCAGTAACTATACCCCTGCTACCAAACATCCATTGAACAATCACTACATCCACCGCATATGAGCAACAATTCCTCCTCCTTCATAGCAAAAAGCACCATCAAGGCGGCAGACCTGGAGCACAGGCGGAAAGTGAATTTCAATATCAGCAAGTACAACCAGGCAGTGCCCCTGGGCAAACGCCAGTTTACCGATGTGCATCTGGCAAGAGAAAGAGCGAAGAATATCAAATGGCGGGCTATTGAAATGCTGGACCAGTACCTGGAAGAATTTGAAGCCAATCTTACCAAACGCGGCGGCAAAGTGATATGGGCAGAAAACGCAAAGCAGGCGCTGGAGGAAATCCTGAAGATTTGCCGGGAAAAGAACTGCAAGACCATTGTAAAGAGCAAAAGTATGGTCACGGAGGAAATTCATCTCAATGAATTTCTGAAAAAGTACGGCATAGAAAGTATTGAAACCGACCTGGGCGAATACATCCAGCAACTGGACGAAGAGCCCCCTTACCACATCGTAACGCCTGCCATGCACAAAAGCAAGGAGGATATTGCGAAGCTGTTCAATGAAAAACTCAACTCCAAACCGGGGTTATCTGCCGATCAGCTTACGCTGGTGGCGCGCGAAACCTTGCGGGAAAAATACGTGCAGGCTGAAATAGGCATCACCGGCGCCAATTTCATCATTGCCGATATTGGCGGCATAGCAGTAACAGAAAATGAAGGAAATGCGCGGTTGAGCAGCGCTTTTCCCAAAACGCATATTGTAATAACCGGTATTGAAAAGCTGATCCCCTCCATGACCGACCTGGGCCTGTTCTGGCCGCTGCTGGCCACTTTTGGAACAGGGCAGCAGATAACCAGCTACAATTCTATCATTTCCGGGCCCCGGCAGGAAGGAGAACCTGACGGGCCGGAGGAAATGTATGTGATCCTGCTCGACAACGGCCGCACCAACATCCTGGCCAATGCAAAAGCACGCGAAAGTTTGTATTGCATTCGTTGCGGCGCATGCCTCAATGCCTGCCCGGTGTATAAGAACATAGGCGGCCACGCCTATGAAACCACCTATAGTGGTCCTATCGGCGCAGTAATAACGCCCCATCTGAAGAAAATGGATGAGTGGAAGCACCTGAGTTATGCTTCTTCGCTCTGCGGTAATTGCACCGAAGTATGCGCTGTAAAAATCAATCTGCACGAATTATTGTTGGAAAACCGGGCGGAAGCAGTGGAAGCAGGCGCCTCTGTCTGGAGCGAGCGGATTGCCTGGAAAGTGTGGAGAAAGGCCAGTCTGAGCCGCGGTATGATGAATATGGGCAACGGCAAGATGAAGAACTGGATGGTGAACAAGATATTTACTGCCTGGACAAGCACCCGTGGTGATTTGAATTTCGCCCCGAAAACATTTAACGAACTGTGGCGGGAAAAATATGGTAAATGAGCGATATTTTGTTTTGAAGCCAGGGAAGGGTTACCTGTTGGAGGAATGCTTTTCCCGACTTTAACAAGCGCTAAACCAGCAAAAGGGCCCGGAATGTGAAGCCCTTTTTTTATTTTGTGTATCCGAGATGTTGCTTATTTACAGTCATATTATTACTCCCCGGCTTCAGTATGTGGTGGATTTTTTGAGTAAAGAACTGTTTGATGAACCGATACAAACTACGAGCAACGTTGAGCAGTTTATAGCGTCTGACTCACCACGGCTTACTTATGCTGACGCGCCTGTTACCGAACAGACGTTTTTCATTAAAAACCATCCGCTTTTATTTGAAAAAGGCGTACGGGCGCAATCCATACAATGTTTTGCATGCAATCAACACAAAGCTTTTTTTCAAACGTCCGGTGATTTCCCTTTCGACATATTTGCGGCCATTTTTTACCTGCTCAGCCGGTATGAAGAATACCTGCCGCATGAAAAGGATATGTATGGCCGTTATAACCATACCAACTCACTGGCATGGCGCGAAGGATTTTTGCATTTGCCCCTTGTCAACATTTGGCTGGAGCAATTGAAAAAGGCGCTGCAGCAAAAATTTCCCGATATCCGTTTTCGGCGTAACCAGTTCAAATGTGCGCTGAGTTACGATATCGATATGGCCTGGTCGTACAAGGAAAAAGGAATGGTGCGTACACTGGGTGGCTTTGCACGGTCGTTGCTGAAAGGTGAATGGAAAAATTTGAAGGAACGCTGGCTGGTGCTTACGGGAAATAAAAAAGATCCCTATGATTGTTTTGAATGGCTGGATGCCCTGCATTTGTATTGCCGGTTGAAACCGTATTATTTTTTTCTGGTTGCCCGGTCGCCTTCGAAATATGACAAGAACATTTCCCCCAAAAACCGGCAGTTTCAAAACCTCGTCACGTATTACGGCACCGGCGCCGGCTACAAGATCGGGGTACATCCTTCGTGGAGCAGTGGCGATAATCCCGCCCTGTTGCAGGAAGAAAAGGAATGGCTGGAAGTGATGACTGGGAAAACAATCACTCACAGCAGGCAACATTACATACGCTTTACATTGCCGGAAACGTTCCGGAACCTGGTCAAAGCCGGCATACAAAAAGATTTCAGCATGGGATATGGCACTGTCAACGGCTTCCGTGCTTCAGTATGTTCTTCTTTTGCCTGGTACGACCTGGAAGCCGAGCAAACAAGTTCCCTCCTCTTATATCCCTGGTGCTATATGGATGCCAACTGCTATTATGAACAAAAACAAACTCCCCAACAGGCCTATCAAGAATTGCTGGCGTATTACGAACGCGTAAAACAAGTAAAGGGATTGTTCATATCGATCTGGCATAACTCCCTGCTGGGCACTGATGAGCAGTTTGCGGGGTGGAGAGCGTTGTTTGAATTGTTTATGAAGGAAACGGTATACTGGGATGCATATATGAATGCTGAATAGTATAAAACCCGCGTTCACCATACAAAAATGTTATGCATTGCATAACAAACATTGGCCGACAAGCAATGTGAAAAAAAGCAGAAAAGAAATCTTTTTTCACATTGTTGACAATGCCTGCATGTTTAGGTTTGCCATCATACTTTCTATCGCACAGTACAATGAAACCTCCTTTGGTGCTTGCTTCCTGAAATCTAAAGTATCACGCCTCTACTTTTAACACCAAACTACTCCCTTCCAGTTTTGGAAAGGAGTAGGGTGTTTTATGCAGTCTTGAATTTTTTCGCAGTCTTGAAAAAGGAGAAATCTCTTAAGAAAACTTAGTGTTTAAAGTGCCGCATATCGGTCATTACCATGGCCAGGTTATGCTGCTTGCAATATTCTATTGAATCTTTATCGCGCACCGATCCACCTGGTTGAATAAAGGCAGTGATGCCTGCTGCATGACCAATGCGCACGCAGTCGTCGAAGGGGAAGAAGGCATCGCTGGCCAGCACGGCTCCCTGGAGATCGAAAGAAAATTGTTTTGATTTTTCAATAGCATGTCGCAAGGCGTCTACACGGCTGGTCTGACCGCATCCTTTGCCAATGAGTTGTTTGTTTTTCACCAGCGCAATGGCGTTCGACTTGAGGTGTTTGCACACCAGGTTGGCAAAAATGAGATCCGATTTTTCTGCTTCTGTCGTTTCGCGCCCGCCGGTTTCTTCCCATTTCTTGTAGTTGCCTTCGTCGGTGTCTTGCATGAGGGTGCCGTTAAGCACGCTCTTATGCATTTTCTGTTCCTGCTTCCAGTTGGTGTTCAGTTGCAGCAGAATGCGGTTCTTCTTTGATTGCAATACCTGCAATGCGCCGGGAAGGAAGGAAGTGGCAATCAACACTTCAAAAAATATTTCATTGATGGCTTCTGCAGTGGCAACGTCCAGTGGCTGGTTACAAACCAGCACGCCGCCGAATGCGCTTTCCGGATCGCCGGCCAGTGCAGCTTTCCAGGCATCCACCAGTTGCGGGCGGGAGGCAATGCCACAAACGTTGGTATGTTTGATGATGGCAAAGGTGCATTCAGAGAATTCACTGATCAGTTGAATGGCCGCATCGATATCCACCAGGTTATTGTACGAAATTTCTTTTCCGTGTAACTGCATGAACACCTTGCTCAGGTCGCCATAAAAGCCGGCGCGCTGATGCGGGTTTTCACCATAGCGCAGTATCTGCTGCACGCCTTTGTTTACAATACTCCATTCCTGTTGCGGATTGAAGTAATTGTAAATGGCTATATCGTAATGCGCCACTACTTCAAATGCTTTTGCTGCAAACGCACGGCGTTGTTCGAGCGTTGTTTCGCCTTTTTGATAGGAAAGCAATTCCTGCAGCAATGCATATTCTTTTTTGGCGGCCACTACCAGCACATCTTTGAAGTTCTTGGCAGCAGCGCGGATCATGGAAGGCCCGCCGATGTCAATTTTTTCAATAATGGGCGCTTCACCGCTTCCGGGAGTGGCCTTTGCTACCGTTTCTTCAAAGGGGTAGAGGTCTACGATTACCAGGTCAATTTCCGGTATCTTGTACTGACTCATTTCCTGCACGTGTGTTTCATTGTCTCTTCTGCCCAGGATGCCACCAAATACAGAAGGGTGCAGTGTTTTTACACGACCACCCAGGATGGAGGGATAACCTGTAAGATTTTCAACCGGCACTACAGGAATGCCCAGTTTTTGTATGAAGTCCTGCGTGCCACCCGTGGAATAAATAGTAACACCAAGCTGATGCAACAATTGTACTATAGGTTCCAGTCCGTCTTTGTAAAATACCGAGATGAGTGCAGATTGTACTTTTTTATTCATGATTGAAAGGTTGGTAACCGTAAAATGCATAGACAGAAACACAAGGTCAATGTACATCAGTAGCTTGTGCCAGCCTATGCCATTGGCGGATAAAATTCAAGCCGCAAAGGTAACTTAACGCACGGTGAAAACAAAGGCGCCTTCTTCTGTTACCGCATGAACTGTTATTCCGTATTGTGAACATTCCTTTTTCCATCTGCTTATGGCTGACCTGGAATTGGACCCGTCGATAATGATTTGCCTGCATGCAAACGTTTGTATTAACTGCCTGATATACACCCTTGCATTGTTTGAAAGTACGATCCAGTCGACCGGGATTTTTTCTGCCAGCGCCGGAAGGCTGATGGCTGAGTCTACCAGTAATAGTGTATGCTTGCCGAACAGGAAAAAATTATCTGCTGCCAGCAAACCAGGTAATTGCGTAACAGGGTTGATGCGATGAAAGATACGGGAAGGTTTCAGATGAAAGTTTTGTGTTGCTTCATTGGCCATCAATGCACTATCTGCTACACAGTAGTATTGTCGCCCTGCAATAAAATCGATGGCACTGTGCCGGGGTATATTGTAAACAATTATTTTTTGCTGTTGACTGGCTTGCCGGAAACTACAGGCTCTTATTGTGGTGAAGAGCAGGCACGCTGACAGTGCGCTATGCAGCAGCCAGTTGTGTTTGTACCATATCCAGCCGCTGAGTGCAGCAATAATCAGGTAAAGCAGCAAAGCTTGTGATACATGTATTTGTAATCCATCCCATACAGCGTAAGGAATGGTAGCAGCGTATTCAATAAGGCTGTTCAACAACCGGATCAATTGGGTAATACACCATCCTGCTGCTTCGCCGGCATAAGGCAGCCAGGTGATGGCGCATAAGAGCAACTCGCCTCCCAATATGAGCGTTGACAGCGGAACAGCTACAAGATTGGTGAGGATAAACAGGTTGGGAAACTGGTGAAAATAATACACCGTCATTGGTACGGTAAGCAGCTGCGCTGCAAGGGTAACGGCACAGAGACTCCAGACATGGTCAGCTAATTTGTTCTTCACAAACCAGCAGTTATAAATGGGTTTCATGAAAAGCACGATGCTCAATACGGCGGCATAAGACAACTGAAAACCAACGTCCCATAGCCAGAAAGGATCAATGCATAACAGCAGGAAGGCAGAAGCTGCCAGCGAATTGTATACAGAAGAGCGGCGCGAAAGGCTGTTGCCAATTACCAGGCAGGTGAACATCAGGGCGGCCCGCAATACCGAAGGCGATGCGCCTGCGGCAAATGTGAAAAGCCATAGTCCGCCAATGATTATCACCGGATTAAGCCATCGCGCCACCCGTGTTTTGTGCAATGGTTTTACCACCAGGGTAAGTATCCAATAGATGAGCGCAAGATGCAATCCCGAGATGGCAATAATGTGCGTTACACCAGTGTTGGAATAAGACTGTACGAGGTCCTTGTCGAGATCATCTTTATACCCGATGAGCATGGCTTCTGCGAGGCCCGCTTCCCTGCGCGAGGGGATATACAATTGAAGAATTTTAACCACGTGTGCCCTTGCTTCAAAAAGAAATTTTTTCAAAACATTATCATTCTTTATTTTCAGGCTTACATAATCTCCATGCTGCAGATGCACCTGGTGAAAGGTGTTGCGGAATGCGCAGTAGCCCTGGTAATCAAAACAAGCAGGGTTTCCGGAGTTCTTAATTGATTGCAGCGCTTTGAAAATAACCAGTTGATCGCCATACTGCACAGAAGGAAGAGTGCCGTCTTTTCCGAAGTAGAGCAGTACATTCCCTTTAGTAATCTCCATTTCGCCATTACTCCTTATTACGGCCTGTATAGAAGCGAGTGCTTTGTAAGCATGAGGCTTTTCCTGCAGTGGCTCTTCAATGGTTGCCACGATCGTATTCCCTTCAGAATAAAGCTTACTTATCCAATCCGAATGGTGCCGAATGTCTTTGTGCCAGGTGACCAGCATACCGGCAGCAGCCAGAAGGGTATGTAGCCAAAGGCCATTCAACCATTGCAGTCTGTATTGTTGCGACAACCGGAACAACGAAAAAATAAAGAGACCCATGAAAGAAGCTGTCAGCATGGTCCAGGCGGCAACGCCGGGAACATGCCCGTACCATTGGACAATGATACCTGCTACGAAAGGGATGACCAGCCGTACAAACGGAAACGCTCGCCAGGCGGGAGCGGGAGTAAATGTATGCATACGCGTAAACCATGATGCGGTCGCCTGCGAACGGACCGCTGTCGGAAGGAAGCAACGTTATGGTGCAGCAGCACCAACCTACCCACATTTTCAGCAAGAAGGCATAGGCCGGTCAGTAATGACGAAGGAGGTAAAGGAAGGTATTGTCCGGTATGGGCAAAAAAAATTTCCTCAAGTGTTTGTAGAAAACAAAGGGCTTGAGGAAATCTGTCGGCGGGTTTCCACAGGAATATTGGATTCTTAAAACGGGATGATAGCAACTCTCCACAACTAATATCCGACAAAAAAATAACCATTGCTAACAAACGCTAAACATATAGTCACGGTATTTTGTCCGTATAAAAACGGTCGAATTTCCCCGTCTTTTTACGGGTCAAATTGTCCCGCTTTTATCTGGTTTTTCTACCTCCAATTACACGGTTTTTTGCCCGCTTTTTCCACGTGACTGATTGAAGCCCTTTATTTTACGAATAATAGTAATTTATAATTAATTGACTAACACCCTGTTGTAGCCGAAATAGGGGCGGGCTCCTATTATACTTTTACGTGGACAACACTATCACTCATCTCAAAACTCACCAAATCATGTTAACAATTGAAAAAAAATCCTTAAGGGTAGGAAGGTATGTGGATACCAAACACGTAGACACTGTTGTTAGGAATTACAAACAGGAGCGCTGGGTTTACAACTCTGAAAGATTAGGCAAAGAGGACTCGCTCAGTTCCTGGTACAGTGTAGAAGAACTGGAAGATTTTCTGGCCCACATTAAACAGTATGGAGCAGACGGTGTAAGGATTTATTATGGGGTTTATCCTCATGACTTTGCTGAAAGACCGGAGTATGCCGGCCGTCAGACAGTGGTGTTGGTTGCTACCAAACGTAAGCATTCAGAAGTGGGTTATCATGCCGACAAAGACATTTACATTGATGGCGAAAACGGCGCGCAAATCCTGGCTTACAACATGTCTACCCAATGTCCTCCCACCTGCCCCGGCAATAATCCCGGAGGTCCGGATCCCGACTTCGGCGGTATCGGCATTACGCTGGTAGACCGTGGCGATGAAGGACTTACTGTAGTGTAAGCATTTACTGTAACAATATTTTCGAGGCTGTTTCAAAAGCAATTTTGAAGCAGCCTCGTTTTTTTGGGCAATGAGTAACCGGCACCTAATAGCTGCTCCACCATCGTTGGGCAGGGAAAATCGTATAGTGCAGCTGCCCGGGGTTTTCTCTTTATTACATTGGATATTTCACACTTCCAGCACAGTCAGTGCTGCAGCGCAGGCAAGGTTTCTCTTTATTACATTGGTCATTTCATCGATCCGGCCCATGCGCCGTATACAAATTCCAGCCAATGCTTTGTTGCATTCCGTCGCTATCCTGCAAAAGGCTACTGCTATATAAAGTGCGCTCCGGCAGGTACCTGTGATGCTTTGCTGTAGCCACTGCACGCTTTTGATCACCGCGGCGGCTGCCGGGGTAAGGGAAGCACATCTTATTAGGCACTTCTTATTTGTATTTTGAATAATTACTTTTGAGCCGGTTTTGCCGCCTTTACTGTGCCTGGCAAAGCGATAAGCCCCTTGAGCCAAACTTTTGTACATTGAACTTTGGTAATTTTAGCAGTGCATGAACGTTTATATTTCATTAGGTTTTGAGATGTTGAGCCTGCTGGCTTCGCTGGCGCTATTTTTTCAAAAGGGCGTGCCGCGCTACTTCCGGTTATTTCCTTTTTTTCTCGCTGTAATGATTGCTGTGGAGCTGTATGGTATGAGTTTGAATTATAAAGGGAGCAGCAATATTCTGTTGTTTAATTTTTTTGGTGCTTTTGCTTTTGAGTTCTATTTGTTCATACTCTGGAACATCATACAGCGGCCGCTTGCAAAGAAAATTGTATTGGGCATTCTGATTGCTTATCCGTTGGCTGCGCTGATTAATATTCTTTACATACAGACCAACAGCTTTCATTCCTATACTTTCTCAGTAGGATGCCTGCTGATTGTAGGCGTATGTGTTTACTACTTCCTGGAATTGTTTCAGCTGCCCAAATCGATCGACCTGCTCAGGGAACCGGCCTTCTGGATTTGTTCCGGGCTGCTGTTTTTTTACAGTTGCACCTTTCCGCTGTTTGCGCTTACCAACTACCTGTACAGTGCGTCTAATATCATTCTGCGTAACCTGAGTGCTGTACTGATCATTATCAATATTCTGCTGTACGCGCTGTTTACCATTGCATTTCTGTGCAGGCTGCGGTTGAAAAAGTTATCCTGAGGCAATGCGGCGCAGGTTACAGCAGTAAAACAGTTCCACTACTCCATTTTCTTTGGCGTCAAAGGTCGTTATGTCAATAGGTGTAGCAGGTACAACAGTTTTATTACCCCTCTGGCGATTACTTTGCTTATTGTTGGCATTTTTTTGCCAACATGCCAATGCGATAATGTTATTTTTCTCCCGAAGGCTGCACTTCACTTGTTTTTCCCGGGTGCAATAAAAAAGCCCCCCGGAGGGAGGCTTGCAACTATACAATACCATTAACCTTAAACCTTATCCGTAGCTACTAATTTAGTAAATAATATTACCCGTTACGCATATGTGCAAAAACTACCGAAGGATGTGCAAAATTCCTGCTAAACTGTGACTAACTGCTACCGATCCACGTACTTGCAGTTGTCAAAGCCGAAAGTTTGGCAGATGTTTTAACGGTATATTATCCCGGCTTTTTTACGGTCTTGTTGCAACAGTTGTCAAATACTGGGAAAAAAAACGATTATTCAGGTGTTTTTTCACCTTGCTCGTATAGCGCTTTCCGATAGTTTTGCCATTGGTTTTCGGGCGCAGCTAATGCGTTTAGCAGGAGCATCGGTCTGGGTGGCGTGGTTTGAAGCCAGGTTCCGTTTGTCCATTTCGGTTGGGAAATGGGTTTGTAACGAGAAATTTTCCAGCGGACCATTAGCGGCCTTCACAAGCCGATACCATGCTGTTCCTTTATGTACTCGTTGGTGCCTATTTGGCGGAGCCGAGGGCTAATTGAGTAGGGCGGAATGGGGGTAACCGGAAAATTTTTTAGCGGGCCATTAGCGGTCTTCACAAGCCGATACCATGCTATTGCTTTATGTACTCGTTGGTGCCTATTTGGCGGAGCCGAGGGCTAATTGAGTAGGGCGGAATGGGGGTAACCGGAAATTTTTAGCGGACCATTAGCGGTCTTCACAAGCTGATACTATGCTGTTGCTTTATGTACTCGTTGGTGCCTATTTGGCAAAGCCAATGGCTGATTGAATTGGGCGGAATGAGTTTGTGGCCACAATTTTTTTAGCTGACCTATTAGCGGTCTTCACAAGCCAATACTATGCTGTTTATGTTGCTATATGTGCTTATTGGTACCTACTTGGCGGTGCCGATGGCTTACTGGGTACAAAGCAGTAAGAATATGGGGTATTGGTGGGCCTTATTCTTTTGCATTACCCTGACGCCTGTTGGGTGCTATATTTTGGCAAAATTGAGTGGCGATAAAAGTGAGGAAATCGTGCTGCCTTTGTTTACCCAGGTAGTCATATTGATGAATTCTTTTCTGGCCCCGGCAATTGCCGCGTGGATGGTCGTGGCCGGTTTTCTGCGGGAGGGACCATTTGGGTGGGTGCTGGTATTGGCCGGAACGGGGCTGGCGGGGGCCAGCTTGTTTGGCGTATTGCTGGTGTTCAGGAGCCGGGCCGATGATGAGCTGTAAGGGGGGCGCCCGCATGATCCATTGGATACCATTAAATTATCCAATACATTTTTTTGTAGCTTCCCGGGTTTTGGTATATTCATGCCTCGTTGAATATATATGAAAGACCAGGGGCAGGAAATATACATAATTATCGTGATCGGCGCTGTACTGGCCTTGCTATTGGTAGGGTTTATTGTTTCTATTCTTTTCCTGTATCAACGCCGCCAACACCGGCAGGAGCAGGAATTGATGCGCCTGAAAGAAGAATATGAAAGGGAGGTACTCCGTTCCCAGCTTGAAATCCAGGAAGAATCATTCAAAACCATCGGGCAGGAATTGCACGACAATATCGGGCAAATGCTCTCGGTAGTAAAGCTATCGCTGGCCGTATTGCCTTTAACGAAAGACCATCCTGCCTGGGAACCCATTCAAAACAGCCGGCAGGTATTGAACAAGGCCATGACCGATCTGGCCGATCTTACCAAAAGCCTGCATACGGACCGTATTGCCCAGGTGGGACTGGCGGACAGTATCCAGTTTGAACTGGAAAGCCTGCGCCGGACCGGTCTGGTGGAAATTGATTTTTCCATAAACGGGCCCGAGCAGCACCTTGATGAACAAAAATCCATTTTCCTCTTCCGCATTTTCCAGGAAAACATCAACAACATACTGAAGCATGCCAAAGCCCGGAAGGTAACGGTGGCGCTGCAGTACACTGATGATGAGTTTATAATGCGTATAGCCGATGATGGCGTGGGATTTAATGTAGAAGAAAAGAAAAACTCGGCACTATCTACGGCAGGTGTGGGATTAAAAAGTATATTCAACCGGGCAAAACTGATCGGAGCTACTTTGACTATGCACAGCGAACCCGGAAAGGGCACCATCGTAACTATCCAATTACCTCTGACGGCAGTAAACACAGTCAATGATCAAGACAATGGCAACAGGTAAAAAAATACAGGTGGCGGTGGCCGATGACCATACTCTATTACGAAATGCACTGGCGCGGCTTATCGGCTCATTTGAAAATTATGCCGTCATTTTTGAGGCAAACAATGGGAAGGAAGTAAGAGAGCACCTGAGCAAGCATATTATTCCTGATATTATATTGCTTGATGTGAATATGCCGGAATCGGACGGGTATGAAACGGCTAAATGGATCTATAAAAACTATCCTCAGGTAAAAGTACTGGCGCTTTCCATGTTCAGCGATGAAGGCACCATTATCCGCATGCTGCGCCTCGGCGCCAAAGGCTATATCATGAAAAATGCCGATCCCGAAGAACTGAAAGAAGCGCTCGACTCCGTACTGAAAAAAGACTTTTATCTCTCCGAATACATTTCCGGTAAAATCATCAGCGGCCTGCATAAGGATATCGATATGCCCAATGAGCAGGTGTCGCTCAATGAAAAGGAAAAAGAATTTCTCCGGTGGGTTTGCACGGAATTGACCTACAAAGACATTGCCGCCAAAATGTTTGTAAGCCCGCGTACCGTTGACGATTACCGCAATGCTCTATTTGAAAAACTTAAAGTCAAAACCAGGATCGGGCTGGTATTGTACGCTATAAGAAACGGGTTGGTGGAAGTGTAGCGAACTATTTTGCTTTTACCAGCGACTTCAATGCATATACAATCTGCCCGGCATGATAGATATTATGCTGAATATACCCGTGCAGCAAAAACCGGACATTGTATTCCCTGAAGTCCACTTTCTCCTGTAGCAGGCTGTCGTCTTTGGTTTGTAACAAAGCAATGATCTGTTGATTCAAGTGCCTGAATTGTTCTATCCCCTCCTTCCACGTGTGCACAGCCGGGTCAATAGGGCGCCAATCAATTTTGTCGAACCATGCGTCATCTTTTTCCTTGTCGCCCTGCAGGCGCATCAGGGTAAATTCCGCCCAGGTGATCATGTGATAGAGCAGATCGGCCGGTGAATGTGGATTGTTAGCCGGTTTCTCATATACCACTGCCGGGTCGGCTTCCTGCAACAATTGTATTACCGGGCGTCCATACCACGGTTCACCATCGAGGGTATTTTGCAATGTGGTAATGATGTATTGCAATTCCTTGTTCATGGCCGGTAAGTTTTATGCTTTTTCTTCGAGGGGCGGGGCAATGAAACCGGAAACGAAAGTAAAAAAAATCGGGCAGTGAACGTTGTTAATGCCACTGCCCGCTATAGATAATTTACTACTTACTGAGATACATACTTCTGTCTTTATACAACTGGCGAAAGTACGGATCGCGGAGGTCTTTTATGAAGCGGATAGCCTCGCCCGTGCTCTTCATTTCGGGGCCCAGTTCCTTGTTTACCCCAGGGAATTTTTCGAAGCTGAACACCGGTTCCTTGATGGCATATCCTTTCAGTTGTTTCTTAAACCTGAAGTCGCGCAGCTTGTTTGCGCCCAGCATGATTTTGGTGGCCACATTCAGGTAAGGTATCTGGTATGCCTTGGCTATGAAAGGTGTGGTACGTGATGCACGCGGGTTGGCTTCAATCACATACACCCGTCCATCTTTAATGGCAAACTGTATGTTGATAAGCCCTTTAATGTTCAGTCGGAAAGCGATTCTCCGTGCATATTCTTCCATCGTTTCCACGATCAGGGGCGAGAGATTGAACTGTGGCAACACGGCATTGCTATCGCCACTGTGGATACCTGCCGGTTCAATATGCTCCATCACACCCATTACGTGAAAATCTTCTCCATCGCAAATGGCATCGATTTCTGCTTCCTGGCAACGGTCCAGGAAATGGTCAATCAGAATTTTGTTGCCGGGAATATGTTTCAGCAAACTGATTACGGCTTTTTCCAGTTCTTCGTCGTTGATCACGATCCGCATGCGCTGACCGCCCAATACATAACTGGGACGCACCAATACGGGGTATCCAACGGCGTTAGCTACTTCGAGCGCTTCATCTACGGTGTAGGCAGTGCCATAATTGGGATAGGGAATATCCAATTCTTTCAGCATATCGCTGAAGCGGCCGCGGTCTTCGGCAATGTCCATATTATCGAACGAAGTGCCGATAATTTTGATTCCTTTCTTGTGTAACCTTTCAGCCAGTTTCAGCGCGGTTTGTCCGCCCAGTTGTACAATAACGCCATAGGGTTTTTCCAGCTCAATGATTTCCCAGAGATGTTCCCAGAACACCGGTTCAAAGTAAAGCTTGTCGGCAATGTCGAAATCGGTAGAAACAGTCTCGGGGTTGCAGTTCACCATGATAGCTTCATAACCGCATTCCTTAAGCGCTATTAATCCGTGTACGCAGCAATAGTCGAACTCGATACCCTGGCCAATCCGGTTGGGACCGGAACCGAGCACAATCACTTTTTTCTTGTCTGACACTTTGCTTTCATTGTAATTGCCCGGTTCGAAAGTAGAATAGAAGTAAGGCGTGCGTGCTTCAAATTCGGCGCTGCAGGTATCTACCATTTTGAATACACGGGTGATGCCTGCTTCTTTTCTTTTCTGGTAAATTTCCTCATCGCTGCCATCCTGCATGATGAGGGAAATCTGCTGATCGCTAAAGCCCAGATATTTTGCTTCTCTCAGTAATTCCGTGGGCAGGGTGTTGAGTTTGTGTTTGGCAATTTCTTTTTCCATGTCCACAATCTTGCGCACCTCGTTCACAAACCAGCGGTCAATGCCGGTCGCTTTTGCAATGGTGCTCACCGATACGCCCATCATCAGGGCATCTTTTATACGGAAGATGCGGTCCCACTTCGGCGTCTTAATATACTCAATAAGTTCCTCGGCATGCATCTGGCTTTTGCCATAGTAGCCCAGGCCTACGGCATTGTTTTCAAGGCTCTGGCAGGCTTTCTGAATGGCTTCGGTAAAGCTTCTGCCGATGGCCATTACCTCGCCAACGCTTTTCATCTGCAGGCCAAGCGTATCATTGGCGCCTTTGAATTTGTCGAAATTCCAGCGTGGCATTTTTACGATCACATAGTCCAGCGCCGGTTCAAAGTAGGCAGAGGTATTTTTGGTGATCTGGTTTTTCAGTTCATCAAGGTGGTAACCAATGGCCAGTTTGGCTGCAATCTTGGCAATGGGATAACCGGTGGCTTTGGAAGCCAGGGCAGAAGACCGGCTTACACGCGGGTTGATCTCTACAGCAATGATTTCTTCAGTTTCAGGATTGAGGGCAAACTGCACGTTACAGCCGCCTGCAAAATTGCCCAGGCTGCGCATCATCAGGATGGCCTTGTCGCGCATTTCCTGGAAAGCAGTATCGCTCAGGGTCATGGCCGGCGCCACGGTAATGGAATCGCCGGTGTGCACGCCCATGGGGTCAACGTTCTCAACGGTACAAATGATGGCCACATTGTCGTTGGCGTCGCGCAGCAATTCCAGCTCAAATTCTTTCCATCCCAGTACGGCTTTTTCTACCAGCACTTCGTGAATGGGCGAAGCTTTTAAGCCGCGGTCGAGGGCTTGTTCCAGTTCTGTTTTATCGTGTACAAAACCACCTCCGGTGCCACCCAGCGTAAAGGAAGGGCGTATTACGAGAGGGAACCCGATTTCCTGCGCAAATTCCTTTCCTTCCAGCAGCGAGTTGGCCACTTTGGAAGGCGCCACTGGCACACCGATGTTCATCATCAACTGGCGGAATTTTTCGCGGTCTTCGGCAGTTTCTATAGCATCAATGTCCACACCGATCATGCGCACATTGTGTTCTTTCCATAATCCCAGTTCGGCCGCTTCCTTGGCCAGGTTCAGCGCAGTTTGTCCACCCATGGTGGGCAACACAGCATCGATCTGGTTTTCTTCCAGTATTTGTTCCAGGCTTTCTACAGTAAGGGGCAACAGGTATACCTTGTCGGCCATCATCGGGTCTGTCATGATGGTGGCGGGGTTACTGTTGATCAGGATCACTTTGATTCCTTCTTCGCGAAGGCTTCGGGCGGCCTGGGAGCCGGAGTAGTCAAATTCACAAGCTTGTCCGATGATAATGGGTCCGGAACCGATAATGAGTACTGATTTAATTGAGTTGTCTTTTGGCATCTTGCAGCGAACGGTTTTTTTAGCTTCCCATTGGTTTCCTACCGCCGGGATAAATTGCGCAAAAGTAACACAGCAGAAGCAATTATTAGGATAAATTTTGAAACGAGGGGATTATGGTGGAAAACGGGCTGGCTGCCGCAATCATGGATGAGTAGATAAACAGGTTGATGGTAAACAGCGATGGGAGTTGCGTTAAAAAAGAAAACGATCGTTCGTTAAAGTGAAGCGTAGACTATCCGGTGCGCAACGATCAGCCATCGAAACAATTTCCAATAGCGAACAATGGTGCAAAAAAGCTTTAAACTGCAATGCTTCAGGCTGACAAATATAGTCTTCGGTTACAGATACAAAAAAGCCTTTACCCATCCGGCAAAGGCTTTGGAATTGCTGGCTGGAAATATGTTTTTAACTGTTGTGAAAAGCGGCTATTTCGATATCGTCCAACGCTACTCCACCATCACGCAACAATTTCTTCTGTTCGGCGATCTGCCGTTTTTCATCAAAACGGCTTTTGATTCGGAATACCCACTTCTGCCGGGCCTCATTACCACGGAAGATGCCTACTATTGTGCCCATGGCAAGGACCAATAACAGGATCGTCCTGTTCCTAAGCGTTTTCATAAACCAAGAGTTGTACAATTATAAATTCATACTTGTTTAACAGACAATTTTTCTATGCCAAAAGCTGTTCCAGAAATGTGAAAAATGATACCCTAAAGTGGGTATTTTCTAAAATTTTACATCGCATTAATATAACACGCAACTTCGTTAAAGGTTTATGCTGTTTTGCCCGCCAGGGCAACCCGCTTTTTTGAAATTTTTTAATGCTTTATTGTTCTAAAAATCCTCACAGGGAAATAAAGCAGCGTAGCTTTGCAGGCTGATATCGATCCCGATCCTTATTGACCTGTAAACTCAAAATGATTTGATGAGATTATTGCTGTTTTGCTGTGTATGCGCTGTGGCAACTGCCCGGGCGCAGGATGGTACCGGCCCGGGTTATCCCAAAGGGTATTTCCGTAACCCGCTCAATATCCCGATGCAACTGAGTGGCAATTTCGGGGAACTCCGTTCCAATCACTATCACATGGGATATGACCTGAAAACGCAAGCCAGGGAAAACTTACCGGTATATGCGGCTGCAGATGGATATGTGGGCCGGGTGAAAATAGAACCGTTTGGATTCGGCAGGGCTATTTATGTGCATCATCCCAATGGCTATACCACCGTGTATGCTCATCTCAACAACTTTAACAGCGCCCTCGAAAACTGGGTAAAGCAACAGCAGTACAACCGGGAGTCCTGGGCCGTCGACCTGGAGGTGCCGCCGGGTTTGTTCGCGGTAAAAAAAGGAGACTTTCTCGCATACAGTGGCAATACAGGCGGCTCGCAGGCGCCCCACCTGCATTTTGAGATCAGGCAAACCAATCCCGATGTGAATCTCAACCCCGCCCTGTTTGGATTTCCGATCAGCGATGCTACCCGCCCGGTATTACAGCGGCTGGCAATATATGACCGTACCTATAGCACCTACGAACAAACACCGCGACTGCTACCGCTAAAGGCAGCGGCAACGGGAACCTATGTGGCCAGTCCGGCACTGGTGCAGGTAAATACGCCCAAAGTAAGTTTTGCTGTAGGGGGATACGATACCCAATCGGGTTCCCCCAATCGCAATGGTATTTATGAAATGCGGTTGCAGGTAGATGATGCCGAGGTGATACGGTTTCAAATGGACAACATCAGCTATAACGATACGCGCTACCTCAATGCCCACGTGGATTACAAAATGAAGGTTACCCGGTCTATATGGTTACAGCATTTGTCTGAATTGCCGGGATATGCCCGCAGCATCTATAAAAAGCAAACCGGTGATGGCGTAATCGATATCAGCGACGGAGAAGTACACCAGGTGCGTATAACCGCATACGATGCTGCCGGCAACGCATCACATTTGCGTTTCAGCATCCGGTATACGCCGGGGGCGGGCAAAACGGTAAACGATGCTCCGGGTAAAATGTTCTATCCCCAAATGGTAGACGGTTATGAAACCGACGACTGTGAATTTTACCTCGGCGAACGTTGTTTGTACGATTCTGTGCGCATTACTTACAGTAAACAACAATCTACCGATTCGGTTGCCGTTTCGGCCTTGCATGCCATAGGAGCTCCTTATATTCCTTTACATGAAGCGATGTTGGTACGAATAAAACCCGATCGCGTTTTAACGCCGGCCGAGGAAACGCGTACCGTGATGCAATGGATAGGCAGCAATCGCAAAGCAGTGCAAAAAGTGGAATGGCAGGGTGGATGGGCGGCCGCACGCTTTCGTGAATTTGGAAGATTCCAGTTGGTGACAGATACCACACCGCCGGTTATTACGCCATTGGGTTTAACCGATGGCGCCAATTTGAAAAACGCCACGCGTATTATTTTTACAGTGAAAGATAATCTCGGATCAATAAAAAAAGTGCGGGCTGAACTGGACGGGAAATGGTTGCGTTTTACAAATGATAAAGGCGGCTCTTTTATATACCGGTTTGATGAACATTGTCCGCCGGGCGGGCATACGCTCCGCATCATGGCAGAAGACGAAGCAGGAAACAGGGCAGAGCGCATCATCCGGTTTGTACGGTAGATCAAATCAAAACACCAATCACCATAGAACTATTCAACCATAAGCAAGTATGATTACGTTGAAGGCAGGCGATAAAGCTCCGGCGTTTACGGGTATTGATCAGCATGGCAATAAGGTATCGTTGAGTAACTACAAGGGCCGGAAAGTTGTATTGTATTTTTATCCCGAAGATGATACCCCAACCTGCACGGTGCAGGCCTGTAACCTGCGCGACAACTTTGCACTCCTGCAGCAAAACGGATTTGAAGTGATTGGCGTAAGCCCCGATGACGGTGCCAGTCACCAGAAATTCCAAACCAAATATGGCCTGCCTTTTACATTACTATCCGATCCCAGGCATACTATCATGGATAAATATGGTGTATGGGGACCGAAACAAATGTTTGGTCATAAATTCATGGGCGTTCACCGCACCACTTTTGTCATCGATGAAAAAGGGATCATCCGTAAAATATTTCTGCGGCCAAAAACAAAACAACACGCAGAGGAAATTCTGGCGGCAATGAAACAGGGGTAGCGTCATGAAAGAACCAGGAGGAAACTGTTTACACGTCCGCGGTCCTTTAAAGGACGCTGCGTGCACCGCCAGCATTCCCCTTGGCGTATGATTTACGTGCTGTAAAACCCTTCAGAGAATCCTGGTCACGCCCATCCAATCTTTTTCGATCAACAAAATGCCAGGTCTTTTGCCGGGCGTAAAGCTGCCCATAGTGTGTTCAATGCCCAGTGCACGGGCGCCATTGAGGGTGGCCCATTGCAACATTTCTGTGGTACCGATATGGGGAAAATGACTGCGCAGCGTATTCAGTTCCGACAAGATGCTTAACTGGTGATTGGAGGCCAGGCTGTCGGTACCAATGGTCAACCGGGCGCCATGCCGGCGGAGCAGGTCTATATCCGGCAGCGGGTTGCCGATATAAAGATTGGCGTTAGGGCAAAGGCAAAAATAAATGCGGTCGAAGGGCGGCCCGGATTGGCGGGCGGGGTCTTTTAATATTCTCAGATCTTCTTCGTGGGTGGTAACGTTGTGCACCAGCAGCAATGGCAGGTCAGGCAATAGCGGCAATACGGTTTGCAAGCTGTTTTTACCCGACGGGCGGTGGAAACTGATATCAATTCCGAGCGCCTGGTACAATTCGTTCATATCGCCGCTGCCATCTGTAAAGAAGGCTTCTTCGGCTGCACTTTCCTGGTTGTGCATGGTGAGTAACCGGTTCCCGGGAAAGGAAGCGATCAGCCTGAACAAAGCAGGCGATACGGAATAAGGTGCATGCGGAACTATGGAATTGCTGGCTCCAATACCCTGGAATTGTTCCCACAGCGTTTTGCAGGCGGCAAAGCGTTGCGGCGCCTTTGCTTCCACAAAGCCGGTGGCCTCGATGAAATTATGATAGTATAACCGGCGCTTTTCTTTCCGGGAAATCGTATTGGCCGTATTGCAAATATCGCCTACCGCTACAATGCCGTTTTCGAGCATGGCTGTTTCGGCATCAGCAATGGCGGCAAGGACCTGGTCTGAAGGAAAACCGCGTTGGGCAATAACGCTCACCAGGAACCTGGCCATACCGGTTTTTTCAGGAATCACGTTTTTCAGGTGGCTTAGTTCGAGGTGGCAGTGGCAGTTGATGAAGCCCGGGCAAAGTATGCCGTTCAGGACATGGATATCCTCTCCCGCCTCCGGCAGGGGCACAATATCAATGATTTCGCCCTGTTTACCGGTGATCAGCACCTGTTGGTCGTTGAGCCACTGATAGCCGGTAAATAAGTGGTCGGCGCGGAACTTAAGGTAACTCATGTAAGCAGTGAAACGATTAACTTTGCACTCCTTCCAAATTTGAACCAGGAAGACGCGAAGACACAAAGGAGCACGAAGTTACATTGGACTTCCTGTCGTCGTGGTTCAAACAGACATTCTCCAAGAAGGATTTTGGTAAAAATACAGCATCATGCTTGATAAATTAGACGCGATCAGGGCCCGGTTTGAAGATCTGGGGGTGGCATTGACCAACCCGGAGATAGTGAACGATAACAAGCAGTTCAGTGCTTTGAGCAAGGAATACCGGAACCTGGAAAAAATTGTAAAGGTTCACGATACCTATAAAGCCGTTGTGGCAGACATCGCCAGCTACCGCGAGGCATTGAAAGGCGACGATGAAGAGCTGCGCGAACTGGCCAAAGATGAACTGCCTGGCCTGGAAGAAAAAAAGGAACAGCTGGAAGCACAGATCAGGCAGTTGCTGATACCCAAGGACCCCCAGGACGAAAGGAATGCCATTTTGGAAATCCGTGCGGGCACGGGTGGCGATGAAGCCAGCCTGTTTGCCGGCGACCTGCTGCGCATGTACCTGCGTTATTGCGAACGCAAAGGTTGGAAGACCACCATACTGAGCGAAACGGAAGGGACCGTTGGAGGCTATAAGGAGGTGCAGGTAGAAGTAGTGGGCGAAGACGTATATGGCACCCTGAAATTTGAAAGCGGCGTTCACCGCGTACAACGTGTGCCCGATACGGAAGCTTCCGGCCGCGTACATACTTCAGCGGCCACCGTGGCCGTAATGCCCGAGGCCGATGAGGTGGACGTAGAGGTGAAGGAAAGCGACGTAAAAATGGAAACAGCCCGAAGCGGCGGCGCTGGTGGTCAAAACGTAAACAAAGTGGAAACAAAGGTCATTCTGACACATATTCCGACCGGAACGGTAGTGATGTGCCAGACTGAAAGGACCCAGTTGGCCAACCGGGAAAAAGCCATGCAGATGCTGCGTACCAAATTATATGAAGAACAGGTGCGTAAGCAGGAGGAAGAAATTGCGCGGCACCGCAAGAGTCTGGTAAGTACCGGTGATCGCAGCGCGAAGATCCGTACTTACAATTACCCACAGGGCCGTATAACCGACCATCGCATTGGCATGACCGTATATAACCTGGATGAAGTGATGAACGGACAAATCCAGGAATTTATTGACGCGCTCCAGTTTGCAGAAAATGCGGAAAAGCTCTCCAAACAGAATTAATTTTTTTAATACCTGATCAGGCAAACAGGTAAAGGAAGTTTTAGGTGAGCCAATCGTAATTCATGAAAATTATATAGTAAAACCACACATCGCATTTCTGTTTTTACTAATTGCTGCACGTTCAATCCTCTTTATGAAAGGTGGGATAACCGAAAATGGGGATAGCAAGAAATAATGAATGTTAAGTTTTTGAAAAAATGTCTTTCAAATGCGGAAATCTGAATTTACCGCAGTTCCTTTGCATTGTTTTTAGGTCCTTGACAGAAAAAATTGCCTTTAAGGCTTCTTTAACGCGGTTCCTTATACTAATGGCATTGGATTTGCGTTATATAATCAAAGTTCTTTTTTAAAGACTCACACAAAGCAGTCAATTTTCTCATAAGCAGTTAGTTTTGGTTACGGCCCCGGTTTCTACCGGGGCTATTTTTTTGTCCATATGCCAGGAAAACAATGTCTTTACGGTACACTGACATACAGGATAACCGTTTATGTAAACCTAAGCTGCTGATAATTATTCCGAATGTTTTTTGCGTTTCATACCAAAAAGCAGCATTAGGGCGGCCAGGATGGAACCGATTGCATCTGCCAGTATATCACCTGTGTCAAAACTGCGGTCAGGGATGGCATAACGCTGTATAAATTCGATGGCAGTGCCCAGTGCTATGCTAATGCACATTAGCAGGAGTATTTTATGTTGCCACATTAATCCGGTGCCCAGGGGGAGATTGCGGATATACAGTCCCCAGAACAGTACCAGTCCTCCGAACAAGACCATATGCGCAATCTTGTCCATGCCTTCAAATTCCAGGAAGCTGTCGCCGGGAAGCTCGGCAGAAGGGGTACATAACAGGAGGAGGCTTAGCAAAGTCCATCCTAAGGGAAAGTAAATCCTGGAACACAGTCTTTGTAGCAATGCCATCATAACCGGGGAAAATAATTAATGGGAAGGTCCGGGGCAACAGCTACGGACATTTCGGGAATGTCGCGCAGTGCTTGCTCAGTACCCTGCAAAAAAAGCCGCCGTGTTCCATCTTCCATATTGGGCATATTTTTCACCAACAGGCGCCCATCCGGAAAAAACGCTGCCCGGAATGGAAGGGTTTATTTCCACAACCGGGACAGCGCGGAATGCAATATGATTTTACTCGCCTACGAGTTTGCTGTATGCTGCTGCGTCCAGGAGCTTCTCAAGGTCTGCCGGATTATCTACGGTCATTTTGATCATCCAGCCTTCTCCATATGGATCGGTATTGACCAGTTCGGGTGATTTGGCAAGGGCGGGATTTACTTCGTTAATGGTGCCGGCCACCGGCAGGTAGAGGTCTGAAACAGTTTTTACAGCTTCTACGGTACCAAATACTGCGGAAGCCTGTAAAGCTTTGCCTAAGGTTTCAATTTCCACATAAACAATATCACCCAATTCACGCTGGGCAAAATCTGTAATGCCGACCACTGCGGTATTACCTTCCAAACGAATCCATTCATGTTCTTTGGTGTAACGTAGATTATCCGGAAAATTCATGCTGTAAAAAATTTAGAGCCACAAAGATTATGGAAATTTGAACAATTCGCAAACAATGGCCATGTGCCGGGTAAGCAAGGCCTGTGCATGCTGACCAGCGGCAATGATTGATTTATTCCTTTCTCTTTACCAGCCTGGCTTTGATGATGCGCACATCTTCCAGCGGCCTGTCGCTGCGCGATGTTTTGGAGGCGGCTATGCTGTCGATCGTTGCCAGTCCTTCAATAACTTCCCCAAAAACGGTATAATTCCCATCAAGATGTGGAGTGCCGCCCAAAGTTTTGTACACTTCACGATGCGCAGGCGGCAATTTTCTTCCGAGCCGGTAAGTTTCCAAAGAATCGAGCCCTGCATCGGTAAACACTTTTCCCTGCACAATATAAAACTGGCTGCCGCTGCTGGCCTTGAGCGGGTTCACGGCATCTCCCATGCGGGCGGCGGCAATCACGCCTTTTTTGTGGAACAGCGACGCGCGGAATTCTGCCGGTATGGTATAGTTGGGCCCTCCATTGCCCAGCATTTGTTCAGGCGTTGCCCGTTTGCTTTCGGGGTCGCCTGCCTGCACCATAAAGTTTTGTATTACGCGGTGAAACAGGATGCTGTCATAATACTTTTGTTGTACCAGCCGGAGAAAATTATCGCGATGCAAAGGGGTGGAATCGGAAAGGCGGATGATCATGGTGCCTTTGTCGGTTACCATCATCACATCCTTTTTCAGGTCATTCACCCGGAGCCCGTTTGAAAGGCGGGGATTACAGGAAATGAAAAACGAAATGATGCCAACAGCTATCAGCAGTCTGAACATATGGTTACACGTTTAAGGGGTTTCAGGGGCAAATGGTAGAATGGAAACAGGGCTTAACCATTCATCCACTTATCCGCAGACAATATTAAAATCCAATATTATCAAAGTACAGCAACACATGGTCCTTGAGAAAGTTTTCCTGTTCAGGCAGGCTCATTACGGGCAGTTGCTTCAATTGACGAAAATGGGGCCAGCCTTCTTCGTCTATCCGTTCCAGCTCGTAATAGCCACTTTGCGCCAGCACGGTACACACGGCCACATGCATTAAATCCTGTTTCTGTTCTTTCGAAAATTTTTTGCGGATCTCGCCAAATTCCTGTATGCCGATCAGGAACAAAATGGTTTCCATATCGGGCTTCTTGCCGAAACGCTCTACCAGCTTCGCTTCCAGCGTCCACCAGCGCGTTTGCAGATCGTCTTGTGCGTGCATGGGGCAAAGATAGGCAATGGGGGGATGTGCAAACGGGAAAATGAACAAATGTGCTGATGCATCAGGAGGATCAACTTGGATAATTGGTAGTTTACATCCGATGATGCAGTGAGCAGGCTGGCGCCAAGGGGGAAAAGGCCCCCCCGATTCAACTGCTGTACTTCCTACTTTTGCAATCACTATTAGCGAATCAGCACAGTAACACATGGAATGGACAAAGAATGAATTTTCAGTCAGCACCGACCCTGCCCGGCTCGATATGATTTACCTGCACCAGTTTCTGTCAACCACCTATTGGGCAAAGGGCATTCCCCTGGAAATAGTACAAAAAGCAATAGCCGGTTCTGTTTGCTTTGGCATGTATCATGGGCAACGGCAGATAGGTTTTGCACGGGTGATTACCGATAAAGCCACTTTTGGTTACCTGGCCGATGTGTTTATTGATCCTGCTTACAGGCGAAAGGGACTGAGCAAATGGATGATGGAATGCGTAATGAGCCATCCTGAATTGCAGGGTTTCCGTCGGTTTATGCTGGCCACCCGTGATGCGCACGGCCTGTACCGCAAGTTTGGGTTTACCGGTGTGCCGAATCCTGAAATTATGATGCAGATACATAATCCTGATGTTTACCGGTAAGCGGCCGCTCACCCGAAACACCGCAAAACCTTCTATCTTTGCGGCAAATACATTGGAATGCTACAGGTAGCTTATATACGACAGCATGCGGAACTGGTAATCGAAAGGCTGAAACTGAAAAATTTTGCGGAAGCAGAAACGATGGTGGATTCCATTCTTTCCATTGACAAGGAAACGAGGGAACACAAGAAACAGCTGGATGATATACTTGCCAAAAGCAATGCTTTATCCAAAGAAATCGGAGAGCTCTTCAGGAATAAAAAAATTGAAGAAGCCAACCAGAAGAAGAAAGAAGCAGAAGGTTTGAAAGAAGAAGAAGCCGCGATCAAAAAGAAACTCACCGAGCTGGAAAAAACGCTGGACGAATTTGTGTTGCGGCTGCCCAACCTCCCTTCAGAACAGGTGCCCCCGGGCAAATCGGCAGAAGATAATGTGAAAGTGCGCGAAGGCGGTACCATCCCTTCATTGCCAAAAGGCGCGTTGCCGCACTGGGACCTTGCGAAGAAATTTTCATTGATTGATTTCGACCTGGGCAATAAGATTACAGGCAGTGGTTTTCCTGTATACACCGGCAAGGGCGCGCGGTTGCAACGGGCATTGATACAGTATTTTCTCGATTACAATACAGCAGCAGGTTATACCGAATACCTGCCACCTTTCATGGTAAACGAAGCCTCTGCCTTCGGTACCGGGCAACTGCCCGATAAGGAAGGCCAGATGTATTTTGTAACCGCAGATGAATTTTACCTGATCCCCACTGCCGAAGTACCGGTAACCAATTTATACCGCGACATGCTGCTGAAAGAATCGGACCTGCCGGTTAAAATGACTGCCTACACGCCCTGCTTCCGCCGCGAAGCCGGCAGCTATGGCAAAGACGTGCGCGGGTTAAACCGCCTGCATCAATTCGATAAAGTGGAGATTGTACAACTGGTGAAGCCGGAAAAAAGTTATGAAGCGCTGGAAGAAATGGTGCAACATGTTGAAAAACTGGTGCAGTCGCTGCAACTACCCTATCGTATTCTGAAATTGTGCGGTGGAGATATGGGATTTGCTGCTGCGCTCACTTACGATTTTGAAGTGTACAGCGCCGCGCAGGAAAAATGGCTGGAGGTGAGCTCGGTTTCAAATTTTGAATCTTTCCAATCAAACAGGATGAAGATCCGCTATAAGGATGCTGGCGGTAAAAATACATTGGTGCATACTTTGAACGGCAGTTCGCTTGCCCTGCCGCGCATTCTTGCCTGTTTATTGGAGAATAATCAGCAGGAAAATAAAATTCAATTACCGGCTGTGCTTCACCGTTATTTTGGTGCAGAAACAATAGTTTAGTATGCTGTGAGCCAATCGTTTTTCCCTGAAACCGGTTTTTCTGATTTTGCCCATACCAATTTTTACCATAAANAAATAACGCAATAGGGTACCGGTGTAACCGCTTNAAAACACCATACGTTTGCTGGCGGCGGAGGATGCAGCAGTCAGTCTAACATTACGGTAGGGTTGAAGTGTCTGCTGGGAAATAATAAATAGCGGTTTTTTGCCGGCTTTGCGCACCTTTATAAGCTTCATGGCCAATACCTTATAAATAGGGTAGAAATCTTTTAAACAATTAAACTTTCCTGTTTGCTCCTGGTCAAAGCGCAAATTTTTCCTGCGCATGGTGGTCACCAATCAACTCAAGAACCAGCATTTGTTATGGCGGGCGGGGTTTGGTCCCATGGCCGAAGAAATGCACCAGTTGGCCACGGTTTCCCAGGCCGCTTATGTAAAAACATTGTTTAAGGCTTCGGAGCGAAAGCCGGTGTACATAGACGTGGCAGACGGCGCCCTGAAAGGGTTGCTGATGGGCATTAATGAATTAAGCCGGCAAAAAAGGTTGAACGAAGATGAACGCAGAAAGCTGAGACAGCAATCGCGGGAAGAACTGCGGAGCCTTAACCTTGCCTGGCTAAACGAAATGGTGAACAGTGAAGCACAGTTACGGGAAAAAATGGCGCTGTTCTGGCACGGGCATTTTGCCAGCCGTAATCTCAATATTCTTTACCAGCAGCAGTTGCTGGACGTGATCCGCCGCAATGCCCTCGGCAGTTTTGCCACACTTTTACAGGAAGTGAGCAAAAGCGCTGCCATGATCAATTTTCTCAACAATAACCAGAACCGCAAAGACCATCCCAATGAAAATTTTGCCAGGGAAGTGATGGAGTTGTTCACGCTGGGACGCGGTCATTATACCGAACATGATATAAAAGAAGCAGCACGCGCTTTTACCGGTTGGGGCGCTACGTTGAGCGGTGAGTTTGTTTTCCGGAGTGGGCAGCACGATTACGGGCAAAAAACGGTGCTCGGTAAAACAGGGAATTTTACCGGCGATGATGTATTGGATATTTTGCTTCAGCAAAAACAAACAGCCATTCATATTACGCGAAAGATATACCGGTATTTCGTGAATGAAACAGTAGATGAAAACCATGTAGAATGGCTGGCAACCCGTTTTTATCAAAGCAATTATGATATCAAAGGGCTGATGCATGATATTTTCTCCAGCGACTGGTTTTATGACGCAAAAAATATCGGCTGCAAAATCAAATCGCCGGTGGAACTGCTGGTGGGAATCCGGCGCACACTGCCTATGACCATTCAGAATGAAGAAGTGCAATTGGTGTTACAGCGTTTGTTAGGACAGGTATTGTTTTACCCGCCCAATGTGGCCGGCTGGCCGGGCGGCAAAAACTGGATTGACAGTTCTTCGTTAATGATCCGCCTGCGTATTCCGCAATTGATCTATGCCGCGGATGAACTGAACATGACGCCGAAAGATGATGATGACCAGATGATGGGCATGAAAACTCCCGTGATGCAGGCAAAAAAAGGGAAACTGTCAGGCCAAACCATAGTAGCTGCTATTAACTGGGGGGCATATACGAAAAATTTTAACAAGGTGCCCGACGAGCAACTGGTATCATCTGTTGCCAAAATGTTATTGTTAACGCCTCCATCCGGGAAAGAAGCGGTAGTGCGCCAATATGCCAATGCCTCAAACCGTGAAGAAGCCATCAGGCTGGCCACCATTCAGTGGATGGGCACTCCCGAGTACCAACTGTGTTAACTGTTTAATAAACAGGAATCTATTACTTCGAAACGTATACTATATGCTGATCAAGCGCAGAGAATTTTTGCAGATCGGGTCACTGGCCACCACCAGTTTCCTGGTTCCTAAATTTCTGAAAGCCTTTGAAGCGCCTTACCGGGTGCCGCCGGGCAACAAGGTGCTGGTCATTCTGCAGCTAAGCGGCGGCAACGATGGATTGAACACGGTGATACCCGTTACCAATGATATTTATTATAAGGCCCGTCCCAAACTGGGCATTGCAAAAGATAAGGCGCTGCTGCTTACCGATGAAGCGGGACTAAACCCTGCATTGACCGCCTTCAAGGAGTTGTACGACGACGGCAGCCTGGGCATTCTTAACGGCGTAGGTTATCCGAATCCTGACCGGTCCCATTTCAGGAGTATGGACATCTGGCAAAGCGCCAGCGAAAGCCATGAATACATTCATACCGGATGGATAGGCCGTTACCTCGATGCGCAATGCGCCGGTTGCGATAAACCCACCCAGGCGCTGGAAATTGATGATGTGCTGAGCCTGGCCATGAAAGGGGAGGCCGTGAAAGGGTTGGCCATGAAAGACCCCCGCCGGCTATTCAATGCCGCCAATGAAAAGTATTTCAAAGAAATAGCCCGTGCGCATGCGGCCGGTGATGATGAACGGCCGGTAGACTATCTCTACAAAACAATGGCCGAAACGTTGAGCAGTGCGGATTATATTTACAAACACAGCCGGCAGCGCCCTACCAGTGCCATATACCCGAATACGGAAATGGGCAAAAGCCTCAAGACCATCGCTTCACTCATTTTTTCAGATATCAACACAAAGGTGTACTACCTGTCGCTGGGAAGTTTCGATACCCATGTAGCCCAGGAAGTGCAGCAGCGGCGCTTATTTACAGAAATGAATGAGGCGGTGAAAGCGTTTGTGAAAGACCTTAAAGCCAATAACCGTTTCCAGGATGTGTTGCTGATGACCTTTTCGGAATTTGGCCGCCGGGTGGCGCAAAACGCAAGTGGCGGCACCGACCATGGCACGGCCAACAACATGTTCTTCATCAGCGGCGGTTTGCAACGCAAAGGAATACTCAATGCGCTCCCCGACCTTGCTGACCTGCAGGAAGGCGATCTGAAGCATACAGTGGATTTCAAAAACGTATATGCTACGGTTTTAAGTAAATGGCTGCATGCCGACGACCGGAAAATACTGGGAAAACAGATGGAATACCTGGACTTCGTGTAGAAATCGGACGTCCGGAAGTCCGAAACTCCGCAACCCCTGTAAGCAATCTTTTGGTTTCCCGGATTTTCGGTCTTTCGGAATCCTCCTCTCTTACCAACCCTGTTTGGCCACGCCTGCCTGGATGGCGGCGAGCGCTTTTTCTTCATTGAGCAGGGTAGTGAGCTTGTTGCCTTTGCCGTCGTGTCCCTGCGCCATATAGGCCCCTTTTGCCGTTTTTGTAATTACTGCATCCTGGATCGGTACATTCTTTTCTTTGGTTTTCACATTATATGCTGTGAGCTTGATGTCAGTCATAGTAAAATGAATTAAGGTTAGTGCTACTTTGCTATATCGCAAATTCTTCGCCAACTCATGGCTAAAGGGGGCCAAGATACAGCTTTTTAAAAAAGATACCCGCTTTGAATTGATTTTGAATAAATAGCGGCGTTCATCTTTTGAATAAATTATATACGGGCAAGCAGGGGAATTGTTGCAGGAGGGAATGGTTTACTACCTGCAAAGCCTGTTTGCAGCAAAAGCTGGTTGTTCGGGCAAATAGTTCCGCAGTTGGTGAATTACCACCATTTCCCATTCAGCACTAAATATCCAGCTTGGCGTATGATGCGTGACTTTCGATGAACTCGCGGCGGGGCGCTACTTCATCGCCCATGAGCATACTGAAAATGCGGTCTGCTTCGGCAGCGCTTTCGATGGTCACTTTTTTCAGCGTACGCGTTTCGGGATTCATGGTAGTTTCCCACAACTGGTCGGCATTCATTTCACCCAAACCTTTATAGCGTTGCACCGTCACGCTGTCTTCGCGGCCTCCGCCCATTTTTTCCACCAGTTCTCTTCGTTGATCATCAGTCCAGGCGTAGGCCTGTTCTTTTCCTTTTTTCACCAGGTATAGTGGCGGTTGTGCAATGTATACATAGCCTTGCTCTACCAGTTCTTTCATATACCGGTAGATGAAGGTGAGGATGAGCGTTGCAATATGGCTGCCGTCCACGTCGGCATCGGTCATGATAATGAGCTTGTGGTAGCGGAGCTTGGACAGGTTGAGCGCTTTGGGATCGTCGGGGGTACCTACGGTTACGCCCAGCGCGGTGTACATATTGCGGATTTCCTCGTTTTCGTAGATCTTATGCTCCATGGCTTTTTCCACGTTGAGGATTTTACCGCGCAGCGGAAGGATAGCCTGGAAGCTTCTTTCACGGCCTTGTTTGGCCGTACCACCTGCCGAATCACCCTCCACCAGGAAGAGTTCGCATTTTTCAGGATCCCGTTCAGAACAGTCGGCCAGTTTACCGGGCAGTCCGCCTCCGCTCAAAACCGTTTTGCGTTGCACCAGTTCACGTGCTTTGCGGGCAGCAGCGCGGGCCTGTGCGGCGAGGATTACTTTCGCGATAATGTTCTTGGCCTCTCGCGGATTTTCCTCGAGATAGTTTTCCAGTACACGGCTCACGGTGCTATCAACCACACCGCTTACTTCGTTGTTGCCCAGCTTTGTTTTTGTTTGTCCTTCAAACTGTGGTTCGGGCACTTTTACGGAGATTACGGCGCTGAGCCCTTCACGGAAGTCATCCCCTTCGATCTGCACTTTTGCCTTTTCAAACAGGTTCTCACGGTCGCCATAGCTTTTGAATACGCGTGTGAGAGCCCGGCGGAAACCGGCCACGTGCGTACCGCCTTCGATGGTGTTGATGTTATTGACGTACGAGTAGATATGCTCGTTAAAACTGTCGTTGTAGGTTAGGGCTACTTCCACCACTACATTGGTATCGGCATCGCGGCCTTCCACATAAATTGTTTTCGGCAAAAGACTGTTGCGGCCGGCATTTTTGTCGAGCATTTCCACAAATTCAATGATACCGCCTTCGCTGTAGAAAGTTTTTGAGTAAGGCGCAGGATTGCCTTCGTCATCTTTTTCGCGCAGGTCTGTGAGTGTAATGCTGATGCCTTTATTGAGGTAAGCCAGTTCCCGAAGGCGTCCTTCGAGAATGTCTTTTTTGTATACAGTAGTGGAAAAGATGGACCCATCGGGCCAGAAGTGTACGGTGGTGCCGGATTTATCGCTGGTGCCTATTTCACGTACCGGGTATTGCGGCACACCTGTATGATATTCCTGTTCGAATATCTTGCCATCGCGTTGAACGGTTACGTGTAAACGCGTACTCAATGCGTTCACGCAGCTTACCCCTACCCCGTGCAGACCACCGGACACCTTATAGGTGTTTTTATCGAATTTACCACCGGCATGCAACACGGTCATTACCACTTCCAGTGCGCTCTTTTTTTCTTTGGGATGCATCCCGGTGGGGATACCACGCCCATCGTCTACTACCGAAACGGAATTGTCTTCGTGTATGGTAACGGTGATATTCTTGCAATAGCCGGCAAGGGCTTCGTCAATAGAGTTGTCTACAACTTCATATACCAGGTGATGCAACCCCTTCTCGCCAATGTCGCCAATGTACATTGCGGGACGCTTGCGTACGGCCTCTAAACCTTCTAATACCTGGATGCTTTCAGCGCCATAACCATTGGTGGCAGCAGTGAGTGATTCCTTTGTTTCTGTACCCATATATTCGTTGGGAAAATACTTCAGCAGGTTTACAAATGTTAATCTGCAAATTTACAAAAAATAAGGGGTCGGCGGTGGTCCCAGCGCCGTTTTTAAGCAACTTTTTTTACACCGGAAAACACTCAATTTTAGGCAGTTAGCGCCAGGGATTCCACAGTTTTCCACAAATTTGTTGCAAGGTTGATAACTTTTGTGAAAGCGGGTTAAAACTGCCCCTCTGTGCCGTTGTATCTTTACTGCACGATATTTGATAGAAATGAGTTGTTTCCTTCCATCTGTCAGTAATGTTGTAAACGTATGAGTACCGAAACGAGGAGTTATTCGCAGATCACCTTTGATTTTACGGATGTACCGGTATCGGCGGCGCCGGAAACAGCCCCGGCTGTAGGAGTGCGGGTAAAATCTGTAAAGCCTGTAACGGAGGCTTTGCAGGAGTTGCCCCCTTTACAGGAAGAAGTACCGGTAAAAAAATCAACACGTGGCCGAAAATCATTAAAGGCACTGGATGCCGAAGCAGAGCTGGTTTCTATTCCCAACGATGAAATCCTTTTCCAGCGTCAATATTATTCCATTGGAGAAGTGGCGGAAATGTTTCGTGTGAACCAATCTTTGTTACGCTTCTGGGAAAATGAATTCGATATCATTCAGCCCCGGAAGAATCGCAAGGGCGACCGTCATTTCCGGCCGGTGGATATCAAGAACCTGGAATTGATTTATGACCTGTTGCGTCGCAGAAAGCTCACCATTGAAGGCGCAAAGAATTTTCTCAAAAGAAACAAAAGGGCCAAGGAGAATTTTGAACTGGTGCAGTCGCTGCAGGCCATCAAAGGTTTTTTGCTGGAAATTAAAGCTACGTTGTGAATGCACCGCGGTAATGAGCAGCGTTACTGCGGCAAAACATTCACTTACACCATTCGTGAAGTATTCTCTGCTTCTTTCGAAGCGAGCCTGATATTCATTTCCTCCATCAGTTCTATGATGGAAAGGTTAACTTCCTGCCTGATATTGTTGAAGTCGGCTATGGGTATGGGTGCAGTGAAAAATTCCACATGCATCACAAAGGCGTTTTTGTTGATGTCGGACAAAAAGACCGTAAAGTTTTCTACCTGGTCTTTCCGTTCCTGCAGCAGGTTACGCACGCGCTGCACAAACTGGTTTACGGTATCGTGCGGCGTTTCGGAGTGGAGTTCCAGTTGCACAAATGCCCTGCGTTGCGTGCGCAGCGACAGGTTGTCCATAATGCTGTCAACCATCTGCTTGTTGGGCACCGTTACAAAAGTTTTCTGATCGGTGCGGATGCGCGTACTTCTTAACCCGATTCTTTCTACGGTGCCGGTGATGTCGTGCACTTTCACCAGGTCGCCGATTACAAACGGTTTGTCAAAAAAGATAATGAAAGAAGCGATCAGGTTCTCGAGGCTTTCACGAAACGAAAGCGCAATGGCGGCACTACCGATACTGAGCGCCGTGATCAGGTTGCTGATCTTGTAATGGAAAGCCATTTTCAGGATCATCAGTATCCCCATGATCACAAACAGCACCTTGAAAAGGTCTTTGAAAAACACTACCAGCTGGTGGTCGCTCAGATCGGCTGGTTTTTCGGCTTTTTGGTTCAGGATGATGGCTATGAAGTCGATCATGCGCAGCAACAACCAGATAAAGGAAATGATCAGCACGGTGACCGATGCACCGTCCATAAACTCATGCAACCGGATCCTGTAGATGGTAACATCCAGCACAGAGGGAAAGATCAATTTGTCTATGGAAATAATACTGATCAGCAGCAGGAGAAATGTTTCGAGCGGGGATACTACCAGCCGTACAAAAGACTGTTTGTCCACCCCCCGTGCTATACGATGCACCAGCCGGAAAAGCAGGCCGGCAATATAACGGGACAGGTAGCGCTTGAATATAAACGTTAGTAGAATGACACCGGCTACCACCAGGTAGCTCCTTACCGTATTGTCCAGGATCACATAATCTAAAAATCTGTCCATAAGCCTGTTCAATTAACCAATGTGCGCATGCACGATGAGCAATGGCATCTACAAACACTTTCGCATAATCTCATGAGCCCGTACGGTACACTTCCAGCCCATTGTTCCGCAGCAGGTACAGGCAGTCGCGGGTAATTTTCAGTTTCCGCGCGTCCTGCATGGCCGGAGGAACGGGGTATTGTTGCAATTGCAGCGTACCGGGTTCATATTTATACAGCATGCCGGCATCCCTGCCGTACACGGTGTTGCCAATCACATCGAATTCCGACCAGCCGGTGAAAGGTATACGGTTTTTGAATGCGCCGTAATAATCAAAAAGGTAAATGCCTTTCATCGGGTCGTACAGGTACAGGAGCCTGTTCTGGTCTACTATGTAACGGGGCGAAGGCACGGAATCGAAAACCAGGCGCAGGTCGGTGGACTGGTCCAGTACCCTTCCGTCTTCGGATAGGCGTTTGATTTTGCTTTCCAGTTCATCAAACACCCAGATATTATTATCGTACGACTGGCCGATGGCGCGTACCTGGAACAAGCCTGTTTTGCGCAGGTCGAGGGTGGCGCGCGGGTTCAGCAGCCGGTCGAGTATCACAATGGTGCCAAAGTCTTTGTAATACAGCAATACCTTTAGAGGATTTGAGACATCGATGAGCGAGAGTTTCCCATACTGCCGCACATTGTTGAACACTGCCACGGAATCGCCGGAAGCAGTGAGTTTTTTCAATTGACCGGCCTCGGTAACGAGAAAGATGTTGCCGAGGTTGTCAACGGCAAAATCAGAATAGGCGCCGGCTATAGATTGTTTCAGCACAAAAGAGTCGTTGGCGCCCATCGAAACCGGCTGCGGGTGGCAGGGAACAACCATGCCTGCAGGCCGGGAAAAGGCTGCCAGCTGCAGGATAATCAAACCTGTCAGTATGGTAAATTTCCTTGACACTATTGGCGAATAATCTTGTTTTCGAGGTCGGTATAGCGCGAGCGCAGCAGTAACTGCTGCCCATCATATACCGCATATGTGTAATAACGTATCCAGTCGCCCAGATTAATATACCGGGCGCCCTGTTTTAATGAAAAATCTATGGGTAAATGCCTGTGCCCGAAGATCAGGTAGTCGTAATGCTGTGTTTGCAGTACTTCTTTGCAATAGGTAATGAGCCATTCGCCCGATTCTCCGTAAAAACGATCGTCGGCATTGCCCGTCACCGCGCGGCTTCTGCGGCTGAGGTAATTGGCCAGCCCCATTCCGATATACGGGGGCAGAATGCCGAAAAGCCACTGGCAAACGGGGTTGCGGAATATTTTCTTGAGCATTTTATAACCGTAATCGCCGGGGCCCAGCCCGTCGCCATGGCCTACCAGGAACTTCGTTTGATTGAAAGTAAAGGAGGCCGGCTGGAAATATACCGGGATATTGAGTTCTTTCTGGAAATAGTCGGTCATCCACATATCGTGGTTGCCTACAAAAAAGTAAACGGGAATGCCGCTGTCTGTAAGTTCGGCCAGTTTGCCCAGCAGGCGCACATAGCCTTTGGGCACTACTTTCCGGTATTCGTACCAGAAATCGAACATATCGCCCACAATGAAAACAGCGGCCGCCTCCGGCCGGATTTCTTCGAGAAAGGCCACTATTTTTTTCTCGCGTTCGAGGCTTGATGCATGGTCGGGCGCGCCCAAATGAAAATCAGAAAGAAAATATACTTTTTTACCTGGAGGTAACTGCATGAAAGTTGCCGTTTCGGGTTGTAGCTGCAATTTGCATCATTACGCTCAAATAGCAGCCATTCTGCCTGTGTTTGTGGAAATGTAATGGTATGCTTATTCGGTCTGGTGTAAATAATCCCCGCCTTTTATCCAGGTTATGTTCGATACATCACCATTATACCAGTAGATCCAGGCAGGTGTATGCTGGTTGTTGAACTGCACGGTTGTTAGGGCACGTCTGAACAGGGACCGTTGCGGCGCGGCAGGCAGGTAGCCTTCGTATTCGTCCAGCGTGCGCATGGCTTCATCAAAATGGTCTGTGTTGCGCAATACGTATAATTCCCCGGTAATAGCAACTTGCTCTGCAGTGGGAACAGCGCCGGGGTATTCGCCGCAATCATACAGTTTTCCCTGTACAAATGCTTTACCCAATAGTGTAAAGTAGCGGTCTAAAAGCTGGTGTGCGGGGTGATGTACGTCGCTACGCAAAGTGCCGTATACGAAAAGATGAGGCGTCATTCATTTTCATCTACGAGAAACACATACACTTCTTTGGGACCGTGCACGCCTACTACCAGTGTTTTTTCAATATCGGCCGTGCGACTGGGCCCTGTGGCAAACGTAATGAGCGAGGGGAGTTGATGGCCGTATTGCTCTCTGGCCTGCACCAGCACGTCTTTTACATCATACACCAACTGGTTGCGGAAGGCAATGCAGATGTGTACCGGGGCATACACGCTTACGGTACGCCCGGAGGCATTGGCGGCTGTCATTACGATGCTGCCTGTACGTGCCACCAGCCATTCGCAGCCGGTGATGGCGGCATCGCAGGTGGCAAGGTCGTTATGAGAAAGATCGCCTGCGTTTTGCAGCGACAACGATTGTTTCAAAGATTCATCGCGGCAATACAGCTTTTGCCATTTATTGGCTTGGAACAAGGCGCGCAGTTGCGACAACAGTTCTTCCCGGTTAAGGCAATAAATGAACCTGCCCTGCAATGCTTTGAATTTTTCAGCAAATTCGATTTCCAGTTCCTGTTGCGATGGCTGATATACTGAACTGTTCCCTTCGCTTTGCGGGAAAGGAATGGGCGTAGGATGGGTGAGCGCCTGTCTTATTCTTTTCAGTATGTTTTCTTTGGCCGGAGATACGTTCATGGCAGATAGTAATGGAAAATGAAAAATTGCTGAATGGTTATGTTGTTCAAAGGCTGTTGTTACAACCATTCAACAATATAACCATTCAGCAATAAACAAATTTATGTTGCCGGATGATTGGTAACGTTGCTGTCGTACGGGGGAACGCCTTCGCTGATGGCGCCGGTTTCGTGTCCTTCACCATCTACGTCGAGCGTTTTCTTTTCACCCCAGGGGCGTTTGCCAATCAAAGCTTCTACATCGCTCTGGAAAAGCACTTCTTTTTCGAGAAGGGCCTCGGCGAGTTTTTCCACCTGCTCGCGTTTTTCCATCAGGAGCTTTTTGGTTTTGGCATAGGCCTGGTCAATGAGCTTTCTTACTTCTTCATCGATCAGCTTCGACGTTTCTTCCGAATACGGCTTGGTGAAAGAATTTTCCTGGGCCGGGTCGTAGAAACTTACGTTGCCAATTTTTTCGTTCATACCATATACCGTAACCATGCTATAGGCAATACGCGTAATCTGTTGCAGGTCGTTTTGTGCGCCGGTGGAAATTTTTCCGAAGAAAATCTCTTCGCTGGCGCGCCCACCCAGCGTCATACAGATCTGGTCCATGAGCTGGTCGGTATTGTACAGGTATTGCTCTTTGGGCGTATACTGTGCATAACCGAGCGCCGCCACGCCGCGCGGTACAATGGTAACCTTCAGCAGCGGATAGGCATGTTCCAGGAACCAGCCGCAGATGGCATGGCCTGATTCGTGGTATGCAATGATCTTTTTCTCTTCGGGAGAAATGATCTTGTTTTTCTTTTCCAAACCACCAATTACGCGGTCCACGGCATCCTGGAAGTCTTCCATATCGACCGATTGTTTGCCTTTGCGTGCTGCGATCAGGGCAGCTTCGTTACATACGTTGGCAATATCGGCACCGGCAAAGCCGGGTGTTTGTTCGGCCAGTTTATGGATGTCTACCTTATCGGATATCTTGATGGGTTTGAGGTGTACTTTGAAAATATGTTCGCGTCCTTTCAGGTCGGGTTTATCGATGGATATCTGCCTGTCGAAACGGCCCGGGCGCAGCAGGGCGCTGTCGAGCACATCGGGGCGGTTGGTAGCAGCCAGCACAATGATGCCGCTTTCGCCGCTGAAACCGTCCATTTCCACCAGCAACTGGTTGAGGGTGCTCTCGCGTTCGTCGTTGCTCATGATGGCATTTTTGCCACGTGCACGGCCGATGGCGTCGATTTCATCGATGAATATGATACAGGGGGCTTTTTCGCGGGCCTGCTTGAAGAGGTCACGTACACGGCTGGCGCCCACACCCACGAAGAGTTCCACAAAATCCGAACCACTCATGGAGAAGAAGGGAACCTGTGCTTCACCGGCCATAGCTTTGGCCAGGAGCGTTTTACCGGTACCCGGAGGACCTACCAGCAGGGCGCCTTTGGGTATTTTACCGCCAAGTGAGGTATATTTCTTGGGATTCTTGAGAAAATCCACAATTTCCATTACTTCCACCTTTGCCTCATCGAGGCCGGCTACATCGGCAAACGTGATGTTTACCTTGGTGCCTTTGTCGAACAGCGTTGCCCGCGATTTACCGATATTGAAAATACCGCCGGGGCCGCTGCCTCCGCCACCGCCGCCGCCCATTTTACGCATGAGCATCACCCATATGAGTATGATGACGATAAGGGGCAGGAGGAACTGGATAGCGGAGCCAAACCATTCTCCTTCCTGGTCGGGTTCGTTGGGTATTTGTTCGATCTGCGGATTTTTCTCGTAGTATTTGGCCAGGCTTTCGGCAAAATTTTCTGCCTTGATAATCTTGAATTCAAAGTGCGGGCCTTTCTGCGTAGCGCCGCCCGGCCAGTTTTGCTTCAGGCGATCGGCATACTTGCCCACTCTTTCTTGCTTGATATATACTCTTACAACATTTTTATTAGTAATGGTCCTGATCTTTTCTATATCGCCGGCTTGCAGCATGTCGTAGAACTCCAGCTGATTGATTGATTTGGCTTCAGGTGTAAAGGAGCCGAACAGTTGAAAACCTACCAACACGGCAAAAATGATGGCCCAAACCCAGTATATATTGAATTTGGGGCCTTTTCTGTTACCGCCACTGTCCTCGCGGGGCCGGAAGCGCGGAAAGTTTCGATCATTTTGTCTTGACTCGTCTTGTGACATATTATATTACTTGTCGTGTTTTGCTGTTTAGAGATTTAGTAACGTGTTAAGTAATTAATAAATTATTGCAATAAATTGTTCGATAGCGTATACCGTACTTAAACGATTATTCTGGCTTTTGTTATATTTTAACTTAGTTTTTTGGGGATTAATACGTTGAGGCCGCAGCATCGCTCCACATTTCTTCCAGCTTGTAAAATTTTCTTGTTTCCGGCAACATAATATGCACTACCACATTCACATAATCGATCAAAATCCATTGGGCAGCCTGGTGTCCTTCATGGCGATAGGGCGTTTCGCTGACTATTTTCTTCACGTGTTCTTCTACGAAATCAGCAATGGCCTTTACCTGTATGGAACTGCTGGCTTCACAAATGATAAAGAAATCAGCAACAGCTTCGGGAATTTTTCGCAGATCCAGCGAAATGATATTTTCACCTTTTTTTTCCTGGATGGCGTGGATGATGGCTTTTATGATCCGGGCATTCTTTGTTAATCTCGCTACACTTTTTCGTTTACGACGGGTAGCTAACATTGACAGTTGTTCCAATAATCAGTGCGTTTTTTTAATGATTAATTGTAAAGTTTTATGTTTTTGTGTGAGATTCCTTTTGGCTTATTTCCNGGCATAAATGGCCGGAAATGTATCGGGACGAATTTGCCTGTTCAATAGTATTTANTTTCCTACACCTCGTACTGCAGCGGCAAGAACTACAGCGGGANTTATAAGTTTACCATCGTGTTGTTCTGTGGTTTTCTTCCTTTCTGTTGATCTCCTGGTCCGAATTCCGGGATAACTATATCAAAACAACTGACCGGGCAAAAGGTTATACCACAGCGCCGGGAATCTCAACTTATTCACGTAATCCCTAAATTCGCGCAGGCCAAAAATAGTAATCTTTTGTCACATCCTGTCAGCTTCAATCCTATAGGCCAGCCATTTAGGATATTATCGTCGGTGGATAGCACCAACAACTATGCCATGGGGCAGGCACAGGCAGGTTTGGCATACCATGGCGCCGCCTGGTTTGCCCGGGAACAAACAGCAGGCAAGGGCCAGCGCAGCAAGCGGTGGGTGGCAACCCCCAATGACAATATTCTGCTGAGCCTTGTATTGCAGCCTTTCATGTTCAACAGCAGCCAGCAATTCCTGCTGTCTGTTACTATCTCACTGGCCTGCTACGACTTTTATAAAAATTATGCCGGTACGGAGACCAGTATCAAGTGGCCCAATGATATCTACTGGCGTGACAGAAAGGCAGGGGGTATCCTGATTGAAAATAGTTTCCGGGGGCGCGAATGGCTGTTTGCCATTGCCGGGATAGGGATCAATATCAATCAAACCACGTTCGATACCTCCTTGCCTAACCCCGTATCGCTCAAGCAGATTACCGGTAAAACCTTCGACCCGGTGGAACTGGCCAAGGAGCTGTGCGCATATGCCGAAAAACGGTACCAGCAATTGGTGGCGGGCGGCGAAGACGAGCTGTTGAAAGCCTATGAAGCCGTACTGTACAAACGGCTGCAGCCGGTAACCCTGCGCAAAGATGGCCAGCTTATCGTTACTACCATTGAAGGCGTTACGCCCAATGGCCGGCTGGTTACCCGGGACGCGGTAGTGCGGGAATTTGATTTTAATGAGGTGGAATGGGTTATCGGGTAAGCGTAAATACCCGCGACAGGTTAAACCCGAAACGGATATCTCCTTTCCAGAAATCGTCGGTGGTATTGGTGATCAATTCTTTTTCGTTCATACCTGCACTGTTGGTGAAATGCAATTGAAAAACGTGGCCGCCGGTTTCAATATCAAAGCCCAGTGAGAGCGGGTCTTTGGTGCCGGGACGGCGACCGGCCAGTACCGGGTGGTAGTCTGCAACAAAAGCAATGCGTTTGGTAAGCCGCAGGCGTCCGCCCACGCCCAGCGCCCAGGTATCGTTGTCTTCGGAGGCGCCGGCTACCAGGTTGCGATGAACGAAAACAGGGCTTACCTGCAGGGAGAATATTTCACTGAATTTTCTGCCGATGATCACTTCATGGTAATAACCAATGCGGGAAGAAAAACGGTTCTTACGGTCTTCATCAACCCAATCGCCGGTGAAGAGGGTAATGCCCGATACCCACGCTATTGAAAAAGGAAAACTGCCCGGCCCTTTCGATTGCCGCAAGGGCCTGAATTTTACAAATGCGTCCAGTTCCTTATTGATACTTGTTCTGCCCACCCCTACGGTGAGGTTGGCGCCCAGCCCGTAGTCGAAACCCAGACGCATACTGGCCTGGTCGAGCCCGAAGAATTCCTTGAGACCGTTTCTTAATGAACCAAACCGGTGCAGTATGCGCACATCGAGCACGCCTTTTCCCAAAAATTCCATCGAGTGCCCGTTGATTACGCGGGAGGATTTGAACGCGCTTGTTACATATTCTTTTTGCTCCGAGTCGGGTACCAGTTGCAGGAGGTCTTCGTCCTGCGCATGCAGCATAACGGTATTGCCGGCAAATATTGCAATAAGGAAGGACAGTTTAATGCTTTTCATACAATGAGTTTATCACAATCATTTATGCAGTTGAAGGGTTTGTTAGCGATCAGCTTTTAAGGGGCTCCAGCATACAGTCTACCGTAATGGTAACGTTGTTGGAGATATTGTCTTTCACCATTGACGGAATGGAAATATTGTAATCCGACAGCAGTATGGCAAAATCGGAGCGTGCCTGTAGTTTGCCGTTTTGTACAATGATCTTGCCCGCCACTTCCACATCGCGGGTAACGCCGTGTATGGTAAGTTTCCCTTTTACCTGCGCAATGTATTCTCCATTTTTCGTATAATCAATAGCGTTATTATTGGTTATTTGCCCTTTGAATTCAGACCGCGGGTATTTGTCGCTCTCCACGTAATTTTCATTGAAGTGTTCCTGCATCAGGGCCTTGCGGAATTCAAATCCTTTCATCAGTACGGCAAACTGGATGTTGCCGGTTTGGGTATCCAGCACACAGGTAACGCTTTTGTGGCTGGCCCGGATGGTTTCTATTTTTCCTTTGGAAACAAAATGGACCCGGCCATTCTTTGTAAAAAATTTATCCTGCCCAAAAACCGTAACAGCAGTTACCAGCAACAGGCCCGACAGTACGGAAATCTTGTTAGTCATATCTGGTATTTGTGTTCATTACTCGCTACTTGCTTGTGCTACGATGCAACGGTTCAATTCCACATCTGATCCAAGTAAGCCGGTTTCATCTTTTTTGAACCCGGTAAGCGCGCCTTTGATGTTTATTACCATGCCACGTGAAATTCCTATAACGGCAGAAGCAGCAGTACTATCGATCAGGCATCTTACCGAAGACATGCTGCTGGTATCGCCCAGTACTACGGTATAACTGTTGTCAACATCTTCAATGCTCTTAACCATTCCGTTTACGGCAACTATTTTGTTGTTGTATTTTGCTTGTGCCGCCACTTCATCTGTTTCAAATTCGCCAATAAGCGCCATTGCTGCTACGTTGTAATCTGCCTTTACATTGGCAAGGCTTTTCACGGTACGGTTGAATTCGCTCCAGGCGTAGATGCCTGCAGCCAGTATCAGCAATACCATTATCCCTATGACGATCCTTTTCTTCATAATGACTGATGGTTAGTTTTCCGGGGCGCCTGCATCCACCCAGCAACTTATCTTTTTGATCTCGAGTTGCGACAGGGTGCCGGTTTTCGGCATAAATCGCGATACCACAGCGGCCTTGATTTCAGGGGCTGCGTTTTTGATCAGCGTATAACTGGTAAGTGGTCCGGGACCGTTGGTGCTGCCTGCTGCATGGCAGCCGGAGATGGCGCAACGGCTTTGTATAAGCGGAGCTATATCAGTACTGAATCTGGCCGGTGTGGTTGTGCAGTTCAGGCTGTCAGGATAAAGCAATTCTTCCTTGTGGTAATAACAACCACTCATAAAGAGGATGCCTGCCGCTACGATCACGAGTTTCATCATACTACTGTCTGTTAGTTTGTTATGCTCAGGAGTTGGGTGGTTGAACGTTTGAAATTTTTACGGAGAATTACCGGGGGCGGTTGCTTCAGGAAAAAAAAGATACCCTGTCCTTGAAAGGACAGGGCTAACCAAACCCTAAAACTAAAAAATAACCCATGAGAGATCAGGCATACTGTGCGTGCAGTATGCCAATATTTTTGTATGCACTGTTAGGCACTGTATGCTTACGTATATAGAAAGCGCGAAACAAAAAACAGGGCAGGCTCCCTGCAACAGGGGAAACCTGATCTGTTTTAAGCCCCGCGCTTGTAATGTTGCTGCAGCATAGTTTTCCCTTATTGTGCCCCGTGTACATTACCTATACGCATAATCGGTGCGGGAAGTTGCTGCTGAAGCTCAGGCGGTACTAGCGATAGTATCTTGATGAGGTAATGGCAATGTCTGCGTGCTTCCAGGCTTCCTTGAATTGTTTCTTCACGGCAGCGGCTTCCTTTTCCCTGCCTTGTCCTTTCAGACTATTGTACAACCCGATCAGTGCCCATCCGTTTTCCGGATACATCTGCAAATCTTCACGGTATACCTGTTCGGCTTCTGTATAACGGCCTGCCTGCACCAGTACATGTCCCAGTGAATGGCGGGTAGAGAAGAACCAGTCCGGCGGCTCCTGGTACATCAAACCATCTTCAATCTGCACTGCTTTGCGCAGCAGCGCTACCGAGTGATCGTATTGTTTGTTGTTCATGGCAATTTCAGCTTCCAAAATCAACGCCGCTATACTGATCACTTCGTGGGTACTGTTTACATCCCAGATGCGGAATTCCTTGAGCGATTCATCGGCTACGAACTGCTTTACCTTGTCCAGTTCCTGACCGGCTTTTTGCAGGTCATTTTTGGCTGCCCAGGCCATGCCTCTTGCGTAGTGCCAGATGGCGCGCGGGTATTTTAAGGATTCGCCGGGTTCCGGCAATTGCAGTATTTCGTCCCATTTACCCGTATGCACCATTACATAATAGGGGATGATGTAGTAGTGCTGGATGGTAGCTACTTCGTGCAGGTATTTCCTGTCGGCTGCACGCGACACGCGCCAGGCAGCGTCCAATGCTTTTTTGCTGTTGCCTTCCAGGAAAGCACAGGCCGCAAGGAAATGGATATTGTGCGGGTATAACAACATGGGATAAAAGCCTGCGGCCTTGCATTGCGCAATGTAGGTGCTGTCTACCGCCGAAGCATTTTCATTGGTTACCACGCCCCGGTGATAGTGGCCGGTACGAATGTAAATATGGGAGGGCATGTGCACCAGGTGTCCGGCAGCAGGGACCAGTTTTTCCAGCCTGTTGGCGCTGGGCAATGCCTTGCCGGGATTGGCCGATGCTTCAGCCGCATGAATGTACATATGGTTGGCGCCGGGATGGAGCGGTGCACGTGCGAGGATTTTTTCCAGCAGCGACATGATGGCCGGTGTCCACGGTTTTTCCTTGCCGCCTTTCTCATACAGGTCCCAGGGATGTTCGTTCATCAGCGCATCAGCATACAGCGTAGCAATGTCCATATCATCCGGAAACCGTTCATAAGCTTCTTTCATGGCGGCTGCATAGGCAGCATTGTACGGCGTCATGTCGCTTACTTCCTTGCGCGGAAAACGTTTGGCCAGTGCATGGATCAATGCTTTTTCTTTGGGACTCGCGTTAACCGACAGTGCTACTGCCTTGTCCATGGCAGCGTTGATCTCATCCAGGCTGGTTGGATTCAACGGCGCATTGTAGTTGGGGCCCAGCACCATGCCCAGGCCCCAGTATGCCATGGCGCAGGTGGAATCGAGGCGGATCACTTCCATGAAGGAACGTCCGCCTTCACCATGATTGAAAGCGTATAATAAAGTAAGGCCCTGGTTAAAGTATTGCTGTGCTTTTTCTGACCGGGTAGTTACCGGGTAGTGCAGGTTACCCAGTCCTTTAAACTGCGGCGCTCCCTTTTCCTTGATTTTGGCGGGGTCGAAAGAAGGAGCACAGAAAATGGCAATGTTTTTTGCAGGCTGTTTGGTTTCTTTTTCCGGCCTGAGAAATGCCATCAGCAGGAGAAGGCCGGTTATGCCTGCAATGCAGATCACGTTCATAATATTTCTTCCCATAACAAATTGTTTTTGCAATTGAAATCTGGTACCGGAAAACCGCTCAGCACCTGGCTGAGCGGGTTCAGTTTTTTCAGCAGCCGGATAACAGACCGGAACACGTTTTTCATGCTATACTATTTTGCTGGTTGAAGGGTATGCCTGATCGCACTACAGATCAGCCGGCTGAAAAAATCAGGGCACAAAGTTGAATCTTGTAAGCTGTACGGAAAATCCCCAAATGGCAGAGAACGGATAACCGGTTTTGGGGAGGGGAAAATAAGAGGAAGCTATAAGGTACGACAGGGGAAGGCCGTGTAAATGTATTGTTGAATGGTTGGGTGGTTTAATGGCTCAGGTGTCTGATGGTAATATGGTCAGTTGGTTGAATGGCGCTATAGTTGTATGCTATTAACCATGTAACGTAGTGATCAATTAGCTTTTTTAAACTATTCGCTGGTTAATCGCTTTTGCAACGGCTTCGGTAAGCGATGCAACATGGAGTTTTTCATAAATCTTTTTGATGTGACTGCGCACCGTTTCATAGCTGATGTTGAGCCGGTCGCCGATCATTTTATAGCTTAAGCCTTCTACAATACAGGCCAGTACTTCTTTTTCGCGGGGGGTAAGATGATAGTCCGGTGGTGCTTCCTGCTTTACGTGCTGCGGAATCTGCTGCAGTTTGTTCAGCACCTTGCGTGCAATGGAGGGCGACATGGGAGAACCGCCATATTGCAATTCCATAATCGATTCTACCAGGCGGGTATTGAGATGATTTTTGAGAATATAACCTGAGGCGCCTGCACAGATGGAATCAAACACGCGGTCGTCGTCTTCAAAAACGGTCTGCATCAATATCTGTACATGCGGTAATTCCTTTTTGATCAGCTTTACGGCTTCGATGCCGGTCATACCCGGCATTTCGATGTCCATCAGCACAATATCCGGCTGGCATTCGCGTACATCTTCGATACAATCCAGTACATGGGAGAAGGAGCCAACCACCTCGAGGTCCGGTACGGTTTTCAGCAACAGGGTAATGCTCTCCCTGATATTCTTATTGTCGTCGAAGATCGCTATGCGTAAACTCATAGTAGTAATTAACGATATATTCAAATTTCCTATAATTCCCCCGTTTTTACAATCCCCAAATCAGGTGATAGGGAAACGTAAATACACGGAAGTGCCTTTGCCGGGCTGACTGTCCAGTTTCCAGGTGCCTTTCATTTCTGCTGCCCGCATTTCCATATTGCGCAAACCGTTGCCGGAGAGCGATTGCGAAGCATGAATTTTTACCTGTTCCATATCAAATCCCGCGCCGTCGTCTTTTACCAGCAATACCACATGCTGTTGCTGAATGCCGATATGCACCCAGAGATTTTTGCAACCCGCGTATTTGAGCGCATTGTTTACGGACTCTTTGAAGATGAGATAGAAATTCTTGCGCCTCGTCATTTCCAGGTTGAGTTTTTTGATGTCGGGGTCGGAGGTGAAATGAAAGGCGATGTTCTGCGAAGTGAGCAGGGGACGGGCATAGGAGTCCATGCGCTGCAGAATGGTATGCATGTTATCGTGCCGCGGGTTGATGGCCCATACAATATCGTTCATTTCCGATATCATTTCTCCGGAGGTGGCGCCGATTTTTTCCAGTGTTTGCTGCAATTCATCGAACCGTTTTTGCGTGTTGTAAATTTTGGCTACCTGGCTGTACACGGAAATACTACTTAGCGTAGAACCAATATTATCGTGCAGGTCCTGGGCAATTTTGTTACGAATGGCCTGTCGCTTCAATAGTTCGTTTATGCGGTACCGGTATACCATGTAAACGATCAGTGCGGTAACAACCACACAAATTGCATAGAACCACCAGGTGGTCCAGAACGGCGGAACAATGATGATGCGTAGTGAGGTGATCTTGCTGTTCCAGGCGCCGGCATTGGTGGTGGCGCGTACTTTGAAAACATATTCGCCGCCGGCCAGGTTGGAAAATTGTTCAAAGTTCTGGCTACCGATATTTATCCAGTTGCGGTCTCTCCCTTCCAGCATATAGCTGTACTGCACTTTTCGACCGGCTGAAAACTCCGGCGCCGCAAATTCAACACGGAAATAATTTTGATTGTATTTTAATGCAATGGTATTGTTGAGCAACAGGTCGCTGTACGACCGGTTGAATATTTTGAAATCGGTAAGGTATACTTCCGGCTGATCACTAACATCGTGGATTGTTTCCGGATCGAATTCGATGAAGTAACCGGTGCCGGCCACAAACATGTGGCCTTTGTTATTCTTGTAGATATACCCTTTTACACCACTTGATTTTTCAATATCGGGTAATTCAAAAGAAGTTTGTGTGTTGCTAAACGGATGATAACGATGCAGGTTGCCGTTGCTGATCATCCACACATATCCCTGGTTGTCTACCTGGATGCCTTCGAGCAGGTTATTGGTAATAGGGATATGCAAAAACTTCCCGGTGCTGGGCGTAAGCCGGTTGAGCCCGCCACCATACGTGCTGATCCAGAGATTGTCGAAGCCGTCTTCTATGATATCATAAATATTGTTGCTGCTGAGCGTGCTGTTTTGCGAAGGGTTGTTTTCGAGCTGTTCCACTTTTGGCACAAAATCATTAGTCCAAACGCCCAGTCCCGACTTGGCGGTGGCCAGCCAGGTATAGCCTTTTTTACAACGATAAATTTTCCTGATCAGGTTATCGGTAAGATTGAAGCGGTCAATGATTTTTTTTGCTGTATCTGTGCGGGAAACCCATTTTTTCTCCACAAGATCATAATAAGTAAGAAAATGACCGTATGGTGATACCAGCAATACGGGATGTCCTTCAATGGTATCTCTCAGTATAGACACCACACGCGATTCGATGATCTTTCGCATCACCGTGTCTTTATCGGTATTGGGCAGGGTTTGCAGTGTGCCCGACGCTTCATCGTAGCGGAACAGGGTATAGTTGGTGCCGAAATACATCGTTTCGTCTACGTCGCGGTAGAATTTGGTGATATGCAGTTTTTGGCCCTTGTAATGAAAGGGACGAAGGTTGAAGGAACTGCTGCTGGCCTTGCGGATGTATAGGCCTTCACTGGTGCCGATCCAGAGATCATTGTTGGGGTGCTGGTAAAAATCGTAAATGGTGATTTTGTTTTCCCGGTGGCCGGGCAGGAAGGTTTGAACAAATTGTTGCTGCAAGGGATGATGCACGCTGATGCCGCGGTCGGTACCCAGCCAGATGCGTCCGCTTTTATCGGTATACACACAATTGATATGATTGTCTGCAATGGTGCCTTCGCGCGCAGGATCGTATTGGTAGTTGTAAAATTTTCCTGTGTATTTATCGTAGATGTGCAAACCTGCATAGTGACCGCCCATCCATAGCCGTCCATAAGTATCTTCGGCAAAGCAGTCGATCTGATCATTGGCAAAGGAGCAGGGGTTGGCAGACTGCTTGTACACGATCGCTGAATCGGAACCGGCTTTCCGGCAATACAGCACTTTGTCCCATGAACCGTACCACAGGTTTTTTTCCTTGTCTTCGTACAGGGCAGTTACTACTACGTGTGGCAGTTTGGCATATACGTTGTCGTAACGCGGGTCGAGTTCATAGGAGAGGTCGCGGGGATTGATTTTCAAAATGCCCCCGCCCTGTTTGCCCGCCCAGATGATGCCTTTATAATCGATGCAGAGGTCAAGTACGGTGCGGGTGCCTTCTTTTACCGGCTGAATAAAATGTTCGGTGCGGGGATCGAAGCGTAATACGCGGTTACCGCTGGTGCCCAGCCAGAGATAGCCATACTGGTCAAATACCAGTGTATTGATAATGTTCAGCGGGATAGAAGTGGAATCGCCTGGCCGGTGTTTGTATTGTTTGAATTTTTTCGCGGGCGGCAGCGAATGATCGTAACGGGTAAGACCGCCGTCGAGGGTGGCTATCCATAAGATGCCGTTTCTGTCTTCCACAATATCTGTAATAATATTGCCCGAAATGGTGGAAGGGTTGTTGGGTTCATTGCGGAAGATTTCGAAGTTCTGGCCATCGTACCGGTTAAGGCCATCGTTGGTGCCAATCCAGATAAATCCGCGCTGGTCCTGGAGAATACAATTTACCTTGTTGTTGGACAGCCCGTTCTGGATCGTGATCTTTTCAAAATACAATGGAGGTGTTTGTGCCACCAGTGTACCTGTTGTGGCAAAAAGACAAAGAAGCAATAAGTGTACGATGCGGCCCATACAGGCAAGAGTATTAGTTAAGGATGCCGGCAAAGTGTAAAATTAAGCAATACGCCAGGGACGGGTAGTGGAATAAAATGCAATTAAAAAAATACCGCCGGATGCATTTCGCAAACCGGCGGATCTGATAAAACCCCTACCTGAAAGCTTATTGAGTCCCTTTCGGGAAATGATTACTGCTGTATGATTTTGCCTGTTTATTTATGTGCCTGTCTCTATACTATCTCCTGTCTTGAATTGCTATTGCAGTCTTACCGGCCCATCATATGCAGTCGTGCTTGCTTCATGTCCTCCGGTTTAACCTGCGTTTCACGCACTGTCCTTTGTATTGTATCTGAAATGCGATGCAAATTTGAGCCAGAACGCATGCAAAAAAAATCCCCATTACCGAGAAGGAGCATCCCCTATAAGGGGGAGTGAAAATGGATTATGATAACCGTTACTGATAGTTAATTGTGCGTAGTTAATGTGTAATAAAAAGGGGCAGTCTCATCAGGAGACTGCCCATCGGATCCCTATTCCTGCCTCTAACCTTTTGTCCTGTCAGATGATTTCATTCAGATATGATCTTCTTACTTCCATTCCTCATTTCCTGTCAGCGGACGTTACTGAGAAATTTTTTTCATCGCTGATGAAAGTGTGATCACTGGGCGCTGTGTACTGGATGCGATCGCGGGTACGAATGGCCACCCTTGCATTGTCGTGGATATGCACTTTGAAATGTTCCAGGTCAAGTACGCCCTGGGACCAGGCATAACTGTTTTCGCGAAGCGTCAGTGAGCCCAGGTTGTTGGTGAGCACTTTTACCACTACCTGCTCATTACCGGCAGAAGGTTTGGTGTCGAGATACAATTCGTCGCCACTGATCCAGGCTTTCAGTTTGCCGGCGCTTTTGGTTTCAACATGTACAAAGGTGCCGGGGTTGGAAGAATACTGCAGTATCACTGCTATATTGCCTTTTACCGTGATGCCCCTGATATCGTCTGCTGTTACCACAATCGGTTTTTTCCCGTTATAGCTGGCAAATTGCGCCTGGGTGTTTGCCTGGGTGAAGAGAATCGCCAACGCTACAATCCATACACGTGATGTAAGTTTCATGACTAATGGTTTAAAAACTGATTAATTGAAAATTGCTGTCGGGTGCAAAGTTGTGATGTCTGCAGGCCGTTTGCAATCACTGAAAGAGGTGGAGGGCATCACCATTGTGGGGGAAGTGTGGAGGAAGGGATAGGATGCCTTGTTTTATCAGCCGATTACTTCCTGCAGCACGGGAAGCGTTTTCATGGAACCAAAATCCTGTACGTGGAGCGCATAATAGGTCTGACAGGCCTGCAGCAACAGGCGGCGGATTTCGTGGTTCAGCCTGATTTCGTTCAGGTGTCCCGGTTGCATGGCTTTCAGCAACTGGCTGATGGCATAGCTGTGCGGATATTGCAGGTACCACGAATGCAGGGGCCGTTCTTTTACAAACTGCCCTTCCTGCAGATCGAGAAATGTTTTCTCTTCGGAATAATTGTCTGTAAACTGGAACCCATAAAAGGTGGCCAGGTGTAGCGAGAAGTATAATGGAAAATTGGCCACCACCTGCCCTTCCGCACGGTCGAGGTGGATGAAGGCGTCTTCCACAAAATAAAACAGATCAGGATTGGACTCGGGTTGCTTCAGTGTTTTCAGCAGTAATTCTACCATATACATGGCCACGGCATTTTTGATCACATCAAAAAACACATGCCGGTACAGGAACGACCATTTGTATTCTTTTATCCGTTGAATGTTTTTGATTTCATTATGGTACACTACCATGTCGAGCAGGGAAGCAGGCTGAAACAGGTTGGCCTTGTTGTTTCCCTTTTTGGAAGTGGCGCGCACGCCATTCACCATGTAAGATTGTATGCCAAACAATTCTGTGAATATGGTTACAATGACGCTGGTTTCGCCATATTTCACAACACGCAGTACGATTCCTTTGGTTTTGTGTAGCGTCACGGTGTTAGATTATTTCTTTTTCCGCCCATTCCAATGGCTGGGGTAATGACTGATTGCTGAACTGAGGTGCAACATGCGCCGGCCCGTGCCGGATGTGCTCTTGTGGGAAGCATGCCAAAGCAGCGGCTGCATGATCATGATACCACCGGCTATTACTGTGTTTTGTGCCGGAATATCCCTGGTGATGCCCTGTTTGTGGGAGCCGGGGCTTACATCCAATGCGCCATTGTCTCTGGTGCCGTGGTCCAGGTGAATCCGTACGGTATAAACGGATTGCAGGACGCTTGCCGGTGGCGGCACGTTGTACTGGCCGCGTTTTACCATCCAGTGCCCGAATCCAGCTATGTCTGCTTTGTTTTTTACTGAAATAGATAAGTTGTGGTGCCAGGCTACCACCCAATTGCTCAGGGCGGGTTTATCCAAATAAATTGTTTTCACCAAAAAATAATCGGTACCAAAAAGTTGTTTTACGAGGCTACAGAGATTTGGTGTGAAGACCGGTTGTTTCAAGCCCGGTATTTGCCGGAAAAGTTTCCTGATGGCGTAGAGGTCATCCGATTGCATGTTTTCCGTTTCGTCGGATGCTGAATGGAGGGCTTGTACAATCTGTTGCGTTTCTGATGGCGTATAAAAATCATTTATAATGGTATATCCCTGGTCAGCAAGGGCAGTTTTGTGCAACGAATATTCCATGGCTAAGGAAATTAACGTTTTGATAAAGCATATGCCGCTTAAAGTCAAAGGTAAGGGAAGTAAAGAGTTGTGTGCAGGGAATGATACGTAGTAAAAAGTGAAAGGTCAGTGGGCCGGGATCGTAAAATAAAATTGCGCAAAACGACGCAAATTGAGTTTCTTTGCTGCTTTTAGCAACATTCGTAATATCCTAATCTTTTGATAAGCACATGTGGGAAAGTGTAGCCCGTTTTATTATCCGCTTCCGTTGGCTTCTTTTATTGTTGCTCATTGCCGGTACCTGTTTAATGGCATATCATGCCGCCGGTGTTAAGATGAGTTATGAATTTACCAAGGCCATTCCAACTGATAACCCAAAATACCAGGCCTACCAGTCGTTTCGCAAGCAATTTGGTGAAGACGGCAATCTGCTGGTTGCCGGCATACAAACGGACAGGCTTTTTACAACAGGTGTTTTTAATGATTATGCCGCGCTCATAAAGCAAATAAAAAGTATCAGTGGTGTAGAAGATGTATTGAGCATACCGGAGGCCACCAACCTCATGCGTTCGCCCACAGAGGAAAAACTGTTGCCCGTTCCCATATTTCCCGAAGGGCCTTTATCGCAGGAAGTGCTGGACAGTTGCCGTGCAGTATTCTTCAATCTACCTTTTTACCGTGGATTGTTGTACAATGCTTCCACCAACACCTGGTTAACAGGCATACGCATCAACAAAGACGTGCTGAATTCAAAAGAAAGGAACCGGGTAGTGGAAGAGATACTGGCGGAATGCGATGCTTTCGGCAAGCGGCAGGGGCTGGAAATGCACTACAGTGGATTGCCGCTGATCCGCACCAATATGGCCACCAAGATCGCGGCAGAAATGGAGTGGTTCCTGCTGGGATCGTTCCTCTTGTCTGCTATTATTTTATTATTGTTCTTCCGGAGTTTCAGCGCCATGGCGCTCTCATTGCTGGTAGTGCTCATCGGGGTGGTATGGAGTCTCGGCACCATTGAATGGATGGGTTACCAGATCACCATATTGACTGGATTGATCCCGCCGCTGATTGTGGTGATAGGTATTCCCAACTGTATTTACTTTCTTAATAAATATCACACGGCATATAATTTCGTTTCCTCCCAACCAGGCTTTTCCGGCAATATAAAAATGGCCGCCCTAACGGAGATGATCAGTCGAATGGGTGTGGTAACGCTTTTCTGCAATATTACCGCTGCCATTGGTTTTGCTGTATTCAGTCTTACCCGCAGTGCTGTGTTGAAAGAGTTTGGCGTGGTTGCAGGGGTTGGTATCATCTCGCTCTTCTTTATCAGTATTATTTTGATCCCGGCGATACTCAGCGTATTGCCGGCTCCCAAAGCGCGCCATACTCGGTACCTGGAAAACCGGCTGATGCTGGCCTGCCTTGACCGCCTGGAAATCTGGTCGCTCCACCATCGCAAATTGATCTATACCATTACAGCGGTATTGGTGCTGGTATCGGTTGCAGGGATGTTCCGCCTGCGTTCGGAGGGATATATTGTAGATGATCTTCCCAAAACCGACCGCATTTACCGCGACCTGAAATTTTTTGAACACCACTTCACCGGTGTGATGCCACTGGAAATTGTGGTGGATACCAAAAAGAAATATGGATTGCGCATCAACCCGCTGCAGACCTTTGAGAAAATAGACTCGTTGTCGCAATACATTTTTGAAAAACCTGAAATGGCCCGACCGTTGTCCATTGTAGAAGGATTGAAATTTGCCCGGCAGGCATATTATAACGGCGACAGTTCCACGTACGGGTTGCCGAATGCTCTTGATATCAGTTTCCTGCAACAATACCTGAAATTCCGTGGAGGCGAAGAGGGAGGAAAGGAAAACAATTTCACACGCATTGTGCGTTCCTTTATGGACAGTACGAGCCGCAAAACCCGCATCAGCGTAAATATGGCCGATGTAGGCAGCAAACGGCTGCCGGAAATCATCCAGGATATTGAAACACGCAGTGAACAGCTGTTCGATACTGCCCGGTATCATATCGAATTTACCGGTACCAGCGTAACCTTCCTCGAAGGCAGCACATTTATCATCAACGGGCTGAAGGAAAGTATTTTCTGGGCCTTTTTGCTGATAGCGCTTTGTATGCTGTATTTGTTCCGCTCTTTTGCGGTGTTGGTATGCAGCCTGGTGCCCAATATTATTCCATTGATTATTACCGCGGGTGTAATGGGCTGGACCGGTGTGGCCATCAAGCCCTCTACGGTGCTGATTTTTTCGGTGGCCCTCGGCATAGCCATTGATGTTACCATCCGTTTTCTGGTGAATTACAAACAGGAGATGAAGCTGAGTAAGAAAAATCCGCAAGACATTGTTATCGACACCATTCACAAAACAGGCATCAGCATTATTTATACATCTCTTGTGCTGATTGCGGGTTTTGTAATTTTCTGCTTCAGCAGTTTTGGAGGCACACAGGCATTGGGTTGGCTTACTTCTCTTACACTGGTGCTGGCCACGCTGACCAACCTCGTGTTGTTGCCGGTATTGTTGTTGAGTTTCAGGAAGTAAAAAATTATTTATAGTTGCAGTTTGCCGGTGGCTCCTTCAACCTTTGAATGGGTATGTTTTTATGCGAATATATAGTACATTGAATTACAGGTGTCTATGCTCGTTTGTTTGTTTTTTTGCCCCCCTCACATGCAGGGTTTCTCCCCCCTTTCCATGATGCATCCTGATAATTTTTTCCCGCTCATGCAGCAGACAAGAAAAGTTGGTGTCTGAATTAATTGTATTTTAATATGTCCATGGCCTGTAAATAGGCGCTTTTTTAGTCACCAAACTAACCATCACATGAGAAAATTGCTTTTGCTGCTCATGGCAGGCATCCTGTCCATGAGTGAAGTTCTTGCGCAAAGCCGGACCATTACCGGTAAAGTAACGGATGAAACCGGCGCTCCTGTTCCTAATGCCAGTGTACTGATCAAAGGCTCCAATACTGGCACTACCACTAACATGGAGGGAAATTTCCAACTCACCGTACCCGCCTCCACACGAATCCTGGTCATCAGTTCTATTGGTTTTGAAACAAAGGAAGTTGCGATTGGCAACAGCAATCATATTGTTGCCTCGCTTACTGCTTCCACTTCCGGGCTGCAGGAAGTGGTGATCACTTCGTTTGGTATAAAGCGTGACAAAAAAACGCTTGGTTACTCCACGCCGGTGATCAATGCCGAAGAACTAACGGCCGTGCGTAACTCCAACATTACCAACTCGCTGGTGGCCAAAGTAAGCGGCCTGCGGGTGCAGGGATCGGGAGGTAGCTTTACTGGTTCCAGTGTGCTGATCAGGGGATATACATCCATGACGGGAGGCAGTGCTCCGCTGTACGTGGTTGACGGTATACCCATTGATAACAGCGGTGGTGGCACAGCGCTGCAAACAGGTACCACCACTTCCAACCGCGCGGTAGACATCAATCCTGACGATATTGAGTCCATGACCGTGCTGAAAGGCGCCGCCGCCACTTCGTTGTATGGTTCACGCGGCGCAGGTGGCGTTATTCTTATTACCACCAAAAAAGGCAGGAAGGGCACCCGTAATACCATCGATATTACCAGCTCTTACAACATAGTGCAGGCCAACCGTTTCCCGAAATTCCAGAACCAGTATGCGCAGGGCGCTTCTGTGGCCGGACCCGGCGGCACCCGCGTGGCTTCGCATATCCTCAACTCCGCTTCCTCCTGGGGACCGGAAATTAAAGGACAACCCTATACTGATTTTTATGGAAGAGAAACTACCCTGCAGGCATATCCGAACAACTTTAAGGATATGTTCCAGACCGGGTATGGTGCACAAAATTCCGTCAGCTTCAGCGGCGGTTCTGAAAGAACCGTTTACCGCGTGTCATACGGTAATACCCAGGAAACCTACATCCTGCGCAATAACAAGTTGAATCGTAATAATCTTACGGTTAACCTTACCAGTGATGTTACATCTAAGCTCAGCATTGGTACCTTTATCAATTTCAACAATACCACTTCGCGCAGAACGCAGCAGGGCAACCAGCTTTCCAATCCTGTGTTCCGCGCACTGTTCATACCGCGCAGTTATGACCTGACCGGTTCTCCCTATTATGATTCTGACGGCAACCAATGGTTCTATGGTGGTGAAGACAATCCTTACTGGAGCATAGACAATGTGCGGTACAGGGATGAAACCAACCGCCTGTTTGGTAACATCAACGTGAAATACAAGTTTACCAGCTGGCTGGATGTGGATTTAAAAGTGGGCAGTGATTTCTATTCGTTCAGTGCCCATGGGTTTGATGAAATCGGCATTCGCGGGGGCGGTAACACCAACTCGCAGGGAGCCGGCGGCGTTGTAGAAAGAAGAAACACCGTTCGCAACCTGAACTCCTACCTTACTGTAAATGCCAATCATCGGTTTGGAGACTTTATGGTATCCGGAACACTGGGTAATGAAATTTTCGATAACTATTCCACAACCTCTACGGTTACCGGTCTGACACTGAATGTGAAGGGCTTTGACCAGATGAGCAATGCTACGAGCTTTTCACCGTCATATGGTACTTCCAGAACAAGAACGGTGGGTGTGTTTGCCGATGCGGTAATTGAATACAAGAGCTGGCTCTCGCTGAACCTGAAGGCAAGAAATGATTTCCCATCTACCCTGCCGTTGGCCAACAATTCAGTGTTTTATCCTGCCGCCGCATTGAGCGTGGTGCTTACCGAGGCGATAGAAGGACTGAAATCAGATTTCGTCAATGCCATCAAGCTGAGGGGCAACTGGGGTAAAGTGGGCAGAGGTCCCGGCCCCTACAATACCGACAACTATGCAGTATCGGCAGCTCCTGCAGACGGCTTCGGCCCCTCCATCAATTATCCCTTTAATGGTTTGCTGGGCTATACCATCAGCAACAGTGCAGGTAACCCCACACTGAAGCCTGAGTTTACCACCGAATGGGAAATTGGTACAGACATAAACCTGTGGGATAACCGTATTATCCTGGAGGCCAACTATTACCAGCGTAAGCTTACCGAAGGGTTGTTCTCGGTGCCTTACTCGGCCGCATCGGGCATTACATCGGTGTTCCAGAATGCGGGTGAAATAGATACAAAAGGTCTGGAACTTGCCCTCACCGTTGTGCCTGTACGGACCAAGAAGTTTACCTGGTCTGTCAACGGTAACTTTACAAAGTTCAAATCCATCGTTACCAAGCTCGCGCCCGGTGTATCGGTGATTACACTGGCCGGTTTCACTACGCCCAATGTGCGCCTGATGGAAGGAGAAGAGTATGGTGTGATTTATGGCAACATGTACCAGCGTCATGCCAATGGACAATTGTTGCTGGGTCCCAATGGGCTGCCCTTACCTACCAATTCCGTATTTAAAATTGGTAATCCCAACCCGAAATTTACGTTGGGCATCACCAATACATTTACTTACGGAGATTTCACTTTGGATGTGTTGCTGGATATCCGTAACGGAGGTGATTTGTATTCACGCAACCTGGCCGATTTGAGAAGAAATGGTGTGGCTATTGAAACGGCTGAAAAACCGCGTCTCGACAAAGACGGCGTAACCTATCTCACCAACTACCAGTTTGAAGGGGTGGATGTTAATGGCAATCCTGTAAATGTGCCGATTACTGCTGAACAGTACTGGGGTAACTCCGGCAAGTATGTGGCTGCCGAAGGTTATATTGTCAATACTTCGTGGGTGCGCGTACGTGAGGCCAACCTGTTTTACAAAATGCCGCGTTCGCTTACCGAAAAAACACCGTTTTCGAATATTGAATTGGGTGTGTTTGGCAGAAACCTGTTTTTGTGGACCAAGGATTATCCGCACCTGGACCCCGAACAGAACGTGCTGGGTTTAAGCAACATACAGGGTTTGGAATTTAACGCCAACCTGTCTACCCGCACCATGGGCCTCAGCCTGCGGCTCACCTTATAATTCTACCACTTAAAAACCGACACAATGAAGAAGACACTATATATATGCGCGCTCATTGTTCTTGCCGGCTCAATGGTTTCGTGCAAGAAATATCTTGATATCAACAAAGACCCTGACAGTTTGCTGGAAGACCAGGTGCCTATCCAGTTGCTGCTGACGAACGTAACTACGAATATCGGGTTTACGGGCGGCAGTGATCTTTTCCGCTACGGCGCTTTGCTTACGCAACAGTTTTCCGGTCAAACCACCGGCGGCGAAACGCAAACGCAGCAATATGAAAAATATCTCATTCAGTCGGCGGATGTGAACAACCTGTTCAATACCATCTATGCACAAACGCTGAATGATATTGAAGTGATCATACGGCGGGCCACTGCGGATGGCTCACCACATTATTCCGGTGTGGCCAAAATTCTGAAGGCCTATACTTATCAACTGGCAGTAGATGCCTGGGGCGATTTGCCTTTTTCAGAAGCACAGCAAACCACTGCCAACCTGTTTCCGCATTATGACGATGATGCTTCTATCTATCCCAAGCTGATAGAATTGCTGGATGAAGGTATTCAGGAGGTAAGTGCCGCCAGTTCCACCATATCACCGGGTTCCAACTCCACTATTTACAGCGGCAGTTTTGCCACGCGGAAAACCAACTGGATCAAATTTGCCAATACGCTGAAACTGCGTTTGCTCATTCACTATTCAAAAATTGACAAGCCTTTCCTGGTAAACCAGATTACGGCACTGGTAAACAGCGGTGGTCCGTTTATGGAAAGCATAGACGATAATTTTCAAATGCCTTTCCTGAGTGAAGCAAGAAGGCAGAATCCCATTCACCAGTTTGAGATCAACCGTGCCAACTACCTGTTTCCCAACAAGCGCCTGGTTGATATGATGAATGCAAAGGATGACCCGCGCCGGCCGTTTTATTTTACCGAGTTCCCGGCAGGTTCGGGCGAATACAAAGGGGCGCAGGCCGCAGACCCGAGTTCGCAAAAATATTCGCGCATGCATGTGTACCTGCGCGGAACGGCCAGCGGCGGAACGCCCAATGATGATGGTTCCTATGATCCCACCGGGGCCAAAGCCATCAGCTATACCGGTGCGGCGCCTATCCGAATGCTCACATTTGCCGAGTACAACTTTATCAGGGCTGAAGCTGCCTTGTATGGTGCTCCCGGTGATGCACAGGAGTTTTTTGAGGCAGGCATCAGGGCCAGTATGCAGATGGCTGGTGTAGAAGATGATGATATTGATGATTACATCGTAGCGCATGGAACGCTCACTGGAACGGATGAAGACAAACTGCGCCAGATCATCGAAGAGAAATATGTAGCTAATTATGGCGTGATTGAAGAGCCGTGGACGGACTGGAGAAGAACCGGATACCCACAGTTGGATGTAGTATCGAATGCTGTGCTGTCGGGCATTCCGCGTTCGCTTCCCTATCCGCAAAACGAGATGGACCTGAATCCCAATGCGCCGCCGCAGAAAGCCAGTTTGCTGGAAAAAGTATTCTGGGATCAATAAATGTTGTACATCCTACATTATAAAAAGCCGCTCCACCGGGGCGGTTTTTTTATTAATTGATATGGATATGGCAACGCACTGAGGGGTGCGTTGCTCCGTATGCCGGCCGTTTATATTAAACAAGTAATATGAACAAGAAAGCTGCGTATGTAGAACATCGGCAGCGCAACATATAACAATAGTAAGCCAGGGTAAATGGGGATTTTTTTGTAGGTAAATATTTCATGCAAGATAAGTTTGTTGAGAAGTGATTGAATATGTTCTAAATTTTGACTTATTTTGCTGAAAAATTATACTGTCATGTTATTTTTTGTTGAATATTTGTAAATATTGATAACATTCTATGTTGAAACAATAATTAAAGCGTTGGAAAAACACTTTAAAAATCTGGCGAATAGATTTTTGTGCAGCCTGCGAATATGTTTTATTGTCTAACTTGCGGATCTCCTACAGTGTTATACATTGTTTGAGTTTTTAAACAGTCACAAAAAAACTGACTCTAATGAGAAAAATGCTATTACTCGCAATGGGTTTGCTATTGTGTGTCACGCAATTGCTAGCCCAGAACCGCACTATTACCGGAAAGGTAACAGATGAAAGCGGTAATCCTATCCCGAATGCAACTGTGATGGTGAAAGGTACTACGGTTGGTACCACTACAAAGGTTGATGGAACATTCTCGCTGTCTGTACCAGCTTCAGCCACAGCTATTGTGATTTCCTCGGTGAACATGGAAACCAGGGAAGTGGCGCTGGGTAATCAATCTACTTTCGATATTACACTGATACAGGCCAACAGGAACCTGGATGAAGTGGTGGTAACGGCTTATGGTAGCACGCGCAAGCAGGCGTTTACCGGTACGGCCAGCACTATTAAGGAAGAGAGTTTTAAGAATTTGCAGGTATCCAGTGTTACATCGGTTTTGCAGGGTAATGCCAGTGGTGTGTTGTCTGTTTCAACCAATGGTCAGCCCGGTGAAAGTCCCACAATCCGAATCCGTGGTATAGCCTCTGTAAATGCCAGCGCAGACCCGATCATTGTTGTTGACGGAGCTGTGTATGGTGGTAATATCAACTCTATTAATCCCGGCGATATTGAATCGATTACGATCCTGAAAGATGCTTCTTCCACTGCATTGTATGGATCACGTGCTGCCAATGGCGTTATATCAATTACTACAAAAAGCGGAAAAGGCCCTGCCAAATTTTCTTTTTCTGCATTGACCGGTTGGTCTAAACGTGCAGTAAAGGATTATGATTATATCAATACAGATCAGCTGTACGAACTTACATGGGAAGCGTTACGCAACCAGGCCATTGATAACCCGGGCATTCTGCCTTTGGGCGTTTCGCCTGAGGAATATGCCAGCCAGACTGTAGCTTCCAGGCTGGTTTACAATCCTTATGGGAAACCACAGCCGGTTGGCCTGGATGGTAAAGTAACCAGCTCCCAAAAACTCTGGGAGGAAGACTGGTCAAGCCTGCTGTTGAGAACAGGGATACGTCATGATGTTAATTTCTCCATTGCCGGTAGTTCAGAAAAAACCAGGTACTTTATTTCCGGTGGATATCTTGGAGACCAGGGTATTCCTATTGAGTCGCAATTCAAAAGATATACCGGTCGTCTGAAACTCGATACCCGTGTGAACAGCTGGCTTACTGCTGGTTTGAATACGAATCTTGCTTACTCCACTCAGAATTATCCTGTTCAGGGAGGTAGCGCTTATTCCAACATTATAAGCTTTATCCGTTCAGTGCCCAGCCTTTATCCCGTTTATTTAAGGGATACGGCCACCGGAGCATTCATCCTGGATGCTAATGGAAATAAGCAATATGACTTTGGTGACAATGGCCAGGTAAGGCGTCCTGTATTATCGCCCGCCAACCCGATTGCCACCACCAGCATGAACCCCACAACGTACGACCGCTTCATTACTACGGCCAACGTATTTGCTGAAGCTGAGTTTGTGAAAGGACTCAAATTCAGAACCCAATACGTGCTGGATTATTACCAGTACGCCAGCAACGTTTATTACAATCCGTTCGTAGGCGATGGTGCTGCATATGGCGGAAGAAGTAATAAACAGAGAGACAATACCAGTTCACAAACTTTCACCAATACACTTACTTACGACAATATTTTTGGTGATATCCATCACGTGAACATACTGGCCGGTATGGAGTCGTACAAATATCTTATTGGCAGTGTCAGTGCCGAAGCAAGAGGGTTTTCATTCCCTGGCGTTACAGAGCTTGGCTATGCAGCCACTCCCTATCTGGCTACGTCTGCCTCTTATCCTCTCCGCATGGTAAGTTACTTTTCCCGCGTGAACTACGACCTGAATGAAAAGTACCACCTTTCATTCTCGCTGCGCCGGGATGGTACTTCCCGTTTTGCTGACTCTTCCCGCTGGGGTACCTTTTATTCAGTAGGTGCAGCATGGAATATTGCTCGTGAAAATTTCATGCAAAGCATTACAGCGATCAACGATCTGAAACTGCGTTTCAGTATTGGTACGTTGGGTAACCAGGACCTTCTTGATTACTTCCCGTACCTGGGCGGATACGCAACAGGCTGGAATATTGCAGACTACAGTGGTTCCATTATCGGAGGGGCCAACAACGGTGACCTGCATTGGGAAACCCAGGCTAACCTGGATTTGGGTATTGATTTCAGCATTCTCAAGAATAGAATATCCGGTTCAGTTACTTATTTCAGAAAAGAATCAAAAGGATTGTTGTTTAACCGTCCGTTACCCCCCTCTTCCGGCTTGAGCGGAATAGATGATAATATCGGAAAGAACCGGAACGTAGGTATTGAGGTGGATTTAAGTACGGTAAACGTGCGCACCGCTTCTTTTGAATGGTCTACTACCATCAATTTTACCCATATCAAGAACCGATTTGTAGAACTGCCTCAGGAGACAATTGACAGAGGTAACTTCAGGTGGGAAGTTGGCCAACCTATGTACAGCTTCTTTATCCGGGAGTATGCAGGCGTAGATGCTGCCGATGGCAGACCTATGTGGTACATGGACGTTGTTGACGGAGACAAAACAATTAAAACTGTAACCAAAACTTATAGTGAAGCCACCCGTTATTATGCAGGTAGTGCTTTACCTGATTGGACGGGCGGTGTTACCAATACTGTTCGGTACAAAGGCTTTGATCTGAGTGTGCTGCTCGCCTTTAGTATCGGCGGTAAAATATATGATGCTGACTATGCAGGTTTGATGCATTCATTCAACGGGACCTATACCGGGTACAACGCAAGCGTCGACATCCTGGGCAGGTGGCAAAGTCCGGAGAACCCCGGCGACGGCAAAACACCCAGGCTGCATGCAACTGCTGATGACCAGGGCAACCTGACATCTACCCGCTTCCTGTACGATGCTTCTTATACCCGCATCAGGAATATTACTTTGGGCTACCAATTGCCGAGAAGTGTTACTACCAAGGCAAAGATCAATCATGCCCGCTTTTTCGTAAACTGGCAGAATCCCTTTACGTTCTTTGGCCGCAAGGGGCTGGATCCTGAGTCCGGGCTGGACGGTATTACCAACAACAGGTCCACCACGTATAGAACACTCTCTGTGGGTTTGAATCTTGAGTTTTAATTAGTAGATCCCTAAAAAGAAATGATCATGAATATCAAAAAATATTTTCTTTTGGTTTGTGCGGGACTGGTGCTGATATCATCCTGCTCCAAAGATTTTCTTGATGAAGTAAAACCTGCCGATGGTAGCATGTCTTCCGATCTGATCTTCAGTTCAAAAATCGGTGTCGAAAATGCGCTTACCGGTATATATGGTTTGTTGCAATCTTATGTAGTGCCTGGTGGCAGGCAGAACATGTATGGGGTAAAAACCATTATGTTCAATTTTGACATCCGTGGCAATGATCTTATTGCAGATCCTTCCAACTGGTGGACTTATGAGAATGACTGGGCCGACAACACTTATGGGCGTGTGGCCACCGCTTCGCGTACCCTGCATATATGGAATATGTTTTACCAGGTTATTAACAATGCAAATGCCATCATTGAGCAAACGCCTAATATCCCGGAATCTAAATCCGTACAGGATGCACTGATCGGGGAGGCACGCGCATTACGTGCATATGCCTATTTCTGGTTGGCCCGCGTTTACCAGTTTACTTATGCAAAGGACCCCAACGCGCCAGGCATTCCCATTTATACGAGCCCTGCCAGCGGAGGCAGCACAGGAAATCCCCGCGCGTCACTGACTGATGTATACGATTTAATTGTGGAAGATCTGAAGTTTGCCGTTGAAAATATGTCGTCAGACAGGGTTGATAAATACCGGATCAATAAAAACGTAGCCCAGGGAATACTGGCAGAGGTGTACCAGGAGATGGCTATGGCTCAACCCGATCTTTGGGATGATGCGGTGCAAAATGCTGCTGATGCCCTGAATGGTTTTGAATTGATGACCGCCGGTGAATACAGGTCAGGGTTTAACTCTGTAAATAACAGGGAATGGATGTGGGGCTTGCAGTTCAACGCTTCTCAGTCGCTTTCATACGCATCATTTTTCGGTTACATTGATCCCACTCCGGCTAACGTGCGGTATAAATGTATATACGTTAACTCTTCGTTCGTGGACCTGTTCAGCGAAACAGATATAAGAAATCTGTTTGACACAACTGATGTACTTAACGCTGCCAATCCATGGCAATTCTGGAGAACTTATAAGTTTATTGACAATTCCAGCTTTTCCGGAGATCATGTGATGATGCGTGCTGCTGAAATGCACTTGATCATTGCAGAAGGACTGGCTCAAATGAATCAACTGGAAGACGCCAAAGATGCACTTTATGTACTGCAGTTGAACAGGGACCCCAACGCTGTTCGGTCTACTGCTGCTACCAAAGAGGACCTGATCAATGAAATACTGGTTGAAAGAAGAAAAGAATTGTATGGCGAAATAGGGGTAGAATACTTTGACCTGAAGCGTTATCAGCGCCCCCTCAAGCGCGATGGAAATCAATGGAGTTTGAAGGAGATACCTGCGAACGACAACCGTTGGAGATGGCAAATTCCCCAAAGTGAGATGGATGCCAACAAGAGCCTGACCGCAGCTGACCAAAACCCCCTGTAAGAACCCGATTAAATAGAACAATATGCGTAAAATGATTCATAAATTTTCTGCATTGCTGTTAATAGCCGTAATAGCTGCAGGATGTAAAAAAGATAATGCTATCAGCACCCCTTCGCTGGCGGAATTTGCTGATCTGGCCAATGCCAACACTGGCAAATATTATGTTATGGATGATCCCAACAGTGTATTTGAAATAAAAGTTGGGACTACTGTTGCTGCCAAATCCGATAGGACAATTGAATTCAGCGTTGCTTCACCCAGTGGCGCTCAGGAAGGCACTCATTTCACCATTCCCGGTAATTCAGTAGTGATTCCTGCTGGTAGTGCCGTTGCAACAATTCCGGTAAAAGGAATTTTTGAAAACCTCGGTGGAAGAAAGGATACCCTGATTTTTACGATCACCGGTGGTGACGTAGACGTATGGGAGAAGTACAACAAGTATACGCTCGCCATGCAACAGTACTGTGATGTAGTGCTGGCTGAACTGGAAGGCCTTTATGAAAACACAACTGAAACCCGGAGTGACGGGTCTAATTTTTACGGACCGTATCCTTCTTCAGTTACGCTGGAGCCGATTGATGGTTCATCTACTACTGCCAAAATCATTTTCCACAACTTCTGGGATTATAGTCTTGACATTACTGGCAAACTTGACTGGACAGATCCGGCTAATTTCAAGGTGGAGATTCCGAGGCAGTATTTGGGATTGGACTATGATGATGACCAGCCTATTGATGTGCGTACATCGGCAGCATCGCCCAGTACTTTTTCTTCCTGTGATCAGTCATTCAGCCTGAGCGTTGATTTTCTGATTAACAATTATGATAATACGGGGCAAACTGCTATTTTGTATTCTAACTACAAGATTTATATAAAAAGGTAGTTTTTCCTGATAGGAAGATGTTTAATAAAGGCCGCCTCTTAATAGAGGCGGCCTTTATTTGTGTCCGCTATGCGCGAATATCATCCAAATCGACGCGAATATCATCCAAAACTGCGCACTTATTAATTCGTACTTCAGCGTATTGTTATACTTGTTAGTTTTACCATCATTTTCAATCCGCACCTTGTTAGCGAGATTATAAAAGAAAATTCACCAATAAACTAACATCCTGTGCGGATAGCCCTGCAACCAATATCATTTCTGCTTGCTTTGCTTTGCCTGCATTTGCAGGGAATATCGCAGGATGCTCCTGCGCCGGAAAAGATTACCGGTTTCTCCGAACGGTTTATTTCCAGAATAAAGAGTAAGTCAGCTGCTCTCGAAGCAAAACTGGACCGGCAGACTGAAAAGTATTTGCAGCGACTGTTAAAGAAAGAAAAGAAACTGCAACGCAAGCTGGCAAGGACTGATACTGCTGCTGCGGCAGCACTGTTTGGTAACGCCGAAGCGGAATATGCAGCCATAGGAGATAAAATGAAATCAACCACTGCTTCGGAGAACAGCAGAAATGGTCAGTACCTCCCTTATGTAGATAGTCTCAAAACCGCATTGTCTTTCCTGCAGCAGCATAATGACCTGCTTGATAAAGCAGATGGTATTTCCGCCACCTACCTGCAGCAATCCTTAGCGCAGGTAAAAACCCTGCAGGGAAAACTGGGCACATCGGAAGAAGTAAAGAATACGATCACCGCAACCGTATGATCATGAAAAAAGTGCCGGGGGCCGGTGAAGTGTATATGGTCTATGATGCCCGGGACCGGCTGGTACTGACCCAGGATGCCAACATGCGTGCAGGTTCTCCTCAAAAATGGCTGT